>OGNC01000027.1_pt1 | contig 135913 bp, 110 predicted proteins | sample 1573311 | NCBI WGS metagenome assembly OGNC01 (sample SAMEA2581889, study PRJEB24529) | metagenome | biome: Human gut stool | place: China | collected 2011
TACATTGAAATCAACACTACGGAAGATACCGCAGTAGCGGGCTAACCCCCGCTACGAACCCCTTTGACAGTGTGTTTTCCTAATAGGCGCTAATCATACCCATGATGGCTACTTTACATACAACCTGAACAGCGTTCAGGCCAAGAAAGCTGACGGCACACTGGTTTCGATGGCAGAATGGAAACCGGAAGACACCATCTGTGCAGACATTACCGTTTCAGGAATTCACTGCTATGTTTGCGATGAGAAAATAGACGGAACCATCACAAAAACGGTTGAATTTACGGGAGCTGATGTAGCTAATTTCTGTCATCTGACACGCAATTCGGACAATGCTCTTACGGCCGAAATGCAGCACATTCGTGGGGCCGACACCAACGACCGCATAAAGTTCAAATTTTATTGTCACCTTTACCCCTTCTACCCGCTTGAATACCACACAGCGGGCGACCCGACCTGCAAAGAGGACGGGTATGATACGGATTGGTATCGCTGCCCGCTTTGCGGCAAGAGTTTTTCGAACAGTAACGGAACTGGCGAAATCACCGTCAAGCCAAGGCTGGGGCACGACTTCGATGAGAACGGCGTCTGCACGCGCGACAACTATCATGCCGAAGCGTATATTTATAGTTCTCTCACCAAGGAAAAAACCTATTACGACACTGCCGCAAACGCGATAAGCAAGGCCAAAGCTCCTGCTGAATCGGTTCATGTCGTTTCTTATACTCGCAATGACCCCATCACCATCAATAAAATTGTCTATCTCACCGTTGCGAACGGCGTCACCGTTCCCGAGATCCGGATGGAATCATCCTCGGATGGGAGCACAGTTGGTTCTTCTGTGAAAATCGATAACTATGGAACCGTAAAACTGTTTTCTTCGGCTGCAACGGTTCCAAGCCGATATCCGGGTGTCAGCTACACGAATCACAACGTCACCGAACGGATCACGGCAGCAAGTACAATTGCTGTGCAGGTCATGCAAATCTCGAATAAGGACAGCGGAACCATCGGCGAAATCAACATCCCACAGACTGACAACCCAACACCGAAGGTTCAGGTTACGAACAACGGCGGGACGATCAATACGCTGACCGGCTATCCCGAAAATGTCGAACTGCGCAACGGCACGGGAAGGTATGGGACGATCACAACCGCAGCCGAGGGCGGCTCGGTGGATTCGCTTCTGAATAAAGGCTGCTATTTCTATTTCCCGAATGGTGGGCAGAAATGGGTCAACAGCAATGCCGGAAAAACAGTTTCCGACGTGATCGTCTCCAGCGCGCCGTTCACGGTGAAGGTCAATCGGGATGGCACTGCACTCACGGCATCCAATGGCAGCTATAATGTGGAAGGCGTAAATGTGGGCGAGGACGTTGCGCTCAGCGCCGTTTTCACGTCCAACGAGAACGGTCTGACGGCGGACGAATCCAAGATCACCAGCCGCTGGTACTATAAGAACGAGAGCAAAACTGCCGCTGACGGCAAGGCCCTCACGTTGAACAACATCCAGTATGGCGTCTATGACCTGATTTTTGAAGCGAAGGAAAGCACATACGGCTTCACCACAAGCGTCAGCGTCACGGTCAACGTGAACCCGCCCGAGGGAAAAACCGCGATCTCCCTCAAGAATCAGCTCACATCGGACAGTTATACAAAGGTCTATGACGGCACAACGAGAGCAAGTGAAATTCTTCCCCCCATTGAATTCCAGCTTGCCGATGGGCGCGAAATCCGCATCTCAGAGGACTACTACGAGTACACGGCGGAATACAAATCTCCGGACTGTATTAAGGACAACAAGATCATCGTTACGGTCACTCTGACCCCCAAGGGCCAAAAACACTATGAGCTGACAGGCGGCAGAATCGAAGTCCCGGCGACGATCACGCGGTATGAGGGCGAACAAATCCACAAGGTATTCTTTGTAGGCGCCAACACTGATTCCTTACGAAACGACCCCCCTTACATCGGTAAACCTGTTCTGAAGTATCTAAATCTGATAGGATACTTATTTGATTCTGAGGGCCGCCCGAATCGCAAGGTACTCACGTCCGAAGACGGTTTCCAATACTCGTTCTATCATCTGCGCCCGGGCGCGACGAAACCAGACCCCGAGCTGGATGAGCTTCTGACCGCGGATTCTGTTTTCACATATCCTGAAGATGGCTATTATGTCTACGCCGTTGTGGAACCCAGCCTGAATTACACAGGGTGCATAACGGATAGTAATTCGTTTTTCTACGTCTACGACGACAAGTATATCAACAAACCACACACGCACGATGAGAAAACCTATACGGATTGGAATGGCAGCAGCTTATCCATCGAGCCCGGAGGAACGGCCACCCGCTATCTCTCCGGTGCGCAGGCCAACGTCAATGTAGAGCTGGCTCTCAGTCAGAAAAAGACGCTCGACCTCTGCCTGTACAACAAGGCCGTACACGTCATCGGCTCCAGCCACGACCAGATCTATCTCGTCGGCGGTTCGACGCTGGTGCTTTCCGATTGCCGCAAAACCGGCAAGGTCATCGGCAGCGCGGTCGCAAGCGGCTCTGGCGGTGTCGCGTATGTGAAGAACGGCACGCTCTCGGTCTACGACGTCACGCTCACCGGCGGCTCCGCCACGACCGGCGGCGCGATCGTCGTAGACAAGAACGGTACACTGAACCTTTACAGCGGCGAGATTTCCGGCAACACCGTCACGAGCGGCAAGGGCGGCGCGATTTATATCAAGTCCGGCGGCACCGTCAACATTTACGGCGGCACGATCAAAAATAATCACGTCTATTCCGGCAATGGCGGCGCGATCTACGTCGAAAAGGGCGGCACGCTGAACCTCTATGGCGGCACGATCACCGGCAACACGGCATCCGGCCTCGGCGGCGGCATTTACGTCGAAGCGGACGGCAGGGTGAATATTCAGGGTGCGCCTGTCGTCACGGGCAACACCGCTTCCGGCAAGGCCCGCAACGTCTATGTCTGTGTCGACAGCACCTCTCCCCTGCTCACGATCTCCGGCGAACTGACAGACGGCGCAAAGCTCGGCGTCAGCACCGACGCTTCGTACCCCGTGCTGCTTGCGAACAGAGAGCAGGATTACAGCGCGTATTTCACGCCGGACGATCCGAACGCGTTCGTGCTCTTCTCCGGCAGTGCGCTGACCCTGTGCGCAAAGCCCTCGGCCACGCTGGAGGGCGACACGCTGACCGTCTCGACCGGCAGCAATTATAAGTCCGATGCGTTTGTGCTGTTTGTGGCAGAATATGGCGCGGACGGCCGGCTGCTCGCCGTACACAGCGAGAAGATCACAGCTGAGTCCGGCACGTATACCTTCAAAGTGCAGCCCGGCGCGGAAATCAAATGCTTCCTGCTGCGCACCGACACCTATACCCCGCTGTTCGCGGCCTTCTCCCCCAAGGCATAAGCACTACCGCAAAAGTCCGACGGATGGAACTCCCATCCGCCGGACTTTATTGTATAAAGAAAACCACCGTAATTCTATCAAAATTACGGTGGCCTTATGGCGGAGTGGGAGGGATTCGAACCCTCGGACGGCTTTTGACCGTCACACGATTTCCAGTCGTGCTCGTTATGACCGCTTCGATACCACTCCATGATATCGGCTGGCCGTGTCAAACCCCGGACAGCCTTAATATCATACACAAAAGCTGTCCGTTTGTCAAGGGTTACTTTTGAATTTCTTCAAATATTGCGCGAAGCTCCGTTTCGGTCAGGGGACGGTGCTGACCCGGCTTCAGATCACCGAGCGTGAGCTGCCCCTCCTGCACGCGCCGCAGGCGCGTGACGGTCAGCTCTGCACGCTCGCAGAGCCTGCGGATCTGCCGGTTGCGGCCCTCGTGGATCGTGACGCGGAAAAGCGCGGTCGTGCCGGCTTTGTGCAGAAGCTGCACAGCAGCGGGAGAAGTCTTGCGGCCGTCGATTTCGATGGGCTGCGAAAGAGACTGCTCCTTCCCTGCTATGTACCCGCTGACCCAGACGAGATAGGTCTTGTCGATGCTCTTTTTCGGGTGCATGAGGGCGTTTGCCAGCACGCCGTCGTTCGTCATGAGCAGAAGGCCCTCGGAGTTATAATCCAGCCGCCCGACCGGATACACGCGCTCCGGTACGTCCGCGACGAGCTCCGCGACGGAACGCCTGCCCTTTTCATCGTGCATGGTGGTCACGAAGCCGCGCGGCTTGCAGAGCATGAGATAGACCGGCTGCGGCTCCTGCCGCGTTTTGACGCGTGTACCATCCAGCTCGATCACGTCCTCCTCTGCGTCGGCCTGCTCGCCAAGCTGCGCGGTGTTGCCGTTGACGCGGACGCGGCCCGCCGCAATCAGCTCCTCCGCCCTGCGGCGCGAGACGCTTGCGCAGCGCGCCAGAATTTTTTGCAGTCGTTCTTCCATACGATCCTCCTGTTCTGCGGATAGACGGGCGTGTCGCGCCCAAGAACGGCAAAGCCGTAGTCCAGAAGCGCAGTGTGGTCGCGCCAGTCGTCCGGGTCCGAGATAGTGACGGCGATGAGCATCCTGCCGTCACGCTCGGCAGCGCTGACGAGAATGCGGCCCGCATGGCGGGTATAACCTGTCTTGACGCCGATACAGCCGTCATAGCGCCAAAGCAGCTTGTTGTGATTGGTAAGCGTCCGGCCCGCGCAGACCGCAGTTTTGGTCGAGACGACCGCGCGGAGCTGTGCGTTTTGCAGCGCTGCCTGCGCAAGGTGGGCCAGATCGAGCGCAGTGGAATAATTTTCGCCGCTGTCCAGCCCGTGCGGGTTGGCAAAGTGCGTCTGCGTCAGGCCCAGCGCACGGGCGCGCAGATTCATCTGGCGGACAAACGCCGCTTCGCTGCCGGAAACGGAGATTGCCAGCATCAGGGCGGCATCATTGCCGGAATGGAGCATCATGCCGTAGAGCAGATCGCGGCGCGTCAGCGTCTCATCCTTTTTCAGGTACATACTGGAGCCTTCCAGCCCTACGGCGGCGTCCGGCACGGTCACAGTTCTGTCCAGTTCTCCCGCTTCGCAGACGAGAAGACCGGTCATGATCTTTGTCGTGCTGGCGATCAGCGCGCGCTGCTCGCCGTTTTTCACGTAAAGGCACTCTCCTGTCGTCCCGTCGAGCAGTGCGGCGCTTTTGGCCGACACCTGCGGAGGCGGCGCGAGCTGTGCGGCGCTGGATATACCCGCCGCGCCGAGGAAAAAGGCGGCGGCGCAGAGTGCCGCCGCCGCTTGCCGGATCGTTTTTTGACCGCTGCGTTTCATTCTGCATCACCCTGCCGGGAGTTTGTGCAGAATACGCGGGTTTTATGCTTCTTCCGCTGCCTTTTCGGCCTCTTTTGCGGCTTTCTTTTCCGCAAAATATGCCTCGCCCTTTTCCAGCAGATCGGGCAGCAACTCGATCAGGCGGTCGACCGACGTGGAGGCTGGCTCCGCGACCGGGAGCATACGCACGTTCTCGCCGCGGATCACAAGAAATGCGACCGGCGTGATCTTGATTCCCGCGCCTGCTCCGCCGCCGAAGGAATTATCGCGGTTCGCGGGCATATTTTTCGTTGCGAAATCGCTGCCGCCCCCGCCATAGCCGATGGAAACCTTGGTTACGGGGATGATCGTCACGCCGCCGGGCGTGGTGATGGGGCTGCCGACGACCGTGTTGACATCGATCATATCTTTAATCTTGCTCATGGTATTGGTCATCATATCAGACAGAGGATGTTCCATACTTTACACCGCCTTTTTTCGTTCGTTCAGAATTTTCAGGAACCGGATACCGGCGCGCAGCGCAAGGGCCAGCGACCGACCGATGGTGATCGTGGTCACAAGATGCGCGTCGACCTGTGTGTTGCTTATAGTATAATCGAGCGCGGGCCGAATGTCACGCTTTTTTATGACGAAAAGCCGCTCTAAAGACGGCGTGATCGCGCCGATGGCGGCCCAGGCCCAGCCATAGCCCATAGCGGCCTTTGCCGGATCGTCGCTGCCGCCGATACGGACATACAGCGTCAGTTCGTTCACGCGGAGCTTGCGGCGCAGATCGCCGAGCGTATCAAGCACAATATCCAGCAGCTGCAAAATTTCGTCCACGCCGCCGGAAAGGATCGGATTTGGCTTTTTTTCCTGCGAAGCGGCTTTTTCCGGTGCCTTTTCCGGTTTCTTTTGCTGTTTTTGCTGTTTCTTTTTCTTTTTTGGCTTCTGCGGCAGAAGCTGAAGGCGGATGGGGCCGAGCTTCGCCGCAAGAAATACGCCCTCCGCATTATAGCGCACATCAACGCCGACGGGAATGCAGCCGATCAGCACAAGGGCAGCAAAAATCGCAAGAAGCGTCATCCACCATGTCCAAGTCATAGCGGGATCTCCTGCTGCACAGGCGCTGATGCATCCGGCTGCGTGGACTCCTCCTGCTTCTGCTCCAGTGGCTCGACCTGCGAGGGATCGACGTGCAGGTCGACCTTTTCAATCTCCGGCAGCTCGGCCAGCGATTCCAGGCCGAACACGCGCAGGAAGTCCGGCGTCGTCTCATAGACGATGGGGCGGCCCGGCACGTTCAGCCGTCCGCATTCGCGGATGAGCTTTTTTGTCACAAGGGCACTGACGCAGTAGGCGCTGTCAACGCCGCGGATCTGTTCGACGAGCGCTTTGGTCGCAGGCTGGTAATACGCGATGACCGTCAGCGTTTCCAGCTGCGACGGCGAAAGCTTCGGCGGCTTGCGCGTTTCAAGTGTTTTGGTCACATATTCCGCCATTTCCGGCGACGAGCACATCTGATAGGCGTTTTCCAGCCGCACAATGCGGATGCCGCTGCGGTTGAAGCTCAGCTCGTCCATCAGCGTCTTGCACGCTTCGTGGATTTCTGCTTCATCGTGTTCGAGCGTCTGGCTCAGGCGTTTGGCGTCCACCGGCTCTCCGGCGGCAAACAAAACGGCCATCAATGCCCGCTGTAAATCATTCTGCTCCAAGATTAGCCTCCTGATCAGGAAATGTCCGTCTGCACGTCGGCATCCGGCGCTTTTAGAAAGGTAACCGCCATATCGCCGCGTTCATCCTCTCCGATGGAAACGGAGCGGAGGCGGCACAGCTCCAGCACGGCGAGGAACGTCGCCACGATCTCCGACCGGCTGCGGCTGCCCTTGAACAGGGACAGAAAGCGCATGACACCGTGGGCAAGCAGGCGGCTGATGACCTGTTTGGCCTTCTGCGTGACCAGGTACGGCTCTGTGCCGACGATCCCGGCGAAGTTGGACGCGGGCGGCGGCAGACGGCGCTCCGTCCGGTCCTGCATGGCAGCAAGCGCGGCGGTCAGATCGGACTTGTCGTGCCGGTAGCGGTAGGTTCTGTCTGGCTGGTACGGCTCCGGCCCCTTGGTGAACAGGCCGAGGCCAAGCTCATTGCGCACGGCCAGCTGCTTCGCGGCCTTCTGGATCTGCTGATATGCATCCTGCCGCTGTCGCTTCTGGAGGGATTCGACGAGCTTGTCCATCTCGCTCTGCGCTTCCTCCTGCTCCGCCTTGGACAGGAGCATCCGCGTTTTGATATACATGAGATAGGACGCCATGGCGATAAACTCGCTGGCAATTTCCATATCCATGCGCTTCATTTCGTCCAGATACGCCAGATACTGCTCCAGAATGGCGGAGATCTGGATATCCTGTATTTCAATTTTATTCTTGCTCAGCAGCAGCAGGATCACGTCCAGCGGGCCGTCGAAGTCCTCGAGCGTCTCGCCCTTCGCGTGCACGACGCTGCCGAGATGGTATCGCGGTTCATCCATGCAGATATAACTCCAAAAAATAAGTTCAGCGCAGCGCAAGCAGCAGCCGCACCGGCCATGTGCCGATGGCTTCCAGCCCATTCAGCAGCCCGTCACGCAAGAATTCCAGCGGCACATCGAGTACGCCGGTCAGGAGCAGGAGCATCAGAAGCGCCATGCCGTAGCGCTCATAGCGCATGAGCCAGAGATAGGCCTTGTCGGACAGGCAGGAAAAGAGCACCTTCGACCCATCGAGCGGCGGGATGGGAAAGACGTTGAACACGGCAAGGCCCGCCGAAATGATCTCGACATAGTAGAAAAAGAGTGCGAAGACATAGACGGTTGTTGAGCCGGAGAAGTAGTACCAATAGGCAAAGACACCGTAGAGCAGCACAGCCAGATAGGCCAGCAGAACGTTGGACAGCGGGCCTGCTGCAGCGGTGAGCGCCATGTCGCGCTTGGGATGCTTGAAATACCGCATATCGACCGGGACGGGCTTCGCCCAGCCGAAGCGGAACAGCGCCATCATAAGCAGACCGCCGATATCAATATGCCGCAGCGGATTGAGTGTCAGCCGTCCTGCACGCTTTGCCGTCGGGTCGCCGAGCCAATAGGCCACGAGTCCGTGGCACGTCTCATGAAACGTGATGCACAGCAGCGACGCGGCGACGAGCACCGCCGTCTGCCATACGCCGTCAAACTGGAGCTGCTTCAGCCATGCTACAAATCCGTCCAAATCAAATCTCCTGTCTGTCGATCATGGGTTCACACCAGCTCGATTTGCTTTGCAGCGGTGAGCGGCGTGTTTTTCTCTGCGTCCAACTGGAACACGCGGACAAAGCCGGTCTTCGTACCTCGCAGAACGACGGAAATACGCGTATCCAGACTTTGCACGGGTACGTATTGGACATCGACCATCCGCCCGTCCGCGTCATAAAGCGCGATCAGGTGCAGGCCGGTGAACTCCGGGTCATAACTGACGTTCACGCCCTCGTCTGAGACGGAAACGTCCGGCGCGGGACGGAAGACAGAGACAGAATACCGGTAGTCTCTGGTCATGTATTGAAGGCGGACATAGGCGGTCTGTCCCTTCTTGAGTTCCATTCCCGCTACTGCAGGCGATCCGGACTGCAGTGCGCCACGACGCTCCCAGCGCGTGACGCTCCCATCAGATATATACACCGCAGCATAGGATTCTCCGGCAGCAGTGAACAGATAGACGCCGTCAGCCGGTGCTGTAAACCGGAAGCAGCGTTCGCTGTCGCCGGTTTTGTAGAGACAGGATGTTGTCTGCCCTAACTCCAACTCTGGTATCGTTGTAAACCCGATGGTATAGCTGCCCTCCGTCTGAATGCGGATGAGGGTACTTTCGCCCTTTTTCAGATAGAAATTGCGTACCATCGGATCGTCCGACAAAACGCCGGATCGATAAGTGCGGCTCGTTTCATAGACTTCTGCCAATGCGGTCGATTTAAGGGAAAGGACATATACGCCGTCCTCCGGCGCGAAGAATTCCCAGACTGTTTCCCCCGTACTGCCGGTCTTCTGCGTGTCAAGCGTGAGCAGCTGCGCGGCAGGAGCCGGGCATTCATACCAATCCGTGTAGATTGTCCCGTCGTCCGCTTCACAGAACGCACGGAAGGAATACTTGGCAGACGCATCGCTCTCAAACGAAATGCAGAAGGATGTGATATATCCCTTGTTCAGATAAAGATTCGACGAAACACGGTTTGCCTCCTCCTGTCCGTCTTTCCGGTATTCAACACCGAACGGCAGGCTTCCTTCGGGGCCGCTGCACGCCAGAATGACCGCACAGCGGCCATCTCCGCGGAACGTCTGCATGACAGAGCACCACGGCTTGTCCGCATTGACCTGAAGCGTACTGAGCTTCACGGTTTTGCTGCCGTATTCATATACGGCTTCGCCATAGATCGCATACTGGCCGGGCAGAAGCTCCGCGCTCCAGCTTGCAACACGGCAGGGCGCATTCTCTGTAGATTCTCCATACGCCATGCGCATAGCCTCGCCGCGCCAGAGGTCGATCCGCAGATTATCGGAGCTTCGGATCGCATAAACAACCGGCGTCACCGTAATGGAAGGCGTGCAGGTCGTGAAATTGGAAATATAAAAGCTGAATTGCTCCCCTGCTGCCAGCGTGTTCTGTCCGTAAGCAATCGCCGAGCAGATGCCGGTATTGTCATCGGCAGCCAATGTATACACCCTATGGTACAGCAGCTTCTGGCTTCCCGCATCAAGCGTCACGCACGCAAGCGACGGGTCGACCGGCCGCAGCACCACAAGGGTCCGAACAGCCGTTGTCATGCCCTCGTACCGGACGGATTCCGGCTGCTGATAGCCCTGATACGCCAGCACCCAGTCGTCATACAGAACCGAGTCGTATTTTTCGTAGACGGACCACGTCAGCTCCGTCCCGGCAGGATACAGGGAATCGACGCCGCCGAAGCGCAGCGTGCCATAGCCGCCCGTTCTTCCATCGAACTCGGGAATGGATACGGACACGGACGCGTTCGAGGCGTCCGGCGCGGCAGCGCTGACGGTAAAGGAAATGGAACGCGTGTTGTTCAGAAGATAGGCTTCCGATATGCCGCTGGCCGTTACGCGGATTGTGGCTTCATAGCTGCCGGCAGCAAGGGAATTACAGGTTTCCGAAAGCTCGACATAGGCATTGGCCGGGAATCTGCTGACGGAGCGCTGGCTGGTTTTTTCCCAGACGGTCTGGCCGTTCTGCGTGATCGTTGTGACGATTTGCAGTCTTGCGCTGCTCAGCTTCACTGCGCTGTTGTTCAGCGCGATCCCGCCGATTTTGAAGGATTGGTTGGCAGGGATCGTATCAATGCCAAGCTCCAGATCATCAAACGTGGAAGCGCGGACGTACAGATCTTGAACGGAAAAATCCGCCGAGGTGTTTTTGTTGTGGGTACCGGAGGCGTCCTGCTCCAGCTCTGCGCGGTAGGGTTCCAGAACGGTAACGCTTTCGAGCCGCCACGGGAACGTCGAGGGATAGTCCAGCTCCCAGCTGTCGGCGCCGAAGCCGTCGAACATCCCGTCCATCATCATGACGCGCAGCCGGTTCGGCGCCTGGCGGCGCAGTGCGCCGTCGTATTTATCGGAATCAGAATCGGAAATGAAAATGGCGGGATAGGCTTCCTTGCTGTAGGGGCTGGCGGACGTGTCGTGCAGATAGCCCCAGAGCGTGATAGCGTGGCCGCCGATGCGGAACGAGGAGAGATAGTTGCCGATGGAAATGCCGACGGCGCAGTCGCGCTCCAGCGCGTCAAGCACCGGCCGCAGATTGTCGATGTGGTTGGAAATTTCATAGGTCTGGTACAGACTGTCGGCGGGATACTCGGAAAGATACTTTCCGGATTCGCCCGGCGCGCGCAGCTGCGCCCAGCCGTCATTGCCCTGCATGGCGTAATAGCCGTTGAAGAACCAGTCCAGCCCGTATGTATACGAGCCGCCCGCGTCTGTAAACGCTGAAATGAACGACTCAAACAGATCGTCCTCTGTCAGGAAGCCCGCTTTGCTCCCCCAGCCGCTGAACCGGAGCATATTGGACGAAGCGGCAGCCCAGCAGAGGTTGGCGTCCGAGGCGATCTCCCCTTCCGCAACATCCGTGAATTCCTTTTCCGCGTCAATGAAGTCCACGTTGGTGAGGCTGAAATAGCGGTCCTCCAGCGCACTGGCCGTCAGCTCTGTCTGCACCTGCTCCAGCGTCGATTCTGTCAGGCCGGTCAGGAAAATTTCCCGCGTATCGCCGATGGAAAACGTGGTCTTGTAAAAACCGGTGCAGGTGGGCGCGCCGCCGCTCATCACGGCGGCATCCGGCTCGGAGAAGCCGACGGGCGTGACGGTCATCAGCAGCCGTCCGTTATAATAGATCGAATAAGAGGCGATTTTTGCAGAGCGGACGGAATTCGCAAGCCCGTCCGGATTCAGGACGCCGCTCCGCGTAAGGGTATTTCCGTCTGTGTCCTCCATGCGGGTCGTAAAGCCCGACTCCGGGTCGAGCCGCAGCGCAGCCAGCGTCTCCTGCGCGGCAAATACCTGTGTGCAGAGCAGGACCAGCAGCGCAGCCAGCAGCAGACTGCGTACAAAACGCCGATTCATAAGCAACTCCTCAATTTCTTTATTTCTTTCTAAATAATAGTATTATATCACCGGAAGCCCGTGACCGCAAGAGTAGAAATCAGGCCGTGTGCTGTGCCGTTTCAGGCAAAAACCCGCCTGTGCACAGATTGACTTTGCTGCGCTTGTCTGGTATTCTTATGGTGTATTTATGCTGCGGCGCAGGAGGTCACGCTATGTCCGCTTACACCAAGCAAGCCATTAAAAATTCATTTTTGAAGCTGCTCAATGACCGGCCGCTCAATCAGGTCACGGTCAAGGCAATCGTGGAGGACTGCGGCATCAACCGCAACACGTTTTATTATCATTTTACCGACATTCCCTCGCTTGCGACGGAGATCATCACCGAACGGGCTGACCAGATCATCCGGCAGTACGCCAACCCGGATTCGCCGGAGGCGTGTTTGAATGCCGCCGTGCAGTTCATGACGGAAAACCGGCGCGCAGTCATGCATATGTACCGTTCGATCAGCCACGATACCGTCGCGTTTTATCTCATGCAGATCTGCCGCCACACGGTTGAGGCCTACGCAGCGGCAGCCTATGGCGATCTGCCGCTCAGCAAAGAGGACCGGGAGATCCTGATCCGCTTCTGGCAGTGCGAATGCTATGGGCAGATCGTTGAGTGGCTGTCCAACGATATGAAGTACGACATTCAGGCGCAGTTCAGCAGGCTCTGCACACTTTACCGCGGCGGATTTGAGGCAATGGCGCGGCAGGACGCCGATACAGGCATTCCGTGCTGATTGCCCGTTCCCCTTTTTCCCCGCATCTGCTATGATATCATGTAATATATCATGCTTTCACGGAGGTTCCTGATATGCGTTCCGGCTTTATTCTTTCCTGTGAGTCTACCATTGATCTCCCCTATTCCTACTGCGAACAGCGTGACATTCCCGTTTTGTTCTATTCCTATCAGGTCGACGGCGTCAGCTATGAGGACGACATGGGGCGTGATCCGGAGGCGCTGCCGCAGTTTTACGGCTTTCTGGACGCCGGAAAGCTGCCGAGCACAGCGCAGCTGAACGAATTTCAGTACGAGACATTTTTTGACGCACTTTTGCAGCAGGGCGACGTGCTGCATATCGCGTTCGGCTCCGGTATGACGGCGTCCGTGCAGAATGCGATGCTTGCAGCGGAGACGCTGCGGGAGAAATACCCGGAGCGGAAGCTGACCGTGATCGATTCGCTCTGCTCGTCCTCCGGCTACGGTCTGCTGGTCGACGGCGCAGCCGATCTGCGCGACGAAGGAAGATCCATGGATGAGATCGCGGACTGGGTACTCGAAAAGCGTCAGAAGGTCCACCACCAGTTTTATTCCACGGAGCTGAAATTCTACCGTCGCAGCGGGCGTATGTCCGGCGCTGCCGCAGCGATCGGCACGGTGCTCGGCATCTGCCCCATCATGCGTCTGGACGACAAGGGCCGCATCATTGCCTATGACAAGGTCCGCGGCAAGAAAAACGCCGTCGCGCGCACCGTCGAGACGATGAAGCGCCACGCCGAAAACGGAGAGAATTACACAGGCAAGGCGTTTATCTGCCACTCCAACTGCCTTGCGGATGCCGAGGCGACGAAGGCCGCCGTCGAAGCCGCGTTTCCGCATCTGAACGGCGAGGTGCGCATCTGCGATATCGGCACGATTGTCGCGTCGCATTCCGGCCCCGGCACCGTCGCGGTATTCTTCTTTGGAGACGACCGCGCACCGGAGGGTTCGGCTGTTTAAGCTTTTTCTAAATATTGACCCGGCTTTCCTCGCAGGAAAGCCGGGTCAGCTTTTATCCCTCTGCGGCTTGCAGCATTCTGTCGATGAGAATGCCATAGCCCTGTGCCGGGCTATTGACGAGCACGTGCGTGACTGCGCCGACCAGCCGTCCGTTTTGCAGGATCGGGCTGCCGGACATTCCCTGCACGATACCGCCTGTTTTGGCAAGCAGCGCCTCGTCCGTCACGGTAATGAGCAGGTTCCGGCCATTTTTCGCGTCTGCATCCACACGGTCAATGCGGATGGCAAAACGCTGCACCTGATCGCCGTCGACATTTGAAAGGATCTCCGCCGGGCCGGTCACGACCGACTCAGCAGGAGCCGCTTCGACTGTCTGCCCCTGACGCGGATGGGTCATCGTGCCGAATATCCCGCAGGCTGTATTTTTGTCCACGGTTCCCACCGTGTCCGTCACATCGAAAAGTCCGTGCAGCTCTCCCGGCGTTCCGCGTGTACCGGCGCGGATCTCAGCAACGCTCGACTGCACCAGATAGCCGGACTGCATCATCAGAAGCTGCGTCCCGTCCAGACTGCTGACGCCGTGGCCGAGCGCACCGTAGCTTCCGGTTTCGGGGTCATAATAGGTGACAGTCCCGATCCCCGCGATATGGTCGCGTACCAGAACGCCGAGCCGGTAGCCGGACGGCGTTTTTTCCGGCGTGACAAGAAACTCCGCTTCCCTTCCGCCGCGTTCCACCCGCACGACAATCGGCTCGCTTTTCTGAATGCTTCCGAGCAGCGCCTGCGCGCTGTCTGTTTTCTTTCCGTCCGCCGCAATGATCACATCGCCCTTCCGGATCCCCGCCTGTTGCGCAGGTGTGCCGCTCTCTACCTCCGTGACCATCAGTCCCTCCGCATAGAGCTTGATGCCGACTGTATATCCGCCCGGAACCAGCGCGCGTCCGGCTGCGGCAGTCTGGCAGCACAGCGCAAGCGCAAGAACGAACGCGGCCAGCGCGGCCGGTATTTTTCTATAAAAAATGTTCCGCCTCATGTTCTCATCCTCTCCGCAAAAGTCTCAGCGCCATTATCTTGACCCGCCGAGCCGGAAAGAAACCGCGCATGGCGTATGTAAAAGAAAGTCTGTTTTCCTTGTCATGAATTAGAAATTCTCCGTTTTTCGAGAAAAAAGAAGCGTGTATCGGCAAATAGGCCCTGCTTTTCCGCCGAAATCCAGAATTGCAGTTTCCATCTCAATTTAATTTCTGCAAAAAAAGAAAAATTAGTCTTGACTTTTCAGAATAAATCGTTATAATAATCATGCGCTTCGGAAAGAAGCTCAGCTAGGGGATTTGTGTAACGGTAGCACACCGGACTCTGACTCCGTTTGCGGGGGTTCGAATCCCTCATCCCCTGCCAGATGAAAAATCCGTAATCCAAAAGGATTGCGGATTTTCTCTTTGTGTATCATTTATCACGAAATATCAAACAAGATCCTTTCTGCAAAACGCCCGGCAGACAATCCGAATATCTGCCGGGCGCTCTGTATTTGTGGTTATCTCGTCAAAACCGTGCCTGCCATGCTGCCGGTGAAGGCGCCGTTCAGGATGGCCGGGCGGCCAGCGACGAAGACAGTATCCATACCGGCGGAGAACTGCGCAGGATCGGAATAGGTTGCGCAGGTATGGACAGCGGAAAGATCAAAAATATTCAGGTCTGCATCCATGCCGGGCGCGAGAATGCCCTTTGTTTTCAGGCCCATGACCTTTGCAGCACGGCCCGTGCATTTATGCACGGCAGATTCGATGGAAAGCGCCTGCTTTTCGCGGACGAAGTGCTCCAGGAGCGTTGTATACGTGCCGTAAACGCGCGGATGGAGCATCCCGGTGATGGGATAGGTGCTGTCGGAGATCACGCAGCTGTGTGCGTCGCGCAGGATATCGCAGATATCGTCCTCGGCAGCAATGAAATCGATCATGGTCACGTCGCAGTGCGCAGCCTGCAGCAGATCAAACAGTGCGGTAAAGGGGTCCTTCCCCTGCTGCTGCGCGATGGCGGCGATGCTCTGCCCCTCATACTGCCGCAAATCCTTCCGCGAGATGCTGGACGCGACAATATTCTCAAAGCCGACGAGAAGCGAGATATTTTCAAAGTCGCTGCCGGTCAGCATACGGTCTTTCAGCGCTTTGCGGAACGCGGGATCGGCCAGATTCTCGGTCAGCGCTTCCAGACCGCCCTTCTGGCTCTCTGGCGGCAGAACGTGGACGAGCTGGGTTGAACCGGCGGTATAGGGATAGACGTCGCAGGCGATCTCAATACCGTCCTGACGGGCCTCGTGCATCAGGCGGAGCATCTCCGGCGTGCAGCGGCGCCAGTTGGCCTTGCCGATGGATTTAAGGTGGCTGACCTCGACGGGGGTATGCAGTGCCTTTGCGACGGTGATCATTTCGCGGAGCGCGTCGACCACGCCGCTGCCTTCCTGCCGCATATGGACTGTGATGGGAATGCCGGAATTTTTAAGCGGCTGAAGCGCTTCGATGAGCGCTTCGGTCGAATAGAAGCAGTCCGGCGCGTAGCCGAGGCCCAGCGAAACGCCGAGCGCGCCTGCAGCAAGCTCCTGCTCGATCAGGCGGTGGATCTCAGCCATCTGGGCCGCGTCAAGCTCGGGCGTGCCGAAGCCTGCCGCGCAGGCGCGGATGGTGCCGCTGCCCGCCAGCATGGCGGTGTTGATGGGGCTGGGGGTCTTTTTTGCAGCGCACAGATAGGAAGCGAGGCTGGAAAAATCGGCGTTCTCCGGCAGTGCGCCCGCAACCGGGGTCAGATATGCCTCGATCTCTTTTTTGTATGCACCGGCGCAAGGCGTGACGGACAGGCCGCAGTTGCCGTTGACGATCGTGGTCAGGCCCTGCTTCAACTCAAGTTCGCCGAAATGCGGACGGAAGAGCGCCGCGTCGGCATGGCGGTGAATGTCGATAAAGCCGGGCGTAACATACTTCCCTGCTGCGTCAAGGACTGTCCCGGCAGAAGCATCCTTGAGATCACCAACTGCGGCGATTTTTCCGTCTTTAATCGCAACATCGCCTGCGGCCGCCGGTGCGCCGGTCCCGTCGATCAGAGTACCGTTTTGAATCAGATAATCGAACATTTTTCTGTTTCCTTTGTATAGACGCAGAGCGCAAGACCGGTTTTCCGGCCCTGCGCTTTGCTTTTTTATTTGACAGGTTGGATGTGCCAGATGTCTTCGGCATACTGGCGGATGGTGCGGTCAGAGGAGAACTTGCCGGCGGAGGCGACGTTCATGAGGCACTTGCGGCCAAAGGCGATGCGGTCGCAGTAGTCATGGTTCACGCGCAGACGGGCCTTTTTGTAGCTGTCGAAGTCGTAGAAGATGAAATACTGATCCGGCTTATGCCAGCTTGCACCTTTGAGCAGAGACGTATAGAGCTCGTGCTGCTCTTCATCGGTGGGAACAGTCCCGTCGATCAGGGTGTCGACGGCGCGGCGGAGGTTCGGGTTGGCCTCGTAGAAGCTGCGAGCGTTGTAATTGGGCTTTACCATGTTGATCTCCTCGACGGTCGCGCCGAAGATATACTCGTTCTCGCTGCCCGCCTGTTCGGCGATCTCGACGTTTGCGCCGTCGAGCGTGCCGAGCGTCACAGCGCCGTTCAGCATGAGCTTCATATTGCCCGTGCCGGAAGCCTCCGTACCGGCCGGAGAGATCTGCTCGGAAACATCGGCGGCGGGGATGATATGCTCGGCGTAGGAGCAGTTATAGTTCTGCACGAAGACGACCTTCATGATGCCGTCCATGGCGGGATCGCTGTTGATGAGATCAGCCACGCGGTTTACATAATGAATAATTGCCTTTGCACGGCGGTAGCCGGGGGCAGCCTTTGCGCCGAAGATAAAGGCGGTCGGTGTGAAATCCTTGATGCTGCCGTCCTTGATAGACAGATACAGATCCATGATGCTCAGCGCGTTCAGCAGCTGGCGCTTATACTCGTGCAGGCGCTTGACCTGTACGTCGAAAATAAACGACGGATCGAGCGCAACGCCCTCGTGCTCTTCGATCACGCGGCAGAGCTGACGCTTCTTTTCCAGCTTGATGGCGTTGAACTGCTTGATGGTCATTTCGTCGATCCCGGCCTTCAGCCCTTCCAGCTGGTCGAGGTTTTTAAGATACCCGGTTCCGACCTTGCTGTCGAGCAGGCCGCAGAGCTCCGGATTGGACAGGCCCAGCCAGCGCCGGGGCGTAATGCCGTTGGTCTTGTTCTGGAAGCGGTCGGGATAGACGGCGTACCAGTCCTTGAACAGATTGTCCTTGAGGATCTGGGAATGGATCTCGGCGACGCCGTTGACGGCGGTGGACATATAGACGGACAGATTTGCCATGTGCGCCTGCCCATCCTTGACGATAAAGAGCTTCGAATGCGGATGCTCCTGCTTGAGCTTTGCGTCGATGCGCTCAATGATCTCGCAGACCTCCGGCACGACGGAGCGCAGCAGCTCCAGGTCCCACTTTTCGAGCGCCTCGGTCATGACGGTGTGGTTCGTATAGGCGAACACGCGGCGGGTCAGCTCAAACGCGGCGTCAAAATCCAGTCCCTCGGCCATCAGCAGACGGATCAGCTCCGGAATGGACATAGCGGGATGCGTATCGTTCAGCTGGACAGCAATAAACTCCGGCAGGCGGTAATAGTCCGTGCCGTGCTGCTGGCGGTAGTCGCGCAGGATATCCTGCAAAGACGCGCTGGAAAGGACGTACTGCTGCTTGACGCGCAGGCGCTTGCCCTCCCATGTGGAGTCGTTCGGATACAGAACGCGGGTGATATCCTCGGCCTTGTTCTTCTTTTCAAGCGCCTTAACGTAGTCCTGCGCGTTGAAGGCGTCGAAGTTCAGCTCCTCCTCGGCCTCGCACTGCCAGAGGCGGAGCGTACCGACCGTCGTTGTTTCATAGCCGATCACGGGCATATCATACGGGACGCAGTTGACGGTCTGGTCGGCAAATTTGACCTTGACGGCCAGCTTGTCACGGCGGTGGCTCCACGGGTCGCCGTATTTCGTCCAGTCGTCGGCATTTTCACGCTGGCAGCCATTGACGAACGACTGCTTGAACAGGCCGAAGCGATAGCGCAGGCCATAGCCGGTCAGCGGCAGGTCGAGCGTCGCGGCGCTGTCAAGGAAGCAGGCGGCGAGACGGCCAAGTCCGCCGTTGCCGAGGGCCGCATCCTCAATGTGCTCCAGGCACGCAAGATCGACGCCCTTTTCAGCAAAGGCCGCTTTCATCCCGCGCAGAATGCCGAGGTTGAAGAGGTTGCTGTAGACCAGACGGCCGACGAGATATTCCGCGGAGAAATAGAACGCGCGGCGGCCCGGCGCTTGACGGCGCTTGGTCTTCGTCCATTTGTCGCTGATCTCCATCATGATGACCTGGCCGAGCGCCTCATGCAGGCGCTCCGGGGTCGTTTCCTGCAGCGTCTCGTCATGCTGGAAATGCAGCAGGGCCTCAGTCTGTTTTACGATTCGTTCCGAAAATTCACTCATAGGTTACTCCTTCCATGGGACTCCGCCGGGCAAAGCTGCCGGCGGCCTTTAAAGAAGCGTCCACCTATCCGGCAAGGACAGGTGGACGCCAGATGACTGTAGGTATTATACACGATTTGACCGCTCTGTCAAACCTGCAATTTTTTGGGCCAGCGCTTCGTTGGCCGCGCCGGGCAGCATACGCCAGCGCCAGTTCGACTGCAGAAGCCTGCCAGGTTCGTTCATACGCGTTTCCCGGCCCAGACGCAGATAGTCCTGCATCTGCATGATAAACAGCTGTGCCTTGGACTGCATACCGGCCTCGATGATGGCGTCTGCCAGATCGTCCTCCGCCGTAATGCCGAGATAGCTGCGGGCATAGGCGTCCGTTTCTGCGTCAATTCCCTCGCACCACTGGATAAGCGTTTCATTGTCGTGCGTGCCGGTGTAGCAGATGGCGTTTTCAGGATAGCGGTCGGGCAGATAGTTGCTCGGCTCACGCGGATCAAAGGCAAATTCCAGCACCTTCATGCCAGGGAAGCCGGAATCAATCACAAGCTGCTGTACCTCCGGCGTCAGGAAACCGAGATCCTCGGCAATAAAATCGGTATCCGGGAAATTCTTCCGGATAGCATTTACAAGCTTCATGCCGGGACCCTTGACCCATTCGCCCTTGCGGGCGGTACGGTTGACGGCAGGAATGGCCCAATAGCTTTCGATGCCGCGGAAATGGTCGATGCGGACGACGTCGAAGCTCTCCCCTGCTGCGCGCAGGCGTCGCATCCACCAGGAGAAGCCGTCCTGTTCCATGTGCGCCCAGTCATAGATGGGATTGCCCCAATACTGTCCATTGGCGTTGAAGCCGTCAGGCGGGCAGCCCGCGACGACGCGCGGACGGCGGGTGCGGGTCAGCTGGAAGTTCTCCGGGTGCGACCAGACGTCGGCGGAATCCAGCGGAACATAGATGGGGATATCGCCGATGATCAGCACGCCGTTTTCATGGGCATACTCCCGCAGCCGCTGCCATTGCGTATGGAAGCAGAACTGCAGGAACCGTTGAAAATCAAGCTCGTCGTGCAGCAGCTCACGGTAGTACGCCATGGCCTCCGGCTGGTGCATCCGGATATCGAGCGGCCACTCGGTCCACGGGCCGTCTTTATAATATGCCTTAACGGCCATAAAGAGTACATACTCCTCCAGCCACGCACTCTGCTGGCGGACATATTCCGTGTAGCGCTCCGCCGGGGCCTTGTGGAAGCGGCTCCATGCCAGATGCAGCACCCGCAGGCGCTGGTCGTACATCTTCGAAAAATCGACCTGATCGGCGCGGCTGCCCCAATCGACGCGGTCAAGCTCCTCCTGCGTCAGGTATCCGTCCTTGACAAGCTCGTCCAGATCGATCAGATACGGGTTCCCGGCGAAGGTAGAGAACGCCTGATAGGGCGAATCGCCATAGCCGGGCGGGTTGATCGGGAGGATCTGCCAGTAGGTCTGCTTTGCCGCTCTCAGAAAATCAATAAAGTCATAGGCTGCTTTGCCCATGCTGCCGATGCCGTAGGGCGAGGGCAGCGAAGTAATGTGCATCAGGATTCCACTGCTTCTTTTCATACTATCACTCTTATTTCGCTTTCGTTGAAAACAGGCAAAAGCAGCGTTGGGCGCTGTTTTCAGCTGTTTTCGAGTTTTCTGACGCTTTCACGGTTGGAAAGCGTAAACGGTACGGTCATATGGCGGGCCTGCCCGCCGCGCTCGGTGCAGTCCATCAGAACAGAAAAGCTGCGCCGGGCCAGAAGCTCGACAGACTGGGAAACGGTAGAAAGCTTCGGGGTATAGAAGCTGCCGATCCTCAGTCCATCATAGCCGATGATGGAAATATCGTCAGGGACGCGCTTTCCGGCGTCCACCAGTGCGCGGATCGCGCCGATGGCAATGACGTCTGCCATGGCGAACACAGCTGTGACCTGCGGTGTGTCGCGCAGGACGGCCTGCATACCGGAATAGCCATCCTCATAGCTGTAACGGCCGGTGTGGTAGTAGGTCTGTTCGTCGAACTGCATCCCGTTTTTCCCGAACGCTTCCACGCAGCCTTCATAACGCTGCGCAGACGTATCGGATAAAAGCCGGTCGCCGCCGAGAACAGCAATGTTTCTGTGGCCGCAGCGGATGAGATAATCGACAGCGCAGGCAGCGCCCTGCCGGTCGTTGGTCGTAACGCTGGACAGGTTCTCAAACGGCAGATCGCTCGCATCGTTTGTAACAATGATGGAGGGCACATGGATCTTGTCGAAATCGCTGACAAAATGACGGTTCGTCGCACCGAGGAACATCACGCCCATGGGCTTGCGCTCCCGGCAGAGCTTGACGGCACGAAGCACCTCGTTATCGTCTTCATCGATAAAGTCGACAATCAGCGAATGCGTGGTGCGCGAGAAAAGGGACTGCAGATGCTCGACCATACCGGCAAACAGCTCGTTGGCCGTACCCTTGACAATGATGAGTACGGTGTTGGAGCGCTGCTGCTTTAAAAGCTGTGCGCTTTCGTTGAGTTCAAAGCCGCGTTCCTGCGCAATGGACAGAATCGCCTGCCGCGCTTTTTCCGAAACATTCGGCTGGTTATTGAGCACGCGAGAGACAGTTCCAAGCGAATAACCGCTCAGTCTCGCAAGATCCTTGATCGTCATATCTGCTGTTCTCCTTGGTTTTGCTGATTCTGTATCACTATCATACAGAACCTCTGAAAAATCCACTTAAAACAGGCAAATTTCTTTATCCCTTTACCGCGCCGGCAGCAACGCCCTTGATAATATATTTCTGGCAGCAGAGATAGAAGATGACGACCGGGACGATGGACATCAGGATCAGCGCCATAGTCGCGCCCATGTCGACGGAGCCGTAGCTGCCCTTGAGGTACTGGATGTGGATGGGAATGGTGCGGAATTCGTTGATATCAAGGACCAGATACGGCAGGAGGTAGTCGTTCCAGACCCACATGATCTCCAGAACACCGACGGAAATGAAAGTCGGCTTCATCATGGGCAGGACAACCTGGAAGAAGGTCTGCACAGGGGTGCAGCCGTCAATCACAGCAGCCTCTTCAATGGAGCGAGGGATGGACTTGACAAAGCCGGTGAACATAAACACAGCGAGGCCCGCACCGAAGCCGAGGTAGACAATGGGAATTGTCCACGGGCGATTGAGCTTCAGAGTATCGGCGGTCTTTGCCAGCGTGAACATGACCATCTGGAACGGGACGACCATGGAGAACACGCACAGGTAGTACACAATGCGGCAGACGAGGCTGTCGACACGGGAAATATACCACGCGGCCATGGACGTGCAGATGAGGATCAGAGCTGCGGAAAGCAGCGTGATCATCAGGCTGTATTCGACGGATTTATAGAACGGGTAGTTGCCGAAGGTCATACCCTTGATATAGTTCTGCAGCCCCATGAAGGTGTCGCTTCTGGGAAAGGCAAACGTATCAAGGTTAATAGCGGCGTTGGTCTTGAGAGAGTTGACCAGAACGATGAAGATCGGGTAGAGATACGCAACGGCAATGATCGCAAACACGACCGTCAGGACGGTATGCGAACGGCGCTCTTTCTGGAAGCCGGTATTTTTCATTACTGATCGACCTCCTTCTTTCTGGTGGACACAAGCTGGGCAATGCTGATGATCGCGACCAGGATAAAGAACACAACTGCCTTGGCCTGTCCGGGGCCTTTGGAGTTGGAGGTATTGGAGTTGACGATGTTCAGAGCCAGCATTTCCGTGGTCTTGATGACGTTGCCGTCAGCCAACGTCTTAAAGGGTGAGCCGCCCGTGAGGGCCAGGTTCTGGTCGTAGAGCTTGAAGCCGTTGGTCAGGGACAGGAACGTGCAGATGGTGATAGACGGCATGACGTTCGGGATTGTGATGTTCCAGAGCGTTTTCCAGCTGGACGCACCGTCGATCTTTGCGGCCTCCAGCATATCCTCTGGGATTGCCTGCAGGCCTGCGATATAAATGATCATCATATAGCCTATCTGCTGCCAGCACATGAGGATGATCAATCCCCAGAAGCCGTATTTGGTTTCCAGCACGACGGCTGTGTCGAAGTTGCTGAGGATGCCGTCGAAGATCATGAGCCAGATATAGCCCAGAACGATGCCACCGATGAGGTTCGGCATGAAGAAAACGGTACGGAAGATGTTCGAGCCCTTGATACCCTTAGTCAGAACGTAGGCAACAGCAAAGGCCAGAACGTTGATGATGAGCAGAGATACGAGCGCAAACAGTGCCGTATACCAGAACGCGTGGAGGAAGCCCTCATCCTGGAAGATGGTCTGGTAGTTTTTCAGTCCCACCCACGTCCACTTGCTGGTCGTCTTGAACTTGCAGAAGGACAGGAACAGCCCCTTTGCAAACGGGTACAGGAAGCCCACGCAGAACGCTGCGAACGTCGGCAGCAGGAACAGCCAGCCCCAGCGCTGGATCGGGCGGCGGATCAAGCTGCATGACAGAGCCGAATCGTCATGTTTTTTCTTCTTCATCATGCTTCTCCTTTATTATTTATATACTTTCTTGACAATTTCACAGACAAGCGTCCGGCCTCCGGGCGTTTGTCCGCAAAATCTTCGGCTGCGGCAGTTTCTTTTCTGTAAAAAAGGGGGCTTTGCAGCCCCCTCTTTACTTTTGGTCACGCCTTATTGCTTATGCGTTTTCCTTTGCATACTGGGTCGCCCAGCCCTGCACGAATGCAGTCTCGACAGCAGACCAGTCGCCGGTACCGGCAGTGTACTGAGTCAGAGCGTCGACAACGGCAGCGCGCCAGTCGTCAACAGCGGGAGTCCAGTTGAATGCCCAGGTCACAACGTACTTGCCATCGGCAGTGTACTTGTTGGCATCCTGGAAGAAGACGTTCTCCGGCTCCTTGGCGTCCTTGAACGGGCAGGGGCCAAACTCTTGTGCCAGCATCGTGGTGCCTTCGTCAGAGGTAACGACCCAGACGAGGAAGTCGATGGTAGCCTGAATGTCCTCTTCAGAGGCTTCGTTGTTGATGGCCCAGCAGTTCTCGGTGCCTGCGCACAGGCCGGCCTCTTCTTCGCCGTCAACACCGCAGTAGATGGGGATCATGGCCAGATCGTCGGGGTTCATGCCGAACGTGCCGGTCAGGTTGGAATATTCCCAACTGCCGTTCTGATAGAACGCAGCCTTGCCCTCGCCGAATTCAGCCTCGGACTCGTCGCCGGTAGCGGTAGCCAGAGCAGCGCCGGTGGTAGCGGAATCAGTGATGTAGAGATCCCAGATGTTCTTGAAGTTGTTGAGGTAAGCGCCGGTGATGGTGGCGGGCTGCGCGGTCACGCCGTCATCACGGAACTCGTAGAACAGCGGCATGTTGGCCAGATGGCCGGAGAAACGCCAGCTGGAGGAGCCGTCGAGGCCGGCGGAGGAGAATGCGTCGAAGCCGAGCTCGTCAGCGCGGGCATGGATGTCGTCAGCGACAGCCTTCAGGGATTCGAAGTTGGTGATCTCGTCGATGGAGTGGCCGGCCTTCTCAAGCAGAGCCTTGTTGACGATGATGCCGAACGCCTCGTAGCAGTAGCCGATGGAGAGGGTCTGGCCGTCTTCACCCTTGAGGTTGAAAGCATCGGTGGTCATCTGATCCATGATGGCAGTGCCGTCGAGCGGATAGCAGTAGTCGCCGTAGGAGTTGATGGCGCCCTGGTTGCCGCACTGGAACAGGGTCGGAGCGGAGCTCTTGTCGAGCTCGGCTGCGAGGGTGGTGTCATAGGTGCCGGAAGCAGCAGTGACGACCTTGACGGGAACGCCGGTCTGCTCGGTGTAGGTGGCGGCGAGCTTCTGCCAAGCTTCGTCAGCTTCGGGCTTGAAGTTCAGGTAGTAGACAGAACCGGTCGCTTCGGTCGCGGCGGGCTCTTCCGTCTCGGTCTCAGCGGGGGTGGTCTCTTCGGTGGTGGCCGGAGTTTCGGTTTCGGCCGGGGTGGTCTCTTCGGGCTGAGCGGGCTCGGTCTTGGTTGCGCAGGCAGCCAGGCCAAGAACCATCACGAGCGCCAGAAGCATTGCGATGATCTTTTTCATGGTATTTCCTCCTGAATGATTTTTGAATTCTGGAAACGTTTCCATTTCCAATGACCATATTATACTACATTTTTCTGATCTGAGCAATCAAAATTTGTTCCGAAAAAATTTTCAGCACTTTGCACGATTTCAAGGCTGCAAAATTGTGCAGTTTGCTTCTATCCTCTTTCCGGCTTGCGTTTTTTCTGTTCAGTCGATATAATATTCTATATTCTTTCCTGAAACGAGGCGCGCTATGAAGTTCTTCAATTATGATTCCCCTTTTTGGTCGTTTATGTCGCGGATCGCAGACCTTGTCATTGTAAATATACTGTGGCTGGTTTTCTGCATCCCCGTGTTCACCATCGGCGCATCAACGGCGGCAATGTACCGCGTGACGCTCAATCTGGTGCGCGGTGAGGGCGGCGGTGTCGTCCGCAGCTTCTGGGCGTCGTTCAAGCTCAATTTCAAGCAGGGCGTTCTGCTGTTCCTGATCCTTCTGATTCCGACGCTGCTGGTGATCGTTGAGGTTGAGATCTATCTGTCCGGTGCGGTGGCACAGTCGGTCTGGATGGGCGTGATTTTCTGCTTCCCGGCGCTGCTCGTTTCGCTGGTCGGCGCATACATCTATCCCCTGCTGGCGCAGTTCGACAATACCATCAAGAACACACTCAAAAACGCCATTCTGCTTTCGATCGGCAACCTCCCCTATTCGCTCGTGATGGCTGCGCTGAATCTGTCCGCGCCGCTCCTGCTCCTGTTTGCGACAAGCTTTTTCCTGCGGACGTGCATTTTCTGGATCCTGATCGGCGGTTCGCTCGTCGCGATGCTCAATTCATATCTGCTGCGGAAAATCTTCAAAAAGTATTTTGAGCTGGATTAAATGCGCGCCCGGTGCAAGGCTGCACCGGGCGCATACTTTTTATCTTCTCAATGCCGCGATCAGTTCCAGAAGGCCGTAGACAATGGGCTGGTGGAGCAGGTAGATAAACAGGGACTGGCGGCCGCACCAGCAGAAGAACCGCGCGATCGCGCTTTCCCGGAACGTGCCGGGCAGGCGCGTTTTTTTGTCCGCGTAGACCGTCCTGCCGAGAACTGTGCCGAGCATATACCAGCCGAGGTGCGGCAGGAGCGGAAAATAATCGCTGGACGCGAAGCCCTCATAGGCAAAGCCGAACGGGAAAAGGAATTTTGCCTCCACGACCGTGCCGGTAATGAGATAGCCGGTCACAACGAGCACAACGCCCATGGCGGCAAGCGCCTGCGTGGGCAGCTTTTTATAGGCGGGATAGAGCATCATGCAGATGCCCAGCAGATGCAGTACGCCGAACCAGACGATCACATCGCGCGAAGCCATGCCGAGGCGGTACATCCAGAAGGTCACAAGCGAAATGAGCATTCCGCAGGCAAAGACGATGCAGCCGCGGCGGAAGCTGCGCGAACCGAGCGTAGCGCAGCAGCCGGACAGGACGACGAAGATCACGCCGCCATACCGCTGGATGAATACGTACCACGCGGGCAGGTGCAGATCAAGGCCAATAAAATAGATCAGATCAAAAATCAGATGGATGAGAATCACGCAGAGGATGCAAAGGCCGCGCAGCGCGTCCAGCTCCCAGATCCGGTCGGTTTTTTTCATGGAAATCACCTGAAATCATTACAGCCTGCCGCGTTCCGCGGCAGGCTGCCGAAATAAATTACGAATTCTTTGCGTCTTCCAGCGCCTGACGCTCGGCTTCTTCCTCTTCGAGCACACGGTAGGCAACCTTGCCGACCAGCGTTTTAGGCAGCTCGGGCCGGAACTCGATATCATACGGCATGGCGTATTTTGCGATATGCTGGCGGCAGTAGTCGAGGATCTCCTGCTTGACCGCGTCCGACGGCTCGTAACCGGGGCGCAGGACGACAAAGGCCTTGACCTTCTGCATCTTATACGGATCCTTGACGCCGATGACGCAGGACAGCAGCACCTTTTCATGGCCGTCAATGATGTTTTCCAGCTGGCCGGGATAGACGTTATAGCCGGAGGTGATGATCATGCGCTTGATACGCTGGGAGAAGTAGACAAAGCCGTCCTCGTCCATCTTGCCAAGGTCGCCGGTGTGCAGCCAGATGCGGCCGTCCTCATGGCGGCGGAGGGTGTTGTGCGTTTCCTCGGGGTTGTCGACATACTCGAGCATGACCGACGGGCCGGAGACGCAGATCTCGCCTTCGAGATTCGCGTCCAGCTCCTGTTTCGTGCCGGGCTTTACAATCTTATAATACGTATCCGGGAACGGGACACCGATGGAGCCGACGCGGTTATAATCCTTCGGCGTCAGGCAGGAGGCCGTGACGCATTCGGTCAGGCCGTAGCCCTGACGCACCTGCACGGAAGCATTGTGGGCCTTGAGGAAATCGTCGACCTTTTTCTTCAGCTCGATGGACATACTGTCACCGCCGGAGAACACGCCCTTGAGGCAGCTGAGGTCTGCGTTTTCAAGCTTTTCTGCGCGCAGCAGCGCCTCAAACAGCGTCGGGACGCCGGGGATGATATTGGGCTGCTTTTTGATGAGCAGCTCGGCGTAGGTATTGACGTTGAACTTCGGAACAAGGATGCAGCACGCGCCGCCAATCAGGGCGGTATGGATGCCGATGCCGAGGCCGAAGCCGTGGAACACGGGCATGACGGAGAGCATCTTCAACCCGTCGATGGGCGAGAAGCCGGAGGCAGCGATGGTCTGCAGGCCCAGCGCGTTAAAGTTCATATTGGACAGGAGAATGCCCTTGGTCGTGCCGGTCGTACCGCCGGAATAGAGGATGGACGCGCCCTCCTCCGCCTTGCCGAACTCTCTCGGCAGGGGCAGGTCGCGCTTTTTGCCGACGCGCTGGAATTCCGACCACCAGATGTAATTGCCCTTTTTCGGGGGCTTGGGGTATTTGCGGGCTGCCGTCAGGGCATAGCCGAGGGCAAGATGCGGGTACAGCTCGTCCTCGATTTTGGCAAGCAGGAGCTTGCAGTCCGGATCGTCAAGCTCGGGCATGATGGGTGCGATCTTGGCGTAGAACTGGTCGAGCGTGAGGATGCACTTGGAATGCGAGAAATTGAGATAGAACCTGATCTCCCCCGCAGCGGAAAGCGGATGGATCATGTTGGACACCGCACCGATGCGGTTCAGGCCATAGAACGCGTGCAGGGCCTGCGGGCAGTTGGGCATACAGATGGTGACGCGGTCGCCCTTTTTGATGCCCATGGCGAGAAACGCCTGCGCCGTCTCGTCGATCTTCTGCATGAACTGCGTGAAGGTCGTCTTTTTGCCCATGAATTCATAGGCAGGCAGCTTCGGATTGCGCTCTGCTGCGGCCTTGACCATCTGATAGATGGTCTTCTGCGGATAAGACAGATGCTGCGGCACATTGCCGTAATACTTTAACCAGGGAGCGGAAGAGGAAAGACCCATTTTTTTCATCCTTTCGGGCGAGTTTTTTCACACACCTCTGCCGCCCCATTCACACACCAAAGACGGCAGTTATCTGCATTATACCTGTTTCGGCCCGAAATAGCAAGATTTTCTTACAGGCAGATGCAGCGGTTTGTCCTACAGCGTGCCGCAAAAGCAGAACCGGCAGTGCTTCGCCGGGCACCGCAAGGCCGGGCACCATGCAGGAGCCCGGCCTTGTCCTGGCGGTGTTCTACTCCGCCAGGCCGTATGCCTGTTCAAAGAGCCGGTAAAACGGAAGCAGGAATCGGAACCCGTCCCTGATCCATTCCGTCAGCTCCGGGCCGCTGCTGCGGGCGTCGAAGGGGTGCATGCTTTCGATGGAAAACGAGCGCATGTTATAAAGCCGTCCGACCGCTTCCCCCGCGTGCCCCTTCGGTCTTGCATAGACAGGGCCGGACAGCGTATATTCCTGCTGCGCGTCCAGCTGCCGCAGGAGCTTTTCGGCGCGCTTCGGGTCGTTGTCCAGCATCCGTCGCAGCTGTACGCCGGATGCTGCCGGCATCCACCAGCCCGCGCCGCAGCCGTAGCCGTCCGCGCCGACCTGGAACCAGAAGCACGGCGCTTCACCGCGGTTCTCGATCGCGTTCTGGAACGAAAACCAGATATGGTCGTTGAGCGGCCCGCGTCCGAACAGCCGCCGCGCGTCGCGGTAAATGCGTGAAATGTGGACATTCAGGTGCAGATCGGGGTATGTTTCCTGAAACCAGTCGTAAAGGTCCCCGGCCAGCGCCTTTGTCGGGGTCATGACCGCGTCCTGAAATTCCTGCTTGTGCTCTGCGAACCACGCCCGGTCATTGTTGAACCGGATGCCCCAGAACACGTCGACCGTCTGGTCGGTATAGCCTGTAAACATTGCTTTTACTCCTTCTGATTGCGAAGATAGGCCAGATAGCCCTCTAAAATCAGGCTGGCCGCCACGGCGTCGACCGTGTTTTTGCGTTTTTTGCCGTGATAATTGCTTTCGTTCAGGATCTGGTGCGCCTCGATGGTCGTGCGGCGTTCATCCCACAAAACGGGCTTTATCCCGACTGTCTGCTCCAGAAGCGCGGCAAAGTCGCGGTAGAGCGCGGCACGCGGACCTTCCGTGCCGTCCATATTGCGCGGGAAGCCCATCACGAGCCGCTGCGCGCCGCTTGCTTTAAACATCCGTGCCACTTCCTCCGCCGTCTTTTCCGGCTTCCACGAGTGGATCACCGCCGTCTGGCCGGTCATCCAGCCAAGCGCGTCTGAAATGGCCACGCCGGTGCGTGCGTCGCCGTAGTCGATCGCCATGATTTTCATGCAGTCTCTCCCTGTTTCCTGTTTTTTATAGTATAGCAGATTTTTTGCCTTCCTGCAATTCGCGAGAAAATTTTCCTGTTTTCTTGAAAAAAACCTGTTGACCTGCAATGCTTTTTATGATAATATGGCTCTACCTGTGAAAAAGGGGTTTTCTTTTTTTGCGCCCATTTTTCAAGCTGCGGGACGCCACGTAGTTTCGGCGTCATCTAAATTTTAATAGCCGCAGTTTTGCAGGGAGGCAAGTATTAAGGAGGTGCCGAATATGCGAGTTAAGATCACGCTCAGATGCAACGAATGCAAGCAGAGAAACTACAACACCATGAAGAACAAGAAAAACGACCCCGACCGTATCGAACTGAAAAAGTATTGCAGATTCTGCAAAAAGCAGACTGTGCACAGCGAGACGAAGTAACACATCGGACAAGCAGAAAGGGTGAACATCATGGCAGAAGCGAAAAAGGAAAACTTCTTTGCCCGCACTGGCAAGCGTCTCAGCCGCTGGTTCCGTGAAATGAAGAGCGAGCTGAAAAAAGTCGTATGGCCGACAAAGAGCCAGATGGTCAACAACACCGTCATCGTTCTGGTGTGCACACTGATCGTCGGCATTTGCATTTGGGTCTTCGATGCTGTAGGCGGCGTCGTCGTCAACGGTATCATTACCCTGGTCAGAGGCTAAAGCATGGCGGAAGCAGCAAAATGGTATGTTGTGCATACCTATTCCGGCTACGAAAACACCGTCAAGGCTACCATCGAGAAAACCATTGAGACCCGCCATCTCGAGGATCTGATCCACATCGTCTCCATCCCCATGGAAACTGTGACCGAGATCACCGACAACGGGCCGAAAACGTACGACCGCAAGGTATTTCCGGGCTACGTTCTCATCAAGATGATCATGTCCGACGAGGCATGGTATATCGTCAAAAATGTCCGCGGCGTGACCGGCTTTGTCGGTTCCGGCACGAAGCCGACTCCCCTTACGGAGGAGGAAGTGCAGCAGCTGGGCATTGAAAAGCATGAGATCGTGGTTTCGTACTCTGAAGGCGACAGCGTCCGCATCAACGACGGCCCGCTGACCTCCTTCATCGGAACTGTCGACCAGATCGATATCGAAAAGAACAAGGTTCGCGTCATCGTCTCCATGTTTGGGCGCGAAACGCCGGTCGAGCTGGAGCTCGATCAGGTCGAGCTGGTCAACGACTGACCCCGCAGGAACGCGGAACGTGGGAGGGGCTTGACCCCCGCCAAATATACGCGCGTGCGCGCGTATCACCACATTTATTCAGGAGGTGCTCATCATGGCACAGAAAGTAACAGGCTATATCAAGCTGCAGATCCCCGCTGCAAAGGCAACTGCGTCTCCCCCTGTCGGCCCGGCTCTCGGCCAGCACGGCGTCAACATTTCTCAGTTCATCAAGGAATTCAACGAGCGTACCAAGGATCAGGCTGGTTTTAAGATCCCGGTCGTTATCACGGTTTACGCTGACCGTTCCTTCTCCTTCGTCACCAAGACCCCCCCGACCCCGACCCTCATTCTGAAGGCTCTGGGCATCGAAAAGGGCTCCGGCGTGCCCAACAAGGACAAGGTCGCCACCATCACCAAGGCACAGGTCAAGGAAATTGCCGAGCGCAAAATGCCCGACCTGACTGCAAACACCATCGAAGCCGCTATGAGCCAGGTCGCAGGTACCTGCCGCAGCATGGGCATCGTGGTCGTCGACTGAGTTTGACCGCAATAACAGCTTGACCGAGGTATATCGGCAACAGGCCGAGCCTCATAAATATGTGGGAGGAATCATTCCGAATCACCACTAAGGAGGAAATTACATTGTTTAGAGGTAAAAAATATAAGGACAGCGCGAAACTGGTCGACCGCTCCACGCAGTACGAAGTTCCCGCTGCTATGGATCTTGTTGTAAAGACCGCTTCCGCCAAGTTCGACGAGACTGTTGAAGTCCACATCAAGCTCGGCGTTGACTCCCGTCACGCTGACCAGCAGGTCCGCGGCGCGATCGTTCTCCCGAACGGCACCGGCAAGACCCGCAAGGTTCTCGTGTTCGCCAAGGACGCCAAGCTCGACGAGGCCAAGGAGGCCGGTGCCGACTTCGCAGGCGGCATGGAGCTCGTTGAAAAGATCCAGAAGGAAAACTGGTTCGATTTCGACGTCGTCGTCGCTACCCCGGATATGATGGGTATCGTCGGTCGTCTCGGTAAAGTTCTCGGCCCGAAGGGCCTCATGCCCTCCCCCAAGGCCGGCACCGTGACCCCCAACGTCACCGCCGCCGTCAAGGAGATCAAAGCCGGTAAGATCGAGTACCGTCTCGACAAGACCAACATCATCCACTGCCCCATCGGCAAGGCTTCCTTCGGCCCCGAAAAGCTCGCTGAGAACTTCAACGCACTCATGGGCGCTGTTATCAAGGCAAAGCCGGCCGCTGCAAAGGGCCAGTATATCAGAAGCTGCACCGTTGCCAGCACCATGGGCCCCGGCATCAAGGTTGCTGCCACCAAGATCTAAAAAATAGCTCTTGACATTCGCGCAGATTCTGCTATAATATACAAGCTGCCAAAGACAGCAGGAGATAGTTTATCGTAACAGGGTTCGCCCTTCCTGCCGAGGTTCCGCACAAATGGTAACATTTCTGTGTCCTCACGTCTTTGGCGTGAGGACATTTTATTTTCAGAGGTGACATTCATGCCCAACGCAAAGGTACTTGAAAGCAAGAAAACCGTCGTTGATGCTCTGTCTGAGAAAATTCAGAACGCTACTTCTGCTGTTTTTGTAGACTACAAGGGCATCACCGTCGCGCAGGATACCGAGCTTCGCAATCAGTTCCGTGCTGCGGGAGTCGAGTACGCTGTCGTCAAGAACACCCTGACCCGGTTCGCTGCCAATAAGGCCGGCTACACCGAGTTCGATGAGCTTCTTAACGGCACCACGTCCATGGCTTCCACCACCGACGATCCCATTGCACCGGCTCGCGTCGTCTGCGAATTCGCAAAGAAAAACAAGAACGTCGTCAAGATCAAGGGCGGCATGGTTGAAGGCAAGGTTCTGTCTGTTGAAGAACTCATGTCCTTCGGCGAACTGCCCTCCAAGAATGCACTTGTTGCACAGGTTCTCGGCACGTTCCTCGCGCCCATCTCCTCTCTGGCAGTTGTCCTGAACCAGATTCTGGAGCAGAAGGGCGGCGCTCCTGCGGAAGAAGCTCCCGCAGAGGCTTAATCCATCAATCAATAAAATTTCGACTGAAACATTTTACTGAACAATTTACTGGAGGTAACTACAATGGCATCCGAAAAGATTACTGCTATGATCGAAGAAGTTAAGACCCTCACCGTTCTTGAGCTGGCTGAGCTGGTTCATGCTCTGGAAGAGGAATTCGGCGTTTCCGCCGCTGCCGCTGCTGTCGCCGCTCCCGCTGCCGGTGCTGCTGCCGCTGAGGAAGAGAAGACTGAGTTCGACGTCGTTCTGAAGGCCGCTGGCGCCAACAAGATCGCTGTCATCAAGGTCGTCCGTGCTCTGACCGGCCTGGGCCTGAAGGAAGCTAAGGAACTCGTCGACGGCGCTCCGAAGAACCTCAAGGAAGGCGTCTCCAAGGACGAGGCCGAGAAGATCGCTGCCGAACTCAAGGAAGCTGGCGCAGAGGTCGAGGTCAAGTAAGTTTACTTGTCACCCAAAAAACCGGGCTGCAGATGCAGCCCGGTTTTTTGCAGCATTATAAAATTATGTTAACCAGCATACAGAGCAGCACGCCGATCATTGTCGGGATTGCCGCTGCCAGAAGCGTCCACCGGAAACTGCCCGTTTCGCGCTTGATGGAAAGCAGCGTTGTGCTGCATGGCCAGTGAAATACACAGAAAATCAGACAACACAGCGCTGTTTTCGCTGTGATTCCACTGGCAGCCAGAAGTGCCGCAGCCTCAGCCCCCTGTGCATCCCCAAGCACACTCTGCTGCGTCAGCAGCATCAAAATGACCGGAATCGCCAGTTCGTTGGCTGGCAGCGCAAATAAAAAGCCTGTCAAAATCACTCCGCTCATTCCCAACAGCCGCCCCACTCCATCCAGTGCGCCGGAAATCCACAGCAATAAGCTTTTCCCGTTCACCTGCCACGCGCCAAGCGCCCATAAAAGCAGCCCCGTCGGTGCCGCAACCATCACGGCACGGGAAAGCACATGCAGTGTCTTCCCCAAAACTGCGTCGTTCAGAATTTTTTTCAGCTGCGGCCGTCGATATGCGGACATCTCCAATACAAATGGCATACCGGTTTCCCTGTTCAATCTCTTGCTGAGCAGAGAAGACACCAGAAACGTTCCGCCCGCGCCCATACAGACCGCCGCCGTCAATACCAGCGCCAGCAGAAGACTGTTTTCGCGCCCCAGCAGAACCGCTCCCATCGCCAGGAGCATCGGGAACCGTCCGTTGCACGGCATCATCGCGTTCGTGCAGACCGCCGTCAGCTTCTCCGCCCGCGTCGGCATGATCCTGCACCCCGTTACCCCAACTGCATTGCATCCGAGACCCATACACATCGTCAGTGCCTGGCGGCCGGAGGTGCCGCAGCGGGCGAAAATGTGGTCAGTCAGGAAGGCTGCACGCGGCAGATATCCGGCGTCCTCCAGGACAGAAAACAGGAAAAAGAAGATCGCCGCAGGCGGCAGCATCACAGCGGTGACGCGCGCCGCCGTTGCATAGACACCGCTGATCAGTGCATCCGCAAGCCAGTGCGGCCAGCCCGAACAGGCTTGGAGCAGAACCCGCTGCAGCCAGTCAAAACCGCTTTGCAGCCAGACAGAGAAAACGTTGCTGCCCTCCAGCGTCAGCCAGAACAGCACGGCCAGCAGAATCATAAATACGGCTGCACCGGTATATTTCCCCGTCAGGAGCCGGTCTATCCGAATACTGCGCTGTGTCCTGCCGCTGTCTCCTGATTGCACGACCTTCCCCGCAAGCTGCCGGGCATGGCGAACGCAGTCCGCAGGCGCAGAGTGCTCCGGCAGGTGCGGCGTGAGCGTGATGTAGCCATCCATCACATCGCGGATCGTCTGCCGCAGCCGGCGGATATCCTTCGCGTCGCTTGCACATGTACCGACAACCGGAACCCCCAGCAGGATTTGCAGCGCATGAAGATCGATCCGGATTCCTCTTGCCTGCGCTTCATCCATCAGATTGACGCAGACGATCAGCTTTTCACACCGCGGCATCAGCTGCAGCGCAAGCGACAGGCTCCGAGCAAGGCACGTCGCATCACAGACGGCGATCACACAGGCGTCTGTATGCGCGTGCAGATATTCCGCCGCAATGCGTTCCTCCTCCGACCCGGTTTTCAGCGAGTATGCGCCCGGAAGATCCGTCACGGCATATGCCTGCGCGGCATAGGAATATGTGCCGTGCGCTACCGCGACTGTCTTCCCCGGCCAGTTTCCCGTATGCTGATGCAGCCCGGTCAGCGCGTTGAAAATGCTGCTTTTGCCGACGTTCGGGTTTCCGGCCAGCGCAATGGCGCGGAGCGCGGGTTCGTTCCGGCTCATCTGACCGCCTCCACAATGATCTGCGCCGCATCCTTTTTCCGCAGTGCAAATACCGCTCCGCCAACCGCATATGCCGCAGGCGATGCGTGCGGCGCGCAATACAGGCAGCTGAGTTCCGTTTCAGGCAGCAGTCCCAGCTCCTCCATACGCGCCTTGGCCTCGCCCGGCATCAAAATCTCGCGTAGGACACCATATTCCCCCGGCCGCAGCGCATCCAGTCCCATCCGCCGCTTTTCCATGGGCGCACTCCCCTTTCTGTTCCTCTGGTTTCTAATCCAGAATATACAGAAAAGCACGGTTTTGTGACAACCCCATTGTGTTTGGCTGCGCCGCGTGGTATACTGACAGGAAATCACACTTGAGGTGCGCCATGCTTCACAATTATCACACGCACACGTTCCGCAACCATCACACGGTCGGTACGGAGCGCGAATATATCGAATCCGCCATCAAAAACGGCTTCCAAACGCTCGGCTTTTCCGAGCATGCGCCATATCGGTTCCCGGATGGCCATGTTTCCTATTTTCATATGTTCCCTGAGGATTTAAACGACTATATCCAGACGCTTCTGACGCTCAAGGCAGAATACGCCGGCCGCATCGAGATTCTGATTGGATACGAGGCGGAGTATTATCCCAGGTTTTTTGACGATCTGCTTGCGCGCATCACGCAGTATCCCGTCGACTATCTGCTGCTCGGTCAGCACTATATCCACAACGAGATCGACGGTGTTTATGTCTATGAGCCAACGGATGATCCTGAGATTTTGAAAGTTTATGTAAACCAATGCATTGCAGGACTGGATACCGGGCTGTATACCTATCTGGCGCACCCGGATCTGATTCAGTTTACCGGCTCCGAATCGATCTACCGGCGGGAAATGGAACGGCTGTGTCTGGCTGCGAAGGAACGGAATATTCCGCTGGAGCTGAACCTGTTGGGGCTGCGCGCGAACCGGGCGTACCCCTCCGCACGCTTTTTCCAGATCGCAAAGGACTGCGGCAACACGATCGTCGCCGGGATCGACGCGCACGACCCAGATTGCTTCTTCCAGCCCGAAACATTTGCGCCTTATCAGGCATTTGTGGCGGAGTGCGGGCTCACCGTAACGGATTCGATCACGCTCCGGCCTGTCCGGCGCTGACCAGTCAATAAAAGAACAGCCGCGTGGGAACACTCCCGCGCGGCTGTTCTTCTCAAATCGTATCCAGAATCAGCTGGAAGACCGCGTCGGCAGCTTGTTCGCGGATCTGGGCGCGGTCGCCGGACAGGTGCAGCTCCTTACAGAAGGAGAATCCTGCCGTGTCGACGGCGATGTAGACGAGGCCGACCGGGCGGCCCGTGCCGTCCCCATCCGGCCCTGCAAGACCCGTTACAGACACGGCGCAGTCCGTCATAAGGCGTTCGCGTGCGCCGCGTGCCATTTCATGCGCTGTTTCGCGGGAAACGGCAGTGCAGACGTCAAGCGTCTCCTGCTCCACGCCGAGCAGACGGTGCTTGATTTCATTTACATAACTTATCACGCCGCCCTTATATACGGCAGACGCGCCCGGCACATCAGTCAGCAGCTTGCCGATCAGGCCGCCGGTGCAGGATTCTGCCGTAGCAAGCGTCAGCTCCTGCTCCTTCAGGCGCTTGACGACGGCCTCAGCCCCTGTGTTCATCTTCATAATACCGGATCTGGGTCTTTTCCGTGTTGGCAATCGCGCGGGCGATCAGGCCCTCCACGTCCAGCTTCTGCTCCTCGGCCTCGACCTGCGCGAGAACCGGCTTTGTCTTCGGATGCTTGGGCGTAAAGACGGTGCAGCAGTCCTCATACGGGAGAATGGAGGTATCCAGCGTCCCGATACGGCGGGCGACGGTAACGATCTCCTCCTTATCCATGCCGATGAGCGGATGGAAGATTGGCATATGGACGACCGCGCCGGTCACGGCCATGGCGTCCATGGTCTGGGACGCGACCTGACCGAGATTTTCGCCGGTGACAAGGCACTTCGCGCCGTGGTCGCGGCCGATGGCCTCTGCAATGCGCATCATAAAGCGGCGCATGATGATCGTGAAGTATTCCTCACGGCAGTGGTCGCGGATGGCCTCCTGAATTTCGGTAAAGCCGACGATATCAACGGTCATGCGGCCGCAGAACTTCGTCATGATGTGCGCCAGCTCCAGAACCTTTTCCTTGGCAAGCTCCGAGGTGTACGGGTATGAGAAGAAGTGGATGCATTCGATCTCCACGCCGCGCTTGGCGATCATGTAACCCGCGACCGGGGAATCGATGCCGCCGGAGAGCAGGACTGCCGCGCGTCCGCCAGTGCCCGTCGGCAGGCCGCCTGCGCCGGGGACGGACGGGCCGTGGACGTAGGCCGCCGTCTCGCGGACCTCGATATTGACGGTATAGTCGGGGTTGTGGACGTCGACCAGAACGTTCGGGAATTCCTCTGCCAGCCGTCCGCCGATCTCCTGCGAGATCTGGATGGAGTTCAGCGGGAAGCGCTTATCCGAGCGCTTGGATTCGACCTTGAAGCTTTTGGCTGCGGACAGCTCATCGCCCAGATACTCGCAGACGGCGTTAAACATGGCGTCGAGATTTTTTTCGCAGGCACGGCAGCGGCACATCTGGGCCACGCCGAAGATCGTGCCGCAGGCCTCCCACGCGCCGTCCAGATCGCAGTCCTCGGTCAGCGGCTCGACATAGAGCGTCGACTGGACGATATTGACCTTGAATTCGCCGAATTTCGCCATGCGGCGGCGGGTGACGGTCTTGAGCTTATCCTCAAAGACGCGGCGGTTCTGTCCCTTCAGGACGATCTCGCCCAATTTCAGTAAAAAAAGTTCTTTCATGATATGTGTCCTATTCCATAAAAATGAATTTGGTTTTATAAAATTATCTTGCGTTTTCTCCGCCGAGCTGGAAGGAGCGGTACTGGACAGCCTCGGCGATGTGTTCGGGGCGGATCTGGTCGCTGCCGGCAAGATCGGCGATGGTTCTTGCGACCTTCAGCACGCGGTCATAGCTGCGGGCCGTCATGCCGAGCGCGTCGAACGCCTGCTTCATAAGGGCGGTGCAGTCCTCGTCCAGCTGACAGAACGTGCGCAGCTGCGCGGGCTGCATATAGGCGTTGCAGCGAGTCGACGTGCCGCTGTAGCGTGTGTTCTGGATGCTTCTTGCCGCGTCGACTCTGGCCTTGATGGCGGACGACGGCTCCGCCTCTGACCGGGAGCGCAGCTCGTCAAACTTGACGGAGCTGACCTCGACGATCATGTCCACACGGTCGAGCATCGGGCCGGAAATGCGGCTTAAATACCGGTCGACCGCTGCCTGTGAGCAGGTGCACCGGCCGCTGGGGTCGCCGTACCAGCCGCAGGGGCAGGGATTCATGGCGCAGACCAGCATGAACTCGCACGGGAAGGTCTGCGAGCCCTGCACCCGGGAAATGGTGACCTGTCCGTCCTCAAGCGGCTGGCGCATGGATTCGATGGCGTCCCGGCGGAACTCCGGCAGCTCGTCGAGGAACAGCACGCCCTTGTGCGCGAGAGAAATCTCGCCGGGCCGGACATTCGCCCCGCCTCCGGCCAGTGCAGCTGCGGAGACGGTATGGTGCGGGCTGCGGAACGGGCGCGATTCGATGAGCGGATGATCCGGGCGCAGAAGACCCATGACGGAATAGATCTGCGTGACGTCCAGCTGCTCCTGCCGCGTCATATCGGGCAGGATGGACGGCAGGCGCTTTGAGAGCATACTCTTGCCGGAGCCGGGAGGGCCTACCAGAAGGATATTATGCCCGCCTGCCGCCGCAATTTCAAGGGCGCGCTTTGCATTTTCCTGCCCTTTTACATCCTTGAAGTCCAAAAGCTGCTGTGCTTTGTGCTCCGGCTGCCAGATGGGCGCGGGATCGATCGGCGTCTGGCCGGTCAGGTGCGCGGTCAGCTGCCGGATGTCCTTTACGCCGTAGACGGCCAGACCGCCAGCCAGCGTGGCCTCGCGCGCGTTATCCTCCGGGACGTACAGCTCCTCATAGCCGAGCCGCTTCGCGGCCAGCGCCATCGGCAGGACGCCGGGAACGGCGCGCAGCGCCCCCTCCAGACTCAGCTCACCGAGGAACGCGCAGCGTTTCTTCGGAAGCTTTACCTGCTCGGAGGCAGCCAGAATAGACAGGAGGATTGGCAGATCGTAGAGCGTGCCGGATTTCTTCGTACCCGCCGGAGCGAGGTTCACGATGATGCGGCTGACCGGGAACCGGAAGCCGCAGTTTTTGATCGCGGCGCGCACGCGTTCGCGCGCCTCCTTGACGGACGCGTCCGGCAGACCGACCAGATCGAACGCCGGAAGCCCCGTACCGATGTAGCATTCCGTCTGCACCTCGTATCCGTTGACGCCGGACAGGCCGAGCGAGAGCACTTTACTGAGCATCTGCATCCCTCCGCTTTTTTCTTCCCCCCTATCATAGCGCATTTCACGTCAAAAACCAACAGGTTTTTCAAAACTTGCCGGAATGCGCGGCAGATTTTCGAAAGATTTCCGCCAAATCCAAAAAGCTTATCTCAAATTTGATTTACATTGACAAGAAAATGTGATATAGTCATTATGCATGAATATGTAATTACTTTTAGGAGGTAATTGTTTTGGTTCGTAAATTCAAAACCATGGACGGCAATAATGCCGCGGCTCACGTATCCTATGCGTATACCGAAGTCGCCGGTATTTATCCCATTACGCCGTCCTCCCCGATGGCGGACTTTGTCGACCAGTGGTCTGCCGCAGGTCTGAAGAACATCTTCGGCACCCGCGTCAAGGTTGCCGAGATGCAGTCTGAGGCCGGTGCGGCCGGTACGGTTCACGGCTCCCTCGGCGCAGGCGCTCTGACGACCACCTATACGGCGTCTCAGGGTCTGCTGCTGATGATCCCGAACATGTACAAGATCGCGGCGGAGCAGCTGCCCTGCGTGTTCCACGTCTCGGCCCGTACCGTCTCGACCCATGCGCTGAACATTTTCGGCGATCATTCCGACGTCATGGCCTGCCGTCAGACCGGCTTCGCCATGCTCTGCGAGACCAACCCGCAGGAAGTCATGGATCTGTCCCCCGTCGCGCATCTTTCCGCGATCGAGGGCAAGGTTCCGTTCCTGAACTTCTTTGACGGCTTCCGTACCTCCCACGAGATCCAGAAGGTCGCCTGCTGGGATTACGCCGATCTCAAGGAAATGTGCAACATGAAGGCTGTCGAGGAGTTCCGTCAGCACGCGCTGAACCCGGAGCATCCCGCTGCCCGCGGCTGCCACGAAAACGGCGATATCTTCTTCCAGCACCGTGAGGCCTGCAACCGGTACTATGACGAGCTGCCCGCAGTCGTCGAAAAGTACATGGGCAAGGTCAACGAGAAGCTCGGCACGAACTATCAGCTGTTCAACTACTACGGCGCTCCCGACGCTGACCGCGTCATCATCGCGATGGGTTCCATCAACGACGTTGCTGAGGAAGTCATCGACTACATGAACGCGCACGGCGAGAAGGTCGGCCTGGTCAAGGTCCGCCTGTACCGTCCGTTCTGCGCAGACAAGCTGGTTGCGGCTATCCCGGCTACCGCCAAGAAGATCGCAGTCCTCGACCGCACGAAGGAGCCCGGCTCTCTGGGCGAGCCTTTGTACATGGACGTTGTGACCGCTCTGGCCAACGCAGGCGTCAAGGCGACCATCATCGGCGGTCGCTACGGCCTCGGTTCCAAGGATACGCCTCCTGCTTCCATCTTCGCCGTTTACAACGAGCTGAAGAAGGATGAGCCGAAGCACGAGTTCACCATCGGCATCGTCGACGACGTGACGAACCTGTCCCTCGAAGAGGACAAGAACTGCCCGAACACCGCCGCGGAAGGCACCATCGAGTGCAAGTTCTGGGGTCTGGGCGGCGACGGCACCGTCGGCGCGAACAAGAACTCCATTAAGATCATCGGCGACCATACCGACAAGTATGTGCAGGCCTACTTCCAGTACGACTCCAAGAAGACCGGCGGCGTCACCATCAGTCATCTGCGCTTCGGCGACAAGCCCATCAAGAGCCCGTACTACATCAACAAGGCCGACTTCGTTGCCTGCCACAACCCGTCCTACATCACGAAGGGCTTCCCCATTGTCCGTGACGTCAAGCCGGGCGGCGTGTTCATGATCAACTGTCAGTGGACGCCGGAAGAGCTGGCCCATCATCTGGACGCCGCTTCCAAGCGCTACATTGCCAAGAATAACATTCAGCTCTACACCATCAACGCCATCGATCTGGCGCAGTCCATCGGCATGGGCAAGCGCACCAACACCATCCTTCAGTCCGCGTTCTTCTCGCTGGCAAAGGTCCTGCCGGAAGCGGACGCCATCAAGTACATGAAGGAAAAGGCCACGCAGTCCTACTCCAAGAAGGGCATGGACGTCGTCGAGATGAACCACAAGGCCATCGACGCCGGCGCTACCGCCTATGTGAAGATCGACGTTCCCGCTGCCTGGGCCAACGCAGAAGACATTGCCGCCCAGCACAACCTCGAGGGCAAGCCTGGACTGGTCAAGCAGGTCAAGAACATCCTCTTCCCGGTCGACAAGATGGACGGCGACTCTCTGCCGGTTTCCACGTTCGTCGATCATGTCGACGGCCAGTTCGAGCTGGGCGCTGCCGCTTACGAAAAGCGCGGCGTTGCCGTTGCCGTTCCGGAATGGGATTCTGCAAAGTGCATCCAGTGCGGCAACTGCGCATATGTCTGCCCGCACGCCACCATCCGCACGGTCGCTCTGACCGATGAGGAAGCCAAGAACGCACCCGCAGCCGCCAAGATCGTCCCGGTCAAGGCCGGTAAGGGCAAGGGCGTTTATCAGTTCACAATGGCCATCTCTCCGCTCGACTGCATGGGCTGCGGCGTCTGCGTCGGTGCCTGCCCCGAAAAGGTACAGGCCATCAAGATGGTTCCGCAGGAAACACAGCTGGATCAGCAGGACGTTTTCGATTACTGCGTGAACAAGGTCTCCGAGAAGAAGGAGCTTCAGACTGCCGACGTCAAGGGCAGCCAGTTCCGCAAGCCGCTGCTTGAGTTCTCCGGCTCCTGCGCAGGCTGCGCCGAGACGAGCTACGCACGCCTCGTCACCCAGCTGTTTGGCGACAAGATGTATATCTCCAACGCCACCGGCTGCTCCTCCATCTGGGGCAACCCGGGCGCTACCAACCCGTACTGCACAAACGCAGAGGGCAAGGGCCCCGCATGGTGCAACTCCCTGTTCGAGGACAACGCGGAGCACGGCTTCGGCATGTACCTCGGTCAGAAGGCCATCCGCGACAGCCTGATTGAGAAGACCAAGGCTCTGATCGCCGTCGAGTGGACGAACGCCGACCTCAAGGCCGCCGCACAGAAGTACCTCGACACTGTCAACGATCTCGAAGCCAACGCTGCCGCCACCAAGGCGTATGTCGCGGCTCTGGAAGAGAACGTTGCGACCGTCGACGAGCTGGCACAGGTCCCGCAGTTTGCCGAGCATGCTGCTGAACTCAAGGCCAAGGGTGAGAAGTACTGTGACTGCGACGCCTGCGCACTTGGCGCAGACATCCTGTCCAAGAAGGATTACCTCAGCAAGAAGTCCGTCTGGATCTTCGGCGGCGACGGCTGGGCTTACGACATCGGCTTCGGCGGTGTCGACCATGTCCTCGCCTCCGGTGAAGACGTCAACATCTTCGTCTTCGATACCGAGGTCTACTCCAACACCGGCGGACAGGCTTCCAAGGCTTCCAACATCGGTCAGGTCGCACAGTTTGCGGCTGCCGGTAAGGAGACCAAGTCCAAGTCTCTGGCGGAGATCGCCATGTCCTACGGCTATGTCTACGTCGCGCAGGTCGCCATGGGCGCAAACGCTGCGCAGACGCTGAAGGCCATCCAGGAGGCCGAGGCCTACCACGGCCCGTCCCTCATCATCGGCTATGCACCGTGCGAGATGCACTCCATCAAGGGCGGTATGCAGAACTGCCAGAAGGAAATGAAGAAAGCTGTTGACTGCGGCTACTGGAATATGTTCCGCTTCAACCCGGCTGCGGAGAAGAAGTTCACGCTGGACTCCAAGGCTCCCGCCGGCGGCTATCAGGAATTCCTGATGAACGAGGCCCGCTACAGCCGTCTGACCCGCGAGTTCCCGGAGCGTGCAACCGTTCTGTTCGCAAAGAACGAGGAGAACGCCAAGGAGCGCTACGAGCACCTGCTCAAGCTGGTCGATATGTACGACAAATAATTATCTCCTATGCAAAAGGGGCGGTACCTTCGGGTACCGCCTCCTTTTGTGTCAGGCAGATTTGCTTTTCATGAAACAGACCGTATAAAAGCCCGGCGCGTTTGAACGCGCCGGGCTGCTTGCTTAATTGCGGTTGAAGATCTTGAAGATCTCGTCGATATCGTCGATATCCTCCTGTGCCTGAGTTCTGCTGGCGCTGGCCTTTTCCTGTGCGGCGGAGAAGGCGCCGATGGGTTTGGCGGGCGACTGACGCTTCTCTGCGAAGCCGGTGGCGATGACCGTCACGCGCATTTCATCCTGAAGCTCGTCGTCGAACGCGGCGCCGAAGATGATGTTCGCGTCGGGGTTGGCAGCTTCCATAACAATATTGGCGGCAGTCTCGACATCGTCGAGGCCGAGGTCGTGCGAACCGGCAATGTTGATGAGAACGCCGGTCGCGCCGTTGATGGACGTCTCAAGCAGCGGGCTGGAGACGGCGGCCTGCGCAGCCTGCTCGGCCTTGTCGCGGCCGGTGGCGGAACCGACGCCCATATGGGCCTGCCCTGCGTTGCGCATGATGGCGGAAACGTCGGCAAAGTCGAGGTTGATGATGACATTCTCGCTGTAGCCGACGAGCTCGGAGATGGAGCTGACAGCCTGCTTCAGAACATCATCCGCAATGCCGAATGCGTTGGCGAAGGTGATCTTCTGGTCGGTGACGAATTTCAGGCGGTCGTTCGGGATAATGATCATGGAATCGACCTTATCGGTGAGGTTGGCAATGCCGGCCTCAGCCTGCTTCATGCGGTTCGCGCCCTCGAAGCGGAAGGGCTTCGTCACGACGGCGACGGTCAGAATGCCTGCGTCATGCGCGACCTGCGCGATAATGGGTGCAGCGCCGGTGCCGGTGCCGCCGCCCATACCGGCGGTGATGAAGACCATGTCGGTGCCCTCGAGCACCTGAGAAATGAGCGCCTTGGATTCCTCGGCAGATTTCTGGCCAATATCCGGCTTGGAGCCTGCGCCCATGCCGCCGGTCAGCTTTTCGCCGATCTGCACCTTATTCTTGCACTTGGACTTTTCAAGGTCCTGCTTATCCGTGTTGACCGCAACAAACTCGACGCCCTTGACGTCGGACGCGATCATGCGGTTGATAACGTTATTGCCGGCTCCGCCGACGCCAATGACTTTGATCTTGACTACCTTATCTGCTGTATCTGCCATTTGTCTTCCTCCTGTATATCTCACAGCCCACAACTGCATCGTTTTAGATTATGTCGACTTTATTCTATCTCGAAAAAGGGTGTGCGTCAATAGAAAATGCGGAAAAATTCAGCAAAAAATGCGGATTTTATGGTTTGCGTCCCCTCGGCTCACGCTGCGGGCTGGAAGGTGGCCCTTTTCTGCGCGGCCTGGGTCAGATCGATGGTCCCGGCCTGAAATTCGCTGAGCTGGTCGAGAATGGAGCACAGATAGCGGATCTTATAGGCCAACTCATCGGTCCCGCCGAGCTTGATCTCGTAGCGTTCGTCGTACCAGATGCTCATGTCGTATTCCTTTTCCACATCGATCACGCGGATATGCTCCAGAAGGCCGGTGCCGTCAAGCTCCTTCATGACGTCCAGCGCGGCGGCCAGCGCTGTGGGCGTTGGGGAAGAGACGGCTTCCCCCTCCGTGGGCGTGGAAATGAGCAGGCCGTTGATGTGCGAGTTTTCATTGAATGCGGCAGGCTCAATGCGCTCAAGCGCCTTGCCGCTTGGGCCGACGAGCCAGCAGGCGTTCGTGTCGGTCATGACGGCAAAGGAAACGACGCTCTCGCGGACCTGAATGATAATGCCGTCCGGCAGGCTGCGGGCAATGGAAACATCCTCGACATACGGCAGTGCGGCCTTGATGTTGCCGACAGCCAGCGCTTTATTGACCGTCAGGAGATTATCGCCCTGCTGGATCTGCGAGGCCTCGATGATCTGGTCGGCGGAATAGACGGTGTTGCCCTGGATCTCAATGGTGTTGACCTTGAAGAAGATCGCGACGCCGAAGACGATCGCAGCAACGACAGCGAGCATGATGAGGAGCTTGCCGAGCGCACTGCTGCGCACCTGACGTGCCTTGCCTGCGGCTCGTGCTTCCCTATTCGCTTTGCTTTGCTTCGTGCGCATGATGCATTCTCCTTCGGAGGCTCAGAATATACAAAGTATATCACATCTTTTTGGAGATTTCCACTGTTTTCAGGCGAGCGCCGACGCTTTGCAGTGCTGCCTCAAGAGTATCATATCCCCGTTCGATGTGTTTTACTCCAAAAATGGTACTTTCGCCCTCGGCCTGCATGGCTGCGAGCACAAGCGCCGCGCCGCCGCGCAGATCCTCCGCGAAAAGCTGCGCCGCATACAGCTGCGGCGCACCGCGCAGATGGACAGTGTTTTCGTCCTGACGCAGCTGCGCACCGAGCTTTTTAAGCTCTCTGGCATAGCCGAAGCGGTTTTCGAATATCGTCTCGGTAAAGTCTGTCTGTCCCTCTGCCCGCAGCTGAGAGGCAAGCAGCACCGGCATCGCGTCGGTCGGAAAGCCGGGATACGGCTTTGAGATGACCGGGCGGCAGGCTATCAGCGGTCCGTCGCGGGAAATTTGAATGGTATCATGTGTGCAGGAAAACCGGCAGCCGCTTTCTGTGAGCGAATTTAAAATCGGCTCAGCAAGACGCGGGGCCGTCCTGCGCAGCGTCAGCGTGCCGCCGCAGGCGGCGCAGGCGCACAGGAACGTCGCGGTTTCAATGCGGTCCGGCAGGATGGTATAGGTCGCGCCGGTGAGCGGCTGACCGCCCTTGACGGTTACACGTCCCGTACCTGCGCCCGCGATTTTTGCACCGCAGGCGGTCAAAAAACCGGCCAGATCGACGATCTCCGGCTCACAGGCGGCGTTCTCGATCACGGTGACGCCCTCTGCCCCAACGGCGGCCAGCATGGCGTTTTCCGTTGCGCCGACGCTGGGGCCGGGCAATGTGATCTTCGCGCCGGTCAGTCTTCGTGCGCGGCAGTGAATGGTGTCGTCCATCTCTGTGACCTCCGCGCCGAGTGCGCGGAAGGCAAGCAGATGATAGTCCACCGGCCTTGCGCCGATGGGACAGCCGCCCGGCAGGCTCAGCGACGCTTCGCCCTGTCTTGCAAGCAGCGCACCGAGAAACAGGCTGGACGCACGCATAGATGCGGCCAGCTCCGGCGGGATGGAATGACCGGCGCAGCTGCGCGGGTCTATGTAGACGCTCGCCCCGCGCCGTTCGGAGGCGCAGCCAAGGCTGTGCAGGATGGCACGTGTGTGCGTCACGTCGAGAATATCCGGACAGTTATGCAGGACGCATGGCGTTCTGCACAGGAGCGTCGCGGCCAGAATGGGCAGGACGCTGTTTTTCGCACCGTGGATCGTCACCTCCCCGGAAAGCGGAGGCGATTTGGAAACAAGCAGCGCTGGCATGGGCATTCCTCCAAAACACAGGAATTTTCCCCATCCTATGCGCTGCGTGCGGTGTGCGTGTCAGTGCTTTGCAAGGTCGAGCGCCGTCTGATAGATGCGCTCGGCAGCATCGACCACGGCCATATCCCGTGCGCTGGCACGCATGGCGCGCATCCGTCCGGCGTCTGAAAGGATCGACTTTGCGGTTTCATAGAGGCTTTTTCCGTCGCAGTCTGCCTCGCGGACGACTGCGGCCGCGCCGGAGCGTTCGAGCACCCGGGCGTTTTTTTCCTGATGGTTGCCGGTCACGTTTGGGCTCGGTACCATGATGCAGGGTGTTCCGCTGGCGCAGACCTCGGCGATGGTCGCCGCGCCTGCGCGGCAGATGATGAGATCCGCCGCTGCCAGCACCTGCGGCATATCATAGATATACTCGCGCATTTCAATGCGCGGTTGCGCGGCGAGGTCGACGCCTTGTTCCCTGACATAGTCCGGCATCCAGCGCCAGCCGAACGAGCCGGTCGCGTGGATGTGATGGAAGGGCGTGTTATCCTCGCATTCGCATTTCATAAACTGTGCAATTTTTTTGTTCATCTCCCGCGCGCCGAGACTGCCCCAGCAGGAGACAACGAGCGGCTCGTCTCCGAGGCCCAGCGCCTGCCGGGCCTCCTGCCGCTTTGCAAAGAGGAATTCCTCGCGCACGGGCGTTCCGGTCAGGAGGACCCTCTCCGGCTCCGGGTAATGCTCCCGGCTGGATTCGAAGGACACCATGACGCGGCTGGCCGTGCGCGCAACAAGCTTCGTCGTCAGGCCCGGAACAGCATTCGACTCATGCACGCAGGTCGGGATGCCAAGCTTCGCCCCCATTTTGAGGGCCGGGAAGCTGGCATAGCCACCGGTGCCGACGATCACGTCGGGCTGAAAGTCCTTCAGGATACGCTTTGTTTTGGAGAATGTCGCGGCCATACGCTGTACGGTCACGAGATTGTGCCAGATCGCGGCGGGCGTCAGCCTGCGCTGGTAGTTGGAGATCTTCACAGTTTCCAGCCGGAAGCCCTCGCGCGGGACAATCTTGTTTTCCATGCCGTCCTCCGCGCCGATAAAGAGGATCTTACAGTCCGGCTGACGCTCACGGAACATACGGGCGACCGCAATGGCGGGATAGATATGCCCGCCCGTGCCGCCGCAGGTAAAGACGATATTCATGAACTTCCCTCCCTTACAGAAGCTTATTGTCGTTCTGCCGGGAGACGGCCAGGACAACGCCCGCTTCAAACAGCTGCATGAGAAGCGCCGTGCCGCCGTAGGAGAAGAACGGGAGAGAAATGCCGGTGGCGGGCAGAAAATTGGTCACGACGCCAATGTTGAGGAAGGTCTGAAGCGCGATATGCGTGGAAATTCCGGCGGCAAGGAGCGCACCGAAGCGATCACGCGCGTGCATGGCGATATAATAGCCGCGCACGATCAGAAGAATGAACAGCAGGATCACGACGACTGCCCCGACAAAGCCGAGCTCCTCGCAGAGAATGGGGAAAATATAGTCGTTGTGCTCCTCGGGAAGATACAGGTATTTCTGGCAGCTCTTGCCGAGGCCGAGGCCCATCAGGCCGCCGGAACCGATGGCGTAGAGCGACTGTAAGATCTGATAGCCGTTGTCTGTCGGGTCGGAGGCAGGGTCGCGCCAGGCGGTGATACGGCTTCCGGCGTAGCCCTGCGTCTTGAGATAAACAAACATGAACACGGCGACTGCCGCGCCGCCGAGGGCGAACCATTTGATCTGGACGCCGCCCAGAAACAGCATGGCCGCCGCAAGCAGCAGCATGATGAGGATGCAGGAAAAATGGCGCTCCAGCGCGACGAGGCCGCACAGGACGATCATGATCGCGCCGAAGGGCGCAATGCCATAGCGGAAGGTGCGCATTTTATCGCGGTAGGTCGAGATCATGGCGGAAAACGTCATGATGATGGCGATTTTCGCAAGCTCCGAGGGCTGGAAGCGGATGCCCGCAACCTCGATCCAGCGCTTTGCGCCGTTGGCCGTCGAGCCGATGAGCGGTACGAGCATCAGGAACACGACGGATACCGCGAGGATGATGAACGAAGCACTGCGCCAGAGCTGATAGTTCAGCCTGCTGACAAACAGCATACCGCCGATGCCCACGACAGCGAAAATCGCCTGCCGGGCAAAGTAATAGGTAGAGTTGCCGGTCAGATAATACGCGCGGGCGTAGGAGGCTGAAAAGACCATGACGACGCCGATCAGCACGAGCAGCACCGTCAGTGCGAGAAACGGCAGGTCGAGCAGGCCGCGCTCGTCGAGCAGCACCTTGTCCTTTGTTTTGGTCGGCTGCGGCAGGCGCTCCGGCTCGGGAGCCTGCGGAGCTTCATACAGCCGCGTTACGCCGTCTGAACGGCTTGCCATAGGGGTCGCTCCTTTCTGAAGCTGCGGTAGCTCAATACCGGTTCATAACACCGAGATACGCCAGCACGCACATGACGAGCGTGATCGCGGTGAAAACAAAAACGATTTTTTCCTCTTTCCAGCCGCACAGCTCAAAGTGGTGGTGGATGGGGGTCATTTTGAAGATGCGCTTGCCATGGGTCAGCTTGAAATACGTGACCTGCAGAATGACGGAAAGCGTCTCGCAGAGATAGATAATGCCGACAAGGATCAGAATCAGCGGCATATCGAGCGCGAAGGCCATGCCGCAGACCATGCCGCCGAGGAACAGCGAGCCGGTGTCGCCCATGAAGACCTTGGCCGGATGGAAATTGTAGCAGAGGAAGCCCGCCAGGCCGCCCGCGACGGTCGCGGGGAGCAGGGCCAGCGTCGTGCGGCCATAGATATAGGAGGTCGTGGCGAAGAAGACCATGACCGGGATGGTCACGCTGCTGGAAAGACCATCGACGCCGTCCGTCAGGTTCACAGCGTTGACGCAGCCGACAATGACGAAGGCCGCAAAGACCATATAGACCACCGTCGGAATTTCAAGGTCGAGGTTCCAGAACGGGATATAGAGTTCGCAGGACAGATCGCCGCTGCCCTTCAGCACAAACAGGAACGCAGCGGCCACGACGAGCTGCAGCAGGAATTTCTGGATGGCAGTCAGGCCGAGATTGCGCTTGAGCTTGACCTTGACGAAATCATCGGCAAAACCGACAAGCCCATAGCAGAGGGCAAGGGCCAGCACATACAGGTGCGTATAGTCGTGGTTCTCCGTCATGCTCTTCCAGCCGAAGCCGACTGTGCAGAGGATGATCGCGGCAATGAACATGATGCCGCCCATGGTCGGCGTACCGGCCTTGGTGTTGTGCCACTGCGGGCCGACCTCGCGGATGGACTGGCCCGCGTGCAGCGCACGGAGCATGGGAATAACGAAGCGGCCAAACAGCAGCGTCAGTAAAAACGAAGCGAGCGTCGCGCCCAGAACGATAAAAAACATTGCATCCATACAGGATTCCTCCGAGACTCTCTTTATTCCTCTTCTTCCTTGAAAAACAGCGCAAGGGCCTTTTCCATCCGCATACCGCGGCTGCCCTTGAACAAAATCACATCGCCGGGACGGGCACGCATTTTGAGCATATGCGCCAGATCCTCATGCGTGTCAAAATGCTCGATCAGCTTCTGCTTCATGCCGCCGGTGATCGCACCGGAAACCATGCGCTCGGCGTTGACGCCGTAGGTGTAGAGCACGTCGGCCTTCGTGGCGGCAATGCGGCCAATGCGGTAATGCTCCGCGGCGGAGCGGTTGCCAAGCTCCAGCATATCGCCCAGCACCGCGATACAGCGGCCATTCGTGCGCGAACGGAAGCCCGCAAGGATCTCAAGCGCGGCCTCCGTCGATTCCGGGCCTGCGTTATAGCAGTCCTCGATGATGGTAAAGCCATCGCGCTCGTAGATCTTCTGGCGCATACCGGTGTTGTGAAAGCCGGAGATCTGCGTCTGAATCGTCTCAGGCGGGACCTTCAGGAGCAGGGCTGCCGTAACGGCGGCCAGCGTGTTATAGACCGTATGGCGACCCAGAACCGGCACGAACAACTCGAAACGGTGGCCAAAACCGCTGACGACAAAGCGCATGCCGTCGTCAAGTTCCTGAATGTCAGTTGCAAGCACGTCGCAGGCATGGTTCTCAATGCCGTAATAATATTTTTTATGTCCGCCGTCGGCGCGCACGTTCCAAAGAAGCGGCTCGTCGCCGTTGAATACGCCGACGCCGTTTTCCGGCACGCCGCGGAAAATTTCGAGCTTGGCCTGCAGGATGCCCTCACGGGAGCCAAGATGTTCGATATGCATGGTGCCGATGTTGGTGATAACGGCGATATCGGGCTTTGCGATAGAAGTCAGGCGGGCCATTTCTCCGAAGTGGTTCATGCCCAGCTCCAGAACAGCCGTTTCGGTATCGTCCGGCATATCGAGGATGGTCATGGGCAGACCGATGTTGTTGTTGTGGTTGCCCTCGGTGCGGGCGGTGCGGTAGGTACGCTCCAGCATACAGGCGGTCATTTCCTTGGTCGTCGTTTTGCCGACGCTGCCGGTAATGCCGATGACGGTCATACCCATCCGTTCGCGGCGGGCTGCGGCAAGATCGCCGTAGGCCTTGATGGTATCGGGTACAAGAATGGTCGGGATGGCCGCCTTGACCGGTCTTTGCACAAGCGCGGCACTTGCGCCAAGACTGGCCGCCATGCCGATAAAGTCATAGCCGTCGGACTTCTCACCCTTGATGGCGACGAAGAGGTCGCCGGGCTTTACTCTGCGCGAATCGATCTGGACGCCGGTGATCATGCCCTCCGTCTGTTCAGGCGTGAGCGTTCCCCGGCAGTCCTCCGCTGCCTGCTTCAGTGTCAGTTCCTTCATGCGTTTGCCTCCAAATACGACGCGACGACCTCACGCTCGTCCAGATGGTGCTTTTCGTGGCCGATTTCCTGATACGTCTCGTGGCCCTTGCCGCACAGGACGATCACATCGTCCTTCTGCGCCAGCTCCATCGCCCGGCCAATGGCCGAAACGCGGCTCTCAATGACCTCGTAGGGCGTTTCGGTATCCTGCATCCCGGCAAGGATCTGCCGGAGGATCTTATAGGGATCTTCGGTGCGGGGATTGTCTGAGGTGACGATGGCGAGGTCAGACAGCTCTGCCGCGATTTTGCCCATGACGGGGCGCTTGAAAGGGTCGCGGTCGCCGCCGCAGCCGAAGACGGCGATGATGCGGCCCGTGCAGAAGCCGCGCACAGCCCTCAGAATATTTTCAAGGCTGTCGGGCGTATGGGAATAGTCGATCAGGACAGTATAGTCCTTGCCCGGCGTGGGGACGACCTCTACCCTGCCCTTGACGCTCTGCGCGGTGCGCAGGGCGTCCGCAATTTCAGCAAGCGGAATGTGCAGTGCCAGCGCGGCGGCAATGACACCGAGTGCGTTATAGACGCTGAAAATGCCGGGAATGCCAAGTGTGACAGAAGCCCGCTTGTTCTGATAGACCGCATCAAATTCCACGCGGTCAGAGAACAATTCGACGTGCTCCGCCATGAGCGAGGCGGGGTTTCCCTGCGCGGAATACGTCAGAAGGCGGCAGTCCGCCTGCTCCATGATGCGCTTCGCGTAGGCATCGTCGACATTGACCGCGCCCGTTTCGCAGCGGCGGAAGAGCATGGCCTTCGCGTCGCAGTATGCATCCATCGTTTGATGGAAATCGAGATGGTCCTCTGTCAGATTTGTAAAGACAGCCGCGCCAAAACGGATCTGGTCGGCGCGGTGGAGCACCAGCGCGTGGGAGGAGACCTCCATAATGACGTGCGTGCAGCCTGCATCGCGCATATCGGCGAAGAGCTTCTGCAGCTCGAAGGATTCCGGCGTGGTTCGCTCAGTGTGCAGGATCTCATCGCCGATCATGTTCTGGATCGTGCCGATGAGGCCGACCTTTGCGCCGAGCGTTTTTTCAAGCACGTGCTTCAGCAGATACGTACTGGTCGTTTTGCCGTTCGTGCCGGTGATTCCGACGACGCACATAGCGTCCGCCGGATGGCCGAACCAGTTTGCGCCGAGCGCGGCAAGCGCCGAGCGGGCATCGGAAACCAGTACATACGGAATGTCTGTTTCCGGCTTTTTTTCGCAGACGACGCAGACCGCGCCGTTTTCCATGGCCTTGGGAATATATTTGTGGCCGTCGGTCTGGAAGCCGGAGATCGCGACAAACAGTGCTCCGGGCGTTACCTGCCGGGAGTCATACTGAACGCCGGTAATATCCAGTGCTTCGTCCGCGTGCAGTTCCAGCACGTCAAGGCCGTGCAGCAGTTCTTTGAGCTTCATAGTGTCCTCCTTAGTCGGATGCGCCTGTGGAAGAGAATTCTACTGTAATTGTAGTACCTCTGTCAACCTCTGTTCCGGGTTCGATGTCCTGATAGGCCGCAAGCACGTAAACGTCCGTGCGGTCGGTGCCCTTGGCCTGCACGTAAAGGCCGGCGTTTGCAGCCAGATAGTTAACGTCCGCGACAGAGCAGCCGATGAAATCCGGCACCTCGACAACCGTCTGCTGCTTTTCCGCGCCCATGTAGAGGATGATCTGCGAATTGCCGGGAACCTGGCTGCCCGGCGCGGGCAGCTGGTCGGTGACGGTCGAGCCGGTGCCGACAATGCGGTAGGTGATGGTTTTTTCAGCGAGCAGCGCAGCCGCTTCGCTTTCGTCCATGCCGATCACATCTGGGACTGTGAAGTTGATACCGCGGATATCCTCGGAATCATAATCCGGCTCCACACCGAGATAGGGAAGAATATCAAGGAAAATGTCGCGGACGGTCGGCGCAGCCATCAAGCCGCCGGAAATATACATCCCGTGGAGGGTATATTTTTCGCTGTCCTGCGAATACGCGGGCGTGTCAAGCGCAACAAGGACGACATATTTCGGGTCGTCAATGGGCGCGACGCCGATAAAGGAGACGATCTTGTCCTTGACCTGATTGCCGTCCTCGTCGTATTCGTCCAGCTTTTCGGACGTGCCGGTCTTGCCGCCGACACGGTAGCCGGGGGTTTTGGCCGCAGAGGCCGTGCCCTCGGTGACGACCTGTTCCATAAGGCTGCGCATTGTTTCGGACGTCTGCTGGCTGATGACCTGCCGCAAGACGGTCTTTTCGTTCCGCTCGACCATGTTGCCGTCGGCGTCCAGAACCTCGCTCACGATATACGGCTCGAGCACATAGCCGCCGTTGACGATCGCCGCGACGGAGCGCACCAGCTGCATGGGTGTGATACGGAAGCTCTGACCGAAAGAGGACGTGATGAGATAGGACGTGCCGTACTGTGCGGGATTGTTCAGGTATTTCCGTTCGTAGAACAGACCGCTGGCCTCGCCCGGCAGATCAACGCCTGTTTTTTCCATAATGCCGAAGGCCTTGAGGTAATCATAGAAAATGTCGCCGCCCATGCGCAGGCCGATATGGCCAAAGGCGATGTTGCAGGAATTGCCGAGCGCCTGCGCGGTCGACTGCGCACCGTGACCGGCGGATTTCCAGCAGTTAAGGATCTGCTCACGGCCGGAGAACTTTTCCTGACCGCCGCAGTAGAACGAGTCGTTCAGCGTGACGGCTCCGGAATCGATTGCGGAGGCCAGCGTGATGAGCTTGAAGGTCGAACCCGGCTCATAGCCGTCGGACACGCAGCGGTTGCGCCACTGAGCCATACGTGCCGATGCAACATCCTGCTTATACTGCTCGATGGCGGCCTTATAGGCATCGGACGCTTCCGGCAGGGACAGCGCCGCATCACGCTCATTTTCAAGAAGCGCAGCCGCCGCGTCGTCATAGATTTCCAGATAATTATTTGGATCATAGGAGCCGAGCGTGGCCATGGCCTTGATCTCGCCCGTATTCACGTCCATGACGATACAGAACGCGCCGTTTTTGATATCGTACTTGTCAATGGCGTTCTGCAGGTTCTTTTCCACATACGCCTGCACGGTCGCGTCGATGGTGGTAACGAGGCTGCAGCCGTCAGAGGCGTCATAGTATTTTTCGTATGTATAGGGCATCTCGGAGCCGTAGTTGCCCTTGGATGTCACGACCTTCCCGGCTGTGCCGGAAAGCTCTTCGTTGTAATAGGCTTCAAGGCCCTCGGAGCCGTTGTTGTCGCTTGAGACGAAGCCGAGCGCCTGCGCGGCGAGGGAGGAATTGGGGTAATAGCGCTTGAGGTCTGTTTCGAGATAGACGCCGGTGATCTTGTTTTCGCTGACGAAGGCGCGGACCTCGTCGGCCAGCTCCTCGGAGATCTTACGGCTGATGACCTTATAGCGGTACTGCTTGTCGGCGGCCTGCTCGTAGACGAAGCTCGGCTCGACATCCAGAATTTCGCCAAGACCGCGCGCGATCTGGTCGAGCAGGTTGCTGTTCTCGGGCTTTTTCATCTGCTCGGCGATCTCGTTCGGGTCGATGAAAACCGTCTCGACGGTCGACGAAGAGGCCAGCACGTTCATATTCGCGTCGTAGATCACGCCGCGCGCTGCGGTCAGATTCGTCGAACGGGTCTGGTTCTTGATCGCCTTTTCGTTGTAATAGTCGTGCTGGGTGATCATGAGGTTATAAAGCGTTCCGATCAGCGGGACAAACGCGATCACGCCGCACAGGACCATCAGGATCAGGGTTCGGCTGAGGATCGTTCGGTTCGCGCGCTCATTCCGCTCCCGGTTTGCCTGCTTCTGCTCTTTGGTGCGCGGCAGGCGGATGATCTTTTTTGCCATGAAACTGCCTTTCTGTTCAAAAAAGGGGCGGCCTGAAAAGACCGCCCCTGTCCGGTTACTCAGCTGGATTTCAAACTGGGAGGTTCTGTCCAAGCTTATGCTGCTGCGGGGTGCAAATATTCGATGAGGCCGAGAATGCTCTGCTGCATGGCGTCCAGAATTTCTCCGAAGACGCTTGTGCGCTGCTGCGTGTAAATTTCCGCCTGATCGTTCCCGGAGAAGCTGACATAGACGATCTGCTCGGGCTGACATTTGGTCAGGCCGATCTCAGCCGCGTATTCCTCGGCGGCGGTCAGATCGATCTTGGCGTCGTATTTGCTCTGAAGCATCAGCTGCTGCTCCTTGAGATTGGCAAGCCTGCTTTCAAGGGCTGAGACATTGCTGCTGGCCTCAAACAGCTGGACATAGCCGAAAATCACAAGGATCATGAGACAGGCTACCGTCAGCATACCCGCCAGTGTAAACGGCGCGATGGCCGTTCTGGCCTTGACTCTTCGGTACGGCTGCTCATAGGCCCGCTCGTCCGGCAGCTCGATGGGCAGGGTACGCTCATAGGCGCGGTTATCGTCATACTGGCGGGCACTCTGATCGTTCCAGGCGTAAACATCGTATGCGGCGGCGCCGTTGTCTCTATAAAGATTTCTTCGATTGGGCTGCGCCATAACGGCGGGACTCCTTTCCGGGTTACACGCGTTCTGCTACGCGGAGCTTTGCGCTGCGCGAACGGGGATTTTCCTCGACCTCCTCGCGCGTGGCGATGATGGGTTTTTTCGTCAGAATTTTGATCTTCGGCTTATGGCCGCAGACACAGACCGGGAACGACGGCGGGCAGGTGCAGCCCTTTGCCGCGTCCTGAAACACGTTTTTGACGATGCGGTCTTCCAGTGAATGGAACGTAATGACAACCAGACGACCGCCGGGGTTCAGGTGGTCGATGGCGGCCTCCATGCCCTGCCGGACCGCGCCGAGCTCATCGTTGACGGCGATGCGGATGGCCTGAAAGCTGCGCTTGGCCGGATGCTGCTTTTCACGCAGGGCGCTGGGCGGCATGGCCGAGCGGATGATGTCGACCAGCTCCAGCGTTGTCTCGATTGGGTGGTCGGTCCGCACGCGTTCGATGGCGGCGGCGATCTGCGGGGCGCAGCGCTCCTCGCCATATTCGTAGAGAATGGATTTTAATTCCTCGCGCGGCCAGTTGTTGACGATCTCGTAGGCCGTGAGGGACTGGTCGCGGTCCATGCGCATATCCAGCGGCGCGTCGGCCATATAGGAAAAGCCGCGCTCCGCATCGTCGAGCTGCGGGGACGAAACGCCCAGGTCGAACAGCATCCCGTCGATCCGGTCGAGTCCCAGCGCGGTAAGGATCGCGCCGACGTTTTCAAAATTATCATGTACCAGCGTCACCTTTTTCGCGTGGCGGTACAGCCGCTTTTTCGCGGCCTCCAGCGCGACCAGATCACGGTCGACGCCGATGAGCCTGCCGGTGGTGAGGCTCCGGCAGATCTCCAGCGAGTGGCCCGCGCCGCCGAGCGTTCCGTCGAGATAGATCCCGTCGGGCTTGATGGCCAGCGCGTCTATGCACTCGTGCAAAAGCACAGATCGATGTGCGAATTCCATCAGAAACCAAGTTCCTCCATCACAGCCGCCAGATTTTCAGGCGTCAGCGTCTGCTGCTCCAGCTCGTCATAGGCTGCGCTGTCCCAGATCTCCGCGTGGCCGCCCTGCCCGATGAACGTGACCTCGCTGGAAAGGCCGGCGTATTGGCGCAGCTCAGCCGGAATGAGGAAGCGGCCCTGCTTATCGGGCTCACATTTGGCAGCGTTGGCAAACAGAAAGCGCATTTTTCGTGCCTGTACGATCGGCAGCGCGTTATATTTATCGACAATGGCCTTCCAGCCTGCTTCCGTGTAGACGGACAGGCAGTGGTCGAGGCCCAGTGTTACATAGAAGGTGCTTCCCAGCTCTTCGCGCAGCTTGGACGGCACGAACAGACGTCCTTTTTCGTCAACTGAGTGCTTGTACTTGCCAAACATCCCCTCGCGCCTCCTTTCGCTCCACTTTACTGAAATTTTGCTCCACTTTGCTCCACTTCAATAATATAATACGTTCTGTTTACATAAATTGCAACCCTTTTTTGAAAAAATTTTTCGAGGATTCTTCGACGTTTTTCGTGAAAAATCCCCGAAAGCCGAATTTTTGAACGAATGTTTTAAAAACATCCTCCAGCCGCTTTCACCTGCACGCTCCCCTGCTGCCAGACGGCGCGGAGCGTCCGCACGGACGGGTCACGCAGCAGCAGCTCCGCCGCCGGGCCTTCGATCCCGGTCTGGAGCCTGCGGCGCAGGCTTCTGGCCCCGCCCGGCTCGTTTGCGCAGAGCGCGCCGAGGCGCTCGGGCAGCTCCGGGGCCGTTTCCAGCGTAACGTTCTGCTTTTGCAGCCGTCCGGCAAGCTCCCGCAGCTGAAGCGCAGCAATTTTCGCAAGATCCCCTGCCGCAAGCGGACGGAAGGAGGCGACGCAGTCGATCCGGCCCAGAAACTCCGGAGAAAACGCCTCCCGCAGGACGGTCTGCGCGCGGACATCCGCGCAGTCGGGTATGAAGCCGAGACCGGGCTTTCCGGTCTGCGGGCCAGTCAGGTTCGAGGTCATGACGACGATGGTGTTCTTGAAGCTGACGGTGCGGCCCATGCTGTCGGTCAGGATCCCGTCGCCGAGCAGCTGCAGAAGGATACCGGTAATATCCCGGTGTGCCTTTTCCAGTTCGTCGAACAAGACGACGCAGTACGGGCGGCGGCGCACCTTTTCCGTGAGCGTTCCGCCTGCGTCGTAGCCGACATAGCCCGGAGGCGCGCCAAGCAGGCGCGAGACGCTGCTTGGCTCCATGTATTCCGACATATCCACGCGGATGAGCGCGTCCTGGCTGCCGTAGACGACCTGCGCAAGCTGTTTACATAATTCCGTTTTTCCGACGCCCGTCGGGCCGATGAGCAGGAAGGACGCGGCGGGGCGTCCGGCGTCGGCAAGGCCTGTCCGGCCGCGCAGAACGGCGGTAGAAACCGCATCGACGGCGGCCTGCTGTCCGATGATGCGCTCGGAGAGCGTCTGGCGCAGAGATAAAAGCCGTTCACGGTCGGACTGCCGGAGCCTGCCGACGGGGATGCCGGTGCGCTCGGAAACGACGGCGGCGATATCCTGCCGGGTCAGGCTCACGGTGCGCTGGGCACGGCGGGCGGCAAGCTGGCGTCGCACGAGCGTGCGCAGCTCGTCCCGGAGCTTCGCCGCCTGCTCATACTGCGCGTTCGCCACAGCCTGCTCAAGCTGCTGCTCGAGCTGCTGCTGGCGCTCTGCGTCCTCCGCCGGCTCCGGCCCGCCGAGCCAGACGTGCGCCGCGCCCTCGTCGAGCAGGTCGAGCGCCTTGTCCGGCAGGAAGCGATCTGTCAGATAGCGGCTTGAAAAATCGACGGCGGCCTCGATGGCCTCCTGCGTGATGCGGATGCGGTGGTGTGCCTCCAAGCCTGGACGAAGCGCTTCAAGCATACGGCAGGCCGTCTTGCGGTCTGGTTCGCGGACGATCACGGGGCGGAAGCGGCGTTCAAGCGCGGCGTCCTTCTCAATAAATTTGCGGTATTCCTCCAATGTCGTCGCACCGATCATCTGCAGCTCTCCCCTGCCAAGGGCCGGCTTGAGCAGATTGGCCGCGTCGATCGCGCCCTCGGCGCTGCCTGCGCCGACGATGGTGTGCATTTCGTCGACAAATAGGATGACGCTGCCGCAGCGGCGGATCTCGATCAGGATATCGCGCACGCGCTCTTCAAATTCGCCGCGGTATTTCGTGCCCGCGAGCAGGTTCGCCATGTTGAGGCAGTAGAGCTTTTTCCCGCGCAGCGCCTGCGGCACGTCTCCGCAGGCAAGGCGCTGGGCCAGCGCTTCAACGACGGCGGTCTTGCCGACGCCGGGTTCGCCGATGAGCGCGGGGTTATTCTTGCTGCGGCGGCTGAGCACCTGCATGAGCTGGGAAAGCTCCGCCTCGCGGCCGACGACGGGGTCCATCTGCGGTGCCCGGTCGATCATGTTGTCACAGTACAGTTCCAAAAGCTTCAATTCCGATTGTCCTTTCACGTCCTGCGCCGGATGTAGGATGCGCAGGCGGTCATATGTTTCCGAAAATACACAGTTGCAGTCGACGCCAAGCTCCGAAAGCATGCGCGCCGCCGCATAGGCGTCGTCGCGCATGAGGGAAAGCAGCAGATGCTCCGGCAGGCAGAGGGGCGCGCCAAGGCGGTCCGCCTCGTGCTGTGCGCCGTCAAGCGCTCTTGCGGCAGCTGCGGAAAGGCCCTGCCGTCCGGCTGGCTCCGGCTCCTGCCTCGTCAGCAGCATACAGCGCAGGAGCCTGCCCTCGGCTCCCTGATAGCATAAAATGCGTCCGGTCTGGGAAATGCGTTCCTGCGAGAGTGCAAGCAGCAGATGCTCCGTGCCGGTCTGTGCGCCGCCAAGCTCACGCGCCAGCCGCGACGCGCGGAAGAGCACCCGGTCCAGCGCTGCGGAATACGCCGGTTTTTTCATTCTGATCGCCTCCTGTCGAAGGAGAGTTTCGACGCGGCGGTCAGCGTTTATACGACGCACGCGAAAAAATCCGGGCCGTTCGAGGAATTTACACTTTTTTCATTGCATTTTCAGGAAAGTATGATAGAATGAAGCTACCTTGAAAATGGAGGTGCTTCAAATGGCACACGTAATCAATGACAACTGTGTAAAGTGCGGTGCTTGCGCTGACGCATGTCCCATCGGCTGCATCAGCGAGGGCGAAGACAAGTACGTCATCGACGCTGATCAGTGCGTGGACTGCGGTACCTGCGCTGCAGAATGCCCCAACGACGCGATCTCTGAGGAATAAGCACATAACCAGGAAGGGGGTGCTGCGTGCAGCACCCCCTGTCTTTTTGATTGATTTTTGATTGGAGCGCGTATGGAAGAGCTTCTCTTTGACAGCATCCGGATGAAAATCCCGGACGCACAGTTTCGCATGAGCACAGATTCCATGGTGCTGGCAGATTTCTGCCGGATACGGCCCGGCAGCCGGGTGCTTGATCTTGGCTGCGGGTGCGGAACGCTGGGGCTTTTGCTGCTGGGCGCGGATGAGACACTGCGCGTATGCGGCATTGAAATTCAGGAGGCCGCTGCGCGGCAGGCGCGGGAAAACGCGGAGGAAAACGGAGTTTCCGACCGCTTTTACGTCGTCTGCGGCGATCTGCGGCAGGCGCACGCGGAAATCGCACCCGGAGGCTTTGACTGTGTGCTGTCCAATCCGCCCTATTACCCGCCGAAAAGCGGGCATCTGCACACGCAGGACAGTCTCAGCGCCGCGAGAAGCGAGATCTGCTGCCCGTTTGACGCGCTCTGCGCGGCTGCGGCGCGGGCGCTGCGGTGGGGCGGACGTTTTTTTCTGGTTCACAAGCCGGAGCGGCTGGTCGATTTGATGACCGGACTGCGCGCGGCGCGGCTGGAGCCAAAGCGCATTCGCTTCGTCCGGCACAGAGCGGAAAACGCCGTGAATCTCGTTTTGATTGAATCCCGCCTCGGCGGAAGGCCGGGGCTGCAATATGAGCCGGATCTGTTTCTTTATGAGCAGACCGGAGAGCTGTCTGCCGAGGGTCGGCGCATCTATCATCTACAGGAGTGAAGCAATATGGCCGGTACTCTATATCTCGTGCCGACGCCCATCGGCAATCTGAATGACATTTCGCCCCGCTGTGCCCGAACGCTGGCGGAGGCTGATTTTATCGCGGCGGAGGACACGCGCGTGAGCCTCAAGCTGCTGAACCATCTGGAGATCAAAAAAAGCCTTGTGAGCTACCATGAGCACAACAAGGCCGAGAGCGGCGGGAAAATCCTCGCGCGGCTGCTGGCGGGCGAAACGTGCGCGCTGGTGACGGACGCTGGCTCCCCCGCCATCTCCGACCCCGGCGAGGACCTGGTTCGGCTGTGCGCGGAAAACGGCGTGACGGTCTGCGCGATTCCGGGGCCGTGCGCGCTGGTGACAGCGCTGAGTATTTCGGGCCTGCCGACGGGCCGGTTCACGTTCGAGGGGTTTCTGTCCGTCAACAAAAAAAGCCGTCAGGAGCACCTGACGGGATTGAAGGACGAAACGCGGACGATGATCTTCTACGAAGCGCCGCACAAGCTGCTGGCCACGCTGCGCGATCTGGCAGACGCGTTTGGAGAGGATCGGAAAATTTCCCTCTGTCGGGAGCTGACGAAGCTGCACGAGGAGGTCCGCCGCATGACGCTGGGCGAGGCGGCGGCCTATTATGAAGAAACCCCACCGCGCGGCGAATTTGTGCTCGTTGTGGCTGGCGCGGAGGAAAAGGCAGAGGAAGGCTGCACATTTGAAGCGGCGCTCGATCTGGTCCGCGCACGCATGGCGGAGGGACTTTCCACGAAGGACGCTGTCAAGCAGGTCGCGAAGCTGACGGGGTTTGCGAAGAATCTGCTGTATGATGCGGTTGTGAAGTGACGGGAGCTGCAAGGTTAGGGACGCATATTTCGGCGCACTTTGAGGAGTGCGATTTGTAGGGGTCGATGCCCACATCGACCTGGCAGAACGCACCCTTTTTACGGAAATCTATGGCAAATTCGCAACTTCCCAGCGGGCCGATGTGGGCATCGGCCCCTACAAAACTCTGGCGAATCCGTACTGCCCTGCAAATTTCGAACGCAAGGCGTTTTTACCGCAGTCATTCAAAAGCAGCTGCTATCAAACCTGGTGTACCGTAACAGGCGGCGCGCAGTATAGCGCCCGTAGGGTGAGTTTGTGTGTTCGTAACAACTGAAAATCAGGAACCACCTGAGTCGTACCCGCAGTACGCACCAAACGTAACCAGCGCCCCTTTTCTCCCCCTTCTTTTCCGGCAAGGCGGAAAAGAAGGGGCCGCCGGAGGCATCCCCAGCCTGCAAGTTCGCAGAAATCTATATATGGACAAACGAAAGCGGCGGACACGCAGATCCGCCGCTTGGTTTTTATTTTTCGACGATCTCCAGCAGCTCCATGGGGCAGGCCTTAACACAGATGCCACAGGCGGTGCATTTGCTGGAATACGGGACGGCCTCGTCCTTGACGATGAGGCCGAAGGGACACGCTTCAACGCATTTTCCGCAGCCGGTGCAGAGCTTGCGGCTGATCATCCAGACGCCCTTGGGGTTCTGGGTGATCGCGCCGGAGGGACAGGCCTCGGCACACTTGCCGCACTGGACACAGACCATGGGACGGACGTTCTCGCCGCGCTGGACGATCTTCAGAGCGGCCTTATCGGGGTGGAATTCCTTATAGTATGCGTTGGAGCAGGCGCGGACGCACTCCAGACAGGCCATGCACTGCACGCCTTTTTTGATGGACAGCTTTTTCATGAGCGTTCTCCTTCTCATTTTTATCTGTTGTTTATTATACAGCATAAACGAAAACTTTCAATATGCTTGTATCGATTTTTATCGATTCCTGCTCTGTAAAAAACTCACAGCATACCGCGCGCAATGCATGCAGAAACTAGCCTCAGCGATACGATTCGCAAAAAAGGAGGAATTTCTCATGAAAAAAGGCTTGATCCTGGTGCTGGCCGCGCTGATGCTTGCGGTGTCTCTGACCGCCTGTGCGGCGACGCAGCCGTATTACGACGGCTATTCCAACGTCTCCACGACCCGGAACGGCTATGTCAACGGCACAAACGGCTATGGCGGTATGTATAACGGCGCGAACTACAACCCCGGCTACAACGGCGCGGGCTACAGCCAGAGCGGCACGGCAAGCGGCAGAACCGTGACCGGCAGCACGTCCGGCACGGCGATGCGGTAACGAGGTGCGCATATGACAGTACGGGGCTTCTTTCTGACCATGGGCGCAGGCGTCGCAGTCGGCGCGTTGGGCGCGATGATGCTGCCGAAAAACAGCGACGCGTACCGCATGACAAAGCAGGTCGCCAAGGCTATTCAAAACGAGGCGGAAAAGGCTGTGGACGCGATCTCCTCGGCCATGTAAGCGGAAAAGGCTTCCCGGAGACGGGAAGCCTTTTCCATGTTTTCGAAAGGATCGATCAGAATGCGTTTACTGCGGCGGTTTCCGCTGCGAGGGCGCTGCGGTACCAGCCGAGATAGCGGTCGAAGCCGGCGGCATCCTCGGGATCGGGAGCAAGCGTCGTGCGCTTGACATCCGCGAAAACCTCTGTTTCCAGATACTGCTCAAGCGTCTGGCCATCCTTTTTCTGTACCAGATAGGACGCAAGCAGAGCCATGCCGTAAGGCCCGCCCTCGCCTGCCGATTCCATGCACGTGACCGGTGCACGGCAGGCGGCGGCCATGTATTTCTGGCCGACGACCGGCGTTTTAAACAGGCCGCCATGACCGGTCAGGGAGTCGATGGCAACGTGCTCCTCCGCAAGGATATCCATGCCGAGCTTGAGCGTCGACATGGTCGCGTAAAGCTGGGAGCGCAGGAAATTGGCAAGCGTGAACTGGCTTTCGGGCTTGCGGACGACCATCGGACGGCCCTCGTCCAGATGCGTAACACCCTCGCCCGCCATATAGTTGTAGGTCAGGACGCCAGAGCAGTCGGCATCACCCTCAAGGCTCTTCTGGTAGAGCTTCGTGAACAGCTCGCCAGTCGAAACGTCCGCGCCGAAGAGCTTCGCCGTCTCGCCGAGAAGGCCCACCCATGCGTTCATGTCGTTCGTGCAGTTGTTGCAGTGCACCATGGCGACGGGCTTGCCGCTGGGCGTGGTGACCATATCGATCTCCTGATAGACCTTCGACAGGGGCTTTTCCAGTACGACCATAGCGAAGATGGACGTGCCTGCCGAGACGTTGCCGGTTCTGGGCGCGACGGCGTTCGTCGCCGTCATGCCGGTGCCTGCATCGCCTTCGGGCGGGCAGAACGGGATGCCGGCGGGCAGAAGCCCTTCAAGGAACGTTCTCCCGGCCTGCGTCAGCTTACCTGCGGCCTGTCCGGCCATCAGGACCTTGGGCAGGACGCTGCGGGCCGTCCACGCGAAGCCGTATTTGGCCAGCAGCGCGTCAAATTTTTCGAGCATCGCCGCGTCATAGTCCAGCGTTTCACTGTCAATGGGGAACATACCGGAGGCTTCGCCCACGCCGAGAACGTTTTCGCCCGTGAGCAGATAGTGGACATATCCGGCAAGCGTCGTGATGTGCGCGATATTTTTGACGTGCGCTTCGCCGTTCAGAACGGCCTGATACAGATGCGCAATGGACCAACGCTGCGGGATGTTGAAGCCGAATTCTGCCGTGAGCTGCTCGGCGGCCTCGCCGGTCATGGTGTTCTGCCAGGTGCGGAACGGTGCCAGCAGGTTCCAGTCCTTGTCGAAGGCCAGATAGCCGTGCATCATGCCGGAAATGCCCATGGCCGAAACAGCTCCCGGCAGCTCGCCGAGGTTGCGGATGGCGGTGCGCAGGCCATCCTGCACATCCTCCATGTGATACGTCCAGACGCCGTTTTCCAGACTGCTTTTCCATGTGTAGTCACCGCTCTTGACGATGCGGTGCTCGCCGTCGATCAGGACGGCCTTGACGCGCGTGGAACCGAATTCAATTCCAAGATAATACTGTTTCATAGCAATCTCCTTGATCGTCGTTTTTGGATTTTCTGTCTCTATCATAACAGCATCTGCCTTTTTTGTCTAGCGGACTGGGGAAAAACAGCGCTTGCTTTTTGGCGGCGGCTCGCGTTATACTGGAGGAAACAGCGAATTGGCGCTGCGAAAGGAGATACATTATGCTGCTGATTCAGAACGCACACATCAAGACGATGGCCGGAGCGGATATTCCGAACGGCTGTCTGCTGGTTGAGGATGGAAAAATTGCCGCAGTCGCGCCGGAAATTGACGCGCCCGTGGGCGCAAAGGTCATTGATGCGCAGGGGCGGCTGCTCACGCCGGGCTGTGTGGAGGCGCACTGCCACATCGGCCTTGACAATCAATCCATGCGTTGGGAAGGCATGGACTATAACGAGATCGTTGATCCGCTGACGCCGCAGCTGCGTGCCATCGACTCGATCAATCCGCAGGACGAGGCGTTCGGTCTGGCGCTGCGCGGCGGCGTGACGACAGCCTGCACCGGCCCCGGCAGCGCGAACGTTGTCGGCGGCACGTTCGCCATTCTCAAGCTGGCAGGCAAGCGTGTTGACAAGATGGTACTGCGGTCGCCTGCGGCGATGAAATGCGCGTTCGGCGAAAACCCGAAGGGCTGCTACGGGCAGAACAAAAAGCAGAGCCCCATGACGCGCATGGCCGTGGCCGGACTTCTGCGCGAGCTGCTGATGCGCACCATCCGCTACCGCGACGACAAGGCGGCAGGAAAAAATCCGCCGCTGGACGTGAAGCTGGAAGCGATGCTGCCGGTCGTGAACGGAGAAATTCCGATCAAGTGCCACGCGCACCGCGCGGACGATATTCTGACCGCCGTGCGCATCGCGCGGGAGTTTGACCTCAAGCTGACGCTCGACCACTGCACCGACGGTGAGATCATCGCGGACGAGCTGGCCGAGGAGGGCTATCCGGTCTTTGTTGGCCCGTCGCTCGGCGGCAAGAGCAAGGTCGAGCTGCGGAACAAGAGCTTTACGACAGCGGGCGTTCTGTACCGCGCAGGACTGACGGTCAGCATCATCACCGACGCACCGGTCATTCCGCTGCAGCATCTGCCGCTGGCGGCTGGACTTGCGGCTGCGGCAGGACTGCCGATGGAAGAAGCGTGGCGCGCCATTACCATCAATCCGGCGCAGAGTCTCGGCATTTCTGACCACGTCGGCAGTCTGGAACCGGGCAAGGACGCCGATCTTGTTCTCTGGACGGCAGACCCGCTGACCACCATCGGCGGCGAGGCGTACATGACCATCGTAAACGGCGAGATCGTCTATCAAGCGGAGCAATGATTTCCCCTGCTCCGTAAAACCAACGAAATTCGACCGCAGTTGGCAGGGGCTTGGCTCTTGCCCCTACCAACTCTATTCGGTCCTTTGCTGCTCTCTGCGTGAACCGGACACGCCCAAGTCTTACGCCGAATTTGTTTCTTGACGAATTTGTGTTTTTTGTTATAATAAATATGATTTTATGCGAAAGGAATGAAACACATGGATTCTGACGACAGCGATTGTCATAGTACATATCTGATCTGTCATCTGTTTTGGGAAGCATATCTGCGCTGCTAGATGCAGGGCGGACGTGCTTTTTTGCGTCTTCACACACGATTTCAGATAACAGAAAAGGAGTTACCGTACATTGTCAACCACTACTTGCATTGTTATAATGACTGTCTGCCTGATCCTCTCCGGCTATTTTTCGGCGACGGAAACGGCTTTTTCCTCTGCGAACACAACGCGGCTCAAGACCCTTGCAGAGAAGGGAAACAAACGGGCGGCACTGGTCTGTAAGCTGCTCGAACGCTATGACCGGCTGTTGTCCACGATCCTGATCGGAAACAATATCGTGAATATCGCCACGGCCTCCATCGGCACCGTGCTGTTCGTCAGGCATTACGGCGACGCAGGCGCCACGATCTCCACCGTCGTCGTCACGGTCGTGGTGCTGATTTTCGGTGAGATCTCTCCGAAGAGCATTGCAAAGGACTGCGCAGAGCAGTGGGCCATGCTGTCCGCGCCGATGCTTCAGGTCCTTATTTGGATTTTTACGCCGCTGAACGCAATTTTTTCGTTCTGGAAAAAGCTGCTGGCGAAGGTCTTCCGCCTCAGCTCCGACAACAAAATGTCGCAGGAGGAGCTTCTGATGCTTGTCGACGAAGTGCAGCAGGACGGCAGCATTGATAAAAACGAGGGCGAGCTGCTCAAGAACGCAATCGATTTTTCCGAGCAGCGCGCGGAGGATATTCTGATCCACCGCACTGACTTGGCTGCGCTTCCGATCACGGCGACGAAGGAGGAGGTCGCCGCGCTGTTCACGGAGACGAAATATTCAAGGCTCCTGATCTATCAGGATTCGATCGACAATATTCTCGGCACCATCCACCAGAAGGACTTTTATGTCGGCTGCGGCGTGACGGACAAGCCGCTGCGGGATATTATTCTGCCGCCGGTCTACGCGCTGGAGATGGAGTCCATCAGTCTGCTGCTCAAAAAGCTCCAGCAGGCCAAAACGCACGTCGCCGTCGTGGTCGACGAATACGGCGGCACCTGCGGCATTGTGACGATGGAGGACATTCTGGAAGAACTCGTCGGCGAGATCTGGGATGAGCACGATGAAGAGGAAACGCCGATCAGCAAGGGGGCTGACGGCACGTACCTGGTCGACGCGGAAATGAGCTTTGACGATTTTGCGGACTATTTCGGGCTGAGATCCGACTCGGACATGGCCTCCGTCAGCGGCTGGGTCATGGAGCAGTTTGGCCGGCTCCCCGAGACCGGTGCGTCATTCGATTTTGAAACGCTGCACGTACAGATCACGCGGATCGCGAACCATCATATTGAGCAGATCCGGGTTTCCACGGCCGCAAATGAACCGGCGGACTCCGGTTCGGAGACTGGAGCTGCGAAGGGCTGAGCTTTGGAAAATTACTCACCGGCGCTGCCTATAATATTTCAGAGTTTCAGATCGTAAATTGATTATAAATTTCCATATTTGAAGGCTCCCCTGCTAACGATAGGGGAGCCTTCGTGTATACGCAGCGTCATATCAGCGGAGCTTATGCCGGAAGAACCAGATCTGGAACGGGAGCGAAACAACGAAGGTCAAAAGGTCTGCGCCGGGCTGGCTCATTTCTACGCCGGGCAGGCCCAGCATACGCGGCAGGATGAGGATGAGCGGCACGTACAGCAGTCCGTTGCGGCAGCTGGCCAGAAGCGTCGCGGCCTGATGGAAGCCGAGGCACTGGTATAGTTGGTTTACATAAGTTGAATATCCCATCAGCGGCATGACGGCGCAGGCATAGAGCAGTGCCTGACGGCCGATGCGCGTGACCTCCGCATCGTCGCGGAAGAAGTGCATGATCTCGTCGGGAAAGAGCGAGATCACAGCCGCACAGACGATGCACACCGCTGTTCCGAGCAGCACGGAAAACCAGAACGCCTGCCGCGTGCGCTTTTTATCGCCCGCGCCGAAATTGTAGCCCGCTACAGGCTGGAACCCCTGCCCGATGCCGATCACGATCGACCGGACGAGCAGATAGACCTTGTTGGAGATCGTCACGGCGGCGACCGCCGCATCGGAATAGACAGCTGCCGCATTATTTAAAAGCGCCGAGGACAGGCTTGCGAAGCCCTGCCGGCAGATCGTCGGGAAGCCGACGAGCAGAATTTCGCCGTAAAGTCCGGGCCGTTTGCTGATGCAGCGGACGTGGACGCGGACGATACTCCGCCCGTGGAGGAACAGCCACGCGAGGATGCAGAAGCTGACCAGCTGGCTGAGCGCTGTGGCCAGCGCCGCGCCCGCGATGCCCATGTCGAAGACAAAGATGAACAGCGGGTCGAGCGCGACGTTCAGAAGTCCGCCCGCGCAGATGCCGTACATGGAAAGCATCGCCTCGCCCTCGGAGCGCAGCGTATTGCTCAGGACAAACGAAGCGCACATGATGGGGGCAGCCAGCAGGATAATGCGCGCGTAGCTTTCCGAGTACGGGAGGATCGTTTCCGTTGAGCCGAGCAGGCGCATGAGCGGCCGGAGCGTGCAGAGCCCCGCAATGCAGATGAGAAGCCCCACGGCGGCGGCAAAAAAGAACGCGCTGCTTGCGGTGCGGTCGGCCCGCTCGTTGTCGCGGCTGCCGAGACTGCGGCTGATGATCGACCCGCAGCCCATACCGATGCCGAAGCCGAATGCCTGAATGATGGACATGAGAGAAAAGACGACGCCGACCGCCGCTGAGGCGCTGGTAGACAGCTTGGAGACGAAATAGGTATCGGCGGTATTATAAAACACGGAAATGAGCTGCGACGCCAGCGTCGGGATAGACAGCGACACGATCAGCTTCGGGATCGGCGTGTGCAGCATCCGGCCGCGCTGCTCCTCGCTGGAAATGATATGCGCGGGCATAAAGCGCCTCCTGTTGCGGTTTTTCTACAGTATAACACGGATCTTGATGAATTCCAAGACGTATGAAAACCATTCGATTTACTTAATTCTTTCTTAAATCTGTCCCAAAGGGGTTTCTTTTTGGGTATATTTCTGTTACCATGTGGCAGCATGGAGCAAACCATATCGGAACCAGAAAGGAGTCACGTTTATGACAAAACGTTTGCTTTGCGTCTGCCTTGCGCTCGTTCTGCTGTTCGGCGTTCTTGCCGGGTGCAGCAAAAATGAGGCGCAGACGGCGGACGATACGAAGAAGACAGAACAGAGCGATACCGAGGACAAGACCTCGACGCAGTTCGCGTATCAGGCGCAGTATTTTGATCTGCCGGAGGATATTCAGTGGATCGGCACGAGCTGCGTTACCGGCGACACGCTCTACTTTACCGCCAGCATCCCGGACGGCGGCACAGAAACCTATACCGACGAAAACGGCGAGGAATATTCCTATGACACGTATTCCGAGGTCATTTTCCGCTTTGACCTTGACACCGGCGAGTGCGTGCAGCTTGACAATTATGTGGCCGAGCCGGTCGTGGAAAACCCGGACATGCCGGATGGCGTGACCATGAATCCCGACGGCAGCATGCAGACCTTCAACAGCAGCACCAACATCCAGACTATGGCGGCCGGTGCGGACGGCACGCTCTGGCTCTTCCGGCAGACGAGCCGCTACGCGGACGACGGCACGGAGGGCGATTCCATCTCCGAGCTTATCCAGCTTGACGCGCATGGGACGCTGCTGCGCACCATCACGCCCGTTTCCGAGGAGGAGACGGACGATCCCGAAGGCTGGCGCTATACGTACATCGACTCCATTCTCTCCGACGACAAGGGCTATGTCTATACCTATGATTATCAGACCGTCAACGTCTACGGTCCGGACGGAAGCTTTGTGTTCAGCAAGTCCGGCGACGAGCTGAATGGTCAGATCTGCCAGCTGTCCGCCAGCGAGGTCGGCATGACGACCTCCTCCGCAGACGGCAAGATGGTCTTCAAGCAGCTTGACCCGGAGACGAAGGACTGGGGCAAGGAAACGCCCGTTTCCTCCCGCGCGTGGAACATCCTCCCCGGCAATGATGTCTATGCCTATTTCTTTATGGATAACGGCAATATCTTTGGCGAACGCAGGGACAACGGCGAGGTCGAGAAGGTCGTCGACTGGGTGGCCTGCGATGTGGACAGCAACAATATCAACAGCGACCAGTTCGGCTTCCTGTCGGATGGGCGCATCGTCGCTGTGACCTATGACTATTCGGACGACGGCCCCAGCAAGCAGCAGATTCTGGTCCTCAACCGCGTGGACGCGGCCTCTGTCACGGCAAAGACGGAGCTGACGCTGGCCTGCCTGTATTTGGACTACAATCTCCGCAGCCAGATCGTAAAATTCAACAAGAGCAACCCGGACTACCGCATTGTCGTCAAGGACTATTCCGAGTATGCGACTGACGACGATTATAACGCCGGTCTGACCAAGCTCAACACGGAGATCATTTCCGGCAATGTGCCTGATATCCTCGTCAACGGCACGGAGCTTCCCATCGGTCAGTATGCCGCCAAGGGACTGCTGGAGGACCTGTGGCCGTATCTCGACGCGGACCCCGAATATTCGCGCGACAAGCTCATGTCGCAGCCGCTGAACGCGGCCCAGACCGACGGCAAGCTCTATCGCCTGCCCATCGATTTCGGCGTCACGACCGCAGTTGGCCTCGGCAAGGTCGTGGGCGAGTATACGACATGGACGCTGGCCGACGTCAATGACGCGCTTTCCAAGCTCCCCGAGGGCGCGACGGTCTTCAACAAGTATTACACGCAGGCGGAAATGCTGCAGTACTGCATCGCGATGAACGCGGGGAGCTTTATGAACTGGCAGGATGGCACGTGCAGCTTTGATACCGATGAATTCCGCGCGCTGCTGGAGTTCGTCAAGCCCTTCCCGGCGGAATACGACTGGCAGTCGGATTCGGACGACTATGAAAGCGATTATACGCGCCTGAAAAACGGCAAGCAGCTGCTCTATCCGACGTCGCTTTCCGGCTTCAGCGATCTGTACTATACGTTTGCCGCGCTGAACAACGACATCCGCTTTATCGGCTTCCCGCGTGAGGACGGCTCCAGCGGCAACGCGTTCAACGCCAGCTGCACGCTCTCCATCTCCACGACCTGCAAGGACAAGTCCGGCGCGTGGGCCTTTATCCGCTCGACGCTCTCCGACGACTATCAGGAAAGTATTTGGAATTACCCCATTGTGAAATCGGTCTTTGAGGCAAAGGCGCAGGAGGCCATGACGCAGGAATACGAGACGGATGCCGACGGCAACCAGATCCTTGACGATGACGGCAACCCCATCCCCATCTCCAGCGGCGGCATGAGCTACGGCAACGAGCCGATGATCGAGCTGTACGCCGTCACGCAGGAGCAGTATGACGCCGTGCTGGCCCTCATCGATTCCACAACGACCTTCGTGGACTATGACCAGAACGTGCTGGACATCATTTCTGACGAAGCCGCAGGCTATTTTGCGGGCAGCAAGACCGTTGAGGAGGCCTCCAAGCTCATCCAGAGCCGCGTCAGCCTCTACATTCAGGAACAGAAATAACCAACTTCTCCAAAACCGCCGGACGCGTTCCGGCGGTTTTTTCGTGCCTGCGGCTTTCTTTTGGGCGCACGGCATGATAAAATGAGAAAAAGCAGAAAGGGAGGCGGGCATATGCTGGAGCTTTTGCACGGGCCGGACAGGACGGCGAATTCCATGGAGCTGCTGGCCCGGATCTGTGAGAACGCGGCGCACGGCGTTGCCGGGCAGATTCTGATCGTTCCGGAGCAGTATTCGCATGAAACGGAGCGTGCGCTGTGCGAGCGCGGCGGCGATACGATCAGCCGGTATGCCGAGGTTCTGAGCTTTACGCGGCTGGCATCGCGGGTCTTTTCCGTCTGCGGCGGCGTGTGCGAAGAATATCTGGACGAGAACGGGCGCATTCTGACGCTCTATCTCGCCGCGCAGCAGGTGCGCGAGCAGCTGAAATTTTATGCCGCCGTGATGACAAGGCCGGATTTTTTGAAGCAGCTCGGCGCGCTCATGGAGGAGCTTCTGACCTCCTGCGTCACGCCGGATGCGCTGCATACAGCCGCCGCAAGGCTTGAGGGGCGGCTGGCGCAGAAGGTCACAGAGCTGGCGCTGTTATATGAAAGCTATCTGTCCGTCTGCAAAACAGGGCGCGGCGATCCTGTCACGCGGCAGATGCGCCTGTGCGAGCTGCTGGACGAGACGGAGTTTCTGGACGGGCGGGAGGTTTTCCTCGACGGCTTCTCCGATTTTACTGCCTTACAGATGCAGATCATCAGTGCAATTCTTGCGCACGCGAAAAATGTGCGCGTCGCACTCCTCACCTCCGGCGGGCAGTACGCCGCCTGTCAGACTGGAAATGAAACGGAAAAGCAGCTCCGGCAGCTGGCGGCCCGGCAGGGTATCGAGACTGTCCGTCGGAGCATCCCGGCGCGCGAGCACCGCGTGCCGGATGTGCAGCTTTGGCTGAACGGCCTGTTTTTCGGCGGCAGCGGCTCAGGAGAAGCGCCGCAGAACGTCAGTCTCGTCCATGCAGGCTCACAGCAGGCGGCCTGCGCCTATGCCGCGCGCACGGTGCGCAGCGGCGTGCTGTCGGGTCTTCGTTACCGCGATTTTACCGTCTGCATGACGGACGAGGCCGCGTACCGGCTTCCCATGCAGACGCTCTTCTCGCGCGCAGGAATTCCGGTCTACTGCGCGTCCAGTGCGCCTGTCGCGCAGAACCCGCTGATCGTGGCGCTGCTGTCCGCGATGCAGGCTGTTCTGCGGTATGAGCCGGGTCCTGTACTGGCGTTTTTAAAGTCGGAGTTCTCGCCGCTCTGCGAGGCGGACTGCGATACGCTGGAGCACTATGCCTATTACTGGGGCATTCGCGGCTCCGCGTGGGAAAAGCCGTGGCAGCTGCACCCGTGCGGGCTTGGTCAGCCCATGGAGCCGGAGGATGAGGCCGCGCTGCAGGCGCTGAACGCCCTGCGCGAACAGGCTGTGGCCCCGCTGCGCACGCTCCGGCTGGCATTGGCAAAGGCACGGACGGTAGACGAGCAGGTACGCGCCATCGCTGCACTGCTGGAAACGCTCGACGCTGCCGGAAGGCTTCAGACGCAGCAAGATGCGCTCGAACAGGCCGGGCAGGCCCAGCGCGCGCAGGAATGCGGCCAGCTCTACGAGGCGCTCATTTCCGCGCTTGAGCAGATGGATCAGGTTCTGGGCGCGGCAAGCCTTGAAACGGAGCTGTTTGTGCAGCTGTTTTCCATGCTGCTGCACAATACTTCGGTCGGTTCCATTCCCTCCGTCTGCGATGCTGTCCAGCTTACGACGCTGCCCATGCTCCGCCACCGCCGCACCCGCGTTCTGCTGGTGCTCGGCGCGAATGACGGACTGCTGCCTGCGTTTTCCGATCCCGGCGGGCTGCTTGCCGACCCGGAGCGGCAGAAGCTCCGCAGTCTCGGCGTGGAACTCAGTCCGGGGCGCAGCGCGTCCTCTGACCGCGAAATGAGCTGGGTCTGCGCGGCGCTGAGCGCGGCGGAGCAGCGGGTATGCCTTGTGACCGATGCGGCGCAGCCGTCGTTTTTGTACAGCCGCACAGCATCGCTGTTTCCGGCTTTGCAGCCGGCTGCGGCAGAGGACTTCCCCTTCCTGCCGGACTGCGCCGCAGCTGCGGGCGCGGCCCTGCAGCAGAGCGCGCTGCCCGACTGGCTGCCGGAGGCGGTTCAAAAGGAGGCGCGGACGCTATCGCAGCGCTGCGCGTATTCCTTCGCCTCCATGCGGCCAGAGGCGGTGCGTGCGCTCTACGGCAGGACGATCCCGCTTTCCGCGTCGAAGATCGACCGGTTCGCGGGCTGCCGGTACGCGTTTTTCCTGCAATACGGCCTGCGCGCCGCGCCATGGAAGCAGGCAGAATTCGACGCGCCGCTGTTCGGCTCGTTCGTGCACGATGTATTGGAGCACGTCGTCCGCGAGGCGCAGGAGCAGGGCGGCTTCGCCGCCATGACGGACGGAGAAATTTCCGCGCTGACAGAGCGCTGCATGGATAACTGCATGAAGACCTATCTCCCGCAGGGACAGGCCGCCGCGAGCCGCGAGAGCTATCTTTCCGCACGCAACCGGCAGGAGGCTGCCGCCGTCGTGATGGACGTGGCGCGGGAGCTTCGGCTGTCGCAGTTCGCGCCTGCGGCGGAGGAGCTTCGGTTCGCGCCCGGCGGACCGCTGCCGCCGATCGAGTACCGCGCAAAGACCGGCTCCGGGCTTCTAACCGGGCAGATCGACCGCGTGGACACCTATGAGGCGGACGGACGGCGCTATTTCCGTATCATCGATTACAAGACCGGCCATAAGGATTTTGATTATGCAGAGCTGCTGTACGGGAAGAACCTGCAGATGCTTCTGTATCTGTTCGCGCTGGAATCGTATCAGAGGCGGGCAGGAACGCCCATGCAGCCGGCCGGAGTGCTCTATGTTCCGGGCCGGTGCGACATGGTCAAGCTCAAGCCGGGTGAGGACCCTGCGCAGGCCGATGCCGAACGGCAGAAGGATCTGCGCCGCAAGGGGCTGCTTCTGAACAACGAAGCGGTCCTGCACGCGATGGAAGCGTATGAGAAAAAGCCGCAGTACCTGCCCTTCGCGCCCGGCCCGGACGGGCTGATTGGCGATCTCGCCTCCCCTGCTCAGCTGGCGGAGCTGGAGCGCTTTGTGAACGGACAGGTCGAGGCGATGATCGACGAAATTCTCTCCGGCGCGACCGCGCCGAACCCCATTGACCGCGGCCCGTCGGATTCCGAATGTAAATACTGTGATTTTTCATCGGCCTGCCACAAGGACGTCTGCGGCGTGAACGCACGGCGGTTCGCCTCCGTTACGCCGGAGGAATTCTGGCAGGCGCTTGAAAGGAGGCTGGAGCATGGCTGAGATCCGCGCAACGCCGCAGCAGCGGGCTGCGGCGGAGGATCGGGGCGGCGCGCTGCTCGTTGCGGCGGCGGCAGGCTCCGGAAAGACGAAGGTTCTGGTCGACCGGTTGATGGGCTATCTGACCGACCCCACAGACCCCGCCGACCTCGATGAATTTCTGATCATTACATACACAAGAGCCGCCGCGTCTGAGCTGCGCGGCAAGATCGCCGCGCGCATCGCCGAGGCGCTTGCCGGCACGCCGAACGACCGGCATTTGCAGCGGCAGCTGACGCGCGTGTATCTCGCGCAGATCTCGACGGTGCACAGCTTCTGTCAGGCCGTCCTGCGGCAGTATGCGGCAGAGGCGAATCTGCCTGCCGATTTCCGCGTGGCGGACGAGCAGCAGGCGGCGGCTCTGCGTGCGCAGACGCTTCGGGACGTGCTCTCCGAGCTGTATGCGAAGCTTGACGACGAGCCGGATTTCGCCGCCATGATCGACACGCTCGGCTATGGACGTGACGACCGGCGGCTGTTGGAGCTGGCCGAGCGCAGCTATGAAGTCATGCGCTGCAAGGTCGACCCCGAAGCATGGATGGCGGACTGCCTGCGCGCGTATGCGCTGCCGGAGGGGACTCCGGCGGAGCAGACGCTCTGGGGCGCGTATTATCTCAAGGCGCGCAGGGACGCGCTCGAAAGCGCGGACGCCATGCTTGCGCAGGCAGAAGCGCTCTGCCGCGCGGACGCGGCTCTGGAGCAAAAATGCCTGCCGCTGCTGCAAAAAAACCGCGAAACCGTCCATGCGCTCATGGCGGAGACGACTTGGGACGGCTGTGTGGAGGCGGGGCTCCCCTCCTTCGGCGTGATGCGGATGCCGAAGGACGCGGAAAACGCGGAGCAGGTCAAGACACTGCGCGACGAGGCAAAGCAGCTGCTCAAGACCGTGCAGAGCTATTTTTACGCGCCGTCGGAACGGGTCGTAGACGACCTTCGCAGGACCCTCCCGGCGCTGCGGGGGCTTCTGACGCTGCTGCGGCGCTTTGACGAACGGTTCACGCAGGAAAAGCGCCGCCGTCATCTGCTCGATTTTTCCGATCTGGAGCACTGCATGATCGGGCTTCTGACGAAAAAGGGCTCCAGCAGGCCGACAGAGGCCGCGAAAAGCCTTGCGCAGAGCTACCGCGAGATTCTGATCGACGAATATCAGGATTCCAACGCCGTGCAGGAGCGCATTTTTCAGGCTGTCAGCCGCGACGGAAAAAATCTGTTCATGGTCGGCGACGTCAAGCAGTCGATCTACCGGTTCCGGCTGGCCGATCCGACGATCTTCCTTTCCAAATACGACGCCTATCCGCCGCTCGGCACACAGGCCCCCGGCGAGCCGCGCAAGCTGCTGCTGTCGCAGAATTTCCGTTCCCGCGCCGAAATTCTGGAAGCAGCCAACGACGTGTTTTCGCTTGTGATGAAAAAAGAGGCCGGGGAGCTGGACTACACGCAGGACGAAGCGCTCGTCCCCGGCGCGCAGTTCCCGGACTCGCCCGGCCCGAAGGTCGAGCTGCACTGCCTGAATTATCTCGCATCGGAAGAAGAAAGCGGTGACAAGACGGGCGCGGAGGCGGAATTCGTCGCTGCGCGTATTGAGCGGCTCCTGCGCGAGGCCTCCGTCACGGAAAACGGCGCGCTGCGCCCGGCGAAGCCGTCTGATATCGTGATCCTGATGCGCTCGCCCGGCATGATCGCCGGGGTGTATCAGGCGGCGCTGCAACGGCGCGGCATCGCCTGCGACGTGGGCGGGGACGGCGATCTGATGCAGACAGCGGAAATTGAGATTTTATTCCAGCTTCTGCAAATTATCGATAACCCGCACCGGGATATTCCGCTGGCTGCGGCCATGGCAAGCCCCGTCTTCGGCTTTACGCCAGAGGAGCTGGCGCTGCTTCGCGCGCAGGCGCAAAAGGCAGACCTTTACGACTGCCTGTGCGCCTGCCGGGAGCCGTCTGAAAAGCTGTGCGCGTTTTTGTCCTGGCTTTCCCGTATGCGCGAGGAAAGCCGCAGGACGCCGCTGCCGGAACTGCTGAACACCGTCGTGCAGTCCTCCGGGCTGGAAATGGTCTTTGCCGCTCTGCCGGACGGCGAACGGCGGCGCGGCAGTCTGGCTGCATTTGCGTCGTTCGTGACGGCTGGCGCACAGACAGAGCTTCGCAGCCTGTCCGAGCTTGTGCAGCTGCTGCTTCAAATGCAGCAGCGCGGCGCAAGACTGCCCGCGCAGGACGCGCCCGCCCGGTCGGACGCCGTGCGCATCATGTCCATCCACAAATCCAAGGGACTGGAATTCCCTATCGTCATTCTGGCCGATCTGGCGCGGAAGATGAACATGCAGGACAATGCGGCCGCTGTTCTGACGGACGAGGAGCTTCTGATCGGCGGCAATGTCGTCGACCTTGCAAGCCGGTCGTATTACCATGGGCTTGCGCGCAGAGCCATCATCGACCGCAAGACGGCACAGACCGTCTCTGAGGAGCTGCGTGTTCTCTATGTCGCCATGACCCGCGCGAAGGAGCAGCTGATCATGACGAGCTGCGCGGCACATTACGGCTCGCGCCTGAAAAAGCTGCTTTTGCGGCTGTCCGACCCGCTGGGGCCGTGGGTGAGCGCGGCGGTGCGTCAGCCGGACGAATGGATCTTGCTAGCAGCGCTGTGCCGCACGGAGTCCGGCGCGCTGTTCGCCGAATGCGGCCCGTGCGCATACAGCCGGGTACGCCAGTACCCGTGGCTGGTCACGCTGCAGGACGTCTCCCCTGCCGCTCCCGCTGCACGCGGAGCACAGGCGGAAGCGCCGCGCGCAGCACAGCCGCTCGACCGGGAGCAGGTTCTGGAAAGCGTGGGCTTCCGGTACGCGCACGAGGCGGCGACACGGCTGCCGTCCAAGCTGACGGCCACGCAGCTGAAGGGGCGCGGACTTGATCTGGAAGCGGCGGAGGAAACGCCCGCACAGCCGGAGTCTGCCAGAAAGCCATGGCGCACGCCGCAGTTTTTGCAGGACAGGCCGCTGACAGGCCGCGAGAAAGGAAACGCGACGCACCTTTTCATGCAGTTCGTCCACTACGAGGCCTGCACGACGCGCGATGGCATCCAGCAGGAGCTTGCGCGGCTGCAAACGGAAAAATTTCTGACGGCCCGGCAGGCCGAGGCGGTAAACGCGGAGAAAATTCTGGCGCTGTTTTCCTCGGAGCTTGGAAAGCGGATTTTGAACGCGAAGAACCTGCGCCGCGAGTTCAAATTCTCCATTCTGACCGACGCCGGCGCGTATGACCCAGAGGCTGCCGGGGAACAGGTCATGCTGCAGGGCGTCGTCGACTGCTTCTGGCAGGAGGCAGACGGGATCGTCATCCTTGATTTCAAAACTGACTACATTGACGGCGATTTACAGCTGAAGGCCGCGCGCTACGCGCCGCAGCTGCAGGCCTATGCGCGGGCGCTTTCGCTCATTTATGGGCTTTCTGTCAGGAAATGCATCCTTTATTTCTTCTCCGCGGGGAAGACCGTGGAGATTGACCCGGAATAATATAAAAAAGCCTCCTCCTGCCGCGCTCTGTGCGGTAAGAGGAGGCCGTTTTTTTCACTTATGTCAACCGAGTGCGCCAACGTATGTGTAATTCTGGCTCGGTTCCGGAGTGGGGATGTCTGTCTGCACGATGGTCATGTTCTCCGCGATTTTTTCTGTAAGCTCCCAATCGCCATTCAGAAATACCACACAAAGCTTTTCGGGGTCATAGAGTAGGAGATAGTGATACGTAACATCGGCGTTGGTTTCGTGCGAGGCCTCGATCCAGCTTGCGTACAGCCCGTTGATCATCCCCTCCTTCGTGATTTGCGGATCGTTCCCGATAACCAGCAGATCACAGCCTGCGATCTCATTTGCGGACAGGCACGTAGCCGAAAAAGATGTGCCGGTGCTTTTGCTCCATGTATCATAGATGCAGTCTTCCATCTGCTGCTTCTGGCTGTCGGAGATCCCCTCCAGCTGCTCCGGATTCCGGTAGGAGACAGAGCCATAAAGCGTCGAGGTGTTGTCCGGAGGCGGCAGGACCGGCAGCCAATCAAACTTCATACCGCAGTAGGTGCCTGTCGTCCGGCCCTCCGTGTCGACGCGGATGATCGCGTCATGAGAAAAATCATAGGAATACGGATTCGGCGTACCGTCTGAACGGATGACCACGCCCTCGGCGTGATAGGTGCCTTCCTCATTGGAAACAGATGCGTAGTGCAGAATCGCGGCTGCACCGCACAGGACTGCGACCGCCGCTGCGGCAGCTGCCGCGATGCGCACCACGCGCCTGCGGCTGCGCTTTTTCGCATCCTGCCGCGCAAGCTGCAATGCACCGCTCAGGATTTTGGCCTGCCGCTCGTCCGAAATTGCATCGACCGGAGACTCCGGCAGATCGGTAGACTGCAGAATCATATCAATGTTATTCATATACAAACCCTCCCCGGCATAACTCGTTTTTGATGGCTTCCCGGCTGCGTACCAACCGCATACGCACCGCGGAAGGGGTCAGCCCCAGCACGGCGGCGATTTCCGGTGCGGTCTGGCACAGGTCGTAAAACCGCCGGATGATCTCGCGGTCGACCTCTGACAGCAGCGCGACCGCCTCGCGCAGCTGCCGCGCCTGTTCCTTTTTGACAGTCTCCTCGAGAAGAAAATCGTCTGTTCCGGCCAGCTCTTCGTCCAGCGGCATATCCATACGCGCCCTTCGCAGCCGGTCGACGGTCTTGTTCCGCGCCACGCTTCCGAGCCACGCGCGGATGCTCCCGGCCTTGACTGTCCGGCAGGACTGCCAGAGCGCGAAAAATGTGCTTGAAGCAAGCTCGTCCTCGTCCTCCGGAGAAAGCAGCCCGCGGCTCCGGTTGTGAATGACCGTCACGACATAGGCGCTGAAGCGCGCGATCACCGCTGCAAGCGCCTGCTCGTCTCCGCGCCGCAGGCGGGAAAGCAGCTGTTGTTCGTCCATACAGGTTCCTCCATGTTTCGTATTGTCAGCTGACACCTATATAGTCGCGGAAGGGGGCGGAAGTGTAACAGCCGCTGACCAGCCCTTGTCAGCTGAGGCGATACTCAAAAAACGCTCCGTGCGTCTGCACGGAGCGTTTTTTGTCTTATGAACCGGGAAGGGATCAATAGAACTTCTTTCTGTTCTTGCGAGCAGCTTCAGACTTCTGCTTACGCTTCAGGCTGGGGCTGACGTAGTGCTCTCTCTTCTTGACCTCGGCGATGACGCCGGCCTTGGCGCAGCTGCGCTTGAACCGCTTGAGAGCATTCTCCAGGGACTCGCCTTCCTTGACGCGAACTTCAGACATTGTTTTCCCTCCCTCCGATGCAGCCGGCTATTTCCAGGCTGCTTTCAGGGCCAACATAATTGGCTTGATTATTATAGTGAACAAGCCGAATCTTGTCAAGTGTTTTTTTCGACTGTCTGTCAAAATCCAAGAAATCTTTTACTTTACGATCAGATTCACGAGCTTGTTCCTGACCAGAATGACCTTCACGATGCTCTTGCCGTCGATGGCGCGGGCGACCTTTTCGTTCTGCTTTGCCGTTTCAACGACAAAGTCCTGCTCAGAGTCGACGGGGACGTTGATCGTGCCCTTGAGCTTGCCGAGCACCTGCACGGCCATCTCGACATGGGACGCGACGGTCTTGCTCTCGTCATACTCCGGCCACGGCTGCTGCATGGCCATCGTGCCGGTCTTGGCCGCCTCGCCGGTCAGCTCCCACATCTCCTCGACCATGTGCGGTGCAAACGGGCTGAGCATGAGCATGAGCATCTTCAGATCGCCCTTCGTCAGACCGTTGGCGTAGAACTCGTTCACCATGGTCATGAGGGCGGCGATGGCGGTGTTCATTTTCAGCTCGTCGATATCCTGCGTGACCTTGCGGATGGTCTTGTGGATGATGGCTTCGTTTTTCTCGCTGAGCGCCTCGGAGTCCTTCGCCATGTCCATCAGGTTCCAGCAGCGGTCAAGGAAGCGCTTCGAGCCCTTGACAGCCTCGTCGGACCACGTCGCGACCTTTTCAAAGTCGCCGATGAACATGATATACAGACGCATGGTGTCCGCGCCGTAGGCCTTGACGACGTCGTCGGGGTTGACGACGTTGCCGAGGGACTTGGACATCTTAACTGCCGGGCGCAGCGCCTGGTTGCCGTATTTTTCGATCAGAGCCTGCTTTTCTTCCTCCGTGGAGACGTTGCCGACGTAATGCGGGTTCTGGCCGAGGATCATGCCGTGGCTGGTGCGCTTGGCATACGGCTCTTTGGTGTGGACGACGCCGATATCATAGAGGAACTTGTGCCAGAAGCGGGAATACAGCAGATGCAGCGTCGTGTGCTCCATGCCGCCGTTGTACCAGTCGACGGGGCCCCAATAGGCTTCGGCCTCTTTGGAGACGGGGGCATTCGCGTCATGCGGGTCCATATAGCGCAGATAGTACCAGCTGGAGCCTGCCCACTGGGGCATGGTGTCCGTCTCGCGCTTGGCCGGGCCGCCGCAGCACGGGCAGGTGGTGTTGACCCAGTCGGTCATCTTGGACAAGGGGCTTTCGCCGTCGTCGGTCGGCTCATAGCTGTCGACCTGCGGCAGAACGACGGGCAGCTGATCCTCAGGAACCGGCACCCAGCCGCACTTCGGGCAGGAGATCATCGGGATCGGCTCACCCCAGTAGCGCTGGCGGGAGAAGACCCAGTCGCGGAGCTTATAATTGACCTTCTCATGGCCCCAGCCCTGCTCGATGGCATACTGCTTCATGGCGGGGATGGCCTCCTTGACGGTCATGCCGTTGAGGAAGCCGGAGTTGACCATGATTCCGGTATCGTCCTTGAGCGTAAACGCGCTCTTGGTGATATCGCCGCCCTTGACGACCTCGACGATGGGCAGGCCGAACTTCGTTGCAAAGTCCCAGTCTCTCTGATCGTGGCCCGGCACGCCCATGACAATGCCCGTGCCGTAGCTCATAAGAACATAATCGGAGACGAACATCGGCACGGCCTTGCCGGTCGCGGGGTTCGTGACCTCGATGCCCTCGAGGCGCACGCCGGTCTTGTCCTTGTTCAGCTCGCCGCGCTCAAAATCGGACTTGCGGGCGGCAGCCTGCTTGTAGGCCTCCACGTCGGCCCAGTTGGCAATGCGGTCCTTCCACTTGTTCAGCAGCGGATGCTCCGGGGAAATGACCGTATACGTCACGCCGAAGAGCGTATCGACGCGGGTGGTATAGACAGTGATATCGTCTTCGGTGTTGGTCTTGAACGTGACCTCCGTGCCGGTGGAGCGGCCGATCCAGTTTTTCTGCTGGGTCTTGACGCGCTCGATATAATCCAGACCCTCAAGATCCAGATCGTCGGCCAGACGGTCTGCGTATTTCGTGATGCGCAGCATCCACTGGCTCTTTTCCTTGCGGACGACCGGCGCGCCGCAGCGCTCGCACACGCCCTCGACAACCTCTTCGTTGGCCAGAACGCACTTGCAGCTCGTACACCAGTTGACGGGCATGGTAGTCTTGTAGGCCAGACCATGCTTGTACATCTGCAGGAAGATCCACTGCGTCCAGCGGTAATAATTCGGGTCGGTCGTGTCGATGACGCGGTCCCAATCAAAGCCGTAGCCGAGCATCTTGAGCTGGCGGGTGAAATTCTCGATGTTTTTCTTCGTGACGATGGCGGGATGGATGTGGTTCTTGATGGCAAAGTTTTCCGTCGGCAGGCCGAAGGCGTCAAAGCCGATGGGGTTCAGGACGTTATAGCCCTGCATGCGCTTTTTGCGGCAGATGATATCCATGGCCGTAAACGGGCGCGGATGGCCGACGTGAAGGCCGGCGGCAGAAGGGTACGGGAATTCGATCAGGCCGTAGAACTTCGGCTTCTTATCGCCGGTGACGGCGGCATAGGGCTTCTCCTGCTCCCATTTTTCCTGCCACTTCTTCTCAATGGCTGCAAAATCGTATTTCATAACAAGCTCCTTTGTCTCGTGATTTTTTCATGATAAAAAACGCCCCTGACCATACGGTCAGGGGCGTGAGATACGCGGTACCACCCTGATTCAGCTGCTTTTTCAAGCAGCCCTCAAACGGCCTTTAACGCGGCCATGCGTCCGTCCTTACTGCCTTCGGGGCGGCGGCTCAGGGGTGAGAGACGTCCGGTTGATTTTCCCGGCTCACACCAGCCGCCGGGTCCCTGAAAAAAATCGCGCGGGGCATTCCCCTTCTCTGCCTTTTACCGGGTCATTGTACGTTTTTTTGCGCCGTTTGTCAAGCGTTTTCGCCCAAAACGGCAGCCAGATTCACCTGATGTCCGTCCTGCCAGAGGCGTTCGAGGTCATAGAACTTTCTGGCTTCGGCGGTGAAGACATGGACGACGAGGCTGCCGAAGTCCATGAGCACCCACGTGCCGCCGCGATGGCCCTCTCGGGAGAGCATCGGCTCGCCCGCCTCGTCCATGGCCTCTTCGACCGCGTCGCAGAGCGTCTTGACGTGGGTGGAGCTGGTGGCGGTGCAGATTAGAAAAAAGTCGGCGAGGGTCGAAATGTCGGTGATGCCGATGAGGCGGATATCCTCGCCCATTTTGGCGTCGAGCGCCTTTGCCGCGAGCGCGGCCACTTCTTTTGCACTGAGCATGGTTTTTATGTTCCTTTCTGATCTGTATCGGGTTCTTCCCAGACCGTACCGTCCGGGAAGGGGTCTTCTGTGGGTTCGGACGTGTCAGGTTCGGCTGTTTCTTCCGAATCTTCCGAATCTTCCGGTTCTTCTGGGGCATCCTGCGGTTCGTCCGTCTGCTCCGGTTCCTCCGGCGCTTCCGGCTCCGGGTCAGGGGCTTTCTGATACGCATACGCCTGTTCGGGCGTGACGACATTCAGCGTGCCGGAGGCAATCGGCGCGTCATAGGGATTGAACGCGGCGTTGACGATCTCCAGAAGCCGGCCGGCGTAGAGGGGATAATAGGCCGCGCCGTTGATCATCGCGCCCTCGCCCTCTGCGGTGCAGCACTGCATGGAATCAAAATCGCAGGCCAGCAGTTCCTTGCCGAACCAGACCATATTGCCGGTTGTGAGGCTCGTGGTGACATATTCGGCAAAAATGTCTGCAAACTCCCCGATTTTTGTCAGGCTGCTGACGGACAGGCACTGCTTTGCCAGCGCCTTCAAAAACTGCTGCTGTACCTGCGTGCGCTGGATATCCTGCGTGGCGTAGCCCTTGCGGAAGCGGACAAGCTCCATAGCCTTTTCGCCGTCCAGATGCTGCATTCCCTTTTTCAGATGGATATACAGATCCTGCGAGGCGTCCTCATAGTTCATGTCCTGCGGCACGTCAAAGTCGACGCCGCCGACAAGGTCAACGGTCTTCTTGAACGCCTCCAGATCGACGAGCACATAGCCGTCAACCGGAAAGCCGAGCAGGCTGTGCAGGCGCGAGGCAAGCCGTTCCATGCCGTCCGTACCGCCGCCCGCGTAAACCGAGTTGATCTTCATAAGTCCCCCGCCCCCGGTCGCGACCGGGGTATCGCGCGGGATAGACAGAAGCGCGACCGTGTGCGTGTTCGCATCCAGATGGGCGACGATGATGGTGTCGGTGCGGTAGCCATCGCCGTCGGTGCCGCAGATGAGAATATTATACACGCCGTCGCGCAGCGCCGCGGGCTGCTCGGTGGGCACGTCCTCCTCCGGCTGCTGCGCCGGCTCGGTCTCCTGCGGCGTTACATGGATGACGGACGGCTCCGGTGTTTCAGTCTCAGCAGCAGGAGGGGGAGATTCCGCCGCGGAGAGCGCCGGACGCTCCACCGGCTTCACCAGCAGCTTCCACGCCGCGAACGCGCTTCCGGCGACTGCCAGCACGATCACCGCCGCGATCAGCGCCGTGCGTGTACCGCGCGACAGCGCGGACTTTTTTGTATGCGCCGCACGGCGGCGATTGCCAAATAGCTTCATTCAGGGTTCCTTTCGGGTTTGGATGAGCCAGTCTCTGGCCGCAAGGGAATCGGCGCAGGCGGGCTGACCCTTTTGGGCAAGCTGCTCCAGCGTCATATCGATGCCGAGCAGCACGCCTTCGTCCAGATCGCGCCAGACGGCCTCGCGCAGCCGGTCAATGCCCGGAAAATCGCGGTTCGGCTCCATATAGTCTGCAATGTAGATGATCTTTTCCAGCAGGGTCATATGCGCTCTGCCGGTCGTATGATAGTCGATGGCGGAGACGACGGCATTGTTCTCACCGAAAATACGTGCGGCAGCCGCCGCGCCGGTCTTGGCGTGGAGCAGCTTCGCCTGCGCGTATTCGAACGGCGATACCGGCAGCTTCCAATGATCGACCAGCTTTTGCTGCTGCGCAGGAGAGAGCGCCTTGGTGATATCGTGCAGGATCCCGGCACGGGCAGCGTCCGTCTCATCCGCGCCGTATTTTTTTGCCAGCAGCACGGCGGTATCGGACACGCCCTGCGCGTGGGCGCGGCGCTTTTCCTTGTGCAGAGAAAGGCTGACGCGGCGCAGATCCGCAAACGGCAGCGCGTGATATGCGCCGCCCACGCCGTAGAGCCTCTCCCGTTCGATCATGGCCAGCACGTCCGGGTGCAGGACCTCGTCCGCAATGCCGAAAAACAGGAGCCGACGGGCCTCGGTCGACGAAATTTCCAGACAGTCGTTCTGCAGAACGATGGGCCGGACGCCGAATACGGCCCCCATTTTTTCCTGCTGGGCCAGCAGCTGCGCAGAAAGCGCTACATCGGCACGCACGCGGGCCATGCAGACGGGCACGGCCAGCGCTGCAATGGCCTCCGGCTCGCGCCACTGGAAAAAGGACAGGAACATATCGGTTCCCATCAGCAGATACAGCTCATCCTGCGGATAGCTTTCCCGCAGTTCGCGCAGCGTATCCACGGTATAGCTCGGGCCGGGCCGGTCAAGCTCGATGCGGCTGACCTCCATGCCGGTTTCTCCAGCTATGGCAAGCTGCGTGAGCGTGAAGCGCGTTTCGCCGTCCGGCGAGCCTTCGGCCACGGCCTTGTGCGGCGGGATGGCTGCGGGAATCAAGAGAATTTTGTCCAGTCCCAGCAGCTGCCGCGCCTTGCGCGCGGCGAAAATATGCCCCAGATGCGGCGGATTGAAGCTGCCGCCGTAAATGCCGATCCTTGCCATGCTGCGCCCCTCCCCTGTCGGTGTTCTTTTTTACTGCTCTTCCTTCTGCTGGCGGCTGCGCTCGATGGCGGCGGAGACTGCCTTATCGTGGAAGTACTGCTTGCGCTGCTTCCGCTGCTGCTCGGCTGCCTGCTTGCGGGCGCGAAGCCCGGCCTTGACGGGGTTATAGTTGCCGGAGACCTTCTTCACAGGCTTTTTGGTAGCCGTTTTTTTCTTTTCCTGCTCAAGCTTCTCTGATTTACGCCAGATCACGAATTTCGTGCCGACGCAGGCGATGCCCTCGGCGCCCAGCGCCTCGCAGATGGCGTCAGAGGCTTCGCGGGCCGTGAGTCCGGAGGTTTCGAGCACGCGGCCCTTGACCAGCTCGTGGCTGTCAAGCAGGACGACAGCCTCGTCCAGCAGCGTGTCGGAAATACCGCCCTTGCCGACGATGAGCGTCACGTCCAGCGGATTGGCCTGCGCGCGAAGCTCGGCGCGTTCCTTACTTGTCATCATGTTCAAATTCCTCCCGATAGATTCTGCAAAATGCCTGAAGCGCCCGCGCGCGGTGGGAAATGGCGTTTTTCTCCTCAGGCGCAAGCTCGGCATAGGTCTTTTCAAGCTCCGGCAGGTAAAATACCGGGTCGTAGCCGAAGCCGCCCGTGCCCTTGGGCGCGAACAGAATTTGTCCGGGGCATTCGCCGCGCGCGACGATCCTCCGGCCGTCCGGCCAGAGGCAGGTAATGACGCAGACGAATTTCGCCGTGCGCCGCTCCGCCGGAACGTCCTTCAGATTTTCAAGCAGATAGGCAATGCGCTCCGCGTCGGAGCTTTTATGGCCGTAGCGGGCGGAGTACACGCCCGGCGCGCCGTCCAGCGCGTCCACCATGAGACCGGAATCATCGGCCAGAACGGGCATACCGCTGGCCTTCATGACGGCCTCCGCCTTCAAAAGCGAGTTTTCTTCAAACGTCGTGCCCGTCTCGTCGACATCTACGTGCAGCCCGTATTCCGATTCCAGCGCGATCTCAAAGCCGAGCTGGGACAAAATCGCGGAAAGCTCGACCAGCTTGTGCTGGTTCTGGCTGGCTAAGATCACCTTCATATCAGCGCCTCCGCAAAACTCTTCGCGTCGAAGGGCATCAGATCGTCGATCTGCTCGCCGACGCCGATGAACTTGACCGGAATATGCAGCGCCTGCGCGACCGCAATGACCACGCCGCCCTTGGCCGTGCCGTCCAACTTCGTGAGAACCATGCCGGTAACGCCCGCACATTCCTGGAACTGCCTGGCCTGAAGCAGGCCGTTCTGGCCGGTCGTGCCGTCGAGGACGAGCAGGACCTCCTTGCTGGCGCCGGGAAGCTCACGGTCAAGAATGCGGGAGATCTTATTTAATTCGTTCATGAGGTTCTGCTTGTTGTGCAGGCGGCCTGCGGTGTCGCAGATGATGACGTCGCTGCCGCGCGCTCTTGCCGCCGCGATGGCGTCAAAAACGACGGAGGCGGGGTCCGCGCCCTCGTGCTGGCGGATGATGTCGCAGTGCGCACGCTCCGACCAGATCTCAAGCTGATCGGCTGCCGCGGCGCGGAACGTGTCGCCCGCGCACAGCAGGACCTTCTTGCCCTGATCGTGCAGCTGGTGGGCAAGCTTGCCGATGGTGGTCGTCTTGCCGACGCCGTTGACGCCGATGACGAGAATGACCGACGGCTTTGTATCCAGCTTCAGGGCCGGATCGCCGACGTTCAGCATATCGGCGAGAATGCCGCGCAGGGCAAGCTTGGCCTCGTCGACGGTCTTGATGTGCTGCTCCTTCGCGGTCTGGCGCAGACGATCCATAACGGCCTCCGTCGTGTCCATACCGAGGTCAGAGACAATGAGGCTTTCCTCAAGATCGTCATAGAACTCGTCGTCCAGCTCACTGGCGGTAAAGACGCTGCTGATGGAACTGGCCGTCTTGCTCAGTCCCTGCTTGAGTTTTTCAAAAAATCCCATGTATTTGATATCCTTTCTGGATGATATTCCGGGTATTTGCGCAGTACCCTGTAGGGGCCGATGCCCACATCGGCCCGCTGGAAAGCTACAAATCTACTGCGTTTTTATCAGTTCGTAACCCCCAGCTGTTTTGCAAGCTCGTCGAGGCTCAGGCGGAGGATCTTGGACACGCCCTGCTCCTGCATGGTGACGCCGTAGAGTACGTCGGCGGCCTCCATGGTGCCGCGGCGGTGGGTGATGACGATGAACTGCGTCCTGTCGCTGAGCGTGTGCAGATAATTTGCAAAACGCTCGACGTTGCGGTCGTCCAGCGCGGCATCGATCTCGTCGAGCATACAGAACGGTGTGGGGCGTACCTTTAAGATGGCAAAATAGAGCGCGATGGCCACAAACGCCTTTTCGCCGCCGGAGAGAAGCGTGATGGTCTTGACCTGCTTTCCGGGCGGCTGGACGCGGATCTCAATGCCGCATTCGAGCGGCGCGGACTTGTCCTCCAGTATGAGCGAGGCTTTTCCTCCGCCAAACATTTCTTCGAACGTTTTGCCAAAATATTCATCAATACGGGCAAATTCCCGGACAAAAATTTCGGTCATTTCCGTCGTGATGGAGGCGACGATGTTTTCAAGCTCGGACTTCGCGTGCTGCACGTCGTCGCGCTGGGCGGTCAGATATTCATAGCGCTCGGACACGCGGGCGTATTCGTCGATCGCGCCGAGATTCGGCGTGCCGAGGGCAGAAATTTTCCGGCGCACCTCGGTAATGCGCTTGTTGGCTGCCGTGAGATTTTCAATCTCGACAGTTTCCTTTTCTGCCGTGCCGGGGGTCAGCTCGTAGGAATCCCAGAGCTTATCGACGATCTGCTTTTCCTCAAGCTCGCTGGTGGCCTTTTTCTGTTCGAGACGGGCTGTTTCGCGTTCGAGCTGCAAAATGGACTGGTTTTTCTCCTGCGCCTGCTTTTCGGTCTGGCTGCGGCGGGCCTCGAGCTGGGCACGCTCGTCAACGGCCTCCTTCAGTGTCTGCCGGGCCAAATCAAGCTGTGTGCCGGAGGCCGTCAGGCCGTCCTCCTTCTCCTGAATCTGCCCTTCGAGCGCTGAGATCTGTAATTCGTATTCGTGGATCAGCCCTGTTTTCTGCGTCACGTCGCCCTGCATGGCCTCGCTGAGCGCCTGCAGCTGGGCGATGGTGTTCTCGGAGGCTGCGCGCGCCGTCTCGATGGAGGCCGCGTCCATGCGCAGGGCGGTGATCTGGTCCGTGAGCTGCTGCTGCTGCTCGGTCAGGGCGGTCTGCCTGCCGGTCAGCTCCGTCTCCCGCGCGTGCAGCGCGTCCTGCGCGGCAGTCTGCTGCTGCAGCTGGGCCTTGAGCGCCTGCAGCTTTCCCTCCTCGCCGCCGGTGCGGCTGGTCAGGTGGGCAAGCTCCTTTTCGATGTTTTCCAGATTTTCCGTGACCGCAGCGGCCAGAAGCTGCACCTGCTTGTGCTCCTCCGTGCGGCGCAGCACCTCGTCTTCCGCCTCGCGGAGCTGGCTGCGGACGGCAGTAAGCTCAAATTCGGTCTTCGCGGCGGTGGAAGCGGCCTCGGCCGTCTGCGCCTTGAGCGATTCAAGGCTTTGCGCGAGTGCGTTCCGTTCCTCGGCCAGCTTTGCAAGCGTGTTCGCGCGCGTCAGAACGCCCGCGCTCTTTGCGGCAGAGCCGCCGGTCATACTGCCGCCCGCGTTCATGACCTGCCCGTCGAGCGTGACGATGCGCACGCGGTTCGCGCAGGCACGCGCCATGCGCACGGCGTTATCCAGCGTGTCGCAGATCACGGTGCGGCCAAGGGCGTTTTCAATCACGGCGCGGTACCGCTCGTCGCATGAGACGAGACCGGAGGCGACGGCGATAAAGCCCGGCTGGCGCTGGCAGACGGTATCCTGCAGGCTTTGCGGCTTGATCGCGGTGAGCGGAAGGAAGGTCGCGCGGCCGCCGTCGCGTCGCTTGAGCATCTGGATGGCGGTCTTGCCGTCCTCCTCGGATGAGACGACAATGTTCTGCATGGCGGCGCCGAGCGCCGTCTCGATGGCGGTGGTATAGCGGTCTTCCACGCGGATGAGCTTGGAAACCGGGCCGTGGATGCCGCGAAGCTTTCCGGCTGCCGCGTCCTGCATGACAAGGCGGACGGCCTTGGAAAAGCCCTCGTATTCGCGCTCCATCTCACGGAGCATACGGATCTTCGAATCAAATGTATCGAGCTGGACGCCGGCGGCGTTCAGCTGCCTTTGCAGGCCGTCGCGCTTGTCCTGACGCGCTTTCAGGCGAAGCTCATAGCCCGCGATGGTATTTTTCGCGCTCTGCGCGTCGTCCTGCGCCTGTTCAAGACTTTTTTTGCAGGCGAGCTGCTGCGCCGCGATCTGCTCCTGCCGGGCCTTTGCGGCAGTCCGGTCCTCCTCCAGCGTCTGTCTGCGGGCAAAGACCTCCTCCATAGAGGCCTCCATGGACGCGATCTGCGCAGTCACGGAGGCGCTCTGCGACTGCAAAAGCGCCTGCTGGGCACGGAGGGAAACGAGCTGCTGTCCGGCTTCGCCGGTCTGCTCTGCGAGAGCCTGCGCCTCCTGCTGAACGGCAGCAAGGGAGTCATTTGCAGCGGCCAGCGCGCGGGTATTTTCTTCGATCTTCTGCCGCTCGGCCTCGATCTGGCCCGCAATGCCGCCGCTTCGCGTCTGCTGATCCTGCAGCTCCTGCCGGATGCGGTCGATGTTCGTCTGGTGGTGCTGGATCTCCGCGCGCAGGAGCGTAATTTCGTTCTGTGCCTGCTGGCGTTCGGCCTCCATCTGGCTGATGTGCTCGCGCTGCTGGTCGAGCTGAAGCGTCTGGTGGTTGTATTGCAGGCTGAGCTGCTCGGCCTTGCTGTAGAGCGCGGTCAGCTCGTCGTGCGCCTGTTCGAGGATGAAAGCGGCGGAGGCGTAATCCGTCTCGGCCTTGCGGGCGCTTTCGGCGATTTTTTTGAGATTTTCCAGCCAGACCGTGACCTCAAGACCCTTGAGCTCGGTGCGGAAGGTCAGATATTTCTGCGCCTTCTCCGCCTGCTCCCGCAGCGGGCCGACCTGAAGCTCCAGCTCGGAGATCTTATCGCCGATGCGCAGCAGATTGTCCTCGGTGTTGGCTAGACGGCGCTCTGTTTCCTCCTTGCGGTGGCGGAATTTGGAGATGCCTGCGGCCTCTTCAAAAATTTCACGCCGGTCGGTCGACTTGAGCGCAAGGATTTCGTCAATGCGGCCCTGTCCGATGTTGGAATAGCCCTCGCGGCCAAGGCCGGTGTCCATGAACAGCTCGTTGATGTCCTTGAGGCGGGCAAGCTGCTTATTTATATAGTATTCGCTCTCACCGGAGCGGAAATAGCGGCGGGTGATCATGACCTCGGGCGTCTCAATGCGAAGGCTGGCGTCGGAATTGTCAAGCACGAGCGTCGCCTCGGCGTAGCCGACGGCGGGGCGCTTGGCCGTGCCGCCGAAGATCACGTCCTCCATCTTCGCGCCGCGCAGCGCGCGGGTGCTCTGCTCGCCAAGCACCCAGCTGATGGCGTCGGAAATATTCGATTTTCCGCTGCCGTTCGGCCCGACGATGGCGGTGCAGTCGCTGCCGAACTGCAAAAGCGTCCTGTCCGGGAAGGACTTGAAGCCCTGGATCTCCAATGATTTCAGATACACGCGGATACCTCTCCAATTTATTCTATCTTGGTATTTTACCATTTTTCCATAGGAAATGCAATCCCGGAATCGCTTTTTGGCAAACAGCGCGGATCTGTACGCACCTGAGCGTCCCTTTGTGTCAAAGGGACGCCTTGGGCGCCGGTGTATCAAAGAAAAACCGGCAGCGCCGTTACAGGCGCTGCCGGGGGATCGTTTGCGGTTATGAGAACAGATAATGCTTGACCAGCTCCTGAAGCAGCTCGTCACGGTCGAGCTTGCAGATCAGGCTGCGGGCATTGTTGTAGTTGGTAATGTAGGTAGGATCCTCGGACAGGAGATAACCGACTATCTGATTGATGGGGTTATACCCTTTTTCGCTGAGGGCGCCATATACGGCGGTCAGAATGCTCTTCATTTCCTCACTACTGTCTTCCGGTACCACAAACTTGATGGTATTGTCATTCACGACGGTCAGCCTCCTTCTCTTGAGCTTGTGCCACTATCATAATATATTGTGCCCGGTTTGTAAATGCGTCCAACATTTCATTTGTGTTACAATTTCCCCGAAAGCACAAGATTTAGACAAAAAGCGGCAAAAAGCGCATGCGGAGGCAGACGGCGCTCATTCGTAGATCGGATGCTTTCTGACAAGTTCTGCAACAGCAGCAAGCACAGCTTTGCGGTTGGATTCAAAATCCGTTGCGATCTTATCAATGCAGTCAGCCACGACCGGCATATCCTCCGGCGTAAAGCCCCGCGTAGTGCACGCAGGCGTGCCGATACGCACGCCGCTGGTGACGCCGGGCTTCTGCGGGTCGTTCGGGATGGCGTTTTTATTAACGGTGATGTGCACCTCATCAAGCTTGGTCTGCAAATCCTTTCCAGTGATGTTCTTCTTCCGCAGATCGGCGAGCATCAGATGATTGTCCGTGCCGCCGGTCACAAGATCGAAGCCATGTGCCAGCAGCGCTTCTGCCAGCGCCTTTGCATTCTTCACGACGTTTTCTGCATAGGTTCTGAATTCCGGCTGTGCCGCCTCGCGCAGGCAGACGGCCTTGCCCGCAATCACGTGCATCAGCGGCCCGCCCTGCGTGCCGGGGAAGACGGCGCTGTTGAGCTTTTTGGCGAATTCCTCGTCGCGCGAGAGGATCATGCCGCCGCGCGGGCCGCGCAGCGTCTTATGCGTGGTGGTCGTGACGACGTCGGCATAGGGAACGGGGCTCATATGCTGCCCGCCTGCGACAAGACCCGCGATATGCGCCATGTCGACCATGAGCAGCGCGCCGTTTTTGTGCGCGATCTCGGCAAATGCCTTAAAATCAATGGCTCTGGGATAGGCGGACGCACCGGCCACAAGCAGCTTCGGCCGGTACCGGCGAACCATGTCCTCGACCTGATCATAGTCGATGCGGCCCGTCTCCGGGTCCACGCCGTAGCTGATGCTGTGATAGTATTTGCCGGAGAGATTGACGCGGGCGCCGTGCGTCAGATGGCCGCCGCTGGCAAGATCCATGCCCATGAGCGTATCGCCCGGCTGCAAGAGCGCGGCATAGACCTCCAGATTGGCCTGCGCGCCGGAGTGCGGCTGTACATTGGCATAGGCCGCGCCGAACAGCTTTTTCGCGCGCTCGATCGCGATCGTCTCCAGCACATCCACATAATCGCAGCCGCCGTAATAGCGCTTGCCGGGGTAGCCCTCGGCGTATTTGTTCGTCAGAACGGAGCCCATGGCCGCGATGACGGCAGGAGAGGCGATGTTCTCCGACGCGATCAATTCAATGTTCTGCTTCTGGCGCTGAAATTCGTTTTCGATGCAGGCCGCGACCTCGGGGTCCTGCGTCTGCAGATAGCTCATGCCGGTTTCGAGTACGTTTGCCATGACGATGTATCTCCTTATACAACGATAAAAATGAGCAGGCCGTCTCCGGTCTGCTCATTGTGGTGCCGTATTACAAAAACTGTAGCTGCGGCTCTGTCCTTTTGCCTGAGAGATTCGGCTTGCGCCTTGCACCTTCGGCACTCAATTCAATGAGTTCTCCAGAGATTCCTTCTGTTCTCAGTCCGCATACGCGTTCTGAGGACGATCAACGGATGTCCTGTATTTGATTGACGGCGTTATTATACACACCTCGCATACAAATGTCAACAGGGTGTACGCAGAAATTTCATTCCGACACCTTCGGCAGCTTTGCGATGCTTGCGGCAAGCTGCTCGTCGGTCGGGATAATATCGGTCATTTCATGATCGTTGAACTTCTGATACGCAACGAGATCGAAGTAGCCAGCGCCGGTCAGTCCGAAGACAATGGTCTTCTCCTCCCCTGTTTCCTTGCACTTAAGCGCTTCGTCGATGGCGGCGCGGATGGCGTGGCTGGATTCCGGCGCGGGGAGAATGCCCTCGGTGCGGGCGAAATACTCCGCTGCTTCAAATACACTCGTCTGCTCGACGCTGCGGGCCTCCATCAGGCCGTCGTGGTACAGCCGCGAGAGGATCGGGCTCATGCCGTGGTAGCGCAGGCCGCCCGCGTGGTTGGCCGACGGGATGAAGCCGCTGCCAAGCGTGTACATTTTTGCCAGCGGGCAGACCATGCCGGTATCGCAGAAGTCATAGGCGAACACGCCGCGCGTAAAGCTGGGGCAGGAGGCGGGTTCGACGGCGATGATGCGGTAATCCTTTTCGCCGCGCAGCTTTTCGCCCATAAACGGAGCGATCAGACCGCCGAGGTTCGAGCCGCCGCCGGCGCAGCCGATGATGATATCGGGCGTAATGCCGTATTTATCGAGCGCGATCTTCGTTTCCAGACCGATGACCGACTGATGGAGCAGGACCTGATTCAGGACGCTGCCGAGCACATAGCGGTAGCCGGGCGTGGTCGTGGCGACCTCGACGGCCTCGCTGATAGCGCAGCCGAGAGAACCGGTCGTGTCGGGGTCCTTCGCGAGAATGGCGCGGCCGACATTCGTGGTGTTCGATGGGCTGGGCGTGACGCTTGCGCCATAGGTGCGCATGACCTCGCGGCGGAAGGGCTTCTGCTCATACGAGCACTTGACCATGAAGACCTTCAGATCAAGCCCCAGATACGCGCAGGCCATGGAAAGGGCCGTGCCCCACTGACCGGCGCCCGTCTCGGTCGTAACGCCCTTGAGTCCCTGCTTTTTGGCGTAATACGCCTGCGCGATGGCAGAGTTCAGCTTGTGGCTGCCGGAGGTATTGTTGCCCTCGAATTTGTAATAGATCTTCGCCGGGGTTCCGAGCTTTTCCTCGAGGCAGTACGCGCGCACCAGCGGCGACGGACGGTACATCTTGTAGAAATCGCGGATCTCCTGCGGGATGGGGATATACGGCGTGTCGTTGTCCAGCTCCTGCTCGATCAGCTCGTCACAGAAAACGGGGCGCAGATCGTCAAAGCCCATGGGCTTGCCGGTGCCGGGGTTCACGAGAGGCGCGGGCTTGTTTTTCATGTCCGCGCGGACATTGTACCAATTCTGGGGCATCTCAGACTCAGACAGATAGATCTTGTAAGGAATGTTTTCGGTTTTCATAGTTGTTTCTCCTTTCGCGTTTTGGCTTTCTCCGGGAAAAGGGAAACAAAAAAGACCTTCATCCACAGAGAAAACCGGTTATCGGTTTGATCTCTTGGGACAAAAGTCTGAAAAACTTCTGCGGTGCCACCCAAATTGACAATTGCTTGTCCGCTCATGACGCGCCTGCACGCATCCTCCCCTGTAACGGTGGGACTCCGTCAGCGCCTACTTGCCTTCGCGTTCAGCCTGCCCTCCGCAGTCCATTCGGCAAACGTCTTTCTGCTGCACTCGCACCACCCGGCAGCTCTCTGGGAGAAATCCTGTCTGCTTACTCGTCTGCATCAACGGTTTCAACTTGCCACGGAGTATACGCCTGAATTTCGCGTTTGTCAAGTGTTTTTTTCGGTAAAGCAAAAAAAATTTTCGGGCCGCAGGACGCTTGCAAAGACCGTGCAGATGTGATATAAAGGCGATAATCTGCAAAAAAAGAGGTAATTTCCATGAAAAACTCCTGCAGCCGGACGATCCTTGGCTGCTATGTCGGCTATATCGTGCAGGCCATCGTCAATAACTTTGTTCCGCTGCTGTTCGTCATGTTCGAGCGGACGTACCAGATCCCGCTTTCGAAAATCACGCTGCTCATCACGATCAATTTCTGCATTCAGCTCGGCATTGATCTGCTCTCGGCGTGGTTTCTGGATCGCATCGGCTACCGCGCGGCCATTTTGCTGTCGCACATCGCCTCAGCTGCAGGACTTGTCTTGCTGATCATTCTTCCGGATGCGCTGCCGGATGCGTTTACGGGGCTTCTGATCGCCGTCGTGATCTACGCAGTCGGCGGCGGGCTGCTGGAGGTCATTGTCAGCCCGGTGATGGAATCCTGCCCCACGCAGAATAAGGAACAGCACATGAGCCTGCTCCATTCATTCTATTGCTGGGGTCATATGGGCGTCGTGCTGCTGTCGACGGCATTTTTCGCGCTGTTCGGAATTGGAAACTGGAAGCTCCTTGCGCTTTTATGGGCGCTCGTTCCGGTCATAAACGCGGTCTTCTTCGGGGGTGCGCCGCTCTATCCGATGCAGGCCGAGGGTGCGCAGGCGCTATCGCTGCGCACGCTCGTCAAAAGCCGTGTATTCTGGCTCTTTATGGTGATGATGCTCTGCGCAGGCGCGTCAGAGCAGGCCGTAAGCCAGTGGTCGTCCGCCTTTGCCGAGCAGGGACTGGGCGTATCGAAGACCGTGGGCGATCTGGCAGGGCCGATGGCCTTCGCAGCTATGATGGGCGTTTCCCGGCTGATTTTCGGGAAATACGGCGAAAAACTGAACTTAAACCGCTATATGGCTGTCTGCGCGGCGCTGTGCGTCGGGGCGTATCTGTGCATCGTGTTCGTGCCGTCTCCGGTTCTGAGCCTGCTTGGCTGCGCCGTGTGCGGCTTCTCGGTCGGCATTTTCTGGCCCGGAACGTTCAGCCGCGCATCCGCCTCCATCCGGGGAGGCGGAACGCAGATGTTCGCGCTGCTGGCGCTGGCGGGTGATCTTGGCTGCGCGGGAGGCCCGACGCTTGCGGGCCTCGTCTCGGACGCCTGCGGCGGAGCGCTCCGCGCAGGCATCCTCGCCGCCATCATTTTCCCGCTTCTGATGCTGCTCTGTATGCTTCTGGTGCGGAAGCAGCGCGGCGCTTAAATCAGATCCAGAAAATCCTCCAGCATCCGGGTCAGCTCCTTCCGGGTCAGCTCGTCGGCAACATGGAGCTTCCCGTCCTTTTCTGTGAGAAGGTCGGCGGCATAGGCCCAGCGGACGGCGTCCGCCGCGTCCTCGCTGATCTCGTCTGCGTCTTCAAACTGCGTCAGATCGACCTCCTGCCCGGCCTCGGTGTCCAGACCGAGCTGGCGGGCCATCTGGTAAAGCGTCTTTGCCGCCTCCTGTTTTGTGATGGGCGCGTCGGGGTCATAGGTCAGCAGCGCGGCCTCCGCGCTCTGCGGCTCCGCCTGCGTCCAGCGGGCGGAAAGCGTCGTATCGCCGGTCAAATGCAGCGGCGCTTCCGCGTCGACGCAGTCCCCTTCTTCGGTGTACCAGCCGTCAAACGTCATGTTTTCACGCTCCGGAGCCTGCACATTCAGTTCGTGCAGGCTTTTTCCCTGCTCTGCTTCCAGCGTGACAGGTTCACTTCCTTCGCCGGGATCGAGCGTCAGCGTATAAACGGCCTCCTGAAGCGTCAGCTCGGTGAAGCCGTTTTCACGTGCGGTGCTGATGGTCAGAGTAAGATCGTCGCTTGTAAAGTTCTCCGAGAAATCGTCTGCGTAGCCGGTCAGGATCGTCTGCTCCGCCGCTCCGCTGACGCCGATGTGCGCCTGCTTGTCAAGGCCCAGATCGCCGATCTTGAGTGCAGCAGTTTCATCCAGCCAGAGGTTATCCTGCGCGTCCTGCGCGCGGTTGCCGGTGATGCTGGTCGTGCCGCTCAGCTCGAGCGTACCGGCGCAGTACACGCCGCCGCCCAGGATCTGCTTTTCGGAGGCCTTCATTTCGCCCGTCAGGCGGTTGCCCGCGATGACGCAGCTGTCCAGCACAGCGGAGGCGTGCTCCGCAACGACAACACCTGCGCCATAGCGGCCCGCGTTGTCGATGATGTTCACGTTTGTCAGATAAAGCTCGTTATAATCGCCCACGCTGATCGCGCCTGCTGTTGCGCCGGTGATCCGGCCACCGGCAAGCGCGTTCTTTTCGCTTGCCGCGATATAGGCCTCCTGCCAGGCATAGCTGCCGTCGTCAAAAACAAGCGCACCGTCGTCGTCGACGTAATAATTGCTGGAGCTGTCCGCTCCGTTGCAGTCGGTGATGGTAAGGACGGACGGCTCCGCGTCCTTATCGCTCACGGCGACGAAGATGATGCAGCCCTCAGCGCCATCCGCCAGACGGAGCGTGTGGCCGTTCAGGCAGAGCGTGACCTGCGCGCCGTTTTTGGGCACGCAGAGCGGCTCTTCAAGAGCCAGATCATCCGTCAGATAATAGCAGCCGGATTCCAGCTTTCCGCCGGTCACGGTCAGCGGCGCAAAGGACGGCTCTTCGCAGCTGTCCTCGCGGTTTGCGGCGTGGATGTGGTTCTGTTCGCCGTCCTCCGCGGGTGCTTCTTCCGCCTCGGAAGCGGTATCCGCTTCTTCGGCGGGAGCGGCGGGTTCCTCCGCCGGAGTATCCTCTTCGGCGGGTTCCTCTGCGGCAGGCTCGGCAGCCGCCTCTTCCCCGGCGGCCTCATCCGCCTTCTGCGCGTCCGCCGCGACAGCGCAGACGCTCCAAACAGCCAGCACCAGCGCAAGCACTAGCAGCAGACTGATCCATCTCTTTTGCATTTCGGTTCCTCCTCATATTGCGGAGCAGATTATGTATACCGAAAGAGTAGCATATTTTTCTTGCTTTTTCAACGTTTTTCTCATGTTTTAAGCAAATATTAACCTTTTTCCGCGTGAATCACAACATATAGTGCTGATTCTGTATCCGTGCACAGCATCTGGGTCAAGGAAATCTTCAGAATTCTTCATGCTTCGCCGTCTTGCAAAGCCGGAAGCCGTCTGATAGTATAGAGTCAGAAAAAAGGAGGGCCTGCCTATGCGTCGGGGAACAAAAAAGTGCATCCTGCTGCTGCTTGCGATCCTGCTGCTCTGTCTTCTCGCCTGGCGGCTGACGCCGCACACGTTCGAGGAGATGACGGCTTCTGGCCGGGATGAGATCACCAGCCTCGCCGGAGTCGTGTCGCTCAGCGGAGTTCGGGACGGCAGGGCGTACACGGAAAGCTATGCGCTGCAAAACGTGACGCCGGAGGACACGGCGTTTGAAGGTGTTCTTATGCTTCTGAACTCGACCCGCTACCGGGAGGATTTCCGCAATCTCCTGCCGTGGCCCATCGAGTCGGTCAGCGCGGGCAGAGCCTACGACGGCCGGGGCGTTTCGCTCATGCTGGTCTGGGGGCCATCCGAAGACGAGTGCTGCAGCCTCAGCCTTTCCGGCAGGCAGATCGCCGTCAGCCGGCCGCATCACGACGGCTTCCTGATCTACCATCCGGAGGATCCCAAGCTTCTGAATTGGCTTGCCATCTATCTGGCAAACAACGGCGAAAAGGGCTGAACGTACATCCGGAGGCTCCCCTTGTCAGGACATGACAGGGGGAGCCTTTTCGAGGGTGCTATCGGAAAAACACGCGCACGCTCAGTGCGGCCATGCAGAAGCCGGTCAGGTCGGCGATCAGGGCTGCCGGGAGCGCATAGCGCGTTTTTTTGACGCCTGCCGCGCCAAAATAGACGCTGATGGTGTAGAACGTCGTTTCGGTCGAACCGAGCATGACCGCTGCCGTCCGGCCGATCTGGGAATCGACCCCGTATTCCCGCATCAGATCTGTCCCGACGGCCAGCGCCGCGCTGCCGCTGAGAGGCCGGATAAGTACCAGCGGCGCGACCTCCGGCGGGATGCCAAGCAGGCGGAAGACCGGCGCGAAAACGGGCGTGAGCAGCGCAAAAAAGCCGCTCTCCCGCAGCATCGTCACCGCCGTCAGCATCAGCACCAGCGTGGGGGTCAGCGAGAGCATCAGCCGCAGCCCGTCCTGTGCACCGGTCAGCATTCCGCCGTAAACATCCTGCTTTTTTGCGATCCCTGCCGCACCCGCCAGCAGCAAAAGCGCAGGCAGCAGCAGCTCCGTCAGGTTCTCCAGCATCGCTTCAGGCCCTTCGCCGCCAGAATCCCAGCTCCGACCGAGCAGGCCGACGCTAGCCACACGGCAGGCAGGATATCGAACGCGTGCGCCGCGCCGAGCTGCGCGCGGACGGCGGCGACCGTCGACGGGATCAGCTGCAAAGACGCCGTATTCATCACGACCAGCAGGCACAGCTCATCCGACGCTCCCCCGCCGCCGGACAGCGCCTGCATCCGCTGCGCCGTCCGGATGCCGAGCGGCGTCGCCGCGTTGCCCAACCCCAGCAGATTCGCGCTCAGATTGCCGCACAGGTTCCAGAAGCCCTCGGAGTCTTTTGCGCATACCGGAAACAGCCGCCGCAGCACAGGCCGCAGCGCCGTACACAGCCCTTCAGTCAGTCCCGCACGCTCCATCGCCTGCGACAGCCCCGACCAGAGGCAGACCGGCCCGGCCAGCGTCAGCGCCAGCTCCAGTCCCGCCCGTGCGCCGCTCAGTCCGTCCATGCCGGACGAAAACGGCATTCCTGTCAGCAGATCAGATACAAACGCAAGTAAAATCAGTCCAAACCAGAGAAAATTCAACAACATATTTCGCTCTCCGACAAGAAAAAGATTTTTTGTTCAAAATTTGTACATAATTGGATGGTAGAATAAAGCTGCTTGAGGGAGCGCTGTCTGATGTCCATGCAGCATCTGACGGCTAGATCTATATGCATGGCTAAGAATAAGGGGGTTGTTTACCATGAAATCCACAGGTATCGTCAGAAAGGTCGACGAGCTCGGCAGAATCGTTCTGCCCATCGAACTGCGCCGTACGCTCGACATCGCAGAGAAGGACGCTATCGAAATCTATGTCGATGGCGAATCCATTATTCTCAAGAAGTATGAGCCGACCTGCATCTTCTGCGGCGACGGCAGAAATGTCGAAAACTACAGAGGCAAGAACATCTGCGCGAACTGCATGAAGGAGCTCAGATCCGGCAAATAAGTTCTGCACAAAAAAGAGGCTGTCTCAGGATGACAAAGTGTCATCCGGGACAGCCTCATTTTTTGTTTTTCAGCGCTCGAGCCAGGTGAGAACGTCCTGATAGACCTCGTCCTTGTTGCGCTCGTTGAGCATTTCATGGCGGCCCTCGGGATAGAGCTTGATGGTGATGTCCTTCATGCCGCTGCGCTTGAACGCGTCGATGCATTTGAGAACGCCCTTTGCCATGCCGCCGACGGGATCCTTGCAGCCGGAGATGAACATAATGGGCAGCTGCTTGTTCATCTTATCCAGATTTTCCTGCTGCTCGTTCATGCCGACACCTGTAAGAAGGTCGCGCGCGAGGCCAACCGTCGCGTCGAAGCCGCAGAGGGGGTCTGCGTCATAGGCGGCGACAACGGCGTCGTCTGAGCAGATCCACGCATTGGGCGAGGTCACGGGGCCGAAGGCCCTGTTATAGCTGCCGAACATGAGCTTTGTGACGAGCGCGCTGGTGTTTTTCTCGCCGATGCGGGCCTCTTCGAGCTTGCAGACGAGCTTGCCCATGCGCACCTTCATAGGGTCCTCCCAGCCGGTGCCGGAAATGACGGCCTTGTCCACGGCGTCGGGGTAGGTATAGAGATAGGTGCGCAGCAGGAACGAGCCCATGCTGTGGCCGAGAATATAATAGGGCAGATCCGGGTACTGCGCGGAAATTTCGTCGTGCAGGCGCTTTTCATCCTCGACCGCAGACAGCCAGCCGCCGGAGAAATAGCCTCTGAGGCCGTTTTCCGCGGAGCCGCCGTGGCCCATGTGATCGTCGGCAGCGACGACATAACCATGCTGCGTCAGAAATTTCGCAAACGCGTCATAGCGTCCGATATGCTCGGCAATGCCGTGAATGAGCTGGACGACGGCCTTCGGATCCCCTTCCGGTTTCCAGAGCGCGCAGTGCAGGCGGCCCGCGCCGCAGGAATCAAGATAGAATTCTTCCATAAAAGTGGTGCTCCTTTCAAAAGTCCGGTTTATGGTACATATGATCTGCTAGAATGGCGTCAGAAAAACATGGGAGGATATTTCTGATGCGTTCTGATTCTGTGATTGAGCTGTCCCGATATCAAAAGCGTTCCCCGGAGGCGGCTGCCCCATCCGTGTATGGCAGGCGGCTGCGTGCGCGCAGGCGGCGCATCCGGTGCGCTGCTGCGGTGATCGAAGCGGCGGTAACGGTTTGCATCGGGGCGGGATTTCTGGTCTGCCTTGGGCTGGTATTCAGTATGCTGTGATTGGCACAATTTCACCGTCTGGCCGGATGAGGTGTTCCAGGCACGGTTCAGCGCCGCCGTAGCGGGAGGCGAGGCTGCGTCCGTCCGCGCCGAGCATACCGATGAGCACCAGATCGCCTGGGCGAAGCTCCGGCAGGAGGCGGCGCATGACCGGACCGTCCTGCGTACCGACGGTCAGCAGCTGCACCAGCGTCCGCCGTCCGGTGGTATACGGAACGTACACCGAATGGTATGCGCCGCTTTTGACCAGGCGCGGACACTGCGCCGGATCGACATCCAGCACGGCAAGCGGAGCAGGCCCCGGCTTGACAGCCCGTACCCGCGTGACCAGCGTTCCGCAGGCTGCGGCGAGGAACCGTCCGGGACTCATTTGCAGCGAGAGGCCGCGCAGCGCTTCCGGAAGGGCCTGTATCTGCGTCAGGATGGCTTTGGCGCACGCATCCGGCTCCGGACCGGAAAAGCCGGGCCGGTAGCTGACGCCAAAGCCGCCGCCAAGGTCAATTGCATCTGCCGCGGCGTCGGTTTTCTCATACAGCGTCTGTGCCAGCGCGGCAAGCTGGGCGAAGATAGCGGGATAGAAGTCCTCGTCCATGCACAGCTCGCCCAGCCGCATACCGAGGCCAAGCCAGCCTACGCCGCCTGCGCGCAGGCATTCCGCCGTGCGCAGGAGCGCTTCGCGTTCCATCCCGGCATAGGAGGCCGGGACGCCCGTCACAGGCTTCGCGCCGAAGCGGAGCTGGCCCTGCTGCCGCAGGAGCAGAATTACGGCCTCCGGCATTGCTTCGGGCAGCAGCTCGGCTCCGTCCAGCACGAAAACTGCGCCGAGCGTATGCGCAGCTTTCTCCGCTTCCGCGCTGCGGATCGACGGCTCGTAGGCGATTTTCCTGCCATGGAAGCCGCACCGGGCGGCAAGCTCCAGCTCCGCAAGGCTCCTGCAAAGCACGCCGCAGCCACAGCTGCGCAGAATTTGCAGGACCGTGGGATTCGGATTCATGCGGATGGGAAAGCGCGGCAAGAATCCGTTGCAGTCGGAAAATGCACGGAAAAGAGCCTGCGCTGCCTGCACGAGACTCTTTTCATCGTATAAAAACAGGGGCGTCACGGCGGTTTTCAAAAACCGCGCGAGCGTTTTTGAAGGAAGAACACACTGCGCATTGAGATTCGTCTGCACATGAATTCACTTCTCTCTGCGGTTATTTTCATAGAGGATCGAAAGCCCCTTCAGAAGAAGGTCACGGTCGTATTCGATTCTGCGGCGGCACATTGGAAGGACAAAGCGCGCAATGCCGCCTGTTGCAACGACAGTCACGCCGCCGCCGAGTTCTTCCTCCATCCGGTCGATCATGCCGTCAACCATACAGGCGGAGCCGAGCATCACACCGCTGCGCATGGCATCGACGGTGTTTTTGCCGATGGCCTTTTTCGGGCTTTCCAGACTGATGGCGGGCAGCTGCGCCGTGCGTGTAGAGAGCGACTCGGCGGAGAGCTTCGGGCCGGGGCTGATGCAGCCGCCGACGTAGGTGCCGTTTTTATCGATGGCCGTCATAGTCGTGGCTGTACCCATGTCGACGATGATGAGAGGCGGTTTAAATCGGCTAAGTGCGGCGACAGCGGCGACAATCAGATCACTGCCGATCTGAGCCGGGTTCTCCATCTGGATATTGAGTCCCGTTTTGATGCCCGGGCCGACGATCATCGGCGTTTTGCCGGTCAGCTTACGCACGGCAGTCTTGCAGGAATTGAGAACTGGCGGTACGACAGACGAGATAATGACGCCCTCGACGCTCTTCGGATCAATCTCATAAAGATTCAAAAGATTTTTGAGTTCCACGCAGTACTGGTCGGAGGTCTTGAGCAGGTCGGTCGCCATGCGGGCCTCGACGAGAATGCGGTCGTGCTCCATACAGCCGAGCACGATGTTGGTATTGCCGATATCGATCGCTAAAATCATAAATATCACTCCGTATCCGTTTCCAGACGGCAGGAAAACGCGCCGTCCTTGATCTCGACCACGGCGTATCCGCTGCGGCCGAAGCGCCCGGCCGTGCCGGGGTTCAGGAGCGTGATGCCGCCGCGCTCCTCCAGGTGCTGGATGTGGGTATGGCCGAAGAGCGCAAGCCGTGCGCCCGCGTCCTTCGCCGCGCCCGCAAGCGCGGTCAGATCGCGCTTGACGCCGTAGAGATGGCCGTGGGTCACAAAAATGCGCACGCCGTCAAGCTCCAGCGTCAGGCTCTGCGGGACTGTCGGGGCGTAATCACAGTTGCCGGGCACATAATAGAAATCCGGTTCCTGACAGGCAAAGGATAACTCCTCGGCGTCGGTCAGATGATCGCCCAGATGCAAAACTGCGTCCGGACGTTCTTTTTCTATGGCGTCGTACGCGAAGCCGAGGCTCCGGTGCGTATCCGACAAAATCAGAAGCTTCATATCGTTCACTTTCATGCGCGGGGCGCATATGATAAGGAAGAATCGGGTTGAGTAACCGATTGCATCAGCGGTTACTTAAGAACGGAGGGGGTAGCTGGATGGAACATTCGTTTTCCCCGGAGCAGCTCCGGCGCATATTGGGGTCTGCGGAGGGACGGCAGCTGCTGGCGCTGCTGGCGTCCGGCGGCGGAGAGCGGCTGCGTCAGGCCGCTGACGCGGCAAAGCAGGGCGACCACGCACGGGCGATGGAGCTTCTGCGGCCTGTCCTGAACACAGAGCAGGCACAGGCGCTGTTGAGGAAGCTCAATGGATGAGCTGGAGCGCGCGCTGCGCGCCGTATTGGATGATCCCGCGCAGCTGCAGGAGCTGCGGGAGCTGGCCGGATCGATGGGCTTTTCCGTGCCGCAGGCGCAGCCGGAGCGCGCGCCCGTGCCGGACCCCCCGGAATCGGAGCCGAAGCCGGTGCAGGCCGTTTTTCAGCAGCCGCCGCTGCCGGAGCCTGCCGCCGCAATGCTGCGGCAAGCGGGAAAAATGGACAAAAGGCAGGAAGCGCTGCTGCTGGCGCTGAAGCCTTTTCTGCGCAAGGAGCGGCAGGAAAAGATCGACCGGGCGCTGCATGCGGCGCGGCTGGCAAGTCTTGCGAGTCTGGCTCTGAAAAACCGGGGCAGAGGTCCCGGAGCAAAGGAGACGCCATGATGTATAACCGCTACATACCGGACGCCGCAGGCGTCTATCATCCGACACGCGTCGGCGCGGAGCCGCAGGCGGCTGCGCCCGCTCCGCCTCCGGAGCCTGTGTGCGTGCCGCCTGCTCCCCCGCCTCCGCCGCCTTCTGCCCCGCCCTGTACGGCGGAGCATGGCGGATTTCTGTCGCGGCTGCTGCCGCGCAGCATTGATACGGGGGATCTTCTGATGCTGCTGATTCTGCTGCTGCTCGTCGTAGACGGCGAGGAGGAGGATCAGCTGTCGGTCATTTTAACGGCGGCAGCATTTTTGCTGTCGTAAGGTTTTTCTGAGGAAATGAATGCTGCTTCGATTTCTGTAGCAATTCTGTTGACCGGATTGTAGGGGCCGATGCCCACATCGGCCCGTTGGGAAGTTACGACTTCGCCGGAGATCCCCGTAAAATCGGTGCATTCTGCCGGGCCGATGTGGGCATCGGCCCCTACAGTTAAATGGGCAGGTGCCTACGGATTCGCATTGGATTTCCGGTTCTCGCTGCTGCCTGCCGCAACCTCTCAGGCGCTGCGCGCCAGCTCTCCTTGAAAGAGGAGCCTCGAGGTGCCGCTTACTCTTGGAACGGGACAGTTCCGTCGGGGAGGGTGAAGACGTCTTCAAACGTCTCGTCTCCGGCGGCCAAAATCTCGAGTCCGGTCTGGATGGCGTCGTAAATCGTTTCGCCGCCGGATTTGAGGATGCTTTCGGTCAGAAGGCCGTAGCTGAGGCTGATCCAGCATTCGCGGCGGACAGTCCCCTCCTCTGAGGCGGCGAAGATCTGCTGGCCGGAATCATAGCGGTCGTCGGTGATGAATTCGCCGTCGGTGATGGAGGCGGGCGGCATGGCTCCGACCTGTTCATAGGTCGGGATACCGATCAGCTCGTCCATCGTCGCGTCCTGGGAGGCCGCAAGCGTGCGTACCGTTTCATCCCCGGCGTACCAGACATAGAGCGTCTCGCCGTCGGTCAGGATATGCTTTTCCCCGCTGGCGGTCGTCAGGACAGCGCACACGCGCGTGTCCGCGACCCAAAGCTCGGCGGATGTCTCGGATACAGCGCCGTTCATCTGGCGAGTGATGGTATAGGTCTGATGGTAATACTGCGGGCGGCGCAGGCTGCGCACGATGCTCTGCACGTTTTCGCGCGTGACCTCAAGCAGCGCAGGCTCATTTTCGTCGGGCTGAAGCTCCGGCTGGGTGCTCTGCGCCGCGTCCGGCAGGACGATGGCGTCGCGCTTGTTCTGCTGCATATTGCCGACAAACAGCGCGCCGATCACGACGATCACAGCCAGCGTCGCAAGAATGAACATCAGCAGCGTCCGCCTGTTTTTCTGGTTCTGCTCCGTCGTCCGTCACCGTCCTTTCGTTTCGCGTTCAATCAGGCGTTAAAATCGGCGGGCTTTTCCGCTGCGCGGCCAAAGTGCCACAAAATCGCCTGTACGATACGTTCGCTTGCATGGCCGTCGCCGTAGGGGTTGACGGCCTTTGCCATACGCGCATACGCAGCGGGGTCGTCCAGCAGCTCGCCTGCGAGCCGGACGATCTCGTCCTTTTCCACGCCTGCGAGCTTTGCCGTTCCGGCGGCGATGGCCTCCGGGCGTTCTGTTTCGCGGCGCATGACGAGGACAGGCTTGCCGAGGGCAGGCGCTTCCTCCTGCAAGCCGCCGGAGTCAGTCATGACCATATAGCAGCGGGCAATGAGATTGTGCATTTCCTCCACGTCGACCGGATCGATGAGGTGAATGCGGTCGTGGCCGCCCAGAATCGGGAAAACGCATTCGCGCACGACGGGACTCAGGTGGACGGGATAGACAACCTCCACATCGGGGTGCGTCTCCACGACCTCCAGAATGGCGTGCATGATATCCTCCATGGGCTTGCCGTAATTCTCCCGCCGGTGGCAGGTGACGGCGATGATCCGGTGGTTCCGGAAATCCAGCTCGTTCAGAAGCGCCGTCGGGAAGACGAAATCGGGCTTCACGGTGTACTGCATGGCGTCGATGGCCGTGTTGCCGGTGATGAAGATATCGCCCATGATGGCCTCACGGCGGAGATTATCCGCGTTGGCCTTTGTCGGGGAAAAATGCAGATCGGCGATATCGCCGACGAGGGTGCGGTTCATCTCCTCCGGGAAGGGGGAGTATTTGTCCCAGGTACGCAGGCCGGCCTCGACGTGGCCGACCTTGACCTGATGGTAAAACGCGGCAAGCGCGCCTGCGAATGTCGTGGACGTATCGCCGTGGACGAGGACAAGATCGGGGTTGACGGTATCCAGAACGCTGTCCATGCCGAGAAGCGTCTTTGTGGTGATGGTGGAGAGCGTCTGGCGCTTTTCCATGATATGCAGGTCATAATCGCCCGTCAACTGAAAGATCTCCATGACGGAATCGAGCATTTCCCGGTGCTGGCCGGTCAGGCAGACGATGCTTTCGATCTGCTCGCTGGCCTGCAGCGCCTTGACAAGCGGCGCCATTTTGATGGCCTCCGGCCTTGTGCCGAAGACGGACATGACTTTCAGCTTATTCATGCGGTTCCTCCTGTTTTTCTTCCGGCTCGTCCTCCGACCGATCGTTCTTCGCGAAGATCAGCTTGAAGCCGATGGCGCTGACGATGAAGATCGCGGCAATGAGAATCAGCGCCTTGAGTTCGCCCGAGGACGTCAGCAGCACGGCGGCCAGCCCTAAAATGCCGGTCAGCATATAGGCGATGGCGACGGCCTGCTTCTGCGAGAAGCCCATGTCGATGAGGCGGTGGTGGAAATGGCCGCGGTCGGCCTTCATCGGGTTCTGGCCGTGGGCAATGCGGCGCAGGAAGGCAAAGCTGATATCGAAGATCGGGATGCCGAGGATGAGGAACGGCACGGCGAAGGAAATGATGGCGTACATCTTGAACAGGCCCGTGATGGAAAGCGTGGCAAGGATATAGCCGAGGAAGGTCGAGCCGGTGTCGCCCATGAAAATCTTTGCGGGGTTCATATTATACGGAATAAAGCCGAGGCACGCGCCGAAGAGCGCGCAGAGGATGACGGCGATGTTGACCTCCTTCACCATGAGCGCCACGACGATCAGGGATGCTGTCGAGATGGCGGACACGCCGACGGCAAGGCCGTCGAGGCCGTCGATGAAATTGACGGCGTTGGTGATGGCGACGATCCAGATGATCGTGACGGGGATGGACAGCCAGCCGAGATTGAGATAGGTCGCCTCGGAGAAGACGTTGGGGTTGGAGACGAACTGGATCGTGCAGCCGTGCCAGACGGCGACGCCCGCAGCGGCGATCTGGACAAACAGCTTCGGCAGCGCCTTGAGCGCCATGATATCGTCCAGAACGCCGAGAATGACGATCATGATGGAGCCGAGCAGAATGCCCTGCATCTGCCGGTCGATGTCCGCAAAGACGAGAACCGACAGTAAAAACGCCAGAAAGATCGCCAGACCGCCCATGCGGGGAATGGGAACCTTGTGCATACGGCGGTTATCCTTGGGCACGTCGATCGCACCGACCTTGCAGGCCAGCGCCTTGACCATCGGCGTGGACGCGAACGACACAGCAGCAGCGACAAGCATCGCCAGCAGCATATAAACGACTTGTTTTGTTGTCATAATGATTGATTAACCTTGTTGGAGGCCGACGTTCTGCTCATGTAGGGGCCGATGCCCACATCGGCCCGGCAGAATATGGCCGTTTTTACGGAAATCTACGGCGAATTCGCAGCTTCCCAACGGGCCGATGTGGGCATCGGCCCCTACAGGGAAGCAGCAGACTCCGTGCGTTACCGCGCGACGAAGCCGACTTTTTTGTAGACCTTGCGGAGGGTCTTGTTGGCGAGATAAGATGCGCGCTCAGCGCCCTCCTTGTAGATGCTTTCCAGATACGCCTTATCGCCAAGCATCTGCTCGGTTTTTTCGCGGATGGGACGGACAAGCTCGACAACGGCTTCGCCGACGGCGGGCTTGAAGACGCCGTAGCCCTGATCCGCAAACTCGGCCTCGGCCTGCTCGATGGTCTTGCCGGTGGCGGCGCAGTAGATCGTAAGAAGATTGGAGATGCCGGGCTTATTGTCCTTGTCAAAACGGACAGCCGTCTCGCAGTCGGTCACGGCGCGCTTGAATTTACGCATGATATCCTCCGGCTTGTCCATGAGGAACACGCAGCCGTCGGGGTCGGACTTGGACATTTTATTGTCCGGGTTGCCGAGGCTCATGATGCGCGCGCCCATCTTGGGGATGAACGCCTCGGGGAGCTTGAAGGTATCGGGGAAGGAATTGTTGAAGCGCGCGCCGATGTCACGGCAGAGCTCGACGTGCTGGCGCTGATCCTCGCCGACAGGGACAAGGTCGGTCTGGTAGAGCAGGATATCGGCGGCCATGAGTACGGGATAGGTAAAGAGGCCTGCGGTGATATTATCTGCGTGCTGCTGCGATTTCATTTTGAACTGCGTCATGCGCGACAGCTCACCGAACTGCGTATAGCAGCCAAGCACCCAGGAAAGCTCCGCGTGCTGCGGCACGTGGGACTGAATGAACATGATGTTCTTCTGCGGGTCGAGGCCGCAGGCGATATACTGCGCGAGCTGCTCCAGACTTCTGCGGCGCAGATCAGCCGGGACCTGCCGGACGGTAATGGCGTGCATATCGACGATACAATAGACGCACTCATATTCGTCCTGCAAAGCGACCCAGTTTTTGATCGCCCCCATATACGAGCCGAGCGTCAGATCGCCGCTGGGCTGGATGCCGGAAAAGATACGTTTTTTTTCGTCCATGATACGTCCTTCTTTCTATTCGATAGATGCGCATATCATAGCACAAACCATCGGAATGCGCAATCAATGATTGACTGTTTCTGAAAAAAACTATATAATAACCATACTTTTATATTGGAGGAACACGCATCATGGATTTTTTTGAGCAGATGGAAGCGCGCATCCCGCACGGCGAGGTCCGCACCCGCTTTGCTCCGAGCCCTACGGGCTATATGCACGTCGGCAATCTGCGCACCGCGCTCTATACATGGCTGATTGCCCGCCGCCACCACGGCAAGTTCATTCTCCGCATTGAGGACACCGATCAGGGCCGTCTGGTCGAGGGCGCGGTCGACGTGATCTACAAGACAATGGCCGAATGCGGCCTGACGCACGACGAAGGGCCGGACGTCGGCGGGCCGGTCGGGCCGTATGTGCAGTCCGAGCGGCGCGACCTGTTCGGCAAGTACGCGAAGCTGCTGTGTGAAAAGGGCGGCGCATATTACTGCTTCTGCCAGAAAGGCGACGAGGAAGACGCTGGAAGCGAGACGGGTGAAATCAAAAAGCACGTCTGCGCCTGCCGCGATCTGCCGCTGGACGAGGCAAAGAAGCGCGTGGAGGCGGGCGAACCGTTCGTCATCCGCCAGCGCATCCCGCATGAGGGCACGACGACGTTCCACGACGCGTCCTTCGGTGATATTACGGTAGAAAACAAGGAGCTGGAGGATCAGGTGCTGCTGAAATCCGACGGCCTGCCGACGTACAACTTTGCAAACGTCGTCGACGACCATCTGATGGGCATTACGCACGTCGTACGCGGCAGCGAATATCTGTCCTCCGCACCGAAATACAATCTGCTGTACGAAGCCTTTGGCTGGGAGATCCCGACATATGTCCACTGCTCCCCTGTCATGCGTGACGCGCAGCACAAGATGTCCAAGCGCCACGGCGACCCAAGCTATGAGGATCTGATCCGCGAGGGCTATCTGACCGAGGCCGTGCTGAACTATGTGGCGCTGCTGGGCTGGAGCCCGAAGGGCGAAAACGCGGAGCGCGAATTCTACACGCTCTCGGAACTGGCCGAGATTTTTGATATTTCCGGCATTTCGAAGTCCCCTGCCGTGTTCGATATCAACAAGCTGCGCTGGATGAACGCGGAATATATGAAAAAGCTCAGCCCCGAGGCATTTTTCGCCAAGGCCGAGCCGGTTCTGAAAACAGTCATTACGAATCCCGCGATTGATCTGAAGGCCGTCGCCGCGCTGGTGCAGCCGCGCTGCGAAATTCTGTCCGATCTGCCGGAGCGTGTGGACTTTATCGACAGACTGCCGGAATACTCCACGGAGCTGTATGTCCACAAGAAGTCCAAGACGACGCTGGAGAACAGCCTCTCCTCCCTGCGTGAGATTCTTCCGGTGCTGGAATCGCTGGAGGTCTGGACGAACGAAGGTCTGTATGAAGCGCTCGTCGCGCTGGCGGCGAAGCTCGAGCTCAAGAACTCCGTCGTGCTCTGGCCGCTGCGCGTAGCCGTATCCGGCAAGGCCTCGACCCCCGGCGGCGCTACGGAGCTGTGCGCGCTGCTTGGAAAAGAGGAATCCATTGCGCGTGTAAAGGCAGGCATTGCACTGCTGGAGAAATCATAAAAAATAAATCGCCCGTATCGAAGCCACCTTCCCTTGCGTTCAAGGAAGGACTTTGATGCGGGCATTTTGTAGGGGCCGATGCCGGTCACAGCCGTTCGCGACGAAGGAGCGTTACGGATGTGGGTCTGCCGCTTGCCGGTACACATCGGCCCGTTGGGAGGCTGCGAATTCGCCGGAGATTTCATAAAAATCAGTGCATCCTGCGGGCGGACAGAGTCGTCCGCCCCTACGGGATACGTGAGAAAATGAAGTTTTGCTGTAGGGGCCAACAACTCTGTCGGCCCAGTGGGAAGTTACGGATTTGCTGAAGACTTCCGTAAATACGGTGCATTCTGCCGGGTCGATGTGGGCATCGACCCCTACGCTGGCGCGGTGGAGCCTTTATTCTGCTTATTTCGTTTATGATACCCGCAGTCGCAGTAGGGGCCGCCGGAGGCGAGGGTGTATTCGCGCACGAAGTCGGACGCGCCGCCGGCGTCGCTCATGGTGTAGTCCAGACGGCACATGGCGGGCGTGAGGTCCTTCCGGAACGAACCGGCGAACAGCGCCCACATCCCCATTGGCATTCCGCCATATTTCATAGTGTTATCTCCCCTTCCGCAAATTCCAGCCGGACGATCTGCATCCGCATCATGCCGTCGCCGACTCTTGCCAGAAACCGATAGAAGCCGGGCACTGACGGGTCATTCAGGCTCTGGTAGCCCAGCATATAGCCCCGGCTCGACGCACGCAGACGCGGCGACCAGGCGGAAAGCTCCTTTTTTGCGTCGGAAACGGCGAAATACGCACCGACATCCTGAATTTCAGCGGTTTTGATCCACGTTTTGAGCATCAGGCGCACTGCTTTCTGATTCGCCGCGTCGAAGACGAGCCTGCCGCCAGGGAACGCTTCGGCCATGGCCTGCACGAGCGCCCGCACCTGCTCCGTCAGGAAATAGTAGAACACACCGGCGGCGAAGAAGACCGCGCCGCCCGACGCGTCGATGCGGCGGAACCAAGTGGTGTCGTTCAGGTCGCAGGCGATATTTTCCTCCCGCTCTCCGGCAGGCAGGAGCGCGTCGCGCACGGCGATCACGCCGGGAAAATCGAGGTTATAGATCCTGCAGGAGCCGTTGTCGCAGCTGCGGCCCGTGTCGTCCAGTCCGCAGCCGAGGTTGACGACCGCCGCGTTCGGATGCTCGCGCAGATAGTCCCGCACCTCCCATGCAAGGTCGTTCTGGCGCATGGCGGCCTCCAGAAAGCCGAACTGCTGCATGAGGCTCTTGGACTTCTGGGACAGAAGCGAAAAATCGTAATCGATCTGCTCCATCAGGCGCAGGGCCGTCTCGTCGCGGTAAAGGTTCGGATACAGCTCCGAGCACATTTTCCGCCCGTAGAGCGGAATGACGAGCGTTTCCTGCACGGTATTCTTCTCAATATGGTATTTCATCGCTTCCTCCGTATCAGTTAGTTGTATCTAACCGTTGTGCTGTCAAAACACCGCCGGGGCGGTTTTCTTTATTTTGACACAGCTTTCGGCTTTTTTCAAGAGGGTGGGACAAATGCGGTATATTTTTTTCAAACCGCTTGCAAATCACGCCCATATCGTGTATAGTAGCAGACGGAAAAGCACAAGATTTTGCTTTTTCTAACAATTTGATATTGCCATCCGATGTACAGTAACCGAAGCATGCCGCCGGGCAGGCTTCGGCGCAAGAGAAAGGGAAAACCACTCGACCGGAGCTGTGCGCACAAGACCGTTCCGAAGCAGCGAAAGCTGTCTGGGTGAAAGCCAGTCATTGCGGATTTATCCGCGAGAAGGCAGGAAACGGGCGCGGAAACAAAGAGTTTGTTTCCAGAGTGCAAGTCAGAAGAACTGCTGTCTGCGCCGCATTCGCGGCGGAAAGGATGAATGCGTGGGACGAGCTCTGCCTGTAGCATTCGGAACAGGTGCGCCGTTTTTCCTCACAGGAAAAGCAGCGTATTTTGTTTCTGTGGAGATCCGCCCGCCATTTTGTCAAGAATGGCGGACTTTTGTTTCTCCCAAAGCCGTCTGCGCCCCCTGTTTCCGCTCTTATTTAATAAGGAGCTTGCGATAGATATTTTGATTCTGGAGGAAAAATGTATGAAGAAACGAATTCTGAGTCTGCTGCTCGTGTTTGTGATGCTGCTGAGCCTGCTGCCCGCAGGCGTTCTGGCAGCAGAGGGCGATGTCAGCGTCACACTGTCCGGTATGCACGACGCACAGGTCAAGTCCCTGAAGCTGTATACCTACATGGACGGCGTGAAGGGAGCGGACGATCTGCTGGCTGAAAAGACAGCCGCAGACGGCGCGTATACCATCGACCTTGCGCCCGGCGCTTACTGGGTTGACGGTTACGACGCAAACGGCGACTGCAACGGCGGTGTATCCATCAACGTCAGCAGCGGCAGCAGCAGCTTCAAGCTGCAGCGGATGTATCAGATCTCCGTCAACCCCAGCGGCTGGGTCAGAGATACGGACTACACCCTCTCGCTGAACGTGACCGACGCCTCCGGTGCAGAGCGTAATGCGGAGTTCGGCACGGCTGTAAACTGGGGCACGACCTATGCAAGCTGCCTGTTTGTCGTTGGTGATACAGTCAGCGTGACAGCCACGCCGAACGCGGAAACGCATCCGAACTACAACCCGGCTACCGCTTCCAAGACCCCGACAATGAACGACAGCCTCAGCCTGACCTGCAAGGAATTCGTCACGGTCACGGTCACAGCGCCGAAGGGCTCGACCATCGACGCCGGTACGCTCGCAAAATACTATGTGTACACCTTCCTGACGCCGTATGAGCGCTCGGTCGAGGAAGGCACGGCGACGTTCCGGCTCGACAAGAACACGGATTACTTTTACCGTGTCCGGCATCCGCAGGGCGCGACCTACTGGAACTACGTCAGACTGAGCGCCGACGCAGCGTACACGGTCACGGATGAGGATCTTGGTCTGACCGGTGATTTCAACAAGAGCACGATCTATCATTTTGAAAACAACATCTATGACCGCGCGGGCATTTACCTGAACATCAACACCAAGGGCTATAAAAACATGGCCGTTGGCGAGACGTTTGAACTCAACTCCTTCCGCAACTGGTTCGCGATCGAAAGCTTTATGAACGCCAAGGTCGCACTGCCGGAGATGCACTACCAGGTCATCGATGTGAACGGCAATCCCAGCGACGTCGTGACCATCACGCCGAACGCGTTGAACAGCAACGTCGCTGTGATGGAGGCCAAGCACGAGGGCACGGCAATCGTGCTCGTAACCTATGACGCAATGACCCATATGGCTGGCCAGACCAGCACGGCCTCGCATCGCTTCTCCGCCATCTGGCCGGAGTTGACGGGCGTATTTGTCGTGAATGTCGGCGCGGACGGCAGTGCTATCCAGACCAATATGAATCTTGACCGCATGGATGCGGTCATCGAGAAGGATGAGGCGCGGCAGCTCGATGCGGAGCATGACATTCTGTTCTACACTGGAACAGAGGGTGCAAGTTACAGCTTCAAGCCCGAAGCGGGCTGCACCGTGAGCGTCCTGCGCCCCACCGTGACCGCTGCGTCTATGACGTATTCCGGCGGCTTCACAAACACTGGCGTCACAACCGCTGAAGACGGCACTGTGACCGTCAGCGGTCTGATCACCGGCCGCAATATCATCAAGGTCACGAAGGGCGGCCTTTCGACCTATCAGGTCGTGACGGCACGCGGCGTGAGCTACAAGTTTGTCAACGCGGAGGGCACGGAGCTGACGCAGGAAGAGCTGGCTGCCATCAAGCCGGGCGATTCCGTCACGATCCAGTTCTCCAACCTGATCAGCCCCAAGGAAAAGCTTTCCGGCGCGTATAACTTCAACTTCTCCCTGTATATGCAGGGCCCGGACGGCACCTTCTTCAAGAGTGATCCCGGCGGAAACTTCGGCGTTTATGACTTCAGCGGCAACCCTGAGCGGCAGAAGCTGACTGTCACCATCCCGAAGTTCTGGGCTGAGGAGACCTACACGCTGAGCGGCGCGATCAAGCAGGCGGGCTGGCCCGGCGTTCCGACGCACCGCGGCATCACCTATGCTGTGGGCACGAATCCCGGCTTCGACGCGCCCAAGACGGCAGGCATTCTCAGCCGTCTGCCGGAGATCACGATCCCGGTCGTAAAGCTTGACTTCCTGACCGGCAAGCTGAGCTTCCAGGATCAGAACGGCACGGCCATTGACCGCAAGGATCTGACCGTCACGCTGGCGGACAGCGCAGGCAACGGCATTGCGGTCGCGGAAGACGGCACGTTCAAGGCTTATGCCGAGGAATACTTCTACACCGTTTCCGGTGCCGGTGTTGAATATGCCTCCGGCAGCGTCACCATGACGGAGGAAGGCTCCAACGAATTCACCATCACCCTGCAGGCAACCGCAGCGGGCGCATGGGACGGCAAGACGCAGACCGAACCGCAGACCGACGAAAACGGCGTTTACCAGATCGGCACCGGCGCGGAGCTGGCATGGTTCGTCGCGAAGAGCAAGGACGCGGACGTTTCCGGCGTTCTGACGGCCGATATCAACCTCGGCAAATACGCATGGCTGAACATCTCCTCCAGCAAGAAGGTCGTGCTTGACGGCGCAAGCTTTGAGATCACCGGCCTGAACGCCACGGCTGGCCTGTTTGCGCAGATCGGCTCGAATTCCTACATCCATGATCTGACCATCCGCGGCGCAGTTTCCGGCAAGGGCAGCGCAGGCGCGATCGCCGGCTATGCCAGCGGCACTGCTCCGAAAATCGCGAACTGCTTCAACTACGCAGTCATCACCTCTACCGGCAGCAACGTCGGCGGTCTTGTGGGCTACACCTATCAGAACGCCGTGATCGAGAACTGCGCGAACTTCGGCGCTGTCACCGGCGGCAGCAGCGCCGGCGGCATTATCGGCGGCACAGCCGGCAACGGCTCGACCATCACCGGCTGCTATAACACTGCAGAAATTTCCGCGACCGGCAGCAAGGCCGGCGGCATCATCGGCGGCACCAGCAGCGAAATGACTGTTACAAGCTGCTACAACACCGGCAAGATCTCCGGCACGGCCTCCGGCGGCATCGCGGGCGAGGTCAAGGGCAATGTGAACTGGAGCGGCACTGTGCAGGGGAAAATCACCATCTCCAGCTGCTACTCCACCGGCGAAGCGGGCAGCGCCGTATTCGGCACGGTTGACACTGCTTCCTCCGAGATCTCCAAGTGCTATTATCTGAACACGCTGAACGCGGACGCGAACGCCGAAGCGCTGAACGAAGCTGACCTCAAGGACGCCGACCTGTCCGACGCGTTCGGCCCGGTCTGCGGCGGCTATCCCGCGCTCAGATGGCAGAGCGATGTGACCTTCCACGAGGCGAACGGCGAGGGCACGGTTGTTGCCGCACTGTGCACGGTGAAAGGCTACACCCGCTATACCTGCAAAAACTGCGGTGCAAGCTACCGCACAGAGTATACCGCACCGCTCGGCCACGACTTCTGCGAGGATCTGGACGGCAGCGACAACAGCTGTGTCCTGACGGCTCCCACCTGCACGCAGCCGGGCAAGATCGTCCGTACCTGCCGCAGAGACGGCTGCTCAGAAACGAAGGAAGACATCGTTCCCGCCAAGGGCCATACGCCCAAGGACGGCACCGAGCAGGTCTTCACCGGCTATAAGACCTACGAATGCGCCGTCTGCGGCGAAACCTACACGGTCTGGGACGACGACCGCCTCGGCCATGTTTCCTACCCCGAGCAGACTGTCACCTCTATCAGCGTTTCCGACAACGGCAATTACCCCTGGGTCTACAATGCCGATCTGGACCGCTTTGAAAGCAGCAACCAGAATCAGGACAAGACCAGCTCCACGACCTCGTTTGCCTTTACGCTGAGCGCCCCCACTGTTCTGCGCTTCGGCTACGGCGTTTCCTCGGAAAACGGCTATGACAAGCTGACCATCACGCTCGCAGAAGACGGCGGCAGCCCGGAAACGCTGGCCGACGCTGTCAGCGGCGAGAAGAGCGGCAGCATCAAGAAGCAGCTTGCAGCAGGCAGCTACACGCTGACGCTCTCCTATGTGAAGGACGACGCCTCCAAGGGCGGCTCGGATATGGCGTATGTCAGCGTTCTGACGCTGGCCGGCATGGCCCGCGTGATCGTGGAGAACACCACGTTCCCGAAGGCGGAAGGCGCTGTCTGGGAAGGCACGCTGGCCGACACCTGGATCGAGCTGACTGGCGAATCGACCATGATGGGCTGCGTTGTGGAAGCACTGGATGGCCACACCGTCGTCGGCGCGGAAAGCAACTACATCTCCTCCATTGACAACTTGAAGGCGTTTGACGGCGGTACCATGTCCGGCTGGATGGGCACACTCAACGACTGGTTCACAAACTTTGGCTTTGGTGAATTTACCGTTGCAAAGGGCACGCTCTGCGCGGGCGACGAGATCCGCATCATGTACACCCGTACCGTTGAGGATCTTGGCGGCAGCTGGAACAATTCCGACACCCGCCTCAAAGCGCTCACGTTCAGCGCAGGTAAGCTGGCGCCCAAGTTCAGCGGCGACACCTTCACCTACACCCTGACTGTGCCGGAAGGCACGACCTCGCTGCTCGTCACACCGACGGCGGCAAACAAGAACTATCAGGTCCGCGCCTATCTCGGCACGCAGGCTACGGGCCGCGAATATTCCCGCACGTCCCTGATCCCCATCGCAAATGGCAGCGTCATCACCGTCGTCTGTGCAGACGACAGCTGGCCCACCATGAATAAAACGAGCGACGGCAAGCGCACCTACACCATCAATGTGGTTTACGGCGAAGTCAAGTCCGACGACGCGGGCGTCACATCTGTCAAGGTTGCAGGCGTTTCTGCAGCAGCCGGTACGGCTGAAAACAGCTTCTCCGTAACGCTTCCGGCAGGCACGGAGGTCACGGCAGACAGCTTCGAAATCACACTTTCCGACAGCAAGGCCACGCTTACCGGCCCGGCCAAGGGTGAGGACGGCGTCTGGACGTTTACTGTGACCGCTGAGGACGGCACTGCCGTGACCTACTCCGTCACGGTCACGGTGAAAGAGGCCAAGACGATCCACGCGACCATTTCCATGCAGGCAGAAAATATGTTTATCATGGTTCCGACCCGCGTGGAGGTCTCCAGCGATCTCGCCGAACGCTATGGCTACGCCGATGATGTCACAGACGGCGTTTCCGCGCTGGACGTGCTCGTGAAGTACCACGAGCTCACCTTCGGTGAGGACTTCACGAAGGACAGCAAGAGCGATTATCTCGTCGTCAGCAACGGCACGATCACCACGGTCAACGGAGAAAAAACCTCCGCGTTCAGTTTCGCGGTCAACGGCGAGTTCCCCTGCGACAAGAACGGCGAATACAACACGCAGTACGGCTACACCGGCTATACCATCAGCCAGACCCCCGTTGCGGAGGACGGCACCGTTGAGTTCTTCTTCTATCAGGACACCAGTATGTACATGGACTACTATACGTGGTTCACGGATACGGACGGAAACCGTCTGGATACCTTTACGGTTCAGGCCGGAACCGACTTCACGCTCGGTATGGACGGCTATATGTACGCCTACGGCGGCGGTCTGAAGCCCGAGGACCGTGTAACGCACGGAGCGGCGCTCGATCCTGAGGACATCCAGATCTGCACAGTCGGCGAAGACGGCACGCTCACGCCGGTCGAGGGCAAGGTCATCGGCGAAAATGGGCAGGTCACGCTCTCGTTTGCCGCCGCAGGCAGCTATGTTCTGTCCGCTATGGGCGACGAGTTCACCAACATTTTCTCCCCGTGGCTCCCCGTCACGGTCACAGCGGCCCCGAAGTCCAGCAATGCGGATGTCAGCAGCGTCACCGTTGCGGGCGTTGAGGCCACTGCTGGCGAGAACAACACCTACACCGTTACCCTCCCCTACGGCACGGACGTTACAGCGGGCAGCTTCGTGATCGTCACAAGCGACGCAGGCGCGACTGTCGGCGCTCTGACGAATGAAGGCAATGTCTGGACGTTCACCGTCACCGCTGAGGATGGCGTGACCTCCAAGACCTACACCGTCACCGTTTCGTTCACCGAAGCCCCGAAGTCCAATGACGCGGGTGTCAGCAGCATCACCGTTGCGGGTTTCAAGGCTGTGGCCGGTGCGAACAACAGCTACACCGTCACGGTTCCCTATGGCACGATCGTCAAGACCGGCAGCTTCGTGATCGTCACGAGGCATCCGCGCGCGACTGTCAGCGCTCTGACAAACACCAGAAATATCTGGAGCTTCACCGTCACCGCTGAGGACGGCGTGACCACCGCAGTCTACACCGTCACGGTCAATACCGCCGCGCTTCCGGAGCCGATCACTCCGGGCGTCGACAATAAGAAGCCCGCTTCGAAGCCCGAGGTCAAGCTTCCGTTCACCGACGTTTCCACGTCCGACTGGTTCTATGACGACGTTGCGTTCGTATACGAAAACGGCCTGTTCTCCGGCACGGACAGCAGAAGCTTCAGCCCGAACGCGTCCATGACGCGCGCCATGCTCGTCACGGTTCTCTACCGGCTCGAGGGCGAACCCACCGTCACAGGCAGAAGCAGCTTTACTGATGTGCGTTCCGGCGCGTATTACGAAAAGGCTGTCATCTGGGCAGCCGCCAACGGCATCGTCACCGGCACGGACAGCACCTCCTTCTCCCCCGACGCCAAGGTCACGCGCGAGCAGCTTGCCGCGATCCTGTACCGCTATGCGCAGTACAGGAAGCTGGACACCGATGCGAGCGCAAAGCTGAACAGCTTCACCGACGCGGACAGCGTTTCCGCCTATGCCAGCGAGGCGCTCGGCTGGGCTGTCTCGGAGGGCCTGATCAACGGTGCTTCCGGCAAGCTCATGCCGAAGGGCGACGCGACCAGAGCACAGGTCGCCGCGATCCTCCACCGGTTCGTGAAAAATGTACTGAACTGACCTCATAATCCCAATTTGCAGCACAGGACTGCCCCCCTTTTTGGGGGGCAGCCCTGCGTGCTGTATTTCAGAGCATATCTGAAAGCCGGTAAACCAGACCGGCAGCAGCTATTGCGCCACTGGACAGATTACCGGTTTTCAGATATACTTGAAATGATACAACACATATGGAGTTGAATTGCGTGAACGTCTGGAAAACAAATAAAAAGGCCGCCGTCTGGGCGGTGCTGGCGCTGGTGCTGACGGCTGCGCTGCTGACCGGGTGCGGAGCGCCGCAGGCCGGGCCGAGCTATCACTGCACCGTCTCCATTTCCTGTGCATCGATTCTGGAGCACATGGAACTTTGCAGCGAGGAAAAGCGGGAGCTGGTGCCGGAGGACGGCTGGCTGCTGGAGTCTGTAGAGGTCAGCTTTCAGGAGGGCCAGAGCGCTTTTGACGTTTTGCAGCAGGTCTGCCGGGAGAATAAACTCCATCTGGAATTTTCCACGACGCCGGTTTACGGCTCGGCTTACATTGAGGGCATCGGGAACCTCTATGAATTTGACTGCGGGGCGGAATCCGGCTGGATGTACGCGGTGAACGGCTGGTTCCCGAATTACGGATGCAGCCAGTATGCGCTGCAGGACGGAGACACGGTCACGTGGGTTTATACTTGTGAGCTGGGCAGGGACGTCGGCAGCGGCGGCTGGACAGAGGGCGAATGAGAAACAAAGACGCTTTTTCGGGATATCATCCCGTGATCAATTTTCTATATTACGCACTGGTGCTGCTGTTTTCGATGTGCCTGATGCACCCGGTCTATCTGGCGGTTTCGCTGACGGAGGCGCTGGCCTACGATATTCATCTGAAAGGCCGGAAAGCGGTGCGGTTTGCCGTCATGGGGCTTCTCCCTATGGCGGCGCTTGCCGCGCTTCTGAACCCGGCGTTTAACCATGAGGGCGCGACGATTCTGACGTATCTGCCCTCCGGGAATCCGCTGACGCTCGAATCCATGCTCTATGGTGCGTCGGCAGCGGTCATGCTGGCAAGCGTCGTATTGTGGTTTTCCAGCTACAACGAGGTTATGACTTCGGACAAGTTTGTGTATTTATTTGGACGCGTGATTCCGGCGCTGTCGCTTGTTTTGTCCATGGCCCTGCGGTTCATTCCGAAGTTCAGGGCGCAGATGCAGACGGTTTCGGAGGCGCAGGCTTGTATCGGACGCAATACGAAAAACGGAAGCGTATTCCGCCGCGTTGGGAACGCCGTCAAAATCTTCTCAATCATGCTCACATGGTCGCTCGAAAATGCCATTGAAACGGCGGACTCCATGCGCTCACGCGGCTATGGCCTGCCGGGGCGCACGGCATTTTCGATCTATCGTTTTGACGACCGGGACAAGGCCGCGCTTGCGTGGCTGGTTTTCTGCGGGGCGTATCTCATTTCCGGCTGGATGGCGGGCGGAACGTATTTCCGGTATTATCCGACGGTGAAGGCCGCCGCATGGACGCCGATGACGGTGAACTTTATGCTCGTGTATCTTGCGCTGGTGCTGACGCTGGTGATTCTCGACCGAAGGGAGGACAGGCTGTGGAACTCTTTGCAATCAAACATCTGAATTTTGCGTATCCAGAACAGGAAAAACAGGCAATCTCTGACCTCACACTGTCCGTCCAACCGGGAGAATTTCTTGTGCTCTGCGGCCCCTCCGGGTGCGGCAAAAGTACGCTGCTGCGGCAGTTAAAAACCGTCCTTGCGCCGCACGGACGAAGGAGCGGTCAAATCCTGTTTGACGGAAAGAATCTTGATGAACTTTCCCAGCGCGAACAGGCTGAAAAAATCGGCTTTGTGCAGCAAAGCCCGGAGAATCAGATCGTCACGGATAAGGTCTGGCACGAGCTGGCGTTCGGGTTGGAATCGCTCGGCTATGACACACCGACGATCCGCCGCAGAGTGGCGGAAATGGCGTCATTTTTCGGCATCCAGACATGGTTTTATAAGTCTGTTACAGAACTGTCCGGCGGGCAGAAGCAGCTTCTGAATCTTGCGTCTGTGATGGTGCTTCAGCCGAAGGTGCTGATTCTCGACGAGCCAACAAGTCAGCTTGACCCGATTGCAGCGTCGGACTTTTTGGCAACGCTCGGTAAGATCAGCCGGGAGCTTGGCACGACGATTATTCTGACCGAGCATCGCTTGGAAGAAGCGTTTTCCTTCGCGTCGCGCGTGGCGGTCATGGACGGCGGCAGACTGCTTTGCAGCGGAACGCCTGCCGAGGTGGGCGCGGAATTAAAATCCAGCGGGAACGCGATGTTTTTGGCCATGCCGGCCGCCATGCGGATATGGGCGGCGACGGATTCCAAGGCAGTTTGCCCCATTTCTGTCTGTGACGGGCGAAACTGGCTGCTGGAATATGCAAAAACGCACGAGTTGAAGCCGATTTCGGAAGAAAATAAAAACGCGCCGGACACGGAAACCGTTGTCTCGGCGCGGGAAATCTGGTTCAAATACGATAAGGACTTGCCCGATGTTGTCAAGGGTTTATCCTTGGAACTGCACAAAGGTGAATTTCTGGCCCTGCTCGGCGGCAACGGCACGGGCAAGACCACCACGCTCAAGCTGCTGGCAAGTCTGAAAAAGCCGTATCGCGGGGAACTGAACATCACCGGCAGCGTCGGAATGCTGCCGCAGAATCCACAGACGCTGTTTGTAAAAGCCACGGTGCGCGAGGACTTATTGGAGATCATACCAAAATCCGAACGGAAACCTGAGCGTCTCGCACAGGTCGTTTCGCTCTGCAAGCTGGCGGAGCTGCTTGACCGCCATCCCTACGATCTTTCGGGCGGCGAACAGCAGCGCGCGGCGCTGGCGAAAATCCTGCTTCTGAATCCGGACATTCTACTCCTTGACGAACCGACGAAGGGACTTGACACGGAGTTCAAGCAGACGTTTGGGCAGATTCTGCGGACGCTGCGAGCGTCCGGCGTGGCGATTCTGATGGTCAGCCATGATATCGAATTCTGCGCGAAGTATGCCGAACGCTGCACCCTGTTTTTTGACGGCAATATCGTCACCGAGGCTGCGCCGCGCACGTTTTTCAGCGGCAACAGCTTCTACACGACCTCCGCGAACCGCATTGCGCGCGATGTGCTGCCGGAAGCAGTCACGCCGGAGGATGTGATCGCGGCCTGCGGCGGAGTGGTCGCGCCGGAACCGGCGCTGCCGGAGTATCAGCGTATTCCGCCTGCACCGGAGAAGGAAGCGCAGGTTCTGAAAAAGCTCCCGGTCTGGCGCAAGGCGCTTGCCGCCGTATCCGGTATCGTGTCGCTGGTGCTGATGATCCAGGCCATCGGCGTGACCGATCTGACAAAACTTGTGGACGCTGGCGGACTGACAGGTCTTGCGGGCAGCCAGATGAGGCTCTACGGCATTCTGCTTCTCTCGCTGCTCGTGTTTGCGCTGTCCATTGGCCGAAAAGCCGACCGCCCGGATTATCTCATCCAGACGCCCGTGGAAAAGCGGAAGCTGAGGAACCGCACGATTTTTGCGACGGCTTTGATCCTCCTGCTCATTCCGCTGACGCTGTTCATCGGTGTGTACTGCTTCGGCGGGAAACGGTATTATTTCATTTCGCTGCTCATTCTGCTCGAATGTATGCTGCCGTTCTTCCTCATCTTCGAGGGGCGAAAGCCGCAGGCACGGGAGCTGGTGCTGATTGCCGTGCTCGTTGCACTGAATGTGGCAGGCCGCGCCGCGTTCTTCATGCTGCCGGAATTCAAACCGGTCGTGGCAATGACGATCCTGGCGGGCGTGGCCTTTGGCGGCGAAACGGGATTCTTAGTCGGCGCGATGACCATGCTGGTTTCGAATATGCTGTTTTCCCAAGGCCCGTGGACACCGTGGCAGATGTTCGCGATGGGGTCAATCGGCTGGCTGGCGGGAGTTTTGTACCGCAAGGGCGTCCTGCGGCGGTCGAAGCTCAGTCTGTGCATCTTCGGCGTGATCGCCTCTACCGTGATCTTCGGCGGTATTATGAATCCCGCGTCCGCGCTCATGTGGTCAGAAACGATCAGCTGGAAGATCATCATGAGCTATTACATCACCGGCATTCCGGTCGATCTGGTACGTGCAGTCGCTACGTTCGTCTTTCTCTGGCTCGGCGCGGAGCCGATGCTGGAAAAGCTGGACAGGGTCAAAACAAAATACGGCTTAGCGGAGTAACTTCCGCTAAGCCGTGTGCGTTTTCCTGTCAATGTCCGGCGGCACTTGGGATGTCCTGAAGCGCGAAGCGGTATTCCTGTGCCGCATCGGGATATTTCTCCCGGTCGACCTTGCTCAAAAACATTTCGAGCGGACGGACCCACAGAGCGCCGTCGCCGTAGAGCTTTCGGTAGATCACGCAGGCCTCGCCTGTCTCAGAATCCTTGGCAAGCGCCTCCACGAGATAATAATCGCCTTTGAAATGGCGGTAGACCCGTCCGATCTGGAGCTGCTGCATACCGCTTCTCCCCTTTCGCATTCATGTCCCGCAGGCCGGTTTGACCGGCCTGCGGGCGTTCAGTTTTATTTTTTCAGTTTGTCTTTATCAAAGAAGTATTCCTTCGTCAGCTTCGCCACAACGCCGGACAGGGCGAACAGGGCGATAAAGTTCGGGATCGCCATGAGACCGTTGAACGTGTCCGCAATGTCCCACACCACGTCGAGCGACGCGACCGCGCCGACCACAACAACGATGATGAACAGGACCTGATAGGCCTTCGAAACCTTGAGGCCAAACAGATACTGGACGCAGCGGCTGCCGTAGAGCGACCAGCCAAGGATCGTTGTGAACGCGAAGAGCATCAGGGCCAGTGCGACGAAGACGGAAGCGAATTTCTGGCCGAACATGGTGGCAAATGCGGCTGTGATCAGCTCGGAGCCGACCTTGTGGCCGAAGGTGATATCCACGCCGCTGCAGATGATGGTCAGGGCCGTCAGGGTGCAGATGACGATGGTATCGGCAAAGACCTCGAAGATACCGTACAGGCCCTGCTGGACGGGGCTCTTGGTGTCAGCCGCCGCATGGGCGATGGCTGCGGAGCCAAGGCCCGCTTCGTTGGAGAAGGCGCTTCTGCGCAGGCCCCATACAATGGTCTGCTTGAGCGCGATGCCGCTGGCCGCGCCGCCGAGCGCCTTGGGCGTAAAGGCTGTGGCAAAGATCTTGCCAAAGGCCGGGCCGATATTACCGGCGTGACCGAAAATCACGACAAGCGCAAAAATGATGTACAAAACGCTCATGACCGGAACGAGCTTTTCCGCCACCGCGCCGATGCGTTTGATGCCGCCGAAGAGGATTACGCCGATCAGCGCGGCGATCGCAACGCCGAACACGAAGTTCAGCAGCTTCCGCTCCCCTTCCGCAGCCGGGATGAAGGCGTCGATGGCGTCGTTCAGGGAGCCGACGATGGAGTTGACCTGCGACATATTGCCGATGCCGAAGGAAGCGATGGCTGCGAAAACGCAAAACAGAATGCCGACCCACTGCCAGTGCTTGCTGAGACCGTTTTTGACGTAGTACATCGGGCCGCCGACCCAGTCACCCTTTGCGTCGCGCTCGCGGTATTGGATGGACAGCGTGACCTCGGAATACTTGATCATCATGCCGAGCAGCGCCGCCAGCCACAGCCAGAACACTGCGCCGTAGCCGCCGAGGGCGATGGCCTGCGAGGTGCCGACGATATTGCCGGTGCCGACCGTCGCAGCCAGGGCCGTTGTGACAGCCTGCAGCGGCGTGACCGCGCCAGCGCCTGCCTCCTGTTTCTGGAACATCTTGCCGACCGTGTTTTTCATCGCATAGCCAAACCGCGTGAACTGGATCCCGCGATTGCGGATGGTCAGATACAGACCGCCGACAATGGTACATGGCAGGAAAATGTACAGCCATGCGACCGTGTTCAGGGTTCCCGTGAAGAAATTGATGATAGCTTCCATAGTTCTCCTTTCCGGACGCCTCGCGGCGCCCTCTCTCCCCTTTCAGAATATAAAAGTACAGGAGTTACTATACCATAAAATAACTTCTCAATCAATTTAAATTGCTACACTGCAACGTAGAAAATAGCCGTGGACATTTGTTCATATTGTGAAGACATGCACAAAAAATAAATATCCTGCGAAAAAGGGATTGACGCGGCGGGAAAAACGTGCTATATTATTCAGGCAATCGGGATGCTAGTGTGGCTCAGTCGGTAGAGCAGCTGATTCGTAATCAGCAGGTCGCCGGTTCAAGTCCGGCCACTAGCTCCAGAAACCGGTGAAAATCGAGAGATTTTCGCCGGTTTTCTCTTTTATTTGTTTGCTTTTCCAGGTGTCAAAACCGCCTGACCCACACCGTGACCCACACGGCGAAATGTCTAAAGAGCGGCGGAGAGGATATGCTTGGTATCCTCTCCGCCGCTCTGTGTTTTTTGCTGCTTGTTCACATCACTTGTGCCATGAAATTACCCATCTTTTCGGCGGCGCTCTCCTGCATTTGCCGCGTGACGTGGGTGTAGGTTCTCAGCGTGAAGCCCGCGTCGAAGTGGCCGAGCATACTCGATACAGTTTTCACGTCCACGCCGTTTTGTAGTGCCAAGGTCGCGAATGTGTGTCGCAAGTCATGAAATCTCAGGTGTTCCAGTCCTGCGTCCTTCAAAATCTTCTTGTGGATGTTGACCACCGAATCGGGGTGGTACATTTCGCCTGTTTTCGGGGATGGGAACATCCATGGGCTGCCGGGATGCTTTTGGTGTTCTGCGACCAGCAGATCGACTGCATCCTGCGGTATTGAGATTTTGCGAATTGAATTTTCCGTTTTCGGGCGTGTGATGTCGGGTTCGCCTGCGTTGTTGCGTCCGGCCTGCTTGCTGACGGAAATCGTCTTGTTTTCAATGTCCAAGTCCGACCATTGCAGTGCGACCAACTCGCCCTTGCGCAGACCGCTGATGAGTTCGAGATAGAACATGGGCAGAACGCCGCGCTGGTCGGCTGCTGTCAGGTAGGACTTGATTTGTTCCGGCGGCAGGATCTTCATTTCGTGCTTCGGGATTTTGGGCGGAATGCAGTCATTTGCCGGGTTTCTGAGGATCAGGCGCTCTTTGACCGCGCGGGCGAGTGCATTGTGCAGCATCGTGTGGATGCCGCGAATCGTCGAATCGCTCAGTCCCGGTTGCTTGCCTTTCTGCGCTTCGCGGAGCCGTCCGTGCTCCTGTAGGTCTTTGTAGAGCCATTGCAGGTCGCGTCCAGTCAGTTTTTTCAGCGGAATATCTCCGAGGCGTGGTATGATATGCAATTCGATGCCGCGCCGGTAGTATTCGGCAGTCGAGAATCGCAGGTGTGGCTTTGCATATAGCTCATACCACGTTTGCAGCCATGTACCGAGCGTGTACTCGTCTGCTCTCCGTACATCGACGCTTTCCGCTTCCGCAACCGCCTTTGCCAGCTTCTCTTTTACTTCTGCCTGTGTCTTGCCGAGGACGTTCTTAATCAGCCGTTTGCCGGTTTTCTCATCATACCCTGCGGTATATCGCCCTTCCCAGCGTCCGTCCTTCCGTTTCCGGATGTTACCTTCTCCGTTCGCCCGTTTCTTTGCCATGTCTGTGCCTCCTTCGTTTGGTAGCACAAACAACTACCACAGAACCGGCACAAAGTCTACTGATTTTTTCTGAAGATCGGAATATTTTTTACTCAGTTCCACACATATCAGAAATCCCTATTCTTTGTTTACTGCGGCGCAGTTTTTGCGCAGTCCAGCTTCCATCTTCATCCTTGACATCTTTCCTGTCTGCTTTATAATGGTATTATGTAAATTGAATTTTGCTTGGACTATCAAAAAATCTGCAAAGCAACCAATATTTGCGCAAAAACAACCGATTTTTGGTTTACAAAAATCGCGGTATCCCATAAAATCAGGAGAGAAAGATATGACACTTTGTAAAAAACTGACACAGGCGCGAAAGACGGCAGGGCTGACGCAAGCCGATATCGCCGCAAGGCTGAGCGTTTCTCGGCAGGCGGTTTCGCGTTGGGAAAGCGGACAGTCGAAGCCGTCCACGGAAAAACTTCTTGCGCTGGGAGAGCTTTATGGCGTGTCCATCGACCGGCTTCTGAACACGGAAAACACAGAGAAGCCGGCTGTGGAGACCACTTCCGATGAGCCGGAAGCCGTTCCGGCCGAAACCGTTATTTCCGAAAAGCACCGTCCACGGGCATGGCTGAAATACATGGTCGCCGCGCTTTGCGGCGCGCTGCTGATGCTGGCGCTTCTGCTGATTCTGAAAAAGCCTGACTCGTCTGAAAAATCTGTCGATGTAAAGAGGTTCACAGATTTGGAAGTAGATCATGTTGGAGATATTAGGAATCAAGGCGAAGGCTTCGATTTCACCTGGGACTGAAAACCGGCTGAAATGGGCTTTTATGGGAGGAAACACAAATGAAAAGGTCCTGTCTGCTTTCCGCATTCATACTGCTTGCATTGAGCCTCCTCCTGCTGAGCGGCTGTTCTTCGCATTCCCCTGACGAAGGCGCTGATGAGCCGAAAGCGGTCACATTGGGCGTGTGGAAGAACGACACAATCCTTCCGACTGTGAATGCGTTCAATGCACAGCAGGAGCAATTTCAAATTCGCCTTGTCATTTATGATAGCCTGGAGCTTATGCAAACGGAATTGATGGCCGGAAAGTACTGCGATCTCTACCTGCTGGAAATGGACAATTCGGCAATGGCAGCCAAAAGCCTGTTCGTAGATTTAATGCCAAGGGTCGAAGAGACGCTGAAAAATACAGAAAATGAAGTCGTTCCGGAGCTGCTGGATTCCATGACAGTCAATGGCGCGCTGATGCAAATTCCTTATTCGTTCAGCATTGGGACGTGCATGGGGCTTCAGCAGTACTTTGACGGGCACGGAATTTCTCTTGAGGATGCGAAGCAGGCGTTCAATGATCATGCGCGCCCAATATTCCCGGAGGAGTGGAAACTGAAGGCGAGAAATATTGCGTCAAAGGTGTCCAGCGTGTCAGGCATCTTCTTTGTGGACCGGTCAAAGGAAGAAGTCCAATTTCAGAAAAGTGAATTTGAGGAGTATCTGAAATTCTGGATGGACGGATGGGTTGTTCAGCAATCACAGGATATAGATTCCGATCTTGCCTTGTTGATACCGACGTTCATCGGAGACCCGGGCGAGCCTCCGGCAGAGGGCTATGTATATACCGGTTATCCGACGCTGGAAAATATGCCCGCCGGTTCGTATTTTTCGTTTGGAACGGCGTTCAGCATCATATCCGGCTCAAAAAATGTTGACGAAGCGTGGGAATTTATCCGCTTCTGCTTATCGCCGGAGCAGCAGCGGACCGTTCGGGGCGGAATGCCCGTAAACAGCCGCGTGCTTCAGGAGCGGATCGACGAAAGGCTTGAGAACAAAGAGATCACAGAAGCCGATGCCGAATGCTTCGATGAATTATTGGACGAAACGGAATGGGTCCGTGCTTCGCCGGACATAACCGATATCTTCTCGGAGGAGATATCCGCCTGCTTTGAGGGAAACCGTCAAGTCGAGGAAGCGGCGAAGATGATAGAAAACAGGCTCAATCTTTTCCTGGCTGAATCCAGAGAGTATTGATCATTGCATGAAACCAGATGGAATCTAACACATTCGGTAAATACGAAGGGAGAATTGTACCATGAAAAGACAATTTGCCGCTATTCTTTTGTTGATTAGCATTTTATCCTTAGCTGGATGCCATAAAGAACCATCCACCCCGAATGCTTGTGTTCCTTCCATCATGTATAATGGTGAGATTTATTGCACCACAGGTAAGCAGATGCCCGGTGAGGTAGCCGACGACGCAATCATTGGCGAGATTACATCTACCGTTTCATTATCTCAATGGCCAGAGGAGGACGGACAGGCAAACTTCGATATTCTGGGCGCTGCTTATGCAACCACCTCCGATGGACTTGTTGTTTTCATCGATAACGAATGGACTCTTTTTGAGAAAAGAGAAATTAGCAAATAGTTTCTGACTTATAAATGGACGCCTATTTTGAAGCATGGCTGGATGAAGAAAACCGCATCGTATCTTTTCACGAAATTCCAGACAGCCGGTATTACAGCGCAGAAGAACACGACTTCTGGCAGATGATTGTCAGCTTAATCTTGTCTGGATACCGGGTGCAGTAAAGTGTAGTTTTTTTAGAAGGCAGCTTGCAAGTTTTTGGGCGTGCAAGCTGCCTTTTGCTGCAACCTTAGAGTCGATTTTGCTGCCGCAGAACTTCCGGGAACGAGATTTGTCCGTTTGTCCGCAGCACCTCCTGATAACTCATGCCGCGCATTTTTTGGTATGTTTCTGCATCGATATCCGTGTCCGATGCAATGATGTGATTGCAGACATTCTGTTCAACGGCCTGTTTGAGAAGCAGCTTGCCGATACGATCTCCGAACATACTGAGAATGGCTTCGAGCGTTTCACCAAGGATCTTTGGCAGAAAGTCTCCGGCATATTCGCTCTGCAAATAGCCGCAGTAAAACAGAATCGCCTTTGCAATGAACTCGTTCTGAGTGCTGCATCCGTCGCTTTTGTAGTGTTCCTGCACCCGCTGCCAAACTGTATCTTCCATCCAGACTGTGTGGCGGCTTCGTTCTTCTGTTTTCATGGTCAAAACCTCCCAAAATCGTAATAGCGTCAAAATTGTCCTTGATTTTACTGGCTTTTTGCGGATTTTAGGAAATAACAGCGCCATTCCATTTTTGACAGCCGCAGAAAAGCGCCGTTTTTGTCCCCCGAAACTGCCCGCACTGCGGGCAGAAGTGGACGGCCGGACGCAAAAAAGCGTCAGGCCTTTCTCCTGCTTCGCCGCTTACGGCTTCTCCCTCTGCTGAAATCCGCCCGGAGGCGTTCTTCTTCTGCGTTTGCCGTGTCCGCAATGCTCCCGCACGTCGGCGCAACGTCCGGTCTTCGGGCTTCCGGCTGGTACACGCTCGGCTGGGCTGCGAAAGCCGCACAAACCGCCGACACGGGCGCGACAGACTGTGACTGGCGTTTTGTCTGCGCTCTCAACCTGTGTTTTCAACAAAATCGGCATATTTTCGTCTTGCCGCATCCTCGTCCAGTTTCTGCATCTGTCGGTCATAGTCCTGCTGGAGTGCCGCCTGAATTGGTCGGATGGTAAATCGCAGATTGGCGTTGCGCGCTTTTCCATCTTTCGTTGTGACCAACGTCGGCTCTGTGATGAGCAGACTGCGTTCTTCGAGCAACCGGATGTGTTTGCGGATCGTGTTCGGACTCAGCCCAACCGCTTCACCGATTTTTCGGTAGCTTGGCCAGCATTGGAACGTTTGGCGATCCTCACAGAACAGCAGGTAGGCGTAGATCGCGATTTCCGCTGCGCTCAGACCCAGCGAGAAGATTTCCTTTGGCAGCGGGAAGTAGTCGCGGGCAGAATCGCGTGTCGGCCAGAGACTGCGCTTCACTCTGCCCCTCCCGTGTGCTGCTCTACCCAGCGGATGAACGCTTCTTTCGGAACGACGATCCGATTCCCGATTCGCAGCGCGGGGAAATCTTTCTCGTGCATCAGCTCGTAGCTGCTGGACGGCGCAATGCCCAGCACTTTCGCTACTGTCGCCGCGTTCAGGAACAGCGGCAGTTCGTCATAGCTTTTGTAGTTTGATTCTTTCATGTTGTCCTCCCTTGTTCGTGTTCATTTTTCCTGTCTGTATTTTGTCTGTCCGAAAAAACACCTCCTACCCTTTATCCGTATTCAGAGGGCTTTTGTACCAAACTTTTTTCAAAAAAAATTTGCCCTCACTTTTAGTTGCACAACTTTTGCGGCGTTTGTACGAAAAAAATTTGGTTGTCGAAAAAAAGCCTCTCATTACTGATAGGGATAAAAATCGCAGTTTTGACAGCCTGTTTTCAAAAAATTCGGAAATTTTTTCGCCGGTCAAAACATCTCCCTATTTAATCCGACACTAAAAGCCGTTTTTGTTACCCTCCTTCGCAAATTTTCTTATTCAGAGGGGAAGATATTTTACGTCCAGCAATAACGCCCTCTATTTGATCCGACAGATTTTTGCGTTTTGAGCGGTGTCTCACCGAAAAAAACCCCTCACTGCATAGGCCACGGGAGCGCGATTTTTAGAAGCCTTTTCGAGAAAATTCACAGATCATTTACATTTCCGCGCCTGCGCTGCCTGTTTGCGTCCCTCCGAAAAAGTCCCCTCATGTGGTAGGCAGCGAGAACGCACTTTTTAGACCCGCTTCTGCGAAAGTTCACAAAATGTTTACGCAGAGATGCGCCGTTAGTGTTTTTGAAAAGTCCTCCTATTTAATCCGACAGAAAATTGCGTTTTGAACAGCCTGTTTTGAAAATTTTTTCGACGGCATAAAAATAGCCACCGTCCAAACGGACAGCGGCATCAAGTCAGCAGCTTGCATTCAGCTGCACTTCGAGTTATACTGGTTTTGGAATTTATTTGCTGGGAGGTTGCTATGAGTCCTGACGAGATTGAATGGATCATGCGCCAATCTACTTGGTCGCTAGAAGTTGAGGGGCAGCACCCGGATGCACAAACCATGGAGTGGTGTCGCCAGATGCTTGCTGACGAGATTTCGTTGGAGAAATATCTCGATTTGGTGATTCGTCGGGCAACGGAATAGTCAGTACGCTGCGAGACCTCTGCACAGGTGTTTTTCCCGTAATCTTTGATTACTGCGGCGCAGTTTTTGCGCTGGGTTTTCTGGTTTGACCCACACGCTGACCCACACGGCGAAATGAGCGGACGGAAACAGTGGAAATAAGATGCGTAAAGAGCATTGATTTCCGAGCAGAAAGTGCTGAAAACATCTAAAAATCGTTGTTTTTATAGCTTTTCTACTATTCGTAATCAGCAGGTCGCCGGTTCAAGTCCGGCCACTAGCTCCAGAAACCGGTGAAAATCGAGAGATTTTCGCCGGTTTTCTCTTTTATTTGTTCGGTTTTTCAGGTGTCAAAACCGCCTGACCCACACCGTGACCCACACGGCGAAATGTCCAAAGAGCGGCGGAGAGGATATGCTTGGTATCCTCTCCGCCGCTCTCTGCTTTTTTACATGACCTGCGCCATGAAATTGCCCATCTTTTCGGCTGCACTCTCCTGCATCTGGCGCGTGACGTGGGTGTAGGTGCGGAGCGTAAAGCCTGCATCAAAGTGTCCGAGCATACTGGATACTGTCTTTACGTCCACGCCATTTTGCAGCGCCAACGTTGCGAATGTGTGTCGCAAGTCGTGAAATCTCAAGTGGTCCAGCCCGGCATCCTTTAGGATTTTCTTGTGAATATTCACAATCGAGTCAGGGTGATACATTTCGCCTGTCTTGGGTGACGGGAACATCCATGGGTTGTTGGGGTGCTTCTGGTGCTCTGCGACCAGCAGATCGACGGCATCCTGCGGGATGGAGATTTTTCTGATCGAGTTTTCCGTTTTCGGACGTGTGATGTCGGGTTCGCCCGCATTGTTGCGTCCGGCCTGCTTGCTGACAGAGATGGTCTTATTTTCGATGTCCAAGTCCGACCATTGGAGCGCCACCAATTCGCCTTTGCGCAGTCCGCTGATGAGCTCCAGATAGAACATCGGCAGGACACCGCGCTGCTCAGCAGCCGTCAGGTAGGATTTGATTTGTTCCGGCGGCAGGATCTTCATTTCGTGCTTTGGAATTTTCGGCGGAACGCACTCGTCTGCTGGATTTCGGATAATCAGTCGCTCCTTGACCGCGCGGTCGAGCGCGTTGTGCAGCATCGTGTGGATGCCTCGAATCGTCGAATCGCTCAGCCCCGGTTGTTTCCCCTTCTGTGCTTCACGGAGCCGCCCGTGTTCCTGTAGGTCTTTGTAGAGCCATTGCAAGTCGCGGCCAGTCAGCTTTTTCAGCGGAATATCTCCGATGCGCGGCATGATATGCAATTCGATGCCGCGCCGGTAGTATTCGGCAGTCGAGAATCGCAGGTGTGGCTTTGCGTATAGCTCATACCACGTTTGCAGCCATGTGCCGAGGGTGTACTCGTCTGCTCTCCGTACATCGACGCTTTCCGCTTCCGCGACTGCCTTTGCCAGCTTTTCTTTTACTTCTGCCTGCGTTTTGCCGAGAACGTTCTTAATCAGCCGCTTGCCGGTTTTCTCATCGTATCCGGCAGTGTATCTCCCCTCCCAGCGTCCGTCTTTCCGCTTTCGGATGTTTCCTTCGCCGTTTGCCCGTTTCTTTGCCATGTCTGTGCCTCCTTCGCTTTGGTAGCACAAAC
>OGNC01000035.1_pt1 | contig 127085 bp, 102 predicted proteins | sample 1573311 | NCBI WGS metagenome assembly OGNC01 (sample SAMEA2581889, study PRJEB24529) | metagenome | biome: Human gut stool | place: China | collected 2011
TCGAAAAAACCGTCCGTTGGTACCTCGATAACCAAAAATGGATCGATAACGTGACATCCGGTGAGTATCAAAGGTATTATCAAGATATGTATGAAAAAAGATAGATCTATGAAAATTACAGCTGTAGTCCCTATCAGGAAAGGGTCTCAACGCGTAAAAGATAAAAACCTACGGCCATTTGCAGGAATAACTTTATTAGAAAACAAGCTCAACACCCTCCTAAATGTTCCGGAATTAGATCAAATCATTGTTAACACTAACTCGGACGAAGCTATTGAGATTGTGAAAGCGAAATACGCTGACTCCAAAATCAGATACCAACGCAGAGAAGAATACTATGCCTCTTCGCAATGCTCGGGAAGCGACTTCTTCCGTCATCTCGGAGAAGTTACAGAGACTGATATATTTGTATATACCCCTTGTACTTCTCCTTTCATCAAGGCAGAAACTTACTCTAGATGTATCAAACAATATTTAGAGTCGAATGAATCATATGATTGTTTAGCCTCGGTTTCCTCTGTCAAAGAATTTTTATGGTTAGAAGGGAAACCGCTAAATTATGATCCTAAACATGCTCCAAATTCACAAGAATTACCAGATGTGGTCAGTCTGAACTTTGGAGTAAGCATCATCAGCCGAAACAATTTAATCTCATTTGCAAATATCATAGGCAATACACCTCAATTTGTGCTTATTGATGAAATCGAATCCATTGACATTGACACTCCTTTAGATTTCTATATTGCAGAACAGTTATACAATAAACTTATCATTAACAATGAAGAGGTTCTTTCATGAACCTTACGGTTTATATCTAATAATCCTGTTACTACTGACACTCTTCTGTAACTCGTGTAAAAAACAGCCATTGGATGTAGACTTGGATATTCCAATTTATAACATTGAGGAATTAAACAAATATCTGATTAGCGATACAGTTACTTCTCTTTGCGGCAGTGCGGCAAATGCCGTATGTGATGATCAGGGAAATGTATATTGCGTATATTTAGGCTCCAAGACCGGTTATGGGGAGCAAAGTGGTGATCTTCGCACCTCTATTTTTAATCTTAATGATTTATCGACAATTCATCACTATCGGTGTGTCTATAATGGTGAACGGGTCAACAAAACAGGGTTAGTCCAATTTTGCTTTGAACCTACAATTATCCTAAAATCAGATAAAACAGGTGCTCGAATCATTTTTGAAGGCCATATTCAAGGCTTCGAAACATGTAACATCTTCTATCGAGATATTGATATAAACGGAAACCTATCTGATATATACCCAGTATATATACAAAAGAAAAATTCATTACTCCCTATCAGTAGGACCATTATCAACCAATATTTAACCGATCATGGCTTCTCTCCCTTAAATTCAATTTATTCCATTCACATTACTTCCAAGATTACAACTGCAGCCGAAGAGCAATACGGGTGCATCACTTCTACTGTCATGCCTCCCATTGTATTCAAAGGGACAAAAGACTGCTCTGTACTATCTTTAATGTCTATTTTGGCTTCAGATTGTCATCATGAAAGCAGTATTGAACTACACAACTACCAAGCATATAGTGTGATACGAGACGGTCGAGGAATAAACATTGCGACGCTAAATGCCGAACTGAAAGCCGACAACATATGGCACATTCCACTCACTGCGACACAACGGCCTCAGTTATTTACTCTCAACGGCATAATGTACCTCGGCTGTCCTTATACCCTCGCAAGGTTACCAAATCGCTTTTCGCCTCAAATTAGTCCTTCCCGATGTATTATTAGTATATCACAGGTAAAACAAGATGCGATCACTGACAAAATGTTGTTATATTCAAAATTAGGGCTCGTTTATCCGGCTTTTATCATTTACAAGTCTCGGCTTTACATGATATTCTCCGACGGATCCCGATTCCCTACTAAAACGACCCAGGGCAAGGATTGTTTATGGCTGATCCAGATGCCATCTATAACTAAGTAAGGTTCACATGCCAAGTTTTTTGACATCTTCATTATTTAAAAATTCATCGATTTATATTATTACTGATGGCATTTCACAGGCGATTCCTTTTCTACTATTACCCCTTATAAGTCACTATCTTTCACCTGCAGATTACGGTATTATTACAAACTTTAACGTATTATTTGCAATTCTCTCGATAATCTGTTTCATGACGACTGCCGGTGTATTACCCGTCATTTACTACAAAAAAGACAAAGAAGCACTACGTCTATATATTTCAAACATGTTGTTTCTAAACACTATTGTTACAGTCGGATGTTTAGTGATGACATTAATATTTAACCGAACAATTGACCATTTAATCCAGCTTCCACTGTTCTATCAGATTCTTTGTTTGGTTACAGTCTGGTTTGCCTCCATCACCAATTTGAATATGATATTATGGCGGTGCGAGGAACGCCCCTGGAGTTTCGGTAAATATAAGATTGCGCTCTCCTCCTTGAATATAATCATTACTATCTGGTTTGTCGTCATTCTGCTATGGGGTTGGCAAGGCAGGGTATATAGCCAATGTATTGCCATTATAGTTTTCGGTGCAATTAGTTTATGGATTCTGATACGACGCGAATATTTCGTGTTGAAAATCTCAAAACAAGACATGCTTCACGTCTTGTTTTTTGCTTTACCGCTATTGCCCCATGCTTTATCTTTTTGGCTCAAAAGCGGAATTAATAAAATTTATTTGACCGACATGTGTTCGCTATCAGAAAATGGGCTGTATTCCGTGGCGTTGACATGGGGAGGAGCCTTATCCATGTTCTTTCTCGCCTTTAATAATGCATATGCTCCCTACTTGTATAAGAAACTATCGTTCTGGGAGACCCAATCGTACGATACGACCTATCAGGACAAGATCAGGTTGGTCAAGATGACATATATTTGTTTATTAGGCACTCTACTTATTTCATTTCTAGCCTACTGGGTTAGCCTTTTCATCATTAAACTAACCTATGCCCCATCCTATTTTGCATCTATCCGGTTCCTGCCATGGGCCATCATGGATGTAGCCTTTAACGGATGTTACTGGATGTTTGTTTGTTTTCTATATCACACACTCAAGACCAAACTATTAGGAGCAATTACATTCTCCTTAAGTATCGCGCAAATCGGGCTCTCTTATGTGTCTATTCTGTGGTTAGGCAGTACTGGCGTAGCCATATCAGCCGCCTTCATCTCTTTCATCACATTTATAATCATTGCCTACGTTGCTATGCGATCCTATCGACTGCCTTGGGGGCTTAAATGCACGAATAAGACGGTATCTTAAATACGTAGCATGGAAAAATATAATCGCTATAAAACGCTAAAAAAAGCACTGGATATCCAGTATCACAACATATCTCTAAATCGCGTGTTAGCGGTCGAGATCTGGAGCATTGCGAATCAAACCTTATCACTCTCGTGGAAAAGTGTCTTGAGATTTTGCTTCGCTTTCAATTTTAACGCTTTAAAAACTGCTGAGATATTCTCCACTTACGGACTCTATAACCGTAAAGACCATTACGATTTATATAATCAGGTGATGGATCGAGTATCTAAAGATATACCGAGGAATAACTTATTAATGATCAACCATACATTCAGCTTCCATCCTCTACGTTTTTTGCGCCAGTTGCATAAAGTATATCAGCATACAACTCGCCTTACCCTAAGCCAGAAAGAGATATGGTGGTTAGCCGCAAAAATGACCTACTATTGCAATACAATAGATATACTGGAAAAGATCGATTTTAGCCATACAAAAAAATACATTGCGATGGCTGGAGTTTTAAACGTCGAGAATTTGTTAACTCAGTTTTTGAAAAACCAAAACGTCAAAACGTATTCATTAGAAGAAGGATTGTTTATAGGTTTTCATCATAATATTCCTGTAGATTGTGTTGCCTATGAAAATTTCGAATCCGATCGTCTCTTATGCTGGGGCGATTACACGCGCAATGAATTCATAAAACAAGGGATACACGCACAGCACCTTTTGGTTTCAGGCTATCCAAAGCAAGTATCTTCACAAAAAACAACGACGGTTAAGTCTGCTTTCAAACGGGGTGCCATCCTGTTGGCCAGAGACTCTTTTCACGATGCCAATGTTCGTTTATTAGACATATTAGCGACTTATCAGCAGAATCATTCCTGCTCTTTTCTGCTAAAATTACATCCTTCATTGGATTACGCCTTTTACGAGCAATTTGCACGTACCCACGCTATGTCAATTGCTCAACCGTCCCAATCGTTACAAGAATGTTTAAATGACCACAGGTGGGATTTTGCGATTGCCGTAAACACTACCGCATACTACGAGGCTTTACTGAGTGGAAAACCCTGTTTACGCTTTCAGGATGAAACTTTTGATCTACCCTTAGGGTATGCCGATATTTTCCACGATAATCAAGAACTGCAAACACTCATAGATCGCCTTCAAAAGATGCCCGATGATGAATATTGGGCGAAGGTCAAGGAGATACTGCATTTCGTCATTGGATATGGGATTGACCTATATAAGAAAAACATAATGGCTTAATCATGAGGTTCTTTGACTTATCACACCGAGTATTGAATATCTGTTTAATGATTTTTCAATACAGTTGGTATAATTTAAGGCTCGCTCATTTTGGATGGAGGTCTGTCATAGAATCGCCATTAAAAATCAATGGAACTCGAAATATACACATTGATAGAAATGTTCGCATCGCTTATAAAACATGGTTGGCAGCCATGCCATACACCGGCGATAAAGCCCGGTTATGCATTGAAGCCGGGACAAGAATAGGACATTTCAACCACATTTACGCCACACAATCCATTCTGATCGAGAAAAACGTACTTACAGCCGACAAAGTCTACATTTCAGACAATATCCACAGCTATACAAACATCGATTTACCGATAAAAGACCAACCCATTCTACAAAAAAAAGCAGTCGTCATTGGAGAAGACTCTTGGTTGGGTGAGAATGTGTGTGTAATTGGCGCCTGTATCGGAAAACATTGTGTGATCGGGGCCAATAGTGTGGTGACAAAGGATATCCCGGATTATTGCGTCGCAGTAGGTGCTCCTGCCAGAATCATCAAGCGCTATAATTTCACAACAAACACATGGCAAAGAACGAATCCTGACGGTTCGTTTATCAAACAAGAATAATCATGAAAAACATTCTTATTTCAGGAGGGGCTGGATTTATTGGTTCAAACGTAGCTCTGAAATTAATTACAAAAGGTTATCATGTTACCGTACTGGATAATTTGTCGCCCCAAATTCATGGTGATAATCCGGCGAAAACATCGCCTCTTTATCAATCCATTGCCGATAAAGTGACTTTTATCCGGGGATCTGTCACGTGCCGGCACGATTGGGAGAAAGCCATTGACGGCACAGATGCTATTATCCATCTTGCCGCAGAGACAGGGACAGGCCAATCCATGTATGAAATTCAGAAATACACAGATACAAATATCGGAGGAACAGCTCTTTTATTGGACCTTTTAACCAACACCAAACATCGGGTCAAAAAGGTCGTTGTAGCTGCGTCTCGTGCCATTTACGGAGAAGGCAGATACTGGAGTGAGGAATATGGATACGTGTATCCCCTCTCCCGTACCGAGGAGTGCATGGCACGTGGCGATTATGAGTGCAAATATGCAGGCTGCACCCAACCTTTGAAGTTAGTCGCTACTACAGAAGACTCAAAAATTCATCCCACCTCGGTATACGGCATCACAAAACAAGTACAGGAACAATTGGTCTTAACGGTATGTCCCACGATTGGAGTTGCTCCCGTCGCATTCCGTTATCAAAATGTTTATGGCCCTGGGCAATCGCTCAGTAATCCTTACACGGGCATTCTATCCATTTTCTCTACCCGTATTAAAAATCACAATGGCCTTAATATTTTTGAAGACGGCAAAGAAACTCGTGATTTTGTTTATATCGAAGATGTAGTAGATGCAACCATATTAGGTCTTGAGAAAGATACCGCTAACGGACATACGTTCAATGTAGGCACGGGGGTCGCCACCGATGTGCTGACCGTAGCGAATACACTAATCAAAAAATATGGGATTGATGTTCCTGTAACAATTAGCGGAAATTATCGATTAGGGGATATCCGGCATAATTACGCTGATATTACGCTTGCCAAAACCCTGCTAAATTTCGAACCGAAATGGACTTTTGATGTAGGTATCGAACAATTTGCAAAGTGGGTAGACAATCAAGACATACAAGAAGATAAATACGAAGCCTCGATCGAAGAGATGAAACACAAAGGTTTGTATAAATAACCGACTATGGCGATAGAAGGAATAAACGGGAAGAAGATTTTATTTATTGGAATTGGTTTTTACGATTATGATAAATTAATCGCTGAAAAATTAAGGCAAAACGGAGCTAGTGTTTGCTATATCTCTTCTGTCAGAAAAAATCGGTTGGCGAACCTTTTCCAGCGGTTTGGATTAAAAAAAATTGCAACAACGATCATAGATAATAACAGAAAAAAGCGAATTGACCAAGCGGCCCGAAATGCCGATATAATATTCACGATTAAGGGAGAGAATCTCAATACAAGAGACCTTATTGCCCTGAAAAAACGGAACCCGGACGCCTCATGGATACTCTATCTTTGGGATTCTGTGGCTCGGCTCGAAAATGCAGAACTTCTGTTTAACTTCTTTCCGACGATATTCTCATTTGATCGTTTGGACTGCATACGGGACAAACGCCTTCGCTTCAGGCCTCTTTTTTTTCGTGATCTGTTAGACTATGAAGGACAAAAAGATTATGACTTGTCATTTATAGGTTGGGTACATTCTGACAGATTGCAACTTATCCGCAATTTCAAAACTCAACTTCAAAACTGCCAGAAGAGATATTTTTTCAAACTCTATATGGGCCCATTTAATTATCTGATTCAACGATACATCAAAGGGTCTATCAAAAAGGAAGATAATGATATAATCACCACAAGGGCTATTCCTTACGCTGATTTTTCACAAATATTATCGAAGTCAAAGTGCGTACTCGATATTGCGCACCCCCTACAAAGCGGTCTCACCATGAGAACATTGGAGACATTTGCCGCTGGATGCAAACTATTAACCACAAATACCGACATCAAAAATTATCCTCAAATCAACAAATCATATTATTACATACTCGATCGCACGAATCCTCGCATCCCGGACGAAATATTATTTGGGAATGCCCCTCAAACAGAGATTAAATTACCGCGGTATTTCCACATTGACACCTTCCTGTCCGAAATATTAAATGTTCCCTCTTAGTATAGTTTTGCGTATTCCTAACAGTAAAACCAAGACGGTAACGAACATTTACATTTGACGAAGACACGATCTACTCGACTCTATTATTTCGTTTTGAAGTTTTCAAACGATGCAAAAGATAAAATTTAAAACAGATGGCTATACACTAACCAACTTTTTGCTGTCGCTATTAATATTTGTCGCGGTCATCGATCCCAGCAACCAAATATTCAAAGCCAAGGAGTTATTTTTCGGATTGACACTATTATGTTACCTCGTATTATGCAAACCGAAACTAGACCTCCAGATAATAATAATTCTACTAAGCGTTCTTTTTTTAAATGTACTAGCCGCCCTGATCGGCAGTGAAGCACTAAAGTTTGACCCCGAGTTCGCAATCGGAACAATAAAGTCTTTTTTATTTTTATTTCTTTTACTCCTTTATAAAGACCCTAAGATTCATTGGTTTGAAAAACTAAAGATTCCCTGTATTTTTATCTCGGTTATTTCCATTCTAATCCATATTAGCACCTTATGTTTTCCTGCCATTGAAATTGCAGTATACTCATTTGCAAATAGTCACGGACAATTTATCATGATGTCCCATCGTGAATTTTTAGGTCTGCCGATAAGGCAAATTTTTTACCGCACAGCCCCGTTATTGACCATTACATTACCCGTATACTATTATCGTCTACTATTCACAAACGCTTCTAAAAGAAACAATTTAATTTGTTCTTTATTGTTTTTTGGAGCTCTTCTTGGAACAGGTACGCGAGCCAGTATGTTGGCCGCTATGTTAATTGTAACGACCATTTCGATATATAAAATATTTATTTCACGCTGGGGGAAAGTAATATTTCTTCCTCTTTTCACACTATTTATATTGGGAGGGAGCCTATTACTATACAAGTTAGTCACGGATACGGGAGAGCAATCTTTAGAAGTAAAAAAGGGACATGTTACCTCTTTGATTCACGAAATAAAACAACCATCGACTCTCATTGTCGGACAAGGAATCGGTTCTCAATACTTTTCGGCTGGATTTAATGCAAATACAGCACAATCAGAAGTAAGTTACCTCGAAATTATTAGGATGTTCGGCTTAATCGGAGGGGGTTTGCTGTTCTGTCTTTTCTTGATTCCTGTATATCTATGTTTAAAAAATAAACCGGACGCATATGGCGCTTTTGCATTAGGATACATTTCATATTTATTTATTGGAGGTACGAATCCTTTATTAGTTAGCTCCACAGGAATGTTAGTCATATGTGTAGCCTTTTCTTACTCTTCACACAAACAAATCGGCACCTATAATGAACAATAAAGTTTCTGTAATTTGTCCTGTTTATAATGGTCAGGCCACTATAAAGCGTTTGATTGAAAGCGTTCTATTACAAAACTATCCGAACGTTGAATTAATTATTATAGATGGTTGTTCAACAGACGGAACACCCGCCATCTTAGAAGGATATTCGGAACGTCTCATCTTTATTTCCGAACCAGACCGTGGAATCTATGATGCTATGAATAAAGGCATTGATTTAGCAACCGGTGACTGGTTATTTTTCATGGGTGCCGATGATTACTTTGTTAATACTCACGTTTTACACGACCTTTTTAACGAAAATGACTACAGCAGTTATGATATATTACTTGGGAAAACACGAATGGGAGATAGTGCCACATTTACGTCGAATTTAAATTCTCGTGTATATTTTTACAATAGTATTCAGCATCAAGGTATTTTTTATGCTAAACATATCTTTGATCATTTCCGATACGATATAACTCTGACTTCTAATGCAGAATATGAACTTCATTTATCATTATATCTCAATCACGCCAAAGCATATTCTACTGATCTCTATTTTGTCAATTTTTCTCTAGGCGGATATTCTTCTCAGGCAAAATTTCGCGGATATAAGCAAGAAATGATAGTCCGTAATAAATTAATGAAAAATCATGTCTATAGATACGGATTGAATCTATTGACTCTTTGTAGATTCGAATTGAAAAAAATGCTATTGTGTTTTCGTATTAACTTACATGTTTACCGGAAAGAAAAAACAAATTAGGATGGATATTTCAATCATCATCGTAAGTTACAATAGTGGAAACATACTGAAAGATTGTCTTCTATCTATCATTAAAAACCACACTGACAACAACCCGTCTGTTGAAATTATTGTCGTCGAAAACTATCAAAAACAACATAACACTCAAGTTATAATTAATGAATTAGTTGACGCTTCCGCAATTCCCATTATTTTCATTCAGAATCCTACCAATGGCGGGTTCGGTCAAGGTAATAATTTGGGAGTACAACACTCCTCTGGAGAAAATCTCTTCTTCCTAAATCCAGACACGATAATAACAGATAAAAACACATTTTCCACAATACATTCTTCTTTGATATGCAATGATATTATTGTCGGTTTTAAACTTCTTACTCCTACACTTCAGATAAATCACTCCTATTCAGTATTCCCCGAATACTTTTTCTTATATCCTTTGATAAGAATACTGCATAAAAAAAAATTCTTTCTTCCCAATAAGATTTCTTTATTAAATCATTTGATATGGCCGTGGGGTGCTGCATTCGCCTTAAAACGAGAAACATTTATCCAATGTGGCATGTTTGACCCGCAGATTTTCTTATGTTACGAGGAACCCTATCTAATGCGGCGTATTACTAACAGGCAGATAAAACTATTAAACATCTCTATCATCCATTTAGAAGGCCATAATCAGATTGTCTCTCAGGAACGTATGTTCTCATCATTGCAATCCCTAGATTATTATTGCCACAAATACCGAAAGCCGTTCAAGCGCATTTTTTTTCATATGTATTTTTCTACCATACTAAAAACATGGTTATGCCCTAAGAATCAAAATCTATTAAACCTGAAAAGAGCATTAATACAATATAAATCACAAATCAAATAGCCATCCGCTATTTACTGCTGATGTACAAACACTATACAATAAACACATGTTCAATTACACAGACTTGAAGAAATTGGATTAACGCAATTCTACAACATCGAATACATGATCTATAGATAGGTGGAATAATTCGAATATAGATAGGAAAGCCGAAACGCCAAGAAAGCATCCGCAAAAACAGCAACTCGTGTTCTCTTCTTTATCGCATGTTCTTGTGACTACCTAAGTGATCAATAAAATCAATCTGAAACTCCTTCTAAAATGAAAATCTTGATTATCGGTGGTTCCGGTTTTATCGGCACCAATCTGGTGGAATCTTTACTTGCTCAAGATTACACAATACTTAACATAGACGTTGTTCCTCCACGCTGTCTGAAACATCAGCCATACTGGCAGTATACCGACATCAATGATTTAAATAACTTTCAGCAAAATGTTGCAAATTACAATCCGCAATATATCGTCCATTTGGCTGCCCGGACAGATCTTGACGGCAAAAATCTGGATGATTATAGTGTGAATATACGCGGAGTAGAAAACCTCATGCACATTATACCCAAACTTACTGATCTACAGAAAGTATTGATCACCTCTTCCATGTTAGTTTGCCGAACGGGCTATATTCCCACAAATCCGTTCGATTTCGCTCCATCGACATTTTATGGGGCAAGCAAAGTGGAAACTGAAAAAATAGTTTGGTCGCATCAACCTACCTGTGATTGGGCAATCCTACGACCGACATCCATTTGGGGTCCTTGGTTCGGCACACCGTATAAAGATTTTTTTGATATGGTACTATCGGGTCGGTATTTTCATATAGGCCACCGAGGATGTACAAAAACATACGGATATGTTGGAAATGCTGTCTATCAAATTGAACGACTCCTTTTCCAGGATACATGGGATAATTCCAACAAAATCTTTTATATCGGCGATAACCCTGCAACCAATATAGAGCAATGGGCCGATGAAATAGCCAAAGAAATAGGAAGTCAAATTCGACATTTGCCACTGGGAATCATTCGAATAGCCGGATGGATAGGAGATTTATTGCAACATATCGGGATTCATTTTCCCATGACCTCTTTCCGATTAACCAATATGATCACTGACAATAAGGTCAATTTGGAAAATACTTACAGAGTTGCACCTAATCCGCCATATGACAGAATTGAAGGTATACGGACAACCCTTCAATGGATACAAGAACAGCAATGAAGATTTCAATCATAACAGCAGCCTGGAATAGTGCCGCGACCATCGAGGACACACTGCGGTCTATATTAGCCCAAACCTATCAGGATTGGGAATGTATTGTTATAGACGGTGCATCGTCAGATGGGACACGCAATATATTGCGCAGTTATGAAACGCGTTTTAACGGCCGGCTTCACTGGATAAGTGAACCGGACCAAGGGATCTACGATGCCATGAACAAAGGCATCGCAATGGCATCCGGCCAAGTTATCGGGATGCTCAATGCTGACGATTTTTATTCTGCCAACAACATTTTGGATCAGGTAGCGAAAGCTTTTACTGCTGATAAATATCTAGATGGAGTATACGGAGATATTCATTTTGTTCATCCCGACGATCTATCTAAAACAGTCCGCTATTATTCATCCAAATCATTTACGCGAGCCAAAATGAAATTCGGGTTTATGCCGGCTCACCCGTCATTTTACGTCAAAAAAGAGGTATACGATCGATTCGGGAAGTTCGATATCCAATATAAAATTGCCGCAGATTTCGAATCTCTCTTACGTTACATTTATATTCACCGCATAAAAACACAATATCTCGACATGGATTTTGTCACCATGCGAACAGGTGGAACCAGCACGGCCTCCCTTGCAAATAGAGTGACAATTATGCGAGAACATTTGAGAGCATTCCGGAATCACGGAATTAAAAACAATGCATTAAGGCTAAGTCTACGTTACTTTTCTAAACTCTGGGAATCAGTTCCCCATTTAGTCCGATAGAAATATCCATACTGCCTTTTCTCCAAGCATATGATCAAAAAATTATTGTCACTTCCTGCCAATCTGGTAGGAAGCTTCCATAATATTGAACACGCAGACCCGAACGAATGGTTCTGTACATCTGATCCCTCTGGAACAAAAGTCGGTTCCGGCGGCGGAACAGCCTGGCTGCTGGAACAAAGCTACCGCCATGATACAGATGGCTCTGCAATCGTCCCCGAGAGTAGAGAGGTCCCTAACAGGCAAGTGATTCCCTGGCTGGCAGCGAACAAGCGAATCATCCTCCACGCAGGAGGCCAAAGTCGCCGGCTGCCAGCTTATGCTCCTTCCGGGAAAATACTCACCCCCATCCCCGTTTTCCGTTGGGCACGCGGACAACGCATCGACCAGAACCTGCTCGAACTGCAACTACCGCTGCTCGAGCAAATGATCAGCGAAGCGCCCCGAAACATCAACACCCTGATCGCCAGCGGCGATGTCTATATCCGCTCGACACAACCTCTGGCTCCGATCCCGGATGTGGATATCGTCTGCTACGGACTTTGGGGCGATCCCTCTCTCGCAACCAACCACGGCGTATTCATCTCGGACCGAAACTCCCCGAATACGCTCAAATACATGCTCCAGAAGCCATCCGTAACGGTGCTGGACGAACTGATCGAGAGCCATCTTTTCCTGATGGATATCGGCATATGGCTGCTCAGCGACCGGGCGGTCGAATTGTTGATCCGCAAATCGCACAACCGGCCCGACGGAGAGATCGGATACTACGACCTGTACAGCGATTTCGGGCTCGCCCTGGGCGAAGAACCTTCACGTCCCGATCCGGAGATCGGGTCCCTCTCGGTCGCTATCCTGCCGCTCGAAGGCGGCGAATTCTACCATTACGGCACCAGCCGTGAACTGATCTCCTCTACCCTCGCCCTGCAAAACCTGATTGCAGACCAGCGGGAGATCAAACAGCGCAAAGTCAAACCGCATCCCGCCATTTTCACCCAAAATGCCGACGTCGATCTCACCTTCACCTCGGGGAATGCCCAGGTCTGGATTGAAAACAGTTGCATCGGAAACGGCTGGCATCTTTCGGATCATCACATCCTCACAGGTATTCCCGAAAACAACTGGCAGATCGACATCCCCGCCGGCGTATGCGTGGACATCGTCCCGGTCGGGGAGCGGCAATACGCCGTACGCCCGTATGGCTTCAACGATCCGTTCAAAGGCGATGTCCGGGCCGAGGAAACCGTATGGATGGGGAACAAACTGACGGATTGGTGTAAAGAACGTAACCTGGCATTCTCCGCATGCGGCGAAACCGGAACCGACCTGCAGAATGCACCGCTATTTCCACTCTGCGACTCGGCCCGGGAGATTGAAACGGTATTGAGGTTTATGATCGGGGAACCGGGCGAAGGGTCCGGCAGGCAACTTTGGCTGGAACGGGAAAAGTTATCGGCAGACGAGATTTCAAACCGGGCGAACCTGGTCAGGTTATATGCCCAAAGAGATTATTTCCGCAGCCGCAACCTGCCGATGCTGGCCGCAAACTACCGCAAAAGCGTCTTTTACCAGTTGAATCTGGACGATGCCGCCCGCCAATATGCAACACACGGTTTACCCCTTCCCGCGGAATTGTCCGAACAGGAATCCCCGTTGGTTCGGATGCACGACCTGATGTTCCGGTCCAAGGCCATACAGCAGGAACAACCCGGACAGGCCGACGCCTACGAACGACAAGCGTTCGGCCTGCTCAGTGAAACCATCATCCGCACGGCGGCCGGACGGAAACGGGAACCCCGGCTCACGATCCATCCCGACCAGATCGTCTGGAGCCGTTGCCCGGTGCGTATCGATCTGGCCGGCGGATGGACGGATACTCCGCCGCAATGTTTTCTCGAAGGAGGCCATGTCGTCAACATCGCCATCGAACTGAACGGACAGCCGCCGATCCAGATTTATATCAAACCATGCAGGGAATTCCACATCGTTTTCCGCTCGATCGACCTCGGCAATGCAGAACGGGTTCGCACCTGGGAAGAGCTGCAACAATTCACGACGGTCGGTTCCCCGTTCTCCATCCCGAAAGCCGCCGTAGCGCTCGCCGGATTCCTGCCCCGGTTCTGCTCCCGGTCGTATTCCTCACTCGAAGCCCAACTCAAAGAGTTCGGTTCAGGATTCGAAGTCACGCTGCTTTCGGCCATTCCGGCCGGATCGGGACTGGGTACCAGCTCTATCCTCGCCGCGACGGTACTGGGCGCATTGAATGATTTTTGCGGGCTCGCCTGGGATAAAAACGACATTTGCCAGCAATCGCTTATCCTGGAGCAACTGCTCACCACCGGAGGCGGATGGCAGGATCAGTACGGCGGCGTCTTCCACGGCGTGAAATTGCTGCAAACAGTACCCGGAACAGGACAGACCCCGGCTATCCGGTGGACTCCGAACTTCCTCTTTTCCGATCCGGCCCACAAGGAGTGCCACCTGCTTTATTACACCGGCATCACCCGGGTGGCGAAAAACATCCTTGCGGACATCGTTCGGAATATGTTCCTGAACACCACGGAACAGCTCGATTTGCTGTACGCGATGAAACAACACGCCCTCGAAACTTTCGACGCGATCCAGGCGGGGGATTTCGACCGACTGGGACACCTGGTCGGAAAAACATGGGAGCAGAACAAACGACTCGACGCCGGAACCAATCCTCCGCAAGTCGATGCCATCATCGACCGGATCAAAGACTATATCCTCGGCTGTAAATTACCCGGAGCCGGCGGAGGGGGCTACCTCTACATGATTGCCAAAGACCCCGGGGCCGCACGGCGGATCCGCGAAATCCTGACCCGGAACCCGCCGAACGACAAGGCCCGGTTCGTCGAGATGGTCATCTCGACGACGGGACTGCAAACCAGCAGATCGTAACACAGCCGACCCTACGGTCCGAACCCACACATGTATTTCGCAGCAAAGAGGCAGCCTTCGGCTGCCTCTTTGCTGTCTTAAGGTGCTTCCTCTTGGTCCGTCCACAGCACGTCCAAATTGTGCATTGCCGACCGATAGAACATCTCGGATCGATACATCGGAGGGTTTTCACATCCGACCAACTCCTTCTGAAACGCATATCGTGGTGGCGAATCGCCAATTTTTAATATCTTTACCAAAGAAAAACCATATTTTCCCACGCATGATCATACGCAGCAAAGCCCCGTTGCGGTTGGGACTGGCCGGAGGAGGCAGCGATGTATCCCCTTACAGCGACCTCTACGGGGGCCTGATCCTCAACGCCACGATTAACCTCTATGCATATTGCACGATCGAAGAGACCGACAACGGCCGGATCGAGATCGAAGCGACCGATATCCGGCAACGCCAGGTATTCGATTCGGCTCCGCAGTTGCCGATCGACGGCGTCGTCGACCTGCACAAGGGCGTTTACAACCGGATCATGCGTGATTACGCCCCCGGCAGGCTGTCGTTCAGAATCACCACCTACTCCGATGCCGCACCGGGAAGCGGGCTGGGCTCGTCGTCTACCATGGTCGTGGCGATCCTCAAGGCTTTCTCCGAATGGCTCCACCTGCCCGTAGGAGATTATGAAATCGCAAGACTGGCTTATGACATCGAGCGAAACGACCTGAAGCTGAGCGGAGGCAAGCAGGATCAATATGCAGCCGCCTTCGGCGGGTTCAACTTCATGGAGTTCCTTCCGGACAACCATGTAATCGTCAACCCACTGCGCATCAAGCGGTGGATCGTCGACGAACTGGAAGCGAATATTTTGCTCTATTATACGGGGGCTTCCCGTTCATCGGCCGCAATCATCGACGAGCAGAAAGTCAACACGACGCAGGGAAACCGGCAAGCCGTCGAAGCGATGCACCGTATCAAACAGAGCGCGTTAGACATGAAAGGTGCGCTGCTGACCGGCGACATCGGGCACTTTACCGAAATCCTCGGCAACGCCTGGGAAGACAAGAAAAAAATGGCCGCATCGATTACCAATCCCCAAATCGAAAAAGTATTCCGGGTCGCACTCGAAGCCGGAGCCACGACCGGAAAGGTCTCGGGCGCAGGCGGCGGGGGCTTCATCATGTTTGCCGTTGAACCGACCAAACGGGTGCAGGTAGTCCGCGCACTCAACCGATTGGAGGGACGCGTCGTCGAATTCCAGTTCACCGAAGGAGGAACGCACGGTTGGAAAATTTTCAACAAATAGGCAAATAATAATCAGTAATCATTTTGGAACAGCAACCTTTACGTTATCCCCGGCCCGAGCATAAACCCGGCCCTGCAGGTCTGGATGCGATTATTCTGGCCGGGGGGCTGGGCACAAGGCTGCGAAGCGTCGTGCAGGACCTGCCCAAATGCATGGCCCCGGTGGGCGGACACCCATTCCTGTACTACCTACTGGAATACTTGAAAAAACAAGGCGTCCGGCGTGTCATCCTGTCACTGGGCTATCTGCACGAAACCGTCGAGGAGTGGATTGCCAAAACCCCGGCCCTTTCCGGATTCGAATTCGTCTACTCGGTCGAAAGCGAACCGCTGGGCACCGGAGGCGCGGTCAAGCAGGCCCTGGCACAGGCCACTGGAAACGAAGTCCTGATTCTCAACGGCGATACGCTGTTCGACGCGGATATCGAAGCGCTGGTAGCCGCCCACCGCCAACGGGGGGCTGCACTGAGCATGGCACTCAAACCGATGGAGCATTTCGACCGGTACGGGACCGTTACGACCGATGGAGAGGGGCGCGTTACGGCTTTTCACGAAAAACGCTTCTGCACCCAAGGAACGATCAACGGTGGAGTCTACATACTCCAAACGCACAACTCGCTTTTCGACGGAACGCCCGCACGATTCTCCTTCGAAACGGAGATTCTCGAAAAACAGGTCGGCAAGGGGAACCTGTTCGGTTTTCCCGACAACGGTTATTTTATCGATATCGGTATTCCATCCGACTACGCCAAGGCCGAAACCGACTTTAAAAACATGTTCGATGGCACAACTCGGTAACCGCACATACGACACGCTTTTCCTGGACCGTGACGGGATTATCAACAGGCTCAGGCCCGGCGACTACGTCAAAAGCTGGGACGAATTCGAATTTCTGCCCGGAGCCCTGAACGCGCTGACCAAATGCAACGCGATGTTCCGCCGCATCCTGGTCGTCACGAACCAGCGGGGAGTCGGCAAGGGCCTCATGACCCGGCAGGCACTGGATGAAATTCACCGCCGGATGCTCCAAACGATCGCTGCACACGGAGGCCGTATCGACAAAATCTACTGCTGTACCGGACTGTCCGAGAACGATCCGTGCCGCAAGCCCAATATCGGGATGGCCTTACAAGCGCAAAAGGAGTTTCCGGAGATCGATTTTGCATCGGCGCTTATGGTGGGCGACACTTCCTCCGACCTGCTGTTCGGCCGGAACGCAGGCATGCACACCGTCCTGATCGGAGAAGACGACCCGCAGGCTGACTACATTTCGCTGCACCAATTCTCGGCATCCCTGTTATAAACCGCTCAAGTATTGAAGCCATACAAAGATCCATCATCCAAAAGTCCGGCGGCCGGACGTTCTCCGATAACAAAACTCCCTGTTACAATAAAATGTAACGGGGAGTTTTGTTTACCGGGATACAGGCACCGCCATGAAACCCAGAATACCAACCCTCTGAACCTCAAATTCACCCCAAACCGTTAACCCTAATAGCCCACAGCAAACAATTACCGGAAACAAAGTCCGCGAACCGGGCACAACGATTCTTGGCAGACTTTATGCGGATTCCGAATTAAAGATGAACAGTTGAAACAATTCGATCCCCTCACGGTGAAACACTTGCCGCCAATGACAGATAAATTACCAAGTATCACCATCAATCCCTTATTAATCCACGATTATGAATCGGGAAACAACTCGCTATTCCTACCCGTGCAGCCGCCACACGGGATTGCAACGGCAATCGGGACGGCTGCCGCCCGGAACCGCATCATCCGCGGCAATCAACGTCCGGGCCCCGGCCACGAGCGTTGGTCGCGAAAGCCACCAAAAAAGCCGCTAAATAAGAGAAAAACGGAAAGCCTCCGTCCATCAGTGGAAACCCGATCTCTCGGGGACGGTATGGACAAGTACTCTGCTGCGTCCGGCAACATGTACCGCAACAGCACCCGGTTGTGATTTTCGTATTTCACAAACAGGAGGTTAGACAGGACTGCAAAACGACGCTTCCCGTCAAACCGCCGGTTTCAGATCCGAAATCAGTAGGCTGCCGAGAGTCAAAGTTGCCGATTTACGAACCGGAGGAATAAAACGGATTACCTATTTTTGTATTGGTTATGATGGTCACAGAAATAATACAGACCTGAAATAGCAGCAAAAAGACAAAACCATCAAAACAAAGAGAAGAGGATACCTACATCCCAATTATAGAAGTAAATATCAAATAAACCTACAATCAATCCGAGTAACCACAATCCCTTATTCCGAAGGTAAAAACCATGAAGCTGGTCACGGCGCAACAAGACCATGTTAACAGTTGGGCCCGGATTGCCGAACGGGTTTGTTGGGAAGATTGATGATTAATCGGCAATCCGGATTCAAAACGGCCTCACCTTCGGGATGAGGCCGTTTCTTTTTGCAGGCTCAACTCTCCCCTGTTTAGAACGGAATTTCTTCTGTTCACGTAGACTCTGCAAAAAATCTCCCTTAAAAAAGCGCCTTCATCCTCTCCCCAAAATTTTTGTTCCGGGATTGATAATCAGTCCCGTTATAACATGTTCAGGTGCATTAATGGTGCATAAGGACGCGTTGCGAGCATATACCGCACACTGCCGGTTACCGTCGTTTCGTTAGGTAAATGGCTTCATATGCGCCAATTTAGCCGCGTGAACAATAAAAACTATGTATCTATGGTTATCGCTTATTTAAGAATCAGCACTGGCAAACAACACATTGCAAACCAGCAGGATGAGATCATGCGATTCGCCCTATCCAAAGACCTCGAGATCCACAAATGGGTTACCGAAGTGGTCAGCGGAAAGAAAGCGAAGAAAGAGCGCAAATTGGGCAAGACTTTACGCCGCCTCAAACAGGGTGACATCCTTATTGTTACCGAACTGTCGCGACTGAGTCGTACACTGACTGAAATCATGTCTATCGTCGGAGAATGTCTCGAACGTAAAATCACGATTTACAGTACGAAAGACGGTTATGCATTCGACGACAGTATTAACAGCAAGGTACTTTGCTTTGCATTCGGCCTGGTAGCGGAGATCGAGCGCAACCTCATCTCCATGCGAACCAAAGAGGCTCTCGCACTCCGCCGTGCCGAAGGCATCCAACTCGGACGCCGCAAAGGAAGTTGTACGAAACTGCAAATCCTGATCGACAACCGTAACGATGTGATCAAAAAACTCAAATACGGACAGTCGATCATCAGGATTTGCCGTGACTACGGCGTTTCCCGCGATACATTCAACAAATTCCGGAATCGTTATGCCTCGGTTCAGGAACTGATCGCGAAACGACAACAACTGGCGAGTTGAGTCGGGTTACCGGAAGCTGACGTCCATTTATAAAAACGTATAATTTACATGAATAAAGTTTTACACACGGACAAAGCAAAGTAGCAAGCCTGTAATCTCATTTTCTGTATTTCCCCGGAAGTATCCGCAATGCGGGTCTCCGGGGATTTTTCCATCAGCTGAACGAGAGCACATACACGCCGTAACGGTACAAGGTTTGCTTCTTTTTTAACCATAACCTTATTGACGTAAACCTCTACGGTATTGCTTTACACCGCCACGATCCCATGAGACTTTGGTCTATCCATCCTGCCTATCTGGACCCGGCAGGCCTTACGGCCTGCTGGCGCGAAGGCCTGCTGGCCCGAAAAGTATTGCTGAACCAAACCACAGGCTACCGCAACCACCCGCAACTGGCACGCTTCCGCCACTGCACCAATCCGTCAGCCGCCATCGACACATACCTGCACGGCATCTGCGACGAAGCGCACCGAAGGGGCTACCGCTTCGACAGGAACAAACTGGGAACCGACGACCCGGCACTACAAATAACGGTCACAGACGGACAACTCGCTTACGAATTGGAACACTTACGCCATAAATTGCTTCGGCGCAGTCCTGAAACCGCATTGCTACTGCCCGGCGCGGAACCAGACGGGGAAACGGGTACAACGGAAAGATGCGACCCGGGACCGGAAAAACAGATTACCATCCGACCGCACCCTCTGTTTTCGGTCACATCGGGACCTGTCGAACCCTGGGAGAAGATCAAATAAACGGCAATTCACAGAGCGCCCCTTCTCCTGCAGCCCAAACCTCATTCACCGATCATAAAATCCAAATCAGGCAAAGATCCGCCGGGATAGACTTCACTTGTGTTTGTATGCCGACGGCGAGATGCCGGTATGGTGTTTGAAGTATTTACCGAAGAAAGACTGCGTGGAAAAATTCAGTTCATAGGCGATCTCCTGAATGCTGAGGCCGGAATACCGCAACAACGCTTTGGCTTCCAGAATGACGTATTGATCGATCCATTCGGCGGCAGACTTGCCGCTGACCTCTTTGATGACCGAGGAGAGATATTTGGGTGTAATGTGCAACCGCTCGGCATAAAAGCCCATGCTTCGTTCCTGTTTATGATACTGCGTGAGCAATTCCATAAACCGCTCGAAAAACTCCTCACGGCGACCGCGGCGAAAACTGACTTCCGGCACCCTGTTCTGATGGATTGCCAGTATTTTGTAGAACATCGCCTCGAGCAGCCGTTGGATAATGGCAGGCCGGTGAATATCGTCCGAAGAGCGCAGTACGCAACGGATCGTCTCGTAGAACATGTTCAGCAAGGAATGTTCCTCTTCGGTAATGTGTATCGCAGGATTATCTTTCAGGTGCATAAAGATCGGAATAGCCTGCTTCAGGTCGATATGCATCTCTTGGATGAACTGCGAAGAAAGTACGATCGCACTCGCTTCGAAATCGTCACTTTGCGACCAGAACTGCAACAGGTGCTCGCGATGGAAAACCGCGAGCATCCCCTCTTCGATCCGGTGAGGCATCAGGTTGACACTGCCGTTCAGCCACCCCTTGCGGCAGATGAGCAGCACGACACCGTCCATCCGGTGCGGATGCTGAAACAACTTGGCATTGTAATTGACCCGCTCGCCGATAAACAACCGGTCGTCGAACAGGTTACCGGATTTTTCGTCACTCTTGCTGCAATGAAACAAGTCTGCAAGCGAATAGATGCCAGGGGTGGAAAATGTGTCCATTTTTACCATTTCTATCTTTTTTCACCTTCAAATATAGGGTAAATATGTTCCTTATCACAAGAAAACAGACATTTAGAACAAAAAATCAGGACAGCAAGACTTTAACCTGAACCACCGGAGCGTGACCTTTGCAACAAATCCAGCCCATGCTACGAATTTTTCTTCTCTTTTTGCTGGTTGCCCATGCAACCATCCTACCCGGCAAGGCCATCGGCCAGGAACGGCAAACGCGCCATGCCCGGCTCGCACAGCTGCCCGACAGCGACAGCGTACGCCGCGAGATCGACCGGGAGCCCCCGTTCGGGATCTACAAAGACAACTATTTCGTAACGGGAAGCAGCTTTTCGCACGGTGGTCCGAACAAATACAATTCAGACGCGAAGTTCCAGATCAGCCTGCGCTACCGCCTGATCCAGGGCGTATTGCCCTATAACACCTACCTTTTTCTGACTTACACGCAAAAGTCGTTTTGGGAGATTTACCGCAAATCGAAGCCATTTTCGGACAATAACTACAACCCGACCCTGGGGCTGGGCAACCTGCTGCGGAAAAATGGGAAAGCGGTGGGGTTGGTGATGCTGCAATACGAACACGAATCGAACGGACGAGACAGCATCTGGTCGCGCAGTTGGAACCGGATCAGCCTGCTGGGACAAATCTTCTTCAGCCGCAACTGGTCGATGGAAGTGAAACTATGGGCGCCGTTTTCGCTGGACGATCCCAACCGCGACATCGTTTATTACAACGGCTACGGGCTCGTGGCAGCCAATTACAAAAGCGACAACGAGCGGCTCTGGTTGTCGGCGTGCATTACCAAACGCGGCGGATGGAACCTCAACGCAAACACTGAACTCGAGGTAGCCTGGCGCGCCATCCGTAAATGCAACCTCTACCTGACGCTGCAATACTACAACGGCTACGGCGAAGGCCTACTCGCCTACAACCAGTTTCACAACTACCTTCGCATCGGGTTCGTCATCAAACCGCGCCATGTAAGCATCTTCTGAACCGATGCTTCACTATTTTCAAGGTGGATTTTACTCTTCTTTGGGTTCGAATGCACTGCCCGGCATGCCGCAGACGGGACAAACATAATCCGGTGCCTCGCCGCTCATATCTCCTCTGTGCAGATAACCGCAGACCGGACAGACGTAATCCGCCTTTCCTGCCTGCGAAACAGGAGCATCCTTCGGCGCAGCGGCAGGTGGCGCAACAGGCGCAGCAACTGCGGGTTGCGCCTTTGCAACGGATGCCGGCGAACTTACCTCCGGCACAACCGAATCCTCCTCGGCCCGGGAGGTTGGAGCATTCTTGGGAGCACGCCCCTTAACCACTTTATGGTAATATTCGTACGTCATCGGATGCGCATCCGGTTCGCCGGGCAACGTATCGAGCAACCGGGCGAAAACGACCTCATGGGTACCGCAATCGACCGTATGCAACACTTCACAAACCAATCGCCCGGCAAAACATCCTTTCACCAAAGGGACGCCCCGCAGGGAGTCATAACCGTAAGCGGCGTATTTATCGCAGTCACGGCTGCACTGGAACCCGAAAATAGGGATAATACTACGATCGGTCCGCTCGGCAATAACCGACAGTCCGAAACGGCGCGTGCGTTTCACGGCCCTGAGGGTATAATTGTTTTTATTGAGCGACACCGCCAAAACCGGTTCGTCACTGGTAATCTGAATACAAGTGTTGATAATACACCCAACGGGCCTTCCGGCGTCGCTGGCACCGACCACATACATGCCGTAAGAGAGGCCGTACAGTACCGATTTATCCATTTTGTCAAAGGGTTAGCAGGAATGTCGCGTGAAGGTAGGCAAAAATAGCGGCAGATACAAACACAAAGCAGGGAAAGCACAGCCTTCCCCGCAAACGACGAATTCTACAAATTTCTTCGTAAAACAAACCTACCAAGGTACTTCAATCGTGCTACCTTTTACAATATTGGGATATGAACTGAACAAATCAATGGAAGCCCCGCCGGCGTACTCCGTTCCTTCGATTCTCCCGGACGAAGATCGTCCGCTTTCGATTAAATGAAGCGTATGATATGGATGGCTCTGGGAGACGTAGGAAAACTGGAGAGAATTCTGCAAATTGGCTTGAGCATTGTACACTCCGTCAACCTGTGTAGCGATCACTTCAGTTCCCATTTTCGAAATCACCAGACAAATGTAGATGGTACGAGGTTCAATCTCAGCATCACTTCCATTAGAACATTGGATGTCAACACAATAACCAGTCCAAGATAAAAACAGAAAAGCAAGCATTACGAATAACTTCTTCATAATAACAAAAATTTAAGGGATTAAACATTGGATAAAAAATCAGATGTTTCACATCAATGCAAAAAGTGATACGAACGTACAATTCCGAATTCCGCAAAGGGAATAATAATACTGAAAGGCATCAACACCGGGTATACACCGACCCAAGATAAAACCGGGAAGGATGATTAATGTCCTTCCCGGTTTATTTCGACACCTCCGGCAGGTTCAGAACCACCCGCCGAATGACATACACCCCGATTACAGGTTAATCTCGCTTCCTTTCACGTAAACGTATTGAGAATCTTGTGAAGGACGGAGCATTTCAATATCCGCTCCGTAAGTATAATTCGAGCCTTCGATCCGTCCTGATGAAGAGCTTCCTTGCGGAATGTAGTACACGTAACCTGTCTGATGGCTTTCCGAACTGTAATCGAACGAAACTTCACTCGCAACCGCAACCTGCGCATTGTAATCCCCGTTGACCCGCGTAGCGATCACCTCGGTTCCGGAGCTCGAAGTAACCACACAAATGTAAACCGTTTGTTGCTGGGCATCCGCATTAACTTCGGAGCCGGCCTGACCGTTTGCACAATAACCTGCCACCGCCAGTGAAAGGAATGTGAACATCATCCATAATTTTTTCATGGTAGAAAAATTTAAATGGTTAATAATAATGAAGTGAATGATTCGGCGGCCGGAATCAGGAGAGCTTCCTCCTGGCCTTCCGGAAATAAAAATAGCAAAACAATCCTCATTTTATACTACTAATTTACAATGACATGCAAATAAATATTTTGCAAAACGACGAAGATGCCTTTTTAAAACACCATCCGGAGGCCATAAAAAAACCGGCGACCTCAGCCGCCGGCGATACAATATACATTGCAAACAAAAATTTGTTCTGAAAAAATTTTAAAAACCCGGAAAATACTCTGTTTGGCCACACCTGTTATTCCACCCACGGATCGGAAATCGGGTCAAAAGTCCTACGGAGCCAAACCCGGTAACGTACCGCAGGATGCCAGGTATTCCCTGCAGAAGCGAAATCGCACAGCGGTACCTGCACAATTCCGGCAGCGCGCCCTTCGGTATCGGTCCCGAGTTTCATCGGGGCCGAAAAAGCCATCCAAACTCCTGCGGGTTTATCGGTAACAGGCATCAATTCCACATATCCGCCACTCGTTTGCACGACGCAGGTTTCATCGACAAATCCCTCGCCCAGGCGCGTGTCACGGGCGAGAACCACCGGACCGCGTTCGATTGCCTGATAGCCGTTCAGCTCCGTCAACCGCCCGCGCATATCGAAATTCAGCGCGATCTTATCGCCCTCTTTCCAAGTCCGGGACACGGTCAGATAACTGCCGGGGCGCACATCGGCCACCGCCTGGCCATTGACCGTCACCATCGTTATCTTGCTCCAGGCCGGAATACGCACCGCAACGGCGAATTCACGGCTCTTGCGGGGATTGACAGTCAATTCGACACTGCCCTGCTCGGGATAGTTGGTCTGCTGGCGCAAAATCACCTCTCCCCCCGCAAGCGGCACTTTCGAGACAGACTCCCCGTAAAGATTCACGAACAACGTATCGGCCGCACAGGTAGCCATCAGTTCGAGAATCATCGCAAAAGCACGCGGGCCGTTCATGTTGCAACAATTCACATGCATTCCGCACTGCGGCCCGCCAGGCGAACGCACCCCCTCAAGCGGGCTGTATTTCGCAATTTGGGAACCGTCGCCTTTCAATGCGGCCAGCAAAGCGTTATAGACCGTCCGCTCGATCTGGTCGGCATAAAGCGGATCATGAGTCAATTCCAACAGGTGCCCGCACAATTGCATCCAGGTCATCGTCACACAGGTCTCCATCATGCTGTAGGCCGGTGTCGTCTGCATCCGGCGGCCATGATAGAAACATTCGCCGGCACTACCCGAACCGGCGATATTGATCTCTTCATCAATAATGTTCCGCACACTCTTTTCGGCAGCCTTCAGGTAATCGGCATTGCGGGTGAGCGCATAAAGCCCCAGCAATCCATCGTAGCACGACATCATCTCATAGGCTTTCTGACCGTTTTCCCACGACCACCACGCCTGTGCCGACCCGTGACTCGGGAAACGTTCCGCCACCGGCACATCCGCAAGCGCTTTCGACACCAACTGCGGACCGTCGGGAGTCTCCCATTCGGAAACGATATATTTCGCAAAATCGAGGTAACGGCTGTCCATCGTGCGATTATAGAGCATCACCATCGGCACGAGTACCGAACTGGGCGGCATTCCCCGGTAATATCCGGCACGAACGATACTCTTCTGCGCGGGAATTTGGGTCAGCAGGTGGTCGGCAAGCTTCACGGCCCCTTCAAGGCTCTTTTTGTCACCGGTAAGATCATAATAGGCAAGCAGGCCGAGCATGGTGTATTTACGCCCCCAGACATCCCAGCCCCCGAGTTGTGCGTCCGGAGCATAGTTACCGATATAACCGTCCGGCGACTGTGTGGCGAGGATCGCCTGTACGCCGCGCGTAATCTTGGCCAACAGCTCCGGATCCCGGTTGTAACGGTAAGAACCGACAGCCCCAAGCGTCCATTTTCCCCAGAATTCACTCTGCCAAAGCTCCTTTTCGTCCCGCTGCTTAAAAGGTGCGACGAGCGACAGTTCGTCCTCGCTCATCACCCGCTGGCGAATGCAGGCGTTCATACGCTCGCCCAACCGGCCTTCGAGTTGGGTTTGTACCGCAGCAGGCAGCGGAGCCGGTTTGGCTTTCGGGGCCCGTTTGGGAGCGGCTTCAACGGTCAGAGTTGCGCCTGACAACAGGCAACAGAGAATCAATTTAAATCGTATCATATCAGGGTTAGTTTACGGACATTCATCGACAACCGTGTGCCGGAGTGCTAAGATAAACAAAATCCCATAACAGGAAGAAACGGACACGACAAAATTAGGGCTCGCCCGCAACGAATATACATGCACTCGACCATAGCCGACAAATGCAACGATTGCCGGACGGATGCCGGTAGGACATCCGGACCAGACATCACATTATCGAATTTTCACTATTTTTAACGAAGAAAATAAGCCGCTTCGCCAAGGAAAGCGCATAACAAGGAAATATACAAACAGACCTGAAACGCTCCTACACCGACAGAAAAGAGTAATTCGTCAAAAAGCGATTTACTTCGACCCGGCAGTATAAAATTAAACACTCACCATGGAACGCAGACAAAAAGTACTCGACTACCTCGACCGAACCGGAATCCCATACGAATATTACGAACACCCCGAAACCCCTACCATCGAAATCGCACGGCAATACTGGCACGACGACGGTTCTAAACACTGCAAGAACCTCTTCTTCCGCAACCACAAGGGTAACCGCCACTACCTGGTCGTATTCGATTGCGACCGGCAGTTGGCCATCCACGACCTCGAGCACCGGCTCCGGCAAGGGAAGCTTTCATTCGCTTCCGAACAGCGCATGGAACGCTATCTCGGACTGCGCCCCGGTTCGGTATCACCTTTCGGGCTAATCAACGACCTGGAAAACCACGTCCACCTATTCCTCGACCAGACACTCCACGACCAACCCGCATTGAGTTTTCATCCCAACGACAATACCGCCACTGTCGTGATTCGTCACGGAGCATTCCTGCAATTTCTGGAAAGTTGCGGCAACAGTTACGAATTTATCGAACTATACTGAACCTCGGAGATACATTTTCTCCATTTGCACTCTCCCGACAGAATGGGAGCAATCAAAGATCAAACACACATTCGGATTCTCCTTTGCCAAAGAAAATATACGAACACAAAAAGCCTCCGACTACGGAGGCTTTTATCTGACATTTCATTTGATATTTTCGTAGCGAGACCGGGACTTGAACCCGGGACCTCAGGATTATGAATCATGCGCTCTAACCAGCTGAGCTATCTCGCCATCCCTAAAACCGAGTGCAAAAGTAATCATTTTTTCCATCCATGCAAACCTTTACGGCAAGAAAAAAGCGATTTAACCGTAAAATCGGGACTCAACCCGATCTACGTTACATCTCACAAGGAGATGAATTCCCCGGCAAAAAAAGAACCCTGCATCGCCTCAACGATACAGGGTCCCTAATGGTTCCGGGGAATCAAATGACTGCAACCCGGGGCGTCTCGGTTATTTTACCTCGATTTCCTTTTCCTTCGGCTTTTCAGCTTCGGCACTATTCTTAGGAATCGAAATATTCAGGACACCATCCTCGACACAGGCAGCAATCTTATCCTTTTCCACATTATCGGGCAGCAACAGTGTCTGCTGGTACTTGGAATACGAAAATTCGCGGCGCAGGTAGCGTCCGTCTTTTTTCTCCTCGCTCTGTTCCTGTTTCTTTTCCATAGTCACCACCAACTGGTTCTCATCGTTGACCCGGATCTTGAAATCATCCTTCGTCAGCCCCGGAGCTGCCAGTTCGACCTTATACTCTTTATCGGTTTCGAGAATGTTGATAGCCGGTGCGGCCGAATTACTCTTTTCCATCCATTCATTACCGAAAAAGTCATTAAAAATACCCGGTAACCAGTTCTGAGATTTTTTCGTCGGTAACATAATCTTGTCCTCCTATATTTGGTTAAGTTTTGCGTTTTCATGCTCCGGATTCTTCCGGATTCACGGTGTAATTTTTCAAAACCTGTGCCAGATACTTGAACGGGACATACCGGCAAAAGGAGCGCCAAAATTACATTAGCAACTGACAACAAGACACTTATACTGAAATTTTGTCACTAATCCAGACACGCGCAACTCCAAAAGAAATTGCTACGGATTGGCTTTCCGGTTGAACTGCTTATCTTTGTGACGAAGAAAAAATCACAAAAAAGTCCGAATGGAAAAAATTTGTCCCCGCTGCGGCGCCCGTTTCGAGTGCCGGCATGATTCGATCGAATCGTGCCACTGTACATCGGTGCGCCTTTCGGACGAGCAACGCGACTATATCGCACGTAATTACAGCGGCTGTCTTTGCCATCACTGTCTGGAGAATATAACAACCGAACCGCATCCGGTTTCGGTACGGGAACTTGCCAACTTTCTGCTCGACCTCTCACGCACCCTGATGGGAGCGGGCGCTCATACCTCCCGCGTGGTACGTAACGTGACACGTATTGCCGAATCGTTCGGCTACAAAGTCGACATGACCATTTTCCAGATGCATATCACCATGACGATCCGCCATGCCGGGGACGATACCATCCGGCGTACGTCAGTCGGCAAGATCGGGCCTGCGGCATTCAATTTCGACATTATTTCACAAATCAGTTCCCTGAGTTGGGAAGCGCACGACGAACACCTCTCGTTCCGGGAACTGACCGAGAAATACGAGCGAATCATCCGGAAACCACGCATTTCAAGGTGGTGGGTACTCGTGCTGGTCACGGCGGCGAATGCCTGTTTCTGCCGCCTCTTCGGCGGGGATGTCCCTGCAATGGGACTCATCGCAGCAGCCACTTTCGTCGGTTTTTTCGTACGTCAGGAGATGAGCACACGCCATGCGAACCACATGGCCATTTTCTTGATCTGCTCCTTCATCGCATCCCTGATCGCCTCTGCCGGCTTCCGGTTTCATCTCGGCACCACGCCGGAAACCGCCCTCGGTACGAGCGTACTGTTCCTGATTCCCGGCGTGCCGCTGATCAACTCGATCTTCGACCTGCTCGAAGGACATGTGCTGGTAGGAATCTCACGCGCAGTCAACGCGCTGATCCTGATCGTCTGCATTGCGCTCGGGCTTTCGGCCACGCTGTTAATCTTAGGACTCGACACACTATGAACTGGGATGTAATCGGACAACTTCTGGGAGACGGCCTGCTTGCCGCCGTCGCGGCGATCGGATTCGCCGTAATCTCGAACCCACCCCGCAAGGCCATCTTCATCTCGGCCCTGCTGGCTGCCGTAGGGCACGCTCTGCGTTTCTACCTGATCCGCTACACGCCGCTCGACATCGCAATGGCATCCTTGGTGGCGGCTTTCACCATCGGCATGTTCAGTATGCTGTTCGCCAAACTGATCCACTGTCCGGCCGTAATTTTCTCGTTTCCATCGTTGCTGCCGATGGTTCCAGGCATGTACGCTTACAAAACGGTCCTGGCCCTGATGCAATTCATCGGAGGGGGCGACGTGACACGCCAGAACGAACTGATGGTCGAATTCTTCCGTAACGGGCTCACCACGCTGTTCATCATGTTCGCATTGGTGATCGGCGTCGCATTGCCGGTATTCATCTTCCACAAGCAGTCGTTCATGATGACCCGACTGCTCAAAATCAAACAGAAGCCCCCGCAGCACGCCTGCAAACAATAAATCCCGCTCTTAAGAGCGGGATTTAAGTTTTCGCGGAATTCTTTTCGCGGACTATTCCTCCGCTACACATATTCGCCCTACAACCACTATTCGCCCCACAGCCGCGCCAGGTTCACCAAGGTCCGGCAGGCCCGCTCCATCGTATCGACCGAGCAGTATTCGAATTTACCGTGGAAATTCATTCCGCCCGTAAAAAGATTCGGGCAGGGCAATCCCATGTAAGAGAGCCGCGAACCGTCGGTACCTCCGCGGATAGGACGCACCACAGGCGTCACGCCCGTCAGTTTCATCGCCTCTTCGGCCTTTTCGACCACCTCTGGATGCGGCTCGACCATTTCACGCATGTTGTAGTACTGGTCTTTCAGCGTCAGCGTAATGACTCCTTCACCGTATTTCTCGGCCAACAGCTTCACGGCACTTTGCAGGTAAGCCTTTTTCGCCTCGAACTTTTCACGCGAGTGGTCGCGGATAATGTATTCCGAAGCAGCCTGCTCGACCGTCCCGTTAATGCCGACCAGATGATAGAAACCGTCATATTCTTCGGTATGTTCGGGACGTTGGGCGGCAGGCAACAGCGCGTTGATCTCGCAAACCACCTGAAGCGCATTGATCATCTTATCCTTGGCGTATCCGGGATGGATGTTGCGCCCCTGCACGGCGATCTTCGCGCTCGCGGCATTGAAATTTTCATACTCCAACTCCCCTTCGAAACCGCCGTCCACCGTATAGGCGAACTGCGCGCCGAAAGCCTCCACATCAAAGAAATCGACGCCCCGCCCTACCTCTTCGTCGGGCGTGAAACCGATCCGCAGTTTGCCGTGCGGAATTTCGGGATGGGCCATCAAGTATTCGACAGCCGTCATAATCTCGGCCACCCCCGCCTTATCATCGGCTCCCAACAGCGTCGTACCATCCGTGGTAATCAACGTATGTCCCTTGAAAAAGGCCAGTTCCGGAAAATCCGCCACACGCATCGTCAGCGTATCGTTTAACCGAATGTCATTGCCGTCGTAATCCTGCACAAATTGCGGTTTCACTCCGGCTCCCGCCATGTCAGGGCTCGTATCCACATGCGAAATCAATCCGATGACGGGTTTCCCCTCGTGCCCCGGTGTCGCCGGAACGGTACCTGTCACATAACCGTGCGGGTCGATCTCCGCATCGGAGAGTCCCAGTGCGAGCATCTCTTCGAGCAACAGGTTCAGCAGCGTTAACTGCTTGGCCGTCGAAGGGAATGTTTCGCTCTGCGGATCGCTCTGGGTATCGACGGACACGTAACGCAGGAACCGTTCCACCAGCCTCTCCCGACTAATCTTAATTTCCATTTTATTATGTCTTAATTAATTTCGTTTTAGCTACTTTACAACATTTGCGACCGGTTCGGCTTACTCGGCCTCGGGTTTGGCTCGCAGACTGTCCCAGATGAAATAACCGATAATGGCCACATACATTACCACGGCCAATATTTCGGCCCCGGAAGTGGCGTTCCACGACGAGGCGAACCAGTCGGCCCCGAAATACTTGAGCAGCGCACTCACCACGCCCATCAGCGCTCCGCCCGCGATAAAGCCCGACGCGATCAGTGTTCCGCGCTCGCGCCGCGCCTTTTTCCCGCGTTCACTGCCGCTGCGGCTGGCCACATACCAACTGATCAGGCCGCCGACCAGAAGCGGAGTATTGAGTTCCAGCGGAATGAACATTCCCAGCGCGAATGCCAGCGCCGGCACGCCGATCATCGTCAGAATCAGCGCCAGTGCAGCACCGGCCAGGTAGAGCATCCAAGGGGTGGCGCCGCCCTCCATCAGCGGCTTGATCACCGCAGCCATCGCATTGGCTTGCGGAGCGACCAGCGCCCCTTCGCCGACAAAGCCGTATGTTTTGTTCAGGATCATCATCACACCGGCCACTGTCGCCGCGGACACCGCCGTACCGAGGAACTTCCAGCCCTCCTGCTTCGCGGGGGTAGATCCGAGCCAGAAACCGATCTTCAGGTCGGTGATAAAACCTCCGGCCATCGCCAGGGCCGTACAAACCACCCCGCCGATAATCATCGCCGCAGTCATGCCGCCCGTTCCGGTCAGCCCGGCGCTCACCAGTACCAGAGAACTGAGAATCAGCGTCATCAAAGTCATACCCGAAACCGGATTGGTTCCGACGATGGCGATCGCATTGGCCGCCACGGTCGTGAACAGGAATGCGATGACAAAAACGATCAGGATCGCAATGCTCGCATGGAACCAATTATTCAGCACCCCGAACTGGAAAAATATAAAAGTAGTCAGCAGCGTAGCGATCAGCACCGTAAGGATCAGTTTCATCGGCAGGTCGCGTTGCGTACGCTCGGCCGTCTCGTCGGCTTCTTTTTTCCCTTTGAGTTCGCTGACGGCCAACCCCAGCGCCTGCCGGATAATCTTCGACGAACGGATAATACCTACGACGCCCGCCATGGCGATGCCGCCGATACCGATATGGCGCGCATAGTTACGGAAGATCTCTTCCGGGCTCATATCCCGCAGCAAGGTCGTCACACCTTCGCCCACAGCGATGGTCTGCCCGTCGGCAAAATGGCTGATAAAGGGAATCAGCACGAACCATACGGTGAACGATCCGGCGCAAATGATCGCGGCGTATTTCAGCCCCACGATGTAGCCGAGCCCCAGCACCGCCGCGCCGGTATTGACCTTGAACACCAGTTTGGTTTTGTCGGCCAACACCGTGCCCCACTGCATGATCCTCGTCGAAATCTCTTCGGTCCACCAACCGAACGTACTGACGACGAAGTCGTACAAGCCGCCGATCAGTCCGCTCACGGCCAACAGTTTGGCCTGATTACCCTTCTTTTCCCCCGAAACGAGCACTTCGGTAGTGGCTGTCGCCTCCGGAAAGGGATAGCGTCCCTGCATATCTTTGACAAAATATTTCCGGAACGGAATCAGCAGCACGATACCGAGCAGGCCGCCGAACAGCGACGAGAGGAAAATCTGGTAAAACTGCGCCTCCAGTCCCAGAATATAAAGCGCCGGCAGCGTGAAAATCGCCCCGGCGACGATAACGCCCGAAGTGGCGCCGATGGACTGGATGATGACATTTTGTCCCAGCATATTTTTACGGCCGGTAAGGTTACCCACGCCCACCGCGATGATGGCGATGGGGATAGCCGCTTCGAAGACCTGCCCGACCCGAAGGCCCAGGTAGGCGGCGGCGGCGGAAAAGACGATGGCCATCACAATACCGAACAGGACAGAATAAAGCGTGACCTCTTTCGGACGGCTCGCGGCCGGCATGACGGGATGATACTCTTCGCCGGGGCGCAATTCGCGGTATGCGTTGTCCGGCAGTGAATTGGACTGAATGTTTTCGGGTTGGGTGTTTTCGGATTGCATTTTTATCTGATCTGGTTATCTGTATTATATGCTTGATCGATGACCTGCGGACCGGGGAAAGCCACAAGCCGCCCCTGCCGCCGGCGGTGCCGGCTCGACAGTACCCGCACCGACCGGATAACTCTTATCGCAAGGCCTTTACGCGAGCAATACCGCCACGGTCCGGCAAAGCAACCCAAAGGTAGCCGATTTTAGCGAAAAGTGGAAAAATTCCGTTAAATTTGCCCCCCGAAACCGGGACGGGAAACACCCCGGACAAACCTGATCCGCCCATGTGGTTAGCCTTCGCCTTCCTTTCGGCCCTGTTACTGGGCTTCTACGACGTATTCAAAAAACAGTCGCTCGACGGGAATGCCGTCCTGCCGGTACTGCTGCTCAACACACTGTTTTCTTCGCTGATCTTCCTGCCGTTTATCCTGCTTTCGGCGTGGATGCCCGAACAGATGGCCGCCCATCCGCTGATTTACGTCCCCGCCGCAGGATGGGAAGTGCACCGCCTGATCCTGCTCAAATCGCTGATCGTACTCAGTTCATGGATGCTCGGCTATTTCGGTCTCAAACACCTGCCCATCACGATCGTGGGTCCCATCAATGCGACACGGCCGGTCATGGTGCTCGTTGGTGCGATGCTGATCTTCGGCGAACGGCTGAACCTCTGGCAGTGGATCGGCGTCATCCTCGCCGCCGTGTCGTTCCTGATGCTGAGCCGCTCGGGACGGAAGGAAGGTATCGACTTCAAACATAACCGCTGGATCTTCTGCATCGTACTCGCCGCATTGCTCGGGGCCGTCAGCGGCCTCTACGACAAATTCCTGATGCGGCGGCTCGACCCGATGCTCGTCCAATCGTGGTACAATCTCTACCAACTGGGAATCATGTCCGTCGTGCTGCCCGCCCTGTGGTGGCCGCATCGTGCCTCATCCCCATTCCATTGGCACTGGAGTATTCCGCTGATCTCGATCTTCCTGTCGGCAGCCGACTTCGCCTATTTTTATGCGCTGAGCCTCGACGGTTCGATGATTTCGGTCGTATCGATGGTGCGGCGGGGCAGCGTCATCGTCTCCTTCGCATTCGGAGCGATGCTGTTCCGCGAAAAAAATCTGCGCAGCAAAGCGGTCGACCTGGTGCTGGTGTTGATCGGCATGCTCTTCCTCTACTGGGGATCGAGATAGCCCGCGGCTGCCTATTTCCTGTGTCGGGATTCATTTCCCATTCGCACACACCTCCCGTTTAACGAAAGGAATATACTGCGCCCAGTCCCAAGCCGTCACGTCATGCTGCCCGGTACGCAGGTGGTAGCCCACGCGGTGCGCCAATGGTCGATCGGCCGGAGGCATCGTAAAGGTATCCAGCCCCCGGTACCCGTACAGCGCATACACTTCTCCGGCATGCGCCGCCGAAAGGAACTCTCCGCGCGGATCGGCCCACAGGTCTTCCGTCGCGCTGGCCACGTAGGCCGGACGCGGAGCCATCAGTGCGATCAATTCATGCTGGTCGACCGGTAAAGCCGCTTCGTTGTTGCGGTATTGCTGGAAATTCGGACAGAACCAGTATCCCACCGGTCCGCAAATCAGGTCCGCCGTCTCGCCGAATTCGCGGCGGAAAAGGGCCGCTCCCCCACAACCCGAATTGGTCGAAATCACCGCTGCGAACCGCCGATCCTGCGCCGCAGCCCACAAAGCAGTTTTGCCGAGCCGTGAATGTCCCGTAACGGTAACCCGCGAAGCATCCACTCCGGGTGCCTGTTCCAGATAGTCCATAATGCGGCTGAGCCCCCACGCCCAGGCCGAAATAGCGCCCCAACCGTCGGCCCGCTGCAACGTGTCGCCGAACAGGCGGATCACACTCCGATCCCGGTTACCCGTCCCATCGGGATAGATGTCGTTATAGCATGCGGTCACCAATCCGAAACCCTCGGACAGCAATGTATCGACCGGCCAGCTCCACGCATTACTCCCCCGGATCGCCTTGCTGCCGTCGTGATCGGTCACGCCGAAACGCTCGTTATTGCGGCACCAGGAGATAGTCGGCAGAATACCCGGATCGGCGTTTACCGTCTGATTCCCGTAAAAATTGTATGCCAGGAACACCGGCACCCCACGCTGGTTACCGCGATGTTCACCGGTCGCTTTATCTTTAGGCAGATAGATCAACACCAGCACATCCTGCCGATCGGCCGGCGAACGGCCTGTCGCCGGCCGGACAAAGCGGATGCGTACCTGACGGCGAATCGCACGCCCGTCGAGCGCCTCCTCTTCGGACAGCACGGTGTACTCCGTCGATAACGGCACTTCCGGTGCCGGCACATAACCATACATCTGCGACCGGAACAGCGGCAGGATCTCCCGGTCCCGGCGCGATTCCCACTCCCCGACAGAAGTCACGCGCCTGCCGTCGTTGCACACGAGCGGTTCAGGCAGCCTATAATGCGGCACTTTCGATTCATCATAGTTGGCCTTGTCCGCCTGCGCCGCGACACGGCCGGCACCCAGCAAAAGCGCACCGCCGGACAGCACTGCGCATATCCCGGCCTTCCGGATACGCAGCCTGCTGCACCATCCGCACTTCTTGATTGGTTTCATCTTCATCCGTTTTTAGGTCATCCGATTAGCTCGATAAAAATCTGCGATCGGGAAAATCCGCTCCGGACCTCGTCCTGCGAGGTTCGCCAAACGATCCGATATCAGGAGATGCCCGCCGGATAAAGATAGCAAAAAGTAAATTTTCGGAAAAACCGCCTCCCTGCACATGGACCTCAGGCCCTACCAGAATACGATATTAACGGCGATACCGAGTGTCGAAGAGGTACTGAAGTGCCTGACATTGGTCTGTTTGGAAGCCCCGTCGGCATTATAAGTGGTCACAGCCAGATTGGCCGGGGAAAAATTACAGTCGTAAAATATGCGGACCCCGAAATTACGTTCAACCAGATAAGTGAACGACAAGCCGGAACCGAAACCGAAATTGCCGGTTTCACCGAGGGCCACCATCGGCAGCCGCAATTCTCCGGGCGCCGACGACGATTCGGAAGAGGAGGTTTCAAAGTCCAGATTACCACTACGTCCCCAAGGCCGCTCCGCATTCCCCTGCACAATATTGCCATGCGCGACATGCCGGAGTGCGGCATCTCCAGGAGCAGAGGCGGTTTGCTGATCGTTGCTTTGTCCCACCACGGCATTGATTTCACTGCGGCACATATGATAATAGCCGACCAGCAGTTTCGTTCCCAGCAGCCAGCGGTTCGTTACCGGATAAGAGAAATAGGGCCCGGCCATGATCTGCGATATTTTGAGCGACGAAAGCTCGATCCGCTGCAAATTCGCGGCAAACCCGGGGTGAGCCTCGAAATACAGGTCGTTATCGATCGACATGGGGATACTGGCGCATGTAAACCTGCCGCCCACACCGATATAACGGTTCATGAACCAGGCCCCCTCGACGCCGACATTGGCACCGGTAGAGAAACGCAGATTCAGGTCGCCGACGGGCGCGATATGCCGGTTCGCCCAGCTGAAACCCGTATAGAGACCGAAAAAAGAGGATTTACGAGCGTAGTTGAATTTCGTATAATCCTGCTCGGGCCGGCGCAGTCCGCGATCCTTGTAGATCAGGTCGGCCAGAAAATACCCCAACTCGGTCGACAGGATGCCGATCCCGGCCCCCATCAGCACATCCGAGAGCCAGTGCTTGTTATTCATCTGGCGAGTCATGCCGATGCACGTCGCTATGGTGTACCCCCCGATACTGTACCACGGGCTCCTCGTAAGGCCGTATTCCTTATGCAGCATCGTCGCAGCCATAAAAGCCGTCACGGTATGCCCCGAAGGAAACGAATTGTTGCCCGAACCGTCGGGACGGGGCTGGTTCACGGTATATTTGAGGCCATTGACCATCAACGCCATCAATCCGGCGGAAAACGCGTCCGAAACCAACATCCTCCCCCACGAACTGCGGCTCTCCACGCCCGCGACTTTCAACCCGAACATCAGTGCCATGGGAGCGTATTGCAGGTAATCGTCGAAATCGTGGCGGAACGTAGGCATATAAGAGTTGCGCAGGTCGCAGAAATGGTTGCGCTCGCTATTGACGGCAATGCCGGCTACCATCAACGGCACGGCGATATAAGTCATTTTATAGGCCCGGGTAGTGGTCATGCGGTCGACCCCGGCACGGAACTTATCCCAACCGGTAAGCCTGATGGTCGTGTCGGGCCTCACGGTATCGATTTGCGAAACACCGGCCCAGGCTGCATGCTCCATCCTGTCCGCCATGCTGGAATCTTGGGCTGCCGAACCCGTCAAAGAAATATTCGCCACTCCGTTCCGCAACGTGTCCTGCACCGGGGTATCCGTCGTATCGCAGGCAACGCAAACGGAGAAACCGCCTGGCGCGGTTTCGGCGGTATCCAGCGCAGTCACACATTTTTTTGCCATCGTGTCAGAAATGACGGACGGCAAAGCACACACCGGAAAAATTCCGCGCAACAACATTACGGATACAGCTACGGCTAGCCGGCACAGAGCTGCGAATCGATATGTTTTCAAAAAATTACATTTGGGTTAATGTCCCAAAAGTACATTTTTTTGTTCTTTTTGATGCATCATGACAATATTTTTTGCATTCCGGGACAAAAATAAAATCCGATCCATGCAAATCGAAACATCAGGTATCCAGACAACGACCATCCCGCAAGCCCGGCACAGGTAAGCTCTAACGCTTGCTCAACCGGTACTCCTTGGGGGTCATGCCCACATGTTTTTTGAAATATTGCCCGAAGAAAGAGGGCGTAGGAAAATTGAGATAGTCGGCTACCTGCTGGACAGTCAGTTGTGAATTCTCGAGCAACGCCTGGGCATTGCGGATCACCGTGTGGATGATCCATTCGGTAGCGCTCTCACCCGAAGCCTGCTTGATGATCGACGAAAGGTATTTCGGCGTCAGGCACATTTGCTCGGCATAGAAATTCAGGCTACGCTGGGTGCGGTAATGGGTCGCCACCAGATAAAGGAACTTTTCGAACAGCTCTTCCTGCCGCCTGCGTGCTTTTTGGCGCAGCGGCTGCCCCCGGTGGCAAATCGCGCTGATTTCGTAAAACAGGGTGAGAATCAGGTGTTCGACAACTTCCCGGTGATAAGGATGTCCCGTGCGTTGCAATTTCTTTTTAATCAAATCGCACAGCTCCAGGAGTGTCTGCAAATCTCCGTCATGGAGTGCAAGGCAAGGATTGTCCCGGACCGTAAGATAGAACTGGAGACCGACCGAAGAGTCGATTTCCGCCACCCGGTCGGGTTTAAGGCCGAGTACATAACCGACGAAATCATCGCTGCGGCCGATGGGCTGTATCACCACCCCGGGCAGGATAATAAACATTTCCCCCTTATGCACCGTATAATGCTTCAGGTCGATGGATATCCGGACTTCACCGGCCAGACAAATGCAGAGGCCCATCCCCCGGATTTGATGCGGAGCGAGGGCCTCCATGGGCAAAGGATGATCCTGGGCGGTAGCGGTAAAAATTTTAAACAACGACTCTTCATCCTGGCCTTCGAACGGATCAAGTATTTTCGCAGCAGTCTCTTTCACGTTCACTTACAAAACGATTTCGACAAAACTAACGAAATAATTGCAAACCGATTGCCCTTATCCGACAAAAAATCGTGACTTTACAACACTTTTTTATCTTCGGCGGGTAATTCGTCAGGCAGGAATCCCAACCATTTTCCGGTTTTACCCATGTGTGAAACCGACACTGCCGCACCACGCCGCTTCCGTCCCCGGATCGGGCTACTGGGCTGTGCGAACAAATGCCGTTCAGAGCTTTTCCGCCTTATAACCAGCGTCCACGACGGCCGCAACGATTTTATCGTCCGGTTCGTCCGAAGTGACGGTCAATATCCGTTCAGGAGTCGTCAGGTCGATATCCCATTGTTGTCCCGGTATCATCTTATCCAGCTTCTCTCCTATGCGCGCGACACATCCGCCGCACTTCGCATTCGTTTTGAATTTACTCGTTTTCATAATTTACTCCTTTATTTTCAGGTTCACACCTTCGTTATTTTTTCAATATAATTTTATCCCCGGATGTTTTGATTGATCCTATCCGGAATGCTGTCCCGATAATTTTTGTCAACCCCTGCAGCCGCAATGCCGTTCATTCGCTATTTCCACCGGAGCCGCAGGCTGTTCAGCACCACCGACACCGAACTGAAAGCCATCGCAGCACTGGCCAACATCGGATTGAGCAAAATTCCCCATACCGGGTAGAGTACTCCGGCCGCGATCGGAATACCCACCACATTGTAAACAAACGCCCAGAAAAGATTCTGCCGGATGGCGCGTACCGTATCACGCGAAAGTTTATAAGCCCGCGGTACGAGCAGCAAATCGGAGTTCATCAGCGTCACCATCGCCACCTCCATGGCAATATCGGTGCCGCGCCCCATCGCGATGCTCACGTCGGCACGCGAAAGCGCCTGTGAATCGTTAATGCCGTCACCGACCATCGCCACCGTGCGCCCTTCAGCCTGCAACCGCCGGATAAATTGGTCCTTGTCCGCAGGGAGCACTTCGGCTTCATAACGTCCGATCCCCAATTCCGCCGCAATCGAAGCGGCCGTTTTGCGTCCGTCCCCGGTCAGCATGCAGATTTCCAACCCCAATGCCCGCAATTCGGACAATGCGGCAGGTGTCGTCGGCTTAATCCGGTCGCTGATTACAGCTACCGCCAACAACCGTGTACCGCTCCCGAAAAACACAGTGCTGCGCCCCTCCTGTTCATAGGAGGTAATTTGCCGCGAAAGTGCGTCATCCATTGCGGCTCCGTATGCGGCCAGCAGATTACGGCTGCCGATCCAGTAGGTTTTTCCCTCCTCCGACTCCACCCCGGAAACCGTATCCGAAACGGAACGTCCATCCGGAATCGTATCCGGACCGGAAACAGGATTCTCTCCCGCTGCGGGAATACCTTCCGGCTCCCTGAACCTAATTCCCTTTCCCGTCAGGCTTTCAAAGCCCGAGAGCGGACAGGCAGTCGCCCCCTGCCCCTCCAGGTAACGCACGACCGCCTCTCCCAACGGATGCTCCGAACGCAGTTCAGCGGAATAGAACAGGTCGCGCCAACGGTTTCTGAGCCGTTCGGTTCCGGGTGAGCGCCGGTCGTCGTCACGTACGGCGGATCCGGCCCCGCCGACATTGCCGACCTCCTGCCCGCTGTCCGAGCAGCCGGTCCACAGCCATCCCGTCACTTCGGGCCGCCCCTCGGTCAACGTGCCGGTCTTATCGAGCACTACCGTATCCACTTTGCACATCCTTTCGAGGGCGGCGGCATCCTTGATCAGGATCTGATGCTCGGCCCCCTTGCCGATTCCCACCATCAGGGCCGTAGGAGTCGCCAATCCCAATGCGCACGGACAGGCGATCACCAGCACGGAGACCATTGCCAACAACCCGTAGGTAAACGCTCCGCCGCCGCCGAAGACCAACCACAGGATGAAAGTCAACACCGCCAGTGCAATCACCGTCGGCACGAATACAGCCGCAATACGGTCGGCGATACGCTGTACCGGGGCTTTGCTGCCCTGTGCCTCCTGCACCATGCGGATGACCTGAGCGAGCAGCGTATCGCTACCCACTTTCGACGCCTCCAGCACGAATGCACCGCGCTGGTTGACCGTCCCGGCCAACACCGCGGCCCCCGGCTCCTTCTCCACCGGCAGCGGCTCGCCGGTAATCATGCTCTCATCGACAAACGAACCGCCCGAAACCACCGTCCCGTCGACCGGGATTTTCTCCCCGGGCCGCACGCTGATACGCTCTCCGGCCTGTAGCCGGGTTACGAGCACATCCTGTTCGGTACCGTCCTGCAACACGACCCGCGCGGTGCGGGGCTGGAGTCCCATCAGTTTGCGGATCGCCGACGAAGTATTTCCCTTGGCCCGTTCCTCGAGCAATTTACCAAGCAGCACGAATGCGACGATCATCCCGGCCGCTTCGTAATAAACATGCGGTTCGAGTCCTCTCGCCAGCCAGTATTGCGGGAACAGTGTATTGAAAAGGCTGAACAGGAAAGCAATCGAAGTGCTGAGGGCCACCAGCGTATCCATATTCGCGGTACGGTGATGCGCCTGCTTCCAGGCATTTACGAAGAAAATACGTCCGAACCACAACACCGGCACGCAAAGTCCCAGCATCAGCCACGCAGCCCAGCCATCGTGCATAAAAACCATGCCGGCCACCATCAGCGGCAATGCAAAAATCCATGCTCCGACCGCATCGCGGCGCAAAGCGCGGTAATGAGACTGCTGGGCCTGTTGCTGCTCTTCAGCCGCATGGTCTTCGTCGATAATCAGATCGTACCCGATCGAGCGCACCGCTTCCTGCAACCGCCCGGGAGTCACCTGCACCGGATCGTACTCCACGTTCAGCAGGTTCGATGCAAAATTTACCGAGGCCGCCTCCACGCCGGGAATGCTCCGCACCATGCTTTCGACGCTCATTGCACACGATGCGCAACTCAACTCCAATACCGGAAAATTCTTTTTGACCGTTGCCATTTTATTCCTTCTATCTCTACTTTTTATTTTACTCTCTGCTTCACGAATTAAGTACCGGACCATCCGGATTATCCGCCGGGGACACGGATCCCGGCAACTCCGGCCATATCCCGGAAACACCTCCGCACCGACCCGTACGGACTGCACAAATAATACCCAAAGTTAAGCTTTTGGAAATAAAATCCTACCTTTGTCCCCCGGCAGCGCTCACGGAATACACTACGGATATAACCCGAACTGAACCGCACCGCACCGAACTGAAACCGAAGTCAAGTCACCCCCTTCATAAATAAACAACGATCGGCCCCGGCATGACCTTGCGGCCAACCGCAATCCACAGGTGCCGGAAATATACAAACCCGTCCCGCAACACCCCGCATGAAAGCTTACAGCAACCGGCATATCTGGCAAATCACCTACCCGATCCTCATCAGCCTGCTGATGGAGAATATGATCGGGCTGACCGACACGGCTTTCCTGGGACGTGTGGGAGAGGTGGAACTGGGCGCATCGGCCCTGGCCGGCGTTTATTACATGGCCATCTTCATGCTCGGCTTCGGATTCAGTATCGGCGTGCAAATCCTGATCGCCCGGCGTAACGGCGAAGGCCGCCTGCGCGAGATCGGACCGATTTTCCAGCAAGGACTGCTCTTTTTGCTGTTTTTTGCCGCGGTGATGTTCTTCGTTTCGAAAAGTTTCACGCCGCTGCTGCTGCGCAGACTAATCGATTCGGATGCCGTTTACACCGCTGCGATCAGCTATCTCGACTGGCGCATCTACGGCTTCTTCTTCTCGTTCGCGGCCGTCCTGTTCCGCGCCTTTTACGTCGGCACGACCAACACCCGTATCCTTACCGCGAACTCGGTCGTAATGGTACTCACGAATGTCGTTCTGAACTACATCCTGATCTTCGGCAAGTTGGGTTGTCCTGCACTCGGCATCGCCGGTGCGGCGATCGCTTCGTCGGCAGCGGAATTGGTTTCATTGCTTTTTTTCGCTATCTACACCCGCCTGAAAGGCAATCCGCGCCGTTACAGGCTGTTCCGTTTCCGGGGCGTGAACTTCCGTGAACTGGGCCTGATTTTCAACGTTTCGATCTGGACCATGATGCAGGCATTCATCTCCACCGCCACTTGGTTCCTTTTCTTCCTGGCCGTCGAACACCTCGGCGAACGGCAACTCGCCATCTCGAACATCGTGCGCAGCCTCTCGTCGATCCTTTTCGTAACGATCAGCGCATTCGGTTCAACCACGAGCGCCCTCGTCAGTACCCTGATGGGCCGCGGCGAGCCGAAACTGGTAATGCCGACCGTCTGGCAAATCGTCCGGATGTCCTATTGGGCCGCCCTTCCGGTCATGGCCCTGATGGCCCTCTTCCCATCCCTCGTGCTGCACATCTATACCGGCGACCAATCGCTGATCTCCGCGTCGATCGCCTCGCTGTGGGTGATGGTGGCGATCTACTTCACCCTCATCCCGAGCAACATGCTGTTCTGCGCCGTGTCGGGCACCGGTAATACGCGTGCAGCCATGCTGATGGAACTGGTCGCACTGGCCGTGTACGTGGCCGCCATCTGGCAAATCATCATCGTACACCGTCCCGATATTGCCGTATGTTGGACAGTCGATCACATCTATAGCATCGTATTGCTATTATTTACCTATCTTTACCTCACCAAAGCAAACTGGCAAAACAAAAAAATATAAAAAGTCAATGACAGAACTTACTCTTTCAACGCCCTCGATTCTCTTTTCAGCCATTTCACTGATCCTGCTGGCTTATACGAACCGTTTCCTCTCTTACGCACAGGTCGTGCGCAACCTGAAAGCCGACCACGACAAAAATCCGTCGGCCATCACGCGCCTGCAGTTGGCCAACCTGCGCCGGAGGCTTTACATGGCCCGGCAAATGCAGCTTTTCGGCGTGAGCAGCCTGTTGCTGTGCGTCGTCTGCACCTTCCTGATCTACATCGGCCTGCAAATGGCAGCCGTCTACACATTCGGCGTCGCGCTGGTCCTGCTGGTGATTTCGCTCGGCATCTCGATCCGCGAACTGCTCATTTCGGTCAAGGCGCTCGAAATACACCTCGACACCCTGGAACGGATGAAGACGCTCACGGCCACTACCGGACGCGAAGGCGACATTGAGCCGGGACGTCGTCGCAGCGCCACAGCAGCAGGAAATTCCCGCAGCACGTCGGCCTCCGGCAGCAACCGCGCCAACCGAGGGAACAGCACCGGCAAAGAGACAGCCAAAGAGCAATCTTCCGGGAAAAATGCAGCGGCATCCGGTTCGGATCGTACACGCAGCGGCAGAAATACGAAAAAACAGGATCCGGAAAAATCTACTCCGGATCAGACACCGGGACATACAGGTGCCGGCAGGAAAGGCGCGGATAAGCCCACACCGGCATCTCCCGAACACGCTTCAGTATCCACTGACACCGCTGATGAGGCTACAAACGCCGAAGGTGCTGCAACCCGCAGCCGTTCACGCGGCGGACGCCGCCGCGGCGGTCGGGGACGCGGCACGGCCGCTGCCGAAACAGGCGCAGAAACCACGGAAACCACCGGAAACAACGATACGGCGGTAAATACAGACGCCGGGGCCGGTAGCGCCCAACCTGCAACACCCGCACAGGCGTCCTCTCCTTCCATAACGGAAGCCTAACGGGATGCACAAACAGAATAACCCAATAGAACAATAAAGCACATTATAATAAAACCGTCCTACCGAGGACGGTTTTATTATAATCCGTAACGAAGGACAAACAACATCGACCTTCCTTCCGCCCCGGCTATCTCACCAGCACATCCCGGATGCCGAGCATCTTATCGAACACGGCACGGGCGAACGAACAGAGCGGGATCACTTTGCGGCTGTTCGCACGCGCATATTCCGCCAGCGTCACCACCAACAATTTACCGACACCCTCTCCGGAGTAATGTCCCGCCACTTCGGTGTGGTCGATAATCATCCGATCCGGTTCAGCATCCACATACGATATCAATCCTGCTTCCACGCTCCCGTCAACGGCGCGAAAGAACCCTTTGCGGTCCCCGCGGATATGTTCCATCTTCATAGCTTCCCGGTTTTAGTTTACGAGAAAAGATGTTCCAAATTTCAGACCAAAGAACGGCTCAGCGCCCTCTCCGATCCATTTCGGCCACACTTTACGCCAAACATTCCGGAATCTGGCCCTTAGTCGCGGGGGACTATTTGCCCACGACCGACTTGGGTTGTGGTTCCCAAGATCGTCACAGCGGACGCCCTAGCGTCGCCAGACGTTGACAATCTCGACCACGTACATCTTGTGCAGGTCTCCCGTCGGGTACCACTGCTCCAGAATGCCCGGTAAGGCAAATGCCTCCGGCCGGAGCATTTCGGCGTAAAGCTTGCGGCACTCCAACACCAGCGACGCCTCACCGAAAGCGACATTCCCGCCCGGAGTAGGCTCCGGCGTCAGTCCGGCTTCGGCCACTTTATCGGTATCCCGTCCCGAGCGCGAACCGCATATTTTCAATGCGTCGCGGTACTCCTCCCCGAAAAAAGAGAGCGTGAGTCCGCTGTTCTCCTCCGCAAACTGGAACGTATAGCGCTGCGGCCGGATAAACACGAAAGCCACTGGCCGGTTCCACAGGAACCCAAGGCCGCCCCAACTGGCCGTCATCGTATTGAAATGCGCGGGATTTCCGGCCGTTACCAACATCCACTGGCTGCCGATCAACCGGATCACATTTTCATCGATCTGTTTCGGATCGATCTTCGTCATATTTTTCATAATTCTCCTTATTGTTAAATAAAACCTGACATGATCTTTATTTTCTAACCGTCGTTTATCCGCGCCGTTGCAGATAGAGTTCGGTAAGGCGCGACACGGCATAGTCGGATACCTCGCCGTCAGCGACTACACAGCCGTCCGGTGGCAACGGGTGCGGGAATGCCTCCACTTCGATTTCATAAAAACAGGCGTGGATAGTCCGGTGGGAAAGCTGGTGTTTGGGCATCGCCACACGGTGCAACACGGCATATTCCGTGCCGCCGAGCAACGCCCGGAAACGGGGATCGTCCCGCAATACGTCGAACGCTACCGGAGTCCCGGTCTCCAGCAACGGAAACTCATACAGGTTGCGCCAGATATCGCTTCCGGTCCGCTTGACCAGCACGGTACGGCCGCCGTTGCGCAGATGCAGGTAATTGAAATAGCGCGGCTTCACCTCCGTCCGCCCCGCTTTGACCGGAAGTTCATCTACACGCCCCTGCCTGAGCGCGGCACACCGGCCTGCCAGCGGGCAAACCGTGCAATCGGGCGAGCGCGGTACGCACTGCAGGGCTCCGAACTCCATCATCGCCTGGTTGTGCAGTCCCGCCCGCGCCGGATCGAGCAGCGAACCGGCCAAAACGGCAAACTCCCGCTTGCCGGCAGGAGTATCGATAGGCGTCTCAAGCCCGTATAAGCGTGCCAGTACGCGGTAAACATTCCCGTCCACCGTCGCATGAGGCAGACCGAATGCAAACGAGCAGATCGCGGCTGCAGTATAGTCGCCGATCCCTTTCAAGGCCCGCACGCTAGCATAATCGGCAGGGAACAGACCGGCATATTTCCCGGAGACCTCACGGGCCGCCGCATGGAGGTTCCGGGCGCGGCTGTAATACCCCAAACCCTGCCACAACTTCATCACTTCGTCCTCGTGCGCCCCGGCCAACGACCGAACGTCGGGAAAACGTTCCACGAAACGCAGGTAATACTCCAATCCCTGCGCAACCCGCGTCTGTTGCAAGATAATTTCCGATATCCAGATCCGGTAGGGATCGGTAGTCTCACGCCAGGGCAACTCCCTGCGGTGGGTTTCGTACCACCGAATCAATACTGCGCTTATCTCATTGGGTAGCGATTGCTTACCTTCCTCCATCGTTTTCCTCCGTCTCCGTATCCTGTTCGTATCCGGCCATTTTATCGCCGTTACCCGTCTCCGTTCCGTCCTTTTCCAACAGCCGCCCGTCTTACAAATTCTCAGAGCAAGTCGGTCACCACGGCATCCGCATAACGCACCAGGTCGTCCGGAGCCATCCGCAATTGCAGTCCGCGTACGCCTGCACTCACATAAATATGGTCGAAATCCCTGCAACTCGAATGGATATACGTGGGAAAACTCTTTTTCATCCCTATCGGCGAACAACCACCGCGAATATATCCTGTCGTAGGCAGCAGTTCTTTCATATGCAACATTTCGACGCTTTTGTTCCCGGACACTTTCGCCGCCAGCTTGAGGTTCACCTCGCCGTCGCCCGGTATGACACAAACCAAAATGCCGGTCCGGTCGCCTCTCAATACCAACGTTTTAAACACCTGCGCGATATCTTCATTGAGTTGTTCTGCCACATGCGCCGCGGCGAGATGCTCCTCATCCACCTCGTACGGCACCAGTTCATACGCTATATGCGCCCGGTCCAATAACCGGGCTGCATTGGTCTTATTGATTTTCATTCCCATCACAACGACCGCTGTTGATCGGTCGAATAGGTTTATGTACGTATAATACAAAAAATCCGCGGCTCGAGCCGGCAGGCAAATATTCCCCACGTTCCACACCGCAACGGCGAAGATAGCGGATTTACCCCACAATTAAAAAACCTGCACTGCATACCAGCCGGCAGCCATTATACCCGACGCCCCATTTTGCAAAGGACTCCCGGCAAAAAACCGGAATTTTCGGTCGCCCGTCATCCTGATTCCTCCGCTCCGGCCGCCTCCGGGATAAACAAAGAGCATTCCGGATGCATAATTGGTATCAGAATTGTATCTTTATAAATAGATTAAAACCCAATGTTATGGACAATGTAAAAGTCAACTTCAAAGGCAGTCCCGTCACGTTAGTGGGGACGCACCTGCAAACAGGCGACAAAGCTCCGCGTTTTACGGTACTCGACGGGGACCTGCAACCGGTATCCCTGTCGCAGTACAAAGACAAAAACCTCATCATAAGCGTTTTCCCGTCGGTCGACACGTCGGTCTGCGCCCTGCAGAACATCCGTTTCAACAAAGAGGCCAGCAAACTGAAAGGCGATGTCGAAATCCTTTCGATTTCGGTGGACCTGCCCTTTGCACAAAAACGTTTTTGCGCTGCCGAAGGCATCGACAACGTGCATGTATATTCCGATTACCGCGACCTCGACTTCGGTATGAAGTACGGCTTCGTAATCAAGGAACTGAGGCTATTGGCCCGCGGCGTAATCGTAATCGACAAAAAGGGCATTATCCGCTACATCGAATACGTCCCCGAAATTGCACAGGAGCCCAATTACGAAGCGGCCCTCAAAGCGGTCAAGGAATTGGAATAGCCCCCGCTCGCGCACCGACCGATCCGCCCGGAGCCTGATCCTGATCCGGAAGCGGCGCACCCGCAGGTCCTCATTCCTGTAAATACCGTTTTTCAATGCACCTTTTCAACGCACCCCGGAAGGGAAATCCCTTCCGGGATGCGTTGTTAATCATATCTTAACACGGTTTTAAGATTAGCTTAACGTTGTCCGATTACTTTTGCCGCAAACTTGCAGTACAGGGGACGAACACGATCCGGTAAGCCATCCGGACGACAGAACGATGCCACAGCCCATGCAACCTGCCAGATACCGCATACCGGACAACAGAACTATATGAAACACCGCTTTACAGCTCTTTGCACACTCCTTTCCCTGGCTACAGGGATTGCCGGGACTTCCGCCCAAAAGCTCAAGGGCAGCGACACGCTGCTGCCGCTCGTGCAAAAGACCTCCGAAAGCTACTTCCACTCACATCCCAGCGCCGAAATTACCGTCACAGGCGGCGGCAGCGGCGTGGGTATCTCAGCGCTGAGGGAAGGCACCACCGACATTGCCATGGCCTCGCGCCGCATGAAATTCGACGAACGGATGAAACTGCAGGCGGCCGGACACCCGCCCGTCGAGGTTACGGTAGCCTTCGACGCGCTGGCCGTAGTAGTGAACCCGGCCAATCCGGTCTCGAAACTTACGCGCGAACAGCTCGAAGCAATTTTCCGCGGCAAGATCACGAACTGGAAAGAAGTAGGCGGCCCTGACATGCGCATTGTGGTCTATTCGCGCGAGACGAGCTCCGGCACCTATGAATTCTTCAAAGAGAGCGTCCTCCGCCACCGTAACTACATGGCTTCGATCCTCAGTATGCCGGCTACCGGCGCCGTGATCCAGTCCGTCAGCCAGACGCCCGGCGCAATCGGCTATGTGGGCCTCGCTTACCTCGGTAAGAAAAACATCAAACCGGTCAGCATCTCCTACGACGGCGGAAAAAACTATGTCGCGCCGAACTTCGAAAACTCGAAAAACCGTACCTATCCGGTCGTACGACCCCTTTATTTCTATTACGACCAGGCCAATGAAAAGCGGATCAAACCCTACCTCGACTACCTGCTCTCGGACCAGGGGCAGCGGATGGTCGCCGAAACCGGTTTTATCCCTGTCAAATAACGCAAATACCCGATAAGATACCCCCTCTCATCCTGAAATTCCAAGCGCGGCAAACTTCCGGCACCCATGAAAACACTTCGCAAAGTCCTCGAAACGATCACCGAAAAATTGCTGATGGCCAGCGGCTACATCACCAGCATCACGATCATCCTGATGGTCGTGTTCCTCTTCCGCGAAGGAGCCGGACTGTTCAACACGCCCGACATCGAGGAAGGATACGTACTGGCCGTGAACCGCGAGAATCCGGTACAGAAGCTCTCCCCGCAGCAGGTGATGCAGGTATTCGACGGCGACATCGCCTCCTGGGGAACCCTCGGCTGGGGCGGCGGCGATTCGATCCGCCTGTTCCGGCTCGACGACATCACCGCCTACGCAACGCCCGAAGAACTGGGCGAGAAACTGGAAAACGTTCCGCAATGCCTAAGCCGCATCGTTGCCTCGCACAAGAACATCATCGCCTACCTGCCGAAACAACTGATCGCCGAGGATTTCGCCGGACGCATACTCGACGAAGGCAAAATCACGCCTGCGAGTTTTCTGGGCGGCAAACTGTGGTACCCCACCGCACAACCCGCGCCGCAATTCGGCGTACTGCCGCTGATCCTCGGCACGCTGTGGGTCTCGATCGCCGCAATCCTCATTGCACTGCCCTTCGGGTTGGCCGTCGCCATCTACATGGCCGAACTGGCCGGCCACCGGCTGCGCAACCTGCTCAAACCAGTCATCGAACTGCTGGCCGGCATTCCGTCCGTCGTCTACGGCTTCTTCGGACTGGTCGTGATCGTCCCGCTCGTGCAGCGCACTTTCTCGCTGCCCGTCGGAGAAACCGGACTGGCCGGGGCCGTCATTCTGGCGATTATGGCATTGCCGACGATCATTACCGTAGCCGAAGACGCTATCCGCAATACCCCGCGGGCCATGAAGGAGTCGAGCCTGGCACTCGGCGCGACCCACTGGCAGACGATCCGCAAAGTGGTGATTCCTTACTCGATTTCAGGCATCACGGCCGCAGTCGTACTCGGAATCGGCCGCGCATTGGGCGAAACGATGGCCGTACTGATGGTCACCGGCAACGCCGCCGTCATGCCGCACACGCTGCTCGAACCGCTACGCACGATCCCCGCGACGATCGCAGCCGAACTGGGTGAAGCTCCCGCCGGCGGAGCGCATTACGAAGCACTCTTCCTGCTGGGCTGCATCCTCTTCCTGTTGACGCTCGTGATCAGCATCAGCGTCGAAATGATCAATGCCAAACGCCCCAAGCAATCCGTCTAAGCCATGACCATTCCCCAACACACGTCCGGCATCCGCCGTAAAAAACTCTCCGAACAGGCCGCATTTTGGCTCTTCCGGCTGATGAGTATCGCCGTGGTCGGCGTACTCTTCTGGATACTGGGTTTCATCATCGTCAAAGGCATCGGGGTCATCAGCTGGGAATTCCTCACCGGTATGCCGCGCGACGGCATGACCGCCGGGGGAATCCTGCCCGCCATCGTCGGGACGCTATGCCTGACCCTGGGAAGCATAGTGATCGCCTTCCCGCTGGGAATCCTCTCGGGCATCTATATCAGCGAGTACACGCGCGACAACTGGCTCGTCAAACTTATCCGCATCATGACGAACAACCTCAGCGGCGTGCCGTCGATCGTGTTCGGCCTATTCGGCATGGCGCTGTTCGTCAATACGCTCGGCTTCGGCGATTCGATCATAGCGGGATCGTTCACCCTCGCATTGCTCGTACTGCCCATCGTGATCCGTACCACCGAAGAAGCGCTGCGCCGCATCGACAACTCGTACCGGCTCGGCAGCCTCGCACTCGGGGCCACCAAACTGCAAACGATCCGCCGCGTACTGCTGCCGATGGCCATGCCCAACATCATCACCGGGCTGATCCTTTCGGTAGGGCGCGTTTCGGGCGAAACCGCCCCGATCCTCTTCACGGCGGTAGCCTATTTCCTGCCGAAACTGCCTTCGAGTATTTTCGACCAGGTAATGGCCCTTCCGTACCACCTGTACGTGATCGCCACCAGCGGCACAGACCTCGAGGCGACGCGTCCGATGGCTTACGGCACGGCGCTTGTGCTGATCGCCATCGTACTGGTGATCAACTTGGCGGCAAACGGACTGCGACGCTATTTCAACAAAAAGGTAAAAATGAATTAAACCGGATAATCCATACCCCATGATAACCATTGATGCCAAAGAGGTAAATTTTTATTACGGCGATTTCCACGCGCTGAAAAACATCACGATGGAGATGGAACGCAACACCGTCACGGCGTTCATAGGTCCGTCCGGCTGCGGCAAATCGACTTTTTTGAGGTTGCTGAACCGAATGAACGACCTGATTCCCGGCACGCGGCTCACCGGCGAAATCCTGATCGACGACGAGAACATCTATGCCCGCCAGACCGAAGTGGTCGAACTGCGCAAAAAGGTGGGCATGGTGTTCCAGAAACCCAATCCTTTTCCGAAATCGATCTTCGAGAACGTAGCATACGGCCTGCGCGTAAACGGCATAAAAGACCGAGCGCTGATCGCCGAGCGCGTCGAACGCTCTTTACAGGGCGCGGCCCTCTGGAACGAAGTGAAAGACAAACTAAAAAAATCGGCTTTCGAACTCTCCGGGGGCCAGCAACAGCGGCTCTGCATCGCCCGGGCCCTGGCCGTCGAACCGTCGATCCTGCTGATGGATGAACCGGCCTCGGCACTCGATCCCATCTCGACCACCAAGATCGAAGACCTGATCTACGAACTGAAAAAAGAGTATACGATCGTGATCGTGACGCACAACATGCAACAGGCGGCACGTGTCAGCGACCGCACGGCATTTTTTTATCTCGGCGAGCTGATCGAGTACGACGATACGCAAAAGATATTCGTCAGCCCGACCAAAGAGGCCACCCAAAATTACGTCACGGGGCGTTTCGGCTGATCCCCCCAAAATCGTCCCCGACAGGACAGACACCCCAGCTGTATCCCAAATCCGCCGATACCTTCCCATCAAAAAACCGACCGCTATGAAACATACCGAAGATTCGATCCGCAACATCAAAAAATCCCTGGCCGAGATGTGGAGCCTCGTGCAAAGCCAGGTGGAGAAGTCATCCGCCGCACTGCTCGACGGTAACAAAGAACTCGCGCACGAGATCACCAGCCGCGAAAAGCTGGTCGATTCCTACGAATTGACCGTGGATCGGGAGTGTGAAAACTTTTTCGCATTGCTCACGCCCGTAGCCGTCGACCTGCGGATGATCCTTTCGATCATCAAAATCAACAACAACCTCGAACGAATCGGCGACTTCGCGGACGGCATCGCACACTTCGTCATCCACAACCAGACCGAAAAGATCAATACCGAACTACTCGGACAACTACAGATCCGCGAAATGTTCGACGAGGTGATCTGCATGCTCAAACTCTGCAAATCGGCACTCGCGAACGAAGACAGCCACATGGCAGGAAAGGTATTCGCCAAAGACACCGTCGTGGACCGGCTCAACACCGAAAATGTACACCGGCTGGCCACCTACATGGAACAGAACCCGGACGCAATCTTGGACGGCCTCTATCTGCATTCGGCCATCCGGCGTATCGAACGTATCGGCGACCGTTGCAACAACATCGCCGAGGACATCATTTTCTACCTGGATGCTAAAGTGATGAAACACCTGCACACCCAGGACGAACAATAACCCCAAGAGACAAGGACAAAAAGGCCGACCCGGCCCTCATCCGGTCATGTGGGCAGATACAGCCGAACCTTTAGACACGAAGCAACGATAAAGATAACGCCCCGGAATGCAATTCATTCCGGGGCGTTATCTTTATTATACAGGCTGCACTCAAACAGTCGGTAAAACTATGTTATCAGAAAACGATGACGGTATACCGGAAATCTCCCGGACGAATACCGACACCGCACGGGTACGGCCTACATGCCGAAGCTCAGCGGAACCAGGCTGTCGTACACCACGCTCAGAATACCCAGCAAGATAATACCGGCGCTGCAGACCACGAGGCTGAGGCGCATGTAATTGTCGCTGCGGAATTTTTCGATCGGCGCGTCGTTTTTGTTGATGAACATCGCCTTAACCACCAACAAGTAGTAGTAGAGCGAGATAATCGTATTGAGCAGTGCGATGAACACCAATACGTAGAAGCCCATCTGAGCGGCCGACACGAAAATGAAGAACTTACTGAAGAACCCGGCGAACGGCGGAATACCGGCCAACGAAAAGAGCGCGATCATCATCACGAAACTCAACTTCGGGTTGGTCTGGTACAGGCCGTTGTAATCGTCCATCGTCACCTTACCGGTCTTGTACTCCACAGCCGAAATCACGCCGAATGCAGCGAGGTTCGAAACCAGATAAACCAGTACATAATACACCAGTGCGGTCATGCCCAGCGGGTTGCCGCCGATCACGCCCAGCATGATGTAACCGGCCTGTGACACCGATGAGTAAGCGAGGAAACGCTTGAGGTTCTTCTGGCGGATCGCAAAAAGGTTGGCCACGGTAATCGTCAGGATGATCAGCCCGTATAGCATCGCCTGCCATTGCAGTACGAAGGGGGCGAACACCTTGATCAGGATCGTCAGCAGCACGAATGCTCCCGCACCTTTCGAGATGACAGACAGGTAGGCGGTCACACTCGTCGGCGCACCTTCGTAGACGTCCGGCGTCCAGAGGTGGAACGGCACGAGCGAAATCTTGAAGAAAAGGCCCACGAGGAAGAAAATCATCGCCATGATCTGCAGTGCGCTGCCGTCGAGCATCATCGGGATGTCGGCGAAATAGAGCGTTCCGGTCGTACCGTAAAGCAACGACAGGCCGTACAGCGACAAACCCGATGCAAAGGCGGCGTTCAGGATATATTTCGCACCGGCTTCGGCCGATTTGTGCTTGTACTTGTCGAAAGCCACAAGCGTAGCCATCGGGATCGACGCGGTTTCCAGCCCTAAATAGAAAAGCATGAAATTGCCCGCCGAAATCATGAAATACATACCCAACAGCGTAGAGAGCGTTAGGAAATAGAACTCCCCGCGCCGGATAATAGCATCCCTTTCGAGCCAATTACGGGCCTGCAGGAAGACGATCAACGTACCGATCGTGAGGATGGTTTTGAGAACGCTCGCCATCGGGGTGGACTGGTACATCCCGCCGAGAATCTCGACATTGCCCGTAGGAACAATGTTATAGAGGATCTGGGCGGCCACCAGGATACAGGCCAGCGGCTGGAACCAGCGCATGCCCTTTTCCCCGGCGAACAGGTCGTATATCAACAGGATCACCATCACCGCGACGAGTGACAGCTCCGCTTTCATCTCCAAAAAACTACTGTAATCCATAGGACGTTATCGGGTTAATTGTTCAATTACGGGTAAGAGGCTCTGCTGGATCATGTCCGACACCCACAACGGCATCATACCCAGACCGGCAATCGCAACGATCAGCGTCACGACCGAGAAACGCTCGTACCATACGGCATCGGTAAGCGTCAGGTGATGCTGGTCGTATACTTTGCCGTAAAGCAGCTTGCCCACCACGCGCAGGATATAAACCGCGGTGATGACGATCGATGTGCAGGCCGCGATGGTCAGCACGCGATGGAATGTATCGTGATGTTCGAACGAACCGACAAAAACGGTCATTTCGGCCACGAAACCGCTCAGGCCCGGGAGACCGAGCGATGCGAGACCCGCAATCACGTAGCACACGCCGAGGAACGGCATGATTTTCATCAGGCCGCCCATCTCGCGGATGTCACGCGTGTGCGTACGTCCGTAGATCATACCGATCAGTGCGAAGAAGAGGGCCGTCATCAGACCGTGCGAGAGCATCTGCAACACGGCACCGGTCATCGCCGTCTGGTTCAGCATCAGGATCGCAAAGAGAACCAAACCGCAGTGACTCACCGAAGAGTAGGCGTTGATATACTTGAGGTCGGTCTGTACGCAGGCGGAGAAAGCTCCGTATACAACGCTGATTCCGGTCAGGATCAGGAAGATCCACGCCAGTTCATTTGCAGCTTCAGGCATCAGGTAGATCGCAACCCGGAAGCAGCCATAACCGCCCAGCTTCATCAGCACCCCCGCATGGAGCATCGACACCGCTGTAGGAGCCGAAGCGTGACCGTCGGGAGACCAGGTGTGGAACGGGAAAAGCGCTCCCAACACGCCGAAACCGATGAAAGTCAGCGGGAATAAGTAATATTGCACGCCTACGGGAATGGTTCCCCGGGCGATCTCCAGGAGGTTCATCGTGTAGTAACCGCTTTCGGCACCGGTGAAGAAATAGATACCGAGGATACCCACCAGCAACAGCGCGGAACCGCCCATCAGCATCAGGGTCAGCTTCATGGCCGAGTATTCCTTGCGGCCCGTGCCCCACACCCCGATCAGTAGGTACATCGGGATCAGCGCCACTTCATAGAAGAGGAACATCGTGAAGAGGTCGATCGAAATGAAAAAGCCGTAAACCCCCGTCGAGAGCAGGCAGAACCACAAGAAAAACTCTTTGGGCAGCGGATCGATCTTCCACGACGCAAACACACCCGTGAACACAATCACCGACGAAAGCAGCAGCATCGCTACCGAAATTCCGTCTACCCCGACAGAATAATTGATATTGAGCGGCGTGAACCACGGCATTTCGGCCATGAAAAGCATTTCGGCATCGTTCCCGGCGGCGCGTTCACCCAGGAAGAGGAACGTCAGCACGACCGAGAGCACCAGCAGTAGCGAGGCTCCCGTAGCAGCTACCCAACGGATCTGCTTCATGTTGCGGGAAAGGAACAGCCCGCCGAGCATCAGGATGGGTATTAGCACAAATAACGATAAGAAGTTCATATCCAGTCTTTATATTTTATCCGTTAACAAAACACGATCAGGATCGTCAGCGCCAGCGTGCCGATCAGGAATACATAAGCATACCACTGTACCTGGCCGGACTGCAGGCCGCGAATAGCCAGCGAGAGGCGCTGCGTAACCGCGGCGATGCCGTTGAGCGAGCCGTCCACCACATGGCGGTCGAACCAGGCGATACCCGAACAAATCCCGCCGAAGATAATCTTCTTGGTGACGAACATATATACCTCATCGATATAGAAACGGTGATAAGCTGCGGTATAGAGTCCTTTGAAAGTAGATTCGAGTTTGCCGGGAATCGGATTCTGGCGGCGGTAGAACCACGTCGCGATACCGATCGAAATGCAGGCGATCACTACGCTGGTGATGGCCACGGCCGGATCGAGATGGATGATGTAAGGCGCCCCGTCGCTGGTAACGAATTTACCGAAAGGTATAAATCCGGCCACACAGGTAATGGCAGCGAGAATAATCAGCGGCGTGGTCATCGTACCGGGGGCTTCATGCGGCGTATGCTCGTGCTCCGAAGGAGTGCCCCAGAAAATACGATAGTAAAGACGGAACATATAGAAGGCCGTCAGCGCAGCGATGAAGGTCATCACCCAGCCCATCGCAGGACTGAACATGAACGCCGCAGAGAGGATTTCGTCCTTGCTGAAGAAGCCCGAGAAGGGCGGAATACCCGCAATCGCGAGGCAGGCGATCAGGAAGGTGATGTGCGTAATGGGAAGCTGTTTGCGCAGGCCGCCCATGTGGCTCATTTCGTTGCTGTGTACGGCATGGATGATCGCACCGGCACCGAGGAACAGCAGCGCCTTGAACATAGCATGCGTGAAGAGGTGGAACATACCGGCCATGTAACCGAGGCCGTGGTGTCCGCCGTAACCCGATACGCCGAGGGCCACCATCATGAAACCAATCTGCGAAATGGTCGAGAAGGCGAGCACGCGCTTGATGTCGGTCTGCACACAGGCGATCACCGCCGCGAACAGCGAGGTGAACGCTCCAACCACCGCAATGCCCACGAGCACCTCGGGAGTCTGGAAGTAATACACAGGGAAGAGGCGTGCGACCAGGTAGACGCCGGCCACGACCATCGTCGCGGCATGGATCAGCGCCGATACCGGGGTCGGACCTTCCATCGCGTCGGGCAGCCAGATATGCAGCGGGAACATCGCCGATTTACCGGCACCGCCGATAAAGATCAGCGCCATCGCCCAGGCCATCACCGAGCACCCCATGAAGGTCTTGCCCGCAGCTCCTGCGAAGATGCTGCCGTTACCGGCTGCGCTCGAGGTAATTTCCCCGAAGTTGAATGTCTGGGTAAAGTACGATAAGAGCAGGATACCGATCAGGAAGAACATATCGGCGAATCGCGTCACGATAAAAGCCTTTTTCGATGCGGCGATCGCCTCGGGCTTCGTATAGTAGAACCCGATGAGCAGGTAGGAGGAAACGCCCACCAACTCCCAGAAAATGTACATCTGGAAAATATTGGTGGCCACGACCAGCCCCAGCATCGAAAAGGTGAACAGCGACAGGAATGCGTAATAACGCTGGAAGCCCACCTCGCCTTTCATGTAGCCGAGGCTGTAGATATGTACCATCAGCGACACGGTGGAGATGACCACCAGCATCATCACCGAAATCGGATCGAGCAGGATGCCCAGGTCGATGTGCAGGTTCTGCGTGAAACCGAGCCACTCGACGTTGAACACCGTCCACGGCTGGTAGATGCCGTCGACGCGTGCCGTCGAAAAGTACTGCGCCGCTACCGTATAGGACATCGCAGCGACCGCAGCCAGCACGATCGAACCGATGCAGCCCGAAACGAACGGCCGGAGCTTGGTACCCAGCAGGCCGAGGCAGAGGAAACTCAGCAACGGCAGGATCAGGATGAGTATCGTATATTCCATCTTCTATTTTCGGTTTAGTCTTTCAGTTCGTTGAGTTTCTTCACCTCAATATTGCGGATATTCCGGTAAATATTGATGATGATGGCGATGGCGACGGCCGTTTCGGCAGCGGCCACGGCAATGGAAAACAGCGCGAAGAAGAGCCCTTCGAGCGCACCGGGATAGAGATAATGGTTGAACACCGCGAAGTTGATGTTCACCGCATTGAGGATCAACTCAATCGAGATAAGGATGGCCAGCAGGTTGCGGCGCGTGATGAAACCGTAGATGCCCGCGAAAAGCATCACCGCGCTGACGATCAGGTAAAACTGCATTGGTATCATAGCTTATTGTCTTTTTCGTGCAATCATAATTCCTCCGATGATGCAGGCCAGCAGCAGGATACTCACCAGCTCGAACGGCAACAGGTACTGGTACTTGCCGGTGCCCATCATCGTATAACCGATCGCCTTCATCGGCAGCTCCGTCTCCGGCAACGCATAAACGGCCGGGAAGGTATGTGTCAGCAACAGGAAGAGGCTCAGCGCGACGCCCACGGCCGAAGCGGCCAGGCCGGCCACCTTGCGGCGGTTGCGCAGCGGCTCCTTCTTATCCGCATCGGAACTGGTCAGCAGGATCGAGAATACGTACAGCACGATGATGCCGCCCGCATAGATGGTGAGCTGTACCGCACCGAGGAACGAATAGTTCATTTGAAAATAGAGGCCTGCCGTGGCGAAAAGCACGAAAAGCAGGTAGGTCGCCGCCCTCAGGATCCGGCGCGTAGTGACGGTCAGCACCGAGCAGACCAAAATCACCGCGGCAAGGATAAAGAAGACTATCTGTTGTGATGTAAGTTCCATAGACGTCTATTTTTTTGCAAGAGTTGAACCTTCGTGATTGAGCTGCTCGCGCAGTTTGCCGCGCGTGAAGACGGCGTGCTCGTAAGTATTGATGAACTTAATCGCATCGTGCGGGCAGGTACGCACGCACAACTGGCAGAAGAGGCAGCTGCCCAGATCGTATTCGTAACGGTCGAGTACCTTGCGGGCCTTACCCGTCTCCTCGTCGGTCACCTGCTTAGTGACGACATTGATCGTTCCGTTGGGACAGTTCATCTGGCAGATGCCGCAGGCAACGCAACGATGCTCGTTCTTGTCGTTGTGGATCATGACCAGCTCACCGCGGAAGCGGTCCGAAATCTTCAGCGTGGCACGATTTTCGGGGTACTGCTCCGTCGTCTTGCGCCGGAAAAAGACCTTGATCGTGGTGCCCATACCCACCAGCAGGGAGCGCAGGCCGCTGAAAAATGAAGTGATGTATTCTTTAAATGTCATAGCTCGTCATGTTTAAAAATGTAAACCGAAGACAATAATCAGCGCCATCAGCAACAAATTGATCAGGTTGATCGGCAGCAGGTACTTCCATTCGAGTTTCAGGAGCTGGTCGATCCTCAGGCGGGGGAAAGTCCACTTGAACCACATGATGATGAAGATCATCACAGCGACCTTGCCGAGGAACCAGATAATCGACGGAATGTAGTCCATCGCCTGGTTGAAACCGTCCCAACCCGAGATGTGCAGCGGCATCCAGCCGCCCCAGAAGAGGGTCGCGGCCACCGAAGCGACGATAAACATGTTCAGGTACTCGGCCAGGTAGAAGAATCCGAAGTGCATACCCGAATATTCGGTATGGTAACCTGCGGTCAGCTCCGATTCGGCCTCGGGAAGGTCGAACGGGCCGCGGTTGGTTTCGGCCGTACCGGCGATGATATAGATCAGGAATGCGATGATCGCGGGAATATGCCCCGTGAAAATAAACCAGCCTCCGGCCTGCGCCTCGACGATCCCCGAAAGGGACATCGTGCCCGCGAGCATCACCATCGTCAGGATAGAAAGCCCGATCGAAAGCTCGTAACTGATCATCTGCGCACCGCTTCGCATGGCGCCGATCAGCGTATACTTGTTATTACTCGACCATCCGGCCAGCAGGATTCCGACGATACCGATCGACGAAACGGCCAGCAGGAAGAAGATCCCGATATTGAAATCGAGCACCTGCAGCCCCTTGGCAAAGGGAATACAACTGAATGCCAGCACCGAGGAAATAATAACGATATAAGGTGCTAAACCAAACAGGAACTTATCGATATGGTTGATGTGGATGATCTCCTTGATGAGCATCTTGAACATGTCGGCAACGCTCTGGATCACTCCATAGGGTCCCACGCGGTTCGGCCCGAGGCGGCACTGGAAGAATGCGCAGACTTTACGCTCAATGTAGATCAGCGCCAGCGCGATCACGGCATAACCCAACAAGAGGCAAACCCCTACCAGCACACACTCAACGATCACGGCCGCCGTCGGGGACATCCAGCTCCGCAACAGCGTGTCGACCCATTGAGTCACGATTGAAAAATCAAACATATTTGTTTTAATTATCAGGTTAAACTTGGGTTAGCGGTCCACGTCGGGTACCACATAGTCGAGCGACCCACCGATCGCGATCAGGTCGCCGATCTTCGCGCCGCGCGCAAGCGGGTCTACCACCGACACCAGCGGCAGGCATGACGAACGGAACTTCATGCGGTAGGGATATTTGTCGCCACGGCTTTCGATATACGCGCCGAACTCGCCGCGGGGCGCTTCGACGCTTGCGAAATACTCCCCTTCCGGCAGGCGGATGATGGGTTTGGTTTTGGCAGCGTAATCGCCCTCCGGGATGTTGTCGATCAGCTGTTCGATAATGTGCAGCGACTCGAGGATCTCCTCCATACGCACCATGTAGCGGGCGAACGAGTCGCCTTCGGTATGGATTACCTCTTTGAATTCTACCTTGTCGTAAACGCCGTAAGGATGTACCTTGCGCACATCGCAGGCCCACCCCGAAGCTCGGCCCGTGGGACCCGTCGCACCGTAAGAGATCGCATCCTCCTTCGAAAGGACGCCGACGCCCTTGAGACGCTGCTGTGCGATCACGTTGCCGGTAAATACCGCGTGGTACTCTTTCAGCACACCGGGCAGATAAGCGATGAATTTTTTAACCTTCTCCACGAAATCGGGAGCCAGGTCGGCCATCACGCCTCCGATCACATTGTAATTCTGGATCAGGCGGCCGCCGGTGGTACCCTCGAAAATATCGAGCACCATTTCACGGTCGCGGAAACCGTAAAAGAACGGTGTCAGACCGCCCATGTCCATACACATCGTGGCATAGAACAGCAGGTGCGAATCGATACGCTGCAGCTCGTCCATGATCGTGCGGATGTACTGTGCACGGGCGGGAACCTCGAGCTGCATCGCCTTTTCGATACACATACAAAGCGCATGGCGGTTCTGATGCGCCCCCAGATAATCGAAACGATCGGTCAGCGAGAGCGTCTGCGGATAGGTCATGCTCTCGCACATTTTCTCCGCACCGCGGTGGATATAACCGCAATGCACGTCGATCTTCTTGATGATCTCGCCCTCGAGCGAGGTACGGAAGCGCAGTACGCCGTGCGTCGCAGGGTGCTGGGGGCCGATGTTGACCACATACTCCTCTTCGTCGAAGAGCACATGTTCTCCCTTTTCGATCTTACCGTCCTTGAGCTCGTAGCAGGGAGCCTCGTCCTCGGTCGGTTCATTGGTCTCCGGTACCGGATTGATCTCCGGGTTCGCATCGTAATCCTTGCGGAAAGGATAGCCGACCCAGTCGTTGCGCAGGTACAGCCGGCGCATATCGGGATGGCCCGTAAACCGGATGCCGTAGAAGTCGTATACTTCACGCTCGTTCAGGTTGGCCGAATGCCACAGGTCGCATACACTGGGCAAAACCGGATGTTCACGGTCGGCCGTCTCGATACGCAGCACCACTTCGTGGCCCAGCGTAGTCGAACGCAGGTGGTACACCACACCGAGGGTTTCGCCCCAGTCGGCTCCGGTCATGCAGACCAGAAAATCGAACTGCGTCTCACGGTCGTCGCGCAGCATCTCCGCCACGGCGTGGAAATTCTCCGCCGGAACCGTCACGGTCAGCACTTCGCCCTCTTTCACCGTCGCGGCGGGAGCCAGTGCCAGTATCTTATCTTGTATCAGGTTACTCATTGTCGCCTCCTTCCTGTTCCATTTCCTTCAACTCTGCGGGCATCTTCTCCTTGCGGTTCGCACCGCCGAAGAAGCGCTGCGCCTTTACTTTGCGCTGCAACTGCATCATGCCGTACAACAGCGACTCGGGACGCGGGGGACACCCCGGCACATAAACGTCCACCGGAATGATTGTATCGACGCCCTGCACCACATGGTAAGACTTTTTGAACGGACCGCCGGAGATGGAGCAGGCCCCCATCGCGATCACATACTTCGGCTCGGCCATCTGGTCGTAAAGCCGTTTGAGCACAGGCGCCATCTTGTGCGTGATCGTACCGGCAACGATAATTACGTCGGCCTGGCGCGGACTGGCGCGGGCCACTTCAAACCCGAACCGGGCAAAGTCATACCGGGCGGCGCCGACCGACATGAACTCGATACCGCAGCAGCTCGTAGCGAACGTCAGCGGCCAGAGCGAATTGGAACGCCCCCAGTTGATCAGTTCGTCCAGAACGCCGATCGCGACAGGCACGCCCTCTTGCTGCAGTTTTGCATAGGTCTCCAGGTATTCGTTGTCCCTGAAGTCCTCGTATTTCATCGATTTGATCTTTATTTCCATTCCAAAGCTCCTTTCCTCCAGGCGTAAACCAGACCCAGAACCAAGATAAACAAGAAGAAGATGATCGTTACGAGGCCCTCTACGCCCACTTCACGCAGGATCACCGCCCACGGGAAGAGGAACACGGCCTCGACGTCGAACATCAGGAAAAGGATGGCGAACAGGTAGTAGCCCACCTTGAACTGCATCCACGACTTACCCCGCGTGGGAATACCGCATTCGTAGGCTTCGCCCTTCTGCTTGTTGAACGAGCGGGGCGAAATGAGCAGGGCTATACCCAGCGCCGCTACGACAAGCATCACCGCCGTAATCAAAACGGTAACAAACAACGTCAGATTCATAGATTATGGTATCTTATTGGTAATCAAAGAGTGAAAAACGGAACCGACATCCCCCGGAACGCAATTTCCGGCCGGGAAACACGACACGCGGCGCAAATATACAGAAATATTCGCGGAACCACCAACAAAAAAACCTTTTTCTTCCACCACCACGGCCTTCCGGCACACGCGCCCTTCTTCACTGCATCTATCAGCCGCACACGATCATAGCCAAGACCGCCGTGCAATACCCGATCCGCCTCTTTCCCGAAAAGATAAATTGCATCCGCGCCGAAACGACAGCAGGTGGCAAACAGCCCAAATTTTCCAACCACAATATTTCGAATACAAAAACAATCGGATAGACGAAAAAATTAAGAAAGGCCGCGATCAAATCGCAGCCTTCCCAGAATCATCCGGACAGTTTCCAGAGCTATCATCCGAAATAAGTCACCCGGAACATATACCTCAATGAATACAACGCGCGCGGACCTTCGGCCTCAAGTACGAAATTACGGCGAAACCGACCGGTTTAGGTATGATACCCCGCCTATGGACGAACGGAATCAGACGATCTCGATCAGTTGCGCGTCGGCAGCCACCGTATCGCCCTCGGCAACCAACAACTGCTTGACCGTTCCTCCCGCACTGGCCATGATACTGTTCTCCATCTTCATCGCCTCGAGGATAACCACGTCCTGCCCGGCCTCCACTTTATCGCCCGGCTTCACCAGCACCCGGATGATACGGCCCGGCATCGGCGCACTCACCACCCGTCCCGTAATCGGCTCTTTGGCCTTGGCCGACGAAGTCTCGCCGGCCTTCGCAGCCGTCCCTTCCGGCTCGGCCGCAACCGCGGGTTTGCTCTCTTCGTAACGTTTCTTTTTCTGGTCGGTCAGGAAACCTTTGGCTACCAACGGGAACAGTTCGAGTAACAGTACCTCTTTCTCGTTCTCGGCCAGTTTCACGCCGCCGCACTCGTCGAGTACCGGGTTGGGCTGCATCCGGTACTTGGATGTATCGTACGGGGTCTCCTCGCGCACGCCGGCAATCTTCAGCCGGAACTCCGGATCGACCGGAACGGGCGTTTTGCCGTATTCGCCCTTGACGAGCCCTACGAACTGGTTCGAAACATTCGAGTACATCGGTTTGCCGCTGCGGGCATCCAGCGCACAGTTCACCGCCTGCGCCCCTACGATCTGGCTCGTGGGCGTCACCAGCGGCGGCAACCCGGCATCGAGGCGCACGCGCGGAATCAACTCCATCGCCTTCTCGAGGATATCCTCGGCCTTGAGTTGCTTGAGCTGCGCCACCATATTCGTATACATACCGCCCGGAATCTCTGCTTTTTTAACCAGTTCGTTCGGGGCCGGGAAATTGAAATGGCGTTCGATAGCATGGCAGGCAGCGATCAGGTCGGCCTCGTTCATGTTGCGGGCCGCCTCAATCGCACGGTCGAACTCCTTGTCCACCTCGGCAGGCAACGTATCGGTAAGCGGATTGAACGGATTGGGGAACTGCTTGACGGCGTCGAACTGCTCCAGCTCCTTGCGGATGCGCAGCAGCTCGCTGTTGATCTTCGCTACGGCTCCCATGTTGATATCCAACTCGACACCCATCTTCTGACAGAAGATGTAGATCAGTTCGATGGCCGGAGCGGCGGGACCGCCCGCGAAATACCAAATGTTGGTATCCACGATATCCGCCCCGCTGACGATGGCCGACAGCACCGAAGCCAAGCCGTAACCCGGCGTGCAGTGCGTATGGAAATCCACCGGCACTTTAAGATTATGTTTGAACAGGCGTATCAACCCGGCCACCCGTTTGGGAGGAATCAGGCCGCTCATGTCCTTGATCGTGATCATGTCGGCGCCGAGCGCCTCCATTTGCCTGGCTTTATCCAGGAAATAGGCGTCGGTAAAAACTTTGCCCGGCAGCTTCTTGCCCTTGAGCAGCGACGTAAACCGCTCGCCCACCGAAAAGTGCGGGTCGATCGTATAGCAAACCGCACAATCGGCCAGTCCACCGTATTTCTTTACATATTTGACGGTCGATTTGATGTTCTCCACATCGTTCAGCGCATCGAAGATACGCATGATGCCGAGACCGGATTCGATCGCATTGCGGCAAAATCCTTCGATAATTTCATCGGTATAGGGGCTGTACCCGAACAGGTTTCGCCCGCGCGAAAGGGCCGTCAGCTTCGAGACATCACCCACTACCGCCTTTATCTTCTCCAGGCGGTCCCACGGGTTCTCGCCCAGGTAACGCATCACCGAGTCGGGCACCGCTCCGCCCCATACTTCCATTGCGTAAAAACCGGCCTCTTTATAATAAGGTAGCACCCTGTCCACCTGATTCTGGTTCATGCGCGTGGCGAACGACGATTGCTGACCGTCACGAAGAGTCAGATCCCGGATCAAAATTTTCTTTGCCATATCAATATGCATTTGTTGGTCACCCGTGCGGGTTTTGTTATTCCAATAACAAAGATAAGAAATAAACGTCAACCTGTGCAGGTGAATTTGTTTTTGTCCGAAAAAAACCGCACTTTTGCGTCGCAATGGTTCCCGCTGGGGCTCTCCGCCCGGGGATTAAAAGGGAATGCCGTGCGATTCGGCAACAGTTCCCGCTGCTGTAAGTCCCGCCCGCAAGGGCCGGTGCTCTCCGCACAAGCCACTATTCTGTCACAGCGACAGGACGGGAAGGCGCGGAGAGCGGGACAAGTCAGAAGACCTGCCGCTGCGACATAGATTTTACAACCTGCGGCGATATGGGTTGGCAAAGTCCCCGACGGCAATTCCGGTATTTTCCCGACTTTCTCTGATTTTCCGTCGCTGTTGAAAAATCTATGGAATAAAAACAACAGCGATGCGTATTCCATTACTCCCTATACGGCGTATCTTACGGACCTGCTTTACGGAAGCGGGAGCCTGCCGCATCCGTAAACCGGCAAGCGCGGCATTGCTGTGCCTGGGTCTGTCGCTTCCGCTTGCGGGTTGTATGGAGTACGGCCCCGTCGAACCGATCGACGTCACGCTGCCGGGGCGGGGGCTGTTTATTTCCAACGAAGGAAATTTCACATACGGCAACGCATCGCTAAGCTACTACGATATCACGCACAGCGCGCTGGTCACCAACGAAGACGGATCGAACGATATTTTTTACAGTGCCAACGGAATCCCGTTGGGCGACGTGGCGCAATCGGCGATCGTACGGGGCAACACGGTCTATGTAATCATCAACAATTCGGGCGTTATTTTCGCCATCGACCGGCGGACGGCCAAAATCACCGGCACGATCCGGGGACTCACTTCGCCCCGCTACATGCACTTTCTGAGCGACACGAAAGCCTACGTCACGGACCTCTACGCACGGGCCATCACGATCGTCAACCCCGAAAGCTGCCAGATTACCGGCCGCATCGACGTCAACAACGGCTACGGACGGCAACATCCTACCGAACAGATGGTACAATACAAAAACTTCGTCTTTACGAACTGCTGGTCATACGACAACAAGATCCTGGTGATCGACTCCGATACGGACAGCGTCGTGGATTCGATCGAGGTCGGCATCCAGCCCACATCGCTGGTGATCGACAAATACGACAAAATCTGGACGATCACCGACGGAGGATACAAAGGCAGTCCCTACGGGCACGAGGAGCCCTGCCTCTACCGGATCGACGCGGAAACCCGGCAAATCGAAAAACGGATCGTGTTCGACCTCAACGACGCCCCTTCGGAGGTGTGCCTCAACGGAACGCGCGACACGCTCTATTTTATCAACGAGGCCGTCTGGCGTATGGACGTAAGGGCCGATGCCGTACCCGGAGAACCGTTCCTCAAATACAACAATACGATCTATTACGGCCTTACGGTCGACCCGAAAACCTCGGAGGTATACGTCGCCGACGCGATCGACTATGTCCAGAACGGTGTGGTCTACCGTTTCTCGCCACAGGCTGTTCCGCTCGACACACTGCGGGTCGGCATCACCCCCGGGGCCTTCTGTTTTGCCGAATGACAGGAAGGCCCTCACCCCGCTGCAAACGTTTCCCGATGACCTCGAAAATATAACGACATAACCTAACACTACGCACTGCTATGAAACAGTTTTTAATCCTCTCACTGGCCCTCTGCCTGAGCGCAGCCGTTTTCAGCTCATGCAACAACGAAGACAATACGCCCGAAGCCCCTTCGATCTCGTTTAAGGATAACACCGACGGAACGTTTTACGCCAAAGCGGGCTTTCCGCTGACCCTCACCCCGCAGGTCGAAAACGGCGACGGAGCACAATATAGCTGGACGCTGGGCGGACAGCAGGTAGGCACGTCGGCTACCTATACGTTCCAGTCGGACGAGACAGGAACCTATGCGCTGACCCTGACGGTCAAAACCGCAGGCGGTGAAGCGACCCAACAACTTTCGGTCACGGTCGAGCCGGTGGACGTGCACTACCGTCCCGCCACGCAGAACAGCCTGGCGGCCTGCAATGCCGTATACGAATACACCCCGGCCCCGGGCCAGTTCATCAACGAACCCCAATCCGGCTTCAAGAATGAAAACACCCCGGAAGCGGCCTGCGCCTATGCGCTCGAACGAATGGGGAAAAGCGCATATGTTTCGCTGGGCGGATTCGGCGGTTACCTGATCGTGGGCTTCGACCACAGCATCTACAACGAAAAAGGGGCGGACTTTTCGATCGCGGGAAATTCTTTCTCGGGCAGTTCCGAACCGGGAATCGTCTACGTCATGCAGGATGAAAACGGCAACGGCAAACCCGACGACACCTGGTACGAACTCAAAGGCAGCGAATACGGCAAACCCGAAACACTGAAAGATTACAGCGTCACCTATTACAAGCCGCAGTCCGCAGGAACCGACATCCGTTGGGAAGACAACGAAGGCAACGAAGGGATGGTCTATTACCTGCCCGGTTTCCACAAACAAGACACCTATTACCCGACCTGGATCACTGCGGACAGTTACACGCTCAGCGGCACTCGCCTCGCTACAAATTCCGATTGGGAGGAGGGTACCGGTTGGGTCAACAAAGCCTACGACTGGGGCTATGCGGATAACTTCAGCCCGAAAGACGGGACCGGCAGCAATGCCGACGGCACCGGCGCGAGAGTCAATAATTTCGAGATCGACAACGCCGTGAAGGCCGACGGTACCCCGGCCGGCCTGCGCCACATCGACTTCGTCAAGATCCAGACAGGCGTACATTTCACCACCGAATCCATCGGCGAACTATCGACCGAAGTGCTCGGTGTCAAGGACCTCCATGCAGGAAAATAAACCCGGACAAAGTCGTGCATTTCCCGCAACCGGCCCCCTCCGTAAACCGACAGACCCAACCACCACATAAAATCATTCATTTCTCAATCTATTTATGAAAAAACTACTATTCGCCCTTTTCGGACTGCTGGTCATCACCTCCTGCAGCAAGGAGCACGAACCGCTCCCCACTCCGCAGGTTTCGATCGAAGCGCCTGCAGGCACCGATCCGACCCAACCCATCGCACTGACACTGGGCGGCACGCTGACCCTCAAAGCGGTCAGCGCCAACACCGACGAGGCTACTTACCTCTGGGAAGTCAACAACGAACAGGTCGGACAAGCCCAGGAGTACACCTTCACGGCAACCGAATTGGGTAACTACATCGTCAACGTGACCGTTTTCAACGCCGAAGGCACCGGCAACACCGTAGGATGCGAAGTAACCGTTTACGGCCCCTACCACACCGGCACCTTCATCCTCAACGAAGGCAACTTTACCTCCGTGCCCAGCTCGCTCATCTTCATCGGCGACGACGGACAGGTCACCGAATCGGTCTATACGAAGGCCAATCCGACGCGCAAACTCGGTGTCACGGCGCAGGACATGTGCTTCTTCGGCGGTAAAGCCTACATCCTCACCCAGAACGGCAAAAAGGCCGAAGGATTCGACGGTTACCTGACCGTTACGAACGCCGAGACGATGACCTATGTGACCGACTACACGAACGACGAGTTCAGCGACCTGAGCGCACCGACCCACCTCGCGGTAGTCAGCGCCGACAAAGCCTATATCCGAGACGGCCGTGCAATCTACGTTGCCGACCTGAAGAACCGCAAGCTCAACGGCAAAATCGCAGGTTCGGAAGGCGCCCTGAAAATCAAGATGGTCAATACCGGCAGCAAGGTATACGCCGCAGCGGGCTCCAAACTGCTGGTGATCGACCCGGCCAGCGACGCCGTCACGAAAACAATCGACCTGCCGGGTACCTCTTCGGGCATCGTGCTGGGCAAAGACGGCAACATCTGGTCGTCCTGCGCAGGCACGCCGTCCTACATGGTGCAGATACTGACCGCAACGGACGCCATCGGCGTCAAGAACGAGGTCAAGGACATCAACCTCTCTGGCGGCTGGGTACCTTCTATCGGCCTCTGCGCTTCGAAAACCGACAACGTTCTCTACTTCTGGAAAGACGAATCCCCGGATTGGAGCCACTACGACTATCCGATCTACAAGCACGACTGCACGACCGGGAAAACCGAAAAGTTCATTTCATTGTCTGAAACGGCTAAAGACGGCAATTACCTGATATACGGCGGCATGGGCGTACATCCGCTCACCAACCAGCTTTTCGTAAATTCCATCAAAGGATACGGCACCGATTACCTGACCAACAGCATCCACTCGTTCAGCAACCAGGGCAAATTGGTCAAGACCTATTCGGACAAGACCTCCTTCCCGGCCGGTGTATTCTTCAAGACCGAATAGCTTTCAGCCAGAATAACGCATTGAACTGAGGAAAAACGTGAACAGAACCGCGTTCATACTCTGCATGACACTTGCCGCCATCGGGGCCGGCCCGCTTCAGGGCCAGGCCCCGAAACGGCTCGTGCAGTTGCAGGAGGTATCGGTTACCGGTAAACGGCCGCTTACGGACGTGGGAACCACCAAAACCGACCTGGATACCCTGACGCTGCGCGAAACGGTGGTCAACAGCATGGCGGACGTCCTCTCGCAAAACACGCCCATATTCATCAAATCGTACGGACGCGGGTCCCTCGCCACCGCATCGTTCCGGGGTACTTCCCCGTCGCACACGCAAGTGTTATGGAACGGTTTGAAGCTCAACTCGCCGACGCTCGGCATGGTCGATTTCTCGATGATACCGTCGTTTTTCATCGACCGCGGCAGCCTCTACCACGGGGCCAGCTCGGTGGGTGTCTCGGGCGGAGGACTCGGCGGTGCCGTCGCGCTCGACACGAAACCGACACAGGGACTCGACGGCATAAAACTCAATTTCATCCAGGGCATCAGCAGTTTCAGCACCTACGACGAATTCCTGCGGGTGCAGTACGGCAGCCCGAAATTCCAATCCTCGACCCGTTTCTATTACGCCAACGCGAAGAACGACTTCCCGTACGTGAACTTCAACAAGCGCAACGAGGACGGCACCTACCCCACCGAACGCAACAAAAACGGTTCGTACCGCGACCTGCACCTGTTGCAGGAACTCTATTGGCAGGGGCGCAACAACAACAAATACGGCTTTACCGGATGGTTCCTCGATTCGCGGCGCGGCGTACCTATGCTCAACGTGAACTACCGCGAAGAGGACCAGTCCAAAAACCAGCAGGACGAAACGACCGTACGGCTGGTCGGCACCTGGGACCGCTACAACGACCTGTGGAAACTCTCCGCGAAGGCCGGATACAGCTATTCGAACATGCTGTACACCTACAAGGGCGAGAACGGCACCGAAGAACTGGTCGAGATGATCCACTCGCTGAGCCGTATCCACACCGGCTACGCCCAGTTCTCCGCCGACTGGTATCTTTCGCCCAAATGGATGTTCAAAGCCAATGCGTCGGTGAACCTCAACGCCGTGAACAGCTACGACAAATACGACAAAACGGGTTACGACAAGCAGCGCGCCGAAGCATCGCTCTTCGCCACGGCCAAATACCGCCCGGCCAAAGGGCTGAGCTTTGCCGCGGACCTGCGCGCCGAGAGCTACGGACAGCACCTCACCCCGCTGATTCCCGCTTTTTTCGCCGAATACGTCCTTTGGCCGCAAGCGGGCCTGGTCGTCAAAGCTTCGGTCGCGCGCAACTTCCGCTACCCGTCGCTCAACGACCTCTATTTCCTGCCCGGCGGCAACGATTCGCTGCGGTGCGAACGGGGTTTCACCTATGACGGAGGCATCGAAACGGGATTCGAAGCGGGACGCTTCACCTTCCGGGGCGAGGCGACCGTCTACAATTCGAAAATCAAAGACTGGATCCTCTGGCTTCCGACAGCCAAAGGCTACTGGACGCCGAGCAACGTGAAGCAGGTGCACAGCTACGGCTTCGAGCTGCGCGGCCGGCTCAGCGTCGACCTGGGCCGCCAATGGGGTATCCGCTTCGACGGCAACTGGGCCAAGACCCGTTCGATCAACCAGGGCGAACCGCAGAGCTGGGCCGACCAGTCGATCGGAAAACAGTTGGTCTACATTCCCGAATACTCCTCATCTGTGACGGGGCGCCTCAGTTGGAAACGCTTTACGCTCCTCTACAAATACAACCACTACAGCGAACGCTATACCACTTCGAGCAACGATCCGGGGCGGCTCGGCGTACTGAAACCCTATTACATGAACGACGCCTCGCTCGAAAAGGTCTTCATCTCACGCGCCGGCGAGCTTTCGCTAAAATTCTCGGTTTACAACCTCTTCAACGAGAAATACGTATCGGTGCTCTCGCGCCCGATGCCCGGCCGCAACTACGGCTTTTTCCTCAGCATCACCCCGCACTGGAAAACACGCAAAACGGCACCCGGCTCCGGATCGGATTCCCTAATCGGTACGGTTTCATCCCGCTAAAGGGGCAGGAGCTGTTCTGCCGCACTCATCCCGCCGTCTGCCGGCTTCCGTTCCCGATAGAGTTGCCCGTTCTATTCCTACGGCCCCTTTACCGATCATGCCCCCGATGATCTCCAATTGAAACATTGTTTTTCCGATGCAAAAAGTTTATCTTTGCTAGTATCCCTACAGATGGTTCCGGCAAGGCTCCCGGTTCCTTCGTGCGGATAATCAGCCATGTACTAATACAAAATTTTGCATGATAAACCGATCCAGACTTGCCGCGCTCACAGCCGTACTGCTGTTGGGTGCCTCAGCCTCTTCCCCCGTTTCAGCAACCGGTACCCGAACTACAGACCTGCCCGGCACAGCGGGATCCGCCGATGCCGGCAACAGCCGCCGCCCGGAAAACCGTCCCGCCGCTGGGGTCGATCCGCTCTATTCACGTACTGCACCGGCCCCCGCCCCGGACACCCTCCCGGGTTCACCGTGGTTGTATGCCGATACGGAACTGGAAGCGTGGCGGCTGCACCTGATGCGCCAGCGGGTCAAGGAGGCCCGGCTGCGGGTCAGGTATCCCGGCAACTACTACGAGCCCAGTAACCGGGCCTATTTCCGCATCCCGGCATCAGTCGACGCACACTACCCGAGGTGGGTATCGCTCAACGCATACGGCAACGTACGCGTCATGATGGACGGACAGACGATTTATACCGGTGCAGCCAGCACCTCCCCGCACAAATTCAAGCTCTCCGCACCGGGAACCTTGATGGTCGCACTCACGACCGAACAGGAACCGCCCGCACTATGGGTCGAAAAAGGTGAGTTCGCCACCGGCAACCCGCTCTGGCAGGCTTCTGCGGACAGCCTCTCCTGGAGTTATCCGTGCACTTATCCCCGCCATAAAGACGGGACGCTGCCGCACAGGTTCGAAACCCCTACCGTCCGGTTGCAACCGGTGTCCCAAAACGACACCCTCTACGATTTCGGCCGGGAGCTGTTCGGTTTTATCGTACTGAAAGCCGACAGCAAGCCGCAATTCTTTGCCGGCGAATCGATACTCGAAGCAGTCGATACCGCAGCGCGCCCGCGTGAACAGAGCTTCGATCTGGAAGCGGCCGGCAAAGGCCTTTGGCGTTCGGTGACGCCGGTGGCGTTCCGCTACGCTTACCTGCCGGACGGAGCCTCGGTACAAACGGTCGCATGCGATGCCTACGCCCACCCGGCCCGCTACCGGGGCGATTTCCACTCCGCAGACACGCTGCTCAACGACATTTGGTTCAAAAGCGCCTACACGCTGCGCCTCTGCATGCACGAATTCCTGATGGACGGCATCAAGCGCGACCGCCTGCCTTGGGCGGGCGACCTGGCGATGAGCATGATGGTAAACGCCTACACGTTCGCCGACCGGGAGATCGTACGGCGCACGATCGCAATGCTCGGCCGCGAAGGAATCGCACAGACCGACATCAACGACATCGCCGACTACTCGCTCTGGTGGCTGATCGCACAGGATCGCTACCAACTGTTTTTCGGCGACCGGCTCCACCTGCAACGCGAATGGCCGCGCATCAAAAAAGCCCTCAATGTACTCGAAAGCCGCTGCGATCAAAACGGCATTCTGACCGACAGCATCCGCTGGCTCTTCATCGACTGGGTCGATGTCGAGAAGGAAAACGCCTTGCAGGTGCTTTGGTGGTGGGCGCAGCAAAGCGCCGTATCGCTCGCGGAACGGATGGGCGACAAACCGTTGGCGGCCTATTGGCAGAAGAAATCCGACGCGCTCAAAAGCGTACTGCTCGCACGCGGTTACGATCCCGTGCGGCAGGCATGGCGCGGCAAACCCGACGGGGAGAGCAAGCCGAACCGCCACGCGAACTTCCTCGCGGTAATATCGGGTCTCGCCACCCCGTCGCAATACCCGGGCATCCTCAACATTTTGGGGGATACGACCGTGACAGCGGTCGGAACCCCCTACATGGCCGGATTCGAATACATGGCCCTCTCCCGGATGCGTGCTCCCGAACGGATGCTGAAGCAGATGAAAAAGTATTGGGGCGGTATGATCGTCCAGGGAGCGACAAGTTTCTGGGAAGGCTACGATGCGAATGAAGACGAAGTGAAACAGTACGGTTTTTACGGGCGTCCGTTCGGCAAGAGCCTCTGCCATGCCTGGAGCAGCGGCCCGGCAGCGCTGATCCCGTCCGAACTGCTGGGCATCCGCCCGTTGAGCGACGGTTGGGCGACCTTCGAGATCGACCCGCAAGTTCCCGCTTCGATGCAGCCGCTCGAAGCGACTATCCCCACCCCGTACGGCGATATCCGGGTTTGGCTGCGGGATAACCAGCTGAACGTCGAAGTGCCGCAAGGAAGCACCGCAAAATTCCGCGGCAAAAGCTACACCTCGGCAGTGCCGCTGGAGGTCCGGCTGTAACCGGAAAACGAATTCCACACAACAAGGAAACATCCGCAACCGGACATTTCCGGCGGGTCTTTGCCGCCAAACCGACACAATCGGGATGGCCGCGGAACCGTCCGTGAGGAATCGTCCCGCCAACGAAACAACTTTACGAAAGGTGCAAAAGCGGCAAATTATTGCTATTTTTGCCATGGTTTCCAACCTACAACTACCCAACGGATAAAAGATGGAGAAATACAGCCTCAAAGAAGTAACCACCCGGAACGATGCCCGCGAATTCCTCGACTTCGCCAAACGGCTTTACCGCGACGAACCGAATTGGATCTGTCCGCTGGACCAGGACATCGAACGCCGCTTCGACCCCAAATACAACGAACTGTTGCGGAACGGAGAGGCGATCCGCTGGCTCGCCCTCGACACGCAGGGCCGCACCGTCGGACGCATCGCGGCGTTCTATAACCCGGAACTGGCTGCCGCTGCAGATGGACAGCCGACGGGTGGCTGCGGTTTCTTCGAATCGATCGACGACCAGCAGGTAGCCGACCTGATGTTCGACGCAGCCAAAGAATGGCTCGCCAAGAAAGGGATGGAGGCGATGGACGGCCCCGTCAATTTCGGGGACCGCGACCAGTGGTGGGGCCTGCTTACGAAAGGCTTCGAATTCACGCCGCTGTATACCAATCCCTATAATTTCGAATACTACATCCGCCTGTTCGAAAACTACGGGTTCCAGAACTACTTCAACCAGCACACCTACCTGCGTGAACTGGCCGAAGGACTCTTCCCGGACAACGTCTACGAACGTGTCAAGCGCCTGCAGGAGGAGCCGCGTTACAGCTTCGAGCACATGGACAAGCGTAAACGGAGCCTGCAGCAGTATGCCGAAGATTTCCGTACCGTATACAACAAAGCCTGGGCGAAATTCACCGGCGTCAAGCCGATCGAGAAGGCACATGCGCTCGCACTGATGAATTCGCTGCGCCCGATCATCGACCAACGGCTCATGTATTTCGCGTACTACGATGGGGAACCGATCGGTTTCTACCTGATGATTCCCGACCTGAACGGCGTGATCGCACCGCTGAAAGGGCGTTTCGGAGCCTGGGACAAGCTACGGTTCCTGTGGCGGCTGAAGGTAAGCCGCAAAGCGACGCGCATTTTTGCACTGATCTTCGGGGTCATTCCCGAGTTCCAGGGAAAAGGGATCGAATCGGGCATGATTTATAACTTCGAACAGCAGGTGAACACTCCTCACCTGAAACGGTACAAGAGCCTCGAACTGGCTTGGATCGGCGATTTCAACCCGCTGATGATGCGCATGGTAGAGACGCTCGTCTGCGCGAAAAAGCACAAGATGCACACGACCTACCGCTACCTGTTCGACCGCGAAAAACCGTTCACCCGCGCGCCGAAAATGACCGTCAAGAAGGACTAAGTCAGAATAAAGCGAAAAAGGCGGTTGGGTTGCCGCTACGCTTGCGACGCCGCGCTGCCATCAGGCGTTACAGAGCCAGGAGAATTTTACCACCGGCTCTTAGGGAACAGCCGAAGTCGTACCATACTCCTGCTGAATGCCGGTATCGGCAATGGCCTTGTGGTAAGCAGCAATAGCCACTTTCTGATTAAAGTTGGCAGTAATCGTATTCGTGTAAGCCTGCAACCACGAGAGTTGGGCCGAAATCACATCCAGAATGGTCAGCAAGCCTTCGTTATAACTGAACGTATTGAGGCTGAGATTTTCCCGGGCCACTTCGAGGTTCGCCCGAGCGATGTCGATCTGCGAGGCCGATTCCACGATATTCGTCCAGGCGGTCATAATCTCCTGGGTGATATTGTCGATCAGCTGCAATTTTTCGTACTCCGAAGACCGCACCGCCGCCTGCGAAGCCGTCACGGCATGCCGCCGTTCGCCCCAGTGGAAGATGGGCACGCTCAACCGCAGGAAAGCCAGTCCGTCGAGATCGGTTCCGCCGAGGTTGGGAGTGTTGTTGCGCCAAAGCCCCTGCACACCCGCCGAGAGCTGCGGGTTGAACTTCGCTGAGGCGAGTTTGACGCCGTACCGGTTGTATTCGACCCGGCGGTCGGCCGACAGGTAGTCGGGACGGCGGCTCAGCGCCTCCTGAACGCCCGCATACATCGGCAATTGGACCGGCATCGTCACCGAATCGGCAACGGTGTGCTGCGTCAGCGGCACGGCGCCCATCAGGATATTGAAATTCTGCAGCGACACACGGTACAGGTTATCGGCATTGACCCGGCTGTATTCGGCCTCCCTGAGCCGCGTTTCGATCATCAGCAGGTCGTTTTTGGCCACATACCCGTCGTCGAAGCGGGTACGTACCACGTTGTACATGTTGCGCACGATCCCCTCGTACCGCGTCGCGATGGCGAGCAGTGCCTCGTTCGAAGCGAGGTTCCAATAGTTGTACTCGGCCAGGTAAGCCACGCTGAGTTGCGACTGTTCCTCGCCGTAACGCGCGATCTCAGAGGTGATCTTCGTCTGTTCGTAACTGTTCCGCACCGCACCTCCCGTGTAGATGTTCTGCACGAGGGCCGGTTGCAACGAAAACGCATAAGGATGCAACAGTTGGCTTGCGCCGTTCGATACCGCATAACGATCCTTGAAATTGACCGAGAAATCCCCCGCCGCACTCAGCGCGGGAAGGAATCCCGTATAGCTTTGCCGGACGCCCGCTTCTGCGGCAGCACGGTTTTCACGCGCCATTTTCAACGTATAACTGTAATCGAGCACCCGTTCCCGGTACTCGTCCAGCGAAATCGGCCCTTGCGCCGGAGCGCTCCACGCACCGCCGAGCAACAGCGCCAGCGCAATCAAAGAAATATATGTCGGTCTGTTCATGAGTTTGTCTCTTTAGTGGGATAAATCCGGAAAAAGATACAGTACGTAACGGGCAGTACGAGCAAAGTCAGCAGCGATGCGACCAGAAGCCCTCCCATGATCGTCGCGGCCATACCGCCGAACATCGAGTCGAAGAGCAGCGGCAGCATCCCGAGGATCGTCGTCCCGGAGGCCATCATCACCGGTACGATGCGCGAACGCGTCGCGATCGTTACCGCCTCGTAGGGCGATTTGCCGGAAGAGGTCTCCACGCCGATCTGGTCGACCAGAACGATGGCATTCTTGATGTTCATCCCCACGAGACCCAACAGGCCCAGCATCGCGAAAAAATCGAACTGCTTGCCCGTCACGACGAGTCCCGCCACCACGCCGATAAAGATCATCGGCACCATCAGCAGGATCACGATCGGCTTCTTATACGCCCGGAACAGCAGCAGCAGCGTAATGAAGATCAGGATGAACGTAAGCGGCATATTGGCCGCGAGCGCCGCATTCGATTCCTCCTGCGACTGCTCCTCGCCGAAGACCTGCATACGGTACCCCTCCGGCAGGCTGATCTTTTCCCGAACCTGTTTCAATACCTCCGTGAAAGCCGCTTTGGTATTGGCCCCGCGCACCGGATCGCACTGGGCCATCATCACCCGCTCGCGGTTGTAGCGCTTGATCACGTTGTAGTGGTAACTCAGGTAAACGCTGTCCACGACCGATTCGAGCGGGTAGACATTCCCGGAAGCGGAATAGATTGGCAGCGAACGCAGGTTATTCAGGTTGAAGCCTTCCTGGTTCTCGTCGGCCAGCACGATCGGCAGGAACTGATCCTCGTGACGGTACTCGCCCAACGGGAACCCGGAAGTGGCGAAATTCATCTCGCGGGCCATTGCCGAGCGCGAAATACCCATACGCGGGCCCTTTTCCTGCGAATAAACCGGAGTCCAGACCGGAACCGGGTTGCCCCAACTGTTACGAATGTCACCCACGGCAGGAATGCCCCGCATAATCTCCTGCGCCTGTGTCGTCAATTTTACCAGCGTATCGATGTTGCTGCCGATAAACCCGATCTCGATCGCCGCTTCGACGGCCGGAGAAAGCTTGAACAGCGACGAACGGGCCAGTACATCGGGATAATTCTCCCGCACATAACGGTTGAAGCGCTCTTCGACGGCCGCCGTGGAATCCTTCGTCGTCAGTTCGACCAGGATATTGGCAAAATTGGGCTTGGGCCCGAACGACGTACTCGCCAGATAGTAGCGGGGCGGCGAAGCGCCCATCGTCACCGACACGTTCCTGACCGAAGACTGCCGGCGCAACCAGGCCTCGATACCCGCCATATTACGTTCCGTATCACGAATATTGTAACCGTCGGGCAGGAAACAGTCGGCCTTGAAGTAAGGTTTATCGAGGTTCGGGAAGAAGTTCTGCGGGAGAGCCCCCATCACCAGCAACGATACGGCGAAGAGGCCCGCTACAATTCCGACCGTTAGATAACGGCGGGCGATCAGCCGTTCCAACAGTCGGTCGAACCGGCGGTAAAACTTGCCGGCATACGGATCGCGCGGTTCGGCCGCCGTGTCCTGTTTGAGGATAAATTCGCCGAACAGCGGCGTCTGTGTCAGCGCCAATACCCAGCTCAACGTCAGCGAAATGGCCAGCACGACGAACAACGGTTTGACGATCTCGGCCACCGCCGACGGCGCCAGGTAGAGCGGCAGGAACGAGCAGACGGCGATGAAGGTAGCCCCGAGCAGGCCCCATTGGGGGCCCGTCGCGCCGTCGATCAGCGCCTTGCGCCGGGCTACGCCGCGCAGCATGCCGTTACGCGCATTGTCGGTCACCACGATCGCATTGTCGACCAGCATCCCCATCGCAATGATGAATCCGGCCAGCGAGGTACGGTTCAGGCCCACGCCGAGGAACTGCATAATAAGCAACGTACCGCCGATCGAGAAGATCAGCGAACTGCCGATCAGCATTCCCGAACGGAGACCCATAATCAGCATAATCAGGGCGATAACGATCGCCACCGACTCCAGCAGGTTGATCACAAACGCATTGTTGGCCTCCTGCGCGATACGGTTCTCCGGATAGAGCGTCACCAGGTCGATCCCGATCGGGATCAGCGGCATCAACGTACCGAGGCGCTCTTCGATCAGTTTACCGGTTTTGACCACGTCTTTCGACGCATCGGTCGAAATGCCGATCCCGATGGCGGGCCGGCCGTTGAGCAGCATCAGCGTCGACGGGGGTTCGGCATATCCCTGTTCGACACGGGCAATGTCCCCCAGGCGGATCTGCCTTCCCTGCGACGAGGTGAGAATCTGGTCGCGGATATCGTCGAGGTTCTTGTAAGTTCCCGTCTCGATCAGTTTGATCTGCATTTCGCCCGCGAGTTTTTCGCCGCTCGAAACAAGCGTATTCTGCGCCTGAAGCGTCTGAATCACTTCCGACGGAGTTATAAAAAGATTGTTCAGCGTCGAAAGGCTCACATAAACGTTCACCACCCCGCTCTGCTCGCCGAAAAGGGTCACTTTCTGCACGCCCTTGACGGTCACAAGCGCCGTTTTGATCCGCTGCGCCCAGCCGCGCATCTCCTCATAGGTAAACCCTTCTCCCGCCGAAAGGCCGTAATAAATCCCGAACACATCGCCGAAATCGTCGCTCACGGAGATAGGCGACGCATCCTGGGGCATCTGGGGCTGTATATTGAGCACCTTGCGGCGCAGCTCGTCCCACATCTGCGGCATCTCGTCGGCCGGCGTGGCCGGATCCAGCTCGATCATGATCTTCGAAAGCCCGTAATACGATTCGGAGGTGATCTTATAGACGCGACGCATCGACTGAATTTCACGCCCGATCGGTTCGGTCACCAGCTTTTCGACCTCCTCGGGCGTCGCTCCCGGGTAACGGGTGACGATCGAAGCGCTTTTGATGACGAACGGCGAATCCTCTTTCTTGCCGAGCTGGCCGAACGAAATCAGGCCGCCGACGAGCAACAGCGCCAGGAAAAAGTAAATCACCTTAGCGTTATCGAGGGAATATCTGGGAAGATTCATAGTATTACGGACTCTATTCGGTTAGTATTTCTTTACCATTCAGGCATTTCCAAACATTCGAACACTGCAGAGAATTCAAAATCGACCGGTGATTTCCCGGATTTCACGACATGCCGGGGGAGGTCAGTAATTTCTGGGGGTCTCCGGGTTCCCGAATCTTTGCCGTCTCCGGAGCACAAAAAGATCGGCTGCTCAATTACGGAAGAAGTTTGACCTCCTCACCTTCGACAATCTGGTACACCCCGGCCGTCACCACTTCGTCCCCGGCCTTGAGGCCATCGTCGATCATCACCATATCGCTGCCGAAAAGCTGGCCGAGCTTGACCGGTTGCGCCTTTACCCGGCGGTCGGTTCCCACGATCCATACCCACTCGCGGTTATCCCGGCTGAACACGGCGGTCAGCGGCACGGCAGTCACCGTATCGTGCTGCGGCGATTCGACCTTCATGTTGATCGTGCAGGACATTCCCGGCGCGATATCGTACCTCTTTTCATCGAACGGTTCGAGCGTCAGCGCCACCGAGATTCCGGTCGCTTGTGTCGAACTCTTCATATACTCCTTGAGCCGGGCCGGAAACGGGGTATTTTGGTAAGCGTCGAACCAGACCGTAAAGGAAAGCCCCGGCATCTTGAGCATCTGCAAAGCCGTTTCAGGCATCGTGTATTTGACGGTGCGGGTCAGCGGATCGACCAACCGGGCCACCGGTTCCCCGACCTGCACGCGCTGGAAATTGTCGACGAACATCTTTTCAATCGCTCCGGAGAAGGGAGCGCGCAGTTTGGTATCCGCAAGAATGCTCTGCGAATTATTGTAGGCCGAGCGGGCACGCACATAAGCGGCGTCGGCGATCTCGTAATCCTGCCTCGATATGGCCTGTCGGTCGAGCAACCGCTTGTTGCGGTCCATCTGCGACCGGGCGGTGAGGAAAGTAGCCTTGTCGGCCTCCATCTGCAGGCGGTACTCGCGCGGATCGATCTCGGCGATAATCGCCCCCTGCCGCACCGTCTGGCCGTCCTGTACATAAACCTTGATAATCTGTCCCGACACGCGGAATGCGAGGTTCGACACGCTGTCCGCAGTGGACATCCCGGCAAAATCCTTATCCACGGCGCCGAGCGGCTCGACACGATACACCTTGACCGGACGGACGACCGGAGCGGAAGCCTTTCCGCCCGAGCCGCAACCTGCGAGCAGCACGGCTGCCAGTGCACCGGTCATGATAGCTTTCAGTTTCATACATTCATTCGGATTAAAGTCCCCCACGACTGGTTTATCGTGTTGAAGCTAAGCCAACAATCATGCCACATCCTGGTGAAAATCATCGTTCAATCCCAAGATCATGTATCCGGACGGCATTCCTGTACCATTCGAAAACAACGTGCCGGGGAACGGTTGTTCCCCGACACGTAAAACAGGCACAAAAAGAGGCTCAGGAACGCTCCAGGGCCCGCAGCGACGGCATAAAAAACGAGACCAATGCAACCAGCGAGGCAGCCACTCCGCCCAGCAGGAACATGGCCGGAATCCCGATCCTGTCGGCCACCAGTCCCGTAGCCGTCAACCCGATCACGGCAGGCAGCGAAAGCACCTCGGCAGGCCCGGCTTCGACACTGACCCACAGAATGATAGCGAATTGCGCGACGGTACTCGTAAGAATCGAGAAGAGCTGTCCCATCCATATAATGATGAACTTCCTTTTCCAGTCGTTCATAATAACTGAATTAAATTAAAAACCGTAGAAAATATTAAAGAAATAACCAAAGGCCGACCGCATACGCGGGGCACGTCCGGTACCGGGAGGAATCCGGCAGCGGAACCGATATACCTGCATCCTGCAAGGCAGCTAAGCCATCAGGATATAAGCAGCAGGTATGTCGGAGGGTGAGAGGTGCATAAAATGGTATTGTAAGGGACCGCTCGTGCGCTCCGGGAGGCAAAGATAACGGTTTTCCCCGGATTCCAGCTTCCGACAGGGAGACTTCCAACTGCTGCGGCAAAAATCCGCACTTATACGTGCCGGCGGTGGATGAAATAGACCGCGTAGAGCAGCACCAACACCACACCGCATACGCCCAGCAACCAGGAGATATTCACCTGCACGGCATGTGCGGCCACGAGCGAAAGGATGCTCTGTTCCGCATTTTCCCCGTTCAGATCGGGGATGTCCCGGCAGTTCCATTTGGCAAGGATCGTTCCCTCCTTGATCACGACGAGCCCCTGGTGCGTGCGGATCAGCGACTTGAGCGTCGTACCGTCGATATTGTACAGCGGAATATGCCGGGCACCGAGCGACAATACCGAATCGGCAAGTGCAACCGGCGTAACGCCGATCATCAGCACTCCCCGGGCCAGGGCGTAATCGGCTGCGTCCGCGAGCTTGTCGCGGCATGACCCGGACAGTTCCGCCGGATCGGTCAGCGTCACGAGCAGCCACTCCTGCGGCCGGGCAAGCAGTTCGGCCGTACGGTCTCCCTGTGCATTGAAAATCGAGAATTCGGCCAGCGCAGGATCGGTTTCCCCGCCGGAAGGTTCGGCACGTTCGACAAAGCGCGTATCGACGAACTCCCAGCGCGTCGAATCGTACCAGGTCGTATCGCTCAGCGAAAACTCGTGATTTTGTCCCGTCGTTTTATCCTTGTAGATCAACGTCGTGACCAAATCGGTTCCGGATTTATTCCCCTGTACGGCCAGGTTTACCCCGGCTTTGAACGGCAGGAAGTCGATCAACGGCAGGTGACGCAAACTATACAGCCCCACTCCGAGTGAAAAGAGCAGGAACAACAATCCGAGGCTCCATTCGATCAGGTGACCGCTATCGTGTTCCGGAACGTCGGGATTCCAATCCCAGCACTCTTTCTTGCGGTAGCTGCCGAACCAAACCACAACAGCCAGCAACAACAGAATCAGGTTTTTATAGAAGGTCTGCCAATTCGTGAGTTTCACGGCATCGCCGAAACAGCCGCAGTCCGAAACCGGGTTCCAAAGGGCCAGCACGAGGGTCAGCAGCGTGAAGAAACCCACCACGATCAGCATCAACCTCGGCAATCTCCGGCGGACGAAACCGAACCGGAAAAGCAGGCAGAAACCCAACAGCATTTCAGCAGATGAGAGCAGGATCGAAAAGGCATAGCGGCCCCCGGAAAGCGCATCCATCCCGAAAGCATGGAAATACTCGCCCAACTTGATGGCCGTACCCCACGGATCGACCGCCTTGACGAAGCCGGAAAAGATAAACACCAGCGCCAAAGCTATCCTGCACAAAGCCACCAATCCGTTCCTGATTCGCATACCGGTTCGTTGTCAAACAGTTGTACTGAGACAAATATAACCAATTTTTAGCTTATCCGCCATTTTACGGTATAAAACGGTCGAAAAAGCGTTCGAAAACGGAAAGAATCTTCACCCATCCCGTCCGGTAGAACCATCCGGACACGATGCACAGGAGGTGCGTTACGGCAAATCCACACTACGGGGAGGAGAAACAGCAAGGGGCAAAACAGCACCGCCCCAGAACTACCGTAACAGAAACGACAGTAACGTAATTCGGGCTATCGGGATCAACGCCGCCGCATGGGAACCGCACGGAAATCCCGGTTGAGAAAAGAGCCGGACGACCTCTGGGAATTAGAACAAAGGAGATAACCGGGCCGAAATTCGTTCGAAGATCGCTTCAGGGGCACGCATCTCCCCATCCGGATCGGTGCATTCGATCACGCAGAAACAGGGATCGAGCGCCGCCTGTTCCAGATAGACGCGGCGCACGCGCTCCTGCAACGACAGTGAAGCCTCGTGAATGTCCGCCTTGCCCTTCAGGTAGTCGCGGTCATCGCCCTCGCGCTGCTCGGTCAGTTTGCGCTGCGTAAACGAAAACGGCACATCGAGGAAAAGCGACAGGTCCGGCTGCGGGATACCGTTATGCCCATACTCGAGATCGATAATCCACTCCCTCAACCGCTCGCGGTCGGCCGGATCGTCAATCTTCGCACACTGGTAACCCACATTGGAATAGACATAGCGGTCGACGATCACGAATTTACCCGCTTCGAGCCAACGGCGGATCATCGGGGCGGCTTCGGCACGGTCGCCCGCATAAATCAGCGCCACAAGGTAAGGGTTGACCTGATCGAGCGCCCCCAGTTCGCCGCGCAGGAAACGTGCGACCAATTCGCCGTAAACCGGTGCGTCGAAACGCGGGAAATGAAGGTATTCATATGCGAACCCCTGGGCGGAAAGCCGCTCCTGCAACATTCTGACCTGGGTGGATTTGCCGGCCCCGTCGAGGCCTTCGAGAACAATAAAGGGCATAATATTATAACGGGTTTATGTAGTTCCTGGAACGGATGATCGGAGATCGGTCGTATTCACGCCCGCAACATCCCGACCGCGCGTTGCAATCCGGCCTCGAGCCGGTCGATCTCCGAAAATTCATTGTACAGCGCAAACGAAGCACGCACCATCGACGTAATGCCATAATGGGTCATCACGGGTTCGGCACAATGCGTCCCGGTACGCACCGCAACACCCGTTTTGTCGAGAATCATCCCGATATCGTAAGGATGCGTCCCCTCGACCGTAAACGAAACGATACTGCACTTATCGGGCTGGGTGCCGTAAATGCGCAACCCGTCGATCCGTTGCAGCCGCTCGGTCGCATAAACCAGCAATTCGTGTTCGTGGCGCGCCACTTCGTCGGCATCCAGCGTACCGAGGTAACGGATCGCTTCGCCGAGGCCGATCGCACCGATATAGTTAGAAGTCCCCGCCTCGAACTTGAGCGGCAGTTCGGCGTATGTAGTACCCGAAAAACGGACCGTACCGACCATGTCTCCCCCGCCCATGAACGGCGGCATCTGTTCCAGCCATTTCTCCTTGCCGTACAACACGCCGATTCCGGTAGGTCCGTAAAGTTTGTGTCCCGAAAAGGCATAGAAATCGCAATCGAGCGCCTGCACATCGACCCCGCCGTGCACAATACCCTGACAACCGTCCACCAGCACCGGCACCCCGGCCCGGTGCGACAGGTCGATCACCGGCGACAGGTCGGGCCGCGTCCCCAGCACGTTCGACGCCTGCGTGATGCAGACGATCCGCGTCCGTTCGTCGAGCAGTTCCGGCAGTTTTTCGGTCATCAGGCGCCCCGCATCGTCGAACGGTACGACTCGCAGTTCAGCCCCTTTACGCTCGCAGATCAACTGCCACGGAACGATGTTCGCGTGATGTTCCATTTCGGTGGTAATCACGTTGTCGCCCGCATGGATATACTTCTCGCCGAAACTGTACGCCACGGTATTGATCGCGGCGGTCGCCCCGGCCGTAAAAACGATCTCGCGCACGGATGCCGCACCGATCAGCGCGCGCACCTGTTCCCGTGCCGCCTCGTACTCCGAAGTGCACTCCTCGCTCAGGTAGTGCAGCCCGCGGTGGACATTGGCATTCAACTCACGGTGCAGGTAGTCGATCTTTTCGATCACCTGCAGCGGTTTCTGCGCCGTCGCACCGTTATCCAGATAAGCCAGCTCCCTGCCGTATACCTTGCGGCCCAGCAGCGGAAAATCGGCCCTTATTTTTGCAATATCGTATGCCATCTATTTTACCTGCTTGCGGGAATCACTCCAATCCCAATCCGTACGCGATGAAACCGGCATCCGGATACATACGCCTACAACGAATTCTATGCGCCTACAATCCTTCGATCTTCGAAGCGATTTCGCGGTCGAACAACTCGTTCATCTCCTGTACGCGGCTCTCGCCGAGCACGTCGAGCACGAAACCGTACATCTGCAACCGTCGCGCATCTTCGAGCCCGATACCGCGCTGGCGCATGTAATAGATCGCTTCGGGGTCCAACTGTCCCACCGTCGCTCCATGGCTGCACTTCACGTTGTCCGCATAGATCTCGAGCTGGGGTTTCGCATATACGTGCGCATCGTCGCTCAACAGCAGGTTGTTGTTCTGCTGGAACGCCTGCGTGCGCTGCGCATCCTGCGCCACATAAATTCGCCCGCTGAAAACACTCGTCCCGCCGTCGGCGGCCAGTCCTTTGAAAAGCTGATAGCTGGTACAATCCGATGCGATGTGTTCGATATCCGTAGCAAAATCCAGATGCTCCTGCTCTCCGGCAATCGTAAGCCCGTTGGTGTGGTTTTCGGCACCGCGCCCTTCCAGCAGGACGGTCTGCTCGTTGCGCATCAGGCCGGCACTCAGTCCCACCGATACGCCGTGCAGCACGGAATCGCCCTGTTGGCGCGCATAGCTTGCCGAAATCAGCGACGAACGTGCGTTGAGCCGGCAACTTTCGACCATCTCGACCCGCGCACCGCTCCCTATGAAGATTTCACGCGTGCGGCAGGCCAGGTTCCGCTCGCCGGAAAGCGTACGGTAATCGATTACGAGCTGCGCCTGGCTTCCCTCTTCGAAAATAAAGAGGTTCCGCCCAAACGATGCGACCGCTTCGCCGTCGCCGTAGAGGCCGCACTCGACCGCAAACGGAAGCTCGACACGAATCCCCCTGGGGACATAGACGAACGCTCCGTCCTGCACGAAAGCCGCCGTCAGTTCGGCCACCGCACTGCCACGGCCGTCCGGGAGGGTATTGTAATATTTTCCGACCAATCCGGGATATTCGCGCGCAGCGGCGGCCAGCGACCCGAACACCACACCGTCCGCCAGTCGCGTCAAATGCCGCGCATCGCAGCAGAAACCGTTGAGAAATTTCATGCGGTGCATCTGCCCCGGCAGGTCATCGGGCGCAACGCCGGGATGCGACGGGGTGAAATAGTGCTCCCATTCTTCGCCGAACACCCCGCGCAAATCGGTATAGTGATACCGGTCGCCGTTCCCCGGCCCTTTCGGCGGAATCCCCAATAGATTCAGCGCCTCGAGTGCCGCCCGGCGCGGGCGCGTGAGCAACGGCGACTGCCCCTCGTCGAGCAATTCGGCGTTGGAGAGGAAGAGCTCCGTCAGTTTTTTTTCGATCGAAGGTTCCATGCCGTTACTCGTATTGGTTGATCAGCCAGTCGTAACCCTGCTCCTCGAGCTTGAGGGCAAGCTCCTTGCCTGCCGAATGAATGATGCGGCCGTTATAAAGCACATGCACCACATCGGGCACGATGTAGTCCAGCAGGCGCTGGTAGTGCGTGATGACGATCGTCGCGTTGTCGGGCCGCTTGAGTTTCGTCACGCCGGTGGCGACGATCCTGAGCGCATCGATGTCCAGTCCGCTGTCCGTCTCGTCGAGAATCGCCAGCTTCGGTTCGAGCATCGCCATCTGAAAGATTTCGTTCTTCTTCTTCTCGCCACCCGAGAACCCCTCGTTGACGGCCCGTCCCGTGAGCTTGCTGTCGATTTCGACCAACGCGCTCTTTTCACGCATCATGCGCAGGAATTCAGCGGCCGAAAGGGGCTCCTCTCCCCGGTACTTGCGTTTTTCGTTCACCGCATAGCGCAAGAAGTTGGCCATGCTCACGCCGGGAATTTCGACAGGATACTGGAAGCCGAGGAAAAGACCCATGCGGGCACGCTCTTCGATACTTTTGTCGAAAAGGTTTTCACCCTCAAACCACGCCTCGCCCCCGGTCACCTCGAAACGCTCGTTGCCCGCCAGCACCGACGCGAGCGTACTCTTGCCGGAACCGTTCGGCCCCATGATCGCATGTACCTCGCCGGCCTTAACGCTCAGGTCGATTCCTTTCAATATCTCTTTGCCGTCTACGCTGGCATGTAAATTCTTAACCTCTAACATATCTCGTCCGTTTTATTTTTATCCCACGCTGCCTTCCAGCGAGATCGACAGCAATTTCTGCGCCTCGACCGCGAACTCCATCGGCAGTTTATTGAGCACCTCTTTAGCGTATCCGTTCACAATCAGCCCGACGGCATCCTCGGTCGAAATACCGCGCTGGTTGCAGTAAAAGAGTTGGTCCTCGCCGATTTTCGAGGTGGTCGCTTCGTGTTCGACGACAGCCGAACGGTTGTTCGCCTCGATATAAGGGAACGTGTGCGCACCGCACCGGTCGCCGATCAACAGCGAGTCGCACTGCGAATAATTGCGTGCATTTTCAGCCTTTTGCGCCACTTTGACCAAACCCCGGTAGCTGTTCTGGCTCACGCCCGCCGAGATCCCTTTGCTGACGATCCGGCTGCGCGTATTGCGTCCCAAGTGGATCATCTTCGTACCGGTGTCGGCCTGCTGGCGGTTATTCGTCACAGCCACCGAATAGAACTCGCCGACCGAATTGTCGCCGGCCAGGATGCAGCTCGGATATTTCCACGTCAACGCCGAACCGGTCTCAATCTGCGTCCACGACAGCCGCGCATTCTCACCCTTGCAGATGCCGCGCTTCGTCACGAAGTTATAGATACCGCCGCGCCCCTCCTTATCGCCGGGATACCAGTTCTGCACGGTCGAATATTTCACCTCGGCATCTTTCATCACGACGATCTCCACCACGGCCGCATGCAGCTGGTTTTCATCCCGCTGGGGCGCAGTGCAGCCCTCCATGTAACTCACGTAGGCCCCTTCGTCGGCCACGATCAGCGTCCGCTCGAACTGCCCCGTCCCGGCCGCATTGATCCGGAAATAGGTCGAAAGCTCCATCGGGCAGTGAACCCCCTGGGGCACATAACAGAACGAACCGTCAGAAAAGACCGCCGCATTGAGCGACGCGAAAAAGTTATCGGTACTCGACACGACGCTGCCCAGATACTTGCGGACCAACTCCGGGTAATCGCGGATCGCCTCGGACATCGAACAAAAGATAATTCCCTTTTCCGAAAGGGTCTCCCGGAAAGTAGTCTTCACCGATACGGAATCCATCACCGCATCGACCGCCACGCCGGACATGATCATCTGCTCCTCGAGCGGTACCCCCAGCTTATCGAAAGTAGCCTTCAGCTCCGGATCGATCTCGTCCAGACTGTTCAGTTTCGGTTTGGGTTTCGGAGCCGCGTAGTAGATAATATCCTCGAAATCAATCTCCGGCAGGTCGAGGTGCGGCCAACGCGGCATCGTCATCGTCTTCCAATGCCTGAAAGCTTTCAAACGGTATTCGAGCATCCACTCCGGTTCCCCCTTTTTGGCCGAGATCAGCCGCACCACCTCCTCGTCCAAACCTTTCGGGATCATTTCAGTCTCGATGTCGGTCGTGAAGCCGTATTTGTATTCGGAACCGGTCAGTTCCGACAATATCTTATCCTGTTCTTCCATGTGACTTTCCCAGCTTAGCTTTTCGTAACGGTACTCCGGTGCGGACCTCAGCCCCACCGCAACTACCCGCTTTCCATCCAAAGTTATGGTTTACAAAAGTAATCTTTCAGCCGCTTTCCTGCAAAATTTTGTCCAAAATAAAAAAGAGCGCCCCGAAGAGCGCCCTTTTTGAAAAAATATCCCGTCCGGTTACTGCATCGACTGCAGCAATTCGTTGTATTTCTTGTAATTGTCCATATTTGCGGGGCTTTCGTCGCGCAGGCGGAAATAGAGGTTCTTCAGCAATTCGACCGTGCTGACATCCTTCGGATTCAGCGAATGTGCCTTTTCGAGCGGAGCCAAAGCCTTGGAGTACATGTTGTTCACCTTGGCCAAGTCTTCGTCGAAAGCCTTCTTGCTCGTGAACGGTTTGTCCTTGAGGATGTTGTTCGCGGCATCGCCCTGCTTGATCAGCATCAGGCCGATGTTGAAGTTGGTACCGAAATCTTCCGGGGCAAGGCTCAGTGCATGGTTGAACGCCTCGATCGATTTGTCGGCCTGTCCCAGCTTGTCGTACACACGGCCCAGGCCGGCATAGAGTTCAGGATTTTTCGGGTCTTTTTGGATAGCCTCTTCCACGATCGGGATGATCGTGTTGGGATCTTCGCCCGTCGCAGCATAAACCGACAGCAGGCCTTCGACCAGTTTCGTATTCATCGGGAAAGCCTTGATACCTTCCATCAGTGTCTCCTTGGCCTCGGCATTCTTACCCTCGCCGGCCTGACAAATATTCAGGTAATAGTAAGTATCGCCACCCTTGTACAATCCGTCGTCCAGCGCTGCGGACAGATACTTTTCGCCGTCTGCGTAATCGCCAATGATCGCATAGATCAGACCGGCATTGAAACCGCTGGTGGTATCCTGTACATCGATGATACCGCCTTTGGTCAGATCGTAGGCTTTGCCGAAAGCTGCCGCTGCGGCAGGCATCGAGCGCTGCGTGTAGTTATTGTCGCCGACCTGTTTGTAAGCGTTATAGAGCGTCGTCACCCCTTCCTGCACTTTCTTCAGCGTCGAAGCATTGCCTTTGTCCAGGTCATAAGCCTTCAGGTAAGCGGCAAGGGATTTCTCCAAACCGCCGTCGTTGATGGTCTTCTTTTCTTTCCAAAATACCACGATACCGTCTTTCAGGTACACGTCGAGATAGTCGTAGGAAGCTTTACCCAATTCCATATCATTCACCGTTTCGGACGTCAGATCCCGACGTCCGAGCACCAGGTTCATCGTCGGTTCATCCATTCCTTTAAACAGTTTGGAAGTCGGTGCGGTAGTCGCTTCATAGTTGGCTTCACCCAATGCGATCCACGTCGCAGCCTTGCCACTCTTTTTCGGATCTTTGGTCGCAGCTTCGGCCTTGTCCACCTTCTGCAAAAGGCTCGACTCGTTCACTCCGGCCTGTCCGAAAGCCGTACCGGCAGCACCCAGCACAGCCACGGAAACCAATACCAATAATCGTTTCATAATTTTCAGATTTTTAATGTAACCTATTTTTCCTTGTTTGTGTTGCCTATGCATTATCCTGTGTGGAGACGCTTCCGTCCTGAGACGCGTTATCTACAGATACGCTTTCACCGGTACCGGCCTGCTCCTCGGTTGTGCCGGTTTCTCCGGCAGGCTCCTCTTCATCGCTCTTCGGCACCGGGATCACCGATGCGATCGAATCGCCGTCGCGCAGGTTGATCACCTTGACGCCCTGCGTCGCACGGCCCGAAAGGCGGATATCGCCTACCGGAATGCGGATCGTCAGGCCTGAACGGTTGATGATCATCAGGTCGTTGGCATCGGTCACCGACTTGATCGCGATCAGTTTACCCGTTTTCTCGGTGATCTGCAACGTTTTAACACCCTTACCGCCACGGTTCGTAATGCGGTAATCGTCTAGGTCGGTACGTTTGCCGTATCCGTTTTCGGAAACGACCAGTATATCCTCTTTGGTATCGGGTTCCACACAAACCATACCGATCACCTCGTCGCCGTCCTCGATGGTGATGCCCTTCACCCCGGCCCCGGTACGCCCGATCGGACGCACAGCCTGTTCATTGAAACGGATCGCCTTGCCATCCTTGGCTGCGATGAGCACTTCGCTGTTACCGGTAGTGAGCTTGGCTTCGATCAACTCGTCGCCGTCTTTGATCGTAATGGCGTTCACGCCGTTCTGGCGCGGACGGGAATATGCCTCCAGCCGGGTCTTTTTAACGATACCCGCCTTCGTACACATAATGATGTAGTTGTTGTCCACATACTCCTTGTCGTCGAGGCGGCGGACGTTGATGTAAGCGCGGATCTTATCATCGGGCTCGATCTGGATCACGTTCTGCAATGCACGCCCCTTCGAAGAACGCGAACCCTCGGGTATCGCGTAGACCTTGAGCCAGTAACAACGGCCCTTCTCGGTAAAGAAGAGCATCGTATTGTGCATCGTCGTGACATAAATATGCTCGATGAAATCCTCGTCGCGCGTCGCACTGCCCTTCATGCCGACCCCGCCGCGGTTCTGCGTACGGTACTCAGTCAGCGGAGTACGCTTGATATAACCCATATGCGAAATGGTGATCACCATCTCCTCATCGGCGTAGAAATCTTCCGGATTGAACTCCTCGGCGCTCATCACGAGCTCCGTGCGGCGTTCGTCGCCGTATTTCTCCCGCAACTCGATCATCTCGTCCTTGATGATCTTCATCTGCAGTTCGGTATTCACCAGCACCTCCTTGAGGTATTCGATCCACTTGCACAGTTCGTCGTATTCGGCTTTGAGCTTGTCGCGCTCGAGGCCGGTCAGCGCGCGGAGGCGCATGTCGATAATCGCAGCGGCCTGCACCTCGCTCAGCGAGAAACGCTCGATCAAACCGATCTTCGCCTCGTCCGGGGTTTTCGCCGCCCGGATGATGCGGATCACCTCGTCGATGTTGTCCACCGCGATGAGCAACCCTTCGAGGATGTGCGCCCGCTTCTCGGCCTGTTCCAAATCGTACTTCGCACGGCGCACCACCACGTCGTGGCGGTGACGGACGAAATATTTGATCATGTCGCGTAGCGTCAGCAGCATCGGACGCCCGTCCACCAGTGCGATATTGTTCACCGGGAACGAAGTCTGCAGCGGCGTATATTTGTAGAGGTTGTTCAGCACCACGCTGGCCACCGCATCGGTCTTGAGGATAATGACGATACGCATGCCGCTCCGGTCGCTCTCGTCGTTGATATAGGCGATACCCTCCAGCTTTTTCTCGTTGATCAGGTCGGCGATCTTCTTGATCATTTCGGCCTTGTTGACCATGTAAGGGATCTCGGTTACGATAATGCACTCGCGACCGGTCGAGGTATGCTCGATCTCGGTCTTCGAGCGCATGATCACGCGCCCGCGGCCGGTTTCGTACGCCTCGCGCACGCCCTCATAACCGTAGACAATACCGCCCGTAGGAAAATCCGGCGCCTTGACGTAACGCAACAATTCGGATGTCTCGATCTCGGGATTGTCGATATAAGCGCAGCAGGCGTCGACCACTTCCGAAAGGTTATGCGGCGGCATATTGGTCGCCATACCTACCGCGATACCCGACGTGCCGTTGACCAGCAGCAGCGGCACCTTGGTCGGCAATACCGTGGGCTCAAGGATCGTCTCGTCGAAGTTGGGACGGAAATCGACCGTATTCTTGTCGATATCGGCCATCACCTCGTCGGTGATCTTCATCATGCGAGCCTCGGTATAACGCATGGCCGCCGGGGAATCGCCGTCGACCGAACCAAAGTTACCCTGTCCGTCGACGAGCCGGTAGCGCAGGCTCCACTCCTGGGCCATACGCACCATCGCATCGTAAACCGACGAGTCGCCGTGCGGGTGGAACTTACCGAGCACGTCGCCGACGATACGGGCCGACTTACGGTAAGGCTTGTCCGAGTAGAGGTTCAGCTCGTTGCTCATGTCATAGAGAATCCTGCGGTGCACGGGTTTGAGTCCGTCCCTCACGTCAGGCAATGCACGGGCGACGATCACCGACATCGAATAGTCGATGTAGGCGGTTTTCATCTCCTCCTCTATATTGATTTTAATAATTTTTTCTCCGGTTTCTTCCATGGTTTCACATTCATATAACTGTGCTAAATTACGGCTTTTTTGGCGAACTACCAAAAAACGGCCTTTAAAATGCGATTCCGGGGCATCTTTTCGCCGAAGCGGTTTTCCACCTCAGGAAAGATTCGTTCCAAAGGCCTTAAAAACGCCTAAAAAGGGGCAAAAACCGACTTCGCTTCAGCACTCCGGATCATCCACAACCACACATAATCGCCCCCGGTTGATACACCTATTTATTATAAGGTCGATTAAACGTATTTTTATATGATGCGGCTTGTTACAACTCACTGTTTTATACAACATACTGTGCAAGCCATGGTATTACTTTTTGAGGATTGCATATCACGCTCCCCCGTACCGGAAACACACGGAAACAGGTCGTCACCCGTAACCCGGAAAATCCGCCAAATTTTCACACGGCCCCGCACACCGAAAGCAAAAAATTATTATCTTTATTTCAAGCTATGCCGATACCTCTGTCATCCCAACCGATCCGCCGGCTTGTCCGGCGGCATGCAACGGGCTTTTGTAAAAGACTCCCATCCATTGCCGCGAGTACGGTACTGGCGGTTTGTACGGGCGCCGGTATTCCGGCCACGGCATCGGGCGGAGGTCCAGAACGGGTGAAGGTGGCTTTTTACAACACCGAAAACCTGTTCGACACGATCCGCAATCCGTTGATCTCGGACGGCGAGTACACCCCGCAGGGAGCACGGCACTGGGACACGCAGCGGTACGCATGCAAAATCGGCCGTATCGCCCGGGTGCTCGACGAACTGAATGCCGACATCGTGGGACTCGCGGAAGTGGAAAACGAAGCGGTAGTGCGCGACCTGATGTTTGCGATGCGTCAGGATTACAACTACATCCACCGCAATACCGACGACCCTCGCGGTATCGATGTAGCGTTGCTCTATCGCGGAAGCGCTTTTGTTCCGCAACGGGTAAACCAGGTTGGCGGAAATGCGGTACGCCGTCAATTTTTGGTGGTAGACGGCGACTTATACGGAGAGCGGGTTTGCGTTGTGGTGTGCCACATGCCGTCGATGCTAAACGGCGCCGCTTTGCGCAACCGTGCCGCCGATGCGCTGCACGCGGCGGCCGATTCGCTGGCACGGCTGAACCCGGAACGCAAAGTGATCGTGATGGGCGACTTCAATGCGACACCTCGTTCCCAGGCCGGACGCACCGTAACGGGCGAAAGGTTCTTCACGCCTTTTACCGAAAGCGAACGGCGCGGATACGGTTCGTACGTTTACCGGGACCGCAGGCTGCAGTACGATTTTATTATGATGAGCCATAACCTGAGGGAAGTTCCGAAGGCCGGAACAGGAACAGATACTGAACTGCATTTCGGAGACACCTACGGCATTTTCGTGCGGGAATACCTGCTGAACATGTCGGGATCCAAGCGGGGGTATCCGCTGCGCACCTTCGACGGGAACACATACACGGCCGGCTACAGCGACCACCTGCCGGTCTGGATTGTACTCGAACGGAAGAATACGATCCCGGTAAACGATGAAAAACAAGAATGATAAGACGTTACCGGGTCTATTTTTTGGCAAATCCGAATAAAGTGCTACCTTTGCTTCCCCGGTAGAAAGTGTAAATTTTAACAATACAGCCACCATTTTATTAAAAAATTTTAAAAAGCCCTTTTAAATCAAAAAACGCAACCATATGCCAAAAACGAAGAGAGTCTATACCTTCGGCAACAAGCAGGCCGAAGGCAACGGAAAGATGAGAGAGCTGCTCGGCGGCAAGGGAGCCAACCTGGCGGAGATGAACCTGATCGGCATTCCGGTGCCTCCGGGTTTCACGATCACGACCGAAGTGTGCGCCGAATATTATACCCTCGGCAAAGAGGGCGTCGTCAAACTGATCAAACCCGAAGTGGAAGCCGCCATGAAGGGGGTCGAGCAGATCATGAATATGAAGTTCGGTGACAGCGCCAACCCGCTGCTGGTATCGGTCCGTTCCGGCGCGCGCGCGTCGATGCCGGGCATGATGGACACGATCCTGAACCTCGGACTCAACGACGAGGTGGTCGAAGGACTGGCCAAAAAGATGAACAATCCCCGGTTCGCATGGGACTCGTACCGCCGTTTCGTACAGATGTACGGCGACGTGGTGATGGATATGAAGCCGCAGAGCAAAGAGGACGAAGATCCGTTCGAGGAGATCATCGATGCGGTGAAGAAGGAAAAGGGCGTCAAGCTCGATACCGACCTGACGACCGACGACCTCAAGGAACTCGTGAAGCGTTTTAAAGCCGCCGTGAAGAAAGTGACCGGCAAAGATTTCCCCACCGACCCGTGGGAACAGCTCTGGGGTGCCGTCTGCGCCGTGTTCAGCAGCTGGATGAACGAGCGCGCGATCCTCTACCGCAAACTCAACAACATCCCGGCCGAATGGGGCACCGCCGTGAACGTACAGTCGATGGTTTTCGGCAACATGGGCGAAACCTCGGCAACCGGCGTAGCCTTCACGCGTGACGCCGCAACGGGCGAGGACATTTTCAACGGCGAGTACCTCGTCAACGCACAAGGCGAAGACGTGGTAGCCGGCATCCGTACCCCCCAGGAGATTACGATCGAAGGATCGCGCCGCTGGGCCGAACTGCAAGGCATTTCGGAAAGCGAACGTGCGACGAAATATCCGTCCCTCGAAGAGGTGATGCCCGCCGCATTCACCGAGCTGAATGAGATCCAGCAACACCTCGAAGAGTACTTCAAGGATATGCAGGACATCGAATTCACGATCCAGAGCGGCAAACTGTGGATGTTGCAGACCCGCAGCGGCAAGCGTACCGGTGCGGCCATGGTCAAGATCGCGATGGATATGCTCGCCGAGGGCATGATCGATGCAAAGACCGCCGTACTTCGCGTGGAGCCGGCCAAACTCGACGAACTGCTGCATCCGGTATTCGACAGTGCCGCACTGAAAAAGGCCATTATCATCAGCAAAGGACTCCCCGCCTCTCCGGGCGCTGCCACGGGCCAGATCGTATTCTTCGCCGACGACGCCGAAAAATGGGCTGCCGAAGGCAAAAAGACGATCCTCGTCCGCATCGAGACCTCACCCGAAGACCTCAAGGGCATGACCCTGTCGGAAGGCATCCTGACCGCACGCGGCGGTATGACCTCGCACGCTGCCGTCGTAGCCCGCGGCATGGGCAAGTGCTGCGTATCGGGAGCCGGCGACCTGGTGATCGACTACAAGAACCGCACGATCACCGTCGGCACCAAGACCTATAAAGAGGGTGACTGGATTTCGCTCAACGGCTCGACCGGCGTGATCTACGAAGGCAAGGTAGCCACGAAAGACGCGGAAGTGAGCGGCGATTTCGCCAAACTGATGGAACTGGCCGACGAGTTCGCGCACCTGAAGGTGCGTGCGAACGCCGACACGCCGCGCGATGCGAAAACCGCATTCCGCTTCGGCGCGCAGGGCATCGGCCTGTGCCGTACCGAACACATGTTCTTCGAGGGCGACCGCATCAAAGCCGTCCGCGAGATGATCCTCGCAGACGACGAGGAGGGACGCCGCAAAGCGCTGGCCAAGTTGCTGCCGATGCAGCGCGGCGACTTCGAAGGGCTGTTCGAAACGATGAACGGCCATCCGGTAACGGTGCGCCTGCTCGACCCGCCCCTGCATGAATTCGTACCGCACTTCGAAAAGGAGATGCGCGACATGGCAGCGGAAATGAAGGTCTCCTACGAGGTAATCAAGAACAAGGTGGACGCACTGGCCGAGTCGAACCCGATGCTGGGTCACCGTGGCTGCCGCCTGGGCAACACCTATCCCGAAATCACCGAGATGCAGACCCGCGCCATCATTGAGGCTGCCCTGAACATCAAGAAAAAAGGTATCGACGTACACGTCGAGATTATGGTTCCGCTGGTAGGTACGCACCGCGAGCTGCGCGCACAGAAAGCCGTGATCGACGCTGTGGCGCAGGAGGTGTTCGCCGAACACAACATGATTATCGACTACGCCGTGGGTACGATGATCGAGATTCCGCGCGCAGCCGTCACCGCGAACCAGATCGCCGAAGTGGCCGACTTCTTCTCGTTCGGCACCAACGACCTCACGCAGATGACCTTCGGTTATTCGCGCGACGACGTGGCGAAGTTCCTGCCGATCTACCTCGAAAAGGGTATTCTCAAGTACGACCCGTTCCAGATCATCGACGTGAACGGTGTCGGCCAACTCGTTCGCGAAGCGGTATTCAAAGGCCGCAGCGTGAAACCTCAGCTCAAATGCGGTATCTGCGGCGAACACGGCGGCGAGCCGACATCGGTAGAGTTCTGCCACTATGCCGGGCTCAACTACGTCTCCTGCTCACCGTACCGCGTGCCTATCGCACGCCTGGCCGCTGCGCACGCCGCGCTGAAGCAGCAGTAACGAACTCCGGCCGGTGCAGGGACAGGCGGCTTCCACCCGGAACCGTATATCCCCTGCACCCGGTCCCCTCTCATACAGGCACGAAAAAAGGCTCCTCATTCGAGGAGCCTTTTGTTTATGGCTTTGTCCGAAAATCAGGGACGGGTTCGTGCATCGTTTCCCCGGAAAACAGGAATCGTAGCCCTGATGCAAAAGGGGAAAGGCAAAAACGGACACCGCGAACCGGACAGCCGCCGGAGAGCTTACCGGCTGATGTTGTTGCAATAGGTCGTGTACTTCGAAAAGACCTTGTTCACGAAAGCGAGCGTCTGCGAGCTGTTGAACCTGCCGCATTTCACGGCATCGTCCTTGACCACTTCGGGATCGGATTTCAGGCTCAGGTAGGTCGAGACATCGCTCCAGGAGTCGGGATTCGCCCCGTACTTGCGGGCGAGGCTCCGCGCATCGAGCACATGGCCGAGCCCGGCGTTGTAGCAGGCGAGCACGATCTTCATCCGGTCGGCGGACGACGTACCCGGGGCGAAGTCGAGCGATTTCTCGATCTTGCCCAGCACCTTGAGTGCCAGCAGCACGTTGTTTTCAGGGTCCATCAAATCGCCCTGCACACCGAACTGGCGCGCTACGCGGGGCATCACCTGCATCAGGCCTTTGGCCCCTTTGCGCGACACTACGTAAGGATTGAAGCGCGATTCGCTGTAAGCGATCGCCGAAATCAGGCGCCAGTCATAGCCCTCCTTCTCGCACATGTCGCGGAACAGGTCGTCGTACGACGAGATGCCGCCCGCATTCTTGGCGGTCAGGCCCTGGCCCATCACCCGACCCACGATGCCGCGCTCGAAATAGAGGTCGTTGAGCATCGCGTACTCCTCGCTGCCGCGGAAATGCGACAGCCACGCCTTGAAATCCTCGCGCTGCTCCTGCGAGGAGATCACCGCGCTCATCGCGAGCGGTTCGTCGAAGGTATACACCTGCTCGACCCCCCGGACCAACGCGCTACCCAACTGCGCCTCACTCATTTCGCAGATCAGGAAATCGTACTTTCCGCTGCGGATCAGCTCCATCATATCGAAGCTGTTACGCGACGAGACGTAGATGTTCGACCCGGAAAGCGAATCGAGCAGCGACTCGTACAGCGGTGTCCCCTGCAATCCCGAAGAGACCAGCAACCGGTTCCCTTTCAGGAACGGGATCAGGTCGAAATTCTGGGCTTTGCGGGCCTCGGCAGCTTTCGTCCTGCTGCCGAGCAGTACATACGAGGAGTTGTAGATCGGTACGGCTTCACCGGCCCGGTCATCGTAGACACGGGTCGCAAGGGTCGTAACGATATCCGCCGGAGCCTGCTCCGGAGCCATCCGGCCGCCCCGCCGGTCTCCGTCCACAATCCGCAGCCTGACGCCCAGGTAATCGGCATAGGCCTTGAACAGATCGTACTGGTAGCCATAACTTTCGCCACCCAGTACGAAGTACCCCGGCATCTCGGCATCCATCGCCACGACCAGTTCGCCTCGCTGGCGCACGGTCGTTTCCGGAGAACGGTTGCAACTTACAAAAAGACTTAAAAAAGAACTTGCGACGACCCCAAGGGCCGCCATGCTTGTTTTTTTCAGCATACGCTAAATTTTGCGGGCTGCTGACCTGCCCACAGTCTAGTCGTAGAAGCTCCAGGAGAAACCCACCTTAAGAAACCGCTTGGTCAGCGGATAATGGGCCACCGAAAAATAATTCCGGCCGCCGATCAGGTCATCGTTAAGGTGCTGCATCTTGACAAAAATCCGCATCCGTTTCCATTTCGCCGCAGCGAAAAGGTCGATAAACGGATAGCCTCCCACCTCCAGTAATTTCTTATTCTTGTCCTTGTCCTCAACGTACTCGCGCCGGTTATAGAACTGCCCGATGGCAGGATTGTAACCGAACCCGGCGTACTTCGTGTTGTAACGGCCGTCGAGGCCTATCTGGAGCCGCAAGACCCCCTTGACAACATTGAATTCGTAGAAATAACTGAGATAGACGCTTGCCAGAGGCACAGGCACAACCTCCTGAGCACTGCTAAACTGGAGCAATACCCTGTGATTTAAGTGAAGTCCGCCGATGCGGAAATCCTTTTTAGCATACAGACCCGTCACGCTGACACTTCCATTGTGCTGGGCGGGAAGCGTATCCGCGCCGAAATAGATCTTATTCGTCGTGATACTCTGATCCGCGCCCAACTCCACCCCGATGTGCGGAGCGGAGAAAGTAACAGAAAAACGGGTCTCAGTCTCTTTTTCAAAAGAGTTCGACCACGCAAAGTGGTTAGAGAAATAGTTATCCATCCAGTAGCCCGGCGTCCGCCTGTCGAGACGGATACTGCCACTGAGGGTAACGGGGTGTCCTTTGGGAAAAATACTCAGCGAAATATCTCCGCCGATGTTCATATCCTGGCTGCGGTAACCGAAAGGATGGTACTGGGCATCGGCCCGCCAACTGAAATATTTGCGCACCTTACCTTCTACCGAACCGTAAATGTAGGTGCTGTTTTCGTTATGTCCCTTGTTTTTGAACAGGTAGTCCTGCATCGCGAACTGGTAATAATGGTGTACGTCGTAGCCGATCCCGGCGTTGATGACGCCCACCACGCCGTTGCGGTCCCACGGCTGCAACTGCACGAACACCTTGTTTGAAAGCAGACTCTCGAAGGTCGAGTCGCGCGAAGCCGTCGGATTAATGTACCAATGCTCGTAGTAGGGCTTCACGTCCTCGCCTTTCGCCATCCCGCTCTTCGTATCGGTGTACTTGCGCCAGAAACGGCTGTACAGGAACGAATGGCCGATGAAAACCGACGACCGCTCGGCAATCGAAAAATCCTCGTCGCTGAGGCGCCTGAGGGGCATACCGTACGACTGGGTCAGGTAGAAGACATTGTTCTTGTACTCGTTCTTGGCATCGGTCAAATAGACGTCGATCACCTCCGGCATGTCGAACACGGTATCGGTAATGTCCCCGTCCCGCAGAATACCGCCGTTCTCCTTGAGGCTGGCCATGTTGTAAATATAGCCCGCATGGATCGAGTATTTCTTGCCGGTGTGCGAGAAGCCCAGCGAAAGGTTCTTGTCACGGGCGCCCTGGTTCGTGTAGGTCCCGCGCGTACCGCGGCTCTTGTAGTCGATGTTCATGCCCGTAGAGGGCGATATCTGCTGCGCATGGGTGGCCCAAAGCGACTCTTCGAGGCGTTTTTTCTGACCGCCGAAAAAATAGGACAGGTGGGTGAACGGCTTTTTGGTGTTGTAGAAATTAGCCCGATCGGGGGTTACGAGGTAAGCGTCGAGGATTTGCGCGAAACTGAAGTTGCGGTAATCGGGCCTCAGCGCAGCATCCAACGGGATCGACGCACCGCCCAGGTTGCCCAAATAGGCCGAACCGATTCCGCCCCGCAAGCGCTGATACGGGTAATCGGTCTGAAAGCCGTCGATCAGGGTATCTATCGTGGACTGTTTCACCTCGTTGTACTTTAAATCCGGATGCCAGACGAAAATGGAACGCGCCCGCGTCGAATCGTCGAAGAAATAGGACTCCAGCGGTTTGCGGATTTTCGGTTTTTTCGTACTGTCGGCCTTCTGCTGGGGAGCATTGTTGTCGATCGTCCCGCTCGGGGCGCCGTACTGAATCTGGTTCTGCTCGTTGTAACCGGTCCCGAGCGCATTGTTGCGGTTCGAGAATCCGGGCTGCTGGGCCAGCGCCGCCACTCCCCACAGGGCAAAAAGCGTTCCGAACGCCGCACGCATAAGCCTGTATCTGTTTCCCGGAGAGATCATCCGCCCTGAACTTACCTTAAAATAACGGCAAAGGTAGCAATTTATTACGACTTGCGAAAACAGGCGGCACGCACCGCCAGCGACACGGCGACATAGGCGACGATGATGAAAGGAATGGCCACGATATGCCAGATTGCCAGCGACAGCAGGGCGCATACCGCAAAGATATAGCGCACCTCGTTGCCGCGGAATCCATAATGTTTGAATTTAAGCGCGAACATCGGCACGTTGCACACCAGCAGGTAGCTCAGCACGGCGGCCAGGCCCACCGCGAACCACGGACCAACGGCATACTGTCCCGTTCCGACCAGGTATCCCGAAGCGGCGACCAGCAGGGCCGAAGCGGGCGAAGGCAGGCCGATGAACTGCGTCGTCTGGTTCTCGTCGATATTGAATTTCGCCAGCCGGAGCGCAGAGAAGGCCGCCAGCACGAACACGGAATACCCCCACAGCCCCTCGCCCCCCGCGGCATAATACACGTTCAGCAATACGGCGGCAGGTGCCATTCCGAAACTGATGCAGTCGGCCAGCGAATCGAGTTCCTTACCCAGCGGCGAGTAACTTTTCAGCAGCCGTGCGGCAAAGCCGTCGAGGAAGTCGAACACGGCGGCCGTCACGATCAGCACCAACGGCCAGAACAGGTCGCCGTAGCGCAGCGCCGCCACCGTCGCCCCGGCTCCGCAGAGCAGGTTACACAGGGTCAGGATATTGGGAAATGTAAACAGTTTGATTTTCATAGCGAATCATTTAAGCGTTTCACACCGGTCGGACGGCAAGCACCCGATTTTCCGCGCAGACCGTCCCGTTCCGGCGTTTGTGCACGCCGGGGCCGTTCCCCGGCAAAATTATAAAAATTCGGGCAGATGGTTCTTCCGCCCCGTCCCCAAATGCTTGCGTATCCCGAAAAAAAGAGGTATCATTGTAGAATAAAACCACTTTTATCCCCGCGACATGGATCAAAACCGCTACTGCATTATCATGGCGGGAGGCATCGGCAGCCGTTTCTGGCCGATCAGCCGCCGCTCGCAGCCCAAACAGTTCCTCGATATCCTCGGCACCGGCAAAAGTTTCATCCGCCATACTTACGAACGCTTCGCCAAGATCATCCCGCCGGAGAACTTCCTCGTAGCGACCAACAGCATCTACAAACCGCTGGTACTCGAACACCTGCCCGAGCTGCAAGCGCATCAGGTACTCTGCGAACCGGTCGGACGCAATACGGCCCCCTGCATCGCCTACGCCGCATGGCGGCTCCGAAGCGTCAATCCCGACGCAACGATGATCGTCACCCCCGCCGACCACCTGATCCTCAACGAAGAAGAGTTCCGCAAAGTAATATCCGAAAGCGCCGAATTCACCGAACGGCAACATGCGATGATGACCATAGGCATCCAGCCCAGCCGCCCCGACACCGGATACGGTTATATCCAGATCGACCCGGTACCGGTCGACGGCCGCCCGGCTATCCGCAAGGTCAAGACCTTCACCGAAAAACCGAATCTCGAGATGGCCAAAATCTTCATCGAAAGCGGTGAATTTTTCTGGAATTCAGGCATCTTCATCTGGAAGGTCGGCACGATCATGGAGAACCTGAACGAATTCCTGCCCGAACTGCAACAACTATTCGCTTCGGCAGAAGGCAAATACGGCACCCCGGCCGAACAGCAGGCCATCGACGACATCTATCCCGCATGCCGCAGCATTTCGATCGACTTCGGCGTGATGGAGAAGGCGCGCAACGTTTATGTACGGTGCAGCGACTTCGGATGGTCCGATATCGGCACCTGGGGTTCGCTCTACCAACACTCGGCCAAGGACCCCGAAGGCAATGTGGAGAGCGCTCCGTGCCTGTTCTACGACACCAAAGGATGTATTGTCAAGAACAAAGAGGGTAAACTGACCGTTATCGAAGGGCTCGAGGAATACATCGTGGTCGACACCGATGACGTGCTGATGATCTGTCCGAAGAGCAACGAGCAGAACATCAAGAAATTCATCGACGACGTCAAATACAAGATCGGAGACAAATTCATCTGACATGAAAAGCGACACGCTGCACGAACTATACGAACTATTTTTGCTGCACCCGCACATTTCGACCGACAGCCGCCGGATCGAACCGGGTTCGATCTTCTTCGCACTGCACGGCGAGCATTTCGACGGAAACCGGTATGCCGCCGCAGCTCTGGAAAGCGGCGCGGTTGCCGTCGTGGTAGACGATCCGAAGGTAATCCCGCTGGTCGAGGTGGCTCCGTGCTCCTGCGGCCACGACGATGAAGCCCATACCTGCGACTGCGGCGACAAACACGAAAGTTCCGGGTGCGATTGCGGACACGGATCACCCCACGAAGCAGGATGCACCTGCGAAGAGTGCACGGAAGAAGAGTCCCGGCGAGACGGCCGTTACATCCTCGTCCCCGACACGCTGGAGGCATTGCAGGAGTTGGCCGCCTACCACAGGAGCGAACTGGGCGTGATGATTCTCGCGATCACCGGCAGCAACGGCAAGACCACGACCAAGGAGTTGGTCGGCCGTACGCTGTCGCAGAAATACGAAACGACCGTCACCCAGGGCAACCTGAACAACCACATCGGGGTTCCGCTGACACTGCTGTCGATGACGCCAGAAACCGATTTCGCCGTGGTCGAAATGGGGGCGAACCACCGGCACGAGATCGAAAAGCTCTGCGCGATCGCCCGCCCCGATTTCGGGTTGATTACGAACATCGGACGTTCCCACCTCGAAGGTTTCGGCGGACCGGAAGGTGTCCGCAAAGGCAAAGGCGAACTGCTCGACTACCTGGCCGCGAACAGCGGCACGGCATTCTACCTGAGCGACGATGCCGTCCTGAGTGAAATGGTCGCCGAGCGCCCGAACCTATACGCCATCCCGTACAACGCTTCCGGCCTGACACGCGATGACGACGGTGAAATGATCGGCGTCCGTTGGGAAGGACTCACGATCCACAGCAAGCTGGTCGGCGACTACAACCTGAACAACATCGCCGCCGCACTGGCGATGGCCGCCTACTTCGCCGTCGCCCCGGAAGGGGCCGCCGCAGCGATCGCCGGCTACACGCCGGACAACAACCGCTCGCAAAAGCAAGTGACGGCGCACAACACCCTGATCCTCGACGCATACAATGCAAACCCGTCGAGCATGCAGGCCGCGCTGGAAAATTTCGCCGCCACGGTCTCCGCCCAACCCAAAGCCGTCATTCTGGGCGACATGGGGGAACTGGGCGAATACGCCGCAGCGGAACACGCGCGCATGATCGAACTGATGCACCGGTTACAGATCAGCGAAGCCTACCTGGTAGGCGACCGTTTCGCTCTCGCGGGAGCCAACACGCCGGGCTTCCTGCCCTTCGCGGACACCGAAGCGTTGTGCACCTTCCTCACCGGACATCCGCTGCATGGCAGGTTCATCCTGATCAAAGGTTCGCGCTTCAACCGACTCGAAAAGGTCGTAGACCTGCTCTGACGATCCGACGCCAAAAACAACCGGTTTCCCGGTTCCTCCGATCTCGTCCGGGCTTCCGATCGAAGTCCGGATTTGATTTTTTCGCTTCCCCGATCAATCCTCTCCCGTCCCTCTTTTTCTCTGTTCTACGACCCCTTCCCGCTTTCTTCTCTTTCACCCAAATGCACCCGCCCCCACCCGCGGCATCCTTCCCTCTGCGCCTTTCAGCGCGACGGGTTACCGCGACAAACGCCTACCAAGCATCCGAAACGACAACATCTGTACATAAAAAAGGGATCCGCCCTTTTTTGTGGCGGATCCCTTCGATCATATAAGCAGTTCTAAGTTGGGTGCACGCAAAATTTACAAGACACCTTCCACAACGGTCACTTTTTCAGCATCGCTTTAACCCGGTTGTAGACATTTTCGCCCGAGAAACCGAATTTACCGTCCAACACACCGGCGGGAGCCGAATAACCGAAGTGGTCGAGACCGAACACCTCGCCGTCGCAGCCGACCAACCCGGCCAACGTTACGGGCAGGCCCGAAGTGAGGCCGAATTTGGGCACACCGGCGGGCAGTACGCTCTGCTGGTACTCGGCGCTCTGGTCGCGGAACAGGCCTTCCGACGGAACCGAAACCACACGCACCTTCACACCGTCGGCTTTCAGCTTCTCTGCGCCGTCCACCAACGTAGCCACCTCGGAGCCGCTTGCCAGCAAGATCACGTCGGGTTTACCCTCGCAATCCATCACGATATAGGCACCTTTGACAGCCTGCATCGCCTCTTCGGCACGGCTGCCGCCGAGCGTCGGCAGGTCCTTGATATTCTGGCGCGACAGCACCAGCGCCGTCGGGCGCTGCTCCTCCATGGCGATCTTCCATGCGGCTACCGTCTCACGGGCATCGGCCGGACGCAGCACCACCACCGAGCGTTCGCCCTCGTGGTTGCGCAGTTGTTCCATCAGGCGCAACTGAGCCTCGTGTTCCACCGGCTGGTGCGTCGGACCGTCCTCGCCTACGCGGAACGAATCGTGTGTCCAGATGAACTTCACCGGCAGGCGCATCAGCGCCGAAAGGCGCAGTGCAGGCTTCATATAGTCCGAGAAGACGAAGAAGGTACCGCAGGCCGGAACGATTCCGCCGTGCAGGGCCATACCGTTCATGATGCAGGCCATCGTAAATTCGCACACGCCCGGCTGCAGGAAGCGGCCGCCCATATCCTCCTTGGAAATGGCACGGGTCTTTTTCAGGAAGCCGTCGGTTTTGTCCGAGTTGCTCAGGTCGGCCGAAGCGACGATCATGTTCTCGACCTTTTCGGCCAGCACGCCCAGCACAGCAGCCGAAGCGGCGCGCGTAGCGACGTTTTCACCGCACTTGATGCCGAGGTAATCGATCGCAGGCAGTTTGCCGGAAAGGAACTGGTCGAGTTTTTCGGCCAGTTCGCCGTTGGCAGCGGCCCAACTCTTCTCCTCTTCGCGGCGCAGCGCCACCCATTTACGCAATTCGGCAGCCCGCTCGGCATAGAGTTTTTTCACGTCGTCGAAAATCACGAAAGGATTTTCGGGATCGCCGCCCAGGTTAGCCACCGTTTTGGCGATGTCGGCCCCGGCAGCCGTCAGCGGCTGGCCGTGTGTCGAAACTTTGTTCTCGAAGCTCTCGCCCTCTTTGCCGAGTGCGCCCTTGCCCATTACCGTATGGCCGACGATCAGCGTCGGTTTCTCGGTTTCGTTCACGGCACGGGTCAGCGCCATGCGAATCTCACCGCCGTCGTTGCCGTCGATGCTGATCACGTTCCAACCCCACGCCTCGTATTTGGCCACGATATCCTCGGTCGACACCTCGTCTACCTTCGTCGAAAGCTGGATGTTGTTCGAATCGTAAAACATGATAAAGTTGTGCAGTCCGAGGTGGCCGGCGATACGGCCCACGCCCTGGGATACCTCCTCCTGGATGCCGCCGTCGGAGATGAATGCGAAAGTCTTGTGCGCCATCCATTCGCCGAAACGCTCAACCATGAAACGTTCTGCGATCGCCGCGCCGAGAGCCATCGCATGACCCTGTCCCAGCGGACCCGAGGTATTCTCGATAGCCCGTTTCAGGTCACGCTCGGGATGACCCGGGGTCGGGCTGCCCCACTGGCGGAAATCCTTGAGCTCGTCGAGCGTAAAATAGCCGGCCAGCGCCAGCACCGAATAGAGCATCGGCGACATGTGGCCCGGATCGAGGAAGAAACGGTCGCGCAGCGGATAGGTGGGATCGTCGGGATTGTATTTCAGGAACTCGGTATAGAGGATGTTGATAAAGTCGGCACCGCCCATCGCTCCTCCGGGATGGCCCGACTTCGATTTCTCTACCATTGAGGCCGCCAGTATCCGGATATTGTCTGCGGCCAACGTCGTTACGTCTTTCATCTGCTTTAGTTTCGCTTTAAGTTAGTTATTTGGATAGTTAATTCATTCCTCCACGGGTTGCAAAGCCTCACCCGAATTTGCAATTATACGAAGTACAAGTAAGGGCAGCGGCGCAACGAACTATGGAATGCACACAACACCCTCCTTCAATTGCAGCCAGAACACTGTTTAACAGCCTATTATATTTCCGCTGCTTCAGATTCGGACTCCGGATTCCGTTCGGGTTCCCGGTTCCCCGTTACAGGTTGCGACGCTCCAGCCCCGCACTTCCGCATTCCTTTCGGCAACGGGCCTCCGGAACCGGCCCGGTAATCCTGCCGTTCGCCGGACGCAAAGAGCTGCAAAGGTATTCAGCACCGGTAAACACCGTACAAATTTATAAAAAATCGGCAGAGCGCCAAACCGCCACCCCACCAAATTGTCAACAATCGGCTCGCCGGAGCTTCTCCCGCACACCTGCAGGCAACAATCCGGCCCGGATCGCACACGGCACATCCATGAACCGTCCGGGGCTAATCCTGCGGTCGTCTCGCGGATACGGAACCACCGCAGGCGCATCCCCCGCTACGCCGGATCTATCTCGGCAGTGAGCCGCAATACATTTTCGGTAGCGGAACCGACCCGGAAGCGCTCGTCCACCCTGCGGCCGACGATCCAAACGATCTCTCCGTCGGATACGACGACGAACTGCCGCCGTTTATCGGGTAACGACACCTTGCTGTCGACCAAGAAATCGCTCACCTTTTTGTGCCCCGACATCCCGAACGGCACGAAACTGTCGCCATCCCGCCAGCGGCGCACCCGGAGCGGATACCGCAGTTTGGATTCATCGATCAGGGCCACGTTATCGGGCTGCTGCAACGTCTCGAGGTCGTCGACCTCGAGACGTTCGAACCGAATGATATTGCCGCCGCAACTAAGTCGCCGCGTCTGCGCGTCGGCCTCCAGTTCGCACGTATCGTCCGCAGGGATCGGCATGACGATAATCCTGCGGCGGTCGATATAGGCCGCATAATCGCGCGAATAAAAATGCTTGCCGGTGCTCTGTCCTTCGTTTTCAAAACTGTGGTAGAGCTGGTTGATTACCTCCGGGTTGAAATGGAAGCCCCGGAGCAATTCGTACACGACGAACTGGACGGGCAGCATCGGATCGATCCGGTCTACCTCGATCGTATGGACATCGCCCCGGCTGAGCACCACCTGCTGGCGCAGCAGCGCCATGCCACGGTCGATAAAGCCTTGTGCGGCGGTCAGCCGTTCGACATTCGAAGTCATCGTTTCGGTGAACTGCGGCGAAATTTCCTTGATACGGGGGACGATGCCCAGCCGGATTTTGTTGCGCAGGTATTTGGTCGAAGCGTTCGACGAATCCTCGCGGAAAGGAATCTTTTTTTGCAGCGCATAGTCCAAAATCTCCTTGCGCGTGGAGAAGAGCAGCGGCCGGATCAGCCGCCCGTTGGTCACACTGATTCCGGTCAGTCCGCGCAGCCCGGTGCCGCGCAACAGGTTGATGAAAAAAGTCTCCACCGAATCGTCGCCGTGGTGGGCAATGGCGATGTGCGTATAACCGTGTTCGTCGCAGAGGCTGTCGAACCAGTCGTAGCGCAACCTCCGCGCAGCCATCTGCACCGATTCCCCGGTACGCTCCATCTCCCGGAGCGTATCGAAGCGGATGTTGTAGTGCGGGACACCGAGCTTTTCGGCACACTCCGCCACCAACTGTTCGTCCTCTTCGGCCTCGGGGCCCCGCAACTGGAAATTGCAGTGCGCTACGCCGATCCTGTAACCCGACTGGGCGAACAGCGACAACATCACCATCGAATCGACACCGCCGCTGACAGCCAACAGGATGCGATCACCGTGCGAGCAGATGTTATGCTCGGCCACATAATTTTCGAATTTACCCAGCAAAGTCTCCATACCGAACTTTATTACAACAACCGGCCTTTATAATACATTGACTTCCATTTCGATATCCACGCCGAAACGTTCCCGGACCTCCTGCTGCACACGGCGGGCCAGAGCGAGCACCTCGCTGCCGGACGCCCCGCCGTAATTGACCAGGACCAGTGCCTGCCGCTGGTGCATCCCGACACATCCCTCGCGTTTTCCTTTCCAGCCCGCACGGTCGATCAGCCAACCCGCTGCGAGCTTCACACGCTCCGCATCCACGTCGTAAAAAGGCATGTCGGGACAACGTTCGCGCAGACGCAGCGCAAACTCGCGCGGCACCACGGGATTTTTGAAAAAGCTGCCGGCGTTGCCCAGTTCCTGCGGATCGGGAAGTTTGCTGCGGCGAATCCCGACCACCGCATCGCGCACGCACTGCAACGTCGGGCCGCCAGCCTCCGCGACCTTCGCATTCAGGTCGCCGTAACCGAGCCGGAACACGGGATTCAGGTCCAGTGCGAAAGTCACCGAAAGGATGATCGCACGGCCGCGCAATTCACGCTTGAACACGCTGTCCCGGTAACCGAAAGCGCACGCTTCACCGGCAAGCACCTCCACCCGGTCGAGGTCCGGACGGTAGAGCTCCACCTCGCGGATCACATCCTTCACCTCGGCGCCGTACGCCCCGATATTCTGCACCGGCGCGGCGCCCACATAACCCGGAATCAGCGAGAGGTTCTCCACTCCGCCGTAACCGCACCCGACGGCCCATGCCACGAAATCATCCCACTCCACACCGGCTTCGGCACGTACCAGTACCTTGTCCGCCCCTGCGGAAAGCCGTGTGACACCCCGCGCTACAGGGTGCAGGATCGTACCGGGATAGTCCCGGGTAAAAAGCACATTGTTGCCGCCGCTGAGCACATACCACGGTTCACCGGTCTCCCGTTGGCGCACAAAAAACGCCCGGAGCTGTTCCGCGTCCGAAAATTCGGCATACCGTGCCGCCGAGGCCTCGACCCCGAAACTGTTCAATGCCCTGAGGGATATGTTGGTTTTGCTGTTTTCCATTCGTCATCCGAGTTGTAACGCCGCTTGTCTCCCGTCCCGCAATACGGCGGACGGTGTCCGTCGCACGGACCGTACCGCGAACCGTGATACAAATGTAGCCAATTTGTATGACAATTGGTATTATAAAGCCCATTCTCCGGGATCCGGCCGCAAATCCATCCTGTTTCCCATTCCGGCCCGCACCGGCGCTCCTCGTTTTATTTCCTATCCCAATAGTCCTCTTTCCCCGGCAGCTTCACATCCCGCCCTTCCCTGATCCGAAGCTGCGCATGATTCTGTACCGCAAACCGTCCGGCCCCCGCAAATCATCGTGGACATTCACTTTTCGGCAAAAACCGCTGGCTGTCCGGCGATTTTTTCTTAACTTTAGTTGTTTTTATTCCGTATGCACTCCAAAAAATATTAAATATGTTTACAGACAAAGATTTGGCGCAGATCAGCGCGCACGGGCTCACCCCCGAACAGGTCGAACGGCAGATGTCCTACTTCGGCAGCGGCTTTCCCTACCTGAATATCGACCGGCCCGCTGTTGCGGACGACGGCATCCGGACCCTCGACGAACGGCAGGTGGCCGAATACGCCAAGCGCTACGACGAGTTCTCGCAGGGCAAGCGCATCGTAAAATTCGTCCCGGCCTCGGGTGCAGCCACGCGGATGTTCAAAGCGCTGTTCGAATACCTGGAAAGCGGGGTTTCGAATCCCGCCACGGAAGAGCTCCTCGCGAACCTCGACAAGTTCGCCTTCGCGGAAGAACTGCGCAGCAGGCTCGGCGGCGAGACGGCCCCCGAAAAGATCATCCGCGGAATCGTCACTCGGGAAGGGCTCGGTTACGGCAGCCTGCCCAAAGCGCTCATCCTGTTTCACCGCTACGGCGACGGGAACCGCACCGCGCTCGAGGAACACCTCAGCGAAGGAGCGCTCTACGCCGCCGACCGCGACGGGAAGGTGAACGTCCATTTTACCGTTTCGCCCGAACATCTCGACGCTTTCAAGGCGCGCGTCGGGCAGGTGCTCCCTGCCTTCGAAAAGCGCTACGGCGTCCGGTACGAGATCAGCTACTCACAGCAGAAACCGTCCACCGATACGATCGCCGCCACACCCGGCGGGGAACCGTTCCGCGAGGAAGACGGTTCGTTGCTGTTCCGTCCGGCGGGACACGGCGCGCTGCTCGAAAACCTCAACGAGATCGATGCCGACGTCATCTTCATCAAAAACATCGACAACGTGGCGCCCGACAGGCTGAAAACCGATACCGTCACCTACAAGAAGGTAATCGGCGGAGTGATGCTCGCCTTGCAGCAACGCTGCCACTCCTACCTGCGCAGCCTCTACAACGGACTCAACGACAAAGTGCTGATCGGCGAGATCGCACGCTTCACCGAGGAGCGCCTCGGACAGCGGCTGCCGCGCGATTTCGAACGGTTAAGCCTGTTGCAGCGGGCCGACCTGCTTTATAAGCTGCTCGACCGGCCCATCCGGGTCTGCGGTATGGTGCGCAACGAAGGCGAACCGGGCGGCGGCCCGTTCTGGGTGACCGCACCCGACGGGAGTCAGTCGCTGCAAATCGCCGAGTCGTCGCAAATCGCCCCGGGCCAGCGCCAGCTGATGAACGCCGCAACGCACTTCAACCCGGTGGATGTCGTGTGCGGCACGAAAAATTACCGGGGCGAACACTTCGACCTGCGCAAATATGTCGATCCGTCGACCGGCTTCATCAGCCAAAAGTCGAAAAGCGGCCGCGAACTGCTCGCCCAGGAGCTGCCGGGACTGTGGAACGGTTCGATGGCGCACTGGAACACCGTTTTCGTGGAAGTGCCCGTCACCATTTTCTCTCCGGTCAAGGTCGTGGGCGACCTGCTGCGCCCGCAGCACCAAGCCCTGTAAAACCCGATACGGGCCGGGCCGGCAGCAAGCCCGGAAAATCGATCGCGCCAACTTCAGACCCGGTAACGGCCCAGCATAAATTTTGTTATCTTTGTGCGGGCTGTTACCGGGACTGTACAGGGTATAAGGTACAGCGCACGGAACGGCCCGATAACCCGACCGGGGCAATCGCCGACGGCACGCCGATACAGGCCGCCAAGCGGCAACCTTTCCGCAAAACGTACAGCTATGGCCAAATCCGGCAAACGTTCGTTCCGCGACTCCGTCGATATGCACGCCGCGCTCTGCAAGCAGATTGCGGCGCGGCAGTTCGCACCGGTGTACCTGCTGATGGGCGACGAACCTTACTTTATAGACTCGCTGACCGGCCTGCTCGCCGGAAGTATCCTCACCGAAGCCGAACGGGCTTTCGGGCAGGTAGTCGTCTACGGCAAGGAGAGCGAAGCAGGCGCCGTAATCAACCTCTGCCGCCAGATGCCGATGATGGGTGCCTACCAGGTCGTGATCGTCCGGGAAGCGCAGCAACTGCGCGGCCTGGAAAAGCTTTCGCTCTACACGCAGGCGCCTGCCGCAACGACGATCCTCGTACTGTGCCACAAGGAGAAAAACATGGACAAGCGCTGGCAACTTTACAAGCATATCGAGGCCAAAGGTATCGTCTTCGAGAGCGTGCGGCCGCGCGATTACGAGCTCCCGGCATGGATTTCCGAATATGCGCGCAGCAAAGGTTTCACGCTCGATGCGAAGGCCGCCGCAATGCTGACCGACCACCTCGGTGCGGACATCGCGAAGATGACCAACGAACTGGGCAAGCTGCTCACCTACCTGCCACAGGGTACCAGGACCGTCACCGCCGAGCAGATCGAAGCGAACATCGGGATCAGCAAGGATTTCAACAATTTCGAGCTCACAAAATCCCTGTCCGAAAAGAACATGGCCAAGGCGATGCAGATCGCCGACCACTTCGCGCGCAACCCGAAAGACAACCCGCTGCTATTGACGCTCAGCGCGCTGTTCACGCATTTCCAGCGCATCTTCATCGTCAACTACCAACGCTGGCTCTCGCGGCGCAAAGGAACCCCGATGCCCTCGGAGATGGAGCTCGCACGGATGCTCAAACTGCCCAACGCTTTTTTTCTCAAAGAGTACACGCAGGCCGCTTCGGCCTACCCCAATAACAAAGTATTCATGATCCTCGGGCTGTTGCGCGAATACGACCTCAAAAGCAAAGGGATGAACACGGGACAGGCCGACGACGGCGAACTGCTCAAGGAGTTGCTGTTGAAAATCCTGATCCTTTAACCGACTCCCCCGTACTATCAGGCCCGAGATTTGTTCGAAAGGGCAGTTGCAACATCCAACCCGACGGGCAAACGGCCGGCAAGCAGATTTCAGGCGAATTTCCCGTTCCGGCAGCAGGACGCCACCCCAGGGCGGAACGAACCGTACCGCACATAAAACAGAACCAACGCCATGACCTATATCATCATCTTCCTCACCGTCATCGTCTCGATCGCCGCACTGCGCAACCGGACGCTGTTCGACCGACTCTCGCTCGTCCCGTACCGGGTCGTCCACGACCGCCAGTGGTGGCGGGTGATCACGCACGGCTTCGTACACGGCGATTATGTACACCTGGCCGTGAACATGTTCGTACTGCTGTCGTTCGGACAGTTCATCGAACGTTTTTTCGGTGCATACCAGCAGATCGGGCTGGTTTCCAACGGCGACCTATGGTACCTGCTGCTCTATTTCGGCGGCATGGTCACCGCTTCGGTTTACGACCTGATCCGCTACCGCAACAACCCGCGCTACGCATCCATCGGCGCATCGGGAGCCGTTTCGGCCGTCGTTTTCGCATCGATCTTCTTCAACCCGTGGAGCAAAATCTACCTGTTGGGCGTCATTCCGATTCCCGGCATCATTTTCGGACTGCTCTACATCGGCTACTCGTCCTACATGGGACGGCGCCAGGGCGACCGGATCAACCACTTCGCACACCTGTTCGGTGCGCTGTTCGGCTTCCTCTTCCCGCTGCTGATGAACCCGTCGTTTTTCTCGGTTTTCTGGGACAACCTGACCAAATAACCCTCGCTATGGCTGCCCGCATCTGCTACAACGGAGAGCTGACGACACCCGACACAGCGGGTATCCGTCCCGAAGCGCTCACATCGATGCCCGCGCTGTACCAGATCATCCATACGACCGCTCACCGCGCACTCCATCCGGAGATGCACCTCGAAATCGTGCGCCAGGCTTTCGCCGCCGTCTACCCCGACCGGCCGTGCCCCGCACCGGATACCGAAACGCTACAGGCATGCATCGGGGAACTTCTCTCCGAAAACCGCTGTCCCAGACTGGGCAACAGCCTCAGGCTGCTCCTCTGCCCGCAGGGACTCGACGGCGAACCTTCGCCATGCTGGATGCTGGACACCGCCGCCCCGCTTTACTACTCCGGTTACACCCTCTGGCACAAAAGGTTGACTCTCTCGATCTTCCCGTGCGAATACCTGTACATGGGATACCCGACGACCGTTTCTCAACAAATCGCAGGCTACGGTCTTTCGGTCGCCGAGCGGGCGGGATGCGAAGCGGCCGTCGTCGAAAACTTCGACGGCGTACTGACCAATGTCGGGGATGAACCGCTGTTCGTTGTTTTCGGCCGCGAGGTACTGACCTCTCCGCTGGCCTGCGGCGCGACGGACAGCGTGATGCGGCGACTGATCTTCGGGGCCTGCCGCAAAGAGGATGTCCCCATGCGCGAAGAGCCCCTCACTCGCGCAATGCTCGGGCACTGCGACGAAGCGTTCACCGCCTCGGTACAGGGCCTCGTCAGCATCGACGGCTATGCCGGCAAACGGTATTTCAACCTGATGGCCGGCCGGCTGATCGGTTCTATCCGATAAACAATAAACAGGTTAAAAAACCGGACATTCTGCAAAACATACTCTGCCGACATAATACCGGACAACGCAAAAACACCCGTCCGGAACCGCGAAGATGGACGCAGCGCCCCGTCCACAAACAATAGAATAAGCGTAAAAACAGCACGGGAGGGCCCCTATCCGACGGATAGGGGCCCTCCCGTGCTTATCAAGTTACAAGCCTAACAGGCCGGTACAATTTATCCTCGCAACATCCTGCCCATCCGCAGCCAGTAGCGCTCAGTTCACATTGTTCTGATTGCGACGGCTGCGATCATGCTCCCCCTCGCGTTCCCGGTCCGGGTCAGGATCTTCCTGTTCCATTTCGAGCTGCAGGGCCGCCATCCGGATCGCAGCTACTGCCGCTTCGTCGCCCTTGTTCCCGTATTTGCCGCCGGAGCGGTCGAGCGCCTGCTGCATATCGTCGGTCGTCAGTACGCCGAACGCCACCGGCATATTCCACGTCAGCATCACGTCCGTCACCCCCTGCGTTACGCTTTGGCACACGTAATCGAAATGGCGCGTCTCCCCCTGGACAACGCAACCCAGTGCGATCACCGCATCGACATCGGTATATTCGGCAAAGAACTGTGCGCCGAGGGTCAGCTCGACCGTACCCGGTACGCGTTTGACCGTAATATCGGATTCGGCGCACCCGGCCGCAACGAGCGTCCGCATCGCGCCGTCGAGCAGGGCCGCAGTGACCTGCGTGTTCCACTCCGATACCACGATACCGAATTTCATGCCGGATGCAGAAGGCAGCGCGCCTTCGATCACCGAAAGGTTTTTATGAATGGTTGCCATAATCGTTTGTATCTTTTGAGGTTGAAAAAGGTTGCCGTCCGGGGAAGGCAACCTTCATTGGTCTGTTATGCTGCACTCTCAACGGTTCGCATCCTCGATGAGACGCGTCCCGGTCGCCCCGGCTGCCTTGCAGCGCGCCCCGCAGTTAAAGCTGTTCGAGACGGCCGATATATTTCTGGATGTCGCGTGCCTCCATACTGCCGGCATACGACCCGCTGATCGTCTTGTAGGCCTCGAGCGCCTTGGCATTGTCGCCCAGCTTCTCGTACACCAGACCGATCTTCTTCAGGTAATAAGGCGCGGTCAGCCCGTTGTCGCTCGCACCGATGGCCTTCTGGTACATCGAAGCGGCCTCTTTGTAATTTTGCAGCTGTACGCATGCATCGCCCTGCAGGCCGTAGTTCTGCGCTTCGAGCAACGCACCGGGGACTCCTTTCGGGGCGTTGTATTTCTTCAGGTGCGCCAAAGCCTCCTCGTACTGGCCCAACTGCAGGTAGCAGATACCGGCATAATGCTGGGCGAGGTTCCCCTGGGGCGTCGAACCGTATTTGTCGATCACCTTCAAAAAGCCGTCGAAATTGCCGTCGCCGTTCAGCGCGAGGTTGAACGAGTCCGCAACGAAGTGCTGCTCGGCCATGAACATCATCGAGGCTGCCTTTTCGGCGCGCGGGCCGGCAACGAAATATTTATAGCCGTAGAAGCCTCCGACAATCACAAAGACCACGATCAGCGCGATGAGCAGTTTGCGTCCGTTGCGCATGATAAAGTTCTCGGTGTTGCCGATCGCCGACTGGATCTTAACTTCGGGATCGAGGCTTTCCTGTGCCTTCTTGTCTGCCATAATCTGTTGAAAATTAAATTTGGAAACTGATTGGATTTTGCAAAAGTAACCTTTTTTCATCAATTTAAAACAGTTTCCGGAGATATTTTCGTTTCTTTGTGAAAGAAAAACAGGCGGCACCCCGTCCCCGAAAGCTTTTCCTGAAAGATGCACCTGAACCGACTTTCCCTGCTCAATTTCAAAAACATCCGCGAGGCGCAGCTCGATTTTTCGCCGCGCATCAACTGTTTCGTGGGGGACAACGGCACGGGCAAAACGAACCTGCTGGACGCCATCCACTACCTGTCGATGTGCAAAAGCGCTTTCGGCCTCTCGGACTCTCAGTGCGTGCGCCACGGCGACGAAGGGTTCGTCGTCAACGGCATTTACAGCACTCCGACCGGCCGCAACGAGACTATCGTCTGCACCTACCAACGAGGCAACGCGAAAAAACTGAGCCGCGGCGGCAAAGAGTACGAAAAACTCTCGGACCACATCGGACTGCTGCCCATCGTCATGATCGCCCCGTCGGACACGGCGCTGATCAACGAATCGGGCGAGGAGCGGCGGCGCTACCTCAACAGCCTCATCTCGCAACTCGACCGCGACTACCTCTCGGCACTGATCCGGTACAACCACATCCTGGCCGAACGCAACAAATTGCTCAAGAACCAGGGCACTGCGAATTTCAACGAAATACTCGAAGTGTTCGACATGCAGCTCGCCGCGCTCGGCACCGCGCTCCACAAACGGCGCAGGGAGCTGATCGAAGAGCTGGCCCCGTTGGCGGCACAGGCTTACCTGAAGCTCTCCGAAGACCGTGAGCAGGTGGAGCTGACCTACCGCTCCGAACTGAACGAGACGCCGATGGACGAACTTCTGCGCCTCACGCGGACGAAAGACCTCGTGAACCAGTTCACTACCGGCGGCGTGCACCGTGACGACATCCGCATGAGTATCGGCGGCTATCCGCTGCGCAAATACGGTTCGCAGGGACAACAAAAATCTTTCCTCGTCGCGCTGAAACTCGCGCAGTACGACATCGTCGCCGCACACTGCGGCCACCGTCCCATCCTGCTGTTGGACGACATCTTCGACAAGCTCGACATGCAGCGGGTCGAACAGTTGATCGGCATCGTTTCGGACGAACGCTTCGGACAGATTTTCATCACCGACTGCAACAAGGTGCGGCTCGAAGGCATCCTGAGCGGCAACCGCTGCGACTATACGCTTTTCAGTGTCGCCGACGGCACCGTCGCCGCACCGCAACCGGAACTGTCCTCAACGGGACAGGAGCCTTAATCGACGGGAGGCCCGAATGACCGGCTGACTTTGTTGAACAGGGCGACAGACCTTTCAGGGGCACTAGGAGTCCTCCTTACAAGATTTAGACAATACCCTATTTCTGATTACAATACCCTAAGAATCGCAGCCGGGAAGCGGGCGTCGGCTCGGATAAAAAAATCATCGCCGGCTAACACGATCACAGACAGACAGACAGACAGACAGACAGATAAACCGGCATCCCCCCGACCGGCGCTTGCAGGAATACCCCTGCAGCAAACGAACCGACCATGAGACGCAAAGAACCCATACGTATAGGAGAGGCGTTGGACGAACTGTTCAAATCCACGCCGACAATCGCCCGGAAGATCGCCGAGGCGAAGATACCCGACCGCTGGCCGCTGTTGGTAGGATCCGTGATCGCCTCTTACACGACGCGTATGGAAGTCAAAAACGGCAGGCTTTTCGTCTACATCAGCTCCTCTGTGGCACGCAACGAAGTCTTCATGCGCCGCGCCGTCCTCAAGGAAGAGATCAACCGACTTTCCGGACTCGAGGTCATCTCGACGATTATCGTCAAATAAACCACTCCCGCATCCACACATCGCAATGCCATGCAGTACCGCGCATGCGATATGTGCGTGCCGTGTTGTGCCGCGACATACCATAGCCCAGCCACGCTGACCGCCATGCCTGCAAATAAAAAAACGCAATAAAACAAGGCGGGAAGACTTTAACAGTCTTCCCGCCCGAATGAATTACGCGTCACGCGGACCGCCCCGGAAATTCATCTCCGCTCCGGTCGTTGGAGCCGCAATTATTTCTTAGCTTTGGTCGAATCGCCGGGGATCACGTCGATCACCTTGACGTTGAACTGGAGCGCCTCGTTCGGGCCGATGGCCTGACCGGCACCGCGTTCACCGTAAGCGAGTTCCGACGGAATCCACATGTTGATCTCACCGCCCTTGCCTACGAGCTGGATACCTTCGGTCCAACCCGGGATCACCTGATTGACTGCGAATTTAACGGTATCATTACGCTCCTTAGAAGAATCGAATACCTTGCCGGTCTTAAGCTTGCCCTCGTAAACGACGCGAACCGTGTCGATCGCTTTGGGTTTGGCGGCTTCGTCGCCCGGGGTCACGATCTCATAGATCAGGCCCGATGCCGTTTTCTTGGCGTTGGCGTTGTTCTTCTCTGCGTCCTGCAGGAACTTCTCGCTGGCCTCTTTTTCCTTTTTGGGCTTGCGCACCATGAAGTAGTCGCGCATGAAGTTGTAAGCCGCCTCGCGGGTCATCGTCGTGGTATCGTTGGCAAGAACGGCCTTAATGCCGGCTGCAATGACGTTCACGTCCAGCGTGCTGTCCACCCCTTTGACATAATTACCGAAGTCGAGGCCTACGGCATAAGCCAGCGAATCCTGTTCGGTCTTGAGGCTTCCGGCACCGGTGCCGCAGGAGCTGAACACAACAGCTGCAACCGCACCCAGAATAGCAATTTTTTTCATCTTTTACTGCAAATTATTGTTAATGAATATGAATTGAGCGGAACAAAAACCGTGCAGCGCATTCCCCACCGCCCGGCGTCACAAGTGCAAACATAAGCAAATTAAGCGAATCCCGAACATTTTTTACGAATTATTTTCAGCGGCATAAACGCTGCCCGGCCCCTGAACCACCGTACGGGTACGCCGCAGGGCCAGTTGCAGGCCCACTAGGCCGACCACAGCCGCCAGCGTCGAAGCCGCGAGGATCGCAATCTTGCCCGAGGAGACGTAAACCGGATTATCGTAAGCCAGGTTATCGATGAAAATCGACATCGTAAACCCGATACCGGCCAAACAGGCCACGCCCGCCAGGGCCTTCCAGCTCACACCGTGCGGCAGGCTGCCCAGGCCGAGGCGGTAGACCAGATAACTCATCAGCATGATGCCCAACGGTTTTCCGACCACGAGCCCGAGAATGATGCCGAGGCCCTGCGAACTGTACAGGATATGCAGGTCTTCGGCTCCGGCGAACTCGACCCCGGCGTTGGCCAGCGCGAAAACCGGCATGATAAAAAACGCTACCGTATGGTGCAGCGAATGTTCGAGCCGCTGGGCGGGACTGATCGTCCCGGCAGTCACTTTCCGCTTCGTCAGCAGTGTTTTGAGCTGCCGCGGATTGCAAAGCACCTCGACTCCGGCACGGTCCTGCCGGCGGAACTCGTTGATGAAGTGGCGCGTTTTGCGGATGAAATAGGGTTTCGAATAGCGCGGAACGGCCGGAATGGTCAGCGCGATCAACACGCCGGCGATGGTCGCATGCACGCCCGAATAGAGGAACAGTATCCAGAGTACGATACTCGGAATAAGGTAGAATTTCATCGCATAGACATGCATCCGGTTGAGCAGGATCAGCAACCCGAATACGGCTCCCGCCGCGATCAGCAACGTAAAATCGATCTCGGTAGAATAGAACAGCGCGATCACCAGAATCGCCCCGAGGTCGTCGACGATCGCCAGGGCCGTCAGGAAGACTTTCAGCGACAACGGCACCCGGTTGCCCAACAGCGACAGCACACCGATGGCAAATGCGATATCGGTGGCCATCGGAATACCCCACCCCGACGCATAGTCGTTACCGTGATTGAAGACCAGGTAAATGGCTGCCGGAAACAACATTCCGCCGACGGCCGCCGCGATGGGCATCGCCGCCTGGCGGGGACTCGACAGTTCGCCGGCGATAATTTCACGCTTGATCTCCAGTCCGACATAGAAAAAGAAGATCACCATCAGCCCGTCGTTGATCCAATGCTCGATGCTCTTCGACAGGGCGAATCCGTCGAAGCCGATCGTGAAATGACTCTGCAGGATGCCGTAGTACCACCCTTTGGTCGCGGGCAGGTTGCCCAGCACGAGGGCCAGCACCATGAATACCACCAGCATCACGCCGCCCGCCCACGGGCTGTGCATAAACCAATAGTAGCGTTCCGAGAAGTTGAAAATTTTACGCCGCGTGGCAAAACTTACGTTATGGGCCATATATTTACTATAAGTATTAGCAGGATTTGAGGGTCAGGTTACACAATTTGTACAAGACCCGTGCCCCGACGTTCGCATCCCATTCGCCGTCGCGCGACGGCCCCACTTCGCACAGGTCGAAGCCGACGATCTCGCGTCCCGACTCCACCACGGCTGCGAGCAGGTAAACCGCCTCGCGGAACGACAGACCGCCCGGTACCGGCGTGCCGGTATGCGGACAGTTGTCCGGGCTCAGCCCGTCGATATCAAAGCTGACATAAACCTGCCGCGGCAGCGCTGCAACGATCCGGTCGCATACCGTGCGCCACATCCCACCTTCGAACTGTGCCGCCGCCAACTCGTAGTCGGTGAACTGCACCACCCTTTCGTCGGCACGGGCCACCTCCAGCTCCTCGTCGCAAAAATCGCGTATGCCCACCTGCACCAACGCCCCGACGCCCGGGGCCTCGTGCAGCGCATTGTACATGATCGACGCATGCGAATAAGTGAAGCCCTCGTAAGCTTCGCGCAGGTCGGCATGCGCATCGACATGCAGGATGCCGATGCCGGGATACCGCCCGGCCACCGCCCGGATCAGCCCGAGCGGCACGCTGTGGTCTCCGCCCACGACCCCCACTTTTTTCCCCGCATCGAGCCATCGTTTCGCCTCGCCGTAAACATAGTCGTTCAGCTCCGCCGACGCTTCGTTGATGCGCCGCAGGCGGCGCTGCATCAGTTCGGACTCGGGACTGCCGCCGCCCTCCAGGTGCGACATCACGCGCAGCGCCTCCTGCCGCAGCCGCGCGCTGCGCGGCTGAAGGGTATCGTCCATCTCGAGGGTGCCGATCCCGCGCTCCCATCCGCCGGGATAGTGTATATCATAAAGGTCTACCTGCATCGACGCATCGAGGATCGCATCGGGTGCGGAAGCCGTCCCGCCGCCATACGACGCCGTGACCTCCCACGGCACGGACAGCAGCACGAGCTGAGCCTCTTCCGGCGTGAAAGGCAGTCCGAAATAACAACCGTTGTTGATGCCCGGAGCATTCGGATCGAAATCCGCAGCCACATTTTTTTCCATATATCGATTCGGTTATGTTATCTGTTTTTATTTTCTTGTATCGGTTTTACAGGACATGGCCGCGCGCCTTTTCCCGCACGGAAAACTCACGGACACTCCGGTCCGTACATCGCGCGCAGGGGGAAATCTCCCGGAACGGCAGAATGAGTTCAAAATGCCGCATTCCACCTCCCCGTCCATGCCATACCCGCGTTCTTTATCCGAACTCCCGGCAATAGATGCCACGGGTGCAGCAATACACCCGGCACTCTTTCTCCTTCTCCACCGGTTGCGGATAAAGTCCCGATCAAGCTTCCCGGGTCAAATTCCGGGTTAAAGATAAGAAAAGTTGCCGATATGCGATTTTTTCCGCCCCCCTGGCCGTGGATTTCAACAGGTTACCGTCCCAAACGCCCTCCGGGGCGATTTTATAGTCCGTTCCGTCACAATATCGCCCGAGGGGGTTGCGTTATATAGGCAGATTCCGGGTATCGTTGGGAGAACAGAGGCCGGGAGTCCGTTTTTCATAATCAATACATTAAGTTGGGTGGCCACCGCCGCGGACCGAAAGTCTGCGGCGGTGGTTTTTATTGGTCTTAGATATTGGGAGACAAGACAATGAGACGAAGCGGAATTGCCGCCGGATAACAACGTGCGAAAGTTATTGCTAACTTTGCGGTAACGGGACGTTCCGCTCAACCGCCGCCCGCTCCCGGCCAAAACCCGACAAAACATGCAAACCAAACCGCTGATCATAGCCGACCGCGACATCCCTTTCCTGGAAGGGGTGCTCGAACCGTACGCCGAAGTGCGTTACCTGAAAGGAAGCGCCATCACGGCCGACGATGTGCGCGGGGCCGAGGTGCTGATTACCCGCACCCGCACCCGCTGCGACCGCGCCCTGCTCGAAGGTTCGCGCATAAGGCTGATCGCCACCGCCACTATCGGCTTCGACCACATCGACACGGACTACTGCCGCAGTCGCGGCATCCGCGTCACCACGGCGGCCGGATGCAATGCGCGCGGGGTACTGCAATACATCATGGCCGTACTGTGCCGCCTCGGAGCGGAACCGGGCTGGCAGCCATCCGAACGGACACTGGGAATAGTCGGCGTAGGGCACGTGGGTTCGCTGGTCGAAGAGTACGGACGGTTGCTCGGTTTTCGCGTCGTGTGCTGCGACCCGCCGAGGATGCGCCTCACCCCGGGTTTAGGTTTCCTGACACTGGACGAACTGTTATCCCTGAGCGATATCGTTACGCTGCACGTCCCGTTCACGACCGAAGGCCCGGATAAAACGGCAGGAATGGCCTCCGGGGAGTTCTTCGCCCGGATGCGCCCCGGTTCGGCTTTCATCAACTGTTCGCGCGGGCCGGTGATGCAGGACGGCCCGCTGCTCGACGCGCTGCGCAAGGGACATATTGCGTACGCCGCCATCGACACCTGGAACCACGAACCGGGAATCGACCGAGAACTGTTGGCGAGGGCTTTTTGCGCCACACCGCACATCGCAGGCTATTCGGTGCAGGGCAAGGCCGCCGGAACGGCCGCCGTCGTCCGGTCGGTGAGCGAGCTTTACGGATTACCGCTGACAGAGTGGTATCCGCCGCAGGTCACCCCTACCGTACCGGACCGGTCGGTCACATGGGACAGTTTGCAACGGAGCCTGCCGCGTTATTTCGATATCGAAGCTGAAACGACCTACCTGAAACAACACCCCGAACGGTTCGAAGAGCTGCGCAACAACTACCCCTACCGCACCGAATATTTTTAGTCCGGTCCAGGATCGGCATCCACCCCTGGCAGGCATCACAACATCCCGACACAGCCGGTCATTCCCAATACAAAAATCCCCGTACGCCGCAGCGCCGGGGATTTCTATTACAGCAGATTTACCGGTGAGGAATTTTACATTCCTCCGGGCAGGACAGATCAGAACAATTTGGACATGTTGATGGTGGTCGCATCGCGCCCCTCGCTGATCGCCAGGATCGAGTCGTCCACCTCTTCGGTGAGGCTGCCCGCCGTCCGGTACATCGCAAGGATGTTTTCGAGCGGCGTACCCACCTGGATCGCATGCGACGGACCGAGAAACAGGCCTCCTTCGGGGAAGAGCCGTTTGCGCCGTTCCACTTCGCGCACCACATCGTCCACCGTGCCGAACGCGAGCGTACTCTGGACGCAGACGCTGCCGCAGAAATTGATCTTGTCGCCGAAATCCTTTTGCAGCACTTCGATATCCATCTGCGGAACGGTCGGCTGCACCACATCGTACACGTCGAGCCCCAATTCGATCAGCCGCGGCAGGAACGCGCGCACGCAACCGCACATGTGCATCATCGTGCGGGCGCCGTAACCGTGCACCATCGAGAAATAGGCCTTCAGCTTCGGCGCGAAGTGCTTGTCGAAAGTGTCGAAATCGATGATCTGCGCGATCTGGGTGCCGAGGTCCTCGCCGATATGGGTGAAATCGACCAGCCCGCCGGCCGCCTGCAATACCCGCTCGTGCATCTCGTAGTAAAAACGGAAGCGGGCCTGCATAATATCGAGGTAGACCTCGTTGTCGGTAATCAGGTCGATCAGCACCTGCTCGGTGCCCCGCGCCCGGGCGATGCTGTTGATGAAATCCATATCCCCGGCCGTTCCGAAGCAGACGGCGTAGCCCGCATCGCGGATCTGTTCGCACTGCGTGCGGACGGTCGAGTAGTCGAACCAGTCGGACGACGGAAAATGAGAGCGGTCGAGCTCTTCGAGCTTGTCGATCCCGGCAAAAGGCAGGTAAGAGGGCTCGAGGTACTTACCCCCTTCGAACTGCGCGTATTTGTAACGCTCGCCCCAGTAACCCTCCATGCTGCCGTCGGGAAAAGTGCGCAGCTCCGGCCCCGTGTAAGGCAGTTCCACATAGCGGAAATCGTCGCCCACCACGCGGAGCAGCTGTTCCATATTCGTCAGCCCGAAATGGTCCATAATCATCTGGTTCACCTCGGGCGTACCCTCGTGTTTGACCGGGATACGATCGTATCCGGTGCGGTTAAAGGCCCCCAGGGCCCGTTCCCTTCCTGTCATGGTTAAAAGTCGTCGTTTTAGGTTTGAAAAAACCGGAACCGGACCACCCCTTTCGGGGCGGGAACCGGCTACCGTCCATTTGCCGAACGCTAAGATAATCAAATTTTGCGGCTGCGGCACACTTTTCGAAATCAAAACCGCGCTGAAAGGGGCCCGAATAGGATATTCTCACACATTTATATATCTTTGCCAAAGATTTCACATCATCCGACCATGTATAAGCAACTGATCCGCCCGCTGCTGTTCCAGCTCCCTCCCGAAACGATCCACCACCTGATTATGGCGGCGATGCGCGTCCTACACTATATTCCCGGCGGACGCCTGCTGCTGCGGATGTTCTACACGACACGACACCCGTCGCTCGTGCGCGAGGTGTTCGGCATCCGTTTCCCGAATCCGGTGGGACTGGCCGCAGGCTTCGACAAAGACGCCGAGGTGTATGAAGAGATGGCATCGCTGGGCTTCGGGTTCGTCGAGGTCGGCACGATCACGCCGCTCGCGCAGCCCGGAAACCCGAAACCGAGGCTGTTCCGGCTGCCGATGGACCACGCGCTGATCAACCGCATGGGTTTCAACAACCAGGGCGTGGCGAGCGCCGTGCACCGGCTGCACCGCCGCAACCGCTTCTACCACCGGCGGCATCCGGTCGTGCTGGGCGGGAACCTCGGCAAAAACACGCTGACCCCGAACGAAAAAGCCCCGGCCGACTACCTGCGCCTGTTCCGCAGCCTGTACGAATACGTCAACTACTTCGTCATCAACGTGAGCTGCCCGAACGTAGCGAACCTCTCGTGCCTGCAAAACAAGGAACACCTCAAAAAACTGCTCGAAGGGCTGATCGACTTTCGCCGCGGACAGAACCACTACCGCCCGATCCTGCTGAAAATTTCGCCCGACCTGAGCGACGAACAGATCGACGAAATGATCGAAGTGCTGGTCGAAAACGGGTTGGACGGTATCGTGGCGACGAACACGACCACCAGCCGCCAAGGGCTGCTGACCCCGTCGGACCTCGTGGCCGAGATCGGCAACGGAGGACTGAGCGGCGGCCCGTTGACCGAGCGCTCGCTCGAAATGGTACGTTACATCCATAAAAAGACCGAAGGACGCTTCCCGATCATCGGGGTGGGCGGAATCATGACCGAGGACGATGCCGTGGCGATGCTCGACGCGGGCGCGAGCCTGATCGAAGTTTACACCGGCTTCATCTACAACGGGCCCGGCTTTGCCAAACGCATTTGCAAGCGCCTCAAGGAAGAGGCTATCCGCAAGGAACACGCGGCACGCGAAGCCAAAGCGGCCGAAAGCCCCGACACACGCAACACCCTATAAAAGTTACAGAGACGGCGCATTGGCGCCGTTTTTTGATAAACGGCCGACGGGTTCCATACGGCATTAACTTAACC
>OGNC01000037.1_pt1 | contig 123949 bp, 107 predicted proteins | sample 1573311 | NCBI WGS metagenome assembly OGNC01 (sample SAMEA2581889, study PRJEB24529) | metagenome | biome: Human gut stool | place: China | collected 2011
CGACCGCCGCCTCTCCCCAAAAGACAAAATCGTTCTGCGCGGCAAGGGCAGAGCGGTTCTCGGCGAAGAGTTCACGCAGACAAAGAAGGGCAGAGTCAGGATATGGGTCAAAAAATCGGTGTAAAAAACAATAAATCAATTCTTCCATGCATATTTTAATTGACATTATTGCAATAACATGCCATAATAATTACAGGATGTGATTCCAATGAACCAATTAATTTATTCGGTCTATTAAATCAATCGGCCTGCAAGGTCATATGTGTTTTGGCATTGAGTTTGCAGCGCGGCAGACAACGGACATAAGCGGAGGTACGAATTATGAAGAAGCGAAGCAAAATCGCTGCCGCTGCGGTGATGATTCTGCTTGCGGCGGCACTCGTATACAGCGTCTGCGCGGGAACGGTAACGGTTGCCGGGCTTCTCGGCGCGGCGGATATCGACCCTGTCAAGGTTGAGAGAATCGAATTTATCAAAAACCGCGAGACACAGCAAGTTTGGCGCAGCGAAGATTACGGCGTGCGAAAAAGCGTATGCGATTTTCTCAATAACGCGCATTGCATAAAATCGCTTTCACCGACCGCATACGGCGGCGAAATGACCGTAAACATCTATTACCGCGAACCGATAAACGGGGCAGAATATGTCTCGGTATCCCTGCAAAGCAAAAATGTGATAACGGGTTCGAGATTTGCGGGCGCAAATTCGCCGATGCGAAACTACAGGATAATCTTCGGAGGCTACTCCTTGGAGGATTGGGACGCGATACTGCAAAAATGCGAGAGAGTAAATTGAAAAGTCATCCCGACTTACCGTATATTTTCACATCCAACCCTCAACGCAAAAAGGAAAATCCTGCCTGAAGCGCAAGCTTCTGGTAGGATTTTCGGCTTATTCATCCGTTCAACGGACGGTTTGCGGTTTGTTTTTACTTTTGGAGCTCATACACTCTCGTCTCGTTATACACATACTCGCTGAGACAATAAAGCTTTGCGTCGCTGAGTTTTTCGTTTTCGAACCACAGCTCAGCGACAACCGGATAATATATCTCGTCCGGCTCTCCTCTGCCCGCATGACTCACGCGGCAGTATTCGTTCTCCTCCCCGTTTTTAAGCGTCAGGAATCTCGCGAATATATCGCCGTCCTCTCCGGCGAGCTTTTTCATCACCTCATCCCGACTGTCGCCGGCACGGACTGTTTTGAAATTATGATAGCAGTCTCTTCCGCCGCTTCCGCCGGAATGATGATCCGGGACATAGCCGTATTTGTCCTTGACGGCGGCTCCGCTTCCGACTCCCTTAGATTCTACGCAGCCGTCGGAGTCGGCTCTGAGATAAACAAAGCCGTTGCTGCCGTTTCGTCCGTAAATGTCGTTGTCGTCATAGAATATGTTCGGATTGATAAACACGGTATAGCCCTCGTCTGTAACCGTAAGCTCAAGCTCGCCGAGCGAATATTTAAGACGCTTGCTCATTTCCCTGCTCTGCGTTTTGCGGTATTCGTCAAACGGCATATAGCCCTGAACGCGAAGTCTCCGCACCGCCTTATTATAATCCATGCCGAGGTCTATAGATTCGAACGCCGCTTCGCTCTGCTTGCATATCCCGTCCGAGGTCTCGAACTTTTTTCCGTTCATTACATACTTATAGCTCCTGTAAAACTTCTCCGTGCCCGTGTACATAAAAGTCAAGCCTATCGCCGCCGCGCACAGGACGGATGCCGTTATTATAATACCTTTTTTGCTCTTTTTCTCCGGCGTGCCTTTTTTACGTAGCCTTATAAACAGTATAAGCGACACCAACGCGAGCCCGATATCAAGCACGATACCCGCTATAAAAGAAATATATTCCTTGACAAGTTCTTGCTCGCTCGCAAATTTATATGTAATCAGCGGAGTTGTTTTTTCGAGCAGGAACCCGATATCACTGATGAGCGCATATATCGCAGGCTGAGTGTAGCCGCTGGAAATCAGAGTTGCGCCGAACAGCAGATTCGGTATGCCTATTGCGAGCAGTGTTTTCTTAAATCCCTTTCTGTAGGCAACTGCCAAAGCAAAGGAGAACGCGAGTATTATCGCAAAGCTTGCAAAAATCTCCGCCGTCTCCGGGCTGCCCTTAGAGTCCGCGCTCAATATCCACACGCCGCAAGACATCGCTGCCATTATTACAGCTGCCGTCAGCACAAATGCCAATATCGGCATCCATATTTTTTCGCCGTAGACTTTCTCGAAATCCTTTTTTATCATCTCGGTCACACCTCCGTCGTCGCCCATGTCGGCCAGCGCTTTTTCGACGCTCTCGTCCTCGCCGTAGCCTATCTCGGTATAAAATTCGATGTGGTCTGAAATGTGGTTTTGCATTTCCTCGCGGATGAGCATTTTTCGCCTCTTTGAAAGCCTTTCGGGGACTACCAAATCGAGATACTCTTCTATTCTTTTGTCCATTCTGTCACCGCCTCAGACTGCCGAGGGCGCTAACCCGCTCTTTATCACCTTTTCGACTGCGCTCGAATACGAATGCCAGTCCTCGGTCGATTTGTTGAGCATTTTCAGCCCTCTGTCGGTGATGTGATAATATTTTCGCCGTTTGCCGCGCTCGCCGTCCTGCCAATAGGACTTCACGAGTCCCTCCTGCTCGAAGGCGTGGAGTATCGGATAGAGCGTGCCCTCCTTGAAAGAGAACACAAATTCGCTGCGCTGCTCTATCTCCTTGATTATCTGATAGCCGTACATATCCCCCGTTCCGAGGACGGAGAGCACAAGCAGCGAGCTGCTGCCCTTTGACAGCTCCTTTCGAATGTTCATATCGAAGCCTCCTTTTAACATAGAGTTTCTATGCATCGATGTTCTATGTATATAGCATAACATTATATTTCTGTTCTGTCAAGGAAAAATTTGCAAAAAATTTTGCCGCGCCCGAAAAGCGGTCTACCCGCTCCCGGACACGGCATTTTCGTTTGGCTTTGCGGTCAGTTATAGGCCGTTCTCTTTTCGCTTATGATATTTCCCGCCACGGCAAGCACAATACCCAAAATGAACAGGGGCAGGCAGCTTTTAAATATCAGCTCGGACGAGACAAGCCCGGACGACATATAGAACATCGGCACCTCTCTGTTGATGCAGAGCATATAGTTCGCTATCAGATACAGCACGCCGCCGAGGATACTCAGCGCCGCGGATTTTGAAATGCCGATAATAAAGCCGCACATTCCGAAAAAGAACACGCAGGCGGGGATTATACGCACAAATTCAAAGGCGAAATCCGGCAGGAGCAGACACGATGCCGCCATCATGATTGAAACGTTCAGGAGCATCGCGCAGAATATAACCGCGCAAATCGTGCGTGCGCTCACCCTTTTGTTGACGAACAGCACTTCGTTGCCCTCGGATTCGTTATACTCCCTGAGCACAAAAATAACATCCCATACGGAGAAAAACGGTAATATCACCTGCGACATCTGCAACAGATAAACCTCTATCATCTCGGGCTCGGTGCCGTTGAAATGCATGGAGCAGAGCAGCAGCGGATAGAGAACATCGAACAGCACGAGCGGAACAAACCTCACCGCGCCCACGTTTTTCAACGACAGCCGCACAGCCGTAAAAACTGCGCTCATATGTTTTTGGTTATGCATATGTATCCGTCCTCAACGCGCGGAGATACCGACGCGGCGGCAGGCTGAGCCTGCGCCGAGAGCACGGCGGTCATCCGCTTTGAATCGCGCTCAAACTGACGCTGAATGAAATACGGCTCCGAAAGCTCGCCGAGCCTTGAATCCTCGATTTCATAGACCTTGCCCTCGGCGGCGGTTTCTATTTCGGCGCATGTGCCCTGCGCCGCCACGGTGCCGTTGTTTATTATCACCAGCTCGTCGCAGAGGTTTTCGACGTCCTCGACAATGTGCGTGGAGATGATTATCGTGCGCTCGCCCTCGAGCTTTGAAACAATATTCTTGAAGCGCAGGCGCTCTTCCGGATCGAGACCCGCGGTCGGCTCGTCGAATATAATGATATCCGGCTCACCGAGCAGAGCCTGAGCTACGCCCAGCCTGCGTATCATGCCGCCCGAAAGGGTCTTGACCTTTTTGTCGAGCTTGTCCTGAAGACCGACAAGTTCGATATATTTTTTCGCCTCATCGCCGATTTTTTCGCGGCTGACGCTCTTGAGGTCTGCGAGCATCTCCATCATTTCAAAGGCGGTCAGCTCTTTGTATAGACCGAATTTCTGCGGCAGATAGCCTATATGGCTCTGAAAGTTTTTGTCCTTTGAAATATCGCTGCCGTTAAATTCGATTTTCCCGGCGCTCAGCGGATAGAGTCCCGTTATGCAGCGCATAAGCGTTGTCTTGCCCGCGCCGTTGGGTCCGAGGAGTCCGTATGTTTTTTTATCGAGCTGCAGATCTATCGATTTCAATATTTTGCTGCGGCCGAAGCTCTTATCCACCGCATAAAGTGAAAGCATAAAAATTCCCTCCTCAGTCTGCGTCGGCGTAAAACTCGCTCGCGGTTCGTCTGTCGTTATGGTCGTTCAGATACTTCGACATTCTCTTGAGCGCCTCTTCTTCGCCGACACGGTTTATATACTGTATAAAATCATATGTGCTGTAGCCTTCCTCACTGCCGTTTTCGCGCATAAATTCTCTTGTGCTCTCATTGCCGTTGGCGTAGTTCATATAATTTTGATACACGTCAAACTTCCAAGGCTCAATGCTCTGATTTTTATAGTCTTCATCTATTTGCAGTATTTCCTTGGAAACAAGATAATTGTCAAATTGGCAGTAACCGGTATACCCTCCGCTGCTTTCGATACTCGGGATAATTATTACTGTTTTTATGTTGTCGGGAAGCGTCTCGGTCGAGCGGTATTTGTCGAAGAATTTCGCGCGCTGCTTTTCCTGACCGCAATAGAAATGAAGATAGGGATAGACCATCTTCACTCCGTCCTTTTCATAGCAATCATAGAGTCCGGAGACGAGCGTCACGCCTGTCGTGCTGCCCTCGAACTCATTCTTTCCCGTCTGCTCAAGTCCGCTGTATACCGTCTGGCTGCTGTTCACCTTAACCTTGAAGTGGGTCGGCTCGTCGAGCATGAAGCGATATATTTCCCGCTGCCCCATGTTATATACGGGCAGCGAGCCGCTGTGCGGATAATACGGGAAATATCCCGGCAGGAATAAACCCTGAAGATTGGAATAATATTGCGTTGAAAAGCCGCTGTATTTGAGCACTATCCTGTCAAGGCTCTTTTTCTCCGGATTGAAGACGGTGAAATGATCTCCGTCCTGTTTGAAGCGGAGCTTGTTTCCGTCACCGTCCCGAACGGAGCTTATTTTATATCCGTGATAGAGCGTGAAATCGTACTTTTCAAGATTCGGCTTGTCAACGGTTATCGCCGCCCTGACGCGCAGATTATTGCCGACATTTATTTCCAGGTCGTAATCGGTCACATCAAACTTTTTTTCAAAACGCGCCCACTCTTTGTTCGTGCCGTCCGCATCATAATCGTCGGAATAAAAGCCGTATGCCTTGTAGTAGTATTGCCGATCCCCATATTCCATGGAATATTTCGGGTCATCGCTCCCCACGATGACTCTCGAAGTCGGGAGCTGCGACACAACGAGAAAAACGAGCGCGAGCGACGCAAAAACGGCGGGAGCCGCCCGGAAGCGTCTGTTTCTCTCCCCGGTTTTCAGACTTATCACAAAAAGGGAGAGCAGCAGCCAGAAAAGCGCCGTCAGCCAGCGATATGGCAAAACAGACTGGCCGAACGCATAAACCGGTTGATAGTTGAGCGCCGGCGGAAAGATATCAAACAGCCGCAAAAGCGGAAAGATATTTATGCTGACATTGCGGCTGAATTCATAGAGCATCTCGCCGAGATAATTTGAAAGCGGCGAGCCGAGCAGCACAAAAAGCACGAGCCCGAGGCATCCGTTTATTCTGCGGAAAAGCAGCGACGCCGACATGCCCATGGCCGCGGCGCAGCAGGGAACAAAAAAATGGCTCAGCAACATATTCAGAACAGTCTGAATGATAAACTTGCCGTGCCAACAGTTAAAGTTTCTGTATTTTACAAAGAGGAGCAGACTCCATATATTAAAAAAGGCAAAAAATATCAGGATGATGACGACAAAAATCACACCCTGCGCCAGAAATATCTTTCTTTTTGCGTGAGCCACCGTGTTCATGCACTCGTCGAGCTTATATCGGCGGAGCTTGTAGCTCATCTCAAAGGCCAAAAACGAGAAGACGGCGAACGAAGCGAGAGAAAACTTCAGCGGCATATCGAGCGCGCCGAGAGCCGCATCGTCATAGAGGGTGCTTATCGCCCTTGTCATCTGCCATGCCGCTGCGCCGACTATCGAGGCAAAAAACAGCGACAGAACAACGATCATCTCTTTTGAACGAAAGAATATCGCTCTGACCTGAGAAAGCAGTTTCTTATCAGGCAAGGTTATACCTCCTATTCAATTGTAAAATAAGCACGGTGCCCGCCCGAAAGCGGGCACTCATCCTATTTATTTTTTATACATGCCAAATGTACCCGCTGCCCTCTGCACCTGAAATCCACGCACCATAAGGTTTCAGATAAAGCTGCCAAGACACCTCTTGATCAAAGCGCATTGTCTTTTTCCATTCAATGCAGTCGCCAGCTTTAACCTTTATCTTTAAATCATATTTCCATGAGTTGGAGCTCGCATCAAAATACCTCGAGCATGCTGTCATTGGGTGAGCAGAATCTTTATTTGTCTGGGCGCCTATATATTTAAACGTGCCAATAACCGTACCAGAACATGCATAATGTTCATTGCTCTTCAAAGTCACTATTCTTGAGTCACTAGGAACGCTGTACGCAGATGCACAAACAGCTCCTATTGAAGAAACCAGAATGAGTGTGAATAAAACTGAAACGATTCTTTTTAGTACCTTTTGCATTACAAATCTCCTTTTCTTAACATTGTTGTTTTTGTGCTTCGCCAACTAAAAAGAGCTTCTGAATCTACACCTCCTGCCTTAAAGAATCCTCACTCTTTTCTGTCACTCCTATGTGCTTATAATATCACAAAACATCTGTTAAAGCAATAAAAGTATTCAAAATTTCCTGCTTGCGGGAAAATTTTTTTGAAATAAGTTTGCCGCCCGTTTTCACGCAGGCGGCATTTTTAACATCAAATTTTATCCTATAACAACTACGGTGTTCGGCTTCACTGTCAGAATAAAGCTGCCGCCGTCCGAGGCTGTTGTCTCACAGGGCTCCATGTCGTGCTCCTCATCAAGTATATAAATGGTATATAGCCTGCCTTCGCCCGTTTCGACCTTGAACGTGCGCGGCAGAGGCGCGGCGTCGTCTGTATAATATGCGACGAGCAGCATTGACCTCTCCCCGTCCGTCGCCGCGGCGGAATAGATATCCGGCACATCGCAGCTCAGGGCGCATTCATCTTGAAGCGAGAGCAGCTCGCCCCATGCCTTAACGGAGTAATAGCCCTTTAATCTGTCCAGCGTGCCGCGCTTGAACAGCCCGTTCATGCTCGAATTTACCCGCGCGTCATAGTACATGAGCATATCGGTTTTTTCACGCTGGCAGGCGCTCATAACGGCGGCGATAAACGCGGCGCCCTTCAGCGAAGCCTCGGTTTCAAGGCTGCGCCTCCAGCCGTCGCCGCTCCAGCCGCAGACATAGTTCCACTCGTTCAATATGCTCTCGGTGTCCGTGTAGCCGTGGCGGTCGAGCATGGCGCGGTGTCGGCGCGCATCGGACGTGAAATCGCTTACCTTCGACCCGTAGCAGTGCCACGAATAGAAGTCCATCGGCACATTTTCTTCTCTCATCTTTTCAAAGAATGCGTCGAGCCATTTTTCATTGTAGCCGCAGACCGCGGGTCCGCCGATTTTGAGCGACGGGAACCGCGCTTTCAGATACTTCGCCGCCGTTGCAAAAAAGTCATAGAACTCCTCCGGCGTTCCCGTCCAGCACTTTTGGTTCAAGTCCGGCTCGTTCCAGATCTCCCAATACTCAATACCCATGTGAAAGCCGTTCGCCCAGCCCTCGTTCATGTGCATTATGATATGCTCGCAGACCACCGCCCATTTTTCGTAGTCCTTGGGCGGCATCACGCCGTAGTGCTTCGGCCAATGCTCGATTTTACTGCCGAGGCGGTAAAACACCTTTGCGCCCGCGCGCATAATCGTGCCGAGATAAATATCCGTCAGCGTGAAGTCATAGGACTCGGGCGAATACGGGTCGGCATCGAAATCGGTGAATATATTATGTATATCGACCGTGTGCTCTCCGCCGTAGTCATAGCATATTGACGAATCGTGCGTTCTGGCAAACGGGATGTTCGCCTCCCTGAAGTCCGGCAGATTCGTGAGATTCTGGTCGCCGTTGTCCGTATATACGGGGCCGTTGTTGACGGCGTTCATCGGCTTTATTTTGCCGACTGTTTTTTTGAAATTCACTTCAAGCTTCATAAGTTCCTCCGTCAAATCTCGAACGAGAGCTGCATATCCCCGCCGTAAATTACCTTTACTTTAACGGTTCTGTCGCTCTCGACAGTTATTTCGGGCTTCTCGTCTTGGGATTTTCTCGCCTTGCACATTAGGGTGACGAACGAATCCCTGCCGACGGGCAGCTTCTTTATTCCGTGCTCCTCGAGCCTGTTCACGCGCCAGACTATCTCCGACTTTTCGGCGGAGACTCTGATTCCGAGGATGTACTCTATCAAAACGGTTATAGGGAATATGCCCGTCCAGCCGACAAAATCCTCACGCGCGGGGTCGCCGCGGTCGGCAGTCTCGGGGGCATAGTTCTCCCAGAAAGTGCCCGTCTTTTTATAGACCTCGATGCAGTTTTTATAGCAGCACTCGGCTATCTCTTTTGCAAGCTTCTCTTTTCCGTTTGCAGAGAGCCCGCAGAGTATCATATAATCGGTCGGCGCCCAGACTCCGCCGTTCCAGTAGCCGCCCGCGGCCTTGTAATCAGGGTGATCTGCGGAGAGCGCGGGGACGCGGTTCGGGCGGTTGAATTCATTTCTATCCTCGAGGTGTCGGCAGAGCGCGTTCACCCTGTCGGGCGGAGCAATTTTTGCTATAAGCGCCCAGAACGCAGCGACGGTCTTGACGGCAAGAAAGCTTCCGTCCGCCTTGAGGTCATAATAGAACCCGTCTTTTTCGCTCCACATCTTCTCGTTGACGAACCTGACGAGATTATCGTATTCGTCCCTGAGTGCGTCAACGTCGTCGGTGATACCGAGCTCCTCCGCCATCATAATAAGATATTCGCAGCTCATCGCCGCTTGAAGTGTCGCATCTATCCAGGACATATAGCTGTGGTGGAAGGTCTCGAGCATCCAGTCCTCCGAGTCGGGAATGAGGCTGAGATCGCAGCGCGGCAGATTGTCCATGCCGCAGCCCCAGCCGCTCGACCAATAGCTTCCGTCCTTCCAGCGATGATAATTCTTGAGCCAATGGTGGAACGAGAGCAACGGATAATAGACTTTTTTGAGCCTCTCCTTATCGCCGTAGTTCTTATAATACTGCCACTCGCACCACGCCATTATCTCGGGTCCCGTGCTCGTCGGGTCGTGGCGATAGAATCGGTCAACGCCGTCTAATTCGTTTATCTCGCGGCAGATGAAGCCGTCCTTGTGCTGCTTGCAGTAGAAATTATCGAGCGTTTTCTGGAAGCAGTGGACGCTGTCGCCGTATTTTCCGAACATGAGCATAAAGCAGGAATCCCACATAAAAATGTGACCGTTAAAAGCGGCGTCGATATAGGGCGAGACAAAGCCGCTCTCTTTCGTCGGCTTGCCGAGGTTGCGGAAAGCTATCTCCCACGCCTTATAGTAGGCGTCTATTTCATCGCCGTGACCCGCCCACACGGGCTCGGGCAGTCTGTCCCTCTCGTTCTCAAAATCCGGCAGCGCCGATATATCGGGCTGCATGGAAACAAACTCGTTGAGCTTCGCGTACCTGTCCTCGACATATCGGGTGATGGGTTCTTTCATGTTTGCGCTCCTTTCGGGTATTTTCAGTCGAGCTGATTATATCACACTTTTTATTTTTAGTGAATAGTTTTTGCGGCAACACCGCGGCGGCGAAATATATTTTCGCTTTCAAAAATTAACTTTTTGTGAATATTCAAAAAAGTATGTCAAAAAGTATTGACTCCGATATATAAATATGCTATTTTGTAATTGCAGATAGGTTTTCTACGACAGAATATCATATAAATTCGGAGAAATGCTATGATGCTGTTCGGTTCAAAAAATTATAGATTTTTATCAGGTCTGAGGCGGGTGCGCATTCGGGCAGTTTAATAAGGCGCATAGGTCGGCATCGCAGCCGACTTGTGCGCCTTTTCCACCATTTAAAAAACATTACTATAAAGGAGCAGAAAAAATGAAGAAAATAACATGTTTATTATTGTCAGTTATATTATCCCTCAGTATATTCATGGGAATATGTCCTGTATCATACGCAGAAAACGCTTCCTCTTCAATAGTTTTTGTAGATCCAACAGAATATCTTGATTTAGATGAGATATCCTTTGAAGCTGTTTTGAAGTGCTCCGTAGATGATATTTGTTCATACATAGATGCATGTAGAGCAGCAAATAATATACCTATACCATCTACTGGAAATGAAGTTGTAAATTACAGTGGAGATGCTGAGCCTATTTGGGGTTCTAACTGGCGAAAAGAAGAGGATGTAATAAAAACACACGAAATGATGGCATTTGTTTCTGTCTGCCTTATGTTTTCAGAAAAGCAGTCATGGGGTACAGATGTTTTGTATGCTATAGGCGATGCAGGAATGATTGCAGCTTATTCCGCCGAGCCTGACGACTGGAAGAATGAGGCAAATATTCCCGCATTTGTCGGTCATTTTTACGATCCTGATACAGGAAAAAGTTATGCGTTAGGAAGTACCGTCACAGCAAAAACCAACATCAAAAAATATTATGATAAGGCTGTCAAGGCAATAAAGTCCGGTGACCGCGATAAGGGATTAAAATACTTCGGATATGCATTACACTTCCTTCAAGATATCAATCAGCCACACCATGCAGCAAATATTGTTGCTAAAGAGTACAACGATGCCCATGGGAAATTCGAAACTTATGTTGATAACAACCTTGACTCAATCGTTACTCCAATAACGGATAATAACCGTACAACAATGTATTATTCATGGTGCATGTCCAAGAGTGTAGAAGAAATTTTAATTAAATGTGCGCACATATCAAAAAGCAAAGCATCATTAATAAACGACGGTAACGACAGTTCAAACTGGTTGAGAGTTGCAACAGAACAGCTTACTAATACATACTATTACAGTGCTGCTTTTACCTACAAATTTGCGAAAGATTCAAACTTGATTTAACCAAGAAAGGTGACAAAAATGAAATCAACCACCAAAAGAGAAGTTCTGACCGGTGTAATTACATTTCTTGTTTACGGCATTCTAGGCTTTGCGGCTTACCTTCTTACTGCGCTCCCCGAAGCCGGACTGGATAGCCTCGCGGCGAGCCACGCCGTATTCATCATCGGAAGCATCGCAAGCTCCGCCGTTCTTGTCGGCGGAATAGCGTTCGGAATAGTGTTCGGCAGGAAAAGATCGAACGGATATCTCATAGGGCTCATCGCCTCCGTCGTCTTTTTCCTCGGCGCAGGATTCGGCTTTTTCTATACCCTGTCGTCAATCGGAGTGATAGATATCCATGACACAAGGTTTCAGAGCCTATATGAGCCCTCGATTACTATAATAATAGCTTACGCCGCCGTGCCGTACATCGCCTATGCCGCTGCTCGCATAAAAGCAAACAAAAGAAATAAAATTAAAACTGCATAAATCATCAAACGCCGCCTGTTTCTCCACAGGCGGCGTTTTCAAAGCAAATAAAAAAGCGCCTCAATGATATTTCATCAAGGCGTTTTCTGGTGGACGCTAACGGACTCGAACCGCTGACCCTTCGCACGTCAAGCGAATGCTCTACCAGCTGAGCTAAGCGTCCGTTTGAGCTGAATTTTTCGGGTTTCTCCCGTTCAGCAGAGCCTATTATATATGAACGCCGCGCGAATGTCAAGCATAATTTTAAAAAAATTGATTTTTTGCAGACCGCCCGCAGAAGTGCTCTTTGCCGCCTGCGGGCAGCTTTATTTGAACACAGTGTCGAGTATCAGCATCGATATCACTCCGGGCACTCCGAGCAGCGCCCCCGCGCCCAGCGACCAGCGGTTGACGGAGAGCTGTATGCCCGTCGCAAGTCCCGTTATGTTGACGGCGAACAGCGCCGCCATGCCGCCCAAAGCATTGAGAAAAAGCGCCGAAAAACCGCGCCTTTCGGTCACGGCGAACACCGTTATCGCAAGCGCTGCCGCCGCGGCAATAATCACTAAAACCGTTTTCATTCCCGTTGACATGGCTATCCCCTCATTCCTGTTTGTAGCAGACGGCTATGTCGCTGCTTTCAAGCCCCTCCTGCTTTGCGAGCTTCAAAAGCCTGTGGTATCGGCGCTTGAGCGATTCTATCTCATATATCGCGGCTTCTACCGAGTCGTCGTCCTCGCCGTATTCAAACCGCAGATATGCCGCGTCCATCTCCTTTTTGAGCGCCCTTATGTCCACAAGCAGCTGTTCCTCCCTGTTGGAGGCTTCGTCCGCCTTTTTGAGCTTTCCTCCGAGCAGATATTTGAAAGCAGTAACCATTTTTTTCGTCCTCCCGGTATTATTTGTATAGCAATTATGGGACAAATATGATAAAATAATTCAGCAGGGCGATATTTTTTCACCCGGACGCAAAAATATATAATGACGCATATATAAAGGAGAATCGCTTTGAAGCTTTATCCCATGGTATTGACACCCTTTGTCTCGGAGACGGTCTGGGGCGGGCGCAGACTCATTGATGAATATTCCGTCGTCACCGACAAGAGAAACGCCGCCGAGGCGTGGGTCATGTCCGCACACAAAAACGGCAGCTCGACTGTAGCAAACGGCGAATTTGCGGGAGAGACGCTGCGCGAGGTATATCTCGCCCATCCGGAAATAGGCGGCAAAAACTGCGCGGGCTTCTCGGATTTTCCCGTGCTGATAAAATTTATCGACGCGGCGGCCGACCTGTCGGTGCAGGTGCATCCCGACGATGCCTACTGCCTGAAAAAGGGCGCGGGCGCGGGAAAGACCGAGTCATGGTATATTCTCGACTGCGAGCCGGGCGCGCATCTTCTGCTCGGCTTCGAAAAAGACCTGACCCGCGAGGAGTTCAGACAGTCTGTAACAGACGGCACGCTGACCGATTATGTGAAGAAGATCCCGGTCAAAAAGGGCGACTTCTTCTTTATAGAATCCGGCACGCTCCACGCGATATGCAAAGGCATATTGCTCGCCGAGGTTCAGCAGAACTCGGACACTACATACAGGATATACGACTACGGACGTTTGGGGCTTGACGGCAAGCCGCGCGAGCTTCACGTTGAGGACGCAGTGAACGTCACGCACACGGGCGTATACAAAAACCCCTGCGTCCCTGAAAAGGACGGCAACGTTACAAAGCTCGTATCCTGCCCGTTTTTCACCGAGCGGGTCATTGATATTGACGGCTCTTTTGGGGGAGACGCGGACGAAAAATCCTTCGTATCGCTGCTGATCCTCGACGGCTCCGGCACTCTCGAATGTGCGGGCGAGACACTCAAATTTTCAAAGGGCGGCAGTATTTTCATTCCCGCAGGCTGCGGAAGCTATAAAATAAACGGAGAAGCAAGGGCTCTGGAGACGAGGGTCTGATATTACACATGGCAGTTTTAAGCGTACAGAATCTTGACATGGAGTTCGGCGAGCGCACGCTGTTTTCGGGCGTGAGCTTTGAAGTCGGCGAGCGCGATAAGATAGGCTTTATCGGCTCTAACGCGACGGGCAAAACGACCCTGTTCAAGCTCATCACGGGCGAGCTTGAGCCGAGCTCCGGCGGGATATATCCCGGAAAAAGCATAAAAATAGGCTACCTCGAGCAGCACGCCTGCGCGGGGAGTCAAAAGACGGTCTATGACGAGATGGAGAGCGTGTTCGAGCCTCTTATGAAAAAAGAGAAGCGGCTCGAGGAGCTCGCCGACTTCATTGAGGCGGGGCGCGGGGATATTGACGCGCTTATCGCCGAGCAGAACAGGCTGCACACCGAATTTGAGGACGGGGGCGGGCTGACCTACAAAAGCCGCACCCGCTCCGCGCTGACGGGCTTAGGCTTTTCGGAAAGCGATTTCTCGCTCCCCTGCTCCCTACTCTCGGGCGGTCAGCGGTCAAAGCTCGCTTTGGGCAAGCTGCTTTTGAGCGCGCCCGACCTGCTTCTGCTCGACGAGCCGACCAACCACATAGATCTGACGAGCCTCGAATGGCTCGAAAGCTTCATCAACGACTACCGCGGCAGCGCGGTCATAATAAGCCACGACCGCTATTTTCTCGACAAGGTGACAACTAAGACCATGCTGCTCGAAAACGGTAAAATCGAGATGTTCAACGGCGGCTATTCCCGCTTTCTCGAGCAGAAAACCGAGCGCGATGAGATAGAGCGCCGCCACTACGAGCGGCAGATGGACGAGGTTCACCGCCTCGAGGGTATCATCGAGCAGCAGCGCCGCTGGCGGCACTTCATAACGGCGGACAGCAAGCAGAAGATGCTCGACAAAAAGCTTGCGGAGCTTGACGCGCCCGACCGCTCGGCGAAAACTCTCGGCTTCTCCTTCGGCGAGGTCGAGCCGACCGGCAACGAGGTTCTCAACGTCAGAGGGCTTTCAAAGTCGTTTGGCAGCAAAGATCTTTTCAGCGGAGTCGAGTTTCAGCTTCGCCGCTTCGACCGCGCATTTCTTCTCGGTCCGAACGGCTGCGGAAAGACAACTCTTTTAAAAATACTTATCGGCAAGGAGAGAGCCGACTCCGGCTCATATCTCTTCGGTGCGGGCGTTCAGTTGGGGTATTTCGATCAGACGCTCTCGTCTTTAGACGGCTGCAACACTGTCTTAGACGAGATATGGAATCTCCACCGCGATTTCACCGAGGCACGAGTGCGCACTCTGCTCGGTCAGTTTTTGTTCTGCGCCGACGATGTTTTCAAGAAGGTCGAGACTTTGAGCGGCGGCGAAAAGGCGCGGCTGTCGCTGCTGAAGCTCATGCTCTCGGGCGCAAACGTCCTGCTGCTCGACGAGCCGACCAACCACCTCGATATCCCGTCGAGAGAGGCGCTTGAGGCGGCTCTGCTCGATTTCGGCGGCACTATGCTCGTAGTGTCCCACGACAGATATTTCATAAACAAGCTGTCCACACGCGTGCTGTCTATAGGCATGGGCGGCGCGGAGAGCTTTGACGGCGGCTACGATGACTACGCGGCGAGAATCGCCGAGCAGAGCGCGGAGAAACCGAAAACCGCAAAGACCGTCGGCAAGGGCGGCGAGGACTACAAGCGCCGCAAGGAGCGCGAGAGTGAGCTGCGCCGAACGGCGACCGCCATTAAACGGTGCGAGGAGCGGATAAACGAGCTCGATGAGCTGATAGCAAATACAAATGCGGAGATGTCAACTCCCGAAACGGCGGCGGACTACGCGCGCGTCATGGAGCTGACGGAGACGCTCGGCAGGCTCAACGGCGAGCAGACCGAGCTTATGCTTCAGTGGGAGGAGCTCGAAAACAGAAAAGCGCAACTTGAAGGAGAGGAATGATATGAACTTCGGCGAACTTTTCGGCAGCGCAGAGTGGGTGACCTGCGAAAGCGGCTGCACCTCGCCCGTAATAAAGGGCAGCTTCTTTATCGAAAAGCCCGAAAGAGCCGAGATTACCGTCTGCGGACTCGGTTTTTTCCGCCTGTGGATAAACGGGCGCGAGGTGTCCGAGGACAAATTTGTCCCCGTCAACAGCCAATACTGCAAGCGCGATCTGACGGCGTTCGAGTACCCCATAACAGACGAGCTGTCCTACCGCACATATGCCGTGAGATACGACATATCAAAATTTCTTGTCGGCGGCGAAAATGATATCCGAGCTGTTCTCGGCTGCGGCTGGTTCGCGCAGAAAAAGCGCAACGCCGAGGGGTACACAAAATATGGCGACATAAAGCTCTGCTACAAAATCGATGCCGAGGACAGAGACGGGAAATTATACACTTTCGTCTCCGACGAAAAGCTCCTGTGGCGGCAGAGCCGCATAACAGAGAACAATATATATTTCGGCGAAGCTCACGACATGGATTTGTCGGACGAGCTGACAGCGCGGGACGGCTTCAAAAAAGTCATTAAAGCGCCCGCGCACGAGACGGAATTTTTCATTCAGGACTGCCCCGCAGACAGGGTGACGCGCATAATAGAGCCGAAAAAGCTCGTTGACCTCGGCGCGGTTTCCGTCTACGACATGGGCGAGAATATTTCGGGCTATCCCGTTGTCGCGGCGACGGAGGACGGCGCTTATATAACCGTCCGCTGCAGCGAGGAAATAAACGCGGACGGGACGCTGAATTTTGATTCCTGCGACCCAGGGCAGATTCAGTGCGACGAATACCGCAACGCCAAAAAGGGCGAGGAATGTATGTCGTGGTTTACCTGGCACGGCTTCAGATATTTCGAGCTGACGAACAACGCTAAGCCCGTGCGCTGCGAGGTCGTCCACTCGGACTGCGCCGTCACCTCGGCGTTCGAGTCGGACAGCGAGATGCTCAACTGGCTCTATGACGCATATATCAGAACGCAGCTCAGCAATATGCACTCGGGCGTGCCCTCCGACTGCCCGCACATAGAGCGGCTCGGCTACACGGGCGACGGTCAGCTCTGCTGCGAGGCGGCGATGATGCTGCTCGATTCGCAAAAATTCTATCAAAAGTGGCTCGAGGATATCTCCGACTGCCAGAGCACGGATAACGGCCATGTTCAGCACACCGCGCCCTTTATGGGCGGCGGAGGAGGCCCCGCGGGCTGGGGCGGCGCGATAGCGGTCGTGCCGTATGAGATGTATAAGATATACGGCGACAGTGAGACTTTCCGCCGATATCTGCCGAAGATTTTGCGATATTTTGATTATCTCGACTCGCGCAGCTCCGGCGGGCTCGTCTGCCGCGAGGAGCAGGGCGGCTGGTGCTTAGGCGACTGGTGCACGCCCGAGCCCATAGCGATTTGCGAGCCGTTCGTCAACACCGCGCTCTGCGTAAAGCAAATGCTGATGACAAAAGAGGCCGCTGAGGCTATCGGCGAAAATGAGACGGCTCAGATGCTCGGCCGACGCATAGAGGAAAAGCGGCAGGCTATTCTCAACGCGTATTACAGTCCGCAGACAGGCTCTTTCATCGGCGACGTGCAGGGCGCGAACAGCTTCGCAACCGACATCGGGCTCGGCGGCGAGCGCACCTATGAGAACACGCGAAAAAAATATTCTGCCGCGGACTCTTTCGATACGGGCATTTTCGGCACGGATATTCTGACCCGCGTGCTGTTTGAGCGCGGGGACGCAAACACGGCTTTCCGTCTGCTGACCTCCGAGGGCAAGGGCTCGTTTTATAACATGAAAAAGCAGGGCGCTACCACTATATGGGAGAACTGGGACGGCGAGCGTTCTCACAGCCACCCGATGTTCGGCGCGGCAACACGCTATCTGTTCTCGTTCATCCTCGGCATCACGCAGGAAAAAACCTCGGCGGGCTACGAGCATATTTTAATCGCCCCACAGATACCCGACGGGCTTAACTATGCGAGCGGACACATAACCACGGTACGCGGCAAAATCTCCGTCACGTTCAAAAGAACGGAGAGCGAAGCGGACTTTTATGTAACCGTTCCGCAAAGGGCGCGGTTCACTTACGGCAGCGGCTGCGAATTTGAGCTTCGGGACGGAGAAAACCATATACATATAGATTTTGAGGAGTAAGACATGGCCATAACAATCAAACAGTACAGCGAAAAATACCGTGACGACGTGCACAACGTCTGCCTTGACACGGCGGGCAGCACCGCGCGAGAGGAGAAGTCGATGCGCTTTTTGCTCGCCACGTTCTGCGACTACTATATCGAGCATGAGGCGGAGCACTGCTTTATCGCCGTCGACGAAGATACCGACACCGCGATAGGCTATATTCTCTGCGCGCCGGACTATAAGAGATATAAGCGGATATTCAAAGCCGAATATCTCCCCCGCGTCAAGGGCTGCAAGAAAACGGACGTCTTGGAATCGTGGGCTTCCGTTTACGGGCCCGCCATATTCGCAAAGAGCTATCCCGCGCATATGCACATAAATTTAGAGCCGGGCTATCAGCGCTGCGGGCTGGGCACTAAGCTCTTTGAGACACTTATCGCGCATTTGAAGGAGCTCGGCAGCAAGGGCATTATGCTCGTCGTCGACTCATACAACACCAACGCAATAAATTTCTACAGGAAGAACAAGTTTGATATCATATTCCCCCTGCGCACCTGCACGGTCATGGGGCGCAGAGTATAAGAAAGCGGTGAAGCTATGAAATTGGCCGTTATCGGTACGGGCTGGATAGTCGGGAGCTTTATCGACGGGCTGAAATTCGCGCCCGGCTTTGAGCTCTTTGCCGTATACTCGCGCTCGCGCGAACGCGGCGAAAAATTTGCCGAGAAAAACGGAATAAGCGAGGTATATACTTCGCTCGACGAGCTCGCCGCCTCACCCGCCGAGTGCGTCTATATTGCAAGCCCCAACGCCCTGCACTATGCGCAGAGCAAGCGGCTGCTCGAGAGCGGGAAGCACGTCATCTGCGAAAAGCCGATAACCGTGACGCCCGCCGAGTTTTCGGAGCTCTGTGAGCTTGCTGACAGAAATAAGCTCGTCTACATTGAGGCTATAATGTATATGCACTCGCCCGTTCGCGCTAAGCTGCGCGAGGCTCTCAACGATATCGGCAAGGTTTGGACGGCGCACTTCGACTTCTCACAGTATTCGTCGAAATATCCCGCCTATCTCCGCGGCGAGCTGCCGAATATTTTTAACCCCGCAATGGCGACGGGCAGCCTTATGGATCTCGGGATCTACTGCGTATATCCTGCGGTCGATTTATTCGGCGAGCCGAAAACCGTCTCGGCGGTATCGTCTTTTCTCGAGAGTGGAGCGGACGCGGCAACCGCCGTCTCCATGCTCTGCAAAAATACCGCGGTGACAATGACGAGCTGCAAGACGGGTCAGGACTACGCGGGCTCGCAGATAATCGGCGAGCGCGGGAGCATAAAGATAGGCTCGATTTCAAAGCTCACGCAGGCGGAGCTCATCATGAACAGCGGCGAACGGCGCATAATCTGCGGCGACACGCCGAAGGACGAGCTGATGGGCAACGAGGCTCGCGCGTTTTACGAGCTTATCGCAAAGCCCGAAAAGAACAGCGAAAAATACAGAGAGCTACGTGAAACGGCGCTCTCTGTCAGCCGCACGATGCAGCGAATACGCGAATCGGCGGAAATAAAATTTTAACGGAGGTATTTACCATGAAGTATGTTAAAACAGGCGACGTTCTCGCAGTGAGACTCGACCCGGGCGAGGAGATAATCGCCTCGGTGCTGAAAATAGCGAAGGACGAAAACATCCGCTTTGCGGAGATTTCCGCCATAGGCGCGGTCGGACGCGCGGTGTTCGGGCTCTATGACCTCAACGAGCAGAAATACCACAGCCTGACCTTCAACCAACCGCTCGAGTTAGTCTCGTTAAACGGCAACCTCAGCCTCAAGGACGGCGAGCCCTATCTCCATCTTCACGCCGCTTTCGCGGACGAGGAGGGCGCCGTGATAGGCGGCCATCTCAACGAGGCCGTCATCAGTGCGACCTGCGAGATGTTCATTCGAACCTTTGATATGGACATGGGCAGACGCATAAGCGAGCAGACGGGACTCAATATTTTCGACATCTGAAAAAGCACTCGGGGAGTCGGTTTTGAGCCGCGCTCCCCTGTTTTTTTTACCGCAAGACGTAAAAATGCCGCAAAAAATTAATAAAAGTCCGAAAAATATCACTATAATTCTCAAAAGTCATTGTAAAGTGAATAAATATCACATATAATTGTTCTCAGTCAATATGTTCTGAGGGTGAACAAATGCGGCAGGTAAGGTTTGACATCGTCGGCGGCGCGAGCCGCCCGACGGACTGCGAAGAAGAGGGTGTCGGATATGCGTCAATATCCGACGCCGAGTGCGCCTGCGGAGAGCAGGGCTGCCCGATTTCTTCGGGCTCGCGCGTTTCATACGGCATAGTTATGACCGTCACGGAAAACGGAGGCAGCGAAACGGTAAAATTCCCGGACATATCGTTCAGCGAGAAAAAGCTCAGGAATTTTGTCGCCATGCTCGAGCGCAACGGCGTCTCCCCCGTCCACGTGGAGGAAATGATAGACGATTTCTTCTATTCGGGATAGGCGCGGCAGGCGAAAAGCCGTGTTTTGCGATTTGCAAGACACGGCTTGTTTGCGGTTTAACGGAAGTTCGCAACATTATTTTTTCATAACGGTATTTTTCAGATACCGGTCAAAGGCGGCATATTCCTCTGCGGTAAAGCGAACGGTCAAGAATTTTCAATTTTTAGTTTGTCTCTGAAGCAAATTACTGTTGACTGATTATTGTAAATATGGTACAGTATTATTTGACTGAAAACGGATTTTCAATATGAAATCCACAAAAAACGGAGGGGTTACAAAAAATGCCGAATCTTATCAAAAAAATCACATCCACCCCGAAGGGCTGGTCTACAAAACCGAAGGAGAGACTGAGCTACTATCTCTACTTCTGCGGACAGAATGCGATATATAACCTTGTCGCCTCTTTCCTGACGACCTACCTCATGCTCTCTATCGGCGGACTTGTCAAAACCGCAGGAATCATGCTCGCGGTCAAGGTATGGGACGCGGTCAACGACGCTATTTTCGGCGTGCTGTTTGACAAGGTAAAGTTCAAGAACGGCAAAAAGTTCATTCCGTGGCTCAGGATATCGCTCGTATTTATCCCGCTGACCACCGTCATGCTCTTCGCCATTCCCAACGGCTTCAGCGAAAACGCGAAGCTTGCCTGGCTCACCGTCGCATACATACTGTGGGATACCGCCTACACCCTCTGCGACGTGCCGATATTCGGTATCATCACCTCGATGAGCGAAAACATTGACGAAAGAAACAGCATTATATCCTATAAGCAGATTTGGTCGGGCGTGGGTTCGGGCGTTGCGCTCATTCTCGGCACCGTCCTCGTCGGCGAGCAGGTCAAGCTCAACTACACGGTAGTCGCAATAATCTGCGCCGTGTTCGCAATTATCACGATGATCCCCGCCTGCTTCAAGCTCGAGGAACGCTTCGGCGGAGACAGGGATGAGGATTTCACGCTCAAAAAGATGTTCAGCTACCTTGTTCAGAACAAGTATCTGCTCATCTATTACATAGGCTATTTCTTCTATTCGAGCGCCAACGTCTCCGGCTCGCTCAACCTTTTCGTCTCGTTCTATCTCTTTAACAACTCGCAGTTCTCGCTCGTCGTTCAGGCTCTGAGCCTTGTTCCCGCGGCGATATTCTCGTTCCTCGTGCCTCACATGGTCAGAAAATTTGACAAGATGAAGCTGTTCAGAGTCTGCACTTTGGCTACCGTTATTTTAAGCGTCGTCATGTGGCTCATCGGCTACAACTCGATGATAGGCTTCATCATCATCTCGATACTGCGCGCGGTACCCATGGCTATTCTCGGCGTCATGCTCTTCATGTTCACGCCCGACTGCGCGGAGTTCGGCAAATTCACCTCCGGCATCGAGGCCAAGGGAATCACCTTCGCGATTCAGACCTTTATGGCCAAGCTCACAGCCGCCGTCTCCGGTGCGCTCGGTATGTTTATACTCGGTCTCAAGTCCACCGGCTGGGTCAGCGTCGAGGGAGCGCAGAACTTCGCAGACCTCCAGGGTGTCACCCAGACAGACCATGCGAAAGCCGTCCTGTGGTTCATCTATGTTATGTCTACGGCGATAGGCTACGCCATAGCCTATGTCATCTGGACCCGCTATAAGCTCACCGACAAGGACGTTCAGACCATGGCGGACTGCAACAGCGGCAAGATAACCCGCGCCGAAGCCGAAGAAAGACTCGGCGGAAGATACGACAAGAAGTCGAAGAAAGCGAAGAAATAACAAACGAAAAGAGCGGAGGGGCGTGTGCCTCTCCGCTTTAAATTACAGCACCCTGTGCGCTGAGCCGCAGGGTGCTTTTTCGTTAAGTTTATTTATCAGAGCACTACTTCTCTGCCCGTCCTTGCGGATTCGTAAACTGCGCAGAGAATCTTTATCATATCAATTCCCTGCTGCGGCTTGAAGCACGGCTCGGCGCCCTCGATGACCACATCGTAGAAGTGCCTGAGGTTTCTCGCGTGCTCTCTGTCGGTAGCGTAGTTAGTTGGGATAACATCGAGGCACTTGCCGTATTCCTCGGTGTAGAACTCGACCTCGCCGTCCTGCCAATTGAGTCCCGCCTTCGTGCCGCGAAGCTCGACAAAGCGTGTCTCTTTCTTGACGTTCGACGCCCAGCTGAACTCTATCTGGAGCTGCGCCCCGTTATCGAAGCGGATAGTGCCCATCGCAAGATCCTCAACGTCAAACGTGCCGTCCTCGACCTTGTCGCCGAAGTCGGAGTTCACGGAGTCGCTGACGTCGTTATCGGCAAACTTGCAGTATGTGCTGCCGGTCACGGCGACTGGAGTCGGGCTGCCCATGAGCCATATCGCAAGGTCTATCATGTGAACGCCGAGGTCAATGAGCGGGCCGCCGCCGGACTGCGCCTTGGTGGTGAACCAGCCGCCCTTTCCGGGGATTCCGCGTCTCCTCTGCCAGCCGCAGCGTCCGCAGTATATCTCGCCCATTTTGCCGTCGTCAATGAACTTCTTCGCAAGCTTAGACGCATCGGTAAAGCGGTTGTTTCTCATGACCATGAGCGTCTTGCCCGCAGCGTTCGCGGCATCATTCATCTTCATGACCTCTTCGACATTGACAGCATCCGGCTTCTCGCAGAAAACGTGCTTGCCCGCCTTGAAAGCGGCAACCGCGATTATCGAGTGGAGATAGTTCGGGGTGCAGATATCGACAGAGTCTATCGTCTCGTCCTTGAGCAGCTCGTTGAAATCGGTATATACCTTCGCGTCGGGGAAAAAACCGTCGCGGCACTCGACCGCCCTCTCCTCGATTATGTCGCAGAGTGCGACAACCTCAAGGCGATCGTCTTTAAGATAGTGCTCGCGGTGAGCGCCGTTGAATATTCCGCCGACACCGATAATACCTACTCGCCATTTTTTCATAGAAAGACCTCCAAAAATGTATTTCATACGAATTGATTTTAACATAACAAGAAATAAAAAACAAGAGCGGCGGCCTGTACGAAATGCCGAAAAAACAGCTTTATTTTTAGTTGATTTAACAATTTGATTTGTGATTGACAACGGAACGGCGGAACGCCTTATGACGCTCCGCCGCTCCTTGCTTTTATGAAATTGTGTTTTGCAAATTAAAGCTTATTTATCAAACGCGCCGAAGCGGGCTGCTATCTTCACGCCGGTCTTTGCAAGCGGAAGAAGAGCAACTATGGTTCTGAGCGCTCCGTCAGCAGAGGACGAGAGCACGGAGGAAACGAGGAAATTGACAACAATTTTCTGCGAGGCGTTCATGTCGAGAGCTGCAACAGCGGTCTTTATCGCCACAGCGTTGTTCTCCTCGGTAAGCTCGGAATGGAGATATCTGAACAGAACGACAAACGCATCCGCCGAGTCGCCTTCTATGCCGACAAACCAGTTTCTGGTCTTGGCTGCGCTCTCTTTTGCGGTGAAGACTCCGCAGGCGGCGATATCCTTTATTGCAGCCGCAAACTTCTCCTTGTCAAGGTTTATTGTAAGTGTGACTGCGGGGGCGGTCTCCTCGCCGTTTTCGTCAACCTTGGCGGCCTGGAGCTCGATGTCCTTGAGCTTGGGGGCGATCATATCGTATACGCCGCCGGTGGTGAGGTCAACCTTAACGCTGTTGCCGATACCCAGGCTGATTTTGCCCAGCATACTGTGTATCTGAGTGTCGATAAGTCCCGTGTCAATAGCGGAGGCAAGATTCGGGAGAAGCTTCAGAACCTCGTCGACCGGGGATTCCGCAGAGGCAACTGCGTCAACAAGAGTGAATATGGGAGTGATGATGCCGCGAATACGGCGATCCATCTTCTCGTTTGTGTTGGCGCCCTTCTTAACATATGCGGTGTACTCGTCGGAGGTCATAAAGTCCTTTATGCCGAGAGCCTCAAATATTGGGATGAGATCCTCGTATATGCCCAGCTGCGGACCGTAAAATAAGCTGGTTGTGTTCTCAAAGGAAACAACGGTAGTGAGCAGCGAAAGGGGTCTGAACAGCGACGCAACAGCGTCGAGGAAGCCCTCCTTGTCGCCGTTAGCGAAACCGAAGTCGCCGTCAACAACAGTGAGATACTGCCATGCGTCAAGCTTGCCTACGGGCTTGCCGTCCTCGCCGAGCGTAGCCGCTGCGACGTTAAGAGCCGCGATAGCACCCGCGCAAGTCTCCTTGTCAAGCTTTGCGGCAAGGTCCTTGGGTCCCTTTGCAACAAGGCTGCTGAGTCCGCCGACAAGCGGGAACAGCTTCTTTGCAACAAGAGCTACGGTTTCATTGGTATATACCTTCTCGTTGAGCACCTGGGGAACTCCGCCCTCGGGAACCTTCAAAACGGTGAAAAGAATATCTTCAACTCTGCCGATAGACCTGTTGACAGCCTTCTTGGAAGCGCCGATGGGATACTTAACCTTGGTGCGCTCCATAGCGTCAACGTCGGGTTTTTCGTCCGTAGGATCGGATACGGCAAGAGCAGCCGCTTCGCTGACAGCGCCGTCAGGCGCTGCGGTCGCTTCCTCCTGCGCAAAGGCATTGAGCCCTGCCGCCATAACGGACATTATCATGCACAGGCAAAGTATAACGCTGAATGTCTTTTTTAATGCTTTCATAATTTGTTCTCCTTTCGTTTTTAAAACGGGTCTGTTAACTCATCTCTCTTTTGGGTTTCTCCTCCTCTGCCTTGAAATTAATTTATAAAAAGGTTATAAATTTCCTCAATTGCTTATTTATTTGTAATTAAGCGTTTGTTAATAATTCTTAACACAGCGTTATTAATTCGTTTAAAGCACAGAGGGAAGCCGACTCCCCTCTTTAATGCGTTTCTATAAATCAAGCGTCTATACATCTTACAATTTGATTTTAACATAAGGTGAAACAAAAAACAAGAGCGACGGACTGTACGAAATGCCGAAAAAACAGCCCTGTTTTTAGTTGATTTGACAGTTTGATTTGTAATTGGCAAAAAGGAACGGCAGAACGCCGTATGACGCTCCGCCGAACCTTGCTTTTATGAAATTGCGTTTTACCTTTTGACGTTCGGTTTATTTCTTGAACGCGCCGAACCAACTTGCAATTTTAACGCCGACCTTGACTATCGGAATCATAAATGTTTTCATTTATTCTGCGCTCCTTTCGTTTTTGTGAAAACATTATTAACATTGTTATTCTTTGCTTTTTTCCGCCTCCTCCTTTGCGGCAATTTATATTATAACGTTAAGTTATAAATTTAGTTTTAATGTGCAACTCCGATATGGTACAGCATAATTCACAAGATAAACGGAGTTGCTTTGGATATCATACGCTATATTCACAAATAAGTAAAGTAATATCTTAAAGGTGCGTTATTAATTTTCCTGATCATAAGGGGAATCTCAAAAATTCCCCTTATATTTTCATCATTAAAAATCAAGTCTTTCACGGAGACTTCGCTTTATCTCAAGCTCGCACATAATGCTGAGTCCCCTGAAGCAATCCTCAAAGAAATCGCGCCCCAGCTTGAACTCAGGCAAGAGATAAGCCTTCAGCTTCTCTTTGATAAGCGATATGAGCTTGTCCGCGCCCATTCCCTCGTCAAGCTCGTAAATAATGACCCTCTTGGGATTAAGCAGTGCGATTATCGCCTGGAGTCTTTCGCTGCAGAAAGCCACGCGCTCGGATTCGATATCCGGAGTATGCACCGGAATATTTCCGATCTCGCCCGCCGCTCCGCAGAGCACATCGCCGTTGACGATTATTCCGGCACCGCTTTTACGTTTTCCGAAAGCAAAAAGAACATTGACATCGTTTTTATAATCGGAAAATATCCGCGCCACATTCGAAGCCGCATGAAGATCGTTATCCACAAGTGCAGTCATGCCGAACTTGCGGTTTATGTGCTTTGAGAGATCCATCCCGCCAAGCGACGGAAATGCCGCAGAATCCTTAACAACACCATCGCACACAACGCCCGAACAGCTATCGATACTATTGAAAGCAACGGGTCGGAAGCTGCGCTGCATTCAATAATTTTCTCGAGAGCGGAGAGTACATTTTTATCATTCACCGGCATATTCCCGCTGCCTATAGTACGGCTTCTGAAATCGTGGATTCTGTATGAAAGAACATCCGCGTCAAGATAGATGAGCAAAAAATGCATATAGTCGGCATGCAGCTTATAGACCTGCGCCTTGCGTCCCCGCTCTGCGCCAATAACTCCGTCCGGTTCGATAATGCCCTCTGCGACACCGTAATCGACGGCGCGGGTAACCGTCGGCAGGCTGAGGCCTATGTCCTTTGATATCTGCGGAATAGTCGCCTGCTTATTCTTATGTATATAGCCCCAAACCGAACGGTAATTAGTCAGCTTGACTATTGATGAATCAACTGTCTTGTTCAATGAATTGCGCCCCTCATTCGCTAATTAAAAAACCCTCGTTATTAATTAGATTATATCACCCGTACCTGCCTTTCGCAATATACACATTTGACAAAATCAGGCTTTTTAAATTATGCATAGTGACTAACGGTTTTTGCGAAAATGTAACAAGAATATTGACACTGTGTCCGAACGAGTATATAATTTCAATATCAAACATCGGAGGAATCGTTATGGCAAAAGGACTGCCGGATTCAAAGAAATACATAAGAGAAAGGCAGGCTCCCCTGCGCTTCGGCGCGGACGGAAAATTCCGTATTCTGCACCTTACGGACATCCACGAGGTAGACCCCGAGATGGACGACGACGAGGACAGGCGGATTCCCGAAAAAAAGAGCGAAAACACACTCAGCTTAATCCGCCGATGCATTGAACTCGCCCGTCCCGACCTCGTGGTTTTCGGCGGCGACAATATCAGCGGCTACTGGCAGGAGTTCACATATGAATATATGTATAAGACCGTCAAAAAGATAGTCGCGCCGATAGCGGAGAAAAACATCCCGCTCGCCATAGTTTTCGGCAACCACGACGCCGAGGCTCAGCCGCAGCTGCCTTTCCTCGCAAAGGAAAATCAGATTTGCATATATGCCGAATATGAAAATTTCAGGAGCACTATGAACGACGAGGATGTTTCCGGCTGCGCGAATTGCAGCCTGCCTGTTCTCTCCTCCGACGGCAGCCGCACGGCATGGAACATCTGGTGCATCGACTCGGGCGACTATATCAGAGACGGCGGTTTCAATATTATAAAGGACGCGGGATACGGATATGTGAAAAGAGACCAGATAGAGTGGTACGAGAGACGCGCCGCCGAGCTGAAGGCTCAAAACGGCGGAAAGACCGTGCCCGCTCTGCTGTTTCAGCATATCCCCGTCATTCAGGAATACGACGCCTTGAAAAAAGACCCGAACGGCGAATTTTCTCTCGGCGCTCGGCGCTACTCCGTCCCGGACGGCGCTCTGCTCGACGGCGTGCTCCGCGAGTCCCCCTGCCCGCCGCTCGAAAACGGCGAAGAATTTGAAAGCTGGAAGAAAACGGGCGACATCGTCGCCGCCTTCTTCGGGCATGACCATATAAACACCTTCACCGCAAAGGTCGACGGGATAAGGCTCGTTCAATCCCCGAGCGCGGGCTATCACTCCTACGGAGACAGGCACGGCGGCAGACTGATAGTCATCGACGAGAATATCCCGGATTCGTATGAGTCGGAGTGTTTTTTCTTTGACCGCACAGCACAAGACGGGCTTAATTAATTTTACATAAAAGGACGGAAAAGCTATGGACAAGTATGCGAGATTCAGATATCAGCCCTGCCTACCGCTGGGCGTTGACGGCCGAAAGGTCACGGGCTCGCCCGAGCACGCCGAGCTCTCAAGAAGAGCCGCCGGCGAGGGCATGGTGCTGCTCAAAAACGAGGGCGGAACTCTGCCGCTAAAGCGCGGGACAAGAGTTGCGCTCTTCGGCAAGGCGACCGTCGAATACATAAAGGGCGGCGGCGGAAGCGGCGACGTTTTCTGCGCCTATACCCACAACATCTACGACGGCTTCAAGTTGAAAGAGGACGAGGGCAAGGTCAGCGTCTTTAAGCCGACCGCCGAGTTCTACAAGGAATACGTCAAGGAGGCAGGCAAACGCATCCTGACCCGCGCCCAGGTAGAGAAGATATGGGACAGGGTCAACGCCATGTCCTTCTGCAAGGAAAAAGACGACATAATCTACGACACCTTCGCGAGTATGCACGTTGCCGAGGCGCATATGCCCGACGAGCTGATAGCCGAGGCCGCCGCAAATGCGGATATTGCAATAATAACTCTCAGCCGCTTCTCCGCGGAGGGCGTTGACAGAAAGGCCATACCCGGCGACTACTATCTTTCGGACACGGAAAAGAGCCTCATCGACCGCGTCACCGCCGCTTTTCCGAACACGGTTATAGTCCTGAACTCCGGCGCAGTAGTAGACTGCGAGTATTTTGCGGAGAACGAAAAGGTCGGCGCGATAATCTTCGGCTGGCAGGGCGGTCTCGAGGGCGGCACGGCGACTGCGGACATCATCTGCGGCGACGTCAACCCCTCCGGCAGACTTGCCGACACTATCCCCGTCTCCTATGACGCATATCAGAACGCGCAGGAATTTTTGACCGGCTTTGAGCATCTCGACTACTTTGACGATATATATGTCGGCTACCGCTATTTTGAGACCGTGCCCGGCGCCGCCGAAAAGGTGCGCTACCCGTTCGGCTTCGGCCTGTCCTATACCGACTTCGAGTTCAGCGGCGCATTCTGCGGCGAGAGCGACGGAAAAATAGTCGCCGCGGTGACGGTGAGAAACGTCGGCAAGGTGCCCGGCAAAGAAGTGGTCGAGCTATATTACAGCGCGCCGCAGGGCAAGCTCGGCAAGCCCGCAAGAGAGCTCGCCGCGTTCAAAAAGACGAAACTTCTCTCCCCCGGCGAATCGGAGTCCCTCGCACTGAGCTTCGATATAAGCGATATGGCGAGCTTCGACGATTTGGGCAAAATAAAGAAATCAGCGTTCGTGCTCGAAAAGGGCGCATATTCGTTCCACCTCGGAGCCTCCGTCAGGGCGACGGAAAAACTCAAATACGAGTTCGTTTTAAACGATGACATAATTATAAAAGAATCAAAGTCCCTTTGCAGACCAACAAAGCTCGAAAAGCGTCTGCTCTCGGACGGAAGCTTTGAAAGCCTCCCGACGGGCGAACCTGTCCGCAGTCGCGGCACTCACGCGGAGATAGAAGCAAAAGCCCCCGCCGAGACGGTAAAATTCGACGAAGTCGGCGAGACGATAACGCTCGACGAATTTATAAAGCAGTTCACCGTAGACGAGCTTATCGACTTTGTCGGCGGCCACCAGAATCAGCCCGGAGTCTGCAACACCGGCGCATTCGGCGGAATGAGGCGGCTCAACGTGCCGCCCCTCCCGACTGCCGACGGACCCGCGGGTCTGCGCCTCAACGCTTCAACGGGCGTGCCCACCACCGCATGGCCGTGCGCAACGCTCTTGGCCTGCACCTGGAACACCGAGCTTATAGAAGAAATCGGCGCTGCGGGCGGCGCGGAGCTGCGTGAGAACAACTTAGGCGTATGGCTCGCACCCGCCATGAACATCCACCGCAATCCCCTGTGCGGGCGAAACTTCGAATATTTCTCCGAGGATCCCCTGCTCGCCGGTAAGTGCTGCGCCGCCGACGTGCGCGGCATCCAGTCGCAGAAGATAGCCGCATCGGTCAAGCACTTCGCCTGCAACAACAGGGAATCGAACCGCTTTGAATGCGATTCCCGAGTCTCCGAGCGTGCGCTCAGGGAGATTTATCTGCGCGGCTTCGAGATATGCGTCAGAGAGGCCGATCCGTGGACAATTATGTCCTCCTACAATCTCATCAACGGCTCCCACACCTCGGTAAGCTATGAGCTGCTCACCGAGCTGCTCCGCAACGAATGGGGCTTCAAGGGCGCCGTCACGACCGACTGGGGCGTTCACAGCAGCCACTCCGACGAGGTCCTCGCCGGCAATGACATCAAGATGGGCGACGGCGAGCCCGAGGAGCTGAAAGCGGCGTTTGAAAGCGGCAAGATAACCCGTGCCGACCTTGAAGCAAGCGTCAAGCGCATACTTGAGCTGACACTGAAAGTCGCGGAATAAATCAGATTTAACAAAAGGCTGTCGAAAGGCTGCCTTTTTTGCTATATTGCACAATACGTTTGCTGTGTTTTTGTGTATAATTACAAAATTAGAAAATATTTGATAAAAACTTTGACTTTTATTTGTTTAAATGGTATTCTTATGTTGATGGTTACAATTGCCATATGGAGGTGACAAAATTCAACTGAAGCTATTATGAGTACAATACATAAAAAACACAAGTAATAAAGAATTTTATTATAAAAAAGATTTTACTACATCCCATAAAGACTATTATTGTCCTTTGAAATGGGATTACTCTACAGAGTTTTAAAAAAAGAGAGGCATCTCTATGAGGAAATGGCAAAAAATAACCATCGGCATCGTGATTGCCGTGTTGTTGATGTTTCACTTGATTATCAAATATGCACCAGGCACCGACTTCAATGATGCGATGGTCTCTACCACTTATATTTTGGCCGTAGTTACATTTGTCACCGTGCTCATACATTCGTTCAAAAGCAGCGCCCGCAGCGACGATATTCTCGATGAGCTCGAAGAGCTGAAAAATGAGAATAAAGCCCTGCGTGAAAGACTCGACGAAAAAGACGAGTCGCATGAATAAGCTCATATAATCTATCTAAGACATAAAGCAGCCGCCCACGCGGTTGCTTTTGTATATACTGTTAGTAACTGTCAAGCATTTCGCTCTCAACGACCAGGAGACCGCACGAATTGGCATTCATGTCTGGTCAAATGAGCAGGCAATAAGAGAGATCTATTGCAAGCCGTTTGAAATAGCCGTCAAGGAGAGCGGCGCAAAGGGCATAATGAGCGCGTTTAACCGTCTCGGCAAAACATGGTGCGGCGGCACGCCCGAGCTGCTCGTTGACCTGCTCAGAAACGAGTGGGGCTTCGACGGAATGGTTATCACGGACGCGTATACAAACCTCACCGGTTACGGCTATATGGACCCCGTTCTCGCCGTATATGCGCGCAACAACGAGCTGCTCTGTATGCTTTGGAGCGTGCGCAAAATTACGCTCAGCCCCTCAATGAAGCCGGCTTACAAAAACGACCCGATAGGCTTCGGAACAGCCCTGCGCGACTGCACAAAGGGTATTCTCAAGAACAAGATGCTCACAAAAGCATTCCTTGAAACAGTATAAAGCTATTACGAAAATCGGCGGTATCGGATGCCCGACACCGCCGATTTTCTTTTGTTTTCTACCGTTCGGAGGACAGTTATGTTTAAATTAAAGAAATGAAGGCCGCATTCTTCTGTTTTTTGCGCAAATTATGCGCCGCAGCGGTTATAACCGGCTGATACAGTCCCGACAGAGCAAGGTCGGCTTAAAGCTTAACAATAATATTTTTCTTGTCAAGGACATATGTCAGAGACGTCAACGCAACAATTACCGCCGCGATTATCAGCACCGACACCGGCACGGAAGCTGTCTTAAAGAAATCCTCCAGTGCGACAGTCAATCCGCCTATTACCGCGAACTCTATGCAGTACATGAGAATCGGGTTTTTGCCCCACCAGCGCAGCGGATCGAACTTCGGCATAAAGCCGTTGAAGAGATCGAAAATCGAGAACGTCAGGAGAGAAAGGAATGCGGAGATAATGACATACGACGGGCTGACGCTGCCTTTGTTTATCGGCAGGAACGAGCTCAGGGCTCCCGCCCATGTGTCCTGTGCCCGCGGGCAGAGTCGCAAATACGCCTGCGGTTATTCCCGCCGTTATCAGCGCAAAAACTCCGAGCGCGATTCCGAACTGCTTTTTGCCCTTATAGTACAAATCGGAAAATGCAAGATACAGTATAAGCATAGCTCCCCACGCGAAGCCGCCGAGTATTCCGCCGTCGGCAACCTTATCGACAAGCTCCATATTGTTCGGGAACTGAGTCCATGAGAAGCTCGCCTCATGGAACAGCGTGAAAAGCGCAAGGATCACCGCCGCGCTTATAAAACGGATGAGCGTCGCCCTCTTCCCGTCTATCATAGCAAACGGCAGCGCCACAAGTCCGGCAAAGCCGATATGGTGCAGCACCATCCAGTGATGGTACGAATCTCCGGTCTTTCCGCTAACGAGCATAACGCCGTTGACGGCCGCGAGAACTATTCCGAACACGCCGTATAAAACTACGACCGCTCCGAGCGCAACTCCGATATAATGGGCGATTTTCTTCGCCTTAAACAGACGCAGCACCCCGTAAAGGAGCAGAAGCACCACGACTGTCAGAGAGACAATCTTGCAGACCTTTTCAATGGGGTTATCTTTTCCGCCGAGCAGGTCGTTCACCCCGTCCATCGTCATTCCGATGCCGATAAGGGTCAGATAACGTCCGACAAAGTGGATGCTCGCCTTTTTCTTTCCGTCGCGCTCGATGCGCCTTTTCAGAGACGGAATGTAGGTAAGTCCGATTGCAAGAATAAACATCGGCGCGATAATATCCGCGATCGCAAAATTCGGCAGAATATAGAACGCGTCCTCCTTGGGCGCATGGAGAGCAATATTCGCCGCTGCTCCGAGGTTCTTAAAATACTCAATGAACTGAAAAATTATCATCGAGAAGATAACAGTACCCCGGAAACGGTCTATTGACGGAATTCTTTTCAGTGCTTTTGCGTTACTCATAGCTGAGGGCTCCCTTCTTTTTAATTTTATGTTTTGTGGCTGTTCTTTTTGCGCCTCATTTCCGTAAGCTCACGGTAGCTGATAAGATACACTCCGTGCTCGTTCAGATATTTTTCGGTTTCGGGGTCATCCATAAGACGGTATTCCCACGCCCTGTCCCGCCAATCCTCGGTGATTTCTTTTATTTCATCGCTCTCCTTGGTCGGATGAACGAACGTCTCTGTCACTCCCGGCGGAATGTGAGTCCAAAGATACAGCATCCGCTCGCGGTATTTCTCGTAGCTGTCCTTGATTCCGGGCTCGCCCCAATCGGGGAAGAGCAAATAATCGGGCAGGACGACGTGGTTTATTTTCGCAAGAAAAGACGTGATAACGGGCGCGACTCTGTATATCGCCCACGGTATCTCCCTCGGGCAGAGCTCCCTGTCGGCTTTCATAAAAAGACGAAACGGATAGCCGTATTTCCCGCAGATGCGAAGCGTCATCATGAGCAGCGAAAGCCGCCCAGTCTGATTTCCGTAGAGCGAGCCCATGTGATTATCAAGGTGCGACGGCTTGAGTCCGAGCGAGAGCGCCCTGTCAACCTGAGCGCAAATTTCGGCTCGCAGCTCTTTAAGCTTTGCGTTTTTTTCAACCTGCTTTGCCGTTTTCCACATAAATCCACTCTCATCGACAAGACTCTTGCCGTCAGTGAGCGGTCTCCATTTATATGTGTCCCACTCGCTTGTCATCGTGAGATGCACCCCGATTGAAAATTCGGGATGTGCAAGAGCAAAGCCGACCGCCGCGGTTGATGCCTCGCAGGGCATCATAATTGTGGCGGAACGAAGCCTGCCATTGAGAAACAGCGACTCAACAGCTTCATTTGCGCTCATGCACATCCCGAAATCATCTGCGTTGATAATCAGATATTTCTTCATACTGTCACCTTTTTTTCACAACACCTCGTTCAAATCAAATAAACAAACCCCTGAAAAACATATGCAACCGATATCCGTACAGTGTTGCGTTGTTTTTCATAGTTTTATTATGTATTATTTAAAAAAATATGTCAATAGATGACAAATAATTTTTGTCATTTTTACACAAAAATCCGCACAAAAGCAATTTTTTCGCAATTTACACCGTGACAAGCGCAGTGCCGCAGGCAAACGACGCGCGTTTTAAAGCGATTGCGGCATTTATCGCCTTGATGTTTTCTGCCGTTCGGAGTATAATTATGTCATAAATCAAAGTTTAAGGCGGCGAGCGCGTGCGGGACAAGTATGGCGTGTTAAAAGAATATTTCGGTCACGATTCCTTTCGCGAGGGACAGGACAGGATAACCGACAGTCTGCTCGGCGGGCGCGATGTCCTGGGCATAATGCCGACGGGTGCGGGAAAATCGATATGCTATCAGGTGCCGGCGCTGATGTTCGAGGGCGTTACCGTAGTCGTCTCCCCTCTCATTTCGCTGATGAAGGATCAGGTCAGCGCACTCGTCCAGTCGGGCGTCGCCGCGGCATATATCAACAGCTCGCTTACTCATGCGCAGTATCTGAAAGTGCTGCAAAACACGGAAAACGGCAAGTATAAGATAATTTATGTTGCTCCCGAGCGGCTTTGTGCGCCCGCCTTTCTCGAAATATGCCGCAGCCTCAGCATATCCATGGTCGCGGTGGACGAAGCGCACTGCGTCTCGCAATGGGGGCAGGATTTTCGCCCGAGCTATCTTAAAATTCCGGATTTTATCGGGTCTCTCCCCTCGCGCCCCGTTGTCGGCGCGTTCACCGCAACAGCCACAGGCACTGTCAGGGAGGATATAAAAAATCTGCTGAAGCTTCGCGCCCCTCTCGTTGTCGCAACGGGCTTCGACCGCCCCAATTTATTCTTCTCGGTCATGCATCCGAATAAGAAATCGATAGCGCTTATGAAGCTGATAAAAGAGCGTAAGGGCGAGTCCGGCATAGTCTACTGCTCGACGCGAAAGGCCGTAGAGGAAGTGTGCGAGCTGCTGAACAAAAACGGCTTCACCGCGACGCGCTATCACGCGGGTCTTGACGAGGACGAGCGCAGGCTCAATCAGGACGATTTTGTCTATGACCGTGCACCGATAATGGTTGCCACAAATGCGTTCGGCATGGGCATAGACAAGTCGAACGTCTCGTTCGTCATCCACTACAATATGCCGAAAAATATGGAGAGCTACTATCAGGAGGCCGGACGCGCCGGGCGAGACGGAAGAAACGCGGACTGCATTCTTCTTTACAGCTCAAAGGATGTGCTAACAAATCAGTTTTTGATAAACAACTCCGAACCGAACCCCGATCTCACCGAGGACGAGCAGGAGGAGGTCAGGCGCCGCGACAGGGAGCGGCTCAAACAGATAACTTTTTACTGCACGACGCACAAGTGTCTGCGCAAATTCATACTTGAATATTTCGGAGACAAGAGCCCCGAGCGGTGCTGCAAATGCTCGAACTGCATTTCAAATCACGAGAACACGGATATAACTGTCGACGCGCAGAAGATAATGTCATGCGTGGCGCGGACGGGTCAGCGCTACGGCAAGAAGGTCATTTGCGACGTTCTTCGCGGCAGCAAGAACGAGCGGCTGATTTCCGCCGGGCTCAGCCGCCAATCGACCTACGGCATAATGGCGGACTGCACCGAAAAGCGGCTGCGCGATATCATCGAACACCTCTGCGAAAACGGATATATGACAGCCGAGGGCGACGAATACCCCATATTGAGACTCACGCCGAAAAGCCGCGGCGTCTTAACGGGCAGCGAGACTTTGCGCATGATGCTCGAAATCCCGCAGAAAAAGAAGGCTTCGTCGGCAAAAAGTGCGGCTCTGCCCCCTGCGGACGAAAAGCTGCTCATCGCTCTCAAGGAGCTGCGCAGGAGCCTCGCCATGCGGCAGAGCGTACCGGCGTATGTTGTTTTCAGCGACGCAACGCTCATGGATATGTGCCGCATAAAGCCGAAAAACCGGGACGAATTCATGGAGGTCTCCGGAGTCGGTCAAAGAAAAGCCATTCGCTACGGGGAAGTGTTTCTCGCAACCATAGCGGAGTTTTTATAAGTTGAGTAAACGAACCTTAGACAGGGTGTGATTCTATGACGAACAGCGGATTCTCCCGACTTCTCGACCGCCACGAGCGCGAGGATTATAACACCGCGCTCTCGGAGGAGGCCGTAAGGCACATGATTGCCGAGGAGTTTGAAGAGGCGGACAAAATAATTTCGGTGGGCTTTGACGAGGCTACATTCGAAACTCTCGGTGCGGACGGGCAGCTGTTCATCCCGACGAGGAAATCCGAAAAATTTCATATGCGAAAGCACACCGCCTGCCAGCGTCCGTATTATCACGGGCATTCGTTCTACGAGTTCATATATATTCTGTCGGGCGAGTGCGTTCAGCATTTCAAAAACCCCGAGCGAAGCTTGACGCTCAAAAAAGGTCAGGCGTGCCTCTTTCCGCCCGGCACGGTGCATTCGCTCGAAAAGAGCCGCAAGGGGGATAATATAATAAAAACGGTTATCCCGAAAGAGCTGTTTAAAAAATGCGCCGAGGGCTTGGAATTGGGCGATGAGCTGACAGTGTTTGACAGAACGTCGGAGCGGGTGAATTTTCTTGTCATGCGTCTGCTCGGCGAATACTACGGCGGCGCGGAATATTCGGAGCGCGCGATCGAGAGCTGTCTCTCGCTTTTGTTTATTGAGCTTCTGCGCTCCGCGGAGAGCTTCGACAAGCAGCTTGCAGATGAGCTTGACCGCTATTTTGACGAGAATATCGGCTCCGCGTCTTTGAAAGGCTTTGCCGCAGCGCTCGGTTACAGTACAAAATATGCGGGGCGAATGATAAAAGACCGCCTCGGCTCGGGATTTTCGGAGCTGCTCCTGTCATACAAGCTGCAAAAAGCGGTTCGGCTTATGAACGGGACAGAGCTCTCAATAGACGACATAGCCCGCGAGGCGGGGTATACAAATTCGTCGGGGCTATATAAGCAGTTCTTTGCTTTCTACGGCATGACGCCGAGCGCATACAGAAAAATGACCGAATAAAGTTTCCCGGGGATAGAAAAAAGCGTCCCCGGGATATTTTATATCTGCTTGAAATTTGATAGAATCTGTATTGAATAAATACGAAACGGAGCGGTGTTATGAATGTCGAAAGAGTAACCCCGAAAACCCTTGAGCGCGAAAAGGCGGCGGAATATGCGCTCGCCGTCTGCAAAGAGGGACTCGGCAAAAGCGGCGTAAAAACAAAAAATCTCGGCGGCGGCTCGTTCGGGACGGCTGTCGGCGTGACTCTCCGCGACGGCGGCGAAGCGGTCGTAAAGTTCCTGCGCGTCGACGGGATGCTCGGCAAAGAGACGCACGATTTGCGGCTTCTGTCCGAAAACTGCGGCGTGCGTATGCCTAAAGTTCTCTGTTCCCGCTGCGCCGACGGCGATATACCGTTTGACTGCTATATTATGGATAAAATCGAGGGCAAAACGCTCTTTATGTCATTCGGCAAGCTCCTGTATGCAAAGAGCGCACGGCTTGACTTTGCCGACAGAGTGACCGACGCGCTCCATGACATACACGAGTGCCGCAGCGACAAATTCGGCGACACGGTGAAGCCCTGCTTTTCGTCGTGGCGCGAGTGCTATGAGCCGTTCATGGAGGAGGTCTACTCCGCCGCAAAAAAGCTCTCGGAAAACGGGCAGCTGTCCGCCGAGATCGTCTCGGCCATGACCCGCGCGAGGGACAGGTTTTCAAGTATATTCTCTCAGCCCGTCTCCGACGCCTGCCTCATACACGGCGACCTGAATGTCGGCAACATAATGGTCGGCAAGGGACTTGAGATAACGGGCTTTATCGATCCGCTCAATTCCATGTATGCCGACCGCGAATATGATTTATTTCAGTTCAACAATCTCAGCGGAAAGCGCTTCTTTCTCTGCGACACTTATCTCAAAAAGTACGGTGCGAGCGAAAAGGCGGAGCAAAAGCTTGCGTTTTACGGGCTGTGGAACGAGGTCTACTGCTTCATAAAGGCGGGCACGCTCATCCCGTTTATCATGAATCCGCTCGTCAAAAACATGAACGCCGTGCTCGAAAAGGAAGTGTGACCGTGGCTTCCGTTACCGCAAAAATAATGAGCGCCGTTTTGAGCGCAGTGTTCCATTCGCGCTTCATAAAAAACGAAAACATGAGCGCAAACGCTGGTGCGGCGACTGAGAACAGCCGCAGCAGATTTAGGCCGCCACGGGGCTACACCCTGACCCGCACGCCCTGCGGCGAATGCTTTATGGAGTGCCTCGTTCCCGAAAATGCGGGAACGGATACCGTGATTTTTCATATTCACGGCGGGAGCTTCAAAATAAAGCTTATCGACCTCTACCGCCGCCTTGCGCTGAAATACAGCCGCACCGCGGGCGGGGCCGCCGTATACAGCGTCGACTACAGAATTATGCCCGAATATATTTTTCCGTCGCAGCTCGATGATGTAATGTGTGCGTGGGATATGCTGACGGCAAAGGGCGTAAAGCCCGAAAATATTGTGGCCGTCGGAGACAGCAGCGGCGCAAATTTAGTGCTCGCCCTCGCGCAAAAGCTTCGGGATTCCGGAAGACCGATGCCGAAAAAGCTCGTCTGCTTTTCGCTCTGGGGCGATATGACGGCCTGCGGCGAGTCCTATGAGCGAAACTGCCACAGCGACCCGTTTTACGGCATAGCGAAGAAGGAGAGCTTTCACGAACATGAAGCATATTTCAGGCGCCGCCCGAAGTATGCCGGAGAGCATGACCTTTCGGACCCGTATCTCTCCGTCTCGTTTGCCGACTTTTCGGGCTTTCCGCCGACTGTGTTTTTCTGCGGAACGGCAGAGGTCGGAGAGAGCGACACCGACACGGCTTTTGCAAATGCCCTTTCAGCCGGCATAGACGCGAAGCTCTTTAAATACGACGGGCTGTTCCATGATTTTCAGCTTGTCCCGTTCCTGCCGGAGACGAAAGACGTGTTTTGTAAGCTCGGGTCTATATTAAAATAAAAACTGCCGAAGCCTTTTCACGGGCTCGGCAGTTCTTTCTATTCTGCTGTTATGCGAGCTTCTTTGCAATTTCGTCGAGCTGAGCTTTGTTCTCGTCGGTCATTGCGGAACGAATCGTCGCCGTGCCGACCTGCTCGATATCCTTGCTGTTTTCAAGCATCTTCGCCATGTTCCTCGCGGCTGTCGGAGCCCATGAGCCGTTCTCTATGAACGCCACGGTGCGCTTCTGATATCCGCGCTCGGTCAGATGGTCGATAAACTCGCGCATGAACGGGAATATACCGCCGTTGTAGGTGGTCGTCGCCAGCACGAGCTTTCCGTAGCGGAACGCGTCCTCGACAGCCTCAGCCATGTCGCAGCGGGCAAGGTCGTTTATCGCAACCTTCGGACAGCCGTTCGCCCTGAGTTGCTCGGCAAGATATTCTACGGCCTTTTTCGTGTTGCCGTAGACGGACGTATAGGCTATGCAGACGCCATCGCTCTCGACGCCGTAGGATGACCAGATGTCATAGAGATTCAGATAATAGCCGATGTTCTCGGTGAGCGCGGGGCCGTGGAGCGGGCATATCACGGCGATATCGAGAGCGGCAGCCTTCTTGAGCAGCGTCTGAACCGGCCCGCCGTATTTTCCGACGATGCCGAAATAGTATCTTCTTGCCTCGCAAGCCCAATCCTCGTCTGTGTCGAGCGCTCCGAACTTACCGAACGCGTCGGCGGAGAAAAACACCTTGTCCTTAGCATCGTAGGTCATCATGACCTCGGGCCAGTGAACCATCGGCGCAAAGATAAAGCTCAGCTCATGCCTGCCCAGGGAGAGCGTGTCGCCGTTCTTGACGGAGAGGGAATTTTTGATAAAATCCCCGCCGTAGAAGTTGTTTATCATAGTGAAGGTCTTGTCGTTGCCGACTATGACCGCCTCGGGATAGGCCTCGGCGAACGCAGCGATGCCCGAGGAATGGTCGGGCTCAACGTGCTGGATTATGAGATAATCGGGCTTCCTGCCGTCGAGAGCGGCTTTGAGATTACCGAGCCATTCGTCGGTGAAACGGCTGTCCGTAGTGTCAAAAACGGCAATTTTTTCATCGAGAATAACATATGAGTTGTACGCCATGCCGTTGGGCACCGCGTATTGGCTCTCAAACAGGTCGATAACGTGATCGTTGACTCCGATATATTTTATATCTTCGGTTATATTTTTCATACCGGTCCTCCTCGCTTCGTTTTCAGTTTTATATTATAGCATATAAGCATACGCTTTTCTATTGTAAAAACAACAAAAACGCAATTATTTTTATGCTCATATTTTATATCTGTGTACTTGAAAAACAGATATATGTAGAGTAAAATAGTAGAGTATTATTTGTATAAAAGACTGCGAATATACGGAAAGGAAGGGACAAAATGAACGAAGAGCTTTTGCAGATACCCAAAAGAATAAAGGAGCTTCGCGAAATCCTTGAAATATCGACTGCCGAGATGGCAGAGAAGCTTAATATTTCCTACGATGAGTATGAGAAATACGAGTCGGGCGAAAAGGATATCCCGATAAGCGCGCTCTATGCCATAGCGGCTGTGCTCGGCACGGACTGCACCGTATTAATGACCGGCGAGTCCCCGAGAATGGACAGTTACACTATCGTCAGGCGCGGCGACGGAGTCCGCGTTGACAGATATGCCGGCTATTATATCGAGAGTCTCGCATTTAATTTCAAGAACCGCCAGATGGAGCCCATGCTCGTCACGCTCGAGGAGCAGGAGCCCGAGCCCGCGCTCGTCATGCATTCCGGGCAGGAGTTCAACCTTGTCCTCGAGGGCAAGGTAAAGATAACCGTCGGCAAGAACTCGTTTATACTCAGCGAGGGCGACGCTATCTATTTTGACCCGAATCTCCCGCACGGTCAGGCGGCGGTTGACGGCAGGACGAGATTTCTGACCGTTATCAACGAATAATCTGCGATACTCCCGAAAGGAAAACAACAATGGATGATATAATCAAACGCTTTTGTCCCCGATACGATTTTGACAGCTACGAGGACATGAAGCAGAACTTCAAAATAAACGTGCCCGACGATTTCAACTTCGGCTTCGACGTTGTTGACGCATGGGCGGATATCGAGCCCGAAAAGCTCGCCCTCGTCTGGACCAACGACGCGGGCGACATGGCGCGATACACTTTCAAAGACGTAAAAGACAACAGCAACAGGGCTGCAAACTTCCTGCTCGACCAGGGAATAAAGAAAGGCGACATAGTTATGCTCGTCCTGAAGCAGCGCCCCGAGGTCTGGTTTATTATAACCGCGCTGCATAAAATCGGCGCAACGGTCATCCCCGCATCGTTCCAGCTGATGAAGAAGGACTATGTCTACCGCATAAATGCGGCGGGCGTTAAAATGCTCATAACCGTCGGCGACGACGATGTTGTTCAGCACGTCCGCGACTCCCTGCCCGAGTGCCCGAATCTTGAATATTATGTCACCGTCGGCGACAAGCCCGTTGACGGCGCGATAGATTACCGCTCCGTTATCGGCGGCTATTCCACGGAGTTCGAGCGCCCGACCGACCCCGAGAAGAGAACTGTCGTCACAGACACGGCTCTGCTCTACTTCTCCTCCGGCACAAGCGGAATGCCCAAGATGGTGCGCCACGATTACTCCTCCGCATTAGGCCAGATAACGACCGCGAGATATTGGCAGTGCGTCAAGGAGAACAAGATACATATGACCCAGACCGACTCCGGCTGGGCAAAGTTCGCATGGGGCAAGATATACGGCCAGTGGATATGCGGCGCGGCTGTCGGCGCATATGACACGGAGAAGTTCCACCCGATAGATATGATCGAAGCCATGGAGCGCATCCGCCCGAGCACCTTCTGCGCTCCCGCGACGATATACCGCTTTTTGATAAAAGAGGATCTTTCAAAGTACGATTTCAGCTATATCGAGCACGCCTGCCTCGCGGGCGAACCGCTCAATCCCGAGGTTTTTCACCAGATAGAGAGGCTGACGGGCATGAGAATCTACGAGGGCTTCGGCCAGAGCGAATCCTCCGTTCTGCTCGCAAACTATCCGTGGGTCGAGATAAAGCCCGGCTCAATGGGCAAGCCCTCGCCCGGCTATGATATCGCCCTGCTCGACGAAAACGGCGTGCAGTGCGAGGACGGTATGGTCGGCTCTATCTGCATAAGGGTAGATAAAGGTCATCCGACGGGGCTCTTCCGCGACTACTGGAAGGACGACGGCGCAATGGAGAAGAGCTTCAAGTTCGGCTATTACAACACCGGCGATACCGCTTGGCGCGACGGCGACGGCTACTATTGGTTCGTCGGCAGAAACGACGATGTTATCAAGTGCTCCGGCTACCGCATAGGCCCGTTTGAGGTCGAGAGTGCGCTGATGGAGCATCCGTCGGTGCTCGAGTGCGCCGTCACCGCTCTGCCGCACCCCGACAGAGGTCAGGTCGTCAAGGCGACCATCGTGCTTGCAAAGGGCTATGAACCGAGCGAAGAGCTTGTCAAGGAGATACAAAACCACGTCAAGCACGCTACGGCGCCGTATAAATATCCCCGCGTTGTCGAGTTCGTCAAGGAACTGCCCAAGACCAACAGCGGCAAGATAATGAGAACCGCTATCCGCGCCGCAGATATGCAGAAGCTCCAAAACGAGGGCAAATAAAAAGCGCATAAAAAGAAAAAGGTCATAATTCACGGCTGATACCGCGGATTATGACCTTTATTTTTATTCGTTTTGCCTGTTCCGTCTGTAAGACTATACGGATTTATTTCGATTTTTGATTCTCGCTTCTGGAGCTGCTCTTTGTGTTTTTGGCGCTTTTTGCGTTCTCCGCTCCGTGGACATAGGCGTAAGTATAGTTGTACTTATACTTTCCGCGGTAATAATATCCGCTGTGCTCATCGTCAACGCAGTTGAGAACGAATCCGACAACCTTTGCGTCGGCGAACTCAAGCTGGCTTACAACGTTGACAAGCTCCTCTTTCTTCGTCGTTCCCGGGCGGACGACGACAACGGCGCCGTTTGTGTGCTTAGAGATAACCGCCGCATCGATAACGGCCGCAACGGGCGGAGTATCGATGAATATATAGTCATATCTTGCCTTGAGCGTCTCCATAAGCTCCGCAAAAGCTTCGCTGCTCAGCAGCTCGCTGGGGTTGGGCGGGAGATAGCCCGAGAATATGACATCGAGGCTGTAATCGTCGATTCTGACAATGGCATCATCAAGAGAGCAGGCGTTGACAAGGACGTTTGTAAGTCCGGGCGACGACTTGCGCGCAAGAAGTCTGTTTATATTCGGACGGCGCAGGTCGCAGTCTATGAGCAGAACCTTGACGTTTGTCTCGGCGAAGGTTATCGCGGTATTCAGGGCGTTAATGCTCTTGCCGTCGCTCATTCCGCAGCTTGTGAACTCAACGACCTTGCAGCCCTTGTTGGGCATGGAGAAAACAATATTGCTTCGCAGGGTGTTGTATGCCTCGTCAACTATGAAGCTTGTATTGTCGCCGAGGATGTATTTGCGCTGGGACGGAGAATGGTGGCTGCTTACTTTATTCTTTCTTCTGATAAGCTTCATTTAGACGCGCCCCCCTTCTTTGAAAAAATGGCTTTCTTTCTTTCGCCTTTATCGTCATAGAGGGTAAAGTCGGGTATCTTTCCGATGACGGGCGCATCGAAAAGCTTTGTTATATCCTCTTCTCCCTCGATATATGAATTGAAAAGGACGAGAAGAACTATTATCGCAAGGGTTAATCCTGCGCCTATGACGCAGCCGATAAGAGCCAGCTTTTTATAAGAGGGATAAGATATTTCCGTAGGCACCCGCGAAAGGTCAACAACCTTAACCGAACTGCCCTCAACGAGGTTCATGATAGCGTCCGGGGCAACCTTGGCTATCTCGTTGACTATCTTTGCGGCCTGCTCGGGGTCATGATCGCTGATAGATATTTTGAGTATGGGCGTATCCTCAACAGCCTCGGCGGTAAAAGCCGCACGTATGGCATCGACACTGTAATTGTCGCCGAGCTTTTCTTTAACTCTGTTGAGAACGTTATCGCTCGTAAACAGTCCCTGATATGTAGTGACGAGGTTCTGGGAAGCACTGAGGTCGGACGAGTATATTTTTTTATCGTTATCGCCTGTGTAGTTCTGAATATAGATGGTCGCAGTCGCCTTATACTGCGGAGTGATGAAGAACTTGGCATAAACGAACATACTCGCGCCGCAGATAATGCCGACGAGCAGTATCAGCCAAAGTCTCTTGAGCACTTCGAAGAACAGGCGTTTGAGATCAACATCAAAGGTCTTAAGTTTTTCCATTACAATCCCCTCTCAAGGTCGTAGATATCTAACATTATAATTATACATATCACAGCGCAGTTTATCAAGTCATTTTAATTTTTTCTTAGTTTACTCCAAAACGACGCATCATTTCCTTATAATTTTTGACAGCTTCGCTGTCTGCGGCCTTCACTCCGCGCATCCACGCACGAAATTCGCGGAACCGGGTGAACACTATTTTCACCGCGCGCACAAGATACGCGAACGGCAGAAGCAGCGGACATCTGTCAACCGCTCTGCTGCGGCGGCGCATCTCCGCGGGAGAGATGAAGAGCTTTCTTTTGACTGCTGCGGAAAATGAATTTTTCCCGTCCTCATTGGCAAGGTACATGACCATATGGGCGGTCTTACCGTAGCTCCCGGACTCAAAGACATATTCGCCCATCTCGTCGAGCAGGTCGCTCTCCGGCTCGTCGCCGAACCAGTGGAGGGCGAGAGCCTTCAGGTTATGCATTACTTCACTCAGCCCGAAGCGTTCAAAGACGGAGTCTATCTTAACCCAATCAAGCTCGTCACCGTATTTTTTCATATAGAGCGCCATATCCGCGAAGAATCTGACTCCGACGCCGCCCTGATGAAAATGCCCGAAGAGGTGTCCCATGAGGAAGATGTAGTTGTCGCTCGGGTCGAAGCGGTATTCGAAGCCGCTGCCTTGAGCGAGCTCCCACGGCGACGCAAAATACGCGTCAAGTCCCGTCTCACGCTGCTTGTCGAGCACGGATTCATGCACCTCAACCGAGATAAACGGGTCGCGGTGAAAAACATCGTGGTGCCCCTTATGCCCCTCGAAGCTGTAGCCCGCCCGTAAAAGAACTTCCTTTACATTCTCGTGGCTGTCGAGATCGGCATAGACATCTATGTCCGCCATCTCGCGCATATCCTCGGACGGATAGAGCTGCGCGACGTCGGCGCCTTTTAAAAACATATGCTTTATTCCTGCGGACGACAGCAGTCCTTCAAGCTCGCCGCGCGTCATCTTCTGATTGGCGCACTTGAACAGCAGCATATTGTGGCTGCTCTGCAGTTCCGTTACGATATGCGTGGGAACACTTCTGTTTTTACGCAGGGCATACCACAAAATATTCGTCATATTGTGTTCGCGTGCAATGCCCAAAAGCGCTTCAAAATCGCCGCCGAAATCATCGGCCCGCGAGCCTTCAAGAGCGGTACGGACAAGAAAAATATAATCTTCGTAAAGCTTTTTCACTTATATCCTCCGTTTTCAGCCGTTAAGAACGGTCGAGGTTATCTTTTTGACAATTTTATCATCCTGAGAAATGCTGAATTTTCTGGCGAAGAGACAGCCGGAGTTCATCAGCTCGTCGTAGTCCCCCGATGTGAACACAAACGGGTGACCGCGCGTCCAGTCGATACATCGCATACACGCCCTGTGGTCGTTGTCGAACTTCTTGCTGTGCAGATTCTTTGCAAAATCCGAATTTATCATAACCGTCTGAACAAAGAATTCATCCGGGATAAATGTGTGCTTAAACTGTTTAAAGACAAAAGCCTTTTGAGAAATAAGATATTTTGCAAACTCGCCCGTCACGCTGAACCACTGCGAGCCGCGCTGTATCTTCTTGCCCTTTATCCTGTTGATTCCGAGCATACGCCCGATAACCGTCTCCGCCTTTGTGATAAAGCGATTGAAGAGGTTTCTTCTGCCGGAGGCGAAATGATAATATCTGACGCGCTGTAGCTCTTTTTCCGTGGGCTCGGGAGCACCGAAATGGACAAACTCCTCGCCCTTATGGGCATCGAAATAGCGGTGTATCTCATCCTGGTTTTTAAGCGGCAGATCCGCTCCGGAGATGAGATGAACATATTCGTATTCTCGCCCGTTCTCGAACGCCGCCTCCAAAAGCATATATTCGCATCTGACCATATCGAAGCCGCCCCATCTTATATGTATGCGCGGGACAAACTCGACACGGGAATTCCGCAAAACCTTTTCAATCCTCCCTATATCAAGCTCGGAGCGGGAGTCGATGTGTATGTAGATGTCGTTGCGCGCATCGTCGATACATTTGAGAAGGCTCTCGAGCAAGTCGAACTGTTCGTGCGCTATTATCAGATATGCGTGCATATTGCACCTCCAATCAGCAGTTTAATGCTGTTTTTTACTTGTTAAATCCTCACATGAGTTTTTTGAGGAATTTTATTTTGCCCTTGGTCACCGAATTTACTGTTGCGACAGTGGACTTGAATTCGCCGCTCCTGAAGAAAATTCCGAGGAAGTTGACGTTTGATATGACCGTGCATATGACGAGCCTGAGTGCCAAGGTCAGAATAAGCGAATCGAAAGAGACAAAGCGGCTTATGCCGATACATATCGCGCAGGAAACTGCGGACACTGTGCCGTATGCCGAAATTTTCAGGAACAGCTCCCTGCGTCCGCTGCGGAAAACCGTAGTAAACAGGTTGTGAAAGAGCCACGGCAGGCTGACCGTCAGCACGCTGAGCACCGTCGAAAGTATGATTCCGTACAATCCCCAGAACTGAACCATTATGACATTCATTATGACGTTTACGGCGGAGGTCACTAAGGGTCTGAACCTGTCCTCGTGCCAGATGCCGGCGGCGTCTTTATAAAGGTTGAGCAGAGAATTCATCTGCTTTATGAAGAAGTAGACGCAGAACAGTATCACCATGCCGTACGGCAAAAGGTTTTCCTTCTTCACCCAAAGCTCGATAAACGGCTGATACATACACGCGAGGCAGCAGACGCTGAAGCACGACATCCACGAAAGTATGAACGCAAACTTCTTCAGGTCGTTGAAATTCTTTTCGCCGCTCTCGGTAACAAGGCTGTTGCCGATTCCCGCGAGAGCCGAGCTTGTGATAAGGGACACGAAGCCGAATACCGAAGAAAATATAAAGAAATAGTTCTGATACCGTGCAAGTGCGGTAAGACCTAAGAATGTCGAGATAACAATGGTGTCGGACGACTCTATAACTATCGAGCCTATCTTCAGGGTGAACAAATCGCGCACGCGGCGGTTGATTATCTGCACCTGTTCTTTCGGGAGCTTTCCCTTTGCCTTGTACTGCGGGTACAGCCTGTCGCAGACTGCGGCAGTCACCACATTGGAAACGACTCCGAGCATGAGCGCCACGATTATATACGCATAGTAATTTTTAAACGCTATGAGCACTACTGCCTGAAGTCCGTATTTAACGGTATTGACGGCAAGCCCTATCTTGTCGCCGATATCGTTGCGCTGGTGAGCATATAAAATGCAGTTTTTATATGCAAACAGCCAATATGACAAAACGGTTATCAGAAGATTTATCGCATAGAGAATATAGATGTTTATATCCGCGGGCACGTCTCTTTTGATAAAGAACGGCATAGCGGGAGTTATCGCCGCGCCGACGACGAGAATAACCAGCCCTATGACGCGGTAATATATCTTGTAGAGCTGCATGAGCGCGCAGACGGTCGCGGTGTCGTCCTCGGCTATCGGCTTATACATACTGAATGTCATCGCCGAGCCGACTCCGAGCTCCGCAAGGCTCAGCACCGACAGTATGGAGGTAAACAGGCTGTTGAGCCCCGTGTAAGCCATGCCGAGCGTATATATGAGCAGCGTGCGCATGACGAACGGCAAGAGCAGATTATATATCTTCGCCACAACGCCGAACGCCATGTTGCGCGCGGTATTTTTTGATCTGTCAAGCTTCATCTTATGCTCGTTCACCTTTCAGACAGCCGTATTTTCTCCTGTATCCGGTTATCGTAATGCGCGCTGAACGCTTTTGTCCGTATCCGACGCTCACTTGATTATTTTTCTCACCGTTCGCTTTATCAGACCCATCGCCCTTTGAACGGGGTTTTTATGAAACGCATATTTCCCCGCAAGCTTTGAAAAGTCCGTGTTTTCGGTTGAGAGTATTTCATCCATGCACCTCTGCCTTGTCGGCGGCACGGATGCGCTGGTTACGGCATTTGGATTATTCGATATTGCTTTGCTGTAATCCGCATCACATAAATCGAGATCCGCTTTCAAACTTTCTATATATTCAGAACCCTTATCGGTATGTACGAAGATCAAGGAAAGTCCTTTATCGTCAAAGCTCCATGTTGTCTCGTTATCCATACCCCATGCGTCGGCTATTGTTATGTCGGCGAATCGTTTATTGCCCTTTGCGGGACAGTTATAGCAGGACGGACGCAGGATATTATCCGAAAGGAACAGCTTCATATACGGGTCATTCGAGAACTCACAGAGGTATGCGCCCGACTGATAATCTATTTTTAAGGAAAAACGATTCCATCCAACGCTTTTATCCCTGAATGATACAGAAGAAACGCGGGTTCCTTTTGCTACGTCCTTCAAATATTTAAGCCATACTTTTTCCGAGGGCACGCCGTGACAAATAAAATCGACAAGCAGCAGATTTTCGTACTCTTTTCCGAGAAACAGCCGCATGGCATTGACCTGGCACGGCGTTCCCGAAAAAAGAACCTTTCTGCCGCCCTTCAGCTCGCGGCGGACGGCGGAATATATGTCTCCCGTGTTGCTTTGAACGTATTTGCTGGTTTTGAGCTTTTCGAGCTCTTCCGAATTTTCCGCAAGAATATGATGCACACTGAAGTCGCCGTCAAAAGCCGCGCCGCAGACCGTGCCGCCCGCTTTTGTCACCTTATCGGCAAGAGCTGAAAACACTCCGCCGGACGAGCTTGAGCCGACAACGGCTTCGTCACGGTTCACCGCAAGAAAAGTCTGCGGTATTTTCTCCGAAAATTCCGGAACATTCAGCGCCGGACACACCCTGTCGCAAGCGCCGCATCCGACGCATTTTGCGCTGTCCGTTTTCGGATAAGCAAAGCCCTCCGGGTCTCCGAGCATGGAAATACAGCCTACGCTGCAGATATCGGCGCACACACCGCAACCGACGCACTGATTTTTTCTTATATTTATCATTGCGCACCTCACATGAATTTTCCGAGGAGTTTTATTTTGCCTTTTGTCAGTGAATCTACAATACTTACCGTCGACTTGAATTCGCCGCTTCTAAAGAAAATCGCAAAGAAGATAATATTCGACACGACCGTGCATATCACAAGACGAAGCGCGAGAGTCAGAATAAGTGAATTGAAGCTGACGAAACAGCATATCCCGATACATATTCCGCACGAGACTGCGGTCACTGCGCCGTACGCCAAAAGCTTTATCAGCAGCTCCTTGCACCCGCTGCGGAAAACGGTGGTAAACAGATTGTGGAGAAGCCACGGCATTCCGATAGCTAATGTGCTGAGTACAGTTGAAAGCAAGATACCGTAAAGCCCCCAAAACTGAACCATTATGATGTTCATAATCAGGTTGGCTCCAGCGGTTATCAACGGTCTGAACCTGTCCTCATGCCATATACCGGCAGCATCTTTATAAAGACAAAGCAGAGAGTTCACCTGTTTTACAAAGAAATAAACGCAGAACATTATGACCATGCCGAAGGATAAAAGATTTTCTTTCTTTACCCAAAGCTCGATAAACGGCTGATACATACACGCAAGACAGCACACGCAGAAGCACGACATCCATGAGATTATAAAGGCGAACTTCTTCAAATCGTTGAAGTTCTTTTCGCTGCTCTCGGTCACAAGGCTATTGCCTATTCCCGCAAGGGCGGAGCTTGTTACAAGAGACACAAAGCCGAACACCGAGGAGAGAATGAAGAAATAATTCTGATACTGTGCAAGGGCGGTCAAGCCGAGAAACGCCGAGATAACAATGGTATCCGCCGAATCGACAACTATCGAGCCTATCTTCGATGTAAACAAATCGCGCACGCGGCGGTTGATTATCTGAACCTGTTCTTTCGGGAGCTTTCCCTTTGCCTTATACTGCGGATACAGACGGTCCGCAACTATGGCGGTCACTAAATTGGAGACGACGCCGAGCAAAAGAGCTACAATAATATACGCGTAGTAATTTTTAAACGCCACAAGCACTACGGCCTGAAGTCCGTATTTGACGGTATTGATAACAAGTCCGATTTTGTCACCGATATCGTTGCGCTGATGGGCATAGAGAATACAGTTTTTATACGCAAACAGCCAATATGACAAAACGGTTGTCAAAAGGTTTATCGCATAAAGAATATATATATTTATATCCGCCGGAACATCTTTTTTGATAAAAAACGGCAGTGCGGGAGTTATTGCCGTGCCGGAGACGAGGATAACCAAGCCGATAACGCGGTAATATATCTTGTAAAGCCGCATGAGCGCGCAGACGGTCGCGGTGTCGTCCTCGGCTATCGGCTTATACATACTGAACGTCATCGCCGCGCCGACTCCGAGCTCGGCGAGATTCAACACGGACAGTATGGACGTAAACAGGCTGTTAAGTCCCGTATACGCCATGCCGAGCGTATATATGAGCAGCGTGCGCATAACAAACGGTATCGCAAGATTATATATTTTCGACACGGTACCGAATATCATATTGCGCGCTGTGTTTTTTGATCTGTCAAGCTTCATTCTATGTTCAATGCACCTTTCAGATATTTATATGCAAACGCCTTTTCTTCCTCGATTATATCTTTAACGCCCGTATAGTCCTTATAGAACACATGCTCTGAGCTTTCGGTTATATCACCGATGCACCAATCGGAGATATTGAGTTTGCCGAAAAGAGTGTTCATGCGGCTGCTCATATCCGCAACATTTCCGCCTCTTTTGAAGCAGCGGAACGGGACTTCGTTTATTATCGAGAAAACACAGCCGTGGAACGAGTCCGTCATCATAAGCTCGCAATGCTCTATAAGCCACGCAAACTCGCCCGGATCGGCTGCAAACCATTTTTTGTTTTCTATCTCCGATTTATCAAGAAACTCATCATATAGGTCAATAACCTTCAGCTCATTTGCCCGGGCAATGCCTTCTATATAATCGCGCACCTCTTCGGAGCATCCGCCGAGAAAATAAGTGAGCAGGTATCTGTCATTCTCCCCGACAAAAGAGGGCTTTTTCTCTATTTTTCTCCACTCGCCGCGGCTGAGAAGAAGAGTGGGGTCAACGGTAACGGGGACATCGCGGCCGGTCAGCTCTTTTATTATTTCGCGCCCGCGCTCCTCGCGCACCGATATCGCTTTCATCCCGTTTATGCCGTCAATGAAGCACTGTCTGTAATCCTCGAGAATATCATCGGTTCCGATACTCGCCGAAAACGCTATTCTCTTTTCCGACTCAACAAATTTTGCAAAGAAAAGCACTGTATTGTCTCTTGCAACCGGAAAAGTAAAGTTCCATATCTGATCCGACCCGCAGACAACATTATCCAGCTGTCCGCCCAAATTATTGAGCCGCGCCGCTTTTATGCGAATAATATTGAAATATTTTTTATTAAAACGGCAAAATGCCGCGTCGCGCTTCTTGTGTATAAAAACAAATTTGCGGCGCCCCAAGAGAATCTTTACAAAATTCTTCAGCTTTCTTATAAACGGCGTTTTATAAACAATCGTTCCCGCCTCGACACCGAGTTTTTCCAGGAAAGACTGAACCGCATAATTCTGCAGTCTGTTTCCGTAATTCGAATCCTCTGTTATGGTTGTTATTCCGGTCATATTATTCTCTCCGTCAAATCAGCTGCGCTGTCTGAATTTTCTGTTGAACTTCTCAAACAGTTTCGGGCTTAGCGAAAGCATCAACACCGATATTTTAAACTTCAGCCCCAGCCGTTTATTCTTTAATATATCGTGCCTGTAAGCGAGTATTTCTTTTACAATCGCATCGAAATACTTATCATAAAATTCTTTTTCGCCGAGTATTATTCTTGAAAGCGTTGCGAAAAGTATACGGGTATGTCTGTAAACACAGGCCTCATATAACGGACTGCCCTTTTCGTTTTCCGCCATAGCGCCGGTTATTTTATATAGCCCGGCGCGGGAATCGGTCATATAGTGCGAGGTTGCCGAATCGCTCTCGCGGCACATATAGTGATAGAGACAAACGTTGCGGCTTATCAGCTTCCCGGCGCGCTTCATAAGAAAATAATTTATATAAAGGTCCTCGCCGTACTTCTTCGAGCCGTCAAAGCGTATGCCGGAAAACAGGTGCGCCGAATACAGCTTTCCCCAAACCTCCGGGCGGACACGGTCGGTTATGAGTGCGCGTGCCGCATCGTCCGTGTAAAACTCTTCTTCCGATATGTCGCATTTTTTCGTGCGGCCGTCTAAACAGTCATACGAAAACGAGCACTGTATGACATCGGCATCCCCTATATTCTCAAGCATATATCCGACTGCATTCGGCTCTATAAAATCATCCGAATCCACAAAGCAGATATAATCCCCCACCGCTGCATCGAGGGCTGAATTGCGCGCGGATGAAACACCGCCGTTCTCCTTATGCATGACCTTTATGCGGCTGTCCTTTTGTGCCCAGCTGTCGCACATTGAGGGGCAATTATCCGGAGAACCGTCGTCAACTAAGATTATTTCGAGATTCTCATATGTCTGAGCGACGATGCTTTTAACGCACTTATCGAGATAGTCTTCGACCTTGTAGACGGGCACTATCACGCTGACAAGAGTCCTCTGCACGTTCATCTCTCCTTTCGCACTGTCGCATCAATCCGCTTTATTATCCTTGGCTTTTCTTATCCCGCGGATCATAAAATTATAAAATCCGGGACAAAGCCAAAGCGCAAGGACTTTTATCTTATATTTGAAAGGATATTTGCTCTGCAAAAGTATCCTTTTCTTGAAATTCAATATTGCAGACCTTACTTCGTCATATCTGTGGAAATATTTTTCGTTAGTCAGCACTCCGCTGAGTAACGTGAATGCGGCTGCGGCATAGCCTCGCAGACAACAGTCATAGATGTCCTCCGGGATTTCTTTATAGCTCAGCATAATTTCAAATGCTTTCATCGAGTCAAAGGAGTGGTCGTTCATAACCCAAGCCTGCTTTTTGACTCGCTTCTGGAAATAATTGTATTCGGCACTGTCCAGAACTGCCGCGCCGTCGGACTTCTGTGCCGCCTTGAAATTGAACAGCAGATCCTCGGAATACCAAATATCCTCGTCGAATCTGACTTCTTTGAGGATATCGGCGTCGTAAAGTCTGTTCCAGATATATCCGCCGTCCCCACCGAGCACAATAAAACGAAAATAATCGTCTCTATCGAGCACCTCTTTGTCGGCGACACACCTGCACTCATACCTCTTCCCGGAAATCTCGACTGCATAGTAAGAGCACAGGGCTATGTTCTTTCCGCTTTCGCTTATTTTCCGTATGAGAGATGCATACATCTCCGGCTCAATCCAGTCATCGGAATCGACAAAACCTATATAATCTCCCGTCGCAATGTCAAGCGCCGCGTTTCTTGCTGACGAAACGCCTCCGTTTTCTTTATGTATGACTCTTATGCGGCTGTCCTTCTCCGCCCACTCGTCACACATGGCGGGGCAATTGTCCGGTGAACCGTCGTCAACTAAAATTATTTCGAGATTCTTATATGTCTGTCCCACGATACTCTCAACGCATCTGTCCAAAAGACCTTCCGTCTTGTAAACCGGAACTATAACGCTGATTTTCGGTTGGCTGTTCATTGCTTCCTCCCTAAATAGATCCTCAGAAATTCTACATATTTTTCCGCCATAAACACGGAGCCGCGCCCGAGCGCCGACGCGAGCAGCTTTGTGTGCGTCGGGAGCTTCCCGGCATCGACCCTTGCCGCCGCCGAGCGTATATCTTCATCTGCGCAAATATTTTCGATAACCGCTCTGCGCTCTTTTTTTGAATGGGCGTTTGCCTTTTTCGCCTCATTGCGAAGCAGGAAGTTGACCATATACAGAAGATAATAATCGAGCTGAGAGGATATATCGAAATCCGACTCCGCGTTCTTCTCCTTGAGACGCTTATACGGCAGAAGGATTATGTCTTTAAGCCTTTCATCATAGGCGTTTGACATCGACTGCTCGGTTATCCTGTAATGATAAGTCGGCGTTTTTATGCAGACTGCGCTTTGCGAGTCGAGCATGCACGGATATATGAACGCCGCGTCCTCGCCCATTCTTATGCGCTCATCGACGGGAGAAAGATTTTTTTCGATAAGCTCTCTTTTAACAAGCTTGCTCCAACAGTTCGGGTTGACGCCGAAACGGTAAAACCGACCGTCAAAGAGCATTTTCGGAAATATCTCGCTTTCAAGGCGCGCTCTGTCATAAAATCCCTCTTCAAAGCACTGATCGCTCGGCTCTCTGCGCTCGCCGAAGTCACTCAGGAAATCGCTGAGCACCATATCGGGCGAATACTTTATGATTGCGTTGTGCATATTCATAAATGTTTCCGGCTCGACCCAATCGTCGCCGTCGACAAAGCCGATATAGTCACCGCTCGAGGCCGCAACTCCCGCCTTTCTTGCGCTGAGCAGACCGCCGTTTTGCTTATGCACGACCTTCATGCGCGCATCCTTAGCCGCATATTCGTCGCAAATCTCGGGACAGCCGTCGGGCGAGCCGTCGTCGACAATGACTATTTCCATATCATCGAGTGTCTGTGCCGAAAGGCTCTCGAGACATTGGCGGAGATATTCTTCAATTTTATATACCGGCACTATGACGCTTATCATAATTTTATCTCCTTAAAAACGAACCGAATACTTTTCTTATTGCCAATGCGACGGCGCGCCCTATGAAATTTAGAACATTCTTATTCTTTGCAAATACATCCACAACCTCATATTCATCGTTTGAGTTATATGTGTGTATCCGCTCGGGAGCGTCAACATTAAGGAATGTCAAATCATCAAAGCATATTTTTTTCACAAGCGTCTCATTGTAGTGTGTTTTGAAGTCGGTATCGACTTTCAAAATATTGAGTTTGTCGCCGTAACATTCCGCGCAATCCTGCGACGGTCTGTATATCCTTCCGTCGAGAGCGAAAAACTTCCCTGCCGGTCTTGCGCGTGAGACATCGTCAACCACGGGACTTATCTCTGTCTCCTCAAGCAAGCCGTCGTGCGAAAGGCTGAACATACGGAGTATCTTGTCCGTCGGATCCCCGGTATTGCAAGCGAATGCGTACACTCCGTCCGCAGCCGAAACAAACGTTGAATCGGTCAGACCAACGCCGGAGATAAAATCATGCACCTTTACCCACTTATCGGGAAAGCTTACGGCTTTATAGGCACAGAGTACCTTGCCGAAAGACGATTCGGGTATCAAATATATGTCTCCGTTATATTCAACGGGCTGAGGATATGACATATGGTACTTCTCTCTGAGCACCGCTTTCCAACCCGTCCTGCTGCCGTCCGGCAAAAGCTCACAGTAGCCGATGCACCCTTTTCTGATAAGATAATCATACAGCTCGGCAAATATATAAGTTTTGCCGTTACGGCTTATGACAAACGGGTCGGCAGCCCAATATCGCCATGAATTTCCCAGCGCAATAAACGGAGTGTGAGTGTCCTCAATAATCGAACCTGTTTTTTTCTTTCTGTAAGCCACTTTGTAATAAGTCGTGTTCATATTTCCACCGTCTTTAGCTGAATTTGAGCCAGATGAGGCTCGTTCCGTTGCAGGCATACCACATATGGACAATTGTATATGCAACAAAGCAGAAATTGATTATTATTTCGTTTGAGGAAACGGTCATTCCTGATTTTATTATCGACTTTTTCTTTCCTCCGGACTCAAGTATTTCGTTCTTTTCGTTTGATGTTGCCTGCATGCCGACCATAAAGACCGTGGTAATAACCGCAGGTATGACCCAACGGGCAAAGCGAATAAAAGTCAGACCGAACGTAACGGAACCCAGCATAAAGAAAATTATCAGCTGAACAAAATTCATATATTCGGAAAACCCTTTATATTTCTCTTTCTGCTTGTTGACAGCATAGCTCATATAGAAGAAAACAATTGCAGCTACGACAAATACAGAGATGTTTACCATATACTGAGTGTTTGAATAGGTTCCCGCCGTTGATACCGCTCTCTCTGCCTTTTGCGAAATCAGCTGTAAATACTCAATACCAAAAATATCTCCGAGGCGCGGCACAACAGCTCCTCCGACTACCATCGCAAAGAAAACAAGTATCGAAACCAACTTACCGTTTCTCTTGCCGGAAACAATCAGCGCCACACGTATCATCATCATCAGTATTCCGCTTGAATGCATCATACACATAGCTATATATCCGAGCCAGCAAAGCGGTTTATATTTTTTTTCAACCAGCTCAACATACGCAAAAAAGCAAAACAATGTGAAGGTCAGACCGTTTCTGATTCCGCTGCATATATCATAGAACCAATATGTCGAAAGAATGAAAAACGCGGCGAGGAACAGATACCATTTATTAACCTCGTATTTCTTTGCCGCCATCCACAGCACCCAGAACATACTTCCGTAAGCTAAAAATATCGTAACCGCAGGCAACATCCCGTTCTCCGAAAAGCGGCTTATAAAAAAGAAGTAAAGTCCGCAGACGGGAAGCGAATCCCAGTTCTCATTTCCGTTTTCTATCATTCGTCTGAGCGTATTGAAATCGCCCTTACGCAAGCTTGAGAGCTGGATAAAATAGTTGCTCAAATCATCCGTCTCTTCAGGCACAACAAAAAATGCCATAACCGACAGGGCAAGCACCAGAGCAAGAAAAAGCCATTTTATATGCTTCCTGGGGACAAGGGGATATATTAAGCAAAACGCCATAACTATTGTCAAATAAACCCACATTAACTATCCCTCCCCGAGTTATGATTCATAGAGTTTTTTAAGCTTACCGGCAACGCTTTGCGCCGAGTAGCGCGCTTTAAGCTCGGTAAGATCACTTTTGTTTCTGTCAAGTGCAGAAAATTCCAATATCTTTTTTATCCACTGCTCCGACGGGACATCCAAGGAAAGTCGGACAAAAGAATCGGTTGCTTTTATTTCCTCCGTCACACCGATCGAAACAATGCACGGCAGGCCGGATGCCTGAGCCTCTATCGGCGCTATCGGAAGAGCCTCGAACCGCGACGGAAACATAAAAATATCCATTGCACACAGCAGCTCCGGTATATCGTCTCTGCTGCCCGTAAATATTACCTTATCAGCCACATTTAGCTCTTTTGCCAAAGCTTTCGTTTTGCCGCCGTCCGCCTCCTCGCCGACAAGCATGAGGCGCGCATTCGGACATACTTTGAGAAGCCCGGCGAGCAGCTCAACAAGAAATGTCTGATTTTTTATCCAATATATTGAGCCTGTGTGACCTATCAAAAGCTCGTCCGTAAGTCCGAATTCTTTGCGTTTCAAAAGTCTGCTTTCGCCGCTGAATGAATATTCATCGATGTTCACATAATTCGGCAGTACTGTGCCGCGCTCGCCAAACAGCCGCTTTCCGCACATATACTCTCCGGCTTTTTTACTGCATCCGACAATATCGGTCGCATATTTTCCGATAACGGCGCGCATGATTGCATGATATATGTCTCCGGCAGTTTTTTTAAGCTTCCCCATGACACGGTTTTCCTCGGTCGCATGGCTGTGCGCTATGCGTTTTCCGACTCCCGCCTTATATGCCGCGCACATTATTATGCCGTTATAAAAAAGCAGGTGTGCGTGAACAATATCGTACTTTTCTTTTTTGAATAACTTTTTAAAGAAAAAATAATCCTTGAGATAACTGTTGGAGCTTTCGGGCTTTACAATTATTTTCGTTCTGCGCTTTTCAAGTATCTTCACCATGGATTCATCATAGTGCAAAAGATTCCTGAGCAGGAAAGTTACCTCATACTCCTCGCTGTCAAGCAACTCAAAAAATCTGAGCGCTGCTATTTCTATTCCCCCGCGACGAAGGTTATCAAGAACAATAACTACTTTCTTCTTACCTTTTTTTTCACCCATTCGACATTAATACCCTCTTCAGCTTTTTAATGTTCTTTGTGCCAATGATGTTTCTCAGTCGTCCGGTCAAATACCGTTTTACTCTCCATAAAAACGGCCCGCCGAAATTGCAGTTGTCTCCCCATGTACCTGCTGAGTGATGAATCGTATAGCTTTTTCTCGACGGCTTATTAAATACTCGGCTGATGTTATTGGGGCAAAAATAGATCGCAGGATAGAGAGTAAAGCCCTCTATCGTCTGCTTCTTTCCGTTTTGTTTAAGCCCGTGCTTCAGGCATGACTCGGTTATCACAACGGTATTCGACGTCATATCTATCGAGCCGTCCTCAAGGACGAGTCTTCTGTCGTCATAGTCGTGCAGCAGCTCGCCCATGAATCTCTGACCCTTAACGGATGCCATTATTGCGGTAGGCACCGAGTCTCTCGACTCAAAGCCGGAAAACGCTTCGTCGTCAAGGAATTTATCTATCGGCTTGAGCACCTCGACATCGGAATCAAGGTACACGCCGCCATAGTTATAAAGCGCATAGAGGCGCACATAGTCGGTAATAAATGCCCATTTTTTGTTTTCATATGCTTCTTTGACATACTGATTGCAGTTGATATCAAAGTTTTCTTCGCTCCATTTGATTATCTCATATTCGGGAAGATATTTCTCCCACGATGCTATGCATTTTTTAATAAGCTCCGGATATTCCGCTCCGCCGAACCAGCAGAAATGTATTACCTTGGGTATTTTTGACACTTTATCTCACCTCTCGTAAAATTCAACAAGCGTGTTTGCGCAGTCGGCTATGTCCCAGCCGCATTCCCTGACTTTTTCAAATGCGTCGGCGCGCAGCCCGTCGGGAACTTTTTCGATTTCTTTCGCCCAATCCGCAGGGTCGACGTCAATCGACAGGCGCTTTATATTATCCGTTATGCAGACCTCGTCCGTCACGGTATCGGACATCAGCACCGGCAGCCCGGCCGCCTGCGCCTCGACTACGGATACGGGCAAGCCCTCCCGCAAAGACGGGAATATAAAAGCATCCATTGCGCAGAGCAGCTGCGGTATATCAGAACGTCTGCCGAGAAAACGCGCGCTGTCCGATATTCCGAGCCTGTCCGCAAGCTCTCCGAGCTCGTCCGTCGCCTCCGCGCCCGCCATAAGCAGCACCGCATCGGGGCGCGTTTTCTTTATCTCGGCAAACACGCGCAGAAGATACGGATGATTTTTAAGCGGAGGATTTGTCACTCCCACATGACCGATAACGAGCGTATCGGGGTCAATTCCTAATTTCTCACGAGCCGCGCTGCGCCTTTCCGAGGAAAAAGCGTATGCGGCGCAGTCGATAGCATTCGGAAGGACGGTAAAGCGGCTGTCCTTGCCGTACCAATAGCGTCCCGCCTCGCGCCCGCAGGCGAAAAGCTTATCCGCCAAAAAGCGGGTCGGCATATTCAAAAGCCGGTTTCTGCGAAGATTATCGGGATTCAGCGAAAACAGAGTCGAGTGACAGTGCGCCGCCGCTTTTTTTATGCCGTGCTTTTTGGCTTTCGGCGCAATGAGGCAGGTCATGTACGGCGCATGGATATGCACCGCCGCATACTCACCCCTATGCTCTTCAAAAAAGCCGTCAAGCTCCGACGAGACAAAGCTCTTTATTCCGGGCGTATTCATCTTGAACACGCGCCCTCCGAGCGCCTCTATGTCGGCGCGCCTGTCGCGCTCGCATTCCTTGAAATACATCACATCAAACTTTATATCTTCCGGCATCGCGCGAAAATAGTTGAGCACAACGCTCATCACGCCGTTTGCAACGCCTATGTCCGGCACAAAGTGCAGTATTCTCATATTGCCGCCCCTATTCTCAAACGAGTCCGAGATTGCCGTAGATCGTCAGCATCTCGCGGTTGACATTTTCTGTAGAAAAGTCCTTGACCATATCGAGTCCGTTCTCGCCGAAGGTGCGAAGCTTTTCGCGGTCGTTCATAAGCTCGAGTATTTTTTCGGCCATCAAATCGCTGTCTCCTACAGGAACGAGATAGCCGTTGACCCCGTCCTCGACCGCGTCATTGTTGCCGCGCACATCAGTGGCGACTATCGCATTGCCCATGGCCATGGCCTCGATAATATTTATCGGCAGACCCTCACGAACGCTTGATGTTACGGAAAGGTCGCTCAAGCCGACAAGGTTATTTATGTCTCTGCGGTAGCCGAGGAAATCCACCTTATCGGCAATTCCGCGCTCCGAAACCATCATCTTATATTTTTCAAGCATTATCGGCTGACCTGGCAGCAAAAGCTTTACCTTCTCATTTTTCTTTGCTATCTTTTGAATCACATCAAAAAGCATCTGCTGATTCTTTCCGACGGCGAGGTCGGCGGGATATATCATAATGAAAGTGTCTCCGTCGTAGCCGTATTCGGCTCTGAGACGCGCCTTTTCGTCGGCATCCACAGCCTTGAATTTGTCAAGCTCAACGCCTACGCCGTGAACCTTATATATTTTTCCGGCTCTGAATTTTTTCTCGTGCGCCAGCTCACAGTCCTCGCTGTTTATGGTTATGAGGCAGTCGGTATACTTCGACAAATACTTTTCTACAGGGTAGAAAAACATCCAGTTTTTAATCGAGGCGCCCTTGAAAAAATGAAAGCCGTGAGCTGTGTATATGACCTTTGTCCCCTTTTTGCGCGCGCTTTTGGCCGCAAGACGGGTAATGACCGCGCCCATGGGGGTATGGCAATGCACGGCGTCATAGCCGTTGCCGTCAATAATCTTTTTGAGCTCTCTGTACGCCTTTATGTTATTCGGACGCAGAGGCCGACGCTCAAACGGGACTTCAAAAGTCTTGTCTATTGCGGACAGATCGAGTCCCGGCTTGTCTGCGGAATTATCCTTGAACGCGGCGTGAACCTCGACTCCGCGAGCCTTCAGTTCACGGATAAACGGCATATGAAACTGCCCTATATGACTGCGCACCGTGGCGACGAACAAAATTTTCATCGGTTATTCTCCATTCGTTTTACTGCTGCATATTGCTGACTATCTCTTCAACCCGTTCTTTGAGAGCCGCCGAATTTTCCGCAAGCTCACGCTCGCTCATGGCGGCGCACTTCTTTTCATAATCGCGTATCGCGCCGACGCCGTTATCAAATATGCGGCGTATTTCTTCGATATTCCCGACCTTTGACGCGTCGCAGAACGCGCGGGAGAGGATAACGCAGGTCGAACCGAGCCTGTAGTGCTCGGGAAGTATCATTTCCGCCGGCAGCAGACCGCCGCCGAGCGAGGCGATTCCGCCGAAGCCGTAGCTTTCGATTCCGTGCGCCTTAAAGCGTTCAACGAGCCTGTCCACGGTGCCGTCCGCCAGCTCCTCGAAGAGAAACTTCTTGCCGTAGGAGTGGGAGAGGTCGTTTAGTCCTATATGTATTTCGTCTATACCGCCGACAGAGATTATGTCGTCTATCAGCTCGGCGGCCTCTCTTGTCTCTAAAAGAATGGAGGTTCTCGCCCTGCCGTCAACCGCTTTTATAAAAGTCTCAACCTCGCGCACGGTTTTGAAATAGGGCAGCATAACAACATCGGGCCTGCAGGCGAGGACGCCCTCAAGCTCATCGGCAAAGCCGTCAAACACGGGGTCGGTGCGCACGAATATCTGCGCGTTTTTGACCGACGCCTTAACTTTCGGAATGTCCGAAATGCTGTGCTTCGACTTCACGGAGTCCCAATTTTTCTGGCGCTTTTCCTTGCCGTACCGCTCGAGGTCGATAAATATTCTGTCAACCCCCGCCCTGTCGGCTATCGAGGCTATCTCGGGTACATTCGTTATGTACATCAGCTTAAGCATCTTTATTCTCCTTCGACTCCGAGGTTTTTCCGACATTGTCATTATCCTTCATCGTCAAAACGTTCCAAACTGTTTGGAACAGTATTTTGCAGTCAAGACCCAAAGAGAGCTTGTCGACATATTCGACGTCGTACTTTATTCTGTCATTCCAGTCTATCGCCTTTCTGCCGTGAACCTGAGCGAGTCCGGTTATTCCCGGGCGCACCTCAAAGCGTCTGCGCTGAGCGTCACTGTACTCCTCAAGCCTCCACGGGTGATATGTCAGGGGCGGGCGCGGACCGATAAAGCTCATGTCGCCCTTGAGAATATTTATGAACTGCGGCAGCTCGTCGAGACTCGTCGCCCTTATTACCTTGCCGACGCGGGTCACGCGGCTGTCGCCCTTATATGAATACTGGCCCGTTCCCATATGCTCGGCGCCCACGCACATCGAGCGGAACTTGTACATCTCGAAAACCTTTCCGTCTTTTCCGAGGCGCTCCTGCTTGAATATAACGGGGCCTTTCGAATCAAGCTTCACGGCCGCGGCAACGGCGAGAAGTATAGGCGAGGTCACTGCCGTGCCCACAATCGAAAATGTTATATCAAGAGCTCTTTTTACTCCTTTATACAAGAACTATCCCTCCAAAACCGTACCTATAAAAAGGCGCATTTACCTGTTTATAATTATACCAATATATACGCAGATTTTCAACACTCTTTTGTGTTGAAAACAGATTTATATCAGTCATATAAAAAATCACGGAAATCGAGCATAATTTTTGAATGTTCGGGCAATTTTTTTGCATAAAAAATCGGCAGCGGAGCTGAAACTCGCTGCCGGGATATTTTATTTTACGGACGGGATGACGCGCTCGTTTTCAAGCTCCGTCTCCTCCTCTTTCTTGAGGAAGATCACAGCCGGAGTGCTTCTTCCGGGCTCCTTATATGTCTTGACTATCTTTTTGATGACCCTGCGAACGTCAGCGTTGTCGTCGTACATTATTTCGCTGAGCTCTTCGAGGTCGGCGAAGAATTCGTCCTCGTTTATGTCTATGGGCTTGCCGATATGTATGAGATTGTTTTCCGTCGCCTCAAGCCCCTCCTCGTCCATGAGCAGCTCCTCATAGAGCTTTTCGCCCGGACGAAGTCCCGTGAACTTTATGTCAATATCCTTATACGGCGTATAGCCCGAAAGCCTGATGATGTTCTCCGCGAGGTCGACTATCTTAACTGGCTCGCCCATATCGAGCACAAAGATTTCGCCGCCCCTTGCGGATGCGCCTGCCTGAAGAACGAGCGAGACGGCCTCGGGGATAGTCATAAAGTAGCGGATAATATCTTTATGAGTGACGGTAACGGGTCCGCCGTTTGCTATCTGATCTTTAAACAGCGGGATAACCGAGCCGTTCGAGCCGAGGACATTGCCGAATCTGACGGCGACGAACTCGGTTTCCGAATGCTTGTTGTAGGTCTGAACTATCATCTCGCATATGCGCTTTGTGGCGCCCATGACATTCGTGGGGTTGACCGCCTTATCCGTAGAGATGAGCACGAAACGCTCTACGCCGAACTTGTCCGCCGTGCGAACGGTCTTGAGCGTGCCGAAGACGTTATTTTTGACGGCCTCGTTGGGGTTGTCCTCCATAAGGGGCACGTGCTTATGCGCCGCGGCATGGTAGACGATATTCGGATGATACCGCGAAAACACGGCGTCGAGACGCTTGCTGTCCCTGACCGAGCCTATGAGCACCTTGACGTCGACCTCGGGATGTGTCCGCTGGAGCTCGTTTTGGATAGCATAGGCGTTGTTTTCGTAGATATCGAAAATGATGAGCTTATGCGGCGAATGCTCTGCTATCTGGCGGCACAGCTCGCTGCCGATAGAACCGCCGCCGCCCGTGACGAGGACGGTCTTTCCGCTGACATAGTCCATGACGGAATCGAGCTTTATCTTAATCGGCGGGCGGCCGAGAAGATCCTCTATATTAATCGAACGAATGTTGGAAAGTCCGAATTTTTTGTCTATCATCTGCCCGATGCTCGGGAGCGTTTTAACGGCGCAGCCCGTTTTTGAGCAGCGGCGCAGTATCTCGCCCTTGCGCTCGGGAGTCGCGGACGGGATAGCGAAAATTATTGTTTTGATATCGTATTTTTCGGCGATTTCCTCTATTTTGTCGCAGTTGCCGACGACCTTGACTCCGTAGACCGTGCTGCGTCTTTTCTCCGGCGAATCGTCAAGTATACAGACCGGATAATATTCCAAGGCGGGGCTTGTCTTGATCTCATGAAGCAGTATGTTTGCCGCAGCACCTGCGCCGATTATCATGGTGTTGTTTCGGTTTGATTTCGGCGTTATTCCCCTCCACGGCTTGCGCTTCAATGTTCTGAGCGCCATTCTTATCGCCACAACCCCGGCGCCCGAAAGCAGGATAGCCATAATATATATGCTCGGTGCGAAATTAGGGAATTTCAGCACCGTGCGCATGAGGGCAAAGATTATCGAAGAACCCATGGCGCACACGGAAACTATGCAAACGTCGCGCAAGGACGCATATTCCCAAAGCACCTGATAAGTTCTCGACAGGGTGAATGCGCAGGCATATACCACCGCGAGCAGAACCATGCTCGTCCAAAAGCTTCCGCGAGTCAGCTCCTTTGTGAGTGCCGACAGCTTAAACTCGTTTCGCATCCATACCGAGAACATTACCGAAACCATCAGCACGACAGTGTCGAGGAAATATAAAAGCGTCACTAAAAGATCGCGTTTTTTCAAAATTGCCCCTCCAGTCCCCATAATTACAATCAATTTAATTATATGTTGAAATATTTATACTGTCAATACGGAAGTTGAATTATAATCCGCGCACAAATTCGGTGTTTTTGTGCACTTTTTCATTTTATCCCGTTCGCGGATAAATATATGCCAAAAACAAGCGAAACAAAAGACACAAACCGTCAGAAGAGTCGGTTTGCGCCTTTAAAATTTCCGCTTTTATTATCAGAAATTAGAGCCGTTCCAGCCCCAGTGCTCCGCCTCTTCATACTTGATATAGATATTGGCGGGGGCTATCCCGGTCTCCTCGGACACCGCATCGCAGACGGCCGCCGTAAGCTTGTCATAGACGGCGTCGGACGTTCCTCCGAAAAGGCTCAGCTCGATATAGGCCATGGGCTCGTCGCCTCTGCCGCCGAAATACATCTCGGCTCCGCCGTCAAACGAGAGCATGAGCCAACGCTCCGTCTTTCCGGGGACGATAGATATTATCTCGCCGTACTTCGCCGCGAGCGCATCCCGCTTGTCTTTTGCGAGTTCGATATTTGTTTTTGTGCTGATATAGGGCATTGCCGTTACTCCTTCCTTACTGTCAGTTTATTCTGAGGAAGTCCCCTGCCGGGACGGTTATACCGCTTATATTTACATCGGATTCGGTATAGTTGACGTAAATCTTTGCGCCGGTATCGTACTCCGTGCAGAAAACGCCGTTTCTTATCTCGCTGTGCGAGGTCATACGCGCCGCCTGAAGATCCTTCAGCGCCGCATCGGCACGCTCATACTGCGCGGAAGCGGAGGCTATCCAATTTTCGTAATAGACGCCGATCGTCTCCGCGCTGTTTTCATCGGACTTAGTCTTTCTGTCCGCATGAGTCCCCGAATACGTCCACTCGTAGGCGGGGCTCGCGCCGTATTCGACGCAGCGCAGGAACGAGGTCTTTGCGTCCTCGCTGAAATTGAGCGGTTCACTCGAATAGCCGACTATTCCGTGGAGCACAAGCTGGAGGAACGGCACGCTGACATACGCCGAGCCGCTCTGAGACGCGCGGGTCGGCAGATGAGAGATGAAGCTGACGTTCTTTATAACGCAGAAATTGCCCGTGTCCGTCATAAGCTTCATGTTGGCGGTCAGCGACGGGAGCTGCTCAGATATCATTTCCGCGCTCTCCTGGCGGTTGAAGCCGTTTTTGTAGTCCGAATAGAGCAAGCTTCCCACATCATTGACGCACAGGCCGTTAAACTGCGAAAACCTTGTGTTGCCGAGTATCGAGATTATCGACTTTTCGACATATTTCATGCCGAGCAGGCGCTTTGCATATCTCTCTTTTCCGAGGGACGGGGACGCCTCGTTTTTCCTGCTATATTCCGCCTTTTTGCCGAAAATGCTGCCCGCCGTTTTGCCGGACGAGAAGGCGTCGCTCTTTGCCGCGGAGATTAAATCGATGTCGAGATACATCTCCATATTCTGCGCGTTGATATACTCGGCCAGATCCTTCAAATCGGAGCGGCTGCCGAGGCGCGAGAGCAGGGACGCACTCATTATGCTCGACTGATCCGTCCCGCCGGTCAGCGCGCCCTTATAGCGAAGCTTTATTGAGTTTATACCCTTCGACTTCATTCGTATAAGCATATCAAGAGTCTGCTCGAAATCGGTGAAGGTCTTATTTTTTCTGAGATTCAGGCGCTTGAATGAGAGCAGGGTGTCGTCCGAAACGCCGATAACCGTGAGGTCAAGGGGCAGATACTCCTGCTCCTCCGCCGTTCTTGTGGAGAGCACTCTCTCCCTTATCAGCTGCTCGCGGGCTGCCGCCGCCATGCCGGTATAGTCGGCATTCGAGCCGCCGAGGAAGCGTATGCAGAGCCCGATATCGCCGTCATAGGATTCGGAGCTCATGTAGAATTTGCCTTTCAACTCGGCGCAGGGCGTGATATCAAAAGACACGCCGGCCTCATAGAACGTGTTGCCCGCTCTGACCCTGTCCGCACTGACAGAGGCTATTGCGTCGCCGCTGTCGATAATAGTGACAAAGGCATTGTTCCCCTGCTTCATGCCGTATGCGGGGACAAGCGCGTTTGCGGTGCCGCCGTTCGCGTTGCCCGATGCCGCATCGCCGCCGTAGACGGGGAAAACCAGCTCGCTGTCAAAGGAATCGTCTTTCGTATCGGTCTTTATGAGCGCGCCGCTCCCGTCCGGGACGAAGATGTAGTCGCCCTTCTGCGGTTCGGAATAAGCGCCGAAGAAATTGAGAAGGCTGAGCTTCGTGAGCTTCGCCTCGGAGCCATCAACAAGATTTTCATACTTTGCGTTAACATAGACGCTGCCGTCTTTTATCTGATAGTCGACGACCAATTTAAACGCGATGTCGTCCTTTTCGTATTTCTCGCTGTGCGCCGTCGAGGTGTCCGGCGTCAAAATATAAGTTACGCTGAGGCCGTCGTCGGAAAAAGTGCACTGGGCGTTCTGGAACGATACGCTGTTATCCTGAGTGTTGAGCTTATAGAGCGTATTCCCCTCGACAATCTCCGCGGTCGCCGTTGCGGCGCAGGAATTTTCCGCCGTCGGGAGCGCCGACCAGAGCTTTTCGCCGCCGCTCTGAGAGAGGTCCGCAACGCAGACCGAATAGGTGCTCTCATCGAAAAGCAGCTCGATAAGGCCGGATTTGCCAACCTGCTGAAGCTGAGCCTTGTCGCCTACGGAGTGAAGCAGTGTCGACTCCGGCGCATTCGCCTGAGCGGGCGAGCCCTTTGTTTTCGTCACGGCAACAGGGTCGGAGCACGCGCTCAGGGAGCAGAGCATCGCCGCCGAAAGCAGCAGAGCCGATATCCTCGCCGTTATTTTTTTGTTCCTGCCTGTTGAAGTCATAAAAAGCTCTCCCATATCTATAAAATCGCCGCTTTGCGTTGAACTCTTCTTTTAATTATATCATCTTTGCGTCATTTATTCAACAGCACTCACTTATCCACATCAAACCAAAAACGCACGCCGCCGTATTCGTTGACAACGCCGCACTCTCTGCCGAGACGCTTTTGAATCGCCTTGACTATCGGCAGCCCGAGGCCGAAATGAAAGTCCTCGTTCTTGCGCTTTTTGGAGGATTTATAGAAGCTGTACCAAATTTTGTCAAGCTCATCCTCGGCTATCGGTTCGCCGGAATTATAGACGCTGACCCTGTATGTGTCCAAGTCGTCCTCGACGGTCAGCTGGACTATCTTCTTGCCGCTGATATTAGACACGGCATTGGACAGGAAGTTCTGGAGCACAAGCAGAATCGTGCGCTCGTCGCTGTGAACGGTAAGCCCGTCCGGGATGCGGTCGATGAGCGTTATTCCGTTATCGTTGAACATCATGGAGAACGCCGCCAGCTGCCCTTTTATCATCGCGCTCAAATCGAGCGTTTCGCGGGTCGGAACATATGAGCCGCTTTCGAGCTTTTCAAGATTCAGAAGCTCCATGACTATGCGGTTCATCTTCCCCGTCTCCTCAAGGATTATGTCGCAGTATTCCTCGCTGCCCTCGGGGTCGCTGTTTATGCCGAGCTTGAGTCCCTCGGCGTAGCCCTGAATAATGGCTATCGGGGTCTTCAGCTCGTGGGATACGTTTGCGATGAAGCTCTTGCGCGACTCGTCGACAAGCGCGCTGTGCTCAAGCTCCTCCGTCAGTTTTTCGTTTTTGTCCTGCAATTCGTCGAGCGTTTCGCTCAGGGACTCCGAGAGTATGTTTATATTTTCTCCGAGATTTTGAACATCCGTCTGCGGATAGCTGACGCACTTCTGAGAGAAATCGAGCTTTGCCATTGACTCCGTTATCTCAGCCATAGCCGCAACGGGGCGCGAGAAGCGCATATTTGAATAGAGTATAATAGCGCAGGCAAGAGCCGCGGAAAACAGCGAGAAAGCGGTCAGGAGGACGGAAGCCGTGCCGGCGTTTCGCTCAACCTGATAGTAGGGCAGCCACAGGCGCAGAGTGTCGCCGTTTTTTAGCTCGACGCGGTATCTGTAATATCCGCCGGTCTTGCCGGAGAAATACTCGTATTCGTCGAAGCTGACGCTCTCGTCAAAGAGGTCGAACACGCGCACGCTGCGACCGTCTGCGTACATGTTTTCCGCTGTCTGATAATATATGCTGTCTCCGTCGCCGGAGTTGAGAAACCTCTCGCGGTTGGAATAGACCGTGTTGCCGTCGGGGTCAAAGACCTCTATCATATAGTAGTTGTTTTCGGAGACGGAGGCGAGCTTCTGATAGTACTCGTAGGACGCGGGGTCCTCGCTGTCGAGCGACTCGCGGATGCTCTGCATATTCAATATCTCCGCAAAAACATAGACCGATTTAAGCAGGACGCCCGGACGGAATATAATCAGCGTGACGGCAAGCGCTATCAGAACGGCGCCTATCTGAAGAGCCATACGCCGTCCTGATTTTCTGATTCTGCCTTCTTTTCTTGCCGGTCTGCGCCTCAAGCTCAGTTCACCTCTATCTTATATCCCGCGCCGTAAACCGTGCGCAGATGACGGCTTCCCCAATCGCCGAGCTTCGTGCGAAGACGCGCGACATGGGAATCGACCGTTCTCGAGTCGCCTAAAAAGTCAAAGCCCCATATATCGTCGAGCAGCTGCTCGCGCGAAAATACGCGATCGCGGTTTGAGGCGAGCTTATGGAGAATCCCGTATTCCTTGTGGGTCAGCTCTATCTCCTGCCCGTCGCAGACGACGGAATGAGCCACGACGTCAATGACGAGCCCGTCTATAATTATCTTGTCCGTCGGATTGTCTGCGGTGCGCTTGAGACGCGCTTCAATGCGCTTGACGAGCACGGTAGGGCTGAACGGCTTTGTTATAAAATCGTCCGCGCCGCACTCAAAGCATTCGAGCTCGTCAAATTCTTCGCCGCGTGCCGTGAGGAAAATGACCGGAACATCGGAGGTCTTGCGTATTTTGCGGCAGACCTCCCAGCCGTTCATCTCCGGCATCATTATATCGAGCACCGCCAGAGCTATATCGCCGTTTTCCGAGAAAACGCGCAGAGCCTGCGCACCGTCCTCCGCCTCGACCGTCTCGAAGCCCTTGGCGGCAAGGAAATCCCTGATAATACGGCGTATCTTCGCCTCATCGTCCGCGATAAGTATCTTCTGCAAAAGTTACCCTCCCTACGGCGCGGGCTTACACCGCACCCCAAAATCATTTATAACTGATTTTATCACAAATCTACAAAATTAACAAGACATCAGTGCAATGCGGATTGCTGTTTTCCGAAATTATACCGTCACTATTGCATTCCGCAGTTAAAATAAGTATAATAGTTAGCATAATCATCAAAATCGGGGAGTTTGCGACTTGCGCTTTTCTCGTCGATTGCAGGGAGGGAAAGACCGTTGTTAGGAAAATTCGTAAGAGTCAGAATAACAAACCCGGTCGGCTCCCTGAACCGTCAGTACGGATACAGATATTCTCTCAATTTCGGTTCTCTTGAGGGCAGGCGGCAGTTTGACAACCGTTTCGCAGGCGCTTATATTATGGGCGTTCACCATCCCGTCAGGCACTTCGACGGGCGCGCAATTGCCGTATTATACAGAGAGGGAGAACGCAAGGGCATTCTTGTCGTTGCGCCGAAAAATATGCGTTTTATCGGCTACCAGATAGCCGACGCACTCGCCTTTGCGGAGCCCGAGGGCACCTACCGACTGGAGTGTCTCTACGAGCGCTCCTGCGGAGCCGTTGTATGCCGCAAAATAAACGGAGAAACAAGACTTCTTCTCATAAAGAACAGCCGCAGCGCCCACTGGGGATTCCCCAAGGGACACATGGAGCGCGGCGAAACGCCCGAGCAGACCGCACGGCGCGAGGTTCTTGAGGAGACCGGGATGCACATAGATATAATCCCGGATTTCACCGCAAAATCCGACTACACGATTCAGGGAAAGGTCGAAAAGAGCGTAACTATCTTTTTGGCCAAGACCGAAGACACAAAAACAGTAATTCAGCGCGAGGAGATAGACGACTACATTTGGCTGAGCTTCGACAAAGCCCTTGAAACGCTGAAATTCGAAAACGACAAGGCGATTTTAAAGAGCGCGCGTCGTTTTATGGACAGGCACGGAATTTTTGAAACCGATAGCTGACGGCATCTTTTGCCGCACGGAAAGGAAAGAATATGACCGAAGAATTTGCCAAAGGGCTCGTTGACTTTTTTCAGAACAAGATTCCAAATGAACTTATAATTTTTCTCGTCTCGCTGCTGCCGGTTCTCGAGCTGCGCGGCGGCATGATAGCGGCGAAGCTGCTGCACGTCGATTTTTTGCGTGCCTTTATTATATGCTATATCGGCAACATCCTGCCGATACCGTTCATCCTGCTTTTCATACGCAAGATATTCCAATTCCTGCGTGACAAGCCGGTATTCTCGAAAATCATCGAAAAGCTCGAAATCCGTTCGATGAGAAACAGCGAAAAGGTCAAGCGCTGGCGCGATTGGGGTCTGCTTTTGTTCGTCGCGATTCCCCTTCCCGGCACCGGCGGCTGGACCGGAGCACTGATAGCGGCTCTGACTGACATGAGAATAAAAAAGTCGTTCCCGATAATAGCCTTGGGTATACTTATAGCGGGAATAATTATGTCGGTCATCACCTACCTTGTGCCCTCTTTCTTTGGATTTTAAAGCAGTAAAACCATATAAGGAGGAACAAACATGAAGAAAGTCATAGCATTCATTCTTGCGGCCGTCATGCTCGTTATGCTTCCCGCCGGCGCATTCGCCGACAGCGCGGAATGCCGCTGCGACACGCCGCCCGTAGTCATGGTCAACGGCTTTGCCACCGACCTCACTCACGACAACGGGGACGGCACGACGAAGTCCGTTTTCCCGATGGGCGCCATAGAGATAGTGAGCGCGATACCGAGCCTTGCGGGCGCATTTGCGGCTCTCGCCGCGGGCGAACACGAGCTGTTCCGCTCCCTGCTTTCGAAAGCGCTGTTCAGGCTCATGGGGAATATGATGTGCAACCCGGACGGCACGGCGAAGATATCGGCAAGATCCTATCAGACGCCGACCGACACGGATATTCACAAGAGGGATATCCACGGTCAGTATCAGGGCGAAAATGACGGCGGGCGCTACATCTTCGGCTACGACTGGAGACTCGACCCCGTCGAAAGTGCACGCGAGCTCGAAAAGTACATCGAGCAGGTCAAGAAAATCACCCGCCACGACAAGGTAGTGCTCTGCGCGCACAGCGAGGGCACCTGCGTTGCGGCGTCGTACATTTCGCTCTACGGCTCAAAGAACATAGAGAAAGTCGTTTTCCTGAGCGGCGCGTTCCAGGGAATAACGCTCGTAGGCAATCTTTTCACGAAGAATCTCGACGTCAAAGGCAAGGCGGACGCATTTGAGCTGTTCATAGAAACCTTCCTCGGCGGAGACACGACTGGCGATTTCGTCAGCAGCCTCTTCTCCGTTCTCAAGGACGCATTCATAGTCGATATGCTGCTGTGCCTTGTCAACAACATCCTTGAAGAGGATCTTGACGCGCTCTACGACGAGTGCCTGACAGAGATAATAACCACCATGCCCGGAGTGTGGAGCTTCGTGCCCGACGACTACTACGAGGACGCGAAAAAGGCTCTCTATTCCGACACGGGAAGCAAATATTCCGCTCTGACCAAGCTCACCGACGGCTACCACTACGGCGTTCAGGTCGGGCTCGGCGACAGACTCAAGTCGGCGCAGAAGAACGGTCTTGCCGTCTGCGTGAGCATGGGCTATGCGATAGCGCCTATCCCGGTATACGACAACTGCGTTGACCAGACGGATATGCTCATCGACACGAAATACGGCTCGCTCGGTGCTACTTGTGCTCCCATAGGCACGACGCTCAAGGCGGACGGCGCGAACAAATATCTTTCGAGCGACCTGCTCGTTGACGCCTCCACCTGTGTCTTCCCCGATTCGACGTGGTTCGTCAGATATCAGGATCACAACGATTTCTGCGACGCATACAACGAATTTGTATATTATCTTCTGACTGCGGACGGCCAGCCCACCGTCACCTCTAACGCGGCGTTCCCGCAGTTCATGGCGTGCGACGGACACAAGACGCTTGTCCCCGCGGGCGCGCTTCCCAAGGCCGACACAAGGCCGAGCATAATCAGACTCGGCGAGAACACCTATAAGCTCATAAAGGAGCTTATAGATTCGCGCAAAAACTAAGCTATAAAAAATCAACCGTCCCGAAGGCGCTGCCCGCGGGACGGTTTTGCTGTATTTTTTAATATGCCTCGAACTTCGAAATCGTCGCAAAGCAGCGGGTCTCTTCGATAACGAGCTTTATATACTGCACTCTCATTTCTTCGAAGCGGCAGATGCGCTTTGAGCCGATGACGGTGCCGGCAAATATCTTCTTCCACTTACCGTTTATCTGAGCATAGAGCGAGAACTTCTCTATCTGCTGACCGGTCGCGATATGTTCGGAGAGCACTATCTTGTCGATATCGTAATCGTCGCCGAGGTCGAGAGTCAGGGTCGCATGGTCGGGATCAAAGCCCGAGTGCCAATACTCATCGGCGTTGTGGGTCAGAGCCATCTGACCGCAGTGCTCGTCGTCGAGACGGCAGGAATCGGTCATCACCGAATCGTCCGCCAAATTCTCGTTGAAGTCTATCTGAAGCTGAGCACCCATGGCGAGCAGCGTTTCGACATCGCGCTGAGCGAACAGGCCGTCCTTGTTCGGCGGGATATTGAGGAGCAGACTCGCGTTCGCGCCGACGGAGTTATAATAGATATCCATAAGCTTCGACAGCGGCTTCACCTCATAGTCCTCGTTGAGATGATAGAACCAGCCTTTTCTTATCGAGACATCGACCTCTGCGGGATACCAAATGAGCTTCGAGACGTTCTTTATCGCCTTGCGGCTGCCGAGGTCGAGCGTGGTAGCGCTTATCTTCTTCGGCGGCTTCTCCGCGTTCTGCTGAGATGCGGCGGCTATCAGCTCCTGATTGCTGTAATAATACGGCACGACATTCCACTCGCTCTTGCGGCAGACTCCCGCCTCGTTTCCGCACCAGCGGACATCCGGGCCCGTGACGGAAATGACCGCCTCGGGCTGACACTCGCGGATAAGCTCGTAGTAGCCCTGCCAGTCATACTCCTGCTTGCGTCCGTTCTTGCCCTCGCCGCACGCACCGTCAAACCAGACGCAGAATATGTCGCCGTAGTCAGTCAGCAGCTCGCGCAGCTGCTTTTTGAAATAGTTGTTATACTCCTCGCCCGTGCCGTAGCTCGGCTCGTGCCTGTCCCACGGGGAGAGATATATGCCGAACTTGAGGCCGAACTTTTTGCACGCCTCGGCGCATTCGCGCACGACATCGCCCTGTCCGTCTCTCCATTTGCTGCTCTTGACGCTGTAGTCCGTATATGCGCTCGGCCACAGGCAGAAGCCGTCGTGGTGCTTGCAGGTCAGGATAATGGCCTTCATGCCCGCCGCACGCACTGCCGCCGCCCACTGATCGGCGTTGAGCTTTTCGGGGTTGAAAAGCACCGGGTCATCGTTGCCGTTGCCCCACTCGGAGTTAGTAAAAGTGTTCATGCCGAAGTGGATGAAGGCGTAGAACTCAAGCTCGTGCCACTTGAGCTGGCGTTCGCTCGGCACGACCGCCGCCGCACGCTTTATGTAATCGTCGTTCTTCTTCATATCTGCTTTCCTTTCGGATATGTAGTGTCTATAAAGATAACACAAACCTCGCGGGAAGTAAACTTAATAAAGCAAAAAATCCGCAGTAATTTTTTTCACTGCGGATTTTTCCGTTTATTTTATTCGACCGTTACGCTCTTTGCGAGATTTCTCGGCTTATCTACATCGCAACCGCGCTCAACGGCCGTGAAATAGGCTATGAGCTGGAGCGGGATGACATTGAGCGACGGCATATATTCGGGCAGTGTGTTCGGCACCTTTATCGCAACATCCGAAAACTCCTCGGGGTTGCCGCAGTCCTCGCCGACGAGTGCGGCGACATATGCGCCTCGGCTCTTGACCTCGCGGATATTGCCGAGGGTCTTTTCAAAGAGGTCGGGCTGGGTTGCGACGGCAAACACGGGAGTGCCCGGCTCTATGAGCGATATCGTGCCGTGCTTCAATTCGCCGGCGGCGTAGGCCTCGGACTTGATATAAGATATCTCCTTGAGCTTGAGCGAGCCCTCGAGGGAAATCGAGTAGTCGAGTCCGCGTCCGATGAAGAATATGCTCGACGCCTTTGAGAACCGCTCTGCGACGGGCTTAAACAGCTCCTCGTTTTCGAGCACCTGCTCAATCTGCTCGGGCAGGCGGAGGAGTGCGTCGCAATGGCGCTTTTCTTCTTTTTCGTCGATTCTGCCGACTGCGCTCGAAAGACGCAGAGCGAGCAGATATACGGCGGCGAGCTGCGCCGAAAACGCCTTTGTCGTGGCAACGGCTATCTCGGGGCCTGCAACGGTATATATAACATCGTCGCTCTCTCTCGCTATCGTGCTCTCGACGACGTTGACTATAGACACGGTATGCGCGCCGCGGCTCTTTGCCTCGCGCAGGGCGGCGAGGGTATCCGCCGTCTCGCCCGACTGGCTTATAACCACGCACAGGTCGTTCTCTCTGACTACGGGGTGCCTGTAGCGGAATTCGCTCGCAAGGTCGCACTCGCAGAGTATACCCGCGGAGCGCTCTATAAGATATTTTGCGGTCATGCCGACGTGCCATGCGCTGCCGCAGGCGACGATATGGACCACGCCGATATTCTTAATCTGCTCATCGCCGAGAGAGAGCTCCGGCAGATGAACCCTTCCGTCAACTATTCTGCCGCTCAGAGTGTCGCGCACGGCCTTGGGCTGCTCGGCAATCTCTTTTTTCATGAAATGCTTGTAGCCGCCCTTTTCGGCGCTGTCCGCATCCCAGGTTATGTGCATGAGCTTTTTGTCTATGGGCTTTCCCTCGGAGTCGAAAAATTCGACCGAGCTCTTGCCGACTATCGCTATCTCGCCGTCCTGCATAACGGCGCAGTCGCGGGTATATTTGAGCAGAGCCGGGATATCGGATGCGAGATAATTCGCCCCGCTGCCTATGCCGACTATCAGCGGACTGTCCTTTTTGGCGGCGAGTATCTCATCAGGATGGTCGCTCATCAGCACCGCGACTGCATAGGAGCCGCGCACGCGCTCTATGACCTTCAGCATCGTCTCAAGCGGGTTTCCGTCATAGAGGCTGTCAAAAAGCTGAGCGAGAACCTCGGTATCTGTCTGCGATTTGAACTGCCTGCCCTGCTTTTCAAGCTCGGCTTTCAGCTCAAGATAATTCTCAATAATGCCGTTGTGGACGAGGGTGACGCGCCCGCTCGAGCCCGAGTGGGGATGGGCGTTTGCATCGGTCGGCGCGCCGTGGGTCGCCCAGCGGGTATGACCTATACCGACGCTTCCCTGCGGGCTGCCGACTTCGTCGAGCTTCTTCTGAAGGTCGCTTATTCTGCCCTTCGTCTTGACAGTGGTTATCTTCCCGTTTCGGCATACGGCAATGCCCGCCGAATCGTAACCTCTGTACTCCAGCTTCTTCAAACCGTCAATCAATATCGGAGACGCACTGTTATCTCCAACGTAACCAACAATTCCACACATATTCTTTTTTCCTTTTCAAAGATATTTGTGCTTTGCTCTCCCCTCTGTCTGCGCGTCGCCGCGCTGCTTTAAAAGAGAGCCTGTGTCCCCCGCACTTATGGGGCAAGAAGCATCCGCCGAAAAATTCGATGACTTCTTCCTCGTCATCTGCAAAGGCTCAAAGCCTTCAGTGCTTGCAGACCCGGCGCTATTTTTAACCGAAAAATTTAAAAACGGTTTGACATTTTCCTTTCTTCAGATTGCATTAAACGGCACTGAGCGCAAATGCGCTAATATTATATGCAAAACATCGCCAAATGTCAATCCGAAACGGCAAAAAGTAAAAAAGACCGGGTCGCAAAATATGCGGTTCGGTCTTAGTATGTGCTTTTTCGGCAGTTTTACTGCTTCGTCTCCTGCTTTTCGTCCCTCTCACGCTCGCGGCGTCTCTCCGTCGGCGCGGGGTCGCAGAGCTTCATAAAGTCGACCTTGCCCATCTGCGTGCGCGGCAGGGCGTCTAAAATGACAATCTTCGTCGGGCGCGAGAAGCGCGGCAGATTATCGTTGCAGTAGGTGCTTATCTCATCGACTTTTTTCCTTTTGTTCTCCGGCTCGATGTCGAGCGCAACATAGAGCTTGACTATCGGCTTATCCTCGATATAGCCCTGAACGGCGCAGGCCTCCGTTATCCCGGCGACACCCATGACCTTTTCCTCGATATCGGACGGATAGACGTTGTAGCCCGAGATGATTATGAGCCTCTTTTTGCGCCCCGTAAAGAACAGGAAGCCGTCCTCGTCGATATAGCCGAGGTCGCCCGTGAGCACCCAGCGCACGCCGCTGTCGTCGGTATATATCCCGCTCGTCGGCTCGTTGAGGTAGCCCTCCATGAGAGTAGAGCCCGATACGGCTATCTCGCCGACGGTATTGGCGGGCAGGCGGTTGTTGTCCTTATCCCATATCTCTATGCGCATACCGTAAAACGGCCTTCCGACGGAATTGCGCTTGAACTCGGCATATGTATTGGCGCAGCAGACCGAGCTTACCTCGGTAAGTCCGTAGCCTCTGAAAAGTCTGCCCGTGCCGCCCCACTTGGCGACGGTCGAGTTGAACCTGTCGAGGAACTGCTCCGTGACAATATCGCCGCCGCTGAAGAGAAGCTCCAGATTTCTCAGATGCTTGCCCTCGAAGTTCTTCTGCTCCAGCATCTTTTTATACATATTCGGCACGCCGACTATGAACGAAACCTTATATTCGCGCATAAGCTCGTTTGCCCTGCGCGGCTTGAAGCGGGGAACGGGGATGCAGCAGAAGCCCTCGCACATACTGAAGTGCATGGACACGCCCAAGCCGAACGCGTGAAAGAGCGGCAGGACTATCATGGAGCACTCGACGCCGGGGGTATTGTGATGCTCTATCTGCCCCGTCTTATAGGCGAGCTCGTTGAGCGCCTTTGACGAGAGCTTTATGGTCTTGCTCTTTCCCGTTGTTCCGCCTCCGTGGAGATAGACGGCAACATCCGCACCGTTATTTTTCACCCCGTCCGAGGGCGGGTATCGGCGCAGAACCGTGCGGTAGCCCAGCGCGTTCTTTATGCCCGTCGATGCGTGCGCCGCGAACAGCTCATAGGCGCGAAAAGCAGGCTGAGTCGCGGGCGAAACATAGTCCGAATTAGAGCAGATAACGCACGGGATATTGTGGAAATTGAGCATATCGACGTAGGGCTTTGCGAGCAGATCCATAAGCATAACGCCCTTTGAGCCGACCTCGTCCATAGTTTCCTTGAGAAGCTCGGGCGGAGTCAGCGGATGCACAATGTTCGCTATAACGCCGATTTTGTTGAGCGCATAGAAGGCGACAAAGCTCTGCACGCAGGTCGGCAGAAACACGGTGTACACATCACCGCGCCGAAGTCCCGCGCTTTTGAAATACGCCGCGAGACGGTCGATATCGGAAAGAAGCGCAGAGCGCTTTATCCTGTGACCGAAATGGATTGCGGCATCGTAGTCGCCGAACGCTGCGGTATTGTTTTTGAAATACTCGTAGCAATTGTAGCTTTCGGTTTTTATCATATTTATTTCTCACTCCCAATGTACATTTTATATGGGTGAAAACTAAATGTCAACCCTTATCTCTAAGATAAAGGTCTTTACGTATTTTGTAAAAGCAAAAACCGCTCCGAACAGTCGGAACGGTTTACATTTGGTTTGTTAATACTGAATAATAAGCTCGTCCATGCGAACAAGATCGTCGTAGCTCAAGGAATATTTATCATTATCCGATATCACCTGGAGCGATATGTCAACAGGCTCGAGATAGCCTATGCTGTCAAGATTCTTTTCAACCTCGGAGATTATTCCGTCCGCCCAGAGCTCCTCGCGCTCCGCGTCCGAAAGGCTGTCGAATTCTCCCCTGCTCGCGCGTTCGCCGAAGGACTTCTGAAAAGCGGCTATGCCGCCCTCCTCCGCCCTGTATATGACGTCTATCGGATAGACCGTCACGCTGACAAGGAATCTGTCCGAGCTTTTCGTCACCTCGCCGACCTCATACTTGCTGTTGGAATAGAGCGTCTCGAATATCTTCACCATACGCTGATAAGTCCCGTCCGAGACCTCGTCGATATCCATGCAGGACTTGAAATACTCGACCTCGTTTGCAATATACTGTTTATACTCGGCTTCGCATTCCTCTGCGGTACCGCCGATCATTTTGAGATACTCGGCGCTGTTCTTGTTGAGATAGACAGAGTCGAGCGTGCCGCGGACATAAGCGCTTATCTGCGAGCGCGACACCGAGCACGAGCACAGTATAAACGCGCAGCACAAAACAGCCGCAAATGCGGAAATCCTCTTTACCATTGTCAATACTCCTATATTCTAATCCGATCAAGCTATCGGAAGCTAACGAATAGTCTAACACAGCAGAGCCGCGCAGTCAACAGCATTTTGTGCAAATATACATTTTAGGCGCGTAAAAAACGGCTGATTTTAGCAAAAATATAAATATTTTCTAAAAATCACCTGCATTCAAACCAATCGTAACCCGGGCGGTAGCCGTTATCGATGCCGTACTCGGCGCAGAACGGCTGCGAGCGCAGGACGAAGCGCAGGGTGTTCATGGCGCTGCGCAATATCTCGGCGCGGGTGATTCCGTCGGGCTTGCCGAGGCTTTCGAGCAGAGAGGGATCGTATTTCGCCTTGCGCGAACCCGCTCCCGCTCCGGGCATGAGCACATCTATCTGACCGCGCACGCGGTAGGCGTTGTTGCGAAGCGCAGGAAAATCCGGATCCTTGCAGCCGCGCATCCACCAGTCGGTCATAACGCAGCCGTCGTAGTCCCATTCGCCGCGCAGAATCTGCGTGCAGGTGCCGTAATGATAGTGCCCCCAGGCGCCGTTTATCTTGTTATAAGAGGTCATGATATTAAACGGGCGCGCGGTTTTGACGCATATCTCAAAGCCCTTTAAATATATTTCGCGCAGCGCTCTCTCCGAGACGCGGGAATCGTTATATATTCGCAGAGTCTCCTGGTTGTTGCAGGCGAAATGCTTCGGACAGGCGGATACGCCCTGCGACTGCACGCCGCGCACGACCGCCGCGCCCATGGTTCCGCTGAGCAGCGGATCCTCCGAAAAATATTCAAAGTTTCTGCCGCAGAGCGGGTCTCTGTGGATATTCATGCCCGGAGCGAGCAGAACATCCGAGCCTTTTCGTACCATCTCCGCGCCCTCAACGGAATAGAGCTCACGAACCAACTGCTGATTCCATGTGCTCGCAAGCAGCGTGCCTATAGGCAGGAGCGACGCATAGGAATGGAGTCTTATGCCGGACGGACCGTCCGTTGCGGTGACGGGTGGCACGCCTTTTTCGCGCAGGGATTCAAGTATTCCGCCGTAGACCGCGGCATTGCCGGGCGTGCCGAGCTTGCTGTTCATGACATAGTCGCCGCGGCAGAGCGCCTCAAGCTCGATATCCTCAAGCTGCGCCGCAAAGCCCGCCAAAGTCGCCCTGTTGTTTGCGACATCCTCGAGCTTTATTCCCTTGTCGCCCGTGAAATCGGGAGCTTCGGGCAGATTCTTCTCTATCTCCTCGCGGCGCAGCACGGCGCTCAGCGGTACGGATTCGTATCCTTTTTCTATCTTTCCGTTCTCGTCTGCCAGCGCAACAAGGCGGTCAAAGGCCTCCTTGGGTGCGCAGTCTGCGCGGCTCTCAAGGCGCTGCGTTACGCGCAGCTTCGGCTCGGTATGTACGCCTATTTCTTCGCAGGAGCGCACATCGGTGCCGACATAAATCGGATATTTCCCCGCCTCCAGCACATAGCAGAACGCTTCGCCCGTCTTTCCGGAGTCGTCAAACGACGCCATGTTGGCGCACGGGAACGACATAACCAGCCGCTGCTCCTCGCCGGGCAGCAGGGTGCGCGTCTTTTCGTATGCGGCGAGACTCTTCAGCGCCTTGCCCAGCTCTCCCTGCGGAGCGCCGTAATAGACCTCCACGACCTCTTTGCCCGCCGCCTTGCCGATATTCTTGACCTTGACGGAGACAATTATTCTGTCGTCCGCCTCCATAACGGTCTTGTCGGACAGCTCGAACGTGGTGTAGCTCAGACCGAAACCGAACGGGAACATGACCTTTTCGGGCGCGAAAGTCTCAAAATATCTGTAACCGACAAAAATATCCTCTGCGTAGTTATTGTACAGCTTCTTTCCGAAGTTTTCAGCCGCCGGATAGCTCTCGTAGCAGTCGGCTATCGTGTCGGGCAGCTTGCCGCTCGGCGACACCTTGCCGGAGAGCACCTCGCCTATGGCGTTTCCGCTCTCCATGCCGCCCTGCCAGACATAGAGCACGGCGCTTAATTTGTCGCCGTATTTATTCATCCAAGACATATCTATAATATTGCCGCTGTTTATCAGCACAACGGTATTTTTGAAATTCGCCGTCACCTTGTCGAGCAGCGCGGTTTCGTCGTCGGTCAGATAATAGCTGCCCTTTTTAAGAGTATTCTCCCTGTCCTCGCCCGCAGAGCGGCCTATTGCGACAACGGCGCAGCTGCTGCGCTTTGAAGCCGCGGCAACGGTCTTTTCGTCTATCTTCATCTCATCGCGGCAGCGCGGCCACAAGCCCCAAACGCCGTCATCGGCTGGGTTTTTCTTTATCCATTCGGAATATATTTTTTCTGTCTGCTCGTCGATTTTTATCCCTGCGTTTTTCATGCCGTCCAGAAGATTGACATTGTAGGGCTCGTTGACATCGCCGCCCGAGCCGTAGCCGACGAAGAACCAATCCTTTTGAAGTCTGCTGAAAACACAGACGTTCTCATCCTTCGCTATGGGCAATACGCCGTTGTTTTTGAGCATGACAATGCCCTCCTCGGCGGCTGTCCGCGCTATCGACTTCATCTCCTCGGTCGTATCGGGAGAGCCCAGTTCGCCCTTGCTCGCGCCCTGCGCCGTGGCCGCAACCACCAGATTTATAACCTTTGAAAATGCTCTGCTTACCTTGTTGCTCATAATATATCTCCTGCTCCTGTTATATTATTTTCGTTTCATCGCGCGTATTTCCGCCTTTTCCTGCGGCGTGACGCGGTATGATTCGGTTATCTTTTGAAGCGACTTGTTAAACGTAAAATCATCGAGCCTGTTGTTTTCAAGATACCGCCGGGTCTCTTCCCTCGCATTGACAAAAAACACCGAAACCGCCCAGGCGACCGCCATTTTTACGTAGTAATCGTCGTTTTCTATCTTATCGAACTTCTCAAAGACGCGCGGGGCATACTCGCCGTCCTTGAAATAAGCGAGCGACATAACCGCGGCAAAACGGATATCATAGGTTCTGTCGGACTCAAAATACGGCTGAATAAATTCCCAGGCCCGCCCCCTGTCTTTTTTGACGAACTTGAGGCTCGTTACAAAGCTGTCGCAGACAGACCAGCAGTCTATCTCCGGCACAAACCCGGCAACCGCCTTCAAGTGCTCCTCAAGCGGCATATCCGCTCCCGCGACGACAAAGCCGCGCACCAGCGTCTCCTCGAGCGTATCGCCCTGCGGGAGCTCGGGCAAAGTGCCCTTCGGGCTTGCTCTTTTTATCCGCGCCGCAATCGCGCGGAGCTGCGGCAGGCGCACGCCGATTATCCTGTCTCTGTCTACCGTCGGCAAAAGCGCCGAATGAAACTCTTTATATTCTTTATCCGCGAGCCGTTCGAGCTCTTCTCTTATGTCCATACGGGCCTCCGTTTTAAGTCCTATATAAATTGTATCATATAAGCTGTTCTATTTCTATATCCCGGACATAATTTTAGGTAAATCTTCATAATTTTTTTGACTTTTTTCGATAAATACTGTATAATGATTTCAGGATAAATTTCACGTACGCAATAAGAAAAGGAGAATACCATGAAAAAAAACAACTTCAAGCGTTTGCTCTCGTTCCTCCTCGCCGCAGCGCTGTGCCTCGGGATGCTTCCCGCGGTTTTTGCGCAGGACGCGGACGCGAAGAATATCGACTACGCCATCACGAATCCCTATGCCGACGTTGACTGGGAGACCTACGGTCAGTACAAGGCGAGCCTGCACAATCACAGCATAGTGTCCGACGGCAACAACGACATGAACTATGTTATCGAGACATACTACTTGATGGGCTATGATATTCTCGCCATAACCGACCACGGCACCGTCGACAGAAGCTGGCTTAATCCCAACTGCGTCCCCGGTCTCCAGCTCGCGCTCGGCTTCAGGCGCGACAACGGCTTTGAAAAGCCGACGGGCTTGACCCTCGAGCGCTACAATCAGATAGCCTCCGGCAGCGACAGAGGCGGCCGCGGAATGCTCAGAGTCCCCTACGGCATCGAGCACAATCCCACCTCATTCAACAACTCCCATGTCAACTCCTGGTTTGCCGATTACGGCCACGGCGTTTTGGGCGGCACGAGCGACTATGAGACTCCGATAAAGAACATCGACGCTCTCGGCGGCCTTTCGGTCATCAACCACCCCGGCGAATACACGGGCGCACGCAACGAGGACGACTACGACAAGGCCTACAACGAGGACTATGACTACTATATCAACAAGTTCGCCCGCCTGCTCAAGCTCTATCCCTCCTGCATCGGAATAGACATAAACTCGAAGGGCGATCACCGCACCCGCCACGACCGCAAGCTCTGGGATATCCTGCTTCAAAAGGTCGTCCCCTCCGGGCGCAACGTCTTTGCCATCGCAAGCTCCGACGCCCACCGCCTCTCCGCCATGGACAACGGCTGGACAATAATGCTCATGCCCTCCAACACTGTCGATAATCTCAAGGCCTGCATGAAGCAGGGCGCATTCTTCGCGGGCAGCAGATATATAAAGAACACCCGCGAGCTCGAGCAGTTCAGCAGAGAAGTCGGCTACAATGTCGCCGACGAGGACGGCCGCTGGTACGCATCGCCCGACCTCGTTCAGCCGACGATAACAAAAATCGCCGTTGACGACAGAGCGGACACTATATCTATAACCGCCGAAAATTATCTGACAATTCACTGGATAGCAGACGGCAAGGTCATTCACGTCGGCTCCGAAATCGACCTCAATGACTACTCCGACGAGATAGGCAGCTATGTCCGCGCAGAGGTTTTCGGCGAGGGCGGAATCCTCTACACACAGGCGTTCACCCTCGACTATGACGGCGCACCCAAAGCGGAGGATAAGTTCTTTTTCGACTGGGGCAATGTTGTCAAGCTTTTCGCCGACTCCGTTCTCTATGTCTGCGGCAAGAGCACGCTGTTCTGCAAGATCTGGTTCGCGCTGACCCGCAACGATGCGTTCGCAAAATAAATAAAACATCGCCCGCGCTCCGTAATTTCCGAGCGCGGGTTCTTTATGCAAAAACGGAGAAAAGCCTTGAGCGGCTTGCCTCCGTTTTATTTGGTTATGACGCTTTTTCTTCTTTGCTTTCCGTCTGCTTTTCGATTTTCTCGCGCCATTTGCGCGTCTTTATCATCTGAACCCGTCTGCTCCAGATGATGTAGATAAGCACGGGAGCAATAATCGTCCCCGACGCCTCATCCGGGCTGTTCCATGCGAAAATGAACAGGTACACCAAAGCCGCAGTTGCGACAACATCTAAAATAATGCCAATAACAAGATCCATAAATTTCTCCTTTACGGTATATAAGTTATGCTATTTCGAAGCGAAATAGTTTTTGCAGAAAACGGATAAGAAACTTTGGGGGAAATCGAAAATGAAGCTCCATCCTTACCAACAGAAAAAGATGGTCCAAGTAAAACGCTCTATTGTTAAAAATAGACATAAAAGTTTTTTCATTTAATCACTTTAATTTTTTGAAGAAATATGCACATTTCTATTTTATAATAAACACTTTTCTATTTTTTGCCAAGCACATTTTCAATAATAAACTTTATTTTGACAAAAAATATTATTTTGCTCATTGCAAAATTTGTCAATATGCCGTATAATAACTTTACACAGTCCGTTTTTTGACACACATAATATTTTATAATATATCCGTAAAATAAAACCGGAGGATATTAAAAATGGCAAAAAAATCAAACCAGAAAATAAAGCTGCTCTATCTGATGAAGATTTTGCTCGAAAATACGGACGACGAACACGGGCTGACACTCGCCGAAGTATCTGACGCGCTTGGCGAATACGGCGTTGACGCGGAGCGCAAAACGCTCTATGACGATATCGATGTGCTCACGCTGTTCGGGCTCGACATCGAAAAGAGAAAGGGCAGGACAGTGACCTATCATGTCGTCAGCCGCGATTTCGAATTGCCGGAGCTCAAGCTCCTCGTCGACGCGGTTCAGTCCTCGCGCTTTATCACGCACAAAAAGAGCAACGAGCTGATAAAGAAAATCGAGGGCTTTGCAAGCCGCTACGAGGCGCAGGAGCTGCAGAGGCAGGTCTTTGTCTCAAACCGCATCAAGGCGATGAACGAGAGCATATACTACGCCGTAGACTACATACACGACGCGATAAACCGCGACGCAAAGATAGCCTTTCAGTATTTCACCTGGGACGAGCACAAGGAAAAGAAGCTGCGCCACGACGGCAAAGAATATCTCATCAGCCCCTGGGCGCTGACTTGGGACGAAGAGAACTACTATATGATAGGCTACGACTCGGACGAGGACAAGATAAAGCACTACAGAGTCGACAAGATGACAAATCTTCAGCCGACAGAAGAAAAGCGCGACGGCGCTGAGCTGTTTGACAACTTCGACATGGCGCTCTACTCGAAGCAGACCTTCGGGATGTACGGCGGACGCGAGGAGACGGTGACGCTCCGCTGCAAAAATGAGCTTGCCAACGTCATGATAGACAAGTTCGGCTTCGACACCGCGTTTTCAAACATCACCGACACTCACTTTGATATGCGCGTCAAGGTGTTCGTAAGCCCGATGTTCCTGACATGGCTGATGAACTTCGGCGCGGACGTCACGGTGCTCTCCCCCGAGAGCGTGAAGGACGAGCTGATAGAATTAGCGTCCGATGTGCTCGAGCAGTATAAGTGAATCACAGACAAAGCCCTTGCATTTGCAGGGGCTTTTTGCTGTCCGTTTGCGGGGCACGGCATCAGTCGTTTATAAAATCATATATATCCCTTGCCGCAATCACTTTGTATTTCCCGGTAAACACATGGGGCTGACCGCCGTAGAAGTCGAAGGTTTAGCAGGCTATTCCGCTTTCGGCGAGGCTCTTGAGCGTAGTCATGTCGGATTTATAATTGCTGTTTGCGCCGTGAGCGTAAATGACGGTCTTGAATTTCTGCCCGCTCTCGCCGATGGGAACGAGGGCTTTTCCGTAAAGGCTTATGCCGTTATATTCAACGGAAATTTCCTCCGTCCTGTATTTGTATTCCTTTTCGCCGACCGATTTCGGTATGCCGATATAGTGATAAAGACAAATTCCCGCGACTATCGCCAAAGCAGCGACTGTGCAGACGGCTGGCACTAAAAATATTTTCAGTTTCATGGCTTTACTCCGTTATTTAATATTCTCGCTTATAAAATCATAGGCGTACTTCACTGCTTTTGCGGATGCATAGACCGATATCCCGCTCGAGGCAAGGGACTCTGCGATGAATTTGTTATATACGCTGTTTCCGTTATAACCGTGGGATAGAATGGCTATCGGCTGATTTTTATTGCCCGATTCGGCTTTATACAGTGTCCCGAATATATTTTTCCTGCCGTTTTTCAGCCATATATCCTCAGCCGTATATTTTTGCTTTTCTTCCGCCAAGCATATCGGCTTTTTGTTGTATTTTATAAACGCAAACGGACCCCAGCCTATCTGTGCGCCCGTGATTATCAGACCCAAAAGACAGGCTGCAAGCAGAGCCGCAGCAACGGCTATAATTATTTTCACACACTTTTTCATAATACCGTCACTCCTTAAATTCAATTGAATATAAATCGAAAGAACCCTTGCCCGAAAATTTAATTGACAGCGCCTGCTCGGTTTTCTCAGATACCTTATAAGACAGAGAAACCTTGCTTCTGCCGCTCGGAGCTACCGCCGCCTGCGCTATTTTCACGCCGTCTGCAAAAACGGAAATTTTTCCGCGTGCGCGGGAATCGACGTCGAGTATAATATTGCCCTCATTGCTTTCAAAGCCGAACCGTTTATATGAAACAGTCGTTCTGCGGTCTATATCAGCTATAAACCTCTCGCCGCCGCGGTCTGTAATCATCGGAATTTTTCCGCCGTACCGGCTGTTCGAGATATGCGGCATTCTGCCGTTTGTAATGCTGCAGGCGATAACGGACGGGTAGACGCCCTTTGCTGGCAGCGGCTTTGCGCTCAGTCCGCTGCTGCTGATTTCAACCTGATCTATGCTCCCGTCCGCGTTGATTTTTATAGACTCGGCGCACGCCTGCCTGCTGTAATCGCTCGCGTGGGTCAGTCTGTGATAGAAAACATACCAACGTCCGTTTATGCACTCTATGCCGCCGTGCGTTGTACCCGTCGCATTGAGGCGGTCTTTTTCCCTGCGCCCGCTCAAGCCGACGTCGCCGGTCGAAACAATCGTTCCGCCGTATTCAAAATCCGCGTCAGGCTTCCGGCTCACGGCATAGCAGAGCTCATGATTCTTCTGAGAGGAATATATAAAATAATATTTTCCGTTTATTTTACGAACGGACGAGCCCTCAAAAAAGGCGTGACTTTCAAAGGAAGTCCCCCTTGTCTTTTCCGGGATTATCCTCACCGCCGCTGTCTTGACCGTCTGCATATCGTCGCAGAGAGTCACCGTATTCGCGCCCCATATCCCCGGCTCCGAGGTTATCTCGGCCTTGCTTTTGCCGTAAATTTTCTCAAAAATCGGCGATGCGGCCTTTCTCACAAAGCGCGGCAGGCACATACCCTTGGGCATAGAGGTTCCGTAATAGAGACGTATAACTCCGCCGTCATTTATAACCGCAGGGTCGAAGCAGACGAATTTGTCAAACGGCGAGCCGTCGCGGTTTTTCACATAGCCGAGATATTCGTATTTTCCGTCCGGAGTATCGCAGAACGCAACGCTGATAGGGCCGTTATAGCCGCCGTTTCCCTTCTCTCCCGCAAGGCAGTAGTAGAGATAATACTTCCCGTCGTTGCCCCTGACGACATCCGGCGCATACATATACGGCCTTTCCGCCGTAAAGAGCGCGTCCTGTCTCGCGCTGTAATTTATACCCTTGCTGCTCCAGCTGCTCAGGTCATCGACAGGCGCCGAAAAAAACTCATAGTCAAGCTCGCAGAAGGTACTTCCGCCCTCCCTGTCGTGGCTGCCGAAAAGATACACCCTGCCGTCAAACACATGGGGCTCGCCGTCCGGAATGTATACGTCGAGCGGCAGAAACGGGTTAAATGCGCAGTCTTTCATACTATCCCTCCGATTGAACTGTTCTAAGTATATTATACAAACACAGTGTTGCATTAACAATCATCAGTTTGTGTAACAATTGCTATAAGACCGACACACATATCGCAAGGTGACGTAATAATAGCTTTCGCCTGAGCGGATATAACTTCGCCCTCCTGCGGAGCTTTCGTTTGTGACCGCGGGAGGGCTTACTGTCCGTTTTATCAACCTTGCACAATATATTTGTGCGGGGCGCATCCGCGCTCCTCATATCGCCCTTTATTCAAAGTGTTTTGCAAAACGCTTGACTTCATTTTTTTGCTATGCTATATTTTACTCGGAAAGGGCGAACGCATGGGGCGTCGAGGACGTAAGCTGCGGGCTAAGGCATGTTCAGCACTTGCGAGACCCTTTCTTTTTTTGCGCGCATAAGGGAAAATTAATGCAAAGCGCCGCATAGGCAGCGGGCGCTGCATCGGTTTTCGCGCTTTAAATGTGTATTGAGAAAAGTCAATATCGGACCGAAGAACGTCCGTAAAATAAAAAGAGGGTCGTAATTTCATGAGCAGAATCGATAAATTCAAAGGAATCATCCCGGCATTCTACGCCTGCTATGATTCGAACGGAGAAGTAAGCATTGAGCAAAACAAAAAACTCGCCCGCTATTTGGCGGACAAGGGCGTTCAGGGGCTGTATGTAGGCGGCTCCTCGGGCGAATGCATCTATCACAGTGTCGAGGAGCGCAAGAAAGCTTTGAAGGCCGTCATGGAGGAAGTCGGCGGACAGCTGACGGTCATAGCCCATGTCGCTTGCAACAACACGAGGGGCAGCGCCGAATTGGCGGCATATGCGGAGCATTTAGGCGTGGATGCCATCGCCTCCATTCCGCCTATTTATTTTCATCTGCCCGAATATGCCATTGCCGATTACTGGAACACAATTTCAGGCGCCGCCTGTAATACGCCGTTTATAATCTACAACATTCCGCAGCTTGCGGGGGTCGCGCTCAGCCATTCCCTTCTCAGGGAGATGCTTAAAAATCCCAATGTCATAGGCGTGAAAAATTCCTCGGTCAGCGTGCAGGATATACGGGATTTCAAGGACATCGGCGGAGAGGATTTCATTGTATTCAACGGCCCCGACGAGCAGCTCGCCGCAGGGCTGATGATGGGCGCGGAGGCAGGAATCGGCGGAACCTATGCCGTAATGCCCGAGCTGTTCCTCGCAGTTCGCCGTTTTCTGCAAGCAAATCAGGTTGAAAAAGCGCAGCAGCTTCAGGGTGATATTGTTCGTATCATTGAAGCCATGCTGGGCGGACGCGCGAACCTATACGCCGTAATGAAGGAGTATTTGAAACGGTATAAGGGTCTGGATTTGGGCGGCGTTCGCGCACCTCTGACAGGGCTTTGTCCGCAGGACGACCGCATTGTGACACAGACGGCAAGCATGATCGAAGCTGCCGTAAAAAAGTACGGCGCACTGTAATTTAAATTAAATAAAGCGGCGAAACTGCCGCAAAATAACCATCGGCTCAGTCGGTGGTTTTTTTATCGGCATAAAAATACCGCCGGGGATTGCTCCGCAGCGGTTTAGAAAAACTATATTTATTATGCGGTATCAAACGAAAATTACTGCTGTTGCTTTCTGTTTGTCTTGAAAAAAACAAATAAATATACCAAAAGGCAGCCAAGGTCGCTTAATGCCGAAAAAAATCTTGTTTGATGGGCAAATACGCTATAAAAAAGGATAACCGTCTCCGCAAACAAAAATACCGCCGGCATTGCACAGAGCAGCTTCCCCCATATCGTATTTTTTCTGCCGTACCATAAGATGATTCCCAAGGCAGCGCAAACCAAAGCGGGCGGAACGCTGTACAACAGCCAGCCCCCGATATGGTTTAGCATAAGTTCGGATAATGACCAAAACTGCGTTGCTCCGCTGCGATAAAGCTGAAAGGATTGATGTACGGTCGTAATAAGGAACATTAAAAATATGTATATTCCTGCATTGATTGCCGCACATTTTCTGCTCTCGCTGAATAAAACAATCAACGAAGTCGAAAACACCCAAAAGCCGAATGTACTCGAGCTCCAATAATAAAACGACAGGAAACTATTATCCGGCAATTCAATAAAAAGCACAACGGAGAACCCCGCAAGTAAGCCTAAAGCGGTCACCAAAGCATAAGATTTAAGGTTGTGCCGAAATAAAGCTTTCAAGTGATCCCCCCTATGCTTTTTCTCCGCTGAAGTACATTACGCCGAGATTACCATTTTCCCTTTTTAATCCTTCCGCCAATCAGGATAACGGAAAACACGGCGACAGCAGTCACTGCGGAAATCCATATGGGCGAAAGCACCCATATCCAACTCCACTTGACAACTCCCAACAGCTTCAGTGCAATAAAGATAATCGTCAGAACGGATACGATGCCAAGCCCGCCCTGTTTTGCTTGTTTTGTTTTATTATTCATAACAGACCTCCGCAGATGAGAATATATGGGGTTACGATTTCAAAAATGTCAGAAGAATTATTTGGCAATCAGCCCGTTTTTCCTGAGTATTATCAGAAAAACATAAGCGACGGCAACGCCGATAACGCCGAACACTGCGTCCGGAATGTCGGGGGTATTCAGTATCGGAAGAAAGCACTCATATACGATGTTCAGCACACTCATTATCAATGCCGCTGCCGTAATGCTTCTTAACTTTCCGCCGAAGGACAAAACTGTAATTCCGAAAATCAACAGGAGCAGCATACAAAGTGCAAAATTGGTAATATGGTCAAGCAAAAAGTCGGGCAGCAGGCGCACATTCGGGACAATATGTCCCAGCCAACGGCACAGCATAAGAAAGGCATCGAAAACAATCAGGCACAAGTAAATGATAAGATACTTCTTCTTGAAATCAAACTTTGACACTGTACTCTCTCCTTTGCCCTGTTTTTCAAATTCATTATCCTATCTTCCTCAAAAAAGGGAGTATCAGTTCGAAAAACGAAATCACAGGTTGAATTTAAAAATACACATTTGAGTTTTTCCTTTATTTATCCTCATATCATTGTCTTCAGGCAAGTCCGCTACTCCGAGAAATTCTCCCTGAAGATATTCACAGATCCTTCTCGATGGGAGATTATCGGGATTGCAGGTGATATACAAATAACTCATACCGTGCTTTTTCGCCAACAGAAAGAGCAGTTTGCAGGCTTTTGCAGCATAATGATTTCCTCTGTATTCCTCATAAATACTATATCCGATATGCCCCACATAGTAAAGGCTGTCATTATATCCGATCCTCAATGCACAATGCCCCATAACAGTTCCTTGCCTGTCGCAGATCAAAAAATGATATGCAGGCACATAGTTTTTCACCGGATCAGCTTCAGTCGTTTTTTCCAAAAGCAATTTGATTTCATTGCTTTCCAAAAAATCTGTATCTAAAAACACCATAACCAACAACCTATTCATATTTTGGTTTGTCGCTCTAATTTAAAGACATTATACCATATACTTTGTGAATTTTTCTACCGAAAGGTTCGGGAGAAACAGTTGCGGCACAAGATGCTTCCCTCACCGCAGTTATAAAAGTGTCCGATTTTCAGCCTTTTTCCACGATTGCCTCAACAGACTGCGAGCTGCCTGCTGTTGTGCCGGATTGGTCGGGCGAAAAGGAAAAGACGGTTGCAAGAATTAAAATCAGGACATATACGGCAATAACGCCGCCGACGATGAAGGCTATCGCTTTCCAGACTCTTCTCGCCCGCCTGTTTTTGATCGCAAGCTGCTCGTTGATTCGGGAAAGCTGTTCCGCCAAATCGTCCGGCTGTTCTTCCTCTTCGATTTTAGAACCGAGCAGCCGGCTTACCGACACCTCTAAAATCTCCGCCAGCTTTATCAGCAGTTCGGAGTCGGGAACGGAAAGACCTTTTTCCCATTTTGAAACGGTCTGTCTTACGACATTCAGCCTTGCCGCCAGCTCTTCCTGTGTGATACCTTTCTTCTTTCGAAGCGCCTTTAAATTATCTTGAAACATTGTGAATTCCTCCTCTGCACTCTCATTATAGTGCAGGAAGCGGCGTTGCTTCAAGCAACGCAAATTAACATTGCCCGCTTTTGCGTTCTTACAAGAATATTTTACCATGTCTTTTTGAATTTTTCTACCTCCCGCGTATATCAGCGCTTTGCAAGCATCGCCGTCTCGGAATAATCTCTATGCGAATTAACTTTTCCCGCAGAAGCAATGCGGAGGTCAGAAATTCAAGCAGGTGTTGCACCTCCCGGCGACATTGACGTAAAAAAATAACCGAGCGGTAAGATTCGGGTCTTATCGCTCGGTTTGTTAATTGCCGAAATATCATGTCATTGTAACGTCAATGACTTCTCTTTGCCTTTATGACGCCTTTGAGTGTCTCAAATGCGTGGAGGGAGCCGACGAGCGGATGACGGAGCATAATGCGCGGTCCCGAATAGCGCATAACAGCTCTTATCTTTTCGCGCATTTCGGGCTTATAGCAGTGGCACGGGCATTGGGAGCAGAAGTTCTTTCCGTTGCCGAAGCGGCAGTGATCAAGCCTGTGCAGCGCATAGGCGCACAGCTCACTGCACTCGGGGCAAAGCTCTCCCCTTTTCGTCTTATGCACGCCGCGGCAATAGATCTTTATCATCTCCGGCAGCATTTCTTTTTCGCGGGTTATTCTGTCTTTTTTCTCTTTCTTGTTCACGATAATCTGCCTCTGTAAACCGTATAAGCCTTGTCGGCTATTCTCGAAGTTGATTTTCTGTGCGAAACAAGCACAATGCTTCTGCCCTTCTTCGCCTCATTTATCGAGCGCAGGATATTGCCCTCGTTCAGGCTGTCAAGGTTGCTCGTAGGTTCGTCGAGCATAATCATCGGCGCATCGCTGAGGAATGCCCTGGCAAGGCCTATTCTCTGCTTCTCGCCGTCGGAGAGCAGATCGCCGAGCTCGCCGACATTTGTGTCGTAGCCGTTTGGCAGAGTCATGATGAAATCGTGTATAGAGGCTTTTTTCGCCGCTTCAACGACCCGCTCGTGCGTGGCGCCGTAATCGGCTATTCTTATATTCGCCTCTATCGAATCGTTGAAGAGCTGAGTCTCCTGACTGACGAGGCTCTGGTTGCTCCTGAGGCATGAGGTCTTTATATCGCGGATATCCTCGCCGCTCATCTTTATGCTGCCCCGCTGAACATCCCAAAAACGCATCATCAGCTTGAGCGCGGTGGACTTACCCGAGCCGCTCGGACCCGTTATGCTGATTATCTTATCCGGCTCAACGGTCATATTGAAGCCGTCGAGTATCTTTTCATCGCCGTAGGAAAATCCGACGTCTTCGTTTTCCATGCCGTCGAAAGCAACGGTTTTTCCGTCTCTGTTTTCTTCGACAACCGGAGTCTCATCGAGTATACCGAGAACTCTTTCTCCGGCCGCGAGAGTATGAGTAAGATTTCCGGCAAGACCCGAGAGTGCGGCGACGGGGCCGAATGAGCTCATCATTGAAACGGTCGCAACTATCATCCCGTCGAAGCCGATAATGCCTTTTTGACAGAGGGCTATACCCGTGAGCAGCATTGCAGCCGAGAAGAAGATTATTGTGATATCCGTAACGGCTCCGGTGTGACCCTCTATCCTCTTGAGCCTGTCTTGGAGGGAGTTCAGCTCGTCGGTCTTTTTGTCCATTTCTTCAAGGCGCTTGTCGGTGCTGTTATATCTTATCGACTCAAGCAGCCCGCGCATACTGTCGAGTACAAAGCCCGAGAGAGCGCCGGAGCCGTCTCTGTAGGTCATGCCTGCATTCTTGTTGACCCTCGAGGACACCAACGGAATCACCGCGCCGACCGTTATATAGGCGGCGAGCGCAACGAGCGAGAGCCAAATGCTGTAACGCCCGATAAAAATAAGCATAATAAGGCAGGTCAGTATCGCAATACAGATCGGCGATATCGTGTGCGCATAGAACACCTCAAGCAGCTCTATGTCGCTCGTTATAACCGAAACAAGGTTGCCTTTGTCCTTGCCCTCAAGCTTTGCGGGGGAGAGTCGGCGCATAGCCTTAAAGACCTTATCGCGGATAAGCGCCAGCAGCTTGAATGCTATATAATGGTTGCACGCCTGCTCGCCGTAATGCAGAAATCCCCTCAAAACGGCAAAGATTATAATGCAGACGCAGCCGGTTTTTATCGCTGTTCCGCCGCTTATCTTCGCAGCAGTGAGCAGAGTCAGCGAACCTGCGACGGTTATCTGAATGGCGCACAGGAATCCGAGCACACCGAGCAAAACCGCAAGGCACATAAAGCCGGAAAGCGGCTTGACGAGGACTATGAGTCTGCTCATTATACGCAGACCGCTCTGTTTTCTTTTCATACCGCTGCCGCCTCCTTTGAATATTTTTCAAGCTGAGCCTGAGTCGAATACATTGTATAATACTTGCCATTTTCTTCCATAAGGCGCGAATGTGTGCCGCTCTCCGCGATGCATCCGCCGTCAAGCAGTAGAATCATATCGGAGGTGACGACATTTTCGAGCCTGTGGGAGATAAGCAGAACCGTCTTTGTTTTTGACATCTCGCGGATAACCTCCATGATGTCATTTTCACTCTCGACATCTATGTTTGAGGTGACCTCATCAAAGATATACACGGGCGTGTCATGCAAAAGCGCGCGGGCTATTGCAAGGCGCTGACGCTGACCGCCGGAGAAGTTGCTTCCCTGCTGAGAGAGAGCCGTATCAAGCCCCTCCTGCGAGGAGAGAAACTCCCAAAGATTCACTTTTTTGAGCGCATCCCCGAGCTCGTCATCCGACGCATTGGGGCGAGCCATGAGCAAATTGTCCCTGACGGTTCCCGCAAAGATATAGCTGTTGAAATTGACGGCGGTTATGTTGTCCATGAGCGCCTTTTCGTCAATGTCTCTCACTTCAACACCGTCTATCTTTATGCTTCCTTCATAGCCCTTTGTTGTGCCGCAGATAAGAGAAGCTACCGTGCTCTTTCCGCAGCCGGACTCGCCGACGACGGACACCAGGCTGTTCTTCGGAATGTCCGCCGAGATGCCGTTGAGCACCGGCTTTTCCCCGTCATAGGAGAAGGTCACGTTTTCGAGCCTTATATCGCTGTCAAAGCTTGCTGGAATCTGCGTTCCGCGCTCGTCCTCGGGAGTATCAAGAATCCTGAAAAGCTTGTCGCTCGCCGCCATACCGTTCATCGCAACATGGAAGAACGAGCCGAGCAGGCGCAGGGGCAGGAAGAAATCCGCGGCAAGCATAATGATAAGAAACGCCTGTGGCAGTGTTATCGTTCCGTTTGCCGCCTGAAATACCGCGATAACAACGCCGACGGCGCTGCCCGCATATGCGACGATATCCATGACGCTGACGGAGTTCAATTGCATGGTAAGCACCTTCATGGTGATACGCCTGAACTCCTCCGCCTTTTCGTTCATCTCGACGTTCTTTCTCTCATCGGCCTGATATACCTTGAGGGTTGTGAGTCCCTGAATATTCTCAAGGAACGTGTCGCCGAGATTGACATATACTCCCCAGTATTTGCTCAGCAGCCGTTTTGCTATCTTCTGCACCGCGACTATCGAAAGCGGAATCAACGGCACGCAGACGAGAAGCACGAGCGAGGCTTTCAGGCTGACAAAAGAGAGCACCGCAAAAAGCGTTATCGGTGCAAGCATAGCAAAGAAGAACTGCGGCAGATATTTGCCGAAATAAAGCTCAAGCTGATCGACACCCTCGACAAAAACCTGGAGCACCTCGGAGGTTGAAACCTTCTCATGATACGACGCACCCATGCGGGTAAGCTTTTTGTACATTTTCCCGCGCAGGACTTTTTTCACCTGTGCCGACGCCAAAAAAGATGTCTTTGAGCTGCACACTCCGCAGATATAGCGTACCGCCATAACTGCGGCTATACCTGCGAGATAAGGCATGAGCACGCCGACCGACATTGTCGCGCCGCCGAGGATAAGTTCGAGAATATGTGCGAAAATGAACATCATCACGATGTTCGCGCAAAGCCTTATCCACTGCGCGAGCACCGTAAAGGCAATGTACTTCTTTGAGGAAGGTACCTGCCCTATGAGTCTTGTTTTTATCATCCGATCACTCCCCAATGATTTTGAACTGTTTATTGAGATAGCCGTCAGCGAGACTTCCGTCCCCCTGCTCGGCTATTTTTCCGCTGTCCATTATGAGCACCCTGTCGGCCATGGCGGCGGCGCATCTGCGGTCGTGCGTAACGGTGACGACCGTGCAGCCGTTTTCGCAGTTTAATTTATTGACAGCGTAAACTATGCGCTCAAGGTTACCGTGATCCTGCCCGACGGTGGGTTCGTCGAGGAACAGTACCTCCGGCTCTCCCGCGCATATCGCCGCAAGACCGGCGCGGCGTTTCTGCCCCTCCGAAAGGGACTGCGGATGCCTGTTTTCAAGCCCCGCGAGGCCGAACGCCTCAATCATCTCCCTCGCCTTCCGCTCCGAGGACGCTCTGAAAGAGACCTCGGAGAGCAATGTCGGCATAAAGAGCTGATAGGTCGGATTCTGATAGACAAAGCCGACTTTTTTGAACCACGCGGCGTTTGGCTTTCTGCGCCCGGGCTTTTGAACTATATTTTGTTCGAGCGTACCGGAGGTTAGCTTATTGAGCCTTGCAAGAGTCCGCATGAGTGTGGTCTTGCCGCAGCCGTTCGCGCCGAGCAGAACAAGGCGCTCGCCTTTATATACATCGATATCGAGCGAGTCGAGGATATTTTTGCCTCCCGCGCCGAAAACCAAGCTGCGCCCGCTTATAACGGGCGAGCCGACTGTGTGCGGTCTGTTCTCCGGCTCTATAACCCGTTCGCAGCGGAGGACGGCATCCTTGTCGGCGCTCATTGTGACATTTTTATCTTTTATCCACATGACCTTATTGACATAGGGTCTGACAACATCGAGCCTGTGCTCAACGAGCAGCACCGCATAACCGCTCTTTGAAAGTGAACGAAGCGCGCCGAGCAGGATATGCGCGCCCTCTGTGTCAAGGTTTGCAAGAGGCTCATCGAGAATTATGATTTTCTGCTTCATCGCAAGCGTTGAAGCGGTAATAAGCCTCTGCTTCTGCCCGCCCGACATAGTCCGCGTCTTTGCGTCGGGCGATATCTTCATCATATTTGTGCTCGCCGCTATCCGAAAATCTATCTTTTCGACCGGGACATCTAAGTTTTCGCACCCGAAAGCTATTTCGTCGCGGACGGTATCATAGACTATCTGCTCGTCTGCATTCTGGAGCACCGTGCCTATAAGCCTTGCACGCTCGCTGACTCTGACGTCGGTAACATCCTCGGAATTTACATAAATCTTTCCGTCGAGCTTTCCGGGCGTTATAAACGGGATCATGCCGTTGATTATCGAGAGCAGCGTGCTCTTGCCCTCACCCGACACACCGGAGAGGAGAACAAAATCCCCGTATTCAAGGGTAAAATTGACACTGTCGAATATTTTATCCGAGCCGTTATATGAGAAACTGATATTTTCAAGCCTCAGCGCATCCATACCGCCACCCCCAGACCCGCGCAGGAAATAACCGCCGCAACCAAAAATACTATATCGCGCGCACGAAGCTCGACCTTGCCGTAGACGGTTGCTGGAGAATTATCGAGCGCGAACGCCCTTGTCTCAAGCGAAAGGGAGAGCGTATCGGAGATACCGATAATGCGCATGACAAGCGGGATAAAAAACGCTCTGTAGAGACAGTCCGGGCGATACCATTTGACATTCGCTCCGCGCACCTTCATTGCCTCCCATATTCGCCTTATCTCGGTGACAAGTATCGGGATGAAGCGAAGGGTGACCAGCATTCCGAGCGTTATTATCCGCGGACAATGCAGCTGATTCATGCAGCGCATGAGATCCGCGGGCGGCAGCGTTATCATCGGCACGGCGCATATCCCGAGCAGGAGCGCGCGCACGACCGTCTGCCAAAAGGCATTGAAATTGCGGTTGGTCAAAAAAGCCAGCCCGCCTATCACAAGCCCGAAGGCGAGCATTGCGGCGCTCATTTTCCATGCGCCGCGAAACAGCCCGAAGCAGCAGCAGAGCACAAACAGCACTCCGGCAAACGCAAACGCCCAAAGGCTCTTCGAAAGCAGCATTCCGCACACGAGCATACACAGCGACGAGAAGAAGGCTACGAGCGGATAAATCGGTTTTTTTACACTGAACGCATCAAGCATTTCCGTCTTCTCCGTCGGGCTTGAGCTTGCCCGCCTTTTGCAGCTCTGCGGCTATTTTCATGCCGATTGCCGCGCCTATGAACCCGAGCGCCACAGTACCGAGCGAGGTGAATATCGAAGCTGTCGGGCGCGCGAGCAGCTGCTCATAGCTCTGTCCGTTGAGCCAAATGCTGAAAAGCACCGAAATCGGCAGAGAGAGCGGCATATATATTCCCGCCGTGAAAAGCACGGAGCCTTTATTTTTATATCCTCTGAATAACAGCAGCATCAACAGCTCCGCTATCACGGCCGCCACGAAGTTGTTGAAGAACATAACGGTTGAAAAGAACGCGAGCGGAGCGCCGGAAAACAGACCGATTACAGTCAGCGCACCCGGTTTTCTGACTTTCATCAGACCGACAGCGCAGAAGAGAGCATATATCGGAGCCGCCGCCATATTGCGAAGCCCGAATAAAGTCGTGTGCATAACAAGCGGCATGGTTATTCCGCCGCAGAGCGTCATCGCCGCCGAAAGAATTGCAAGGAAAACGAAATCCTTGACCTGAAATTTTTTGAAGCATCTGTTCATTTCGGTTACTCCTTTATTGCTTTTCTCTTTATCACCGTCGCTGCCGTGAGCGCGGCTATAACGACTGCCGCAAGAACCGAGCCGATTATCGCCGCGGTCTTTTTGCTCTCGCCGTTATCCGAGGCTTTGTCGGAAACGGATTCGCCAGCGGATTCCGATACAAATACGGATTCGTTTTCCGCGGCGCTCTCCACCGACGCCGTTTCGCCGGCGGAATCGGTTTCGGCGGGCGCAGAAGCCGCCGTGTCAGCCGAGGCTTCGCCTTTTGCGCTCTCCGTCGGCTTTGCGGGAGCCGCCGTATTCGTAGCAGTCGCAGCGGCAGAGCCGATATCGGCAACTTTTTTGGCGCTCGCATAATCGATATGTATTCTCGCGGACGGCGACATCGGCATGACGGGGGCGGAGAACTTCACTCCGACGAACTCGCCGTCTCCGACTATCGGAAACTCAAACGCGGACTGATACTCAGTGCCCGCTATCTTAACGCCTCCTGCGGGCTTGACTTCGACCGTCTCGCCATCGACTCCGCCGTTCTTGTAGTACCAGAACCGCATCCCCGAGACACTTTCGGGCGTTGCTATAGTCAGAGTTTTCCCGCCGTTTTTAACTGTCAGCAGTGCGGTATGCACAAGATATTTGTCGCCCATGGAGGTCTTGTCCTTTTGAGCGTGATACATTTTAACGCTGACCTCATATACGCCGTCCCGAGTCGGAGCCGAAGATGCAAAAGCGGGCAGAGCCGCGCAGATAATAACCGCGAGCATCAAAACGGCTGCGGCAGCCGTAGATATCTTTCTGTTCATATTTCTCCTCCGTTTCAATTAGCCTATGCTAACCGCAGTGCAAAAAGTAAACGCCGTTTCGGCGTCACAGTGCTCCCTGCTAATTAGCGTCGGCTAACTGCAAATCTTAAAGTCAACCGGTTAGCCATTGCTATCCGGTTCGACATTATTGTACCAATCATTCGGCTTTATGTCAATATCCTCGGCAAAATTCCGTATATCTGCCTTTTTTCGCGCTGAGTTAAGCGCAAAAATTATGAAAAACAGATACCGTTTTAATGAACGTCCGAGTCAGTACAAAGCTAATTGCATACATCGTACAGACTGTTTTTTCGGCGCAGAAATCGGAATAATTGTATCTGTTAAATTTTATTTCTTGACCTCGCGTCTTATCCCGAGCTTCTCGGAAAGCTTCATAAGGTTCTCGATATCGCCGCCGACAAGTCTGCCGTCCTTATTCGGCGGAAGATTGATAACCGCAAGGTTCTGCGCGTCAAAAAGCGTTTTGCAGTTCTCGGCAACCTTGTCAACGTCCATGAGAGGCTTTCTCTCATAGGTGTCGGAATAGAACCAGTTGCCCGAGCTTCTTGAGCAAATGGTATATTCAAAGGGCATATAGTATTCTTTCCCGTCGAATGTATAGACCTTCGGGTCATCCGCGCGGCACATATGCGGATCCCAAAGCCTGAAATCGGACGGAAACATACTTATCGGATCCCCGTAACGGTATTTTTCGGGGAGATATGTCTTGTCGGCTGCGGCTTTCGTTTCCTTATATTTGCCGATAGTGATGTTTACGCCTATCTGACACTGCGGCCGATTTGTCTTGACAAGATTGTATATTCTGTCAAGCCCCCATTGGCGGCAAGCCTTTTCCCAGCCGCCGTCCAGCCACAGCTCAACCACCTCGCCGTATCTGCCGTCGGTGAGCTCCGACAATTGTCTCAACATATATTCAACATATTTTTCGTCGTCGCTGTAGCATTTTTCGTGCCTGTCCCAAAGCGAATAATAAAGCCCGAGCTTTACTCCGTACTTTTTGCACGCCTCAGAAACCGCCTTGACGACGTCGGTTTTTACGGGCGAATAATTTACGGAATACTCCGTAGTGTCGGTGTCCCAAAGGCAAAAGCCGTCATGGTGCTTTGTGATGAGCACAACATAGTTCATGCCCGCTTCGTATGCGGTTCCGATCCATTGCTCGGCGTCGATTGCGCTCGGCCTGTAGCTGTCAACCGGCAGCTTTCCGTTTGACCATTCTGTATTGTTGAAGGTGTTTATGCCGAAATGGATAAACATTCCGAATTTGCGCTCGATCTGAGCCGACTGATACTCATTCGGCACGGTCGAGGGAATTTGCTCGATAGGATAACTGCGCTCGGGATACGGTTTCTTTTTTTCAAAAAACATATCGCACCTCATTTGATATATTTGATTGCACGGTTTTCGTCCTGCTTCGAGGGAATTATAGCATACCTCTATGCTTATTTCCACCGCTTTCCGAAGAAACGTTTTTATTTTGACGCATATTCAATCCGAGCCAAAACAAAAAGTGCAACCGCTCGCTTCGCTCACGGTGAAATAATTTGCTCTGCAAATTGTGATATTTGACGCTTCGCGTCAAGTGAAATGAAATAAATCCCTTACCGCCGCAGCGATTTCACACGCCGCAGGCGTATTTCACGCCCGCAGGGCATTTCACAAATCCCGAAAGGGATTTATTTCGTTGAAAAAAGCACTTGCATTTGCAAGTGCTTTTTTCTGGCTGGGATGGCTGGATTCGAACCAGCGAATGACGGAGTCAAAGTCCGTTGCCTTGCCGCTTGGCTACACCCCAAGATATATGCAATATATAAAAAACGCAAAACATTTCTGCTTTGCGTTGGTCTGCTGGGGTGGATAATCGGATTCGAACCGATGACCTCCAGGGCCACAACCTGGCACTCTAACCAACTGAGCTATACCCACCATTTATTCTGCTGCGGGCACATCGCAAGACATACCCGCAGACTTGGCGCGCTTGAAGGGACTCGAACCCCTGACCCACTGCTTAGAAGGCAGTTGCTCTATCCGGCTGAGCTACAAGCGCATATGATTCCTGTATCTTGGAGCGGGTGATGGGAATCGAACCCACACAACCAGCTTGGAAGGCTGGGATTCTACCATTGAACTACACCCGCAGGATTTGGAACGCAAGCTATTTTATCACAGGCAATTCAAAATGTCAATAGGAATATCAACTTTTTTAAAGAATAAAGGCGGCCGTTTCACCGACCGCCTTAAAGATCTTACTAAACAAGGTATGCCGAGCTGACCCAGCCCTGAGCCGAATTATATGTGACATAAGCCCAGCCGAGCACGGATTTCGTGACCTCGACTATCGTGCCGTTGGGTATTTTCTCAAGCACCTGGCTGTCCGCGTCGGGGCTGACCCTCATATTGAGCACGCTGCCGCTCGTCGACACGGTGTATTTGCCCGTGGCTATCGGCTCCGCGCTTGCGGGGCGGGCGGAGGGCTCGGGGAGTTTTGCGCTGTAGTAGACAACGCCGTTCTCGAGCTTCTCGCCGTATGCCTCAAAGAGCTGATCGACCGTGACGAGCTTGAATCCCCTCTCGACGAGGCCGGGGATGACTATCTCACAGAGGTCTGCGGTGAAATCATAGATATCGTGCATGAGGACTATGCTGCCGCCCTTTGCCTGCGAGAACACCATGTCGGCTATCCTGTCGAGGTCGGCGGTGCGCTCCTCGGCGCTCCTGCCCTTATGTGACGCGTCCTTAAATTTCCAATCCTCGGTGTCTATCGACCACTGGATGAGGGGCATGCCTATCTGATCCTTTATTCCCTTGAATGCGCCGCCGGGTGCACGGAAGAGCGTGGGCTCAACGCCCATGTCGCGCAGCAGCGAATTGACGCCGTTCACCTGCGCCTTGATCGTATCGGCGCTGCACTTGGTGAGGATCTTATGATCCTTTGTATGGTTGCCGATGGAGCAGCCCATCGCGGCGGCTCTCTTGATTACCTCAGCGTTATCGGGGATATTGTAGCCGACGAGGAAGAAGGTCGCAACGCCGCCGTTCTGCTCAAGCAGGTCGAGCACGCGGTTTGTGGTCGAGCTTCTCGGCCCGTCGTCAAAGGTGAGCGCTATGAGCTTGTCGCTCGACGAATATTTCGGCTTTGCCGTGGTCGGCTCCTCGGTGGCCGGCTCCTCTGTCATTGCGGGTTCGCCTGCCGATGAAGTGCCGGCAGCGGTCGTTTTGCTGTCGTCCTTAACGCCGCAGGCCGAGAGCAGCATTGCAGCCGCAAGCACAAGCGCCGTCAAAGCAAGAATTACTTTTGAAGTCTTCATTTTTACCGTCCCTCCTTATATTTCTTACCGTAGCCGATTATAGCACTCCGAAAGTCAAAAAATATTCCGAATTTGAAAAATGGGCGTTTTGTAACTATTTTTAACCATTTACATTGTAGGTTTATACTCAATAGTTATCCGCTTTAATTTCAAAGAACGATCGTGGGTGCTTGCATACGGGGCAAAGCTGCGGCGGCTCGGAGGAGACATGGAGATATCCGCAGTTGCGGCAGAGCCAGACAGTCTCGCCGCTGCGGGCAAAGACGATGCCCTTTTGCAGGTTGCCGCTGAGCCGTCTGAAGCGCTCCTCGTGTGATTTTTCAATGCTGCCGACCATCCTGAAAAGTATCGCAAGCTCGGTGAAGCCCTCCTGCTCGGCAGTCTGCTCGAATTCCTTATACATTTCCGTCCACTCATAGTTCTCGCCCGCCGCAGCGTCAAGCAGATTTGCCGCCGTGCCGGGCACTGAATCGCCGTTCAGGCGCTTGAACCATATCTCGGCGTGCTCCTTTTCGTTGCTCGCCGTCTCGGTGAATATTGCGGCTATCTGCTCATAGCCGTCCGCCTTTGCCTGCGAGGCGTAGATATCGTATCGCGTCCTCGCCTGAGATTCGCCCGCAAACGCCGCCATGAGGTTAGCCTCCGTTTTGCTTCCTTTGAATTGCATAAAAATCGCCTCCCGCTATATTATGGAAATGCGGAAGGCGGTTTATTCAGATGAATTTGTCGGCGTTGGCGGCAATATAAGCTCCGCCTGCCTGCTCTATCGGAGAGGCGGCGATAACGGCGGCGAAATCCAGATCCCACTGCTCGATATCGCTCTGCACGAATGATGTCGTCTCGTCGTTGCCGTCAAAGGCGAGGAATTCTTTGCCGAACGGCTCTGCGGCGGCGGGCAGCAGCTTTTTGACCGCTTCAAGAGCCGTATCCGTCAGCGGGCTGCCGTTCGCGGCGAAGAAATCGCTCAGGCGTTCCCTGCCGTCCTCAGCGACATAGCAGAGCGCATAGATCTCGCGCTGCTCCTGATTCAGGGCGGCAAACGCCTGCTCCATATCCTCGGCGTCAGATATCTGCCTGTCGAGATTCAGCGCAACGCCCTTAAAAAGCTCAGTCGGCTCGGAGCTGTCGATAAGCTGCCGAGTAAGGACGGCGAATTTATTTCGCAGGCGGTTATCCTCCTTGAGTTTGTTTATTATCTTTTCACTCTCGGCGTGCCTTTTGGCGCTCGCCTGAGCCGCCTTGACGCAGACGAATGCCGTCAGCAGCGCAAGTGCGACGAGGATCGCGACTACATACGGATGGGATGCAAAATACTCTGCCATTTTGTGCTCCTTTCACGCCGGTCAAACCAGCGCCTTATATATATCTCCCTTTTTGATACCCGACTCCTTTGCGGCGAGCTTCGCGGCGTTCGTCTTGCTCTCGCCGCCCTCAACAAGCCTGCGGGCAATCACGACGGCTTCATCGAGGGTCATAGGCTCGTCCGAAGTCTCGGGCGCGCCGTCGATTATCAGCACTATCTCGCCTTTAAGCTCCTCGGCGGAGTATTTCTCCGCTGCGGCACAAAGGGTGGCCAATATCACCTGCTCGTGAATTTTGGTAAGCTCACGGACTATCGCAAGCCGCCTGTCGCCGAGTATCGCGGCGAGATCCGCAAGCGCGGCGGCGAGCTTGTGGGGCGCTTCATAGAATATCAGCGTATGTTCGTCGCCCGCCAGCTTCTCGATACAGCGGCGGCGGTCGTTTTTGTCGGCGGGCAGGAAGCCCTCGAACGAAAACCGCCTTGACGGCATACCCGACACGGCAAGCGCGGTCGCAAAGGCGCACGGGCCGGGGACGGCCTCGACCTTTATCCCCCGCTCATGGCAAAGGCGCACGAGATCCTCGCCGGGGTCGGAGATAGCGGGCATACCCGCATCCGTCACGATGCAGCAGCTCTCCCCTGCCAGCAGCCTGGCGGCGATAACGGGGCCTTTCTCAAATTTATTGTGCTCAAAGTAGCTTATCATCGGCTTCTTTATGCCGAAGTGGTTTAGCAGCTTTAGCGACACGCGGGTATCCTCGGCGGCGACGAAATCGCAATTCTCAAGCGTCTCAAGCGCACGGGGCGAGATATCGCCGAGATTGCCTATCGGGGTGCCGACCACATACAAAGTTCCGCTCAATTGCCTTCACCTCTGTTCTCCGGCAGATAATCGCCGTAAATCTCTTTCATCTCGGCGGAATAGCCGCCGTCCTCGCCGTGGACGAACAGGTCGGGCATGACGGTCATGCCGCTTTTGCCGCCTCGTCGACCCTCCACGAGCACGAGCCACGGGGCTTTGCCCGGGCACTTTGCGACGAGCCGCAGCCGCTTCGGCTCGACCCCCGCGGAGCGCATCTCGCAGAATAATTCACACAGCCGCTCGGGCCTGATGCATACGCAGAATCTGCCGCCGAAATTCAGCAGCTTTGCCGCGGCGGCGCAGACCTCGGAGAGCGAGCACATAGTCTCATGGCGGGCTATCTTGTCGGGTGCGGAGCTGCTCTCGATGCCCGCCCCGCTCGCTTTATAAGGGGGATTCATCGTCACGAGGTCGAAGCAGCCGAACGGCACCCTGCCCTTCAAGTCACGCAGGTCGGCATTCACGGCGGTCAGGCGGTCGGAGAGGGAATTCAGCTCTATCGCCGCCTCTATTTGCTTCACGCCGAGGGGCTGAAGCTCGACGGCGGTTATCCTGGCGCCCTCATGCCTGCACCAAAGCAACGGGATTATCCCGCAGCCCGAGCCGAGGTCGCAGCAAACAGCCCGCTTGCCGGGAGAAGCGAAATGAGCGAGCAGCACCGCGTCTGTGCCGAACGAATGCGCCTCGGAGACAACGGCAGTGATGCCGCCGCCGAGATATTCATGCCTTGTACCGTCCATAACGCCCTCCTGCCGATAAAATACAGGGCTATTATATCAGATATCCGCAGAAAAGTAAAGAATACAAAAAAGCTGCCGACAAGCGGCAGCTTAAATATCATTTGTGAGTCGCGTTGTATTCGTCGATAACGCCCGTTATCTTTTTATCCTCATAGAAGACATAGAATACCAGCGCCGCCGCTATGAAGCCCGCGGCTATCAGCGCCGTAGTCCGCACGCCCTCGTAGTTGGCGCTGCCCTCGACCACAGAGCCGGTTATCGTCAGCGGCACGATAAAGAGCACTATCGCCTGACTGAGCTGATGCAGCAGGTTGCGCGAGGCGACGAACATTGCCGCCCTGTTTTCGCCCGTTTTAATGGTGTCATACTGGGCGAGGTCGGAGAACGCGGCGACAGGGATGATATTAGTGATTGATATCGGGAAGCCTATCAGCGCGCCGATAAGAATGCCCGTTGCGAGTGCGCCTATCGCATTTATCACGGCGGCGGAGAAGTAAATGCCGAGATAGATAATGACATAAGCTATGCACGCGCCGATGAGCAGCGGCTTCTTGCCCACTTTTTTGGCAAGGATATTGACGAGCGGGTATGAGAGCACGCCCACTATCATTGCGATAGCCATTATTATGACGGCGTAGCTGTCGCTGAGTCCGAGCAGCATGGTGACATAATACATGAGCGTTGAATTAAAGAACGAGAACGCTATCCACATCAACATATAGCCGACGAGCAGGATAACGAAATTTTTATAGCGGAAGGTTGCCTTGAGCGATTCGATCAGCGGCACATAGCCCGCCGAGCGCTCCACATATTCATCCTCCTTGATGCTGAAGGATGAGACGAAGGCGCAGGCTCCGCCGACGATGCCGAATACAAGAAAGGCGCAGCGCCACGCGGCGATCTCGCTCATACCGGCCGAGAGCAGCGCATTCTTGATTATAGGCGTGACATATATCACGGCGCTGCCGAGCACAAAGAGCAGGGTATTTATCGTGCTGAAAAACACACGGCGCTTGGTATCCGTGACAAGCTCGGCTATCAGTGCGTAATACGGCACAAGGAAGAGCGAGGAGAAGAAATTATAGAGCAGCAGCATCGCGAGCAGCCACACGGCGTTTATCCAGCTCTGTGAATTCACCGGCATGAATACCATCAGCACGGCGAAAAGCGCCATCGGCAGCGAAGCATAGCGCAGGAACGGCACTCTCGCGCCGAGCCGGTGCTTGCAGTTATCGCTCTTTGAGGCGATGAACGGGTCGATGAGGGCGTCAAAGATGACTCCCACGCCTCTGATAGCCGCAAAGGTCAGCGCCCCGTAGGGCAGCAGCAGCGGCAGAGACGAGGTGGACTGCGGGATAAAGATATACATAAGATAAGTGGCGGTCAGGCCGTTGAATATAGCCCTTGAAAAATCGCCGAGACAAAACAGGAACATAGACCTGCCCGTGAGTTGCTTTTTCATGTTGTCCTCCTTGCGGATTGTTGTAGGTCATCCGTATTATAGTATTTTACGCCTGCCGTGTCAATGCAAAATCCGACAGACTCAGTCAAATTTATTCAATTGTATGACAGGCAAAGCGGCTTTGATGTCTGCCTGAGATTTTACTGTTGAAATCCTCAGGAAAATGATATAGAATGTATATGTAATTTTAAATGGGCGCATTTGCCCGAAACGGAGTTGATTTTGTGGAAAGAAGCGCTAACGGAAAACTCGGAGCACCTGCAGGCTGCTTCGCCGTCCTCGCCTCTGCGCTCATGTGCGGCTTCATGTGGCGAGTGAGGGGCGACTCGGGCTTCGGCTCGATGTGGGGCATGTTTTGCTTCACTGTCACGCTGACGCTGCTGATATTTGCCCTGTTCGGCAACAGAAAAAAGATGAGCTACGAGGCAATACCCGCGGCGGTCATCCTTGCCGGCATAACCAACAGCGGCTGGGGAACGCTCAACTGCCAGATGGGCGGCTATCTCGACAGCTCTCAGCCCTTTACGGGCGAGGCGGCCGCGCGTGTGATGCCGATGGATCCGTTCTCGGGGCTTTGGATAATGCTGCTGCTCGGCTTCGGCTGGATGCCGCTCTTTGCCATGTTCATATCCTCCCTCTTCTCAAAGAAAAAATACGGCGTGCGCCGATACCTCGTGCTCATCGCCGTTTACTACGCCGTCATGCTGCTCTTCAAGGCGTTTGCAGCACATTACATACTCGACCTTATCAGCCCGCAGGCGGTCGAATACTTCAAAACGGGGCTTGCCGACAAGGGCATTGACGCGACCCCGATGGCGGCCTATCTCAAGCACTTCGACAATATCGCATGGGCCAAGAAGATCCCCTTCGGCAGGAACTATTTCGCAAGCATCGAGAGCATATCTCAGGCGGCGGGCGCTCTCGCCTGCTCGCTGACAGCTCTTATCGCTTTCAAAGATAAGATAACTGGGCTGCTTTCGCTTGCGATAGACTTCATATGCGCCGTTTCCATAACGGCGGCGGATGTATTTCTTATCATCGACTCCGACGCAGGCTTCTTTGCAGGCGTCAACGCCCCCGCGTTCCTCAAGGGCGGCTCCTGGTCGATGTGGGAATACGGCACGGGCTTCCTTATCGGATTTTTCGTCATGCTGCTGCTCGTTTGCCTGCCCGCAAGCGTCACCGGCGGCGAGGGCAAATTCACCTATGAGGAACCCTTCAAGAGCCGCAGCCTGCACTGCCTATACAGTGCTCTGCTGACATTCACGGTCACCTTTGTGCTCACCCTTGCCCGCCCGCTCTCCGTCAGGCTCTTTGAGAATCTTTGCGAAAGAGGGCTGCTCGGCGAGAAGAAAGAGGATATATTCACCATAGCCGTCACGGCGGGTGCTTCAGTTATCGCATTTATAATATTCCTTATTATATTCCGCAAGAATATCGTGATGCGCGGTATGCCCGTGCCCGTGGCTCGCCGCACCGATGAATTCTGCGCCCGTGCGCTGCCGCTCTATTTCCTCGCCTGCGGCGCTTTCTACTTCTGCGTCGGCAACGCATACGCCATACGCTACCCCTACGGGCAAATAATAAGCTCCCCGACATACGCAAATACGTTCGGGAGCACTGAATTCATTGTTTTCTTTGTCGCCGCGGTCAGCTTCTTGCTTTTCTATGTCTGCTACGGTGCGGCGATGAAGCTCAGGAGAAAATGATATTTTCGATCTCAGCGGCGGTCTCGACGATATAGGTCGCGCCCGCCTGCTGCAATTCGTCGGGCTTTGCGTAGCCGTAGAGCACTCCGACGCTCTCAACGCCCGCTTCGTTTGCGCCGTTGATATCGAATTTGCGGTCACCGACCATCAGCACGCGGGATCTATCCGCACCGAGAGCCTTTGCCGCCCTCGTGATAAGCTCGCACTTCGACTCGGGCTTGTCGTCACCGGCAGGGGCGGCGATATAATCAAAATCCTCACGCATACCGAGATGCCCGACAATGCGCTCGATGAAGCCGCAGGGCTTGGAGCTTGCGACCGAGACCTTTATCCCGCTCTCACGCAGCTTCTTCAGCAGCTCGGGTATACCGTCATAGAGCCGCAGGCTGAACATTGCGCCCTCAGCGTATCTCTCGCGATATTTCATTGCGGCAAACTCGGTCTGATCATGGTCAAGGTCAAGCATATTCATAAATGAATCGTATATCGGCGGACCGATGAACGAGCGCAGCTGCTTATCGCTGAGCGGCGGCTTGCCGAGAGCCTCGACTGCATAGCGTACGCTCTCAAATATCCCCTCGCCCGTGTCGGCGAGAGTGCCGTCAAAGTCAAAAAGCACGGCGTCATAATTCTTTTTCATTATATATAACCTCCGAGAGTGCGATGATATACCCATAGTATACCACGCCGAGCCTCACGGCACAACGAAAAATAAAATTTTTCTTGATTATACGGCGCAATGTGCTAAAATATTAGGAACGGATAAACAAACAGCATTTTATTCCGAAAGGACGATCAATATGGAATATAAGTTTTCAGAGGGATTCTCAAATCTCCAGCCCTCAGTCATAAGGGAGATACTCAAAAGCTCCGGCGACACCATACCCCTCGCCGCCGGCAACCCCGCACCCGACGCCTTTCCCGTTGCGGATGTGCAGCGAATTATAAAAGAAATCGTCGACACAGAGCCTATCCTCATGCTGCAATACGGCGTGAGCGAGGGCTACGCCCCCCTCATTGAGGAGCTTAAAAAGCTCGCCCGCGACCGCTACGACGCCTTCAGCGAGAACGACGCCGTCATAGTCACCAGCGGCGCTCAGCAGGTGATGAGCCTTATGAGCCAGGCGTTCCTCAACCACGGCGACTGCGTTATCTGCGAGGAGCCGTCGTTCCTCGGCGCGCTCAACTGCTACAGAAGCTTCGGCGCCCGCCTCTCCGGCGTGCCCGTTGAGAAGGACGGCATCGACCTTGCCGTGCTTGAGCAGAAGCTGAGCACCGAGAAGAATGTTAAATTCATCTACACCATCCCCAACTTCCAAAACCCCGCCGGCGCGACAATGTCGCTCGAGAAGCGCAAGGGCATGTATGAGCTTGCGAAGAAATACGGCGTGCTCATCATAGAGGATAACCCCTACGGCGACCTGCGCGTATCGGGCGAGGATATCCCGACGATAAAGAGCATGGACACCGACGGTCTCGTCGTTTACTCCGGCTCATTCTCAAAGATAGTCGCCCCCGGCATCAGAGTCGGCTTCCTGAGCGCTCCGAAGGAGGTCGTCTCAAAGCTCGTCGTTGCGAAGCAGACGCAGGATGTCCACACCCCGCTCATCTCTCAGCTCACCGTATACAAGTGGCTCACCGAGTGCGACATTGAGAAGCACATCGAGCATATCAGGACTATCTACCGCCGCAAGCTGAACCTGCTCTGCGATTGCCTCGACAAGGAGCTGGGCGGCTTCCTGACCTATCACAGACCCGAGGGCGGCCTTTTTGTCTGGGCAAAGATAAGGGACGGCGTGGATATGCTTGAATTCTGCAAGCGCAGCTCGGCTCTCGGCGTATCCGTCGTGCCCGGCAACGCCTTCATGGTCGACATGAGCCAAAAATCTCAGTATATCCGCCTCAATTTCTCGACCCCGACCGACGAGAATATCGTCAAGGGCGTCCGCCTGCTCGCACAGGCAGCAAAGTCTTTTGAATAATAACCGCTAAGGAGAATAGATAACAATGGAAAACACCGAACGCAAGCCGATAGTGCTCAGCGCTATTCAGCCCACCTCGATACCCACCCTCGGCAACTACCTCGGCGCACTCAGGAATTGGAAGCTGATGTGCGAGGATTACGACTGCCTTTACGCCGTCGCCGACCTCCACGCTCTGACCATCCATCCCGAGCCGGCGAAGCTCCGCCAGCAGACCCTCGAGATGTATGCGATACTGCTCTCCGTCGGCCTTGACCCCGAGAAGAACGTGGTATTCATCCAGAGCCAGGTGCCCGCGCACGCGGAGCTTGCATGGATACTCGACTGCTACACGCAGTTCGGCGAGGCTTCGAGAATGACCCAATTCAAGGAGAAATCGCTCAAGAATGCGGGCAACGTCAACGTCGGCCTCTTTGCCTACCCCGTGCTCATGGCTGCGGATATCCTGCTCTATCAGGCGAATTTCGTGCCCGTGGGCGCCGATCAGAAGCAGCACCTTGAGATTGCAAGGGATATCGCCGACAGATTCAACACCCTCAGGGGCAACACCTTCACCCTGCCCGAGCCTTTCATCGGCAAGGTGGGCGCAAAGGTCATGAGCTTGCAAGACCCCACTCAGAAGATGTCAAAGAGCGACCCGAACCCCAAGGCCTCCGTTTCGCTGCTTGACACCCCCGACGCTATACTCAAGAAATTCAAATCCGCCGTCACCGACAGCGAGGCCGTCGTCAGATACGCCGACGGCAAGGACGGCATAAACAACCTCATGGCTATCTATTCCTGCTGCACCGGCCTTGACTACGAGGCTATCGAGCGTGAATTCGACGGCAAGGGCTACGGCGACTTCAAAGTTAAGGTTGCCGAAGCGGTCATCGAGGAGCTGCGCCCCGTGCAGGAGAACTACAAGAGATTCATGGCCGATAAGGAATATCTCATGCAGACCGCAGCCGCCGGAGCGGAGAAAGCCGCCCGCATTGCGAATCGCACACTGACAAAAGCGAAGAAAAAAGTAGGACTTTTGCTCGGTTAAGAATTCAAAATCTCCGTTTTTTTGGTTAATACGCCAAACTTGCATAAATATTCAAAAACCACTTGATTTTTTGAATATTTAGTGTATAATGGTGTATAGAAACCAACGAAACGGAGATTTTTATTATGAAAGAGATCAAAAAAGTAGTTCTTGCTTATTCCGGCGGACTTGACACGTCGATAATCATCCCCTGGCTCAAGGAAAATTACAACAACTGCGAGGTCATCGCCGTATCGGGCGACGTAGGTCAGGGCACCGAGCTTGACGGACTTGAGGAGAAAGCCATTAAGACCGGCGCATCAAAGCTCTATGTTGCCGACCTCAAGGATGAATTCGTCAGCGACTACATCTTCCCCACCATTCAGGCAGGCGCGGTTTATGAGAAGGAATATCTGCTCGGCACCTCCTTCGCCCGCCCGATAATCGCAAAGAAGCTCGTCGAGATCGCCAAGGCCGAGGGCGCCGACGCTATCTGCCACGGCTGCACCGGCAAGGGCAACGATCAGGTAAGGTTTGAGCTTGCGATAAAGGCGTTTGCCCCCGAGATGGAGATAATCGCCCCCTGGAGGATCTGGAACATCAAATCCCGTGAGGAGGAGATAGAGTACGCCGAGGCGCACAACATTCCTCTTAAGATAAACCGTGAGACCAACTACTCCAAGGATAAGAACCTCTGGCATCTCTCGCACGAGGGTCTCGACCTTGAGGACCCCGCAAACGAGCCGCAATATAACAAGCCCGGCTTCCTTGAGATGGGCGTTTCGCCCGAGATGGCTCCCGACGAGGACACCTACCTCACCATTCACTTTGAGAAGGGCGTGCCCACCGCCGTCAACGGCAAGGAGATGGGCGGCGTTGAGCTTATCGAATACCTTAACGAAGTCGGCGGCAAAAACGGCATAGGCCTCAACGACCTTGTCGAGAACAGGCTCGTCGGCATGAAGTCCAGGGGCGTTTATGAGAATCCCGCCGGCGCTATCCTCTATAAGGCGCACGACATTCTCGAGACCATCACCCTTGACAGGGACACCATGCACTATAAAGAGCTTGTGGCTCACCGCTTCGCCGAGCTCGTCTACTTCGGCCAGTGGTACACTCCGCTCAGGGAGGCGCTCTCCGCCTTTGTGAGCAGCACTCAGCAGACCGTCACCGGCGACGTAAAGGTCAAGCTCTATAAGGGCAACATCATCAACGCGGGCGTTACCTCCCCCTACACTCTCTACAGCGAGGATTTCGCCACCTTCGACGCCGACGACGTTTACAATCAGAAGGATTCCGCGGGCTTCATCAACCTCTTCGGCCTGCCCATCAAGGTCAAGGCTATACTTGAAGCCGAGCGCAACAATAAATAAAATTCACCATATCGGGGCGGTTACTTTCAGCCGCCTCGGTTTGTATACGGAGGAAAAATCATGAAACTCTGGGCAGGGCGCTTCTCAAAGGAAGCGGATAAAAAGACCAACGACTTCAATTCATCCATTGCGACGGATTCCAGGATGTACGCTCAGGATATCGAGGGCAGCATCGCCCATGTGACCATGCTCGCCGCCAAGGGGATAATCCCCGCCGAGGACGGCGCCGCCATAGCCGCCGAGCTTGCAAAGATAAAAGCCGAGATAGCGGACGGCACACTTGCCATCGACCCGAACACCGAGGATATCCACACCTTTATCGAGCAGACCCTGACCGAGCGCATCGGCGACGCGGGCAAGCGCCTGCATACGGGCAGGAGCCGTAACGACCAGGTCGCCCTCGATGTGCGCCTTTATCTGCGCGACGAATGCGACAAGACCCTTTCGCTCGTCAAGGAGCTTATAGCCGCCCTCGCCGCAAAGGGAGACGAATACGCCGACGCGATAATGCCGGGCTACACCCATTTACAGCGTGCCCAGCCGATAACCTTCAAAACTCATCTTTTTGCCTACACCGAGATGCTCTCTCGCGACCTCGGCAGGCTTGAGGACGCCAAAAAGCGCATGAATTCCTCCCCTCTCGGCAGCGGCGCCCTTGCGGGCACGACCTACCCGATCGACCGAGCCATGACCGCCGAGCTGCTCGGCTTTGACTCCTACACCGCAAGCACGCTCGACGGCGTTGCCGACCGCGACTTCTGCATCGAGCTTGCCTCGGCGCTGTCGCTTGTGATGGTGCATCTTTCGAGGCTGTGCGAGGAGATAATCCTCTGGTGCTCGTGGGAATTCAAATTTGTCGAGCTTGACGACGCATTCTCGACCGGCTCGAGCATCATGCCGCAGAAGAAAAATCCCGATATCGCCGAGCTTGTCAGGGGCAAGAGCGGCAGGGTATTCGGCGACCTGATGACCCTGCTGACCGTGATGAAGGGTCTGCCTCTCGCCTACAACAAGGATATGCAGGAGGATAAGGACGCGATATTTGACGCCTTCGACACAGTGAATATCTGCCTTGTGACCCTCGTGCCGATGATATCGACGATGAAAGCGCTCCCCGAGAATATGAGAAAGGCTGCGGCGGGCGGCTTCATCAACGCCACGGACTGCGCCGACTACCTTGTGTCAAAGGGTCTGCCGTTCAGAGACGCCTATAAAGCCACGGGCGAGCTGGTAGCTCTTTGCATCAAAACGGGCAAAACGCTCGAAACGCTCAGCCTCGACGAATACAAAAGCGTCTGCGACCTCTTTGACGACGGAGTTTATGATGCGATAAAGCTCGAGAACTGCGTCAAACGCAGAGGGCTGATGAAATAACAGAATATTTATCCATAACAAAACGGAGCCGACATGATCGACTCCGTTTTTTGATGTAAATTTTCATTATATAATATAGCCGTGATGATAATTTTCAAATACCTACCGAAATCGGTTGAGAAAGTGCGGGGTTTATGCTATAATGCGCTTTGAGAGGGCATATTTTAAGCGGAAAGGGGCGGCGGGATTGACGCACAGGCGCAAAAAAGAACTGTTCAACGGCTGTATTATCATACTCGCCGTCGTTTCGGCATACGCTTTTCGCATAATAGGCAGGGGCAACTTTTACCCGATGCTGTTTTCCTATCTGCGCAGCTTTATCTATATCGGTCTGTTCGCCGCCTGGGGGCTCTCCGTCCGTCAGCGGATCGTGCAAAAGCAGGTATGCCGGTTTATGACGGGCACCGCAGTGTTGCTCATCATCTGGATGGTAGTCCGTTCGGCAAAGTATTTTATATTTTGGCAGCCGGATGCCGTCCGGTACCTGTGGTATCTGTTCTATCTGCCCATGCTGTTTGTGCCTATGCTGGCGCTGCTGATTGCCATGTCATTAGGGAAACCGGACGAATACAAATTCCCCAAGGGAATGTCGACTCTGTGGATCATCTCCGGCGTATTGCTTCTGCTCGTGCTCACAAATGACCTACACCAATTCGTATTTACCTTTCCGAAGGACGCCGCTGTGTGGACAGACAAAAACAACGGCTACTCGACAGGCTACTTCATTATTGCAGGCTGGCAGGTGCTATGTGCCTTTGCCGCACTTGTTATTATGCTCTTCAAATGCCGCGTGCAAAAAGGAAGGCTCCACTTTCTGCCCATTGTTCCTATGCTGCTGACGATTGTTTACAGCGCACTTTACTATGCGGGTGCGGATTGGCTGCTCTACTTGTTCGGCGATATTGCCGCATTCCAAAGTGTGATGTATATTCTGACCTTTGAGCTTTGCATCGCCTGCGGATATATACATTCAAACAGCCATTATGTGGACTTGTTTGACTCATCTGTCGGCACATCGGCAGAGATCACCGACAAGGACTTTACCGTTCGGTATTCGGCTGTAAACACTGCGCCTATCTCAAAGGAAACGATGAAAAAAGCCGAGCAAAGCCCAGTCACGATGGACGGCTTGACCGTTCACACCATGCCCATTGACGGCGGCTATGCCGTATGGACAGAGGATGTGTCGGCTCTGCGTGACATCAAGGAGGACTCCGAGCTTCTTGCAGACGAGCTTGCCGACAGGAACGAAATACTCCGTTATGAATACAAGCGTGAAGCTAAGCGCCGCAAGGTGGAGGAGCAAAACCGGTTGTATGATCTTTTGCGTTCCGCTACACAGACGCAGATAGACCGCATTGCAGAGCTCACCAAGGAATACCGCCGAATCTCAAGCACCGATCCCGACAGAGCCAAAACGCTCCTCGCCGAGATTGCCGTGCTGTGCAGCTATATTAAGCGCCGCAAACATCTGACGCTCCTTACCGACCGAGATATTAAAATATCGGCAACGGAACTCCACCGTGCCTTCAATGAGTCGCTCCAAACGCTGAAGCTGTTGGGTGTCCGCAGCTCGCTCTATGTGGACGAGTCTCTTTCCATGCTCTCCGGCAAAACGGCGACCGCTGTATTTGATTTTTACGAATCGGTTATTGAAGCCGATATTTTGAATTTAACAGGCATACAGGTAAGCCTCATAAAGGCAAACGGCTTGCGTTTGTCACTGAATGTGTGCTGCAAAGCCGACCTTTCCGCTTTAGTAAGCGGAGACGGTATTCGCTGTGAAAAAGAGGATGACGAGGAATATCAGCGCCTTGTGTTTGAAGTGAAAGAAGGTGACGGGAAATGAGTGCATTTTCTTCCCTTTCTGAATTTTGGCAGACCATGCTGCCGTTTATTATGCTGGTGGAAATTATTCTTGAAATTGGGCTGTTTATATATCAGCTTCTCCGCAGCAATAAGCCGGTGCGCAGCCTGCTGAGCCTGGTGGTTATGGCTGTGATGATCCCGCTGCTGTTCTCCGTTTCCCAGGCAGATCCCGACAATATCGGGGACGCATTTCTGCTGGGCGCACCGTGGCTGATATTTGCCGCCGCTATTTTCCTTGCGGCAGTTCACTTTGCCATTGCTCTGCCGAGGGAATACCGCCGTAAAAAGAACGAGCTCTCGCCGTTCTCCATTAAGGAAGCAACGGATAAACTGCCTATGGGCATCTGCTTTGCCGATCCGAACGGCAGGATCATCCTATGCAACAACCGTATGCGAAGGCTGTCCTTTGCCCTTTGCGGCCACGAGCTGCAAATCAAAAGCGATATAGAAAATGCCCTGAGCGTGCCGGACAGATCCGTAACCGTCAAGGATGATTGCTACATCCTGCCCGACAAGACCGTCTGGCAGTTTCGCACACAAAATATCACCGTGGACGGCGATGACCGCTGGCAGCAGATAACGGCGCACAATGTAACCGAGCTGTATAACGGCTACCAAAAGCAAGAGGAAATAAATAAAGAACTGGCGGAAGTCAATCGAAAGCTCAGAAAGATGTACGCCCGCATGGAGGACGATGTCAAGGAGAAGGAAAGCCTTGATCTGAAGGTCTATATTCACGATACCATCGGCCGAAGTCTCCTGACCATCCGAGACATCATCGACAGCGGCGAGGATACCGAGCGAAAGCTTGAGGCTTTGCAAAATGCCATCGGTATGCTGGCAAGCAACCGTGTCACCTCTGTCAGCACAATGGACGAGGTAAAAAGAACCGCACGGCAGCTTGGCGTGGCTGTAAAAATCGACGGCTACCTGCCCCGTGATACCGCAGCCGAGGAGCTGACCGTTGCCGCCGCCAAGGAGTGCGTGACCAACTGCATCAAGCACGCAGACGGGAATGAGGTGTATATCCGCATTGCCCAGCGCGGCGAACGCTATGATGTTACCATAACCAACAACGGCAAAATACCCACAAAGCCGATAAAGGAAGGCAGCGGCCTGTCAACACTTCGCCGCAGTATTGAAAGCTCCGGCGGCGAAATGCATATTTCGCATAATCCACGATTTGCTCTTCTGATTACAATTCCCGCAAAGGAGATCAGCCTATGATAAACACCATACTTGTAGAGGATGATTTATACATCCAAAAGCACTTTGTCGATTTTCTTGCGGCAGACGGCGAGTTTCATCTTGTCGGCGTTTTCCGTGACGCCTTTGAAGCGGAAAAGCATTGCAATGCCACCGTAAAGCTCGTCCTTATGGATGTGCAGACGCAGCACAAGCACTCCGGACTTGCCGCTGCAGAGCGTATCAAAAAGGCTTTTCCGCAGATCAAAATCGTTGTGGCTACCTCGCTTGTCGATCCCGAAGTTTTGCAAAGAGCCAAATTAGGCGCAGCCGACAGCCTGTGGTATAAGGACCACGGTACAGAGGAATTGATGAGCGTGGTAAAGCGCACCCTGGCAGGCGAAAGAGTCTTCCCAAACTCCTCCCCCGCCGTCGAAATGGAGGGTACGATGTCCGATGCCTTCTCGCCCCGGCAGTTAGACATCCTGCGCCTATATGTAAAGGGCTTTACCTATCAGGAAATTGCCGATAAGCTGGGCATCTCCAAAAACGGCGTTCGCTGGAACCTGGATAATATGGTGGAAAAGGGTGGCTTTGAAAGCAGAGAATCGCTGGTTGCAACGGCCATTGAAAACAAGCTCATGGTAACCACATTAAAAGACGAATAAGAGATAACGAACCCCTTGGCTGTACGGTCAAGGGGTTTTTCACGCCCAAAAGGAAAAATTTTTGAAAAAATCGATTTTTTCTTCTGTTACTGGCGCAAGTGCCAGTGACAAGCGCCAAAAAATCCGTACAATAGATACTGTAAGATTAGGGTTGTACTCTTAGAAGGTGGTGATGAATGATGAAAAAAATCGTTCTGGACATTCAGAGCGATATCCATGCGCACACCATGGAGCGAATGCTGATGCAAAAATTGGATGATTGCCAGGTTGTGATCTCCGAGTCGCCGGACGCAACCGCCGAGTGGTGCGAAACGCATCGACCGGATGTTCTTTTAATGGAGGTCAAGGCGTATTCGCCATGGATGTTCAATGAACGAATGGCAATCCGTGACAAGGTAAAACGGAACATGGAAAACTGCCGGGTCATCCTCTTTGTGGATGACGACACAGACGGTGAGTTGACCGAAAAGGTACGGCAGGCAAAGCGCGAGGGTCTGATAGACGCTTTTCTCTTCGGCTCGGTATCCGAAAACTATTTTGCTTCGGTCATCGACAGTGTTTAAATCAGACAACGACAAAACGCAATATGGCTTTATGCACCGACAAAAAACGCATAGACAAATCTTCAAAATGATTTTGAGGGAGGAAATGAAGTATGACAAAAACGAACAAACGAAGGCGCGTCGTCAGCATCCTGTTGACGCTTGTGATGCTGGCCTCACTGATACCGAGTATGTTGGTTCCCACCCATGCCTTTTGGGACGACTACGACACCGGCAAAGATTGTGAATACTGCGACCACTACCACTGGGCTGAGAATATGTGCGACGGTTGCGGGTTCTGCACTGTTGACTGCAACTCCGACTGCTTCGCTGAATTCCACTGCAACGATTGTGGTGAGTGTCTGTTCAATACAGCCTATTGGTGCGATGAGTGCTACAAGTGCGCGGAGTGCATGGAGGAAAAGCACTGCTCCACCTGCGGCAAGTGCTACATCGGCGAGGATGACCAGCTGTGCGGCGAATGCTATAAGGGCCCCTGCTGCTCCATAACCATCTGCGACTCCTGCGGCTTCTGCGACGACTGTGCAAACGATGACAGCGACCCGATGCACTGCTCGCTGTGCAACAGCTGCTTCGGCGCGGTGGACGAGTGCGTGGACGACGATGATACCGGCGTCATCCACTGCATCGATTGCCACACGGCCTGCGAGCAGTGCGAGGAATGCCTGCTGAACCAGGAGTCCTGCGAGGACTGCGGCCTGTGCCTCGAGTGCTGCAGGGACAACTCCGAGGGCGGCGGCTGCCCGGACGGCGAGACCTGCGTGGAAAGCGCCGAGTGGGACGAGCACATCTGCCCGGGCTGCGACGGCTGGGTCACGGATAAGGAGGACGAGGACGAGTTCTGCGAAACCTGCGAGCTGTGCAAGGAGTGCTGCGAGGGTAACTCCGACTGCTCCGAGGGAATGTGCGCAATGGACACGGACTATGCGGATCACTTCTGCGAGGACTGCGGCCTGTGCTTCCACGACAGCGATCCCTGCGAGGACGGCTGCGATCAGCGCTGCAAGGGCTGCTGCCTCGATGCCGTGAGCGCTATGGGCTGCGATCATGACGACTGGTGCTTCAGCGACTCTGATTTTGAGGATCATCTGAAGACGGAGCATTCCGGCGCCGGGCATACCCACATAGCCTCTGCCTCCTGGTCAGCCGACGGAACGCAGCACTGGCACCCCTGCCGCTATTGCGACGGCGAAAAGCTGAATGCCGCCAACCATGAATCTGACGCCAAGGGCGTGTGCAAGGTCTGCGGCTACATCAGCGGCAGCTCCATCGTTATCACCCGCCAGCCCAAGGGCGTCAAGTGCAAGACCTCTATTTACGACGATTATAAGGAAGAGCCGGAAAACGGCCTGCTGTTCTATGAAAATAACCCGGTCACCTTCTCCGTCGCGGCAAAGAGCCTGAAGGGCGACGAGCTGACCTATCAGTGGTATCGGAAGGATAATGAGAATCCCACGGCGGCGCCCCGCAAGCTGCAGGAAGATGGGTTCTACAAGGGTGTGACGACCTCCACACTGAAGATGCCGGTTTCCACCCAGGCCTGCCTGGAGGACTACTCCTACTACTGCGTCATCGGCAGAAAGGGCGACCCCACGGACACCATGAAAACGGCGGAGGCAAAGCTGACTGCCGCCCATGCCTACAGCCACAAGCAGGCGGGTGTGCCTGTGCCCACCGACGACAGCGAGAGAACGCCGCGATACTATGTTTGGCATGTAAACCCGGACGGGAGCAGAACAGAAGCTGCCGTAGGCAATGACCCGAAATGCGACGGCCACAAGCTCCCGTGCCTGTTTGAAGCAGGCTCTTACGAAGCACATTATATGACCACCGGCTCCAAGGAGCGCGTCTTCCCGCATACCTTTGTGCTTGACAGAAGCTTTGAAGCGGTAGGCGGCGGCAAAGTCGATGTGCTCAGATGTTCCGTCTGCGACTATATCGTTCCCGTGAAGACCCATGTCCATGATTACGGCTGGAACTGGGATTACACCGGCTTCGGCAGTATCTATGAGTATACCTTCAACATCGGCGGCTCGACCAAGACGGTGGAGCAGCTCATCCTTGAGTCCGGCAATGCCCACCCCGAAAAGTGCAAGGTTCCCGGCTGCGAGGAATTCATCATGGTTTCCCATAGCTGGGGCAGCTGGAATGTGGTTTTGTGTCCCGACACCACAGGCGGCAAAGGCGGCATGGAGGCCGAATGCAGCATCTGCGAATATACAAAGACAAAAATCGACAAGGATGATGACGGAGGAGCCGATCATTGGACAAAGGACACCGCCCTTGTGACGGTGAAAAACGGCCGGGCAACCCGTATGATTGTCAAGCCCGGCGACAAGATCAGACTTTATCCCGAGGAGAGAACCGGTCAGAAGGCCATCGGCTGGAAGGTGGAGTATCTCCGCGAATACAATGAGTATGACATCATCAGCGGTACGGGATTACCTGTTTCTAAAAATTGGAATGCCAACGAGGCAAAGACCCTGTTCAAGCTGGTGACCAACGGCTCCGCCCTCGAGTGGGGCTGCACGATCCCGGCGTTCAGCGCCATGGACGCACCCAGCGGCGGCAGATTCTTCTTCGAGCCGGTCTATGCAGACTGTGACCACAGCGGCGGCACCACGGTGCTCAATGCGAAGGCGCAGGTCTGCGACCGCAAGGGCTACACCGGCGACACCGCCTGCGCGGACTGCGGCCATATCATAAGTGCCGGTTCGGATATCTACCCGCCTGTAAACGCCGGTCATACCGGTACGCTGCAGCCGCTGTACTACTACGGCACGAACAACTCAGCCACGACTGACGCGAGCCATGGCGGCAAACGCTACAACGTCAGATCGGGCGACTGCAGGCACCGCGCCTATGAGGGCGACTACCGCTGCACGGCTTGCGGCGGCACCGTAAAGGGCGAGACCGGCGACTTCAAGCATAGCGGCCCCTTTGAGCTGCGGGATGAAAGAGCGGCGACCTGTACCGAGAAGGGCTATTCCGGTAACCAATACTGCACAGCGTGCGACAGGATCGCGCAGAAGGGCAGCTCTACCCCGTCCCTCCACGAAATTGCCGGCAACTACAAGCTGGTCAATGAGGTTAAGCCCGGATGCACCTCCGCAGGCTATAGCGGCGACCAGCAGTGCACAGGCGACTGCGGACAGATTTTCCGCTACGGTCATGTCATTGATAAGCTCAGCCACGACTGGGACGGCGGCAAACCTGCAACACAGGGCAAGAGTGAAGGGATTCTCTACACCTGCCAGCGCGCCGACTGCGGCGAGACAAGGTTCGTAAGGAACTCTGCTGCGACCGAGTACACGGTCACGGTCATCAAGGGCACGGCCTCCGTTGCCGCCGGCACCCCCATCACCGACAAGATCGAGCAGAACACCGTTGTGACCGTTACGGCGGACGCACCGGAGACCGGCAAGGTCTTTGACAAGTGGGTCGTGCTGGAGGGCAATGTCACCCTGGCAGACGCCACCAAGGCAACCACCACCTTCACCATGCCCGGCAATGATGTGAAGCTCGAGGCCACCTATAAGGATGCGCCTCCCAGCCATACCCACAGCTACGGCACGGATTGGAAGTATGACGACACCAATCACTGGCATGAGTGCGACTGCGGCGACAAGGCCGATGTAGCGGCTCACTCCTATGTCTGGAAGACCGATAAGGAAGCCACAAAGTTTAAGGACGGCTCGAAGCACGAGGAATGCTCCGTCTGCGGCGCGGTACGCAACGCAGGCACGATCATCCCCGCCACGCTCGGTCACTGCTGGATAATCGACTTCATCATCAGCGTCAAGGATTTCGTTATCGGCGCAACGAAAGGCACGGTCGAATTCATCATCAGCGCATTCAAGCAGATAATCGGCAAATAAAACACAATTGACCAAAGGCCGCTCTGTTATTTGAGAAATCACGGAGCGGCCGATGCTGTTTTAGCAGAAAAAAGGGAGGCTTCCCGAACGAAATTCAAAAGAATTCTTTTGTCGGCGCTCGTGCTGACCATGGCGCTCGCTATACTTGCGGGCTGCGGCTCAAAGCCGACCGACGATACAAAAGACAGCACCGCCGCCGTGACCGATAAAGCGGCTTAGACCGACCCGCAGCGCCTCCATCCTCTTCAGGACAGGCGACGAGAGCTTCTCCGTCAGCCCGATGCTCTCGGGCGCAACGGGTCAGATAGACACCGTCGATTGCTATGATTTCTCGATCTACGGCGGCGAGGGCGGCGCGCAGGATTACATCAACTCCGGCATGAGCGTGCAGTATACGGGCGAGACAGAAGTCATCGAGGGCAAACCGTGCATGGTGTTCGCCCTCGGCACAGACCGCGACGATCAGTTCGTGCGCGAGCGCTATTACGCCGTTTGTGATAACCTTGTCTATTCCTACGACGCCGAAGGCGACGCATTATTCGTTCTCGGCGCGGGATAACAAAAATATAATATACAAATTCAAAATATGATCTGAAAGGGGCTTATATTATGGGACTCATAAAAGCAGGAATCGGAGCATTGGGCGGCACTTTGGCTGACCAGTGGAAGGAATTCTTCTACTGCGATGCGCTGCCGAATGACGTGCTCATGCGTA